>Ga0268298_10000018_pt1 | contig 197503 bp, 147 predicted proteins | sample WWTPWeurt_MetaG_FD_194462 | JGI IMG/M metagenome (GOLD analysis project Ga0268298, IMG submission 194462) | Activated sludge microbial communities from WWTP in Nijmegen, Gelderland, Netherland - WWTP Weurt | ecosystem: Engineered > WWTP > Aerobic digester > Activated sludge | place... | reverse complement strand
AAGGATCCGGAAGCCGGCGAGTAGCGAAAAGGAGACAACACGTAGTCCGATACGTGAGATAAGTTAAATCGGTTTTTGGGATGGCCTCTCTTCAAGAAATTGAAGGGGGGCTTTTTTTATTTAGGAAAAGATATTAAGCTTATGATTCAGTTAATGGGTGGAACTGTATTGATTACAAAAGGGTTAAAATAAAAAGCCCCGATGGTCAGTCGGGGCATAATCTACTATCAATCTCAGTTGGTCAACTACTTGAAAAAAATGTTGGTCTTATTTGTATTTGCTTAGGATCTTATCAAGTTCTATCTCATTGAACACCAAAACCTCTCTCGGCTTGCTTCCTTCCGCTGAACTCACAATGCCAAGGGATTCCATTTGATCCATTATGCGGCCAGCCCTGTTATAGCCAAGCTTTAGTCTTCGCTGGATCATACTCGTACTCCCATGTTGGCTTTGGACTACCAATCTTGCAGCTTCTTCCAACATATCGTCCATATCTCCAGCAGACAAATTACCCCCTTCTTGGTCATCTTGGTTTTCCCCTTTGTACTCTGGCAAGAAGTATGGACTTGCATATCCTTGCTGATTGCTGATGTGTTTAATCACTCTTTCAACTTCTGGAGTGTCCACAAAAGCGCACTGTAATCGTATGATGTCTGAACCGACACTATAAAGTAAATCACCTCGGCCAATTAACCTTTCTGCACCACCATAATCTAAAATTGTCCTTGAGTCAATATTTGAAGAAACTTTGAATGCAATTCGACCAGGAAAGTTGGCTTTGATCAATCCGGTAATGATTTTGACTGAAGGCCTCTGAGTAGCAATGATTAAATGTATCCCTACAGCTCTGGCTAATTGGGCTAATCGGCCGATTGGCAGTTCAACTTCTTTGCCGGCAGTCATGATCAGATCAGCAAATTCATCGATAATGAGCACGATGTAGGGTAAAAATTTGTGCCCTTTTTCCGGATTGAGCTTTCTGTTTTTAAATTTTTCGTTGTATTCCAACAAGTTTCTGACTCTCGCTGCTTTCAATAACTCATACCTTTGATCCATTTCAATGCAAAGTGAATTGAGCGTATAAATTACTTTGGAAGTATCCGTGATTATTGCTTCATCCGAATTTGGAAGTTGAGCCAAGTAGTGTTTATAAATTTCAGAATAAATGGGTAATTCCACTTTTTTGGGGTCAATCAAAACTAACTTCACCTCTGAAGGATGTTTGCGGTAGAGCAAAGACATTAATATCGAATTAATACCAACTGATTTACCTTGACCGGTTGCTCCCGCTATCAATAAATGGGGCATTTTGGTCAAATCTGCAACAACTACTTCGTTCGAAATATTTTTTCCCAGTGCTAATGGCAACTCTAATTTTGTGTCATTAAATCTCTCGGACTTGAGCAGTTCCTTTAATGGTACGATTTGTTTGTTTTTGTTTGCGACTTCAATGCCTATAGTACCTCTGCCAGGAATTGGTGCTATGATTCTAATGCCTTGAGCTGACAAGCTTAATGCAATATCATCTTCCAAGCTTTTGATCCTGGATATTCTTACTCCAGGAGCCGGAACAATTTCGTATAATGTTACGGTTGGACCGATAGTTACCTTAATTTTCTGAATCTCTATCTTGTAATGTTGGAGTGTTGCAATGATTTGATTGGAATTTGCTTCTAATTCAGATCGATCGACTTCATTTTTTTGGTCGCTGTAATCTTGGAGGAGCTCCAGGCCAGGCATCTTGAACGATCTTAAGTCAAGGGTTGGATCAAAGGGTTCCATAGAATCAGAACTCCACCCGTCCTCCTCTTGAAGGACGGATGATTCTGACGCCATAGGCACGTTTTGTTCTGTATCTTGATCTGAAGTTGAAGTCAGTGGAGTATCGTTTATTTCTAATGCGAGAATCTTGGATGCAGCTCCCGTTGAGCTTGGTATTTCATTAATAAAATTTGTAAGTTCATGGGTGTCTCCTGTAGAGTGGACGAAACCAAGCTTTTCTGCATGATAATCTGAAAAATCAACAGGTCCATCCACAGAGTCTTCCTTTGTATCCATCGACGTATGTACCGACATGGATTTTGCCATGTCAGATTTATCTGATCCGGCGCTTTTTTCGGATTTGAACGAAAGCCAATTGGGTGACCAGAAACTACTCAGAGACGAAGATCCTGAAGTTTGTAATTGTAATGCTTGTAAGCTAGGGTTGAAGTACCAAACAAACAACGATATCAACCCGAAAATCAGTGAAATGCCAAGTCCAATGTCACCGACAAAACTGGATAATAATCTGCAAGAATTATGTCCAAAAGAGCCTCCCATTGGAAAATTTGACCATTGGCCCACGAAGCTGAGAATCATCGAAAGAAGGGCAGTTATCACTACACTATGTGTAAAAAATCTGAGGAATTGTATCCATTCATTTCTATACAGAAACCTGAATCCCAAGTGGATCAGAACAGGTATGAATAGGTACCCTGCTAATCCAAATCCATAATAGAAAAACATATGGGAAACAAAGGCTCCCAAGCGACCCAACCAGTTTTCTACGCTTATACCGGACTTAAATAGGATGTGCCAAGAATAATGCATGACTTTGTCTTGGTCAGATTTCCAGCTAAATAAATATGAAGTAAATGAAATGCTGAGAAAGATGGCTAACATGAAACACAACATCGCAAGGATCTTCGTCAGTCTATCATCAGACTTCCATTTGAGCAATGATTCCAATATGGAACCCTGGCTCGATTTTTTCCTAGATTTCGCCATAACTGAATAGTAGATTGAATATTAAACCGGGCGCTAAGGTAAATGCATTTTTGATATTAAGAAAAATTATAACATATTTTTTTCTAATAATCTTATGTTTATACATTATAAAAAATCATAATATGTATAAAAAAGATTATATATGTAAATTATTAAATGTGTAATGGATTCTTCATGAATGCTTTTTCTCACGGTGCAACAGAACAAAAGACCCGTTTATTCGTTTTTGTGATTAAATACAATTCAGGAAAAAAATGAGTCAGATGTACAGTAAGCATAAGGTTATAGTTGCCGGAGCAGGGGGGATAGGAAGAGCTGTTGCTCTGATTTTAGCTGAAAGACCTGAATTGGATACCGACATTTTCATCGGTGACCTTAACTTAGAAGCCAGCAAATCGGTGGCAGAATGGGTCATTGCCGGTACTTCTACACTTTCAGTAGTTGAAGGATTCCAAATACCTTTGAAAGGAGAGACGGAAGAAATGAGCTATATATTTGGATCTGCCGATATTATTCTGGACTGCCTTCCTGGTTCTGAAGCTCCTAGATTGGCCGCATTGGCAATGAAATATAAATTACACTATGTCAATCTTACGGAATACGTGAAGGAAACTTCTCAAATTCTGGAAATGGCTAAGAATGCGGACACCGGCTTTATCTTGCAGACCGGTTTGGCTCCCGGCTATATCAATGTACTTGCCCATTCTTTATACAAACAGTTCGTCTCAAGGTATGGGACAGATGTAGATTCCGTCGAAATGAAGGTTGGTGCTTTGACAAAAACAGCAAAAAGCCCTCACTATTATGGTTTTACTTGGAGTCCTATTGGAGTTGCAACTGAGTATGTAAAAGACTCTATTGTTATACAGGAAGGCAAAAAATGTCGTGTACCTGCATTGTCTCAAACAACTGAGCTTATTTTGGACGGTGTTCTTTATGAAGATGACTTTACTTCTGGAGGAGCTGCCGATTTGCCCGATTATTTTGAAGGTAAGGTTCAATCTCTATCTTATAAAACAATAAGATACCCGGGACATTATGCCTGGGTGAAAAAGCTTGTTTCTGAATTGACTGTAGAAGACTCTCCAGAAAGCCAACTCCTGTCAAAGATGGAAAAGTCTGTGCCACATGTAGAAGACGATTTTATTATTTATTATGCATCGATAACGGGTAGGGATCCTCAGGGAGTATTGCACATGATAGAGAAATGTAATCGTATTGACGCTATGAAAATTGGAAACTTCAAACTGAAGGCGATTCAGGTAAGTACAGCAGTCCCTATGCTTGAATCTGCAAGAATGTTGCTTTCAGGAAAATATAAAGGCACCATATTACAGTCCCAAATCGATGTGGATGATTTTCTGAATGGACCATTTGTTCAAATGGTTTATGGTAACAGAAAATCTTCAGAAAGGTATAAAGCTGATTTGGTTTAATTTCATCTCTTTCAAATAACGAAATTGCTCATGGATTGAGCAACCATCCGATCATTGTTCAAACGTGGGACTTTAAATTGTTCCCCATATTTATTTACACTGACCAAATATGTTTTGAAGCCATCTTTTTTGATCCTACGAATTTTGAGTTTATCCAAAATTTTATTTTCAATTAGATCTTTGTAATAACTGTTTTTATTTTGTAATGTGGAGTCAATAAATTCGGCAATGGCATCTATTGGGATGGAGATATTTACATCTTTGAATTCAATAAGCCATTCATGGTATGGAAGGTGTTGATCGCTAGGATTTACCTGGGGAGCAACGCAATATTCAGTAATTTGAAAACCAAATTTTTTTTGTGCTTCAGTGATCGCTTCATCAATTTCGCTTGCAATGACATGTTCTCCGAAAGCTGAAATGTATTGACTTACCCTTCCAGTTACCTTGATTTTGTATGGTTGAAGACTCGTAAACCTTACCACATCACCGATGGAATAGGCCCACAATCCTGCGTTAGAGGAAATTACAATTGCGTAATCTTGATGGAGTTCAACTTCCTGAAGACAGAGTCTAGGTGGTTGGTTTAAACTAAAGTCTCTTAATGGGATAAATTCATAAAAAATACCAGAGCTGGTATTTAATAATAAGCCCTCATCATTCATGTCGTTTTGATAAGCGAAGAATCCTTCGCTTGCTGGATAGGTTTCAAGAAGTTGAACAGGCTTGCCTATTAATTGGTGGATTCTATTTTCATAAGGTTTATAATTTACACCACCATGTATATATAATTCCAGATTCGGAAATACTTCAGATATTGATTTTGCATTTGTAATTTCCAAAATTCTTTCTAATAGCATTTGGATCCAAGGAGGAATGCCACTGATCACCCTAAGGTCTGTAGGGAGAATTTGGGCTATCATTTTATCCACCTTGACATCCCAGTTTGGTTCACAGTTTACTTCCCAGTCCGGTAGCTTGTTTTTTTGGAACCACACTGGAATTTCATGGTTGACTATTCCACTCAATCTCCCGGTTAAAACACCATTTAGATTTTCTAATTCAGGGCTTCCGGAAAGGAAAAGCATCTTCCCTTGGAAAGTATCTGAATTTTGATTTTTTGACACATAGGCAAAGAGTGCGTTTCGTGCGGATTCAATATGATTGGAAATACTCTCCTTTGTTATTGGAATGTATTTTGCTCCTGAAGTTGTGCCAGATGTTTTGGCAAAGTATTTTGGTTTGCCTGGCCATAAAACATTAATTTCACCCGACTTGGTTCTTTCAAAATAGGGCCGTAATGCTTCATAATCTTTAACTGGAACCTGAGTTTTAAAATCATCATAGGTATGGATAGATTCAAACCTATGATCTTTTCCAAATGATGTTTGCCTTGCTTTTTTGACGATCGATTTGAAGATTTTTACTTGGTTTTGTCGTGCTTTTTTCGATTTTGATAATTCTGTTGCAGTAATTTTCTTAGCAACAAGTCGCAACACCTGAGAATAGATTTTCATAGTGTAAAATTAATTTGAATAATTAGTCCTAGTGTGTTTATTCTCTTAAATCTTCAATATGTGCTGCTTTAAACTGGCTTGCATCAAAGTGAAATGTGTTATCATTACTGCTTGATTTGATGAGCTTTTTAAATTGAATTGAGATACGGTTCCCATTTTTTTCAAAAAATTCTATTTTAGAGATGGAATTATCATTTGGCTGGTAGTATAATTTTATTTTGAAAACATTGTCTTTTATATTAGTTGGTTTGAAGTCTATCACTTTTAAGATGATGCCATTTAACTTTTCTTGAGCTAACATTCTATTTGCATATTTTGAAGAGTTCAACAATGCTATCAATGCCGAAGGGTTGAATTTAACTTCTGTTGAAGCAGGACGAGTAATCTGGATTTCATTTTGTTTTTTGAGAAAAGTATATTGGTCTTTTCCATCAAAAATGATTTCTTGCTCGTGCAATTGAATTCTGTACATTTCCGTTTTAAAAGTGACTTTACCTTCATAATTCTGTTCTTTTTCTTCTGGAGTTTTTATCGTGTATTTAAAGCTTTGCTCCATAGCCACTTTTGTATTATACGTAGAACTCAGCTTGTCGAGAATTCTTTTAGCTTCAGGATCATTTTGAAGGAGTAGCCATGTTAAGGAAAATATATAGCTGATGAATATCATAAATTATGTTTATGAATTGGACAGTAAATCAGTATCAAAGATAAATTCTTCTTTGTTAAAAGAAGGTTAAATGGATTGTATTCAACTCTTTAGGTGTTGCCGAACAAAATTTTGGCACTATGATTATTATGGAATATAATAATTACTTTTACCGCTTCAATCAAAATCATGGATGGATTGACAGAGCAGATTTTTGGAGTTTCTACTGGTTTTATCAGGTACTCAGCCGAACATATTATCCCAATTGCAATATTTATAATAGCTACGATGTTCTGGATAGCCAGAATGAGAACTAAACCAGAAAAGCAAAGACACCGGTCTGCGTTTTACTTTTCGCTTGTACTGGCAGCTAGTATTGTGATCAGTACATTAATAAAGGTAATGCGTGGAGAATTTATTTGGAAGGAAGATTTACCTTTTCATTTATGCAATATCTTGGCTTTGTTGTTTCCATTTGCTTTAAAGTACAACAGGAGGTGGTTTTATGGAGTGCTATACTTTTGGGTAATTGTGGGGACATTCCAGGCGATTCTTACACCGGATTTAAAGGAAAGATTCCCCCATTTTATATTTTTTAGATATTGGTTGGTGCACTGTGGCCTGGTTAGCATCGTTTTATATGGAATTGTATGCCTGTCATGGAAAATCCGTGCTAAGGATATCGTGAATGCAATTCTTGGTGCAAACGTCTACATGGTCTTTTCTTTTATAGTGAACTATTTTTCTGGTGGAAATTACTTCTTTACTATGCATAAACCGGAGTCAGCCTCACTTTTGGATCATATAGGACCTTGGCCGTGGTATTTGCTTTCCGGCCAACTGGTCATGTTTGTGTTATTTTGTCTGGCTTATGTTCCAATTTTAGTATACAAAATGAGACAGAAAGAAGTTTCCCAGCTTGGATTCTAAGATCGTTTCCTTACTCATTTATAGCAAGAGCTTGACTTTTTTAATAAAAGCCTATTCGTCATTGCAACAATGCATATCTGAGCAATTGTCTAAGGCATTATAGGGATAGTGGTTTGCTTCATCATTATGAGAGATTTTTGAAAAATTCCGGTAATCCCAATCTTGGTCGAAAATTCGAATTTCAGTTCGCTACAGAATTATATTTTGCTATTAACAATAAATTAACTAAAAAACCAATAAAAAGTCGTTTTAATTTGAACTTTGCGCTTAAACCAAGCATTATTATAATAAAAGATATAAAAATCTTTAAATCATTTAAATAATCTTAAAATGGCAAATCAATCAAAATCATTTTTCTATTTTCTTAGTTTCTTTTTGCTGGGTGTTTTTCTACCAAAATTGACAATGGCTCAAGGCCAACTCAGATTTGGTGCTGTCAAGTTGGATATCAGTGGTACTTCAACGCTCCATGATTGGGAAATTAAATCAACAGACGGGGTAGGCTCAGCTGTCTTGGTTTTTAATAAGTCGGGTAATTTGACCAATGTGAATTCTATCCAATTTACCACCAATGCAAAATCTCTCAAAAGTGAGAGTAGCATCATGGATAATAATACTTACAGTGCCCTTAATGCAAACAAATTTCCACAAATCTCTTTTGTTGGAAACTCTACCAAGGTAGTGAGTACAGATGGTGTAAAACACAGTATAACTGTTTCAGGAAAGCTAACGATTGCAGGCACAACACTTCCCGTTGAGCTCTATGCTGTAGGGATGCTGACCGGAGACAAAACACTTACAATTAGCTGTACAAAGATCATCGACATGAAAGCCTGGGGAGTAAAGCCACCAACTTTCATGATGGGTGCGATGAAGACTGGTAAAGATGTTGTCATCAAATTTCAATCTAATTTACAGAAATAAATCTATTTTTTAACAAATAAACTTAATCAAATGAAACAGATTTTAAACAGAATCAAATCTTTATTGCTGCTTGCAATTTTACCCTCTTTTCTATTTGCGCAATATAGCATACAATTACAGCCGAGTGAGTTGCCAAACTGGCGTCCATACAATCAAGACGGAATAAATGTGTTCGAACCTCAAAAGAATTTGAACACAGGGGAGTTTACAAGGGGAATCCGCTTTGGGGCGGGATTTACTCAACAATTTCAGAGCTTGAGTCATGAAAATGCATCCGGTGCAGCAGCTTTGTATCCTAGACTTGCCTCCGGCTTTTCGATCGCACAAGCCAATCTATATATGGATGCAGTGTTAGCAGAAGGAATTACATTAAATGTGACCACATATCTTTCTGCCCGACACCATAACGAAGCTTGGGTAAAAGGTGGTTATATCCAGGTAGATAAACTTCCTTTTAAAGGTATGTTCTGGGACAAGCTCATGAATAAAATGACATTCAAATTAGGTCATATGGAGATCAATTACGGAGATCAGCACTTCAGAAGATCTGATGGTGGTCATACCCTTTACAATCCTTTCATAGAAAATTACATTATGGATGCTTTCGCAACAGAAGTCGCAGGAGAAGCATATTATCATGCGGGTCCATTCCTAGGAATGGTAGGTGTTTCAAATGGACTTATCAATGGAGGATATCAAAAATCATACTTACTAACACAAACTGGCGTTGATTCAAGCAAATATTTGAAACGCAATCCTTCTGTTTATGCAAAACTAGCTTGGCAGAATCATATCACTGATCATATTCAAGCACGGATAGGACTATCTGGCTACTTCAACAAGCATGATGGAAGGAGTACTTTATATGGTGGAGACCGTACTGGAAGCAATTATTTCTTTGTGTTGGAACCTGCGAATGCTACCTCCAAAGACAATGCATTTTCTGGACGATATAACCCTTCATTTACGAATGAAATCAGAGCTATCCAACTAAATGCATTTGTGAAAGCATATGGATTTGAACTTTTCGGAACTTTTGAGAATGCTGCAGGTAAAACAAACAGAGAAATCTATGTAACAAATGCAGACGCCAGAAGTGCAAATCAAATTGCAATTGACTTGGTTTACAGATTTTGTAAAAACGAAAACTTTTTTGTCGGAGCAAGATACAATTCAGTTTCTGGAAAGTTGATAGCCGAGAATCAAGACAAGCAAAAAATTGACCGAATAGCATTGGGTGCCGGTTGGTTAGTAACCAAGAGTATTATGTTAAAAGGAGAGTACGTGCAACAGAAATATACTGATTTTCCAAAAGCTAACATCTATGACGGAGGAAAATTCAATGGTGTAACTGTTGAGGCAGTTGTGGGTTTTTAAGTGATTTTGTTTAAAAATTTTTGGTCAGGGCAAGAGGAATTGCCCTGACCATATTTTAAAGTTTAAACTTACTAGCTTTGAAATTAAAAGTTGTTGTAATAGTTTCTGTGCTGTGCTCTGTTTCATTTTTTGGATTTGAGAATTTGAATAACCTAACCGGTAAAAAATGGTTAGTTTTACCAAGTAGCCATCTTCAAGTTACCGGATTTACGAATATTAACCAATTCAAATGCGAAATTGTGAATTACAGCATTCCCGATACCATATTTGTTGCCTCAAAGGCTCCAAAGGTACAATTGAAAGGTGATCTTTGCATTGGTGTTCAAAGTTTTAATTGCCACAATCCATTAATTACCAGGGATATGGTTTCAACGTTGAAGGGGAAAGTATTTCCTTATATGACGATTCGATTTTTATCTCTAAACAGCAATCCAAATTTCCAAGAATGTTCTGATATAAAGGGTGAAGTAGAAATCATCTTAGCCGGGGTCTCAAAATTTTTTGATATTTCTTACAATTTTGATAAAGATGACCAGTCAAATGTGTTGATGAGTGGTGTAAAAACCTTAAGCTTCGCTGATTTTAATTTACAACCACCTATAAAAATGGGGGGCGCTATCAAAACGAAGCAAACATTAATAGTAGAATTTACTCTTAAGTTAAAGCCGTTACCATAGTTTGAATACCGCTAATGATGGTTTGAACATCCAATAATTGACTTATTAAGAAACAAGGATGGCAGTCAGTCCAGCTTGTAAGCAATCAGGGTAAATATTGATTTTTTCAAAAAATCAATTCCAAAATTTGCTTCTTCTTAGCATGTACCTTAAATTTGAGGAGTAATCAAATAGAAACCAATGAAAGTATTGTGCTGCGTAATTGCTCTGATATTTTTATACCCTCTTGAGCCATTTAGTCAGGCTGTGGTAATCGGTAGCAAAGATGGTCCCCCGATTAAAGTTAATTCTAGTAGTTCTTGGCAGCCATTGTACCATTTGGATAGTGCATCTGCAGAAAAAACGGTGGGTGAAACAGGCCTGATTTACAGGCAATTGACTGCAAGTAGGTTTTTGCACCAAGCGACACTTGGCTTTGATCAAGGAGATATTGATCGGCTGACCGATCTAAATTTCGATAAATGGATTGATAATCAGGTTCGTATTAAACCCAGTTATTACCTACCTGCTATGGACACTATCTTCAAAGAAGTATATGACTGGTACTTTAAGTTTAATACTGATTCGGCAGATGCGCCTACCTATTATAGTTATATTTATTATAACTATGCCTTTTGGGAAAATCATTTGAAGCAAAAAGATAAGCTGAGACAAAGAATGGCTCTTGCTTTAAGTGAAATTTTTGTCATCTCTGTAAATTCTGATCTTGGAGGTATGGGTAGGGCAGTTGCCAGCTATTATGATTTATTTATGAAACATGCTTTTGGAAATTATAAAAACCTGTTGCAAGACGTGGCTCTACACCCATCGATGGGCTACTACTTGAGTCACTTAAACAATCCTAGAGAAATTCCTGAAGAGAATATTCATCCCGATGAGAATTTTGCAAGAGAAATCATGCAACTATTTACTATTGGATTGTATGAGTTAAACCCGGATGGCTCCAGGAAATTGGATCCCGCTGGGAATCCCATACCTACTTATGATCAAGCCGATATTAAAGAATTGGCTAAGGTTTTTACGGGACTGAGTTTTTCAGGTGTTGTACCAAATATGTATGTTGACACCGCGTTTTTTGGAGTTAATTTTTATATAGGGGATTTTTTATTACCCATGAAAATGTACAATGAATGGCATGAACCAGGAACTAAAAAACTTGCAGACGATTATGTGATACCAGATGGTCAGCCCGGAATGAAAGACATTCAGGACGCTATCGATCATTTATTCAATCATCCCAACACGGGTCCTTTTATTTGTAAGCAACTGATTCAACGACTTATTAAATCTAATCCTTCCAGTCATTATGTAAAAAGAGTTGCAGATGTGTTTGCAGATGATGGCAGTGGTGTGCGTGGCAACTTTGAAGCAGTGTTGAAAGCTATCTTACTGGATCCTGAAGCAAGAGACTGTGAATGGTTGGAAGATCCTGCAAATGGTCAACTGCGAGAACCTATAACACGCTACACCCACTTTGCAAGTGCAACAAATCCAGAGCAGTACTACGGTCGGTATTGGAATGCCAGTATAGATTACCTCAATAATGTTGGCCAAATTCCATTGGCATCACCAACTGTCTTTAATTTCTTCTTGCCTACTTACGCACCATTAGGACAGATCAAAGAAATGGATTTAGTAGGTCCAGAATTTCAGATTCACAATTCCAGGACTTCAATTGGTTATTTAAATATGGTCAATTTTTGGGCAGTGTACAATTACCTCTTATATAGTTGGACAGAAAACGATCCTCCAACTTCCATTAATTTAGATGAATTCAAAAAGTACGCACGAGAGCCCGAAACTTTGATCAATAAATTGGACATGTTACTCACATATGGGAATTTATCTGATCGTACAAGAAAGATAATAGCCGAAGCAGTTGAGGAATTGGTAATTGGGGATTATCGAGAGGATCGCGTCAGGTTGGCTTTATATTTAATTTCAATTTCACCTGATTTCGCAATCATTAAATAAGCACAGCAATGAAAAATCAAAAAATCAATCGCAGGAATTTTATGGGTTCTATGAGCTGTGCAGCTCTTGGTTATGCAACGCTTTCGAATTCTATACTAAATTTAAAAGCAATTAATGCTCTGGCTTCTGCAAACTCAGCCCTAGACCCTGGGTACAAAGCTTTAGTATGTATCATGAAATCAGGAGGAAATGACTCTTATAATATGCTGGTTCCAACTACTCCGGATGAATACAAATTGTATAAAGAAACAAGGTCGCAAATTGCTTTGGATTCGAAAGATATTTTGAGTTTGAATACCATCAACACTCCTGGCAGGACCTTTGGGCTTCATCCTTCCATGACCGGAATCAGAAAAATGTTTAATGAGGGAAAGGTTTCATTTATTTCTAATATAGGAACATTAGTTGAGCCTGTAAAACGCGATCAGGTTTATTTGCAGAATGCCAAATTACCTCTTGGGTTACTGTCACATTCTGATCAGAGCCAACAATGGCAGACAGCTGTGCTCAATGATCGCGCTTCCTCCGGATGGGGAGGAAGGATGGCTGATTTGATTAAAGATCAAAATAGAGAACAGAATATTTCAATGAATATTTCAATCTCCGGTACCAACTTGTTTCAAGAAGGAAATGAAACGATTGAATATGTGATAGATCGTAGGGAGGGAAGCACAGGTATAACCGGATATGGAGCACAAGGAGAGTGGGATTATTTTAATAAAGCGAGAACGAGGGCCTTGGATTCATTGATCGACCATAATTATAAGGATATATTCCAGAAAGCTTATATGGATGTAATCAGGAGTGGGAGAGACGGTCATTTGAAGTTTAGTGAGGCACTAGGATCTGTTCCGGAATTCCAAACAGTGTATTCAGAGACTGAGCTTTCCGATTCGCTTAAAATGATAGCAAGGACAATCGCAAGTCATGAAAAATTAGGTTTTAAACGCCAAATATTTTTTGTAGATTATTATGGATGGGATCACCATGACGAAGTTTTACAGAATCAATTGGACATGCTGGGAGAAGTCGATGATGCAATGACTAGTTTTTATAATACTCTGGAGGAACTTAATCTTACAAGACAGGTTACTACCTTTACAGTTTCTGAATTTGGAAGATCTCTAACTTCTAATGGAAATGGTACTGATCATGCCTGGGGTGGCAATGTGATGGTGATGGGAGGTGATTTATTTGGGTCAAGAATTTTTGGCACATATCCCTCCATGGATTTGCAGGATGAGTTGAATGTGTATGATGGTGTATTGATACCTACCACTCCGGTTGATTTATATTTTGCAGAGCTCGCACTTTGGATGGGTGTTTCAAGAAACGATCTTGCTTATTTATTTCCAAATCTATCCAATGTGTACAATATCAATTCTGGGGCAGCGCCGCTTGGATTTTTGCATCTTTAAATTTAAGGTAAAATGAAGAAATTAATTATACTCATTATTTGTATTTTTCAAATTGATCAAACAGTTCTTTCAGCTCAATGCTTTGAGGACAGACATTCGACCAACTGGTTTGATGGCTGGGTTTCTTGTAGTGTCTCAGCTAGCCCAAATCCTGCGTTGAAATCAGGTCATTGGATACTGTATGACTTAACAGCCTTGTATAAAATTTCATCATTCCGTATTTGGAATACGAATGATCCGCAACATCTGGATTGGGGAACCAGCAAACTCCACATCAGTTATTCAGAAGACAGTATAATCTGGAAGAATGTTGGAGATGTCACATTAGAAAAAGCTAGTGGAAGCAATACGTATGAAGGTTCAGATTGGATACCATTGGATATCCCAAAGGCAAAGTACATTTTGTTGACTTCTAAAGAAAGTTTTGGTGGTAGCTGTCATGGATTCGCTGAAGTAAATTTTCAAGCAGAGAAAGTTAAAATTAATACAGCCAGCAAAGATGAATTATCAATACCAAAACCACTTTCATTGGTGCTAACTCCAAATCCATTTTCACAATTGCTTCGTTTAAACATTCAAGATGCTATTCCCGGAAATTATATTCTCAATGTACATAACTCAATCGGAGACCTCGTTGATTTTAGAAAAGTAAGTGTACAAAGTGGTGAGGAAAGTCTGGAAGTTGATGCGCGTTCTTGGCCCGCAGGATCTTATGTATTTACATTGACAAATGATAAAATGCAAGTGAGAATTGTTGGAATTAAAATGGCACCTCAATAGGAGTACGCGTAATTTTTAATGTTGTAAAATTACTCCTCCAGTAAATCGGGTCTTAAAGTTTTGGTTTTTTTAAATGATTCCTCTTGTCTCCATTCCTCAATATTTTTAGCATGTCCAGACAGTAGTATTTCAGGAACAGGATAACCTCTGAAATCTGCTGGTCTTGTATATACCGGTGGAGCGAGAAGTTTATCTTGAAATGAATCTGTCAAAGCGGATGTTTCATCATTGAGTACCCCGGGAATTAATCTACCTATTGTATCTACCAAGACCGCTGCAGCAAGTTCTCCACCACTCAAAACATAATCCCCAATCGATATTTCCATTGTAATCCAATGATCTCTTACCCGTTGATCAATGCCTTTATAATGCCCACATATCAACAATAAGTTATCTTTCAAAGAGAGTTTGTTTGCTGTCTGTTGAGTCAATGTTTTGCCATCTGGGCTTAAATAAACAATTTCGTCATATTTTGACTGACTCTTTAGTTTTTCTATACAATTTACAAGAGGTTCTGCCATCAATACCATCCCGGCACCACCACCAAAAGCATAATCATCAATTTGTTTATACTGGCCAAGACCATAATCGCGTAAGTCAATTAAGTTAATCTCGAGTAAACCCTTTTCATTTGCTCGTTTTAGAATACTATGCGAAAATGGGCCTTGCAATAATTCTGGGACTGCTGCAATAATATCAATTTTCATCTCCGTAGTTTGTTGCTAATGTATTATTTTTTAATTTAAACATGACATTAAAAATTTCTTTTAATAAAAAATCAATTTTCGACTTCTTGAAAAATTGATTAAAATTTGGAATTAACATCAATATTAATGTTGAAGATCAATCCAGCAAAAAATTGACTTCAATATTAATCTATGACGCAAAGCTTAATTTTTAAGGATGGCTCAATTTTAATTTAGCTAATTTCGGATTCACTCCGTTTTACCATTGTTGACCCAATTGAAAAAAAGACAAAAGTATACTCTCTTTAAAGTAATTACAATGACGCGCAAAGTTTAGCTCAGATCACTCATTATCGCGTGAAATCAAGCACTCGATAATCGCATTGCCAAACCATTCGATCAGCCCAAAAAGCTTTATTTTATAATAATTTGAGTCTCTCTACGATCTCCAAACCTAAACCCTGCTAAAAAAAATGCCTCAGAAAATTCTTTGATATAAATACTAAGAAGTTTTCAGAGGCATCTTTAATCATTTAGATTATTGCTCTATATCGAGTAATTCTACTTCAAAAATTAATGCTGAAAATGGTTTTATATCTGCTCCTGCGCCGCGCTCACCGTAAGCAAGTTGATAGGGAATGTACAATTTAAATTTAGAACCTACCGGCATCAGTTGGAGCGCTTCAGTCCAACCTTTTATAACCCCATTGACAGGAAATGAGATGGGCTCACCTCTCTGTACTGAGCTATCAAATACTTTTCCATTAATCAAAGTCCCATGATAATGAGTTTTAACTTTATCCTGCAGGCTTGGTTTTTTACCCGTTCCCATTTGGATCACCTCATATTGGAGGCCTGAAGGAGTAGTAATGATCCCTGGTTTGTTTTTGTTCTCTGCAAGAAATTTTTCACCTTCTTCTTTAACTCCAGCACTTTGCAAAGCAGCTTTTTCCGACATTGTCTTTTGTACGAGCTCATTTGCGTTTTGTACTGCAATTTTACCTTTCCCCATTAGTACATCTTCCAATGCTTCCACTAAGTCTGGTGCAGAGATGTTAGTGATTCCTTCGTTTTTTAAATTATTTCCAATTAAAATTCCTAAGCTGTACGAAAATGAATCCATTTTTAAATTGTTGTTTTGTGCATTAATGCTTTGTGAAATTATAAGCAATGATGCAAACCATAAATATTGTTTCATGTAATAGTTTTACTTTGTTTTAGATTCAGCATAGAATTGAAAAAAGTAAGGTATTGTTTCAATTCCCTTGTAGTAATTAAACACACCATAGTGTTCATTAGGTGAATGTATATTGTCTGAGTCCAGACCAAATCCCATTAATACTGATTTTGCTTTGAGTACTTTTTCAAATAATGCAACAATTGGAATGGATCCTCCGCTCCTTACAGGAATAGGATTTTTGCCAAAGGTTTTTTTCATTGCAGCCATTGCAGCAGCATATTCAGCTGTATCAGTCGGTGTAACTGCAGCTTCTCCACCATGGTGAGGTTTTACACTGACTTGAACAGATTTTGGAGCTATTTTCTCAAAATGTTTGGTAAATAATTTCGTTATGGTTTCCGAATTTTGGTTCGGAACTAAACGCATCGAAATTTTTGCGGATGCTTTAGAGGGAAGGACTGTTTTGGCACCTTCTCCAATATAGCCACCCCAGATTCCATTAACATCCAGAGTTGGTCTGATAGATGTTTGTTCGATCACCGTATAGCCTTGTTCACCCTGAACATCTTTCACACCTAAGTCTTTTTTATATTCATTTATTTTGAATGGGGCTTTGTTCAAAGCTTTTCTTTCTGTAGGCTTTAACTTGAGCACGTCATCATAAAATCCTGGGATAGTAATTCGACCTTTTTTGTCTTTCAAAGAAGCGATCATTTCGCACAGAATATTGACAGGATTCCCTACAGCACCGCCATAAACGCCGGAATGTAAATCCCTGTTCGGCCCGACGACTTCAACTTCCAGATAGCTCAACCCTCTCAATCCTACTGTAAGGGATGGAACCTTGTTTGCAATAATAGAGGTATCAGAAATTAATATGGTAGAGCACTTGAGCAAATCTTTATTTGACCTACAAAATTGCTCCAGATTTGATGAGCCAACTTCTTCTTCACCTTCAACAAGAAATTTGACATTGCAAGGCAGCTCATCATTTGCTAACATTGCTTCAACAGCTTTAATGTGCATATAAACTTGGCCTTTGTCGTCACAAGACCCTCTGGCAAAGATAGCACCGTCCGGATGTAGTGGAGTTTTCTTGATTACAGGTTCGAATGGTGGTGAATCCCACAAATGAAGTGGATCCGGAGGTTGTACATCATAGTGTCCATAAATCAGTATCGTAGGTTTTTTTGGATCAATTATTTTCTCCCCATAAACAATCGGATGACCTTTAGTCTCATGGATTTTAACATGATCTACTTTTGCTTGAGTCAGGGCTTTTGCTACAAATTCGGCCGTAGCACGGACATCTTTTGCGTGCTTAGGATCAGCCGATACGGATGGAATCTTGAGAAAGTCCAATAATTCATCCAGATATCTTTTTTTATGAGCGTTGATATACGATTGTACGTTTTGCATAATTCTTTATTTAGTCATTAGAAAATTTCTTCAATATTTTGGCGTAATACCCATCTGGTCAAACATGAAGCTCATCATATCAGCTGACTCCGCTATCTTTTTATGAGTAGGCTTTCCGGCACCGTGTCCGGCACCTACATCGACACGAATCATAGCTGGTCTTGTTGACTTTTGAGCTTCTTGCAATGTAGCAGTAAATTTGAATGAATGTGCAGGTACCACGCGGTCGTCATGATCTGCTGTAACAACCATCGTTGAAGGATAATTGTTTGGTTTTAGGTTGTGAAGGGGAGAATATTTAATCAAATAATTAAAATCTGTCTCTGACTCTGAACTTCCATAATCTGTAGCCCAGGCCCAACCTATGGTAAATTTATGGTACCTCAGCATATCGAGGACTCCAACTATCGGAAATGCAACCTGACAAAGATCCGGTCGTTGTGTGATACAAGCGCCAATAAGTAGTCCGCCATTGGATCTTCCTTCAATGGCTAAAGTTTTTCTAGTGCAGTAGTTGTGAGTTACCAGATAATCTGCTGCTGCGATAAAATCATCAAAAACATTTTGTTTATTTTGTTTGGTTCCGGCAAGGTGCCAATTTTTTCCAAATTCACCCCCTCCTCTGATATTTGCTACAGCAAACAGGCCACCATTTTCTATGATAGGTATACGGGCTGGGTTGAAAGCAGGCATAACAGGGATGTCGAATCCTCCATAGCCATACAACAAAGTTGGAGTCAAAGAACCTGTAGGTTTGTTTTTTAAATGAGTAAGAAACATTGGGATAGAAGTACCATCCTTACTTTTATACCAGATTTGCTCAGTCGTGTAAAGATCCGGATTGTAGGTGAGATTTGGCTTGAAGAAAACACTAGATTTGGAGCTGTTCATATCATAGTTAAAGACTGTATTTGGCCTGAGAAATGAATGAAAGCTAAAGTACATTTCATGAGAAGTAGCTAATCCATTGAATTCTCCAACAGAGCCCATTTCCGGCAATTCAATGGTTCGATACAGATTTCCATTTGTGAAGAACAATTGAAGTTGGTGGGTGGCATTTTTGATAGTTCGGACGAGTATATATTTGCCACAGAAAGTACTTCCGTCAATGACAGCATCTTTTGATTCTGGAATGATGGTTTGCTGTAAGTTACTTCTTGAATTCTTTACATTAAATGAGACTATTTTCCAATTTGCAGCATCTGCGTTTGTAGAAAAGAAAAGCTCATCACCTAATATCCCGGTGTAGTAATAGTCATCGTTAAAATTTTCAACTATCCATTTAATCTTATTTTGCCTGTCTGATAGATCCAAAACTCCCAAGGCATTGCCACTTGTAGACTCTGAAGCGGTAATAATGAGAAAGCGCTCATCTTCAGTGACTTTTGTATAAAAATTTCTAAAGGGGTGGTCATTATCCCTAAAGACAAGCTGATCTTCAGTTTGGTCAGTACCCAGTTTGTGGTAATAAATTCCATGGTATTCGTTTTTTCCAGATAAGGCATCACCTTTTTGAGGTTCAGGAAATCTGCTATAATAAAATCCATCACCTTTCCATGATGTTGATGAAAATTTCACCCATTGCAAATGATCTTTGAGAACATTTTTGTTGTTCAGATCCATTACTTTTATTTCATTCCAATCCGAGCCGGAGGATGAAACCTGGTATGCAAGGTATTTTTCATCATTTGAAATAGCATAATCTGTCAACGAACTCGTTCCATCCGCAGAAAACTGATTTGGGTTCAGAATTTCCTGATCCTGAGTTTGAGCTTTTTGACGTAAGTATAAGATATCATGATTTTGAGTGCCATTATTTTTAAAAAAATACAAATTTCCTGAATTTGTCATTTTGGGGACGCCACACCTTTGGTAATTATACAACTCGGTAATTCGTTGATTGAGCTTATGGCGATAGGGAATTTTGTCTAGATAAGAGAAGGTCAATTTGTTTTGTGACTCAACCCAATTTTTTGTTTCAACTGAATTGTCATCCTCGAGCCAGCGGTATGGATCATTTACTTTAGTGCCGAAATAATCATCTGTCACCGCTTGCTTTTGGCTTTTAGGATAAACCCAACCGGATCGTGGGGGTGGAGTTGTGTCCTCACTGAGTTTGCGGTGGCAGCTTGGGATGAAGGTCATAAGGGGCAAAATAAAATAAAAAAGACTGTATTTCGACATTTTTTGGTCGGATTATTGATTAAGATAGCCTAAACATAACAAAAGTAGTACCACAGCTGGAAAATGTGATAATTTTGAGAAGTTTTATATGATTAACGCATACCATATAAGGTTTAGCCTGCTTGGAATTGGCTTATTGGTCAGTTTTTGGACGGATTCTTATTCGCAGACAGGAAAAAGTCTCAAGACAGGTGTTGAAAATATCCTGGAAAGGAAAAATCTCCTGATTGAATCCGCTATAGATTCAAGTCTTCGTGAAATTCAGATTTTGATGAAAGCAAAGGATTCTATTCGTTTGAGATACGAGACTTTAGATATGAAGCCTTCCAAGCGCGAGTTGCAGAAAAACAGGGATTTAGATGAGCAGATTGACCGATCATATCAAGCGGTGCGTTCCTATGATCTTTTGCTGGCTGAAAATCGTAGGGCATTCTTTATGAATCCATCTGAAGTTCACATGACTGAGAAAAAATTTGAAAAGCAGATGATTTCAATCCGGAAAGGTGATTTCCCAAAAATAGTTCAGAAGAATTCTAATCCGCTAGCACCAATGATTGACAATTCAGGTGTCAAAGACTTTCAGATTTGGGAGGAGTGCGATGCCAAACTTTCCGAAGATGGGAAGCTGAAATCCACCAATTACAAAAAACTTTTTTACAACACTGATCCAAAATTAGAAAAATATTTTCCGGAAAATGATTTTATAGAATGTTATGCAAGGGTAATAAAAAGTAAAAAAAATTGGTTCCTTGATTTAAAATTGATTTTAGCAAACCAAAAGGTTCTCAAATTAATGGGAAATCTCTCTTATGATATTCCTATTAAGTTGATTTTTATGGATGGAGATTTTATTTATCTAAGAAATATTAGTATTACTTCACCTGTGTATGAAGCACAGACTGGGCGGAGTTCGTATAAAATTCAAGTAACATTGGATAGAGAGAAAGTTCGTAAATTAAGAAAAAAGGAAATTGACCAAATGGTTATGGTTTGGAGTTCCGGAATTGAGCAATACGAAGTTTACGATTTTTCAATTATCAAAAGAATGATTGCATGCCTCGAGCAAAGGAATTAACAACACTTGGTTTGCAGCTACCGACTGATCCGAGGTGGACAAATCTGGCCGAAATGTCTTTGGAAGATATATTAACCGACCATGCGTATTGTGAACAAAAGGCTGCAAGTGCTTGTATCTCTTTAGTCCAGCAGTTTCCTGATAAAGTCGAGTTGGTGCGACAAGTCTCTCCGATAGTTACAGAAGAGTGGGGCCACTTTAGATTGGTCATTCAGGAGTTGGATAAACGGAACTTGAATCTCGGTTTTCAAAGAAAAGACTTGTACGTGCATGGTCTCCTGTCTTTTCAAAAAAAAGGCGGAAGTCGAGAAGATAGATTACTGGATCAGCTTCTCACTTGTGCATTGATTGAAGCCCGGAGCTGTGAACGATTCAAGCTGCTTTCTCAAGAATTGGAGGATGAGGATTTGCAAAAATTTTATCACCATTTTATGGTATCTGAGGCCGGACATTACAAGATGTTTATCGAGCTGTCAGAACATTATTTCCCAAAAGAGATTGTCAGAAAAAGGTGGGAGCAGTTTTTAGATCATGAAGAGAAACTTATGGCATCCATGGAGATCCGAGGAGACAGAATGCATTAAAATTAGCCCTTTTTATTTTCGATTTTTTTGGGTCGAATAGCATCCAATTGCAGAATTCTTATTTTTTCATTCAAAGTTTGTAATTGTGTAGATGCCGTTATTTTATAGCGATTAATCTCTTGATCCACTTTAACAAAAGTTTCATCACTAAACTCAATAGCCTGCTGAGGTGGAGGAAATGAACTTTCACCGTAGAGCGCGATCAGATGCCCAAGTTTATTCGTCAACTTGATGGGATAGTTGATAGGATCCTGATTGCTTTTATTTTTTGTTTGGTATAAGTTTTGTTCAACCTGCGTAAAAATAGAGTCTATTTCGGACTTGATGAGTTTGAGTTCTTTCAAAGAATCTGAATCAGGTAGTCCTGAGAAGAAATTATTCATTTGATTTTTTATGTCTCTCATTTCTAAGATACATTTATGTGCTTCGTCGATTTTATTCCTCAATGATTTAATAAAATCATAATTTTTTTTCACATCCTCGTCAGTGACAGGAAATCTAGGATCTTTATCAATTCTACAATAAAGTGAATCTGTAAAAGCATTAGATTTTAAAATTATCTTATATTGACCCGGGTAAGCTGATGGGCCTTTCAATGAAGACCACCACAACACCATATTGTCAAATGATGTCGCCGGGCTGCCGGTATAGGGTATTAATATTAAATTGCTGCCTGCTTTGATCTCCACTTTATTTTGAGAAGCAGTAGGAAAATTGCTTGATATAGATACGGTATCGTTTGAATCGCTGATGAGAAAAATAAGAGCGGTGTCTTTTTTTGACCAGTTTGGAAAATATGAATATAGCATTATTTCTGAGGGAAGATTTTTTCCATGAGGTGTTGGTTTTTCTTGTGATGATCCATAATCTCGAAGCGAAGGGTTAGGAGTGAAAAGTTGAGGTTTCTGGATCGATTTATTGGCTTTCCGAATGGGTTCCAGGTTGTCTATTATCCATAATCCTCGACCTTGAGTACTGGCTATAAGTGAATTGTTTTTGATGACCAGATCAGTGATTGGTGTGATGGGGAGATTCTGTTGTAGCGGATACCAGAGTTCTCCTTTATTATAACTGATATAAATTCCTTTTTCTGTGCCTGCATAGAGCACAGAGGGATCGAGCGCATCCACTCTAATACAACGAGTGAAATGATCTTGTGCTATTCCTTTGGTGATCAACATCCAAGTTTTGCCAAAATCATTTGTACGAAAAAGGTAGGGACGATCATCTCCATTTTTATATGAAGTAGCCGCCAAATAACACACGGATGGATCCTTAGGATCAGGTTCAATAGAATTGATAAGCGTCCAATCCGGCAGTAGAGGAGGACTGACATTTGTCCAATTTTTTCCTGCATCTTTGCTTACGAAGACTAAACCATCGTCAGAACCCGTCCAGAGCAAACCCTCAACTGCTGGAGACTCGGCTGCACAAAATATAGTGCAATAATATTCAACTGATGTATTGTCTTTAGTCACAGGACCTCCGGAAGCTTTTTGGCGGGATTTATCATTTTTCGTGAGGTCAGGACTTATGGTTGACCAACTTTGTCCACGGTCCTTGCTGACATGAAGGTGATTGGAAGCAACATACAATTTGGTTGAATCGTGAGCAGAATAGAAAATCGGAAAATTCCACTGGAAACGATATTTCAAATCCTCAGCTCCATGTCCAATAGGATTGTCCGGCCATACATTTATAGCTTGCGAAATGTCTCGATTGTGATCATAAAGAGTAAGGTAACCGCCATAAGAACCACCGATTACGAGTTCAGGGTCAATGGGATCTGGCACAATATACCCGGATTCTCCGCCGGCTGTTGATTCCCAATCAGCAAAACCTATTTTATTACCGACTGATCTTGAATTTATTCGAATAGCGCTGTTGTCTTGTTGAGCTGCATAAATCCTAAACGGGACATGGTTATCTACATTTACTCTATAAAATTGTGCAGTTGGTTGATTGTAAATACTGGACCAACTTTTTCCTCCATTCTCAGAAATTTGGGCACCTCCATCGTGTCCAACGATCATCCGCTGGGAGTTTGAAGGGTCAAGCCAAAGATCATGATGATCCCCGTGAGAAGTGTTGACTTCACTGAAAGTTTTGCCGCCATCCTTGGAGTAATGTAATGAAACATTGAGTACATAAACGCCATCGGGATTTTTCGGGTCAGCATAAACGCGTGTAAAATACCATGAGCGTTGCCTCAGTTTGTTTTCCGAATTCACTTTCTCCCAGGTTTTTCCTGAATCATCTGATCTGTAAAGACCCCCATTCAAGTTCTCTATCATTGCATATATTCTCTCCGGTCGCTGGGGACAAATACTGAGGGTAACCTTACCCCAAATACCTTCAGGTAATCCTTCATTTTGTGTCAGATTTTGCCAGCTTTCTCCGCCGTCCTTTGATTTGTAAATACCGCTACCGGATCCTCCGCTTACAAACTGATATGGATTTCTGAGAACATGCCACATACCGGCATACATGATCTGAGAGTTTATTGGATCTATTGCTAAATCGGAGGCGCCTACAGTGTCTGAGATGTAAAGCACTTTTTTCCAATTTTTTCCACCATCTATTGACTTGAAAATCCCCCTTTCCGGTCCGGGTCTGAATACATTTCCTATCGCCGCTACTAGGACATTGTTTGGGTCTTTTCTATGAATGCGGACGCGGCTGATTTGTTTGGTTCCCGCTAATCCCATATGAGTCCAAGTTCTCCCAGCATCGGTTGATCTCCAAATACCATTACCCGACGACATATTTCCTCTCAATGTTTCCTCTCCTGTTCCTGCATATAATATGTCCGGGTCACTGGCAGAAATTTCTACAGCACCTACTGATCCTCCAAAGTATCCATCAGATATATTATTCCATGATTCGCCTTTGTCTGAAGTTTTCCAAACACCACCTCCTGTGGTTGCCATATAATAGGTTTGTAAATCAGAATTGACACCGCAAACACCGCTGACTCTACCTGCTCTTGGTGGGCCAAGCTCTCGCCATTGGACCGCCTCAAAAATTTTCTGATGGGGATTTTCTTGTCCTTGCAGTACAATGTGCAGGTTACATAAGAAGGAAATGATAAGTAAAATTGCTTTTTGCATGATACAAAAATACCAAAAAGCAATGATTCAATATTTTTACAAACGCTAGGAGATACTGAATAATCTTATGAGTGATCTTAATCACATGCAGGTGGGCATGGTCTTATCATGGGACTTGCTGATTTATAGTAAATAATGGGATCGGTGTCATTCCCCATTTCGCGTAAATTAACGTCAATCGGAATACAATAAAATAAGCTTTGGGTATTAGTTGTATAATTTGCATCCCCAGGAACAAGCCTAAAACCGGCCACTTGAGGGTTACTATACATACTGTACATATATGCCACCATATCTTTAGAAATCGTGAAATACCTGTTCATTGTAGAATCGTTATGGAGGATATTCTGTCTGGCCAAATCAATGGTTCTTCGTGCAGTATTTGAAGACTCCTCCTGTAATGTATTGTACTGTAGCATCCTCAATGTTGTCGTATTGCAGTCTTCAACAAACAGGGGCAGATCAGTCATATTGAAATAAAATATGAAAAATCCAAATAGTACACCTAGTCCAAAGAATAATACTTGTTTCATGATAATTATTGGTTTTTAAAAGTGAATTTTTTTAAATTGAGTGAATTAAAGATAATTGAAATTTTTAAAATGAATATATTATTCGGTTTGATTGGGTTCAGAAATAAAATGCAGCTTATTTTTATTATATTTAAGTATTTAATTACTAGTAAATAACATATTATAGAATAACATATATTATATATTTTATCAATTCTGGGTACATTTTATGTGTATCAAACACTAATCATTAGTGTATGAAAATGGAAAAATGTTACTATCCAACATTTCTCAAATATTATCACAAGTGCTTAATATGAAATATTCAATCATCCATCGAGTCCAGCACAATCAAATATGAACACAATTACTGGGTTTATTCATAGAAATATTGGTAGGGTCAAATTACTCATTTTGGCATTTGCCTTTGCGAGTCAGACCTTGCTTGGATCTGATGGATCCTCTCAGACTATCAGAGATTCTGAAGTTTATGATATTCCTGGCTTTTATGCTATGGAAGCGCACCAAAAGGATAGTGCACTGACCTCTCAAATCATGAAAGCAAAGCTTGACCAAACAATCAGTGAATACTGTAAACTTGTTATATACTTTGAGAAAAAATCTTGGCTTCATTTTTTAAATGAAAGACATCAGCCATTATTTGATGATTATAGTTCTGTGATAACTCTAATGGACGACGATCAACATACATTGATCGCATATATTTTATCAATTTCATCGCTTTATCTCACCTGGGGCAAGGTGCAGGGAGCATACACTCTTGCACAGTTTGCTATCAATAAATCTCTCGAACATAAAGAATATTTGTTGCTGGTAAAGTCATATGTCAGTGCTGGCAGATCTTTCGGTTTCAAAGGTGACAAACTTGAGGCTTTCAGATTTTTATTGAAAGCAAAGGAAGTCTGTGACAAATATGATTTTAGTTCATATGAATCTGAACTTTGGTTTGAAATAGGAGAGTACTATCAAATTTTAAATGCGAATTATAAAAGTTACGATGCATTCTTTAATGCCGAAAGGAGTATCAAAAAGATGAATAAAGTCGATACTTCTCTCTTGTATAAGTATAGCGTATCAAAGATGCAAGTATTGCACAATATTGACACAGCCCAATTTGATGAAAAAGAGATCCTTAATATTTTAATTTGGGCGCGAGCCAAAATGGATATAGATCTTGAGGACAAAGCTTCAGCAACCCTTCGTCAAGTATATATCGAAAACTCTGATTTAAAAAAAATAAAGATGTACTATGAGTTGTATGCTCCACGAGAGCTAGATCTACTTAAGAAAACGGATTGCTATTTGTATAATAAAATAAAATCTTATATATCCGAGGCTGATCATCATCTGGATTCTGCGGAATATTATAATCTTCTGGCTGAGAAATTTCTTATTGATAAGTCTCAATCTTACTATGCATTTAACTTTTATTGGAGATTGGGTCAATTTTATCAGCGCACAAACCAAGTGACAAAAAGTATTGCAGCATTTGAGAAAGCTATTCTTAAGTCTAAAGGACTAGATGTATTACCTCGCGTGATAAATGTGACTATAGAATTGTGTACACAGTACAAAAATATAGGAGATTACAAAAATGCATTGAAATATAATCAACTTCAAATGATGTATAAAGATTCGTTGCAATCAATCGCAAATTCTGAGCAAATGTTTAATCTGAAATTGAGTAATGAAGAAAAAATAAGACAAAATGAGTTGGATAATTTAGCAAGAATCAATGAACGTAGATTCAATCTCCAATATATGGGGATCATTATAGTTCTTACTTTGGCATTTTTGGCAATAATACTAATGGGAACTTATAAATGGCCGGAATGGACGATACGACTTTCAGGATTTGTTGCATTTATCATGCTTTTTGAATTTATTATTTTAATTCTTGATCAGAAAATTCACCATCTTGCTCATGGAGAACCTTGGAAAATGCTAGCCATCAAGATTGGAATCATATCGTTCTTGCTTCCATTTCATCATTGGATAGAATATAAGGTGATGAATTATTTGATCAGTCATAAAATGCTCCGATTCACAAGACCGTCTTTTTATAGAATTTTTGGGAATTTCAAAACCTGGTTTACTCATAGTGCTATTGAAGAAAAGTCTAATACAGTTCAGGAAAAGAGGATTTAGCCAATTTGTTTTTAAAACCATTTTATTGATGCTAATGAACAGTCAAAATGAGAATTCAGCAATGACATTTTAAGCCTTTGGAGTTGACATTTTCTTGATTGCCAATCGGTTTCTTAGTATATTTAAACAAATCGCACTAACTTTCATTTTATTAGAAACATTCGACATGGCATCATTATTAAAGGGTGGGGAGTTCCTGATTAAGGACACCGATATTGAGTCTAATTTTATTCCTGAGGATCTTTCAGAAGATCAACTGATGATCAGAGATTCCGTTAGAGAGTTTATAGAAACCGAAGTTTGGAAGTATGGTAACGAACTTGATCATCAGGTAGAACTCCTGAATAAAGCTGGAGAATTGGGACTACTGGGCGCACACATACCTGAAGAGTATGGTGGGGCACCCTTGGATACCCATAGTAATACGCTTATTTCTGAGGAGTTGGGTAGGGGGAATGGATCATTCAGCACCTCCTTAGCTGCACATACCGGAATAGGGATGTTGCCTTTATTTTATTTTGGTACGGAAGAACTAAAGAAGAAATTTTTGCCAGGCCTGGCTGCCGGGACTTTGAAAGCTGCATATTGTTTGACTGAACCGGGATCCGGTAGTGATGCCTTAGCTGCCAAAACTCGCGCTGATCTTAGTCAAGACGGTAATTATTATATTCTGAATGGACAGAAAATGTGGATCAGCAATGCCGGTTTCGCAGATGTATTTACAGTTTTTGCCCAAATTGATGGGAACAAGTTTACCGGATTTTTAGTAGAGAAAGGCACAGCGGGGTTAAGCTTAGGAACGGAAGAACATAAAATGGGCATCAAAGGATCTTCTACGAGGCAGGTGTTTTTTGAGAATGTGCAAGTACCGGTGGGCAACGTGCTAGGTGAGGTCGGAAAAGGGCATTTAATTGCATTTAATGTTTTGAATGTAGGAAGATATAAACTCGGTGTCATGTCGATGGGAGGATGTAAAATGTGCTTGACCCTGGGTGTAAGATATGCCAATGAACGTGTTCAATTCCAACAAGCCATATCTGGTTTTGGTGCGATACAATACAAATTAGCCGAAATGGCGATCCGAACGTATGCCCTGGAGAGCACGGTATACCGAGTTTCCGATCTTATGGATGATCACAAGACAGTTCTATTGAATTCAGGTAGCAGTTACGGTGCAGCCATGTTGGAAGCATCAGAAGAGTATGCTGTCGAATGTGCCATAATTAAGATTTATGGGTCTGAGGTACTGGATTACGTTGTGGATGAATTGGTGCAGATTTACGGAGGCAATGGTTTTAGTGAGGAATTTCCCATTTCCAGAATTTATCGGGATGCCAGAATCAATAGAATTTACGAGGGTACCAATGAAATCAATCGGATGCTGATTATTAACATGATTTTGCGAAGAACTTTAAAAGGGAAACTAGATCTGGTTGGGCCTGCGTGGGATGTGCAGAAGGAATTGACTAGCCTGCCGGATATGAGTCAACCGGAGGGTCGCTATGGCAAGGAAATTCGATCAGCAAAGGATTTTAAAAAGATGACTCTTATGGTAGCCGGGGCTGCTGTGAAATACCAGATGGATGGAAAACATGAACTTAAAGATCAACAAGAATTGCTGATGAATGTCGCAGATATGATGATTGACCTTTACAATGCAGAGTCTGTGTTATTGAGACTTCAAAAGCTTTCTTCAAGGAAAACAGAGGAAGAAATGTCCATTTATGAAGCAATCATGAAGGTTTTCTTTTGGGATGCTCAGAGCAGATTGGTCAAAAACGCTCAAGATGCACTAGCTTCTTTTGCTACAGGTGATGAACTTAAAATAATGCTCATGGGTGTGAAACGATTTGCGAGGTATGAGCCGGTCAATGTGAAAGAATTAAGAAGGTCTATTGCAGGTAAAATGATTGCTGCGAATGAATATTGTTTTTAGTTATTAAATGAGCGTATTCATCCATTGTGGTTTAACCTTAGGGTTTTACCTTGGAAATTGATTATGATCGAAATTGACTCCGGATGAAGGACAATGCACCGTGCATAATCCATGAGAATTGATTTATATGATTGTTTAGTTGCAGCCGCAATCGTTCCTTGAATATTGATCCAAATGTAATTTTGAAAAAAGATAAGTTTACTCCCTTAATAGTTATCGCGATCCTCGGTAGAGTAAGGATCAAGTCCCTCATTTTTGGGTGAACGATTTTACTCAACTATTGCATTTTAAAATCATTTGTTCACATCAGATTCCTTGATTTTATTTCCCATTAGATTCTCACAGGGAATCACCAAAGCAGATTCCAGTGTCAATTTGAAATTAGTGTTTTGAATACTCCAGTTGGAGTTAGTTTTTCCGGAATCGAATTTATGCGTGAAATTCCTTTCTTACAAACTATAATATATTTAGGGTACAAATTTTTGAATGGTGGAGAGCTAGTACCCGAAAATTCAGGATTAAACCTGTTCAGTTTTGTCTTTGTTTTTTGTTTTGAGAATGGCTTGTGCCTGCAATGGCCAGGATTCGATTAAATTCTGGTCTACGTCCTCGAAAAGTACAAACCAATTTCTCATTTCTTTTTGGGAAATTTCTGCAATTTGTTCAAAACTGCGAATTCCTGAGGACACTAGTTTCTCTTTTACATTTTCATCAATGCCTACAATCCAGACAAGCGGATCAGTTGGAGCAGCATGAGCCAAGCTCAGTTTTGTAAAAGTCTCTTCGCCGATAACTTGTTGAAGGATCAACATATGTTGATTGAGCAAGGATCTCATTTCCGAGACGAGCTCAGGATCTGAATGTTGTTGGGTCTGCGCAAGTGTTTTGATCTGCTGTGACAAACTTTCCAATTTTTCATCTAGTAGTTGAATTGACTCTGAAAATTTTGGTGATGATTTGTCCGTCGTTTGTTGAGTATTGCCCATTTGGTCAAATTCACGTCTTAACTGGAGATACTTATGCTCTATTGATTCATATTTGGACTTCCAGTCTTCATAAGCGACCCTAAAAGTTTTCTCCTGAGATTGTAACTGCTCGAATTTGTCGCTCAGGTCCAATTTTTCTTTCCTTACCTGATCGAATTGCAGTTTCACTGCTTCTTTATCAAGGGCTAATTGCTCAGCATTCCTTTTGTATTTTTGGACATAACTTACGCACGCAGCAATGGTAGCTATGACCAAAACAGCAAAGAAAATCAATAAAAAGCCGTACCAAAGTGGCATGAAAGTGTGGTTTGTTACAAAAGTAAGGAAATAATTAAACAGCACATGAAATTTATATATAATAATTTTTCATGTACTGTAAAACTTTGAGTACAAGCTCTATTTAAAAATTAATCGTGAGGTGGATATTCCTTGTCGTAGGCATATTTCAAGACATCAAAAGTAGTGACGATGCCTACCAATTCACCATTTTCAATAACAGGTATAGCGTGAAACAAATGCTCCATAAATACTTCAGCAGCTGTTCCAATTTTATCTGAAGGTTCTATGTATGCCACTTTGGGAGTCATGACATCTTTGGCAGTAACTTTACTCAAATCTTGTTGCTCCTTGCATTTTTTGAAAATATCATTCATTGAAAGCATGCCCTTCAATTGTCTGTCTTCGGTGACCGGAACGTGTTGTATTTTCTTGCTGATCATGATTTCTTTGATGTCATGCAAATTGTCATTTGGATTCACTGTGATCAAATTGCTCGTCATGATTTGGCTTACCTTTTCGTTCATCATAATTGGACTCGATTTTGATTGTATGATATAAGTTTAATTGTTCTCACAAATGTAGCTTTCTTTTGTCAAAATATATTTTTTGTAAGCTCATTTTCTACAATATTGGGCAGGGTAACTTCGAGGTCTGGAAAATTGTCCATTGCAAGTTGGATGGTTTGAATCGCTCCTGGATTTCTTGCCCAGGCTCTGCGGGCGATACCATTGTTTACATCCCAAAACAGCATTTGCTCGATACGCACTTTGCTTTCTTCAGTTCCATCAATCAACATGCCAAATCCCCCATTGATGACATCACCCCAACCGACGCCGCCTCCATTGTGCAGGGATACCCAACTAGCCCCTCGGAAAGCATCTCCAATGACGTTGTGGACAGCCATATCAGCTGTAAAGCGGGATCCGTCATAGATATTTGAAGTCTCCCGGAACGGGGAGTCGGTACCGGAAACATCATGATGATCTCTTCCGAGAACTACCGGACCTATTTTGCCTTGAGCTATAGCCTCATTAAATGCCAGAGAAATCTGTATTCTTCCTTCAGCATCGGCATAGAGAATCCTTGATTTTGATCCTACCACCGGAAGTTGTTCCCCTGCGCTCCTGATCCATCTGATATTATCTTGATATTGTTGTCTTCTGTTGCCCTCCGAATTCTGTTCCAAACGCATTAAAGTTTCAGCAGCGATTTGATCGCTGAGACGTAAATCCTCCAGAGAACCTGAGGTGCAAACCCATCTGAATGGACCGAAGCCATAATCGAAGCAAAGGGGACCCATGATATCTTCCACATATGATGGATAGCGGAAGCCGGAAGGCCGTGAGTCGTCGATAATATCTGCGTCTGAGAGAGCGGCTTCTTTCAGAAATGCATTGCCATAGTCCCAAAAATACATTCCCTGTTGATGCAAAATATTGACAGCATCGACATGTCTCCTCAACGTTTGCCTGACTTCTGCCATGAACTTGTTTTTGTCCGAAGCAAGAAGTTCTTTCGCTTCCACAAAGCTCAAACCACTTGGGCAATAGCCAAGGTCATCTATATTGTGAAGGGAAGTCTGATCTGAACCCAAATGAACGCTTATTTTATGGCGAGCTGCATATTCCCAAAGGTCAACCACATTGCCGGCATAGACCAGACAAATGCCTTGATCACCGATGTAAGTTTGAGCTTTTTCGAAAATAACCGGGAGCTCATGGTATACATGTGCTGCATCAATATAATTGTCTTGTATTCGCTGGTGAATGGCATCCGGATCAACTTCTGCAATGATGCAAGTGGCGCCTGTGATTACGGCTGCAAGTGACTGTGCGCCGGACATCCCTCCTAATCCGGAAGTGATAAACAATTTGCCCCTTAGATCTGAGTTGCCGAAGTTCATCCTACCTGCATTGAGTAAGGTGATCGTGGTACCGTGAACGATGCCTTGTGGTCCAATATACATAAATGAACCCGCAGTCATCTGTCCGTATTGAGTTACACCCAATGCGTTGAATTTGTTCCAGTCTTCCTTGGTAGAATAGTTTGGAATCATCATACCGTTCGTTACAACTACACGCGGAGCAAATGAAGTTGACGGAAACAATCCCAAGGAATGTCCTGAATACAATACCAAGGTTTGTTTCAGGCTCATTCGACTCAGGTAATTCATACAAAGTCTATATTGAGCCCAGTTTTGAAACACCGCACCATTACCTCCGTAAGTGATCAATTCCTGAGGATATTTTGCTACGAGCGGGTCCAGATTGTTTTGGATCATAAGCATGATTGCAGCAGCGGGCTTACAAACACAAGGGTATTGTTCTATCGGCCTTGCCCTCATTTCATAGTCGGGAAGAAATCGATACATGTATATTCTTCCGTATTGCTTCAGCTCATGAGCAAATTCATCTATCAAGATATGGTGCCATTTCGAAGGGAAATACCGGAGTGCATTCCGGACAGCAAGATGTTTATCATCCTTAGACAATCCATCAATATTGCGCTTAGGAGCATGGGGTAGCTGAGGATCCGGTATTCTGCTTTCAGGAAGGTTTAGTGGTAAAAATTCCTTGACAAGTTCTTGAAATTGATGAAGAGACGACATAAGTTCATTTGAAATGAATCCCAAAGATCACAATTTACATGCAATGTAATGGATCATGTAGACTCAAATTCGCTTTGGGAAAGCAAGATTGCATTTTTGGGTTGAATGAATTCGTTTGGTGCTTTCTAGCTTGTATTGGCTTTAAGATTTATGATGATAATGATGACGTTATTCCCGGGCTGTGCAGAATGACAACTTTGAGGATTTTAATAAAAAAGACCGGAATGTACCCGGTCTTTTTTATTGTGAGCTTGTCTGGAGGATTGATCAGACCTTCAAATCGATCTTTTCAATCATGACATGTGAGATTGATCTACAGCACGTTTATTTCTTTTGCCAAGCCCCTAATATTGCCCCGATTACAGTAAATACAACCAGGGCATAAGAGCCATCGACCATACTGAGCGTATTCGAATTTGCGGCAAACAAATTGCCAATGAATACTTGGATACAACTGATCAAACCGATGATGAATCCGATCGTGGCTCCCGAAACAAGGTTGTTAGCATTGCTTTTGTTGATTAACCAATTGATCAGCAATGCGTACACGATCATCGCGACGGTGTTGAGAATCATAGGAGTTGCTGACATTGGAATTTCAACTCCGTTTTTCAACATTTTGGAGTGGTCATCTGTCATGGTGATTCCGTTTCCTGCCATCCACGGCGCTTGAAATAGAGCACCGTACCATAGGAAACCGATACCCATACAGGCAATAACACAGGCAACTATTGCCATCCAATTTACTTTGTAGTTCATAATAATTGATTTTGTTTAAAGATGCTTAAAGTTATGAATAATTTGCCAGTATGTCTTTTAATAGAAATAAAAATATGATAAATTGAAATAATATAATAATATAAAAATACCTTGTGATCTTTTAAGTAGTAGTTTGCCAGCTACTGCGGTCCGACACTACAATCAACACCATTAAAATTGGAATGGGTATAAGTTGGAATGTTAAACATAATCATATGATTCTTCAAAAACAGAAAACATTCCCAATAGTAATTTTTAAATCCACTGTGGCAGCAAAGTTTAAAATCAGAACCAGAGTCAAGAATATAAAAGCGATTTTGCACTGCATCGGAGGTCGGTGTTATTACAATGTACTCCTCTGGGATATTTGATAAGATTACTTTACTAAGGTGATATCACCCACCAATTTATTCATGAATCCTTTATTGTTTTCATATTCTATGATGTACACAAAGACATTGGGATTGAGAGCTTGTCCAAGGAAAGTCCCATCCCATTCCGGATTCGACGAATCACTGAAGAATACCCTTTGACCTTGATTATTGAATATCGAACAGGATTTGATGATTAAGCCCGGGCTGGCGAATACAGTCCACTTGTCATTGACCATGTCTCCATTTGGAGAAAAAACATTTGGAACATATATAGCAGTTTTTTCCAGCAGCTGTATGCTGAATGTGGAGCTGAGACCACAACCATTTTCATCTATAGCATCAAGGGTATAATCCTGAGATCTCATCACTCTGACATGGATTTCATTTTTATCCAATTCCATGATTTGATCGTCCAATGGTTGGATTTGGTATTGACGCAGTTTGTTGCTATCTGCATACAGTTGCAAAATCAATTGATCATCGAGATAAGCACTATATACACCTGTGATTTTGAGTGAGTTTTTAGGAAAGGAGATTACATTCAGTTGCTCTATAGTATCACAGTCTGTTCCTGTACCGGGTATAATCAAGTGGTATGTTCTACCAGGGGCATAAGAGTGATTTTTATACCATAAAATACTATCCGGGCATATCATGAAATCAGTATTGTAGCGCAGCAAATCCTTGCGTGAAGTAATCACTGTCAAGCTGGTATCACAGGCATACGACTGAACGGGTAGGTTAAAAAAGTAAATGCTATCGGGTTTTAGCCAGTGGTTCCGGTAGGGTATTTCTGTTCCCTCACATATGGAGATGCTATCTGTCTTAAAGACTTGTGTGGCTTCTTTTAGCTCAATGATATAGATGCTGTCACATTGGGAATTCCTGCTGATGGTGTCTCTTATGGTCTGTCCGGAGGAATAACTTTTGTTTTTGTACACAAAATTTTTGTTTCTACAAACTGTTACGGAAGACTGTTCTTCGACAGGACCGGAACGGAAATCAACAAAGATCGAGTCTCTTGTGATACACCAGTTGGTATCTTTGATTTCTGCCCAATACCATCCGGGAGAGTTGACATTCCAGGAGAACCTTTTCTTCCCATCACTCCAGGTCGGTACATAGAGGCTTGTGTGCGGATCTATCATAAAGTCAGTGGATTGGCACAATACAGTGTCTCTGCCCAGATTGAAGGGAGTCTGTGGATAGTATGTGATTTTTACCCTGACGCTGTCACTATAGCACTGAGGCCTATCCAGCACATAGGTATATATGCCTTGCGAATCTATACCGGGTGTGAATTGACCGGTATTAACTTCGTGGAGTGGTTCAAGCCATCTGCCCCCTTTGTTCTTTGGGGCTTGAATAGCAATGAATAGATCAAACGGAGGGTCTGATCTACAAACTGTATATTCCCCATATGAGCCTGCTTCAGGTAATCTCGGGATGTCGATGGTGACGAGAGCATCTACCAGTTGGCCTTTGGCGTACATCTTGATGCGGAGCTCCCTTGAGCCTTCTGTAGGGACGGGCAGGAGATTGTGATATCGCAGTGACTGAATCAGAGCTTTCCAGTCCATGGTACTCGCTGATGCTTTATTGTAAACAGAGAGCCTTTGAGGTCCGGATTGGACGATGAGAAAGTTTGGATCAGAGCTGGTGCAGAGTAAGTTTTCATTGAGGCCGTCCAATGGCGGCAGATAAAATTCGAGTTGTAGGCTGTCGATGGGGTATATGGAGTGGATATAGAGATCATCGTCACAGAGAGAGATGCTGTCCGTTGGGCAGGGTGCATAGAACCTATTGCCATTGGTATAATCACCGCTGCTTCCATCTTCGTCAAGGTCCAGAGCGAGGACGCAGCGTGATGACATAAACTCAGACTCATGAGCCAGAGAGGTAAAAGAGTATTCTCCGTTTAAGGAAGATTTCTTGCAGACGAGTTTTTGGGTTTTGTCTCTGAGGTTGATCTGATAAACTTCCACACCTGATTTAGGGCTGCTAAAATTGTAAACGAGAGTCAGATAGAGATCTACAGAGTCACATGAATGAAAGTACTGGTTGAGCGACATTCTTACGGCATTATAAGGACCGGCAAGGTTGGCAGAATCAAAGCGGAGAGACATGATATAGACCGGTGAGTCCGGCTTATCCAGAGGTATTTCGTAGAGCATCGTAGAATCAAAATAATTTTGTTCAATAACAGCTCCTGTGATCCCATAAAGCTTGTCATGGAGTATCGTCAAAGCCTCCCACTGCAAGCCGGGTTTTAGTGTAGATAAAGTCCTCGCAAGAGAATCCCTTTTGTATTTGTAGGGCATGTACTTCAGTCTTCCATCTTGCAATCCGATATAATGTATGCCTTGATAATCTATCGCAAATGAATTTATTTGTTTGAAAGGCGGGCCATCGCTGAAAATTGACCTTGATTTTGTGAGTGGTCCATTATTTAGTGATTCATCAGTTTGCAAATAATAAGAATCATCATTATATTCAATATGTTTATTCGAATTGAAATGATATTCTTCGTAAAATCCATTTATGCGTATAATCATTGTGCTGCTATCGCTGCAGTCATTAAGGCGCAATTTTACAATCTCATGACCGAAAGTGGTTTGAGTTTTGTATATTGTAAATTCTTGTGAATACGACATTGCAGTCATCATCCAGGCAAAAAAACAGATGAAATAAATTCTCATGGTAGGGGATTGTCCAAATAATAGAAGTATGATAAATTTAATTCCTGCTATAAAATTACAGTAAAATCAGGAAATCAAAAGAATTGAATTTACTTTTCCATAATTCCAATCAGCAAGATTAAACATGGTATAAATAAGCGAATTCGCTTACTTTAAAGACTAAAATGGTGAATACTTGCCCTCTGATTTGAAAAGAATTTCATCTGGTTCCCAAACATCATCGACATAACCATAAAGAGGACAATAAAAATCGAATAGAGGAATTGTTTTTCATCATGATCAATGGCCTGCAAGGGAGTAAAAACCGGATAATTTGCTTTCTCCGCTATGCCCTCCTTTCTTTTGGCTTGTACTTCACCAATATGTGGATCCAAAGTGATCTTGCCAACCTGAAAAGGAAAACAAAAAATACGGCAAGCGTTAAGGCAAGTAATCCTACTGCAAGAACCCAATCCATATGAAATACTAATATCAAAGTGCCTACAAAGATGAGGCTGAAGAATGCCGAAATGATGTAACTCAGAAACATAGCACCGTAATAGAATCCCGGTTCACGAAAAAACTCTTCATTGCAAACTCCGCATCTCTCGTTCATTGTAAAAGAGTAATCGAACAGTTTATTGTTGGGAAAAAGACTTCCTTTTCTACAAGCGGGACATTTCATCCCCAGCACAGATTGTATCCAGTTAGGCATTGAATTTTGTTTGGCAGTTAATGTGAAAAATGAGAATAATGAGAAAAGTGTGAAGAATGAGAAAAATGTGAAGAAACCACGAGATCTTTTTTTCCAGGAGTATAGGTATAGAATCCCTCGCCGGATTTTACCCCTAGATTTCCTGCGGTGACCATGTTTACAAGCAGTGGGCAAGGTGTGTACTTGTCCAATCCCAGACCCTGATGAAGTAACCTCAATATCGACAGACATACATCCAATCCGATGAAATCTGCGAGTTGTAGAGGACCCATGGGATGCGCCATCCCGAGTTTCATGATTTGATCAATTTCTGATACTCCGGCTACTCCTTCATGTAGAGAATAGATGGCTTCATTGATCAAAGGCATCAGAATTCTGTTGGCGATGAATCCCGGAAAGTCCTCCACAACGATTGGGATTTTGTCCAATTTTTCTGATAGATCTATGATCGTTTCGCATACAGTTTCCTGAGTTGAATAGCCTTTAATGATTTCAACAAGTTTCATCACAGGAACCGGATTCATAAAATGCATTCCGATCACTTGCTGCGGGCGTTTGGTTGCTGCGGCAATTTTTGTGATGGATATTGACGAAGTGTTTGAGGCTAGAATGCAATTTGGAGGGGCAGCATTATCAATTTCCGCAAATATTTTCAGTTTGACCGCTTCATTTTCCGTAGCCGCTTCAATGACCAAATCGGCTTCTGCAACGGCCTCACTAATGGAGCTATACTTACTTATTCTATTATATGCGGCTTGACTTTCTTCGAAGGTCAAGATCCCTTTCTCAACTTGTCTGTTCAAGTTTTTTGAGATGGTCTGGAGCGCTTTGTCCAGTGCTGAATCTGAGATATCACAAAGCTTTGTTTCAAAGCCGAATTGAGCACAAACGTGTGCTATACCATTGCCCATGGTACCTGCACCTATTACTGTTATTTTGTTGATCACGGGAAAATATTTATGCTGTAAATCAAAGTTTTGAGTAGAATGTTTACACAATGCATGGATTTTTCTACATTGCATGCATGATATTACTGGCAGATGCAGGTTCTACCAAAACGGAGTGGGCAGTATTGGAGAACACCACGATGATAGATCGATGGGAATCACCGGGACTAAATCCATTGACTATGTCAGGATCCGCCATATCATCCACTTTGCACGAAGCACTCCACATCGTGAGGATGCGTTATGCCTGGAAATCCATATATTTCTATGGAGCGGGCTGTCGAGACCAAGGCCAGCTAATCATGAAGGATTTAATCGGTCAGATTATTCCTTCTGTGGAGATACACGTTCATTCTGATCTCTTGGGAGCTTGTAGAGCTGTGGAAAATGGACTGCCATCTTTGGTTTCAATCATGGGCACGGGTAGTAGTTGTTGTATCTCAGACGGAAATCAGATTCTGGACCAGTCGTCATCATTGGGCTATATACTGGGAGACGAAGGCGGCGGAGCTGACATTGGTAGAAAGTTTGTCAAGTTGTTTTACTCTGGCAAAGTAGATCCGGATATCTCGAATGCCTTTATTGCAGCTACAGGGATGGATCAGCAGAACTGGATCCCTCAATTTTACAAGGCTGAGGATAAAGCCAACCTTCTGGGGATGATTGCTCGATTTGTGCTTCAGAATATTGACAGGAGTCTTTGTCGTGATATCATAGTCCAGTCAATAGATGATTTTTTTAATTTTTATGCAAATCCCTTATTGGATAGACAAAGGATTGAAGGGCTCTATTTTATAGGCGGTGTTGCATTTCAAATTCGGGAAATATTGGACGATTATTGTCGGGAGAGAAAGCTGCCCTTACCACAAATACTGCGAAGACCTTTGGAAGGAATAGTTCGTTATCATATATTGCATTCTTTATCGAATTAGACCAATGCAAGACATCAAAAGAATAGCTGTGTTTACTTCAGGTGGCGATGCTCCGGGCATGAACGCAGCAGTCAGAGCAATAATCAGGACGGCGAGTTTCCATGATTTGCATGTGTATGGCATACAACGTGGCTACGAAGGTATGATAGATGGTGAAATTGACAGGTTGGAAATCAGCGACTCAGCAAATATTATCCAGAGAGGGGGTACCTTTTTGAAGACTGCGAGAAGTCAGAGATTTATGACTGTTGAGGGGCGGCAAGCGGCTTATGCCAATTTGGTGGAACATGATATTGATGCATTGGTGGCGATAGGTGGCAATGGCACATTTGCCGGCGCCCTTCAGTTTAACAAGGAATTCAAAATGCCTATCATCGGTCTGCCTGGAACGATTGATAATGATCTTTACGGTACCGATTTTACAATAGGATTTGATACTGCGGTAAATACCGCTATAGAGGCTGTCGACAAGATCAGGGATACTGCCGATTCTCACAATCGACTGTTTCTGATCGAAGTTATGGGCAGGCACTCAGGATTTATAGCAGTTTACACAGCTATTTGTTCCGGTGCCAGTGCTTTTTTGGTGCCTGAGGTGGAAACGAATATTGACGGGTTAATCGAAAAGTTGAAAAAGTCATTGAGGAGAAAGAAACTGTTTGGACTAGTAATCGTAGCAGAAGGAAACCATATTGGCAATAGTATGGAGATCGCAAAACTTATCCAGGAAAGAACCACTGAATATGATCTCCGTGTGACGATGCTCGGTCATTTGCAAAGGGGAGGTTCACCAAGTGCCGCCGATCGTTTACTCGCTAGCAGGTTGGGCTATGAAGCTGTAACAGCACTCATGCAAGGTAAACAAAATGTGATGGTCGGTATCGTCCACCAAAATGTGGAATTCACACCTTTCAGCAAGGCGATCAAATCGAAGAAAGAGCCTGATGATCATTTGATTGAAATCACTGAAATCTTGGGAATGTGATCTTTGAAAAGATCTGAGTCGTCAAAACGGATAGCACTTTTTTTCATTAGATTAATTCCTTTGATATCCTTTCGGTTGAGTATTTTTGCGAAGAAGCTGAAGAGAAGAATTAGCTTAGTTTTTAGAATTAAAATCATCAATAAATTAAGAGAAATCATGATAAAGAAAGTACAAGGAGACATCTTGTTGAGTAAAGCGGACGCTATCGCACACGGAGTTGCGCCGATGGATCATTTTGATTCCGGATTGGCAGCACATCTAAGAGAAGATTTTCCTTCCCTCTATAAAGATTTTAGGCATTTCTGTCAGACATATCACCCAAAACCGGGAAGTGTCTGGTTGTGGCAAGGAATCAATCACAAGAAGATATTCAATCTGATGACGCAGGAAGCACCGCAGACGAATTCCAGTCATCCGGGAAAAGCAAGTTTGCACAATCTGAGACATTGCTTGAAAGATCTTGTGCATGAGATAGAAAAAAACAATATTCAAAGTATTGCATTGCCTAAAGTAGCCACAGGAGTAGGAGGTCTAGATTGGAATGAGGTAGAACCAATTATCGTAGAACATTTTGCTCACAGCAAGATACCGGTCTATATTTATGATAAGTATGTAAAAGGTCAGGCAGCGGAAGAATAGTTCGCGACAACACATATAGAAATATTATTATTTGCTCAACCAGTAGAATAGTCTGCACATAGATGAAGAAATCTGAGTCCTTTTATGAAAAAATAGCGTATCTGTTTTATGCAGTTGCCGATGCTGATGGTACAGTTCATCCTGACGAATTTGCTCATCTCCACTCTGAAATCAACAACTTCTGGAGAAAGACAGATCGTGCTAAACATGATTTTGATACAGATGGAGGGATCGAAGTTGAAGCCATCTTCGAGTGGCTTGAAGATGAAGGCTACAGTGCGGAAGACGCATTAGGAGATTTCAAACTTTTTGCCGAAGAGCATCCCTACTTTTTTGATACTGAGACTACAGAATTAATTCTGCACACCTGTCATGAAATTGCCTACAACTTCAAGAAAATCAATAAGTCGGAAGCGAAGATGATGGAAGACATAGAGCATTTTCTTCAAAATCTTGGGGGAGAGTAGGGTTTATCTTCCTCTTTTATTTTGATTAAAAGTCTGCAAAGTCAATTCAGCCATGGTTTGAAGATTAATCTTGAAAGATCTCTGCGCTGCACAATAAGGCTTATCTAAAATTTCTATACTTATGCATTAAGCACCGCTTAATGCCTTTTTTTAAAAATTAAATTGGTGCTTGTCTTTCCTCGAGATATAAATTAGGCTTTATAAAACAGGTCGATGCAAAGAGAGTAAAAACTCCTATAAATTTATAAAGAGTAAAAGGAATGATCAATCAAATGATTGGTTTGCAATGGATGCTTTTTCGACCATCTCCTGATATTCTTTTGGATCTAAACCATCCATGCAGTAGTGGATTGGATTGACTGGTTTGCCATTGAAATGAACCTCATAGTGACAATGTGGACCGGTAGAGGTGCCTGTATTGCCTATAGTACCTATTTTTTGGCCTTTGGTAACTTTTTCACCTTGTCGCACCACAATATCCTTCATATGAGCATACAAGGTCACGTAGCCAAATCCGTGATCTATGGTGACAGAGCGTCCATAGCCGGAGGATTTATTTTCTACTTTGACTACCTTACCGTCACCTGTGGATTGGATAGGTGTGCCTGCCGGCGCAGTAAAATCAATACCTTGATGCATTTTGTTGATCTTGTGAAGGGGATGCAAGCGGATACCAAATCCCGACAGTTGTTCAACATTGCGCTCCAACTTGTCTATACGAACAGGTTTTACTGAGGGAATGCTGGCAATCATGTCTTCTCGGGTTCTCGCCAATTTTTCCAGAGTATCGAGCGATTTTGATTGGAGATACAACTGTTTTTCAAGCTTTCCAACTTGTTCTTTGATATCACGTAGCGAGCCGGAATTTTTTAAGTGATTGAGATAAGAAGAAGGGTCGTGTCCTCCGACTCCCGATTCCCACAGACCTTGATCTATCGGATCCATTCCAAAAAGTACACGATGAACTTTGGCATCTCTGTTCTGAAGGTTTTGAAGAATTTTTGAAGCTTTTTCAGTTTGATCTTTCATTGAAAGAAACTGATACTCCATTTGTGTCAGTTCTTTGCGAAGTGCTTTTTCTCCAGGACTTGGAAAATACTCAGATGTGAGGAAAGTGAAAATAATAGCGGTGATTACGACTGCGCACAGGAACATAAATGCGCGCAGCACGAGATTCTTCCTCGAAAGCTTGACTTTCTCGAATTGGAGCGTATGGGGGTTGTATACGTATTTTTCTCCTCTCATTTCAGCATCGGTGGTAATTTAATTACTTTTGCGATCCGAGACGAAACTCGTTTTGTTTGATTCATACAAAGTTAAGAATTTCTCGTAATTCGCGAGTAAGTTGGTTCGGCAAAATAATATATATATATATATTATCTTTATAAATAAAAGAAATTCAATATTTTAGAAAATAATTTTAGAAAATAAAAACATGGATTCGAAGCAAATTCGCCAAAGGTTTTTGAATTATTTTGCGAAGAAGGGACATAAAATTGTGCCATCCGCTCCAATTGTAGTCAAAAATGATCCTACGCTTATGTTTACAAATGCAGGCATGAATCAGTTTAAAGACTATTTCCTTGGAACAAAGGTACCTGAAGTTCGCCGGATAGCAGATACGCAAAAATGTTTGAGGGTCAGTGGCAAGCATAACGATCTTGAAGAAGTAGGGACCGATGGTTATCATCATACGATGTTTGAAATGTTGGGCAACTGGTCATTCGGGGATTATTTCAAAAAAGAGGCAATTCAAATGGCCTGGCAGCTTTTGACAGAAGAATACGGGTTGCCAAAGGACAGATTGTTTATCAGTGTGTTCGGTGGCGATGAAAGCGAAGGTCTGGATAGGGACATGGAAGCGGTGCGTTTCTGGAGGGAGTGGGTCGATGAAGATCGGATTTTGTTTTTTGGTAAAAAGGACAATTTCTGGGAGATGGGGGATACGGGTCCCTGTGGTCCTTGTAGCGAAATCCATATTGACCTGAGATCAGAAGATGAAATCAAAAGAAATCCTGGTGCACCTTTGGTCAATGCAGGGACGCCTGATGTCATGGAGATTTGGAATCTGGTTTTTATTCAATTCAACAGAAAAGCAGATGGTAGCCTGGAGGAACTGCCTGAAAAACATATCGATACAGGCATGGGATTTGAAAGGCTATCGATGGTCTTACAAAATAAAAAAGCAAGCTACGATACAGATATTTTTTCACCTACGATCCAATTTATCGAAAACTTTTCAGGTATCCGCTATAAAGGATCTTACACTAGAGAAGATAAATCCGATATGGCAATGAGAGTGATTGCAGACCATATCCGTGCCATAGTTTTTGCGATAGCAGATGGTTCCATTCCTTCAAATACCGGTCCCGGTTACGTGATCAGGAGAATATTGAGAAGAGCAGTGAGATATTATTATAGTTACCTGAATATCAAAGATCCTTTCTTGTTTCGCTTAGTTCCAATATTGGTAGAAGGAATGAGCGAAGCCTTTCCTGAATTGATTTCTCAAGGAGAATTGATCACCAAGGTAATCCATGAAGAAGAGCATTCGTTTCTTCATACCTTGGAAGCAGGTCTCAAGAGATTTGAGACCCTGCAAGTCTCAAATAAGCAGCTCAGCGGCAAAGATGCATTTGAACTCTACGATACCTATGGTTTTCCGATAGATCTCACGGTGCTCATTGCCAGAGAGAAAGATTGGGAGGTTGACATATCTGCTTATCAACAAGCGCTCAATCAACAAAAAGACCGCTCTCGGGCAGATGCCAAAAAAGAGTATTCCGATTGGCATATTCTCAATGATGGAGAAACGACTTTTGTGGGATATGACCAATCTTCTTTACTAGAAGTAAGGGTGTTGCGATGGAGGGAGTTTACAGCTAAGGGAAACAAGAATTATCATCTCGTTCTGGATAAAACTCCATTTTATGCTGAAGGAGGAGGTCAAGTTGGTGATACCGGAATATTACAGGCAGGTGAGGAAACTCTTCAAATATTGAATACAGTAAAAGAAAATGATTTGATTCTGCACGTAGTAGATAGATTACCAGCTACGTTGGATAGGTCAATGTCTTGTGAGATAAACATGATGAGAAGGAGTTTGATAGAATGCAATCATTCAGCAACACATTTGCTGCATGCAGCTTTGAGGGAAGTTTTAGGGACACATGTGACCCAGAAAGGATCATTGGTCAATGACAATTATTTGAGATTTGACTTTTCCCATTTTCAAAAAGTACAGCCGGATGAGTTGAAGAAAATAGAGCAAATTGTCAATCAAAAAATAAGACAAAATGTCCCAAGAATAGAGGATAGGTCTATCCCCATAGAAATCGCCAAGACGAAAGGTGCGATGATGCTTTTCGGTGAAAAATATGGAGAGAATGTACGTATGATCACTTTTGATTCAACATTTTCCCGAGAATTGTGTGGAGGATGTCACGTGCCATCGACCGCGGTGATTGGAATGCTGAAAATAGTATCTGAGTCTGCCGTGGCTGCTGGAATTAGAAGAATAGAAGCGTTGACCGCTGTCGGTGCAGAAAATTATGTTTTGGATCAAGAGCAGCTACTGGAACAAATTAAAGAAAAACTGAATCATCCTCGCGATATCGTCAATAGCATCATACATCTTCAGGAAGAGAATAAATCTTTGCAAAAAACAATTCTGGAATGGAAAGAAAAAGATGCTCAACAACTGTATCAGAATTTGTTACCTCAAGCTGTACGAGTTAAAGGTATTCAAACATTGGCAGTTCAGGTAAATCTGGATGACAGTAAAATAGCTAAAAATCTGATATTCCAATTGGGCAAGCAGCTTTCTCCATGTATTCTATTATTGGCTTATCAAACTGATGAAAAACCACAGTTGATGTGTTATGTTTCTGAAGACATCGCTGGACTTTATCCGGCACCTCAACTTTTGAAAAAAGTAACTTCGCACATTGAAGGAGGAGGAGGGGGGCAAGCATTTTTTGCTACTGCCGGAGGGAAAAAATTGTCCGGATTGCCTGCTGCAATTCAGGCAGCTCATGAAGTGATTCCTCAATTGCTGAATTCATAAACTTATGTTAGGAACTATTATCATTATCAGTATTGCTATACTGTTGATAGGATTCAATCTTTATATTCGGGTATCTACGTTGAAGTATATTAAAACTATGATGGACAAAGGAATTCGTTTTGGTTGGGAACAGCTCATTTCTTCACAGAGATGGCAAAAAGAAGTCGTGGAAAACTATCCAAATGATGCCGATTTTTTGAACCGATTCAGAAAGCAAGTACTCTCAACATCCCTATTATTTATTCTCGTTATTATTATTGTTTTAGTATTGCTTTTTAGCTTGAGATCAATTTATCTGTGATATGAAAGTGAGATTAGGATTGGTTGGATTAGGTTATTTGGGAAAGATCCATTTGAACTGCATTAAACAAGTGAGTGATATAGATTTTGTTGGATGCCATGATCTCCAAAGCGGACCCGCCAGAGAATTGTGTGAACAACATCAGCTGCGCTATTTTGAAAGTTTGGATGAATTGCTCAGTGAATGCGATGCCATTGATATAGTGACTCCAACTATGACTCATTTTCAAATAGCAGAACAAGCGATGAAAATGGGGAAGCATGTGTTTATAGAAAAACCTGTCACTTCGCTGCCTGCAGAAGCGGAAGCCCTGCTCAATCTGCAAAGAAAGATGGGAGTCAAAGCTCAGATCGGACACGTGGAGAGATACAATCCGGCTTTTCTCGCCGTAAAGCCCTTTCTCAAAAATGTCAGATTCATTGAAGCACATAGATTATCTTCATTTAATCCGCGTGGTACTGATGTCTCTGTGGTTCACGACCTGATGATACATGACCTGGATTTGATTTCTTGGATCGCAGGTTGTGATGTCAAGTCCATCGCTGCAAATGGGGTTTCTATCGTCAGCAGGGTAGCTGATATTTGCAATGCTAGAATTGAATTTGCAAATGGTTTGGTCTGCAATGTCACTGCAAGTAGAATTTCAGTAAAACCAATGAGAAAAATAAGGGTATTCCAAGATGATGCTTATATCAGCATGGATCTGATGACCAAAGAAACCCAAATTATTACTATGGGAGATGAGGCTGTAGAGAACTCCTTTGAGGTTGACAGCTATCGTGGAAAGAAGTATATATCGATTCAAAATCCTGTCATTCCTGACGTCAATGCAATTCGCGAAGAGATACAATCTTTTTGTAAAAGTATCGTTAATAACACTGAAACCGAAGTGAAGCTAGAAGATGGATTAAGGGCATTGACCTTAGTCGATTCAATAGTTAAACAAATCGAAGCCGAACAATGAACCAAAACTACATCTTGGCTTGCAGCATTATTGCTGTAATGCTTCTTTTTGGCTGCAGTAGCTTTAACACTGAAGAAGCTGTTCCCTCGTATATTAATATTAAAAATTATTCACTTTCTTCTAATGGAAATCAGGGGAGTATTCACCACAATTTTCAAGATGCCTGGATGTATGTAAATGGAGATTATGCAGGAGCTTACCAAATACCATTCAATATCCCTGTTTTATCTACCGGAAACTCAACGATTCGGATTACACCCGGCATCAGAGTTAACGGCTCTCAGACTGAAGCGCGCATTTATCCCTTTATTAAAGCTTATGAGACAAGCCAATTGCTTGCTCCGGGCCTTTCCACACTGATTAACCCAATCTATGAGTATGAATCAGACGTGTTTTTTCCATTAAATGAAGATTTTGATTTTACTCATTTTTTTACAAAAGACATCGACGGTGATCTGGAAACAAAAATGGTTTTGAGCGCATCTGCTGACAGTTATGAAGGAGCCAATTCCGGAATCATTAGGGTAGATAGTATTCATCAGAATTATATAGGAGGATATGAAAAATCGATCAATATTCCGGTGACACCAAATCGCGTTTACATCGAGCTGCATTTCAAATCAACGGTGAATTTTTATGTAGGACTCTATGGTATAATCCCTGGCTCTACACCTGTTGATCTGGTGGTAGCAAGATTAAATCCTAAGACAGAATGGACAAAGGTTTATTTTGATTTCACAGAGTTGACCAATTCTTCAGGAGCAACTTCTTACCAACCGGTAATTCAGCTACAATACGACAAAGAGAAACCTGAAATAGATCAAGTCGTACAGATAGACAATCTGAAAATCATATACAGGTAAAATGGAATGAATACTCAGATTGAAAATATCATATACAAAATAGTGGATGTGGCTCTGACCGCATTTGCTTGGTATCTCATCTGTGTGTATTTTCAACGATCGGGATTTTTTAATCCTGGACAAGAAAACAGTGCATCCCATTTATGGATCAAAGGAATGTTGCTGATCCCGCCTTTTTGGTTTTTGGTCAATCTTTTGGCTGATCAGTATCGCAATGTATACCGCTTGTCCAGATGGTCTGTTTTTACCGGTACATTAATTATTTCTTCTCTGGGATGTTTGCTGGTCTTCATTATCCTGATGGCCGACAAAAATCTACACCTGGAAGATCATTTTTTCGAAGGATTATGGAGATATTTTTTACTGCAATTTGGAATGACAGTATTGTTCCGTTTGATTTATCTCACATTTACAAGCAATAGACTCAAACGAGGGATTGTAGGATTTAATACATTAATAATTGGTAGTGATCAAAAAGCTGTTGACATTTTCAAAGAAATTACATCGACTCACTTCAGTCTGGGAAACAAATTTTTAGGATATATCCATTCGAATGGAGGAAGGTCAAATGATCTTATCCAACATTTGCCACAATTGGGTGGCTTGCCGGATCTCAATAAGGTGATTGAGCAATCGAATATTGAGGAGGTCATTATTGCCATAGAATCCACCGAGCATACAAAATTGAAGACGATTCTGGACACACTTTTTGAATATGGAGACAAGTTGATCGTTCGTATTATACCTGATATGTATGATATCTTATTGGGTTCCGTAAAAATGAATCATGTTTATGGAGCTGTGCTGATTGAGATTCGTCAAGAGATGATGCCTAAATGGCAGATTTTCTTCAAACGACTGATTGATATTGTTGTAAGTTTTATAGCTTTGGTCTTGTTGTCACCGATTGTAGCTTACATCATCTTGCGCACTAAATTATCGAGTCCCGGACCAATCATTTATAAACAACAAAGAATCGGGCTAAATGCTAAACCATTTTATATTTTAAAATTTAGAAGCATGTACGTCGATTCGGAGAATAACGGTCCTCAGTTGTCTCATGATCAGGATCCACGAATTACTCCATGGGGTGCTGTCATGCGTAAATGGAGATTGGACGAATTGCCGCAATTCTACAATGTCCTTATCGGTGAAATGTCTTTGGTAGGTCCGCGACCTGAACGAAAATATTTTATCGAACAGATCATGGAGAAAGCTCCACACTACAAACATTTGCTCAAAGTCAGACCGGGAATTACTTCATGGGGACAGGTGAAATTTGGATATGCTTCGGACTTGGATGAAATGTTACAAAGACTCAAGTATGATTTATTGTATGTTGAGAACAGGTCACTGGGCCTTGATTTTAAAATACTGTTTTATACAGTTTGGGTATTATTTCAAGGAAAAGGTAAATAAGCAAAGATTTTTATCTTACGTTGACTAATATACTACAATTTATATTTGTTTTTCCATTTTTCTAGAAGCTGAGCTCTTATTTTTTCTTCAGCGGGATTATTTGCGGGAATATAGAAACTTTGATGGCTTAGCGATTCAGGCATATACTCTTGTTCCACAAAATGATTTTCATAATCATGACTATACCTGTACTCTTTTCCATAATTTAATTTTTTCATTAATGTAGTAGGGGCATTTCGAAGATGGAGTGGTACTGCCTGATGGCCGGATTGAGCAGAGCTTTGCATTGCTCCTTGAATTGCCATATAGGCAGAATTTGATTTGGAAGAACATGCGAGATATATACAAACTTCAGAAAGTATTATGCGTGATTCAGGGAAGCCCACCATTTCAGCAGCACGAGCACCGGCTTCAGCAAGCAGTAGCGCATTTGGATTTGCAAGTCCGATATCCTCTGCAGCTGAAATGAGTAACCTGCGAGAAATGAATCTCACATCTTCACCACTATCGATCATTCTTGCCATCCAGTACACCGCGGCTTGCGGATCAGAGCCACGTATAGACTTTATCATTGCCGAAGCAATGTCATAATGTTGATCACCATTTTTATCATATTTTGCAATGTTTTTTTGCACCAGCTGAGCGATGAGATCATCAGTGATATGAATTTCAGGATCTGGTAGATGACCTATCATTTCCAAGATATTGCATAATTTTCTGGCATCACCGCTTGAAAAATGTAATACGGCGTTTAGTTCATCAAAGTGTATTTTCTTAGCTTCAAAAAGATAATCTTTCTGAACGATTCTCTCACACAGTAAGAGCATATCATCATCAGCTATCGGTTCCAGGATATAAACTTGGCATCTGCTAAGAAGTGCTGAATTCACCTCAAAGGATGGATTTTCAGTCGTGGCGCCGATGAGTGCTATAGTTCCATTTTCTACTGCCCCTAATAAAGCGTCTTGTTGAGATTTATTGAATCGATGTATTTCGTCTATGAAGAGAATTGATGAATTTTGTTGAAAAAATTTTGAACTTTCCGCTTTTTGAATGGCTTCTCTCACTTCTTTTACGCCTGCTTGGACTGCACTCAATATATGAAATGGTCTCTTCATTTCTGAGGCGATTATACGGGCTAGAGTGGTCTTGCCAACTCCTGGAGGACCCCAGAGTATCATCGATGGTACATGCCCTTGCAACAAGGTATTTTTCAAAGCAGCATCCGGACCTACAAGCTGTTTTTGGCCAATGATCTCGTCCAAAGATTTTGGACGCATTCTCTCCGCGAGTGGTTGCATTGTTGTTATCTGATCTCTACAGGATAAATCATCTTCATTTGGATGCCGCTATTTTTTTTCAAGTTCATCAACTCAGAATAGTATATGTAATATTCGCCTAAACTAGCTTTCAACACGGTCTCAGACAATTTGGACTTGGTTTCATTGTCGTTGCCCTGGATTTTATCGATGATACGAGTGATCGCATCTTTTCGGGTTGGATACTCAGAAGTGCGGTAACGATCCAAGGAAGCCATTCTTGCAGCACATACTATGGCATCCTCCAAACTCCCGGTTTTAGAAATTAAGCCATTCATTTCAGCTTGTCTTGCGCTCCAAATTCTACCTTGAGCAATCGCGTGGATTTCATCTTTCGATTTGTTTCTACCGCCGGCAACCACGCCTAAAAAAGTGTCATACGTATGATCTATGTTGTTTTGAATAATATCACCTTCTGCTTTGCCCCAAGGAAATGTCGGATTGAATTTGGCCGCCATAGGCCCTGTACTAATGGTATCAAAGTCAACTCCAATCTTCTTGTCCAACATAGTGCTCACATCCGGAATCATCGCAAAAACACCAATGGAACCTGTCAGAGTGTGTTTGTCCGCAAAAATAGAATCTGCATGGCAAGAAATATAATAACCTCCAGAGGCAGCATAATCTCCCATACTGACCACAACCGGTTTTCCTGCATTTTTTAAAAGATCCAGTTCTTTCAGCATTTCGTCAGATTGAATGGCGGATCCTCCTCTTGAGTTTACTCTGAGCACCAATGCTTTGATAGAATTATTTTTTCTAATTTCTCGAATTGTTTTTAAATAATTTCTTCCAATTTCTCCTTCTTCACCATTGGCATCAGTGATATCGCCTTCTGCATATAGAACAGCGATGCGATTTGTAGCTCCAAAATCAGTATCCTTGTCTTTTACATTATCAAAATAGGAATTTACTGAAACCAATTGGATTTTTTGATCTTCCTGAATGCCTATGGATGATTTCATAGCTGTGATGATATCAGTCTCATATGCCAGACTATCTATGAGTTTTAGGTCTTTGGCTTTCTCAGGTGACGATGCCAGATATTGGTCCAGTATTTTTTTGAGCTCTTCCTGAGGCATGTTCCTTGCCTTGCTGACTTCTTCAAGATAGGTGTCAAATCTGTCGTGCAGAAATTCGCTTAGCTGAACTCTGTTTTGTTCACTCATTTTTTCAAGACGAAATGGTTCTGTGGCTGACTTAAATTGACCGGCATAATAAATGTTGAATTTCAATCCTATCTTTTCCATTAACTCTTTATAAAAAGGAATGGCTACCTGAAATCCCTTCAAGTCAGTAAAACCCAAAGGATGCATGTATATTTTGTCTGCAATGGAAGCAAGATAATACGAATTTTGGTCCATGAATTTAGAAAAGCAGTAAATGAATTTCCCTCTTTTCTTGAATTCCAACATAGCATCTCTTATGACATGCAGACTCGCATATCCATGACTACCTGCGGGATCTGTGAGATAGATTCCTTTTATTTTTGGATCAGAAGCGGCAGCTTTTATTGTTTTCGCAAAATCATGTATTCCGATTGTGACATCATTGTCAAAACTGATTTGTCTTACAGGAGTATTGTTTGTTTGTTCAGGAAGCTCAGCGGGTATAGTAAGTTTTAAGACTGTATTTTCTTCCACTGTCTTGCTGCTTCTTCCACTGAGGTTTTTTGTTGCCATTCCAGCACCAAAACCAATGATTATAAAAACTAATAATGCAAGCGCAAGCAAACTGCCCAAACAAGAAGCAAATACAAATTTAAAAAATTGTCTCATGTTTTTCTGATTTAAAATAATATGCGAATATGATGTACTCCAGGAGTAAATTCTCTGGTGAACAAATGTTTAATTTCGTTATAATGTGTTGGATTTTGTAAGAAATCCATGTTTTCTGCATCCACTATGAGTACTGGAATCAATGTCTGCGTTCTGAAAAATTCAAAATACATATTCTGAATATTTTCTAAGTATTCAAATTCAATATTGAGTTCGTAGGGTCTTCCTCTCTTTTGAATATTAGAAAGTACATTTTCTATTGGGCGATGCAAATAAATCAACAAGTCAGGTCTTGGAATACCTTGAGATAATGCTTGAAAAATATTTTGATATAACTTGAATTCTTCGGGATTGAGATTGTTTTTAGCAAATAACAACGACTTGATCAATGTATAATCCGCAAGGACAAAGTCGGTAAACATATCCTTGTGAATGATTTCTTTTTGCAACTGTTTTTGTCTTTCCGCAAGGAAGAATAATTCTACTGTCAAGGAATATCTCTCCGGGTCTGCATAAAAGTATTTTAAAAAAGGATTTTCTGCAAATTCTTCCAATATAAGCTTGCAGTTGTATTCCTGAGATAACTTTTCACAGAGCGTAGTTTTTCCTGCTCCGATATTCCCCTCGACGCAAATGTATTTGTATCCGATTTTATTCTTCATCAAGCAGATAAACTTCTGAGGGATCTGAACACATTTCGTATAATTCTTCTATAGATTTATGGAGCTTTGGATGAATGACTTCACCTGCTATTTCCATAAGTGGTATCAAAGTAAAATTTCGCATGTGCATCCTGGGATGGGGTATGGTCAATAGCTCTGATTCCAGGATTTCATTATCATAAAGGAGGATGTCTATATCCAATGTTCTTGCCTGATTGGACTTCTTATTTGTACGGCCCTGTTTGATCTCAATACTTTGAGTAAGTGCAAGCAGTTCCAGAGGATCAGCAGAGGTATTGATACAAAGAGCTTGATTTAAATAATTGGCCTGACCTTCTACCTGCCAGGGTTCGGTTTCGTAGTATGCTGAATATGTGTTAATCGCGGCTCCTTCTCTTTCCAGATTGATCTTTGCCTCTTCCAGCTGTTGCTTTCTGTTTCCGAGGTTTGAACCGAGTAGCAAGTATGCAATATGATTTCGCTCAGTCATGTACTACAAACTTCAAAAGCCTGCTTTTGTTTTTGTTATATATCGATAAAAAGTATATTCCTGTCGAAAGATAACCTACCTCAATTTTCGCTTCCTGATTGAATTCAGGATGCACCTTAAAATTCCGGATCTTTTGTCCCTGAGCATCATATAGATCAGCTTCCAATGCGAGGTTGGAATTTTGGCTTTGTACATATACTAAGCCATCAGAATAATACGCACTAAAAGAAGACTTCAATTCTTCTGTGCCAACAGTTTTCACAATGTCTATTTCTTGGGAACTTGCATGTTCAAATCCTGCAAGATCAATCAATGTGGCGAGACTGAGTTCCAAGACATGTTGCATAAAACCGTAGTTCAAAAATTTAGCAGAATCCCGGGCAGTATGGTAATTTTCATTTCTAAAATTGGCACCATCTGTGAGCATTACTGCTGGGATGCCGCTATCCCAAAAACTGGCATGATCGCTTCTTCGCAAATCGGGCACGATCGAACCTGTACCTGGTGCGTTGATCGTAATGATATTTAATTCAGGAACACAAATTCCCTTCAAACTATCTATTTTGGAAGATAACCATTTGGAATTATCATTGCCAACATTGGTGATAAAATCACCTCTGTATTCATTTTGGACAACCTTATTGTAAGCTTCAGGAAACAATTGCTGAAAGCCTGTAGGTAATTTTTGTGTATTGGGCTGTTCTGTATAAAAACCTATCATCTCGAAATTGAGATCAGCCTTGATTTTGGTATTGTTTTTCGGAAGTAATTTTAAATATTGTTTTGATCCAAATAATCCTAATTCTTCCGCATCAAACAATAAATAATTCAATGACCTATTGCAGGCATATGGTTCCAAAATTCTTGCTGCTTCCAACACTGCAGCAACTCCACTCGCGTTGTCATCAGCTCCGGGAGATATGGATACACAATCATAATGTGCATCCAGACATATAATTTCCTGTGGATTCGAAAATCCGGATTTCCTGCATTCTATATTTTCTATAGGGATGATATTGAGATTTTGTTCCAGTACACGGGTCGGATGAAATGCAGATAAATAACTATATATGTAATCTTGAGATTTTTTAAAAAAAATGGAATTTGATCTCACTCTCATTCCTTCCAAAGCATATACATGATTTTTGAGAAGTTGACTGTCAGCTTGTGCGAGAATATCTTTAGGGTTTAAACTCTCACCATCTGAAAGTTTTAAAATAATTTTCGTAGCTTTTGTTTCAGCATTGGTGCGGCCTAAATGAATTTGTATTGTTCTTACATCTTCCCCTGACAAAATATGTCCGGTATCACCAGAAATCGTAGCTCCTGCGTGTGGTAAAATAGAGCCATCAGCCAGCTGATCAAATAGGTGACAACTGATTTCCAGGTTAATGTTGTCCGGATCTACAGCTTTGTACTTCAACTCAATCTGGGTATCATAATTTCCTGACTGACTAATGATACTAAGATGTGGAATTTGATTTTGCGCCGATAAGATTTGAATTATAAACAGGAAAGCTATTATTCCTGAAATCTTCTTTCCGTTTTGGATCAATAAGAAATAATTCGTAAACTTTTTGGTAAGTAATTTTTCCATTTTTTGTGGTTATTTTTTAGCCATCCTAAATTTGCATGTTCATACTTAGCAACATGCCATGTTTCGGTAGATTCCAAAGATAAGTAATTTGGTTCCAACGCACGCAGATAATCCAAGGATTGAGAATCGTTCAGGGAAACTGCAGGAGTTGAATCCGGGAGCAAAACGCTTTGTGATAATGCATGATCCATAAACCAATCTTGACCTTTATAATGTCCCAGTTGAATACCCGCATAACTTGTTCGCATCCCTTTTTCTGTAAGAACTTTCCATTTTTGGAACAAATGGGGCATGATGTAAGAATAGTTATCATTTGTCACCTGTACTTGAGCTGAAAAAGATTCCAAAGCCCTGGGAAGCCCTTTCAGTTTAGCATGGGCGTCTCTTTTGAATTCTTTCTGCTGGAGATCGCTCTGATGAGGATCCATGGATTTTAAAACGCTGATGGTGAGGCCTTCTCCTTTTACCCGATGAGGCATCAATCGATAAGTAAAGAATTTGTCTGACTCATGTATGTTCCATTCTGGTGGAAAGTTACACCTGACGTTTTCAAAAGGGAATTGAGTAGTAAATTCGCGGCATACATTTTCATTTTCTTCTCTGTTGAAGGTGCACGTAGTATAGATTATTATTCCACCTGCTTTCAACATCTCAGCAGCAATTTTTATTAATTCGGATTGAATCTTTTTGCAATGGTATATTTTATCTGAGTTCCATTGAAGTAGTGCATCTCTTTCTTTTCTTAGCATACCTTCTCCACTGCAAGGGGCATCTATCAAAATGAGATCGTATTTCGAGTCGGTTTTGCAAAGTTGTCTGACATTGCCGCTGGTCACTAAATATTGGGGATGTCCCCATTTTATGATATTTTGTTTTAAAGTCTCTGCCCTCAGTGGAGAATATTCGTGACTATGGATGATGCCTGTGTCTGCAATGTGGTGGGACAATAATGTGGATTTACCGCCAGGAGCTGCACATAGGTCGAGCACCTGCGAATCAGAAGCTACATTGAGCGATTGCAAAACATGCAGGATGATCATAGAAGAAGCATCCTGTACATAATAATGACCGGCATGAAAATATGGGTCGGTTGTAAAGGTCGGCCTGGTATCTACATATCTTGCGGCATTGCACCAAGGCACAGAATCAGATACAGCAAATTGAAGATGGGCAGATTTTAGTGGATTCAAACGGATGGCTGTGACAGGCTGCATTTCAAGCGAATCTCTGAAGTCCGGATATTCTTCTGCTAGAATTTCCCTCATGTTGGTTTCAAAAAGCTCAGGGATTTTCATGGCAAATATTTTTTGAGTTCCGGGTGATGAAACATCAGATCATCAACTTTTTTATCAACTGCAGGATCAGTGATGAGTTCAGGCGCATGATGAGGCTTTTTTCTGGCGTCAATTATAAGACTTCCTTCGCAACCCCAATGTTTTTGATGGATAAAAGGTTTAATACCATAAATATCGGCCGAAGGGTTACTTCTGGTAAATGTGGTCCACAAAAAATTTGAAAAATTTTGCGCACAAAAAGCCGCATCATCTGTAAGGATTAATAGAGGAAATCCAGAGAGATCACATTTTTCCAATCGTTCACACAACTTAGCGATTTTGAATTCCTCCTCGTGATCAGCTTTGAAAGGATCAATCTGCAAAGCGAGAATTCCTTTCTGTACTAACTTGACTTTTGAAATTTCAGAGATTGGAGGAAGTTGATATTCGGATTGTAAATTGCGCAATGGATTACGATTACACGCCCATATCAGCTTAGATCCTGCGTTCAGCCCTTCACCTGAATAATCCAGTGTGTCTATCGTTGTTTTGGTGATAAAATGCAAATCATTCTTCCAGTCAATCCTTTCTAGAATATAGCTGAAAAAATCACTTGTATTGTTGATTTGAGGCAATTCGTCGAAACCATCAGCAGCAATCAATAAGTATTTGCTGAGTGAAGTCTGTCCCTTTCCCAAGATATGAAAAGCCTGAGTCAATATTTCTTCAGGTTTTCTTTCTCTAAAAGGCATGTAACGTTCACTGCCTATAGCAAGTAAAAGAGGATGTACTCCGGCTTCATCTACAGCATGAATGGACTTTACCCCCGGAAATTCTTGTGCAGCAAGTTGACGAGTCAACAAATGGATGATATGACCGAAAGCGCTGTCTTCCTGAGGTGGCCTCCCGACTACGGTTGCATGCCAGATGGCTTTTTTCTTGTGAAACACTCGTTTTATTTCCAAAACCGGAAAATCGTGCTTCAAACTATAATATCCCAGATGATCACCAAAAGGGCCTTCTTTTTTCAATTGGTTTTTACGAACAATTCCGGTTATGCAGAAGTCAACATCCGTAGGGATGAAGTATCCATCGTTTCGGCAATAATGGTATGATCTATTCCCCAAAAGTCCTGTAAATAGTACCTCACTCATACCTTCGGGTAGCGGGAATATTGAAGCCAAAGCATGCGAAGGTGGCCCTCCTACAGCAATGCTGATCTTGAATTCCTGATCTGTTGCATTGTAAGCCTGATGATGGATGCCTATTCCTCTATGGATTTGATAATGTAATCCCAGTTCTTGATCAGAAAGATAATCATTGCCACTCATTTGGATGCGGTACATGCCAATATTTGCTTCACTCAATTTTTGGGAATTTGGAGGAAAGCTGATTACCTGTGGGAGGGTAATAAATGCGCCACCGTCATCAGGCCATGATTTTATTTGCGGTAGCTCTGATACTTTACATTGATGTCTCAGAATATCCTGATTCCATCTATCGTAAGATGGCCACGTGCGATATAATCTTGGTATCACTGACAAAGCCATTGCAGGAGTACTCATCAAAGCAGAGGGGTCAGCTCGTAACCGGCTTAATTTTTCAAAAGTAGCTATGATGTCACGAAACAAATATTCAACTCTGGAATTCGTGCCATAAATATTTGTCGCTACAGGAAATTTACATTGTGTAATATTGGTAAAAAATAAGGCCGGTCCCTTAGCTTGATTGACTCTTCTATGAATTTCGGCGAGTTCCAGATTTGCATTTACAGGAACTTCAACTCTGATCAGTTGTTGAGTTGCCTCTAGGTCTCGTATGCAAGCTTCCAGATTTTTGTAAGCCATTAATCTATCTTCTTTGTGAATTTTGCACAAGTTCAGCAAAAAAATCCATAAGCAAAAGTCATCCTTAAATTGCAACTCAAAAGCACTTAGATTTGAGTCTCCCTGAGACTAAAACGACCAGAGGAAAGAGATCAATTGTGATTTAGTTTTTGCCCGGATGGATTCCTTTCTCCATAAAAAATGCATGATTCATCGTAAGTTTGCGCACTAATTAGTAAATTAATATTTATGGGCAGAGTCATAAGTTTAAGGGATGCCATCAGAGAGGGTATGAGCGAAGAGATGAGAAGGGATGATACCGTATTTCTCATGGGAGAAGAAGTCGCAGAATACAATGGAGCCTATAAAGTGAGCAAAGGCATGCTGGAGGAGTTTGGTCCGCGTCGAGTGATCGATACGCCCATCACAGAGCTCGGATTTGCCGGCATAGGGGTAGGAGCCGCAATGAACGGTCTCAAACCCATCATCGAGTTCATGACTTGGAATTTCGCCGTTTTGGCCTTTGACCAAATCGTCAACAATGCAGCAAAAACACTTTCTCAGTCAGCGGGCGAAGTTGGTTGTCCGATTGTCTTTCGAGGGCCTTCCGGCGCTGCAGGCCAACTGGCGCAACAGCACAGCCAAACCTTTGAATCCTGGTTGGCAAACTGTCCCGGATTGAAAGTCATCTCCTGTATCGATCCTGCTGACACAAAAGGATTGCTCAAATCAGCGATTAGAGATCCCAATCCGGTATGTATCATGGAGTCAGAGATCATGTATGGATTGACCGGTGAAGTTCCCGATGGAGATTATACTGTGCCGATTGGTAAAGCTGCAATCCGAAAACAAGGGACAGATGTCACCTTGGTTTCTTTCAATAAAATGATGGAAGTATGTAAAGCTGCTTCAGAAATATTGGAAAAAGATGGTATTTCTGTGGAACTGATAGACTTGCGGACTATAAGACCGATGGACTATGAAACAATCATCTGGTCCGTGAAGAAGACAAATAGATTAGTAATAGTGGATGAGTCTTGGCCTTTTGCAGGAGTTTCATCAGAAATTGCTTATAAAATCCAGTCTCAGGCTTTTGATTATTTAGATGCTCCTATTGTCAGAGTGAATTCAGCGGATGTTTCTCTTGGATACGCACCAACCATGGTGGAAGAATATCTGCCCAATCCCTCCAAAGTAATTGCAGCTGTGAAGCAAGTGATGTACAGATAATTTATATCTGAAGGCAATCATTTCGGTGTAATGGACATTTTGGAAACCCATTTTGTTTTTTAGGTAAGATCTTTATAAGAAAAAGAGGGAAGTGAAACTCAGGACTAAAGCCCGGGATTATACATAGTACTCGATAACTCCTCCCTACCTAGTGGAGTTCATCTGATTCATGTCATGTCTGCTTTTGGAGATGTCAGGGATTAAACCCTTGGATATTTATTGTGCCTGATATCTCCGCAAAATTGGGATGTTATGAAAATTTAATTTTATAACTGAAATGATTTCAATTGGTCTAAACAGATTAACTTAGAAAGAATTGGTATACAAATAAAATGAAACACCAGGTAAATCTATAAATATTTGAATTGATAGTTACCTGGTGTTGCTATCGAAAGCAGCCTGAAAATTATTTCTTTTTGAAATGATTGAGTTTGTATCGAAATCCCAAGTATGGTTTTATTCCTGAAGTTGGTGCAAATTGTTCAATGGCATTGAAATATGAAGCAGATGGATCTGAAGCAGAAATGATAGCATCATGCTGAGTATAACCAGTAATATTTTCGACACCGCCATAAAATTCCCAGTTTTTCCAGGAGTAATTCAGTTGAGAATTTACGAGGAAATATCCGGGGCTTGTTCCGGTATGATTGTGACTTGAGTGTATCGGCAAAAAGTTCTTTTCTGCAAGTCGCATGCTGCCGGTATAAGTACCCGTCACACTCAATGACCATTTTTGATTTGGTGCTGAATAATCTATCGTGCTGAAGGCTCTCCATCGGGATGTCAATGGTACTTGTTTGGTACCATGCCAATATGCAGCAATTGACTCCACATATTTTCCTCCTGTCTTTACTTCAAGTCCCTTTACTAAAGTGGTAGAAAGGGTAGTAGCAAGATGTAATGCTGAAGATTTGTTTTTCAAATTGTACAAATACACTTCTCCCTCATTTTGGTTGTATTCCACGTCAGCAACCAATTGATTTTCGAAATCGGTGTAATATGCATCTATATTTAAAGTAAATGCTTTTGTTTTTAAACTCGGTTTGTAGACAAAATTTAAACCATAGTTCCAAGCAGATTCATACTTCGCATCGTACTGAATATTCCAGCTGTAATTGGTAACAAGGTATTGGAGATTGTCAGCCAAAATGCGAGGAAGTCTATAGCCTCTACCGACTGAAAATCTCAAGGTCAATTCCGGTACTAAATTATAACGAACATTCAATCTCGGAGCTAAAAACCATTGTTCTGTTTTAATCCAATCCACACGCTGAGTTATGGTAGCGATGAATTTTTTCAATTCCTGATCAGAAGTGCTTCCGCTTTGGAAGTTGTATTCCAAGTTGATCGCAGGCGTAATTTCTTTGTAATCTAATTTAGTATTGATCGAGTCCAGATTCAGATTTTCTTCTGCAAAATTTGCTTGTACTGATCCACCGATGTTGATAAAATGATTGTCGTCATAACTTTCATTATAAAGGATATTTGACAAAAATCTCAGTTCATTTGCATCAAATTTTCTTTGGATGCTGCCATATTCTCCGTCTATTTTAGAGTAAGATAGATCCCAGATGCTTCCTAAGGTTCTTGTTTTTTTCTCAAAGCCAACATAACCCAAATTGCCTGAAACTCCTGCAAAATGTGTATTGATTTCTGTCCGGTAATTTTTTTCAGAGGAAATCGCACCACCTTCCTTTTTATCTCCAAAAGCTTGAAATTGTAGGTGCCCTTCGAATTTAGTTCCAAGCAAAGTATTCCTTTGGATTACATTCCATTTATTCTGAAGAGGATCATCATAGAAACCATCTTTGTTATGATCTCGTCCACCCTGGTGCTGAGAATAATGTGCATAAATACCGCTATGCTGTTTTATATTCCAGCTGTGATTGAGGTGTAAATTGACTTCTGCTCTCTCATGCCCATCCGCATAGACATTTGCAAAAAAGCGATGATCCGTTTCTGGTTTTTTGAGACTGGTGTTGATAGCCCCAGTGATGGATTCAATCCCATATATTGAAGTTCCTGCGCCTTTGAGGATGTTGATCTGATCCAACCACGTTCCGGGTATGTAATCGTAACTTTGAGAGGAGAGAATTCCACCAAAAACAGGCCTGTTCTCGATCAGGTTTTGAGTGTAAAGTCCGCGTAATCCCAAAAATTGAATTTCTCGATTTCCGGTTGCTGCATTCGTATATGTCAAATCGACTGTATTGGTACCTTGGAAACTTTCTGACAAACTGCAACAAGCCGCCTTTCTAAAATCCTGTGACCCCAGTGTTTCCAGATTGATTGGATTTAGCAATGAAAAACTCGCGCTTTGTCTGGCGCTTTTTACAGTGATTTCTTGAAGGTCAACTCCTTCTCGGAGCTTAAACTTTAGGAAGTTTTGTGCTTCATCGAGCAATATAGTGTCAGCCTTAAACCCAATAAATGATAGGATAAGATGTTTTGCATCGGTTTTTTTCATTAATACGAATGCGCCGTTTTTGTCTGAAACTGTTCCATCAGGGGTTTCTAAAAAGCGGATCGTTACGCCGGGCAAGGTCTGATTGTTTTGGTCATAGATGATACCACTTATCATTTGAGCTTCCGAAAATATTGGTAGGCTCACGAAGAGGATATAGAGAATATATTTTTTCATGAATTATAATTGTTAGTGATTCAAAATTGAATGTAAATCAATTCAAGTAGCAATAATGCAACTACTCAATTCAATCTGAATTCTTTGAGATGAATACAGAATATGGATTATCTTATGGAACTAACAAATAAAAGAGCATAGCAGAATGCGTCTTTCTTTGCCATGCTGAGGTGGAATGATTTCCGGAAGAGGTGATTTTAATGAATAAGTATATAAATTATCATAATGAAAATTAAACTGTACCAATGGTGGCTCAGCTAAAAAAATCTCTACTAAGTGATGGCTGTTTTCCGGTACAAAATTGAGAGAAGCATTCAGGTATTGAACATCCTTTTTGCCACATTGATGCTTCTGAGAGCTGGTTTCATGATGGTGGTCTGTGTGGCCCGTAACCTTAATTTTGCAACAGCTGGTGTTGCATGCGTCATTTACGGGGCAAGCTTCCTGAGAGGGTATGAAGCTTACGTAGATTTCTTTAACACAGTGGCAACTGAAAGAAAAAACGTTCAGACCTATCTGTGCGACAAGTACATGAACAATGAGCCAGCCAAAGAATATTTTTCTAGACACTTGTTTTGTAAACACCTTTGTACACCAAAAGTTTACCCCTTTACAATTTCACGGGCAATGACAAGTTTTTGTATTTCCGAAGTGCCTTCACCTATGGTGCATAACTTTGAATCTCTATAGTATTTCTCAACAGGAAAGTCTTTCGTATAACCATAACCGCCAAAAATTTGCACTGCTTCTATGGACACTGCCACTGCAGTCTCTGACGCATAATACTTAGCCATAGCAGCCTGTTTTGTCATTTTCTGACCGCGATCTTTCATTTCTCCTGCCTGTCTTGTTAAAAGCTCTGAAGCTTCAATCTTCGCTGCTATATCTGCGAGTTTAAATGCTATTCCTTGAAAATGGGAAATCGGTTTTCCAAATTGTTGCCTCTGTTTAGAGTACTCTACTGCTGCTTCGTAAGCACCTTTTGCTATCCCAACCGAGAGTGCTGCAATGCTGATTCGACCTCCATCCAGAATTTTCATTGCCTGAATGAATCCTTCTCCAACTTCTCCTATAACCTGAGATTGGTGAACTTTGCATTGATTAAAAATCAATTCAGCGGTTTCTGAAGCTCTCATTCCGAGTTTATTTTCCTTCTTGCCACCTGAAAATCCTGGAGTGCCACGTTCAACTATGAAAGCTGTCAACCCACGGCTATCGAGCAGTTCCCCTGTCCTTGCAATGACAACAACTACGTCTCCACTGATGCCATGAGTGATCCAGTTTTTGCTGCCTTCAATAATCCAATACTCACCTTCCCGGGTGGCAGTGCACTGCATTCTCATGGCATCTGACCCGGTGTTTGCCTCTGTGAGACCCCAGGCGCCAATCCATTCTCCTGTAGCGAGTTTACTTAGGTATTTTTGCTTTTGTTCCTCATTGCCAAAAGCTAAAATATGGCCTGTGCAGAGGCTGTTATGCGCAGCTACGCTGAGACCAATAGAGCCACATACTTTCGCTATTTCTTCAATGACTGTGATGTATTCCTGATAAGTCAGCCCGGCACCATTGTATTTTTCAGGCACCAATACACCCAGAAAGCCCTGTTTTCCCATCTCGTGCATCATATCTACAGGAAAATGCTGCGATTCATCCCATTTCATAACATGAGGTAGGATATGGGTTTTTGCGAAATCTCTGGCAGTTTGTTGTATGAGTAGCAGCTGATCTGTTTTATGATTTACCATGAAAGAGTACTTATCTGAAGTGCAAAGTTAAGGAATTCTTTCGGCTAAGAGAATGTTGCGACCAGAGCAATCCATTGCCTTTACCCATTTGTTAATGGATTTTCCCAAATTTATCATTTTCTTTCATGAAGTATCCGTGAAGTAAGTTTTATGTCTGTTAGGCCAAAGAGGATTCTGAAGATAGGGTAGTATAATGGGCTCAGTGTTGCAAGAAGCTGATATTTTGTCATGGACAAAATGCGGAATAATAATTGGCATTTTGAATTAATTTTCATTTGCGTACAGTTAAAGGTTTACTCAATCGATATTTGTAATCTGCGATAATTGCAGAATATTACATATCTGAAAATAAAAATCTACCAGTAATATAAAAAATAATTGACCCAAAACTTGGATTTTATCTTTTTCGTTTATTATGTTTGTATTGCTTTTTTAAGCTAATATTAAAGATTATTTCATGTAATATTAAATTGAATTACCAATAAGAGCGAAATGAACCTTAGCCGACTGTAATAGATAGAAGTAAAAGTAAGAACAACCGTCTAAAATACCGTTTCAGACTTCAGAGGAAGTATACATGTAATTTATTTATTATTACGGGGTTCAATGAATCCGACAGCTGACCCTCAATCTTGATTGGAACAAGTCAGGTAGGACTTCAGTAAAGGCTGCCAACTTTATCGTTGTAATATGTCGAGCATTATAAATTTTATTAACATGAAGAATGTGTTCTGTTTTATTATTATGTTGCAGCTTTTCCTGAGTTCGTGTAGCAAAATTGAAACCCGAGAAAATCCATCAAAATCTGAAGTAGCTGCCTTACAAAATAATTTTCCAACTGTTCAAGATGGGATATTAAAATTTTCTGATAATGACCAATTAGATGAATATGATGACTATCTTGATCAAATTCAACAAAATTTCAACTATAATGACTATCCTGAATATTGTGGAAATAAGGCTTTGGATATCGAAGAAGCAAATAGAGGTTATGTTTCAATGAGAAAGATATTAAATGATTTAGGATGTATGGATGGAGAAGCCTACGCGAATCATGAATTTATAAGAATGCCGGAACATACAAGTCGCTTATTTAACGAATATGGTGAAATCTGGATTGGATCGAATATATTTAAATATTTTGATCATTTCAATTATATCCAGATTGAAAATAACGACCTTGCTACACTTTTGGATATTAGGCAAAACGGATTAAAAATGCAGAGCAATATTAAATGGCATAATTCAGCCACAGATGATATTATTGCTAGTTCACCAAATGGAGCTTGCAAATTAGGATTGTTTCTATACGATTATAACCCTAATTATCAGGCAAATAATCTATATTTAAAGCTCGCTATTGTCCTCTATGATATGGCAGGTAAGGAAGTTAAAACTGCGTATGCACTAAACGTAAGTATTAATTGGGGAGATGGACAAATCCAAAATTTTACAATTAACAATTCTCCTAATGAACTGGTAACTATATCACATAATTATTCAATGTCGTTCAATGGACCAAATTCAGACATATTTGTAAGTGCTGCGGGGACAATTACGACCTGTAATTGTAGTTGCGCTAATTCTACTGTTTCTGGGAATATGACATTTCACAATTGGTTGAACCCTTGCCAGTTTTCTAAGGAAGCATGCTCAAGAGAGATATCTACGACAAATTATATTTATAATGGCTTGCCTTATAAATTGGTATTGTCACAGTATTTTAACCTGAATGGTGATTTTTGGGATGGATATAAAGCCATTGCTGAACTTACAGGTAAGCATTTTACAAACAATAAACTTAGTAATCCTGGTGTTAGTATGACGGTTGGAGCTATGGGTGGAACAGTGAATATGGAAGGTACATCTATTTACAGAGACGCATGTAATAATTTTGATCGTGCTTTTAATCCAAAAACACTAAAATTAAGTGGTATTACTGTGACTAATAAAAGAGGTAGACACACTCGCTGGGATAAAAACTATATTGATAATATAAGATGTAGAATAAATGTATCTGAAGCTCCTTCACATACATTTCAGACAAATGAATTTGAATATTGGCGATAGATTATTGATTTCTTTATCGACCAAACTACCTACATGAATTATTAATTCATGTAGGTAGTTTACTAAATATTAAATATGGAACGTTTTTTTGTATTTATTTTTTGTTTTACATTTTTTAATTCCGCGGTTACTCAAAATGATTCTATGGAATATTTTGTTTTAATGCATAGCGGATTAAATCTTACACACTTAAAGGGATATGAAAATTATCTGGGAGATAAATTCATTAAATCTGTTCCTTCAGCAGGATATGAAATTGAAATTGGAATGGGATTAAATTATAAAAGAATTAAGTTGAATGCAGGTATTGGATTTAAAAAGTCAAAATCAAATTATCTCACCCTTTCTGAGCCATATAATGATATTGCGCTTTTTGATGAAAATTTTATCAGAATAGATCTGGTATTGCATAAATTCTTCAGCTCTATTGAATTAGGATATCAAATTTTGCATAAGCATTCACTATTTATTTTAATTCAACAGTCATTCAACACTTATAATCGAGCTACCATAATAAATAATAAATCCTTAGAGAACCCGGATCCGAATCTGGGAACAAGCGTTTTCTATACTAATTTTTATTTACACTCACATAAACCGGAGACCATATTGGGTTTTGCCTGGGAGTATAGCTTTGCGAAAAGATGGAATCTATCCTTAAAATCGTCGATCAGTATAGTGCCATATGAATTGTCATATCAGATAATTAAGGACCCACAAACCCGACAGGACTGGACACTTCCAATACATGAGTGGACATTGGGATTTCAAATTCAATATATAATTAAATATTCTAAATTTAAGTTATGAAACGAGCTTATCTCATTTTGTCAGCTTACATGCTGGTTAATACTTGTATTTTTTCACAAAATAAATTTTTTCTTGGCTTTGATCTATTAGGTAGAAACGCTGAACATTACCATTACTTAAAATTTACACCTTTTTCCCCCAAGATTTCGGATATTGAAGATATTTCGTTGTTTTCAACAGATTTATACGGTACTATAAATTATTCGGTGTATTTAAAATATAAGCAGAATAAGTATTTAACATGGTCTATTGGATATGAAACATTTTTGCTTGAAGATAAACTACCTTTGCGGGCTCATCTGTTTTGTGATAATTGTGTTAGTATACTCGGTTCTAGTAGTGGACAATATTCCCGCAATTTTCCTGTTCACCTGGAATTACAGTTGCCATTGTGTAAGAATCTAAGAAAATTAAAGATTGTTCCTTTGATTGGGTTTAATCTAATTTACAATGAACCTGAAGTTCACAATATTGGTTATGTGAGTGGTGCTAATTCATATTCGCATTACAGTACTGAATATGCATTGAATAATATCGAGGCTACTTTTGACCCGATTCGGCATTGGAATATTGGTTTAAGATATGGGGCAGGTTTAGAATTTAATATTTACAAGGATATTCGTTTGAATCTGACTTTTTTAGCTCAATATGGATTGTATGAAGTGAATAGGACCAGTTTCAAAATAATGCATTTGGATTTGCTGTTTAATGAGAATAAGATTGATGAAGGACTTTGGGTGAATAAGCAATCATTTTTTAGTAAACGATTGGGGATTGTTTTTCCTATGGATTGGGCTTACAGAAAGATTAAAGCCAATCCAATAAAAAAAATATTTGCAAAATAAATTCTAAAGTATGTTGAATGTTCGGACTGTATTAATATTGGGAATAGTTGGAGTTAGTTATGGAAATTTGTTTTCTCAAAAATGGAGTTTGGGGCTTGAGTCAGGTTTGTCTTTTAATATGCCAAGAAAGGTAGATTATTACTTAGAACGAAGATTTATTCAAATTTATTCAGATGCAAATACAAGCTTATATTATTTGTATAAAGAAGAAGAATTTGGATACGATCTTGGTGTCTGTTCTCAAATTAAATTGTTAAAATATTGGAATTTATTTTGTAGGTTGAAATATGCACAGACAGTATTTACTGGATGGCATAAAATGGATTCAAAATTGATTAATACATCTCAAGGTGAAGATAAAATATTCTATTTCGAGCTTGATAAATACAAAATTCATCAGGTTCGATTGAGTGTGGGTATAAATTGTCACTTTAATAATAAAGTATATTTTCAATTTTCTCCCATGTTATCAGTGCCTTTTTCCGTTTCAGTATATCGGTCAATCGGAGAATATGCTTTGAAGTTTACTCCACCTGATGAATATTTTAAATCAAAGGTTAAAAACAATGAATTGAACTTGAGAAAGTTGGCATTAGCATACGAAGCTGAGGTTTCATTTAAATTGTGTCCGAAATTATTTTTATTTTGTAACTATACCTGGATTAAAGATTTATACCGCGAAAACTCAGATTATGATATTCCGTGGGGTATGAAAAGTTATATTGGAGGTCTAAGATTGTTCCTTATAAAAACAGGAAAGTCGAAAATATGATTTGTAGGATTTTCCTTTTCAGCAACATCTATTATGTACCTGAAGGTGTGTTTAAATTCCTTTGTGCATTTGAAAACCATACTTCAGGGTAGCAATGTAGCCAAAATGCTAACTTGACTGATTTATCCATTATGCATTTGGTTAGATATTAAAATATCGGTTTCAGATGATATTTATTTGCAAACTTTATGGGATATTTCTTTGTTCTTTGTTGACTGACAGACTGGCCATACTCTGCCGCGCTGCGCTCAACCAAGAGATGGATCTCAATATCGTCAATCTGGACGGACAGAGGGTACTGCACAGCAGATTTCAGGCCACAGAAGGGGTGCATTATATTGCGGATATTCCCTCACACCTACCTCACGGAACTTATATCGTCAGTATATCAGATATTCTGGGACGACAGTGGTACAATACTAAGTTGATAAAGCAATAACATGAAGTATATTCTCCTACTTGCTTTTTGTCTTTTTTGTATCCTTTTATGGTCTCAGAAGACTTTCTCTGTACTCCCCGATCTTGGTGGGGTGAGACAAAACTATATGAAAGAATAGGTTAAAATTTAAATGTATCTTTACTCCAAGAGCTCTGCATATGGATGAAGTAAGTGCAATAGGTTTTATTTGTGAAAGTTTGAATTAAATTATTCATTCTATGAATTCGAAGAATCTCATTGAGGATAGTATTCTGAAACAGATATTTATCATTGCATTGATACTGACATTGTCCGGTATTATCATGTACCAACTCAGATATTTTATTCCGGGTACTCTCGGTGCAGTCATGTTGTACATTTTATTCCGAGATTATTATTTGAAACTCACCCAAAAGTATAAATGGAAAAAGAGTCTGGCAAGTATATTTCTCATCATTTTATCTGCTTTTGCGATTATATTACCAATATGGATTAGCTTTGAGACAGTAGTGCCGGAGATGAAATCAATCATCCAAAATCCTGAAGTGATTCTTCTGAAATTTGAACAAGCAAAACAATTTTTTGCTACCAAACCTATTCTCAATCAGATTGATTTTTCGGATGAGAACATTCAGTTCTATATTCAGAAAATTTCAACGCTTATTCCGAAATTTTTAAACTCTATTTCAGAAGTGCTGGTGAATATTTTGGTCGCCTTTTTTATATTGTACTTTATGCAGACCAATTCAGGTTATCTGGAGCAAAAAGTGAGATTGTTCATCCCATTTTCTGACGAGAACATAGAGAAACTCTGGAAGGAAACCAATGTCATGGTTAGGTCCAATGCGATAGGCATACCTATATTGGCTTTTTTTCAGGGGCTGTTGGCTTTCGTGGGATATTGGATATTTGGCGTGAACAATGCTTTGGTCTGGGGTTTGTTGACGGGTTTTGCTTCCGTGATTCCGGTGGTTGGCACGATGCTCGTTTGGGTACCTGTATGTACCGTACAATTTTTTTCAGGCGATACCGTCAATGCAATTATACTGACAGTTTATTGTTTGGTTGTTGTAGGAGGAGTGGACAATGTATTGAGATTTACTTTGCTCAAAAAAATAGGTAATGTACATCCTCTGATTACCTTTTTTGGTGTGATACTCGGAATTCAATTATTTGGATTTATCGGTATTATTTTTGGCCCTTTACTCATCGCTTATGCATTGATTTTGTTGAATATCTACCTCACTGAGTTTCGTAAACACAACATGCTTGCTAGAATACAAGAAATACAAGAAAATTTTCCAGAGGAAACCGGCAATAAAAACAAGGGTGATAAAAGTTGAATGAGGACACCAGCAAGTCGGTAGTATAATTTTAATATTTTTTCATGACAATATCCCAAAATAAAATTGGATATCGGTTGATCTGAATCAACTTTGAAAATGAGAATACATTAGCGCATTCTACTTTTCAGAACGAAGACAGAGCTATTAAATCAAGCAGTATAGTCGCACGCCAGATGCTGAACTGAATACTGATATGCTTTATTTATGTTTTATGATCAGGACAGGACAATCGGCTTCTCTCAATACGGTTTCAGCCACCGAACCCATCAGCAATCTTTTTAATCCTTTTCTGCCATGAGAGCCCATGATGACCATCTCGCATCCGGCTTCTTTTTGTTTTTGAAGAATCACTTCTGCAGGATCATTATTGACAGCAATATGTGGGCTGAAAACAAATCCTTTGTATCTATCATTCAATTCATTGATCTTCTTCTCCATGGCACTCTCTACATCATTTTTCAACTGATCCGCTTTTTCGTCATAATACACAAATCCATATGGATCTATAAGATAAGGAAGTTGAATGATATTCAACAAACAGATTTCTGTATTGGGATTCGCAAGCTTTACTGCATATCTCAAAGCTTCATCAGCATTTTCACTGAAATCGTAAGGGCACAATATCTTTTTAAAGTTTACCATATTCCAAGTATTTGATCATTTTGTAAATGCAAATTGTATATTGCCAAAGGTAGAACATTTCAATGCTATATTCTAGGTTTTCTAAAAATTTAACCTAGCGGATTTGCTGTTACAATAGCAAGAAACGACTTTTATTCCTATCTGTAAATTGATGCTGTTGGAGAGCTATTCATCAATTCAACAAAAGTTGCTTCAGGAATACATTTGTTCACGCTGTTCTTTGATTCTCGGATCGGCAATGTATTCATCAAAACTCATCAGCTTGTCAATGGTACCCTTAGGCGTGATTTCAATGATCCTATTGCATACCGTCTGCATAAAAGTATGATCATGAGAACTCATGAGTATGATTCCCGGAAAATCGATCATATTTTCGTTAAAAGCCTGAATGGATTCGAGATCAAGATGGTTTGTCGGTTCGTCCAATAATAGCAGATTGGGACTTTGAAGCATCATTTTACTGAGCATACATCTCACTTTTTCGCCCCCACTGAGTACATTGGTTTTTTTGAAGACGTCATCACCACTGAACAACATTCTACCTAAATAACCGCGGAGGAATACTTCATCTACATCTGTGATGGAGGGTGGCACAAATTGTCTCAGCCAGTCCATAAGATTCAGTTGATTGATGAAGAACTCAGTATTCTCATTGGGCAGATAGGCGGAATTGATGGTGGTCCCCCAGGTGAATTTTCCATCATCGGCCTTTGAAATTCCTGAAAGTATATCAAAAAAGCTGTGAACAGCCACCTGGTCTTTTGAAATGAGAGCTATTTTATCTCCTTTGTTCACCGTGAATATCACGTTTTTAAATAGAACCCTGTCTTCTGTCGATCCGGCTAGATTTTCGACACTGAGGATTTGGTCTCCCACTTCTCTTTCCGGTTTAAAAATGATGCCGGGGTATTTTCTGGACGAAGGCCTGATATCCTCGATGACGAGTTTATCCAGAGCTTTCTTACGACTGGTAGCCTGTTTGCTTTTAGACGCATTGGCACTGAATCGAGCAATGAAATCGAGGAGTTCTTTTTTGCGCTCTTCCATCTTCTTGTTCTTGTCACTCATCTGGCGTGCTGCCAACTGGCTGGACTCGTACCAGAATGTATAGTTACCTGTGTAAATCTGAATTTTTTGACGATCGACATCAGCGACATGGGTGCAGACAGCATCCAGAAAGTGTCTGTCGTGACTCACTACTATGACAATATTGGGATAATCTGCAAGTACATTTTCAAGCCAATTGATGGTTTCTACGTCCAACCCATTGGTGGGCTCGTCTAGTAGCAGTATGTCAGGATTTCCAAACAAAGCTTGTGCCAGCAGAACCCTGACTTTTACGGGTCCGGGGATTTCGCTCATCGACATTTGATGAAACTCCTCAGCTACTTGTAAAGAACTTAATAGTGTAGCCGCTTCACTATCTGCAGTGTAGCCTCCTTTTTCGCCAAATTCTTCTTCAAGCTGAGCAGCTTTGTTACCGTCTTCTTCTGAGAAGTCCGGCTTCGCATAAATCTCATCTCGTTCCTGCATCAACTGCCAAAGTCTTTTGTGACCCATCAATACAGTTTGTAGAGCTGTCCATTGATCAAACTCAAATTGATTTTGCTTCAATACAGCCATCCTTTCTCCTGGAGTAATCTCAACCGAACCTTTGTTTGGCACTACTTCACCACTTAAGATTTTGAGAAAAGTTGATTTGCCGGCTCCATTGGCACCTATCACGCCGTAACAATTACCTTTAGTGAAGTGAATATTTACCTCGTCAAACAAGATTCTTTTGCCATAGGCTAATGTGATGTTAACTGCACTAATCATGGAGAAATTTTAGCCGGCAAAATTAGACAAAAATGGCCGATAGAGCAAGTTCTCAAACACAGCAAGCTTATTTTATCCCAAATACCAGGGTATAATTGCCCATTCGCCTCGAGAGCATAAATAAAACTGCGCGTACCTTCAGACGATTGAGAAAGCTAGTTCTGATTTCTTATTTTGAAATAAAATATAATATTACCTTTGTTTTACACCAATAAAATTTTAAAAAAATGGCATTTCAATTTTTCAAAAACAGTTCAAATCCTGTCTTGAAAGACAGCATCCTGGAAAACACTTCTCACCTTGCTTCGCTTGGAGCGACCATGACAACGCAAGGCGCTGTCCGGACATCCCTTTTGGGAGGACTATTATTGCTCGCAGGTGCGGCAATAGGATGGTATTATCCTAGCAATTTGTTCCTTTGGCCTGCTGCAATTGCAGGACTTGTACTTGTATTGATTGCAAGTTTTAAGAAAGAAAAGTCTCCGATTATTGTGCCTATATATGCAGTAGTTGAGGGGTTGTTTGTCGGCACCATTTCTCTGCTCTATGCTTCTGCATTTCAAGGAATTATTTTTCATGCGGTCAGCTTGACCCTCGCATCATTTTTTCTGATGTTGTTTTTATATCAAAGCCGTATAATTCGAGTCACAGAGCGTTTCAAATCGGTGATTATCATTGCCACAGCCTCAATATTTTTCATGTATCTCATTTCATTTGTACTGAGTTTCTTTCATATCTCTGTACCGATGATCCACGACACCGGGATTCTGGGAATAGGAGTGAGCTTGTTTGTTGTGATCATCGCTTCCTTGAATTTGCTTCTCGATTTTGATTTTTTTGAGAAAGGTCAAGAAGCAGGCCTGCCAAAATATATGGAGTGGTATGCAACTATGGGCCTTTTAGTTACAATAGTATGGTTGTATTTGGAGATGCTTAGACTTTTGTCTAAGATCAGTTCAAGAGATTAAAATTTCAATTTGAAATAATTAAATATAATTTGATATTTTTCATGAAGCGATTAGTATTCTCGGTCTTAAGTTTTATTCTTTTTTATCATAGTGAGGCTCAAGTGATGACCTCTGAGATCTTATGGTCTCTCGGTAGGGTGAATGGTTTGGAATTGTCTGCTGATGGAAAAAAAGTATTTTATTCCGTCACCAGATTTGATCAGGCAGAAAATAAGGGTACCAGCTATTTGTTTGCGCACAATCTCACTTCGAATAGTACAGAACCTTATGGTGGTGGACAAGCTTTTGGCGGTGAACTCAGCAATTCATATTCCGGAAAAACAATTTTATCTACTGCAGGTATGTGGACCGATATCAGTGGAAACAAATTTGCAATCACAGATCAGGAGTATTCCAATGTATCACTGTCTCCCGATGGTTCAAAAATGATGTTTACACGGGATGTCAAATGTCAAAAAACTAAAGCGGACTATTATCCTAATTTGGTCAAGTCTGAAGCAAAAATTTATGATGACTTGATGTTTCGACATTGGAATGTTTGGGAGGATGGGAATTTTCAACACGTTTTTTTAGCAGATGTCGAACAGAATATAATTCGAAATGAAAAAGATCTGATGCCAGGTGAACAATGGGATGCTCCTACATTTCCAAATGGAGGAAAAGATGAATTGGCCTGGAGTCCTGACAGCAAAACTTTGGCTTATGTTTGTGTGAAAAAAACAGGCAAAGATTATGCTGTATCTACAAATTCTGATATCTATTTTTATAATTTGAGTACAGGCGTAACAACAAACTTCACTGCAGGAATGAATGGATATGACCGCAATCCTGCATTTAGTCCTGATGGTACAAAATTCGCTTGGATATCGATGAAACGTGACGGCTGTGAATCAGATAAAACAGATATAATCGTACAGGATTTAAATTCAAAAAAAAGATATAATCTCACGGCAAACTGGGATGATTTCGTCAATGAATTTATTTGGAGTAGAGATGGAAAATCCATTTATTTTACTGCGCCATATAGAGGTGTCATTGCTTTGTTTGAAATACCCTTATCTCAAATCTCTGATCCTTTTGATGCAAAATTGATTCGAAAATTGAGTAATGAAGAAGTCGATTACAATCATATAATAGGACAGGCTTTTGATGGTAAACTAATATGCCAAAGAACAGACATGAATCATGCTGTTGAAATATATAGTTTGGATCCAAAAACGTCTCACGCTGAAAAACTCACCCGGGTCAATGATTATATCTACGATCGAATCAAATTGTCTAAGATCGAGAAACAATGGATTACTACTTCGGACAAGAAAAAAATGCTCGCATGGGTGATCTTCCCGCCGGATTTTGATCCTGCACGCAAATATCCAACTTTGCTCTACTGTCAGGGCGGTCCGCAATCTGCTTTGAGTCAGTTTTATAGCTTTCGATGGAACTTTCAGTTGATGGCTGCTCATGGATATATCGTGGTCGCTCCAAACAGAAGAGGTATGCCGGGCTGGGGCACTGCTTGGAATGAACAAATATCCGGAGACTGGGGTGGTCAGGTGATGAAAGACTATCTGGCAGCCATCGATCAGGTATCAGAAAAGCCATATGTGGATAAGAGCAGGCGAGGAGCGGTGGGAGCTAGTTATGGAGGATATTCGGTCATGATGTTAGCCGGTATCCATAAGAACAGGTTCAAAACGATGATCACACACTGTGGGTCTTTCAATCTGGATAGTTGGTACGGATCCACAGAAGAAATGTGGTTTGCCAACTTCGATTTAAAAGGACCATATTGGCAAAAGAAACAGCCTGCATCTTACAAGAAATTTTCTCCACATCGATTTGTTCAGAATTGGAATACGCCGATCCTAATTATACAGGGAGGAAAAGATTATCGAATTCCCGATACCCAAGCATTTGAAGCATTCACTGCTGCACGTTTGCAGAATGTAAAATCGAGGTTGGTTTATTTTCCTGATGAAGGTCACCACATCTTGAAAATGCAGAATGGATTGCTCTGGCAAGGCGAATTTTACCGGTGGTTGGAAGAAACTCTTTAATTGTGAGAGCAAGAGCATCAGTGCTTATTGCAGCAATACGAATCGGGTAAAAATTATAATCTTAGGCCATTCAGAAATTCTCGGGTCTGCATAGCTTTTTTGCCTTGAGCCTGAATCTCCAATACCTCAAGCCAGCCATCTGTACAGGCTATTTTTAGTGTCCCATGTTGCTTGGTGTTCCAAGTACCTGGTTCAGAATCATGCGTAGAGAGTTCCACTTTTGCTTTTTTAATTTTGTATTGGACACCATTTTGCTCGAACCAAGCCGATGGATAAGGGCTGAATGCACGAATCAGATTATAGACATCAATAGTCTTGTTGTGCCAGAGAATGCGTGTGTCCTCATGGAATACTTTTGGAGCTTCTGAACTAGTAAGTCCTTTTTGTGAGATATAGCTGAAGTCACCACTTTCTAATAACTCAAGCGATTTTAAAAGGATTTCTCCTCCCTTGTTCATCATTCTCTGGTATAATTCTCCTCCGGTTTCATCATCGCCGATCGACATTTCTTCCTGTAACAAAATGTCTCCTGCATCGATTTCGTGTGTAAGACGAAAACTCGTCAGACCTGATTTTTTTTCACCTTTGAGTATCGCTCTTTGAATAGGAGCTGCCCCTCGGTATTGTGGGAGTAGAGAAGCGTGCAGATTGATCGTTCCCAATGGAGGCATATCCCAGACCACCTCGGGTAATTTCCTGAAGGCAACTACGACAAAGATTTGAGCCTTAAAGCCCTCAAGCTGGGAAAGGAATACCTTGTTTTTTAGCTTCTCCGGTTGCAGTATCGGTATGTTTAGACGCTGCGCAGCTTGTTTGACCGGTGATTGAAGAAGTTGATGACCTCTTCCCCCGGGTTTGTCAGTAGCTGTTACCACAGCGGCTACTTCATGTCTTTCGACCAATGACTCAAGTGAGGGTACCGCAAACTCAGGGGTACCCATGAAAATTAACCTCATGGGAACAAATTTGGAGCAATTTTTGTAAATATTCACAATCAGGTTTTTAAAAGCCCACCATTTCTTATGAAAATGCTTCACTTTCAGTCTTTTATATTTTTTTTATTGTGTTCGCTTTTAGTCAGACTCAACGCGCAGGATATTTTGGTTAATGCTTATGTGTATGAAGCATTCAACAGAGGGTATATAAAGGCTGCTGCAGTTGAGATTACCGACAGCCTTACCAAGGAACTTGTAGCTACGGGAATTACAGATGAAAATGGCTATTTCAGCATTAGTCTGACGGAGGGCAGGAAGTATCAGATGAGCCTTACCAAACCGGATATGGAAAACCTGCTGATACAGTTTGTAGCCACAGATGAGAAAGAGCATAAACAGTTCTTAAAATTGGAAATGAAAAGATCTCCAGGTTACATTTTTGACGTAACTCTGGCAGATGAAGACATGAATGCCCAGAATGCAAAAGATGGAATCACCGGTGCATTGATAGAAATTTATAATCGCACGTTGGCAAAAGAGGAACTTGTAATCTCTGAATCGGCCTCTCCCAATTTTCAATTCACATTAAAAAATGGTAATCATTACACCATGTTAATTAGAAAAGAGGGCTATCTGTCCAAGAGGATTGAAGCTTATGTGAACGTCAAAGGTTGTGTTTTGTGTCTAGATGGAATCAGTGATGTGACACCGGGTGTGGCAGACAATATCAGTAGCACAGGGTTGGGAACATTGTTGGCCAATATTGAATTGCAAAAAGCAAGCGTCGGAAAATCATTTGAGATAAAAAACATAAATTATGATTACAACAAGTGGGAGATCCGCCCAGATGCAGCGAAGATTTTGGATAATGTGGTTTATGTTTTTAATGATAATCCTGGCCTGGAACTAGAGATGGGGTCTCACACAGATGCCAGAGGAAATGATGACTATAATCTAGAACTTTCCAATAATCGCGCTCGTGCTGCCATGAATTACTTATTGATGAAAGGAACCGATTCGACGAGGATCAGCTATAAGGGTTACGGCGAAACTTTGATAAAAAACAGGTGTAAGAATCAGGTTGCATGTTCAGATAAAGAACATGAGGAGAATCGGCGTACCGAGCTCAAAATCACAGGCGTTAGGAAAAAAGAATCTGATAGCTGGGTACCATTGTCTAGAATGATCCGGGAGGAAGAATTTCAAAAGGAAATGTTTCAATCTGTACCACCTGCAAATAAAAATGCACCTAAAACTAAATCAAAGGGTCCAAATGCAGACCTTGAGATTCAAATCCAGGAAGGCAGTTTGACCTCTGTTCCGTTCAATCCACCTGCTGAGCAGGATACGACAAAACTTGACAGCAGCAAAATGCACGTTTATTATTTTGTAATCGCAGGCAGTTTTCTTGTTCCTTCACATGCTGACAAGCAGATCGCAAAATTGCAAAAATTGGGTTATGGCAATTCGATCAGAATGATCATTGCTGACTCAGAATTCCATTCTGTTGTAGTGGATCAGTTTGAGGAGGAGATCAAAGCAAAAAAAGTACTTTCTAGCCTCAAATCAAAAGGCATAGATGCATTTATTAAAAAAGTGAAATTATAAAATCAACGGCTTATGACTTCTAAAGAATTTCTATTGGGACTTCCGACCAAAATCAAGCCTTCGGTGATAGAAGGAATGGAATCCAATTTTCATTTTGACCTGGAAGGAGAGGGTGGAGGACAGCTTACTGTTCAAATAGCCAATGGTGAAGTTTGTGTTGATGAGGGTTTTGTCGGAGAGCCAATATGTACAGTGAAAGCTACAGATGAGAATTTTAAAAAAATATTGAAGGGTGAATTGAATCCAATGATGGCTTTGCTGACAGGTAAGCTTAAAATTTCTAATCAGGCTGAAATGCTAAAATTTGCTAAAGCACTAGGCTGGATGTAATAAATTTTTTAGCTTGAATTCCAATTTTATAATTTATTTCCATTTAAGATTGAGTGCCAGACCGGCCTGCATTTGTGTCTGCTGAGCTGGAGCTAACTCTAAACTCAGGTCATCACTCACATTAAAAGTCATCAGGTGTCGATCCACGAAGGCATCAATACCATTTAATAAATAACAGATGACCAAAGCAATTTTACTGCGTTGGAGATTTTTATCATAATAATTTTTATATGCTACAATCCCTTCCAGACTAAGTGAATTTTTGAATTCGTCAATTGGATTGGATTTATTCATGACCCTGCTTTCAAAAGCATTATCATACCTGTTGTACTCCTTTTGATTCTGGTAAATCAAATATGCAGAAACTCCCAGAGCGCCATAGACTACAGGTACTTTCCAATATTTCTTGTTGTACACTTGTCCGGCACCCGGTATGATCAACGAATAAGCAAGGGCTCTGCCCGGCTTTCCTGCAAACAGTATTTTTAATACATTAGAACTCGATTTTTTGGTCACAATTGCATTTGTATCTTTAATTTCATTTGTTTTTAGGATTTGAATGCTGTCTGTTTGAGCGTATGATAAACTTAATGAAAATAAAATAAGTGTAAATATGATCAATTGGTTTTTTAACCACCGGAATTTAGCAAGGCGTAATAAACAAATCTGCAAAATTGGAAACATCAATTTAGTTTTCTATAATTGAATCCAGAATAGCGTTCAATTCCTGATCAGAGTTAAATTTAATCACTATTTGACCTTGACCATTCGACTTTCTTGACAGATTAACTTTTGTACCCAACGTTTCAGAAAGTCTTCTTTCTATGGATTGAAGGTCAGAAACCGGGGACTTTGAGGCACTGATTTTAATTCTACCTTTTGCCCTTTGAAATCCGGAAGCTATTTTTTCCGCATCTCTGACTGACAAGTCTTTAGAAATAATGTCTTTGTATAATGTGATTTGTTGTAATGGATTTTCAATTCCTGCCAAAATCCTGGCATGTCCCATGCTTAGTTTTTTTTCTCTTACCGCATTTTGTATTTCCGGAGGCAATTTTAGCAATCGCGTATAATTACTAATTGTGCTTCTTTTTTTTCCTACTCTCTCCGAGAGTGATTCTTGTGTAATTTTACATTCATCGATCAAACGCTGAAATGTGATGGCTATTTCTATTGGAGTGAGATCTTCTCTTTGGATATTTTCAACAAGAGCCATTTCGAGCATTTGAGTATCATCTGCATCCCTGACATATGCAGGAACCTCTTTGAGGCCTACTATTTTTGCTGCGCGATATCTTCTTTCTCCTGAGATTATTTCAAACTGTTTATCGGCTTTTTTGCGCAAAGTGAGCGGCTGTATGATGCCATAGGTCTTAATAGATGATGCCAACTCTTCCAGACCTTCCTGATCAAAAAAATTCCTTGGCTGGCCTGCATTGGCACTTATCCATTCGATAGGGATATTGTTCGTTTCAATTGTGCTTGAAATGTTCTGTCCGGAACTCGTTTTGGTATTATCTATTTTTTGGATATTTCCTAAGAGTGCTTTTAACCCTTTTCCAAGTTCATTTTTTTGATTCATTGTTCTTGTTTTTATTCATAAACTCTGTTGCCAAATGAAGGAAATTTATGCTTCCTTTGCTCGCTGCATCATATAATACAACAGGTTTTTTGACAAGAGGGGCCTCAGTTATTTTTGAATTCCGGTGAATGATGGTATCAAAAATCGGCAAGTCAATATTCTCTTTAAGTTCTTTGATCACCATTGCGGATATTCTAAGCCTTTTGTCATACATGGATAACAGCACTCCTTCTATTTTTAGTTCAGGATTGAAGTTCTGCTGGACTATGGATATTGTGTTTTGAATTTTTGATAATCCTTCCAAAGCAAAAAGCTCACATTGGATGGGGATAAGAACAGAATCAGCTGAGCACAATGCATTGACGGTCATCAAACCCAATGAGGGTAAGCAGTCGATGAAAATAAAATCATATTCATCTTTGACCTGATTGATCACATTCCTGAGGACCAGTTCCCGATTTGGCATATTGACCAATTCAATATCGGCTCCTACAAGATCAATATTACTTGGAAGTAAGAACAGATAAGGAGTGGTTGTTTCCACTATGGCTTCATGTGGATCAGCGCCTTCGATCATACATTCATACAGCGTAGTCTCCTGAATGTTCTGGTCTGCCCCTGTGCCGGATGTAGAGTTGGCTTGAGGATCGGCATCTATTAGGAGAACTTTTTTTTCTAAAATGGCGAGGCAGGAAGCTAGATTGATGGCGGTAGTTGTTTTGCCTACACCCCCTTTTTGATTTGCGATAGCGATCACTTTCCCCATAAAAAGCAAAGGTAGTCAAAATACTCGGAGCAGCTCATCCCGAAGAAACAGCATTATGGGAGATTTCCTATAAAATCCGTTTGATAAACTGCAATTCCGGGAAGCGGGCGACCTCATCAGGACTGATATATGTATTGTTAGCTTTAAATTTGATATTCGCTTTTTTGAATGCTGATGCCACCAATTCTGAACAGATATAACTTCTGTTGCGCTCTTTCTTACCTACTTTAAACATCACCCGCAATAAAATTCGAAAAATCTCCCAGTTGTCATAAGGTCTTGTCAACTCGTCAAGACCAAAACTAATCACTTGCTTTAGTTCGTTCTGACTAATAGGTGTATTCAATCTCGCCAACAACATATAACCCTTGTAAGGCCTATGATTGCCATGATAATCTTTCAAATATTTTGATAAGGGTGCCAATCGAACTCCGTAGATGATTTCTGCTTCGAGTATTAAGATCCTGTCGAGATATTCATCTTTGTAAATGATCCCTACATGGCTGAACATGGATTTGCTAAAATATCGTATCCACTTTGAAATCCAATATCTTCCGGAGCAGAATACTAAATCTCCGGTTTGCAAATCTTCCCTAACGGTGGCATAAGGGACAACAGGAATTTGCTTGATTTCACGAATACTATTAGGTCGGGATAACATGCTTTAAAAAATCTAGCTGCAACAAAGATACTGGACTTCATTGGTCATATTATAAATATTTGTTATAAATAAAATTTAATGTAACTTTACAGTTCAAATCAAACGAAGCAATGATACACGTTTTGACTGAGAGATTTATACAGGTTTACGAAAAACTCCTGTCTTCTCATGAAATTCGTTCAGCCCGTCAGTTTGCAGCAAAATTGGAATGCCTGCCACAATCCCTTCATCCAATATTGAAAGGAAGACGAGATATTAGTTTAGAGTTGTTAGAGAAAGTGGTTCGTTGCTTTCCAGTTCGTGCAGAATACTTGTTTACAGGTAAAGGTCCTATGTTGGTCAATGAGATCAGCACCAAGGAAATTCAAGTATTGGCTGTCATTACAGATCATTCCAATAATGAGAAAATCGTACATGTACCTTTACCAGCCCATGCGGGTTATGCTGCACAATATGCAGATGTGGAATTTATTAATTCTCTTCCAAGGTATTCTTTACCACAATTTGATCTGTTGCCGGATTGTTCATTGCGGTCATTTGAAGTTTGTGGGGAGAGCATGATGCCCACTTTATTTGATAATGATATCATCATCAGCAGCTATTTGCATCGTATCAACTGGCAATCTAAAATCAATTCCGCAGATATTTTTATTGTGATTCACAACAATGGAATCGTTGTTAAAAGACTAACTAATCGCCTAAGGGAAGAACAATGCATTTTACTACATTCCGATAATTCAGACTTTAGCTCGTATTCTATGCACATTTCTGAGGTAAAGGAAATCTGGAAGGTGGAAGCTAAAATTAGTACACGTCTTCAGAAGCCTGAAACCGTATTGTCAGAATCAGAACAAGGCTTTGGTCAACTGAGAAATGCTATTGAAAAACAGGTTTCTTTATTAGAAAAAATAGCGGATAAAATGGATATCAATTGAATTTTCAAGCCATATTTTTTTTGTAATGAATGAATTGTCTAATAAATTGTGGACACCGGGAGAAGATGAAATTATAAAGAGCCACCTGCAAAATTTTACAAATCATATTCAATCCAAATATCAACTTCATTTTCCTTCTTATGACGAATTGTGGAAGTGGTCCGTTGACGAAATAGATTTATTCTGGAAGGAAATATTGGAATATTTTGAGGTGCAATATTCTGGTCATTATTCTCAAGTGCGCAACGAATCTCCAATGCCTTATACGAAATGGTTTGAAGGTATTTCTCTTAATTATGCAGAGCACATTTTTAGAAAGAAGACAAGTAAATTTCCTGCAATAATATCCCTCACCGAAACGCAAGAAGCCAAGTATCTGAATTGGGATCAACTTGAACAATCTTGTGCAAGATTGCAAAATTATTTGTTTGAATTTGGTATGCGAAAATCAGACAGGATAGCTGCTTATTTGCCCAATATTTCTGAAGCTTCAATTGGACTATTGACTTCAATGAGCATGGGCTGTATATGGAGTTCCTGTTCACCCGATTTTGGCGTAAGCAGTGTAGTTGATCGATTTCAGCAAATTGAACCGAAAGTATTACTTGCCGTAGATGGCTACACCTATGGTGGTAAAACTTTTGATTCAAGAGAAAATGTAAAAGAAATCACACAAAAAATTCCAAGCATTCAACTGGTGATATGGATATCAAATCTCGGCTATGAGTTTGTTTCAGAAGGAATGAATGTGGGCTGGAATGAGATCATGAAAATTGATGCTGCTGATTCTTTGTGCTTTGAACGGGTTCCATTTGATCACCCCATTTGGATATTATATTCTTCAGGAACTACCGGACTGCCTAAGGCGATTACACATTCACAAGGCGGGATGTTACTGGAGCATCTTAAATATTTGCATTTGCAAAATGATGTCCATGAAGGAGAGCGTTTTTTCTGGTACTCGACAACCGGCTGGATGATGTGGAATTTTGTACATGCTTCGATGCTAGCCGGTGCCACAGCAGTGCTATATGATGGAAGTGCAGCGTTTCCTCATTTGGATTTCATCTGGTCGTTGGCTGATCATCTAGGCTTGCAGCATTTGGGTACTAGTGCGCCTTATATTGTTGCCTGCATGAAAGCCCAGTTGGCCATCAGCGAAAAGTTTCCATTAACACAACTTAGAAGCATCGGCTCAACAGGTTCTCCCTTACCTCCGGAAGCCTTCGATTATATTTACCAGCAGGTTCACAAAGAGGTTTGGCTCTGCTCTATGAGTGGCGGTACAGACGTCTGCACAGCTTTTGTGGGCTCAGCCATTAATAAACCTGTATACAAAAGTGAAATCCAGGCACGCGCATTGGGAGTGGATCTACATGCTTGGGATGAAGATGGAAATTCAGTTATAGGACAAGTAGGCGAAATGGTAATTACCAAAGCTTTGCCCTGCATGCCTGTATATTTTTGGAAGGACCAAAATTATTCACGATATCGTGCCTCTTATTTTGAGATGTATCCTGATGTGTGGCTGCATGGCGACTGGGTAGAAATTACAGGTCATGGAGGTGTGATTATCTATGGAAGAAGTGACGCCACATTGAACCGGCATGGAGTTCGAATCGGGACAGCAGAGATCTATAATGTGATCAATCAGTTTTCGGAAATCAGAGATGCCATTGTAATCAATCTGGAACTGAGCAACGGAGATCATTTTATGCCCTTATTTATTGCGATGAATCAGGGAGAATTCCTATCCAATGAACTCATAGATAGGCTAAAAAAAGCACTCAGGAGCCAATATTCACCAAGACACGTTCCGGATGAGTGGGTTGTGGTGCCCGATATACCTTACACGATTAGTGGAAAAAAGATGGAAAGTCCGGTTAAAAAAGTGTTACTGCGAAAGGACTTATCCAAAGCTTACAACGCCGATGCGATGAGAAATCCCGACAGTATGGATTTCTTTAAGCAATATGCCAAAGAAAAAGCATTTGAAGTTTAGTTCTTTTGCTTTTCAGGGTCCGCGGGATCATTTTCCGGGAGGACGTACCTGTCACCTTTACCCCTAAAGACAGAAACATGGATATACCTTTGGGGATTTAGTCTGATATCTTGAAGGAGCAGCTCCATGTTTTTTGATGTTTTGTCAAGATTGGTATAAAGGCTTTGATCTTTTATTAATTTTCCTAATGTTCCCTGACCAGAATTTACCTGTGTGATCATTTGGTTCAGTTGGGTGAATGATTTTTGACTTTCCGACAGCATTTTATTCAATTCAGCAATAGTCTTTTTACTCTCGTCTACTGTTAGGTCAAGTTTATTAACCAATTTTGTCGGTTCGGACTTTTTAATCTCCTCAGAGATTTGCTCCAAGTTGGTCACGGTTCGATTAATAGAATTTGAATTTTTCGCTAAAGTAGATGTGAGGACATCAGTACTTTGAAGTGTGCTATGAATATGTTTGGAGGAAGCATCAAGCAATTTGCTGATTTGCTCTGAGATAGAATTGATATTATAAATCGTCTTATTGAGGTTTTTGATTGTCATGGAGAGTTGAGAACTGGCTCCCGGATCAGTGATCGAGTCAAATGCAAGACGGACTTCTCTGCTGGCAGTCTGTATATAGTCCACCATTTCACCTTTTGGAAACATTGTACCCAATATGCTTTCGCTAGCGCCTTTGATGATTGAGAATTCAGGTATACAATCTTCACCCATGCAATGATGGTCAAAAACGAGCTCAATGACTTTTCCTCCCATCAAGCCCGCAGACTTAAGCACAGCCGTAGTATTTTGAGGGAGCTTAATACCATTCCTGATATCAATGGTGACCTGGACACGTGATGTTGATGTTGGATCCAACTCTATTTTGATAACTGATCCCACTTTAATACCACGTATCAAAACTGGGGAAGAAGTCTCCAGCATATCTACATAATCATAGTAGATATAATAAGACTTTGATTTATCTAATAAATTATTTCCCTTGAGATATTTAAATCCAAATATAAGTAAGGTTAAAGTGACTATCCCAAGGATGCCAATTTTTACTTCGTTGCTTATGTTAAGTTTCAATATGAAGATTTATATCTCAGGTTAAAACGCAAAATTAGTTCTTTTTGCTGATATGTTTGGGCTAATACTGAAATGCCACTATTCTTTGAAATGCACCAAGAATGCATCTTTAAAACCAAGCGCACGGATTCTTTCCTTTTCAGCTGTAGCAGCCTCTTTATCTGAAAAACAGCCCACATAGTATTTGAAATAATCTGATTCTTGTTGTTGCGTACATTGTGGTAGCTGCTGCCAAAGCCGATGTGATTTGTCTATTTCTTTTTTAAAGCTAGCGGCAACCTGCACTTTGTAAATAGTCTTCGAGTCACTGAGTGCTTGAACTCCTATATTTGATTCCTCCGGGTGTTTTACCACCCATGTCTCCTCATTCAATGGGGCAATTGAATAGGCAGCAAGACCTTCCGGAATAATTGTGTAGAATTTTGAATTGAGGTAATCCACAACAGAACGATTGATCATTTCACTGATTTCTTCCTGGCCCTGGTCAGAGCCAAGGTATATTTCTTCATCAGCATGGGATATATATCCAGCTTCGATGAGAATCGAAGGGCAATTGGATTGATGTAACACTAGGAAACCCGCTTGTTTTACTCCGCGACTACCTCCGGGATGACTACCACCAAAGGAGGATTCGACCATTCTGGCTATTTCAAGACTCTGCTTGTTTCTCAAGGATTGGAACTGAGAACTGAGGATGTAACTCTCTGGGCTGTTGAAATCATAGGTGTCATAGTGGATGTCGTGATCATTTTCAAGAAAAATCGAAGCGTTTTCTCTTCTGGAAACATCCAGATTCTCTTGCAACTTGTGCAATCCCATTACGTAAGTTTCTGTCCCTCTGGTTTTAGCAGCATTCGTTGGCATTGCGTTGCAGTGGATTGAAATCAATAAGTCAGCTTTGGATTGATTTGCAATCGAAGTCCGTTCGTGCAATGGGATGAATCTATCGTCTTCGCGAGTGAGTATCACCGTGCACCCGGGAACAGTGCTGAACAGTTTATCTCGCAGCTTGGTAGCAAGTAGCAGGCAGATGTCTTTTTCTTTGAAATATTGACCCTTTGCGCCTGGATCTTTGCCACCATGTCCAGGGTCCAAAACAATGACAGGACCCGAAATATTCTTTAAATTTGCGGCATACAGGGTAGATGCATTAAAAATAAGTGTTAAATGCTGAAAAGTCATTACCAACAGACACAAAATGCCCGTTGAAAGACGGTCGTAGTTTTTCATGTAAAGCCTTTAGTCGGTACAAATATAAACATATATTATAATTTTATATATAAAACATACTATTTTTTAGTGAAAAAGACATTGTGGAAATATATAATATCATCAACTTGCCTTTTTCTCATTGCGCTTTGCTCTGCAATTCCACTGTATAGCCAATCTATAACTCCACTCGATAGCCTCAAACCTGACCTGGATAGTCTGGTACTTAGTGGGGCGGATCTTTATGTTGTCTCCAAAGATGCTATTGATGAAAAAGTCGAATATGGAGCCAGGGACAGCATCCGTTTTGATTACTTAAAGAGATTGATTTTTTTATATGGAGAAGCTTATATCAAGTATAAAACCATGCAAGTGCATGCAGATTTTATTACCATTGATATGAAATCTAGCGTAGCCACTGCAAAGCCCTTATTGGATAGTGCAGGTATGAAGACAGGTGTACCGAATTTTGAAGACGGCGATCAAAAATTTGATGCCCAAGAAATTCAATACAATTTTAAAACCAGGAAAGGAATAGTCACTGAGGTCGTGTCCAGGCAAGATGATGTTTATATCCATGGAGAAAAAACAAAGTTTATTTCAAAACAAAGCAACGATTCTGGTGGGGATGATGTCATTTATAATCAAAATGCAATTTTTACCACTTGCGATGCTCCACATCCTCATTTTGGTATTTACAGTAAGAGGCAAAAAGTTATACCAAACAAACTAATCGTAGTCGGCCCTTCGATAGTCAAGATAGCTGAGGTGCCTACACCTCCATTGATGCTTCCTTTTGGATTTTTTCCGATTTCTCCAGATCGGAGATCAGGCATTCTCTTTCCAAAGGATTATGAATACAGCCAAACCTATGGTTTTGGACTTAGAAACTTCGGTTATTATATTCCGGTAAGTCAGTATCTTGATCTTAAATTACTTGGAATAGTTTATTTTAAAGGCTCCTGGGGAATCAATCCAAGTGGAAATTACTCGAAGAGATATAAGTATGACGGATCCTTTAATGTCGATTTCCAATATCTAAAAGCAGCTTTTTCGGATACCATAGGGTATGAAACCAGAAAGCCCTTGAGTATTCATTGGGTACACAGGCAAGCTGCAGGCGCTCACCCTTATCGCAATATAGGCGGAAGTATAGATATTGAAACTAATGGTTATACCAGAGCTACCCAGAGAAATGCCAGTAACTATCTGAATAATACACTCCGGTCGAATTTTAATTTTACCTACCAGTTTCCGAATTCGCCATTTAGTCTTTCTGCAGGAATGTCACACTCTCAGGTGACTAGAACAAACGACGTGCAATTGACATTGCCAAGTGTTGATTTTTCAATGAGACAGAAGGCAGTATTCAAACGAAAATCCAAGAAAATTGCAAGTAATGAAGCATGGTATGAGAAAATATTGGTGAATTATAGTGCAAGTGCAAGGAATCAACTTCAAACAAAAGATTCACTCTTGTTCAGGCGTCAAACTCTGGATACTTTACAGTACGGCGCATTTCATAGATTGAGTGCAAATGCCTCATTCAACGTACTTCGCTATATCAGCATTACTCCATCAGCAAATTATAGAGAAGAATATTTCTTTAAAACTCAAGATAAATATTTGGACACAACTACTTATTATGATTCCATTCAAATGAAATACATTTATGGTAGAGTAATTACTGACAAACAAAACAATTTTGTAGCACTTCGTACCATGGATTTTTCTTTGTCTGCAAGTACAAAATTATATGGAATGCTTAAAGGTACACGCTCGTGGTTTAAAGGTATACGACATGAAATCAGTCCTTCAGTTTCTATGTCATTTGCACCTGATTATTCAAGCTCTTTTTTTAATTATTATCGCTATCATTCTACTGACAACAGAAGTGAGTATGATGTTGTACAAAAGTATTTCAAGTTTGCAAACAGTCCGTTTGGAACTAGTGGAGTGGGGGCGGAGAATTTTCAGATCAATATGGGTGTAAACAACCGGGTAGAAATGAAATATCGCAGGTCAAAAGATTCAATAAGTCATAAACTAGCTATTCTGGAGGGCCTTTCAATCAATTCAACGTATAATGTATTCGCAGACTCGTTTAAACTTTCTCCTTTATTCTTATCTGGAAATACACGAGTTTTATGGGGTTATGTTTATTTGAGTTTATCATCAATTCTTGATCCTTATTTAAGGGAGAATATTAACGGGGTAGAATACCGTCGAAACCAATATCGTTGGAGCAAACAAAACCATCCATTTTATTTTGATCGGGCAGACTTGAGTATTTCATCGCAGGCATCTATAGGTCAAATTCTCGATTTGTTAGGAAGGAAAAAGGGAAAGCAGTCAGGTACACAAGCTTACGATCGGATTGAAGATTTGTTTAGGAATTTTTCACTATCTTATAACGTACAATTGGCTGCCAACCGGCAAAGTAGTGGAAAGGATACTGCTTATATTTCTACCCATACATTCAATGTCCGTGGTAATTTACCGCTTACCCCGAAATGGAAAATTACTCTAGGCAATATTGGTTATGATATTAGGTTAGATAAAATTACTTTTCCTCAGATTGGATTAGAAAGAGACTTGCATTGTTGGGTCTTTAATTTTAACTGGACTCCGGCACTCAATTCATACACTTTTTTTATTGGAGTAAAACCCGGGAGCCTTGAATTTATCCGGATTCCTTCCAATCAATACAATACCGGTAACGCTGGATTTTAATCAAACCACCATGCATATTTATTTTGATGCAAAAAGATACTTCTACAATCCAACCGGTCTAGGAAATTATTCCCGATGGTTGGTAAATTCATATCATCAATTTTATCCGGAAGATAAATTGTTCTTATGTACACCAAGATTGAACAAGCCCACAGATTTTGACACTGCTGATGAAAAAAAAACCATAGAATACACTAATTTTTTAGGTTTAAATCGTGTTTTTGGTTTGTATCATAAAATCCCTGGAAGTTCGATCTTCCATGGGTTGACAAATGAGTTGCCTTACTTTCCTAAGGCATCTAAAGTAGCAACAGTTGTGACTGTTCATGATATTATTTTTAAGCTGAGACCTGAAGGGTATAAATGGGCAGACAGAATGATTTATCACCTGAAGACTCAGTACGCAATTCGTAGAGCGGATCGTATAATCTGCATGAGTCAGATGACCAAGAATGACCTGATAGAGCATTATGGAGCTGACGAAGCCAAACTGGAGGTTGTATATCAGAATTGCTTGCCGTTTTATTATAGTGAACCCAGTACGGCAGAGTGGTCAGATTGGAGACAGTCATATAATCCCCCAATGGATTTTATTCTAAGTGTGGGTACATTTAATGAAAGAAAAAATCACAAAAGTATCATAGATGCATATTCTCTGATTCCGCTTTGCGACAGAATAACTACTTACTTGATCGGATCCGGACCTTTGAAGGATGAGTTACTGCAAAGAATTGAAAGCAGAGGTCTTTCATCATGGATCAAAATATTGTCCAACGTTACATTACCTCAGCTCAGATGTTTTTACAAGGCAGCCAATTTGGCAATTTACCCTTCCCTATATGAAGGATACGGACTCCCCGTTCTGGAGTCCTTAGCTTGTGGTACCGTTGTCATCGTGCACAAAGCTTGTGCTACTGTAGAAGCTGGCGGAAGATCGGTAAGCCAGGTTGACTGCACCAGTCCTGAACAACTGGCAGCAGAAATAGTGGAACTGCAGAAAAACAAAGTTTTGCAATCTAAGTATTTAGAGGAATTTATATTTCATCTGGAGGAACTTAGAATCGATAAACTGATGAAGCAAATGAATAATATTTACAAAAATGTATTGTAAATATTTGAAATACAATTATATATAAATTATAATAATTTATATATTAAAAATATGATGATTTGATTGTAAAGATTGGCACGAATTTTACATCTTTGAGCTTACAATTTGTATAAAGATTTAGGTTTCATTCTCATTCATTCTCCGGCGTTGAATTAATCGTTCAACGCCGATTTTTTTTACAGCCAATTTTTATTCAAGGAAAATAAAAAAATGCAATATTTTTTTAGCTTTTTGATTTTTGGCACGATCTTGTATTATAAGTAATTATCATTCGTTAGTTTTCATTCATTCATTCAATAATCAGCCTTAATCTAAAGGGATCAAGGCTGATTTTTTTTTCAATAATATGCTTGATTATGTCTATAATGGTAAAATTGTTACCATCAAAACAAAATTTAAATTCTGCAAATTTGGATTGAATTAAATGCATAATTTGTTGTCCAACAAATTGCTTTAAATTGAGATATTCAATTTATTTAAATCAATTTTGACTTAATTTTACTTTGTGCATTTGTCAGCGTGATGAACTTTATCATTATTCTGAGGTAAATTATAAAACTGACAAATAAATCAATGATAATTTTGTTCGGATTGGACTCAAACTTAAGCTTCTAGGGGCTGCATTGATGGTTGGAAGAGGAGTATTATCGAAATTTTCACATCATAATGGACAAAGGTGAATTGTAACTGAATATACAATCTAAGCTTATGATGCGACCGAAGGGTTTTGCAATGCGATTATCGAATACAAGGTTTCCATAAAGTATATGATAACCAGGCATATTTTACCAGATAATCCGATTGCTCTGGAGAAAATAAAATTGCCTATTTTAGTATTTCATTAATAGTATTCACAAAAGCGCCAAGAACAGATGTGCAGTGCTTGTAATTATTAAATATATACTAGTAAATCAAAAAATCTGTAAAGCAAAGAGTTGATGAAATGAGACTCGCAATAAGCCATCAGCTCAAACAATTTGTGGTATTATATTTTATTAAATTGAAACCCTATGAAATATTGGCATCTACAATTCCATGAATCTGGCTGATTACTCTTTGACCATCCATTGCAGCAGAAAGGATTCCACCTGCATAACCTGCACCTTCACCAGCGGGAAATAAATTCAATATCTGGGGGTGGTTTAATTTTAAAGGATCACGAGGTATTCTTACAGGTGCTGAAGTTCTGGACTCCGTACCTACAAGGATTGCTTCATCAGAAATATAATATTTCATTTTTTTTGAAAAATATTTTAAAGCTTCTTGTAGTCGAAAAGTTACAGGCTTTGGCAGCAATTCATGTAAAGTCGCAGGAAAGATACCCGGAATGTAAGAACTGTTTGGTAAAGTGGGACTGAGTTTCCTGTTGAGAAAATCTTTTAGCTTTTGAGCCGGTGCTGCCTGAGAAATTTGGTCTCCTGCTTGAAACATTCTTTGCTCAACATTTTGTTGATATTTCATTGCACGCAAAGCGATAGGAATGTGTTCGTTGAATTGTAGATAATCTTCCTGATTGATCGACGTAACAAATCCACTATTTGCAAACGGAGAATCCCTGCGTGACAAAGACATTCCATTTACTACGATTTCTCCCGGAGCAGTAGCTGCAGGCACTATCATACCTCCTGGGCACATGCAAAATGAGAAAACGCCTTTTTGATCTACATTGCAAGATAATGAGTAAGTAGCAGGTGGAAGGTTTTTGTGACGGGGATTTTGGCGGTATTGCATTCGGTCGATAAGAATTTGGGGATGCTCCACACGGACACCGAGTGCAAAATCTTTTGGCTCGATGAACACATTTTTCTCATGTAACAATCCATAAATATCTCTTGCAGAATGTCCTGTGGCCAATACAACCTGAGTTGGTGTAAATGAGGATTTGTTGCAAATGATTTCTTTGATTAATCGATTTTCAATTTTAAAATCTAATACACGATGTTCAAAGTATATTCTACCTCCGCAAGTTTCAATTGTATGTCTGATCCGCTCTATTATTTTTGGTAGTTTATTGCTTCCAATATGTGGATGGACATCTACCAGTATGTCTTCGAGCGCACCATGAGAAACTAGGAGTTGTAATACTTTGCGAATGTCTCCTCTTTTATTTGATCTGGTATAAAGTTTTCCATCTGAATAAGTACCGGCGCCACCTTCGCCAAAACAATAATTTGAATCCGGATGGACTATTCCTTCTTGCTGCAAAATCCTTAGATCACGCCTTCGTTCTTGAACGTTTTTACCTCTTTCTATGAGTATTGGTTTCAAGCCGAGTAATAAGCATTCTAATGCAGCAAAATAACCGCAAGGGCCTGCACCTATGATGTGTACCTCAGGGCTTTCATGTACATCTTTAAATTTGAAATTTGGAAACGATAGCGCCCTCTCAGATAGGGATTCGGATACATAAACTTCTGCATGTAAAACAAATTCTACTTGTTTTCTTGCATCAATATTTCTCCTGATAATTTTATAATCAAAGTCTTCTGGTGGCAGGTTAATTTTTTCGCTGATTATCCTGCGATGAACAGTTTCATTGTCAATGAATTCAGGTAGTAGTCTATAGTCTACCTGAAGAATCATAACGACAGGACTGCTTGTCTGATTTTCACTAATCTGCCAATCAATGGTTCCATCTGGTCCAAGGATAACATATTGGCGCCATCAGATTTGGCAGTAGCAGGGGAGGGATGCGTTTCAATGAATAATCCATCAGCTCCGACTGCAATCGCAGCTCTCGCAATCGTTGGAATCTGATCAGGCCTGCCCCCTGTGATTCCTTCCATTTGATTGGGCTGCTGTAGGGAATGTGTACAGTCCATGACCACAGGTACTCCCATAGATTGCATTGTTGGTATGCCTCTGAAATCCACAACTAAGTCCTGATAGCCAAAGCACGTTCCTCTATCGGTAAGCCAAACTCGATCATTACCTGCTTTTTTTACTTTGTCCACTGCAAATTTCATGGCTTCCGGGCTCATGAATTGACCTTTTTTGATATTGATGAGTTTTTGAGTTTTTGCAGCTGCAATGAGCAGACTTGTTTGACGGCACAAAAATGCAGGAATTTGCAGAATATCTACAAAGTGGGACGCCATAACAGCTTCTTCTTCAGTATGGATGTCAGTCACTACGGGAACATCGTATTGCTCACCGATTTCTTGCAAGATTTTTAAAGCTGCTTCATCTCCAATACCAGAAAAACTGGTTGCTGAACTTCGATTCGCTTTGCGGTATGATGCTTTAAAAACAAATGGTAATTGATATTGATGACTGATTTTTACAAGTTGTGTAGCCACTTCTTGACATAGTTCTTTACTTTCCACAACACATGGTCCTGCAATAAGAAAAAACTGTCCTGAATCCAAATATTTTAATCTGCTCAAATTCATATTCCTATTCATTGTATTTTAAAATCCAAGCCTGAGGATGGTACTTCGCTTTTAGTTGGATCAAGACTTCTTGCAAATTCTGATGAAAGCAATCAAATTTAACTCCTACACGATAAAAATCCTGGAATCTGCCTCTAAAGGCTTGTTGTCCATTTTGACGTATTTTTTTTTCTAATCTGTCAGCATTTGACTCTACTTTAAAAGATCCCACGATGATGATACAGTTTTTATTTTTTATCACTGTGTCCATAGTGGAGATATTTTTATCAGTGAGGATTACTTCATCTTGAAAGCTATCGATTGGTATTTTGTCGCTTTGTTTCTGAGTAAAAACAGAATCTGTAGCCATATGTTTTGAGGTATCCACTGTTGAAAGTTGGACTGAATCTTTGAGAGTAGGCGTGGAGTCATTTTTCCGCACATCATGCTTCGTTTTGTTGGAATCCGGATCCGAAGAACGTGGTGGACAGAACATCAATCCAAGAAAGATAAGCCACAAAAGACCTATCGCCCAAAACAAGTACTTAAACTCCTTAAAAATGGATTTGCTCTGTTGGCTCGGCTGCGGTAGTACTGTCAATGGCAGGATCTCTTCAACAGTTTTGATTGCAGGACTGATTGGCAGTTCTTCCATACCATAAAACCGTTCATTCAAATTGTATCCATAGCTGGAAAAAGTGTATTCATCTCCCTTTAATGACAACATGCCTAGTGGATAAAACTCAGCTTGGTTGCCGGCTCTCAATTGTAAAGCTAATTCTAATGAAAGTTGACCTAGAAGATTTTCAATATCTTCATTTTTGTATCCTGTTTCTTCACAGATGTGATCCACCAATTCTTGGGCTTTGCTGCCTTCAGTATGATGAAAACTTACAACCAACTTACTGGGATAGATCTTACTGTCCTTGTGGTCAATATAAGCTTTTTGGTGCTGGCCCTCAAAAATACCAATGCCTGGTAAATCAATCCAACCGTAGCGGTTCAAATGCCACAGCAGGAGGTAGCTGATATCAGGATTGGTATATGACAGAAAATTCGTTTTTGATCAGTACCTCAAAAATAATCAATCATCTCTATTCGCGGGAATGATCTCAAAATAAGCTTAAAATTCTCTCTAAATCAATAATTTACAAATATTGAAAAGATGGCATATATTACTATATAACGACATTATTTTCCACAAGAGAGAAATTTTGGATAAGAAGTAAATATCCAAAAATGATTTGTCAGGACTTGGTTCAAACTTCACTTTAGCTGTCAAGCATTGTTTGTATCTGCTTTTTTCTTTCTTTTGATTTTGAATAAGTCAACAACTTCTTTTTCAGTAAGAAAATCGAATTCGGTAAAATTCGCAGTGACAAATTTTCTGATGTCTTGATATTCTTTACTTCTTTTGTCTTTATAAAATGCAAGTAATTTTCTAATGTAATCCATGCTCAAACTTTCTACTTCCTGATTGAAAGCAGAATTGCTGAAGATATTCATGTATGATGCAAATGTTCTACTCAGTTCAAAGTAAGAATGATATTCAGGTTCAGTGAGATTTGTCATCACTCTTCGGAATTGCTGCAAAAGAGCAAGTCGCAGACATTCATTATTAATAGACATCCCTTCATATTGCGAGTAAAAAGCATTCACAGCATCGAGGACATCATCATGGACAAATCCTTTGGTATGGATAGTCTCCATTAGTTGATAATATTTGAGGAGGTCGTCATGTTTAGTTTTATCCAGCAAAGTAAATATTTTTCTGTCTGCTTGTGGACCAAATTCAATATCTGCTTTGTATGCTGTTTTTAGAAACTGGAAATAGTTTTGAGTAAAGGAAGGATTGTTATTTCTTACATCCTGAAAAGCTTTTTCCAAATGTGAATTTTCTTTTTCACTCAATTGAATAAAATTAGCGATGATTGCGAGTAATTCCAGGTGTTCCGGCTCTTTTTGAAATTCGCGTTTGGAAACCAATTCGTGTAATTCATTAATATAGGAGTCATGCTTGGACTTGAATTGTATTCTCTGAAGCAGAAAATTTCTGATGGTAGCAAATTCAATTTTGAGCTCATTTACAGATTGCGGAAATTGTGCAGTAAAAAAATTGTAGTGAGAAAACTGCTTACTGTATCGCTGGAGTAAGTTATGTCTTTCTTTGATATCTCTCAAACGATCCAATTTCATTGAACTTAAAAATGCTTTGACTTTTTTATTTTCAATTTTGTCCAACAGATTTGTAATCCAAATATCGCTACTCAAAGCAAAACCTAATTGTACCGTTTGGCCAATTCTTTGTTTGATGACGTCAAAGTTGGCAGAATTTGCGATCGCGATCAATATTTCTTTGAAGTGATCAAGAGGTCTGACAGATTTAATCTCGTCATTCAACTCCGCTCTTAAGACACTATATCCCAAAATTCTGGGGATGAATAATCCTTCAAAATAAGGGTGGATAAGTACTTTTTCCAACTCAATGATTTGAAGCGGATTGTTTTCTGTTACTTCTTCATAAATTTCGGAAATGAGTGGTTCGTATGCGTCTTGCAACAACTTATATTGATCAGCGCCTTCTTCTTCGAGATAAGACGCCAATTCATCTGAAGACTGAATAATTTGGGCAACTGCTTGTAGCCTTTCTTTGTAATCCTGATCAAGTTTTTGCATGGTAACTTTTTTTTGAATGACGAAACCTGACAAAATTTGCATCTTGCCAGGTCTGAATAAAATTTTAATATTTTTATATTATATTTGAATAAATATGCCTCAATCGCTATATTTTAAACTAATAATTCAAAATTACAACGATGGCCATATATTATTCTTCAGCTTTAGTCTGTTCTTCTTGGGCGGGATTTGGTTCTTCCACAGTTGCTTCAGCAGTGTTTACAGTTTCAGTAACATCTTCTGCAGGAGCCTCTGCCGGTTCTTCAACTTTTACAGGTTTTTCTTTCTTTTCACCGCTAACAGCTTTGTGATAGTCTGCGATTTCTTTTTTGCGGGCATCTACTTTTATCTGGATGTCGGATTCTTTGCCGGTGATCCAGCTATTGTACATTTCAAGAGCCTTTTCCGGTGTTAAAGCCCCTTTACTTACTCCACGCTGCAGGTGTTTACGATAAAGTACGCCCTTGTACCTGAGAATAGCATTTACTGTATCTGTGGGTTGTGCTCCCTTCATTAGCCAATCGAATGCTTTGTCGCGATCGATCTCAATGACTGCAGGTCTGGAAGTTGGATTATAACTACCAATTTTTTCAATGAATTTTCCATCTCTTGGAGATCGGGAATCTGCAATCACTATGTGATAAAAAGGTGCTTTCTTGCGCCCTTTGCGCTGTAATCTGATTTTAACGGCCATTTGTTTTGTATTTTAAAATTAGACCCATACCTGTTTACTCCCAAAATGAGACTTTACCGGCATAAGAGCCGCAAATTTAATACATTTTTTAAAAATCAAAGCGCAATTTTAAATTTATTCTACGGGAACTCAGATAGTTAGGTATAGCAAACTGGTAATCATAAATGGATTTAATCCACCTCACGGATGCTTCATTTTTTACTTTTAATAAGTTGAATACTTCCAATGAAACCCAGGCTGAGCGGCAATACCTCGTCCAGTTATATCTTCTGACGCCGGATTTGGATTCACCCCAAAGCTTGTAGGAGAACCCTATATCCACTCGGTGGTAGGCTTTGTGCCTGAATTCATTTCTATAAACGATGTTGTTGCCTCTGAAGCCATAAGGAAGACCACTTGCCACTGTTCCTTGCAGATGCATTTTAAAATCTTGATTCATGGGCAGATAATCCTGAAAAAACATGCTCAATGCAAAAAGTTGATCTGTAGGTCTGGGAACATCTGCTACGTCTTTGCCATCACTTTGAGCATCAACATGAGTTTTGTGTTGTACACCGTTCAATCTTTCTCTAGTTCTTAAAAATGAAATATTGACCCAAGACTCTGCTCCGGGTACGAATTCGCCGTTGATTCGATTGTCCCAACCAATCGCATATGCTTTTGCATCATTGTGTCCGCTGTATCTGATCCTCACATTGTCCAGGTCATAAGATACTAAGTCAGAATATGTCTTATAGTAAAATTCAGTTATCCATCTAAATGGTTTGTCGCTGATGGGCTTCCATAAAAAGTCTGATTTGTATCCTAACACATAATGAACAGATCTCTGAAATTTCTGATTCAATTCAACATGTGCACTGGGATCGCGAAGTTCCCTGAATAATGGTGGTTGGGCGTAGATGCCTCCGGCTAAATACAGGACTCGTTGCGCAGAATTTTGTATTGGTAAGAGTTCAATCTTTCCACGGGGACATAGCATGAACTGATCATTGAGCATAGAATAAAGTCCTCTCAGACCAAGTGTCCATTTGAGCTGATAACTGTCTCCAATGTTTTGATTGAATTGATCTTGCAACCATACATTCCATTTGCCTGAATGGATTTCATTTTCAGCTTTGACTACCTCATTCACCAATAATTTACCACTTCCAAAAGGCAAAGAATATCCCGCAGAATCTATCCTTTGCCACTCGTTAACCTTGTCCTGAAATAGCTCATTTTTATATTGGAATCCATATTGAACGAAGTGACTTTTGAAGAATGTTTCAATATTTTTGAAATCGATCCCTCCTCGAATTTCACCCAAATAAACTATGGATTCTAAATAATTTCTGCTGTAATTGTGTTGTATACCTTCTCCCCATAAGCTGACTTCTTTAGCTTCCGTCAAAGAAGTATTCCCTATTTCAATTTCCGCAAGTCTGTAATAGCCTTGGATGTCAAAACGCTCAGCCTCATTTCCCAGATAGGTAGAAGCGAGCATTTTTACAAAGTGTGGTATTTTTCTTTTTTGAGGAAAGTATGTAAAAGATAATCCGGCCATTTTCTGGTCGAACAAGTCGTCTTCAGAGCCGAAATAAACAGTATTCAATCTCAAGACCTGAAGAAAATTACCTTTGCCAACTGTCGAGGATTCTGGAATTAAATGGAACTGGCTGTAGTTCCAATTAATGAGGCAATTGAGTTGAGCATTGGGACCGAGATTATAATTCAAATAAGTCTGAAGATCGAAAAACCTTGGTTGATATTCTCCTTTAACATCAAGAGAACTCAATAAGTACTGATTGGACTTATATCTTGCACCTAATAAAAATCTTAATTTTCTGTCTTTAATTTTTGGGATGTGGGTACTCCCTTCCATGCTCAGGCTGCCCCCAAGCAAACTAGCTTGGACGCTGGCTTTGAACTCCTCAGGTACTTTATATTTTATATCTAAAACGGAAGCCATCTTATCACCATATTTGGCATCAAAGCCACCGGAAGAAAAATATAAATCGTTAATGAGGTCCGGATTCGCTATAGATAATCCTTCCTGTTGGCTGTTTTTGATAATTTGAGGTCTATAGACTTCAAAATCATTGATATAAACCAGATTTTCATCATAACTTCCACCGCGAACACTGTATTGCGAAGAAAGCTCACCGCCTGCTCCGGGCCTGATGCCAAGTCCTATACTAGGAAGTACACTTTCTATATTTCCTGAAACTGTAGGAAGCAACTGGAATGAAACAGCATTTTCCCTTACAGCCGGTCCATCTGTATTTTTGTCAGATCGTATGAGCACTTCTGTACTCACGACTTGCTTCAAATGGATTTGGAGATTTATAATAGATTGATCTTTTGGAAAAATGATCCATTCTTCACCGGTTTCATATCCCAATCTGTGGATTTTTAAAATTTGCTTTCGCGAAGAATTGAGTTTGATTTCAAAACTTCCATTTACATCGCTCTCTGCAAAATAGTTGGTTTGTGGAATAAATAAAGTAGCTAATTCAATCGGCTTTCCTGAATTCGCCTCGGTTACCGTACCTCGTACCAGATATTTTCCCTCTTGCGCAGAATTCGAATAAATGCTGCTCATTAGGAAAACTATTATTAAGATCGACTTATAGGACACAGAGATGCTTGATTTACTGGAAGGTTGTTGAATCCATAAACGCTTTCTACTAAATATAAGTATGAACAGAAACTGATTTTAAATGCTTGATTTCTTCAGTTGGATGTTCTGCCCCGAAAATTGCATTTCCGGCAACCAATATGTCTGCACCTGCTTGAAGAATTACTTCAGCATTTTGTCGGCCTACACCACCATCCACCTCAATCTTTGTATTCAGATTCCTGCTGATGATTTCTTCCTTTAGTTGTTTGATTTTATGTATGCTTCTGTAAATAAATTTTTGTCCCCCAAATCCCGGATTTACTGACATAAGACAAACTACATCCACATCTTCCAAAACATCGAAGAGTGCTGTGACAGGGGTGTGTGGATTGATAGCAACTCCGGATTTGCAGCCCAAACTTTTGATTGCTTGAATACTTCGATGCAAGTGAGTACAAGCTTCGAGATGGACCGTCAAAATATGTGCACCGGCATCTTTAAACTCATGGAGGTACTTGTCAGGATTTACGATCATCAAATGAACGTCTAGTGGTTTTGTCGAAATTTTTGAAGCTGCTTTTACAATAGGGAAACCGAATGAAATGTTGGGTACAAAACTTCCATCCATAACATCTAAATGAAGCCAATCTGCCTGACTGGAATTTACCATTTCAATATCGCGTTCCAAATGGAGAAAATCAGCAGATAATAGGGAAGGGGCTATAAGGGCTGATGGCATCGTTTTATTTTTTTGATCTGATCTTGGCTTAGTAAGTCGTGATGAAACAAAAAAAGCCATCAAAAAAGACGGCTTTTTTATATAGGATTGAAAACATCTTTTACTCTTTTATAAAGCGCACAACTTCATCACTGGAACGAGCAAAGTACACTCCTGGGATTAAATCAGCTATATCGATTTGATTGGCGTCAATCCGATTTACGTTTTGCTTTACGCCAGAAATATTAAAAATTTCAAGGTTCTCCAGAGAACCTGAAGATGCTGTCAAAAAACTTGAAGCAGGATTTGGAGAGATGACCAAGCGTCCTCCCGATTTTGCAATACTGATCAATGGACTATAAGCACTAGAATTATCTCGATCTATCATTCTAAGTCTAAAATAATTTGTCCTTGCCCTGTCGTTAAACTTTACTTCGGCGCGATATCTGATTTCAGTTCTGGAATCTCCTTGTGCTTTAACTCTTCCAACTTCAGTAAAGGTCCTTCCATCTACACTTTGTTGAATGACAAAATGACTTGAATTGATTTCAGTGGCAGTATTCCAATTTAAAGTTACCATTCCTGATCTGTCTAAACTACCTTCGAAAGCGCTCAAACGGATGGGCAGTATGATAAAATCTGAAACCTGACCGCAAACAATTTCATTTGCTTTCTTTCCTACAGCTAGAAAAGAAGCCGTAGAATTACAATCAGCTACAAAAGTAAAATGCTCACAAATCACCGATCCTACTGGCAACGCTGCAACATTGATCGTTCTGTACATCGTACCGTAGGTGTGAGTCACAGCATAATCTATCTTAACTGCATCTTCCGTTGTTTTTTTTAAGCAGAATCTCACGGTAAATAAGCAGTCCGGTCCTCCAAATGAACTTTTGGTAATAATAGATAATGCATTGGAGACAGTGTCTATGCAATCCTGTGCTTTAATATTGACTTGAATTGCAATACTAAGAGATAATAATAGTATAAACTTCCTCATCTCAGGTCGATTTTGTGATTAAAATACAAAGATAACTCAGATTTCTAATAAACGCAATCGCAGTTCAAAGTTTTTCTTAAAAAAAATATAACCCTATGACTTAAAAAGGAATACAATTAAATAAATTATTTAATAGTTATCATTATTCAATTGCCTCACCGATTTATATTAAATATATGTGTGATATATATAGTGTTATTAATTAATTTATTTTACATTAAATTAAATTATAATATAATTTAAATGTTTGAATTTAATGCTGATCAGGTGCAAATATTCTTTTGTAAACTTTCATGCTGAGCAAAACATCTTCCAGACAATATTCAGCTATAGAATTCAGATCAGCTTCGTTCCAATAATAATGTCCCACCATGCTCCCGTCCATTTTTCCTTTAGAGCTCTCGAGCCCAAGGCAGGCCGCAAGCAGATCTAATGATACATAGCTCTTTTGATCTCCAAACTTCCACTGTTCAATGGTATCATAAAGATACTTTACTTCCCAGGGCTTTTTGCCTCCGATCTGAAGTATCAGTGGTAATTCTAACTGATGTATCATTGCTCTTCTGCAAATGTAGGGAATGTCAAATTCTTTGATATTATGACCTGAAAAGGCATTTGACTCAGGTCTGGCAAAATGCTGGTTGACAATTCCAAAGAATTCCTGCAAAACTGAACTTTCATCTTCGCCAATGATGGCTTTAGTTCTGACCTCACCGTTTCTTTCAAAGGCGAGTCCTATGCATAAGATTTTACCAAATTCAGAATAAATAGCAGCTTTTTGTGCATATAGCTCGTCGGTTGATTTGTCTGGAACATGGAAAGACTTGCATTTGTGATCCCAAAGTTTCTGCCACCTTTCGTCGAGTTCGTCATAAGTCCTAAACTGTGAGACAGTTTCAATATCTAAAAAGAGAATTTTATCTAGAGCAGTCATATGGAACTGTTTAAAAATTGCGCTAAATTGCAATTATTCACCCAAATATCAATCAAATTGCCACTTTGGCATCTTATTTTCTTTATTTTTACGTTCAAAACTCCATTCATCCAAACAAAAAATTTTAAAAAAATGGCGGATAAATCAAATCAGAACCTGAAAGCAGCAATGATTATTGGAATCATGGCTTTGCTAGGACTCAACGTATACCAATTTGTAAACAATCGAAGTTTGCAGAACGATAATCTGGTGAAAGAGAATGAGCTCGAAATGCTGGATAAAGCAAAAACCGACTTGGAAAAACAGTATCAAGATGCCATGGTTGAGTTGAACGATATGAAGACCAACAACGCTGAATTGAATACTTTGATAGATTCGCAGAAAGAAGAACTGAGAATCCAGAAAGACAAGATTTCTTCTCTCCTTAAGGACAGTAAAAACTTAGCTGCAGCCAAAGTTGAGATGACAAATATGAAAACCAAGCTTCAGGACTACATGGCTCAGATAAGCAAACTGAAAGAAGAAAATGCGGTGTTGACTTCCGCAAATGAAGGATTGCAGCAGGACAAACAGAGCCTTACGATGGAAGTAGAGAAAAAATCTGCTGAAAATGCTCAACTTACAGAAGCCAAAAGAGCTTTGTCTACCGAAAAAGAGACTCTGAGTTCAGAGAAAACTGCCTTATCAAAGAGAGTGAATCGTGCTGCAGTAATTCCGGTCGCAAAAATTGATGTAGAGGCATTTGAAGATAAAGACGGCAAAAAGCCGAATTCCGTTACCAGAGCAAAAAATACTGATTTTTTGCGAGTGTGTTTTAATACTACAAAGAATATGAATACCGACGCCGGTTCTGAAGCGTTTTTTGTCAGAGTCATCAATCCGATCGGAGAAACTCAGGCAATAGAAGCACAAGGTTCCGGTGTAATGAAAAGTGAATCCACAGGTGATAATATCCGTTATTCTACAAAGTTTGAAACGGACTATCAAAATGAAGAGAAAAAAGTTTGTGGAGATTGGAAAAATCCTGGTGCTTTTGAGAAGGGCACCTACCAGGTGGAGGTGTACAACAAAGGATATCTTGTGGGAACATCATCGATCAAATTAAAATAAACTTTATGCTATTTGAAGCCCTTTTTTAGGGCTTTTTTTGTGTCTTATTTGAAAATTGGAATGCAAACAAGAATCCTTATTCTCGGCTCAAACGGCCAAATCGGCACAGTGCTGAGTAAAGCACTAATGGATAAATTTGGACTTGATCACGTCATTTGTTCCGATATCAGAGTACCTGCTGAAAAGCCAAGGCAATTCATTCAATTGGATATCTTAGATACTGAAGGAATTAAATCTGCTATAGATCAATACCAAATCAATACAGTGTATCATTTAGCGGCATTGCTATCAGCCAATGGTGAAAAAAATCCGGCACTCACCTGGAGAATTAATATGGACGGAACGTTGGGAGTGTTTCAGGTATGTGTAGAAAAATCAATTCAAAGGATATTTTTTCCCAGTTCTATAGCGGTTTATGGCCCTACAACACCAAAACTATCCACTCCGCAACACACTTCCTTTGAACCGTCCACGGTTTATGGTATCAGCAAGGTGACAGGCGAACTTTGGGCACAGTATTATCACAAAAGATATGGTCTGGATGTCAGGTCCATTCGTTATCCCGGAGTTATTGGTTGGCAAAGCATACCGGAAGGAGGAACTACTGATTATGCCGTTGAAATTTATCATGCAGCATTGAGAGACAGGCATTACAATTGCTTCCTGAAAAAAGATACCATGTTACCAATGATCTACATGGATGACGTCATTAAAGCAACACTTCAGTTGATGGATGCGCCAAGTGAAAATATTCATATCAGAACTTCTTACAATGTAGCCGGTATGAGTTTTACTCCTGCTCAGATATATGCTTCAATTCTAAAACATTTACCTGATTTTACGATCAATTATGAACCTGATTTCAGGCAACAAATTGCAGAATCCTGGAATCAATCAATTGATGATAGTTCTGCGAGAAATGATTGGGCTTGGAAGCCAACTTTTGATTTGGAGTCTATGACTGTGGATATGCTTAGCCACTTGAAAGTCAAACTATCTCAATAATGTGTTGATCTCGGTTTTGATAGCTGTCAAAGATGAATCTATAAAGCGATCAGCAGCTTCAGCAGCTTTTTGAAATTTTACTTCCGCGTTGGCCGAACTACTATCCGGTTCTGACAACTGACTGATTTGATGCATCACCTCATTTCGAGTGATCTGGATGATATTCCATAATTGATCACTGACGTACAATTGTTGAACAATGTTGTGCTCAAATTCCTGCTGTACACCAAGCATCAAGACGGGTATTTGATCCTTTGGATCTAATTTTGTCGTATTATATCGATTGCTCAAAGCATGGAGTCGAATCCGATCCATACACAGAGCGAGCCTTTCATAAGATTGCAGTCTGAGTGGTAAAGTTTGCTCCAGACCTTTTTGCAACAATTGCAGCCTCATTTCTTCTCTCTGCTGTTTGTAATGTTGCATCATCATTGTACGGACCACCCAGGCAACTATAATTGCCGGTACACTGATTTTCAAAAGCTCAACAATCCACTCCATAATTGTAGTTTCTAGTCCAAAATTGGATGTAAATAAACTAAAAAGCCGGCTATGTTGTTTATCCCTTTAAACGAAAATTATGTCAACGGAAACAATAACAGAGGCACCAATTAAGATCAGTGATCTTGCAGTACAGCAATTAAGGCGGATTCGAACAGAACAGCAGGTACCGAAAGAGTATGGCCTTCGAGTAGGAGTCAAAGGGGGAGGTTGTTCAGGATTTAGCTATATGCTCGGCTTTGATCTGGAGAAAGAATCTGACCAAGTCTTCGATATAGATGGTATGAAAATTTTGATGGAGAGATCTCATGGACTTTATTTGGCAGGAATGGAAATTGATTGGGTTGAAGGTTTAAACAATCGAGGATTTAGCTTCAATAATCCTAATGCCAAGTCTTCATGTGGCTGCGGGCAATCGTTTTCTGCCTAGATTGTAATAGAGTTCCTTCTCCAAAGCCAGGAACCCTGAGAAGTGTGAGTATTGCGATTTATAGCTTGCTCTTCACATTAGTAGATATTGCTTGTTGATCTGTTTGAAAATTTCAATCTGAAGAATTAAATGAGAGATGTATTTGACCTCTTAGCGCGCATCTGCCTTTCAGCTATTTTTTTATTCGAAGCTTTTACGTCTATAAAATTCATTACAAGGACGAAAACGACCATGTTTGAATATGGTATTACATGGCAACCCGAATTTTTAATTTATACAAGTGCGGTAGTGCTTGCAGTTGGAGCTATTTTTTTAATTATTGGTTATAGACCAACGCTTGCGGTCATTTTATTGATGATTTATTGGATTCCGGTTACATTTATTATTCATGCATTTTGGAAAGCTCCGCCGGGCTCATATAATATCCAGAGTATTTTATTTATGAAGAATATTGCCATCACCGGGGGATTGATCCATGTTTTGATTTACGGCACCGGTAAGTACAGCATCAGGAGATTTTTTGGAGTGCCTCTTGGTCCAAAAGAAAAATGGTAGTCAGTTATGCAATATTCAATTCATCCTTCAATCGCGTATGTATCTTCGATCATTCGTAATTTAAAAACTACCAGTGGATTAAGTCTGGGAGAGTGGCATGCACTTATTAAAAAAGAAAAATTAGTAGATCCTAAACAGATTAAAGAGTTTTTAAATCAATATAAGGAGTTAGGAGCTTCTAAAAAATCAATCGTAATAGATTCTTATTTAGAAGAAAAGAAGCCGTTCATGGTTTCTGAATCATATCTTCAAAATGCTCCGATTTTTGTAGAAAAGATGTTGTTTGCAAAACCAAATTTGAAGCCGCTTTTTGATCATATCATCAGCTTGGCTATTGGCCATTTTCCAGAAGCTAAAATATGTCCTTGTGAAACTATAGTTCCTGTTTATCGTACACATGTAATTGCACAACTCAAACCAGCAACAAAAGACAGACTTGAACTCGGGTTTGCATTAAAGAAGTTTAAAGGCAAAATCAGTGATGAACTGGTCTCAACCGGTGGTCTTGAGAAAGGGGATCGGATTACTCATAAACTGAACTGCCATCCAAATTTCAAAAATGATAGTTTGATTTTAAAATGGATGGAATTGTCTTATACATTGGATGATGGTAATGATTCAAAATAGATATTTCGTTTTACTGATTTTCATATTATTGACTAATTTAAACTTTGCTCAGGTAAAGTTCAATTTTAAATTTGATACATTTACTTTAAAAGAATGGCCGGGTGTGCATTCTTTTTCTTATGGTGAGTGGAAAGATACTTTGTGGATATTTGGTGGTAGGGTAGATGGATTGCATGGCAAGGAGGAGGGATTCAATTATAAAAATTCAAATCGAAATATATATTCTTTCCAGGTAGGACAATTATCAGCAATTCAGTGGGACTTTAAAGTAATGGACCCGCGAATTTTAAAGATTTTAAATAGCGCTAACTCACAGTACGTACAAGAGGGAAATAAGCTTTATATCATGGGAGGATATGGTGAAACTTACCTGGGGATATATGAGACTTTACCTTACATGATGGTGATTAATCTGGAAGCATTATCAATGACACTGAGTGCAGGAAATTTCATTGATTCCTGTATCAGCATTTGGGAGGATCCAATTTTTACAGTTACAGGTGGTAAATTAGTAAAAGCAGATTCGTTGTTTTATTTGATTGGAGGACATCGCGTAAAGGGAAAATACACATCTAATTCAGGATTGATCGATCAGCAGTACACTGACCGGACTTTAATATTTACTTTGAATGAACATAGCAGTAGAGTAATCCAAATTCAGGAGTTTAATGATGTCTTTAATTTTCATCGGAGAGACTATAATATTCATGTACAAAAAGAAAAAGGTATTCAGAGAGATATTATTTTATTTTCCGGTGTATTTCAAGAGAATATTCAAAGCCCTTTTTATAATTTATCCAGGATAAATCAAAATGGAGTCGTGGAAATTGCCGGATTTGAACAACGCCTCGCAAATTATCATTGTCCTCATGTTCTTTTAGCAAATAGCAGTATTCAACCTAATGCTGAATATCATATTTTTTTTGGAGGAATGTCCGAGTATTTTATCAACTCAAACGCTGAAGTGGAGAGAGATGCTCAGGTGCCATTCGTGGATCATATCAGCTCAATAAAAATAGATGAAGATGGAAATTATTCAGAAACCTTTTTCTCTGATCGATTGCCCGGATTTTTTGGAGCTGCAGCTGAATTTGTCCACAATAAAGAATATTTTAATGATTCTATCAATGGAGTTGATCTCTCAAGATTAAAGGATCATGACACCGCAGTTATCGGATGGATCATCGGAGGATTATGGAACCCAACAAATGAACCCAATCCCTGGGTCAAAGATAGAGCACAAGAAGTGAGACCGAATCCTTTTATCTTAGAGGTGAAATTGATTCTTTCTGAAGGAGTGCAGAATCATGATCTAATGGAGAATTCGAGCCTAGTCTTGAGTCCCAACCCTGTTTCTGACCGCATGCAAATTACAATTCCGGAGAATATTTTAGTTTATACAAACACTTTGCAGATTTGGTCTTCATCAGGGACACTGTTGCTGGCAAAAGCGATCTCCAAAGAAAGCCAATTGGAATTGGACCTTGGATTTTTGGCAGAGGGCCTATATTCTGTTGTGATTTTAGACCGGCAAGGTAACAAATTGGTACAACGGCGGATAAGCAAACTTACTAAATGGCGCTAATTTAGTTTTTTCGATTTTCTCAGCCTTAATTTTATTTCTAGTCGGTTGGATTATAAATTAACACATTATAAAATTTAGATATATATACTTCATATTATAATATATTTATATATTTGCACCATAACCGAACCACACACATCATTCCCATCTACGGTAATTGGTTGTAAATCATTTTATTATAATATGAATAATCCATTTATTGGCCTCTTTAGGTCATTGTGGCTTGCTGGTTTATTTTTGCTATTTACATATGCTAAAGGTAGTGCTGCCCCTCAAAGTGTGTGGTTGGAATGTCCTCCAAACGTTACAGTTTGGTGTAGTGAAGATTTGTCTGATCTGGACAGATGGGGTAAAGCTTGGGTTTGGGAGAATTATAAAAAGGTCTATGCTCCTGCTCCAAAATCAGTCAAGTACAACACGAATTCTTGTGGTATAGGAACCATAGAAAGAACGTGGGAATATGAGGATAAGCACTGGAACACTCATACTTGTACTCAGATCATCACTGTGGCTAGTGGCTCTGCCGGCTTTGGTGTCGCAGACATCAACTGGCCTCCTTCATTAGAATTGGAAGGATGCAATCCTAGTGCGGATCCCAGATTGCTACCTAAACCTTATGATTATCCAACTTTTAAGAAAGTAGGTTGTAGTCAACCCATGTATTCCTATAAGGATATGAAGTTTACCGTTGCAGATGGGTGTATGAAGATTTTACGTGATTGGAAAGTCATAGATTGGTGCACCTATGTTCCAAACGCTAATCCACCGGTGGGTATATGGACCTATACTCAGGTGATTAAAATTGTAGCCAAAGATACAGGTGCTTATATCAATTGTCTCAAAGATACAATCGTGGCGGCGACAAACGATTGTAAGGGAGCTTTTGTTAAACTTGATTCTGTCAAAGCATTTTCAAAATGTGGAGCTATTTCGAAGATCACAAATACTTCACCTTATTCAATACAGAAAGGACCTGATGCATCAGGCGTATATCCTGTCGGTACCACTGAATTTTATTATATAGCAGAGTATGGATGTGGTAGTGTAGTGAAGTGCAAAATGAAGGTGACTGTGACCAACAATATTGCCCCAACTCCATACTGCCTTACCGGACTAATTGTAGCATTAATGCCTGTTGATAGTAACAGGGATGGCGTTCCTGAGGATGGAATGATAGAAGTATGGGCAAAAGATCTCAATCTTGGTTCGTTCCATAAGTGCGGATATAAGAATTTGAGGTACTCTTTTTCTTCAGATCCGAAAAATACTTCCAGGGTATTTACATGTGCCGACTTAGGTAAAAACCAAGTCGAAATATGGGTCACAGATACATTTGGCAATCAAAGCTTTTGTAAGACAACTATTGAAATACAAAACAATAATGCAAGAATCCCCAACTGCATGAGAGACAGTTTAATAGGTGGTGGAACTTCATCATTGATTTTAAGCGGCAAAATTTTGACTTCCAATCTTATTCCAATAGAAGCAGTAAATGTAGCTGCGGATCAAATGAATTCATTTAGCCTACAATCATCTAAGATCATGCATGTTCAAACCAGGTATGATACGATACGAACTCAGAGCGGAAATATTTTTTACGTAAGACATTCAGACACTACTTACACTACTCAGATAGATACCATTTGGACTGTAAATTCCGTGTCAGATAAAAGTACAAAAGAAGGTAACTTTACTTTGAAAGACTTAAAAAAGGGTAATGATTACCGAATTTTACTTGATAAAAAGCAAGACAATATAAATGGACTGGATATTAATGATGTTGTCGTTTTGATCAGACACATATTGAATTCTGAAATCATTAAGACTCCGTTGACACTGATTGCAGCAGATGTAAATTCCGATTCAAAAATTGATTATTCTGATTTTGATTTATTATACGATGTTGTCCAAGGCAATTTACCAGTGACGGCAATTCCAGTACATTGGAAGTTTATTCCTTCGAATTTTGATTTTTCAAAACCAGGTGTGAATCCTTTGCTAGCTCTGGAGATGCATGCATTAAATCATTCTGCTTCCGATTTGAATTACACAGCAATTAGGATTGGAGATTTAGATAATTCATTTAATTATAAAAATCCAACTACATCTTCAGTTCTGGGGTCACGTACGAGGTCATTGAATGCTAAAGAGTATTTTGATTTTATCCAAGCTCAAATTGGTGGTTCTCAGTTTACACATGCCACAAGCACATTTCAGGTACACAATTATTATCCGAATCCAATTAAAAAAGGTGAAAAACTTATCATAGAATTGAATAATCTTGGCTCGGATCATAGTGTAGACCTTGAATTGTTAGATCTATCTGGAAAAGTGTTGTTCCAAAAATTAGCTGACCCAATAAAAATAGGTAAAACTCAAATTGAAGTTGAGTTGCCAGCTCATTTGAATACGGGTATTTATTATTTTCAGTTGAGGTCTTCAAGCCAATTGGAAAGGGGAAAAGTTGTATTGGAGTAATATTGAAGTAATTTTGAACATATCCATGAAGGGCTGCTCTTAGAGTGGCCCTTTGTCGTTTTCAATAAAGATATGCAAGCAAAGTATTATTTTGTATTAACCCAAGCTTTGAAACTGAAGATCCGTATCAAATAAAATGGCTTGAAAATTTTAAGTCTTACATTATTCTCAAAAATGGATTTTTGAACCAGACTAAATGTGACTATAATGAGTACTCATTAAGCATCCACTTGAAAAATTGAAAACACAGCTTGTCCGTCTTTAAAGCAATTGGATTGGCCTATTAGTTTTTGTGCCTTTATTAATGAGTGAATAGTTTCATTCGATATTCGCAATGCGAAATCCTCCCGGCACATCACAAGCATTGGTCGAATACTTCACTACAATATCACCTAGTTCAATACTTTGCAATATATTCGTCCAAACTCCCTTGTAAATCATCGATACAGTAACCCAAGCTTTTACGATTTAAGCCTGGTCTGATTTAAAATCTTACCTTAATCTATTGAACTGTAATTCACATTAGTGTGAATGATAATTAGTCTCAGGTAAAATATCGCAAAGTCAAAACTGGATAATCAAATTTGATCTGCCAAAGGATAAAAAATATATTCTTAATGCCATGTTTCCGATTCAAAAAAAACGAATAAAGTCTATATTTATTTTAAGTCTGGAATGGTTAGGTATTAATTTTAAAGATTGCTAAAAAATTTTAAAAGTCTAAAGTATTAACTTCTCTTAATCCTGATCGAAAATTTTGATTAAAGTTTTATTTAAATTTTCAATTGCGCCTACAATATTCCATTTCGATTTATCGCGTTTTTCAACCATGTTTGAAACACAGCGTATTGAAACAAAGGGTATGTCCAACATTCTGCATGCATAGAAAACCGAAGCACCCTCCATGCTTTCTATATCAGCTTGATATTGTGATTTTAAGCGCTCTGTGGTACTAAGAGTTCCGGTGGAACGCATCACTGTAATACCCGAGGCTTTGGGGAGGTTTAATTCCATGCCGATTTTCTTCTTTTCACACCACCCATCACTGTATGGGAATCTGTTTTGATTATCGAGGCCTAAATCAAAAATATCTAAAGTTAGACCTTCCTCATTTTCAGCACCTAAATCTGCAAATCGTTCACGCACCACTTCAAGCATTGAATTAATTGGAAAATTATCATTGAATGAACCACAAATACCTGCGTGCAAGACTAAATCAAATTGCTTTGAATCAAACCACCTCCCCAAGGCAAAGGCCATATGGACAGGACCTACCCCAGAGACGAGAATTCTAACTTCATGGTTTTTTGTTTTAAAGTCAGTCAAACTTGATGTAAGCGCATTCGATTCCAGATGACGAACGGTAGTGGAAATTTCTTCCTCAGTTGCGGATAATAAAAGTATCCTCATACTAAAGTGAATTTGGAACATGCAATCTGCAATTCACACCCAAGCCAAAATGAAATCCTAAGACGTTCTGGTATTCTCCAAAAAACTCTGCTGATATCTTTTGAGTCATCTTGTATTTCGTCCCAATGCTCACGCCATTAGTTCTACTTTGATATCCTAGCCATACTCCGATTTTTTGGTGTGGAAAATACTCAACTCCAAAATGAATACTTATCGGATAGTCGCTTTGTTTTTGAAGCTCTGCATTGAAGTTGACAAATTCTAATGGGCAATAGTTCACACCAAATGCATAGAGTGCGGGTAAGGTAAAAAGATTTGGTTTTGATTCGACGGGCAATGGATTTCTAACCATACCACCTAAAAGCACATGATCAATTAACTTAAATTGAAAACCGCCTGATACAATTATACCGTATTGATTTTCTGCCTCAGGCAAACTTCTCATCATCCCTGACACCGAAATTCCCAGTGCTGCATCTTTTTTAATTAATCTTGACCAAGCAAAGTTAGCCAGGCTCTCATTTAGCTCTGGAGATCCATCGTAATTCAATGAAAAATTAAATCCATTTCTTGACTGCAGTTTAAAGTCGTATGCAAGATTGCCTTGATACAAACCAGAAACCCCATAGTAATTTGAAGCTAGGAAGTACAGCCCATTACTTTTGGTCAATACACTATGTGCAGGATTGTTTAGTCCGTTCTGAGGGTTATACATTACTGCACCTGTCCTTCCACTCGCTATACTTTTGGCGTCTCTCAGAGTATACAAGACAGAATGTTGAGCTATTGTGATATTCTGAATAAATATTAAGCAAGAAATCAATAGAAATCCTTGTCTATGAACCGACAGACAATCTTTCGTAAGTAAACTCCTCATTACTTATTATCCATATTTGAGGGCAAACTACAATATTTTTTCGGATACATGTACCTTTGTCCAAAGTTAATACTCAAAATGACAGACAAATTTATAAGTCAAATTCAATCGGCATATCAGTTTTCAGGCGAATCCATACTGCTTGGGGCAGGGATGTTAGATGGAAAGGTTTTTGCTGAATGCCCGGTTTCTATACCTCTCAAAACCATTAATAGACATGGATTGATCGCAGGGGCAACCGGTACGGGAAAAACCAAATCTTTGCAACTTACTGCGGAACAACTCAGTCACAAAGGAGTCTCTTGTGTTTTGTTGGATATTAAGGGTGACTTAAGCGGAATTGCTTTGGAAGGCACACAAAATCAAAAAATTGCTGAACGAAGTTCACTTATCGGGATGGAGTGGATCCCTCAAGGTAATTTTGTGGAGCTACTCAGTATCTCAGATCAAAAAGGTGCTCGATTGAGGGCTACTGTATCTGAATTTGGTCCGGTTCTATTTTCAAAAATATTAGGTTTGAATGATACTCAGGAGGGTGTTATTTCTCTTGTCTTTAAATTTTGTGATGACAATGGTTTATTGCTTTTGGACCTTGAAGACTTCAAAAAAGTTTTGCAGTTTATCACGAACGAAGGGAAGGAAGTTATTCAAAAGGAATTTGGAACTGTTTCCCCTGCTTCCGTGGGCACAATTTTAAGAAAGATCATCGAACTTGAACAGCAAGGAGCTTCCAAGTTTTTTGGTGAAAGATCATTTGAGGTGGATGATTTGATTCGGACAGATCGACAAGGAAGGGGAGTAATCAGCATATTGAGAGCAGCCGATATTCAAGATAAGCCTAAGTTTTTTTCAACATTTATGCTTCAGATGCTGGCTGAGATCTATTCTAAATTTCCTGAAGCGGGTGATTTGGAAAAGCCAAAGCTGGTATTCTTTTTGGATGAAGCACATCTACTTTTTGAAGAAGCAACTCCAGCTTTGCTCAATCAGCTTGAAACAATTATCAAACTGATACGATCAAAAGGCATTGGTTTGATCTTTATCACTCAAAATCCAGATGATATTCCTGAGTCTATTCTTGGCCAATTAGGTTTGAAGATCCAACATGCCCTGCGAGCATTTACTGCAAAGGATAGAAAAACAATAAAGGCAGCTTCTGAGAATTATCCGATTACTGAGTATTATGATGTTTCCCAAAAAATTACTGAACTCGGTATTGGTGAAGCATTTGTGACTGCTCTAAACGAGAAAGGTATCCCGACGGCATTAGTGCAAACTATGATGTGTCCACCCCAATCACGAATGGATGTATTATCGGATTCTGAAATGGATAATATTTGTCAATCCAGTGAGATTGCAGCTTATTACAATGAAGAAATAAACAGAGAATCTGCAGCAGAGATATTACAACAAAAAATAGACGAAGCAGAACAGACTTCACAAGAGCAAGAATCTGAAGATGAAAGGCTTGGCCGAAAAGAAAAAAGTACGCTTGACAAAATAATGGGAAGTACTGTTACCAGGCAAGTCGGCCGAACGGTAGCCAGGGAATTGACTCGTGGTTTACTGGGAATGTTTGGGATCAAACCTAAAACCACCAGAAGGAAAAAAACAGGTTGGTTTTAAACTTGGCATTGATTCTGAAAAATTGTTCTGAAGTTAATTCTCCATCACCATTTTTCACCTGACTAGGGTCATATCTCCGGAAAGTGTTTTTGAGCCTATTCCCGGTATTTCTATTTGAACTAGATAAACATATACTCCTGGATTCATCAGCGAACCATGAAATAATCCATTCCATCCTGTATGAGATTGAACGCTAACATCAGTTTCTCTATATACCTGTTCACCCCATCTGTCATAGATTACAAAATTGGCGATGATGGCGTTTGGATTTTGAGAAAACACCTTGAAGTGGTCATTGATATTATCTCCATTAGGTGAGAAAATATTTGGTATATAGACATCATCTTCAAGCTTGACATTGATTTGAATGTTGATGAGAATTTCACATCCAAGACTATCCACCAACCTCAACTGATATGATGTATTTTGTGTAGGCGCTGCTTCTGGATTGAGGCAGTTATCGCAACTCAATCCAATCGATGGAATCCATTCAATGCTTGTTGGATTCATTGTTGTACTGACATCCAATTTTACACTCTGCCCTGGTGCAATGGTTAGGGATTTTGTATATTGAATTTGGTAAGAAACAAAATCTAAATTGATCGTTATCGTACTGTCACAACCATTCCGTGCGCCATTTTTCAATTGTACTGTTCCACTTGGATGGTCGACGTTGAATACCGTCCCATTTATGATCAAATCTTCACCTTCACATAGAGTTTCTCTGATAAAATAGGAAGATTGTTGCAATAGATTAAATCGCACAAATACGATACTATCGCATCCTCCGGCAGACTGTCCATATAATGTATCATTTCCTGTTAGCTTTGAGGCGCTATAATATTTATTATTTACGATTACACTATCTCCATCACAGAGTGATGATATGTAATTACTGGAAACCGCTTTGTCAAAAAACAATTTGATATGTAATATACTATCACAGGCTAAATTGTTCTGGGAAGGGAATCTTTCAATTCCCGAAGGATTTGTAATGTCATATCTCGTGCCATTAATGGTCAAAAATTGATTTTCACACAGCCGGCTTTGTAAGTCTGTATTGATTTCGGGTTTGATGTAGAATGAGATTGAAATGATGCTGTCACAACCGTTCATACTTCCACCCGGAATGGTATCTCTGTACTGCGAATTATTTTTATCAAATTGAATTCCTCCTAAAGTGACTGAATCGGATTCACAAATGGTGTCCCGATAATTGAATTGCGAAATATTTTTAAGCTGTAAATTCACTTGGAAGATACTGTCGCAACCGAATATCGATCCACCTTTGATTGTATCCATCCCTGATAATTTAGACGCATTGTAATTTTTTCCATTCAGTACTATTGATTCATTCGGACAAATTGAAGCAGAATAATTTCCAATATTAGTCTTGATGTAATTGATTTGAATGACAACAGTGGAATCGCAGCCATTTTGATCGGTTAAAATTTCTGTTCCACTCGGCCTCTGCTCCGAATATGTAGACCCATTGATACTAAATATTTCCCCAGGACAAGCATTCGGTTTAAAATCTACTCTCACATCAGGAAGATAGAGCAAATTAATGCTTACAATACTATCGCAATTGCTATTGAATTGTTTTAATGTGACAATGCCACTTGGATTTGATTTCGAAAAATACTGCCCACCTATCAAAAATGAATCTCTAGAGCACAAGTTATTGCGAATAAAATTCGAGCTCACGGAAGCTAGGATATTTACATAAATAGAATCTTCATCAGGACAGAAATTTTGATTATATCCAAAAAGATAAATTAATCCTGTGTTTCTAATTGTATCTCCTGCTTGGAAATTTATCCCCTGACCAAGAGGAAGCGATGAATATATAGTGTTGTTTTGTACATTTTTTCCGGTAATATCAGGGAGTACCACGTATCCACACCCTGACAATGTGTCAATATGATCTATCTGAATTTTTTCTTGGAAAATCAGAATAAATTTTGAACTGTCAACGGGACATGCAAATCCATCGCCAACTTTATATTGAACAAGGAAAGAGCCTGGTCCGGAAATATTACTATCCCAGATATTATTTGAAAGAATTGAATCATTTGGTAGATATGAGAATTTTCCGCCAACATCTGCAAGATTTAATAATGAACTCAGATCAATTTTGTCACCTTCACAGTAAAGACCTATGGTATCTCTGCCGGCTTCCACCTGCTTAACAACTTTGATACCGAGTGTAGCCGTATCATCCGGACAGCTTGAATTGTTTGAAACAATATACTCAAAATCAAATGTGAATCCACTTTTTCCGGAAGTATTGAAAAAACTTTGATTGAGCGATCCTGTGTTTGCAGGGTCAATAAATGTTCCATTAGGATCTCCTAGGCTTAATACGCTTCTTAAGTCAACAATATTTCCTTCACATACTGTGACAACATTATCTAATCCCGCATCTGGTGCTATATCAATTAGTACATCAAAACTGTCTCTTGCATCACATGTGCCACTTTTGTCAAACAAATATACTACCTGTGCTTGTTTTACAGTATCTCCTGCTTGGAATTGCTTCCCTTTTCCAAAGTCAAGACTATAGTATGCAGCCTTCGATGAAAGCTGATTACCTAAGATATTGGGTAAAATATAGAAACCACAAACTGTTGTGTCAAATGGAGTAAAAAATTGTGGTCCTGGTTTAGCCTCTAAAAAAACTTGAACGGGAATCGAAAAACACTGTCCATCAATTGTGGCAGCCCATAGAGTATCCTTACTGGTATTTATTTTACCATTTACCAGTTGTTTTAATGAGCTATCTTGAGCAAAGATTACAAAAAGATTTTTATCTCCTCCATTGATTGAATCCACAAGGAAGCTCAAATCAAAAACTGCACGGCCTGTGCTATCTGCACATAGAATTATACTCGCTGATTTTGCAGCTGGTCTTTTGACAGATTCTAAAATGATTGGAATTGCTAAAGATTTACATGAGTCCTTGCTGATTTGTGCATAGATTGTATCTTTTACAGTAATGATAATAGGTGGATTAATAGGCATCGTCAACAAACTGTCATTGAACCATTTTATCAAAACACTGGTATCTCCACCTGTAAGTTGTTTTTTTATATCTACTAAATCAAAACTCGCCTGTCCCATACCATTGTCGCACATTTTATCTGATACGAGTGGTATGGATAGCAGATTTATGACTCTCAAGTAAACATCAACAGGTTCTGAATCACATTTGCCATCAGAAACAACGGCAAAAATATGTTTTGTTTGGGTTTTATAAGGAGGCACTATAGGTATTAATAAATCCGGATCTTCATAGTAAGTAATTGTTTTTCCAGAGCCACCTATTCCGTTATCCAAATTAGTAAGTTGAAAAAGTGCAAATCCACCACCTTCATCACATTTGGTTTCAGCTGCGGGTATGGCTTTGGGTCGGTCCAAAACTACCAATCTGATGTCAACAGGTTTTGAAGTACACTCACCATCGTCGATAACTGCATATATTGTTTTCGTCTTGGATGTGTATGGTGGTGTTATTTCAATCGTCGCATTGATGTCTTCATAAAATTTTACTGTTCCGGAATTACCATTCAAGATAGTGTTGATCAAGTCGTCTAATGGAAATTCAGCTTCACCATTTCCCATATCACAACTTTCATCGAAAGTAGCCCTTGCTCTTGGGATTTTAATTACGTCAAGCATTACAGGCACTAATGCTGACTTGCATTTCCCGCTCACAACTTGGGCATAAACTGTTGTCGAAACGGTCGTATATGGGGAACTAATTGGTTGGGTCCCAGCCATGTCTCTAAACCACTGTACTGTCCCTATGCTCCCATCTAAAATGATATCTTCGCCATCGCTCAAAGTAAAAGTACCGGTTCCATTTCCTATTTGATTTTCACAGACTCTTATAGTTGTCGGTTTTGCTTTTGGGCATCTGACACTGATTAGAATCCTTTCTGTAAATTCTTCTCCACAACACATTGGATCCGGTTTAGGATCAATGATCCCAACGATCTCATAATCTTTGTCACACCATGAGTCAGGTATCTTATATACGTATGGACTAATGGTGCTTGGTGCCGGAGTGTAACTTGGTGCATTGACTCCCGGAGCTGCACAGCCATCATTTCCTACACCTCCAGCCCAAGTGTCACCATCACCCATCAGCGAAGGATCATCGGTATCGTATTGGGCAGAAGAACTGCAGCCACATCCGTCAATGGAAAGCGTTTGATTTCGAAGTCCAGTTGAAGTGACATTTGAAAAAGCTCCAATGCTTCGATCACAGGTGCTCTGTGCAACAAATATTTTCAATCCGGTTCCACATACACCGCCAAAATCATAACTTGTAGAAGCAGAACTACTGGTGAACACAACTAATATTGCATTTGACGGTAAATTATAGGATCCACCTACAGGAGTAGCTGCACATCCTTGTATTAATCCAGCATTGCCTGCTGTCAGACTACAACTTCCACCTCCAATATGTCCATTACCAGGTCCAGCACTATTCGAAGGGTCGTAGGTAAAATTGAGATCGGAAGTATTGAAACCACTACCTGTCCAAACTATGAAAAATTCATTGTCAGCTTCTGCACCACCACCACAAGCATCTATCATAAGTCCCACCAAAGAAGGACAAATCCTACAGGGTGGATTTGGGGTACTTATCGTTGAGAATCCAATGTAAGTTCCTTCACCGTTATAAGGGTTGAAGCCAAAATTGTCACTATAATAATAATTGATCTTTCCGCCGTTTGGTAAATCTCCACCTGTCAAAGTAATGGTAATGCTTTCACCGGAACACAGCTCACAAGAGGGTATGCAGTTCGGATTTGTAGTAGTGGTAATGATATCGGGACATTGTGCAGAGACTGAATTTATAAGCCCAATAATTAATGTCAGCAAGAACGCTAAGTGCCTTTTCATTCCCGAGATTGAATTTGACTGCAAGATAAGGACTTAAAATGAACAGGATATGAATTTTTGGTTCCTGGTACAAAACCCAACACGACGTTGAAAGCCCAGCATGTCTTCCATTAATAAATACATCCGGTTCAAACCTACTTACTAATTCGCATCGAAATGCTCCACCTCCTGGTATTACAAATGCTCACGATTTTGATTGATCTATTTGTTGTGCTCCTCAAATAGGCAGATTTCTTTTGAAATCGCTCACAGACTCTATGAAAATTTATCTCCGGATTTATCTTCCACTTCTTTTAGAAGTTTTTTAATATTTTGTTCTTCGTTTTTATCACATATCATCAATACAGTGTCAGTATTTACGACGATCATATTCCTCAATCCGTAAATTGCCAATAATTTTTTTTCTGTATTTTGTATGAGGCAATCATTGGTTTGCAAGGCAAGTATGCCATTCCCAATCATTGCATTGGAATCTTCATTTTGTGGTAGATGATCATATAATGAGCCCCAGGAACCCAAATCACTCCAACCAAAATTTACCTTTTTTACAAAAATTCTTTTTGATTTTTCAAGTATTGCATAGTCAATGGAAATGCTTTGGATAGATTCATAAATTTTCCTTATATTATTATGAATATTCTCTTTGTTGAATTCTTCCAACCAACCCGGTAAATAAGCTTGAAATTCCTCGGATATTGTTTTCATATGCCACAAAAAAATTCCACTGTTCCAAACATAATTACCTTGATGTAAATATTTTAATGCTGTATTATGGTCCGGTTTTTCGACAAAGTTTAACACAGGAAAAATGTTATCCTTTTCAAACGGATCAGAAACCGACTCGTTGTATTCTATATAACCGTACCCTGTATGAGGTATAGTAGCTTGAATTCCAAATGTGAGTAATGCACAATTATTTTCTATAAAGTCAAAACCAACATTGCAATCTTCCACGAATTTATCTTCGTCTAAAATTATATGATCAGCAGGTGCAAACAACATGCTCGCATCTTCATCTTGTTGATGGATTGAAGTTAAAGCAAATGCAACACAGGGAGCTGTATTCCTGCGAAATGGCTCACTCAGTATATTAGTTAAAGAAATAGCAGGACATTGTTGGATGACTAAATTTCTGTAATTTTCATGTGTAACAATCCAAATGTTTTGCATACTTACTAATGTACTCAGTCGATCTACTGTTTGTTGCAGCAGAGACTTTCCTGTACCCAATATGTCTAAAAATTGCTTGGGTTTTTGGTTTCTGCTTAATGGCCAGAATCTCGACCCAACTCCTCCTGCCATAATTACTGCATGCCTGGCCATCTATACTTGATTTTATTGAATTGCATTAATGAATCCCTTTTTCCTTCATGATCTGATTAAGCCATCTCAAAAGTAAAAACATTATCGCTGCAGCAAAGGCCAATAATATAAAATTGACATAAAAATATTGCGATTTCATCTCGTACTTATCCCACATTGTTGCAAGTACACCAGATAGTTTGTTGCCTATACTTGTAGATAAAAACCATCCGCCCATCATGAGGGAAGTAATACGGACAGGACTTAGTTTTGATACCAGAGATAATCCCATCGGGCTTAGAAATAATTCACCTATTGTGATGACTCCATAACTCATGATCAACCACCAGACACTTGCCTTTTGAGCACCATTGTGACCAGCCCATACGGCCCCAATCATAAAAACTACTGAAAATGCAGAAATGAGCAAACCCAATGCAATTTTTGCAGGAGTACTGGGTTCTTTTCGTTTCCGCCTTAGCCAGCTAAAAAATCCAATGACCAAAGGTGTTAGAATAATCACCCATGCCGGGTTGATTGATTGACTTAAATTTGTAGACCAGACTGAAATTTTATCCCCTTCCGGTGGATTTAATTCAGGGGGATTATTTTTGAAGTAAGTTGGATAATTGAATTCTTTGACCACCATACCATTTGATTTCTGTATCCGAAACTGATCATCGTATAGTGCCACGCTATCTTTGCTGTATTGTATCTCTTTGGAAAGTCTGAGACTTTGGAAGACATTTTCAGAAACCCCGGATACCTGCCGATCTGTGTAGCGGTCTGCCCAAGTGTTCAGGGCAGATCCATTCTGTTTGAACACAGCCCAGAATAATATAACCACAGCAAAAATTGCCAACAATGCTGCGATAGGTCGCTTTTCGTCGCTACTCGCTTTAAAGTATATGGATGAATAAAAATAAAGCACAGGTATGCAAGCAAAAATGAATGAATCGGTGCTGTCCGATCCGAAGAATGATCCAGGTAAAAACCAACCTACTAAGCCAAATATTACCGAAGGCAACAAAATCAAGAATATAATCTTTGTGAAAGACATATCACCATCTTTGACACCTTTTTTGATATCAAATTGGATATAGTGTTTTGTCCCAATTATAAAAATAATTACTCCTAGCAACATTCCTATACCTGCTGCAATAAATGCATATGACCATCCTAACATGATTTGTAACGCGGCGCCAAAAAAATTACAAATGAATGCTCCTATATTTATACCCATATAGAAAATATTGTAGCCTTCATCCTTTTTGTCGATATATTTATCTTGATTATATACATTACCTAGAAGTGTTGATATATTGGGTTTGAATAAACCATTTCCAATTATCACAAGAAACATTGCTACATACAATACTGCTAGATTGTGTACAGCCATCAAACAATAACCTGCACCCATCAACAAGCCGCCAATAATAATAGATTTTCTATATGCCCAATAACGATCTGCTATCAATCCTCCTAGAAAGGGAGTGAGAAAAACAAGAGCAATGAAAGTACCGTACAAGTCTGCAGACTCTGCTTCTGTCATTCCATAACCTGTTTCAACGTCTTTGAGATACAGAGTAAAAATTCCGATCATCAGGTAGTATCCGAATCTCTCCCACATTTCAGAAAAAAATAAAAAGGGTAGGGCACGGGGATGTTTAGACCACATAATTTATAAAATTTGAAAATTGAAAAATGGATTGCTCAAAGGCAAAATATTTATTGTCTTTTAATGTATCTTAATTTAATTGAATCACTTGGATTATATCAAAAGACTGGTTTTATATTTTTTGTAATTGTTTGAGACCATTTTCCAAATGACTTAAAATTTGTGGAATTTCGTCTTTTGCCAGAGTACCAACAGAAATTCTAAACCATTCAGACTCATCGGAAGCTCCAAATGCGTTAAAAGGTACTATTGCAATACCACATGTATCAATCAAATAAGAAGCAACTTTTTTCATATTTTGTAATTCATCGCCATTAGCAGTGGACATTCCAATCCAAGGGAACCTTACAGTGAGATATATCGCTGCCTGCGGGGAGATCACTTCTACAGGGTATCCTTTATTTTGTAATCTGAATAAACCTTCATATAAGCTTCTGAGCCTTTCCTCTACTTCAGGTTTAAACCAATCCAAATAATCAGCGATGGCAGAAGGATCATTCAAAAATCGAGCTGTAGCCCACTGTTCTGCTTTTGGTGCCCAGGCTCCGATATGGCTCAATGTCGCTCGCATTTTATCGATAATATTACGCGGTCCAAATGCCCATCCAACCCTTACGCCCGTTGCTGCAAAACACTTGGAAACACCATCGATATATACAACGTATTCTTTTATGCCGGGGACCACTTCCAATGGGTGATGGTGTTGGTTCTCACCAAATGTCAACTGCCAGTAAATTTGATCATACATGATGTAAAGAGGCTTTTTGTCTTTACTCCTTCTCAAATTTTCCTCGACCACCATATTGCAAATATCTTGCAGGTTTTGGCGGGAAAAAGTAGTCCCGGTCGGATTTTGGGGTGAACATAAAGCTAACAAGACCGCTTCTTTAATATGAGGTACTATATCTTCTTTTTGAGGCATAAAATTTTTATCCGGACCCACTTCCAATTCTATGGCCTCAGCCCCACATAAATGGCAGTAATGATTGTTGTTCCAGGAAGGCACAGCATAAATTACCTTATCACCCGGATCGACAATAGTTTGGTACAATGCATAAATCAAGGGACGCGCACCGCCGGAAATAAGAATTTCATCCGGCTCCAGATCAATGTTTAGGCGCTGATGTAGAAAATCTGTGAGTGCAAGCCTAAGTTCTGGAATCCCATTTGCCGCAGGATAGTTCGTTTGACCTTCTCGATATGCCTCCACGATCAAATTTTCCAGCAGCTTTGGTATGGGAAACAATTTTGGATCAAAATCACCAATTGTGAGATTCGCTATCTGCTCTCCTTTTTTAATTCTTGCACCAACCTCCTGTCCTAATTTGATGATCTCGGAAGGAATCAGATTTGCAGCCATTTTGGAAACAGACAGCTGGGGATTTGAGAGTTGAGAAAGAGTCATACGGAGATTTTGTTTTGCGGAAAATTAACAATTATTTTAATGTTTTATGAGTTTTTTTGAGATAATATGCCTTTTGCTTCAAACGCATCTAGCCCAAATGAGGAAGTTCTGCGATTTCTAACAGCATCATAGATTTTTTTTCAAAAATTTATTAGCCTTGTGGCTGGATTTAAAAGAATACAGGTAATGCAATCAGAAGAAAAATTTTTAGAAGGTCCTAAATCCAGATGGAGGGAGCTATGGTTTTTAGTCGATGTTTTTATCGATTTGTTTAAAGGGGTCAGAGCCTTGCACTTTGTAGGTCCCTGCGTGACAATTTTTGGTTCTGCCAGATTTACCCCTGACCATCCAAGTTATAAGCAGACTGAAAGAATTGCAGCAAGAATATCTCAGCTGGGATTTACTATTATGACCGGGGGAGGACCCGGAATCATGGAAGCCGCAAACAAAGGAGCAAAATCCGTAGGCGGCAAAAGTGTCGGATGTAATATCATCCTCCCGTTTGAACAAAAACCAAATCCTTATTTGGACAAGCATGTCAACATGAAATACTTTTTTACAAGGAAGAAGATGTTGATCAAGTATTCATTTGCATTTGTGGTGATGCCTGGTGGATTTGGTACGATGGATGAATTTTTTGAGGCTATGACTCTCATTCAAACAGGAAAGTTGAAAAATTTTCCCGTTATAATTTTTGACAGTAAGTTTCATAAAAATCTGATCGAATATATTGAAGATATGAAACAGCATGGTACAATTTCTGACGTCGATGAGAGGCTTATCTTAGTCACTGACGACATAGATGAAGTAGTCCAGCACATCCATACCAATCTTGTAGTTCAACAAGAGCTCATCCCATATAATACATTGAAGCCAATCCGGTGGTTGTTGGAAACCAGCCCTAGGAATGAACGATGATAGATTGATCAATCAATTGGAATCTGGACTTGGTATCCAGCTACCTTCTTCCATCGATCGATGTTTTCTTCCGGGTTCTGGTAACCCTTGTATGATTGCCAGAGAGGATAAGTTACACCCGATCATCAGCGGTAACAAATGGAGGAAGTTAAAGTATTACCTTCTGGATTATTTACAATCCGGCAAGTATGGCATTGCAACTACCGGAGGAGCACATTCTAATCTGTTGCATGCATTGGCTTTTGCCTGTCATACCTTGAAGATACCCACGACTTATTTCATTGCCGGTTATAACTCCTCATTTGGATCTCCAATGGTTAAAGATTGCCTTTCATGGGGGATCGACATACAAAATATACAGCGCAACCAGCGTACGGACCTTAATCGATGGATCGGTGCAGAGTATTATTGGATTCCTGAAGGTGCACCAGGTGCTTTGGCAGAGCAAGGGTTAAAGGAGCAACTTGTAGGGTGGCAAGGTTTTCAAGACAGACCAGAGCAGACTATATGCATTCCTACGGGGTCGGGTGCAAGCTGTGCGGCTATCTTGTCGTCTACTTATAATTGTCAGGTGTTGACTTTACCCACAGTGAAAGCTATCAGACCTCTCCAAAATCGAAGGCTGCGGCTTCTTGCGGATCCTGAACCCATGCATTTCGGATCTGGCAGACAAGATTATATTGATTTTATTGCTGCGTTTTATAACTTGAATTCTCTTCTATTAGACCCTATTTACACAGGACGCCTATTTTGGGCACTGGACCGTGGAATTGATTCTATCAGTGGTGTGGATGAATTATATGTGATCCATACCGGGGGGCTCCAAGGTTGGCGTTCTTACCTGAACCGGTATAGGAGAAAATTTGATTTCTCCCCTGAGTTGTTGAGATCCATTGAAGCTCATTTATACAAAAAGTAAATCATTTGTAAGGGCTTTTTTATCAAAAATGTATGCATTTTAAACAATTTGAATATGTTATCCACAGTTGTATTAAACAAATTTATTATATAATAAATACGTAATCAGCTACTTATTAAGGTTTTCCACAATATGTGGATAAGTATTTAAAAAAAACACACCAATCTTGATGTATTTTTGAGGCAGATATATAATTTTTATGTAATGTGTTATTTTTTGGCGGTTTCGCCGGTTTAACATCACAAAAAATTGTAATTCTAGAGTTTATATGTGTAATAAAAAAATATATTAAAATTATTCATATATAACTTTTGCAATTGTATAATTTTGTGACCCCAAAAACTGCAGATGCCTAACAATTTAAAGACAAACTCAAAAATGAACCAGCTTCCAGAGCCATTATTGACCGAAAATCCCAATCGTTTTGTAATTTTCCCTATTCAACATGATGATATTTGGGCATTTTACAAAAATGCAGAGGCTTCGTTCTGGGTAGCTGAAGAGTTGGACCTTCAATCTGACATAGCTGATTGGCAGTACAAGCTCAATGATGATGAGAGGCATTTTATAAAACATGTATTGGCATTTTTTGCAGCAAGTGATGGAATTGTGAACGAGAACTTGGCAGAAAATATGCTTAGGTCGGTGCAGTTTCCCGAAGCTAAATTCTTCTATGGTTTTCAGATAATGATGGAGAATATACATTCTGAAACCTACTCCTTGTTGATTGATACTTATATCAAAGATGCAAAGGAAAAGGACTTTTTGTTCCATGCTATTGATCACCTAGACTGTGTTAAAGGCAAAGCGGATTGGGCATTGAGGTGGATTTCAAAGGGGAGTTTTGTTGAACAATTGATCGCATTTGCAGTAGTGGAAGGGATCTTTTTCAGCGGATCATTTTGTGCCATCTTCTGGTTAAAAAAACGTGGATTAATGCCGGGATTGAGCCATTCGAATGAGTTGATCGCTCGAGATGAAGGCATGCATTGTGATTTTGCCTGCATGCTTTACAACCAATATATCCAAAACAAGATACCTAAATCCAAAATAGAAGCCATCATTACAGAGGCAGTTGAAATCGAGAAAAATTTTGTGACAGACGCCATACCAGTGGCCTTGATCGGGATGAATGCGAGCCTCATGTGTCAGTATATCGAATTCGTAGCAGACAGACTACTCGTCGCTTTGGGCAATGAGAAGGTCTATAAAGTTGAAAATCCATTCCCTTGGATGGAACTAATTTCTATGCAAGGCAAAACCAATTTCTTTGAAAAGAGAGTAGCTGAATACCAGAAAGCTGGAGTAAAAACCGGCACTGAGAAAAAAGTATTCACAGTAGACGAGGAGTTTTAACCGGTTCCCAAAACCTATTTTCTAACCTTTCAATCAAGTACCAATGCAAGTCATTAAACGAAATGGCAAGAAGGAAGCTGTCAGCTTTGACAAGATTACCGCCAGGATAAAAAAATTATGCTATTCTCTTGACAGTCAGTTTGTTGAACCTATTGAGATCGCAAAAAAAGTAATTCAGGGATTGTACGACGGAGTGAGTACTTCTGATCTGGATAATCTGGCTGCAGAGACAGCTGCTTCACTCGCAGCAATGCATCCAGATTATGCATTATTGGCAGCACGGATAGCTGTGTCTAATCTCCACAAAAACAGCAACAAATCCTTCTCAGAAACCATGGAGGCTTTGTATGATTATATAGATCCTAAAACTCAACAGAAGGCTGGCTTGATTGGAGAGGAAACTATGCAGGTGATTCTCAAGCATCGGGATACTTTAGATTCAGCTATTATTTATGACAGAGATTACAGCTTTGATTATTTCGGATTCAAAACACTCGAAAAGTCATACCTATTGAAAATGCATAACAAGGTCGTAGAGAGACCACAACACCTTCTGATGAGGACGGCGATAGGGATTCACGGCCATGATGTAGAGGCAGCAATTGAGACCTACCATTTAATGTCTGAAAAGTGGTTTGTTCATGCCACACCTACTTTATTCAATGCCGGTACACCCAAACCACAACTATCATCCTGTTTCCTGCTGTCTATGACAGATGATTCTATATCGGGGATTTTTGAAACATTGAGCAGATGCGCTAAGATCTCGCAATCCGCCGGGGGTATAGGTTTAAGCATACACAACGTCAGAGCAAAAGGAAGCTATATCAAAGGTACTGGTGGCACCAGCAACGGTGTTATTCCAATGCTGAAAGTATTCAATGATACTGCACGGTATGTGGATCAGGGTGGAGGAAAAAGGAAAGGTGCTTTCGCTATCTATCTGGAGCCTTGGCATGCGGATATCGAAGATTTCCTGGACCTCAAGAAAAATCATGGCAAGGAGGAAATGAGAGCAAGAGATTTATTCTACGCAATGTGGATGCCTGACTTATTCATGAAACGTGTTAAAGAAAATGCCAAGTGGTCATTGTTTTGTCCAAATGAAGCTCCAGGTCTTTATGATTCGTATGGTGTTGAATTTGAAACACTTTACGAGAAGTATGAGCAGCAAGGTAAAGCAAGGAAAACAATTAATGCCCAAGATCTGTGGTTCTCTATATTGGAAAGTCAGATAGAAACAGGAACGCCATACATACTTTATAAAGATGCTGCAAACAAAAAGTCAAATCAACAAAATCTTGGGACTATTCGATCATCAAACTTGTGCACGGAAATTCTGGAGTACACATCAGAGGATGAAGTAGCAGTGTGCAATCTTGCGAGTATTTCGCTACCAAAATATGTTATAGACGGGCGTTTTGATTTTGATAAGTTGATCGAAGTAACCAGGGTAGTAACGCGCAATCTTAATAAAATAATCGATATTAATTATTACCCTATCCCGGAAGCACGAAACTCAAATCTGCGCCACCGTCCGATAGGAATCGGTGTTCAAGGCCTTGCCGACGCCTTTATCAAATTGAGATTGCCATTCGACAGTGAAGGAGCAAGAAAATTAAATATTGAAATTTTTGAAGCAATCTATTACGGTGCTGTCTCAGAATCTTGTGACCTAGCCAAGCAACACGGAGCATACCAAAGTTTTGAAGGTTCACCTATCAGTAAAGGATTGTTTCAATTCGATCTCTGGGATGTAACACCTTCAGCAAATTATGATTGGAACAAATTGAGGGAGGAAGTTAAAAAGTACGGAGTCCGTAATAGCTTGCTCTTAGCACCAATGCCGACAGCAAGTACCTCTCAAATATTGGGAAATAACGAATGTTTTGAACCCTATACCTCAAATTTCTATACAAGGAGAACCTTATCTGGTGAATACATAGTAGTCAATAAACATTTGCTTGAAGATTTGATCAGACTGGGATTATGGAACCAAGAAATGAAGGAGCAGCTCATGGCTTCCAACGGCTCGGTACAACATATTCATCAGATTCCACAGGATTTGAAGGAGCTATACAAGACGGCTTGGGAGATCAGCCAGAGATCTATTATCGATATGAGTGCTGACCGAGGTGCATACATTTGTCAAAGCCAAAGTTTGAATTTGTTTCTTGAGAATGCAACATTTGGCAAATTGTCATCGATGCATTTTCACGCATGGCAACGCGGACTCAAGACGGGTATGTACTACTTAAGGACCAAAGCTGCCGTCGACCCCATTAAGTTCACACTTTCAGAGAAGCACCAGCGAAAGTTTGTCGCTGCAAATGGTGAAGCAACCAACATGATAGAAGAAGTAGAGATGGTGCCACAAAAGCAGACAGCCATGGCTAAAGAGGATATTCTTCAAATGTTGCATGCTGTCGAGCCAATACAACAGCAATTCGAAGAAGGGAAAGTATGCGATATGTCTGAAGGATGCGAATCATGTAGCGCATAAGCGAATCACAGATCTTTGCTAATCTACTGCAACAAACGACGTTCATTAAAAACTTAATGATAGCCACAAATCGATGCGCTATACTTAAGTATTGACAGCTTCTGTAAGTTAATGAATTATGCTAGTTAACCGTAAGTTTTTCTTGATCGGTTTGACCACGAAATACAATCAATTTGTAACAAACAGGCACATTTTGATTGGAACCTTTGAGTTGTATTTGGCCATTTTCTGAAAAGAGCTGAGCACGGTAAACAAAATATTGTTTTTTGGCAAATTTGTCGAATTCTCTTTTAGGCAAAGCCACTTGAACAGTTTGGTCACCGGATGAGAGAACCAGCTTATCCGTAGGAATGTGTTGATTGTTGTCCTCTACCTCAAAGTAAACCTCAGCAAGGATTTTCTCAATATTCTCCGGTTTTGGAACCTGAATAGAGTATTCGCCATTCCAAATATTTGCTAAACCGGCACAATAAATATCAGCATTGGTTAAATCTAAATTTCTTTTGGAAATGGACATCCTGTCGCTCTGGCCAACTAAATTCAAACTAGTTACGGCCATGAGTCCAAAAATCAAGCATAGCCTAGGCCATGCAATGCAATCATTGCTCATGTTGGTTTCATTCTTAAATCAAAATTATGACGAAAGAATGATTCTCGAAGTCACTTTTTAACTAAAAATCAACAAAAAGGAAATTGTTAACAAAAAATAGCCCAGCTTATTCTATTGAATAATAAGTGGCCAGAAAAACCAAAGCCATTATGAGTGGATCTGTCATTTTTTCCTGATTGCCTTGATATTTCCAAGTCCAGAAGTCCGAGTAATACAAATTGAAACACCAGCCGATCTCTTGAGCTTGGTCTGACAGAGTCCACTGAAATCCTTCGTTGTCATATTTTGCAGAGATGGTGTAAGTCTTATCATTATCAGAAACCCTCCAAGAATCCCATTGGCCAGGCCAAGTTGAGGTAATGCTTAAATAGTAATTTCCCAAGCGCAATTCCCAGTCTTCTTGACGATTTTTCCATTTTAACCTGATTTTACCATAATCAGAGTTAAAGTGAAGGTCCCATTCTGATGGTTTTGGCCCACGCCCTAACCAGGCATTTCTGATGGTGCCGATGACTTCGTCCCTGTCCTCAGAATTGAAGATTTGCCAATCAATATTATAACTCAAAGCATCCAGATCGATAATCAGTATTTGCTCATCCTGACTAAAGGCTCGCGTGAAACCGGCGAAGAAGCAGAAGGCAAATCGAAGCAGCTTTCTCATTAAAATGGAAGATCATCGTCCGGTGAAATTTGATTCAGGTTTTCTTCAGCCAACATACTCTGGCCTGCAGGAGTTGAAGTCGCACTGTTTTCGATTTTCCATGCTGAGAGGTTGTTGAAATACTTACCTTGCCATTCTCTCCCTCTGATATTAAAGGATACATTGAGCTGATCTCCCTCATTGTACTTATCAATTGTCCCACACATTTCTTGGGTCAGCTGGAATTTGACAAATTGAGGATATCTTTCCTGAGTTTCAAGCACAAACTCTTGAGTTTGAAAATTATTTCCTTTGGTTTCTACCGGATAAATTTTTGTCAATTTTCCGGAAATTTGAAATGATGACATTCTATTCTGATTTTACAGCTTAAAGATATAACATAATGATGAAGGGCCAAAAACATGGGTTGTCTTGGCGGCTTAAAATAAAAAAGCCCGGAAAATTTCCCGGGCTTTAGATACAATCTATGTGATTAATTATTATTCACTTCTTCGAATTCAACATCAGTAACGCCTTCGCTTCCTGTGTTAGTTTGATGAGCATTTTCTCCATTAGAACCATTTTGAGCTGCATTTTCATCGCCTTGCGTTGCTTGGTAAATGTCTTGACTTGCAGCCATCCAGGCAGCATTGAGCGCTTCCAAGTGAGTTTTAATTTGTTCAAGGTCTTGAGACTGATGCGCAGTCTTCAATGCAGCTAGATTTGATTCTATTTGTTGCTTTTTGTCAGCAGGGATTTTATCGCCTATCTCTTTAAGTTGCTTTTCTGTTTGGAAAATGACAGAGTCAGCTTCATTGATTTTGTCAGCGCGTTCCCTTGCATTTTTATCTGCATCGGCATTCATTGAAGCTTCATTTTTCATTCTTTCTATTTCTTCTTTTGAAAGACCTGTTGATGCTTCTATGCGTACATTTTGTTGCTTTCCTGTTCCTTTATCTTTTGCAGAGACATTTAAGATACCATTTGCATCGATGTCAAATGTCACTTCAACTTGCGGTACACCTCTTGGTGCCGGTGGGATACCATCCAGGATAAATCTACCCACAGAACGGTTGTCTCTCGCCATAGGTCTCTCGCCTTGCAGAATGTGAATTTCAACTGAAGGTTGATTGTCCGCAGCGGTAGAATATACTTTAGACTTTTTGGTTGGAATGGTCGAATTTGCCTCGATTACCACATCATATACACCACCCATTGTTTCTATACCCATGGACAAAGGTGTTACGTCCAAAAGCAAGACATCTTTCACTTCACCGGTCAAAACACCACCTTGGATTGCTGCACCGATTGCTACCACTTCATCGGGGTTTACACCTTTGTTTGGCTTTTTTCCGAAAAACTCTTCAACGACTTGTTGAATCTTGGGAATTCTTGTAGAGCCGCCAACCAATATTACTTCATCAATGTCATTTTTGCTCAAACCAGCATCTTTCAATGCATCTGCACAAGGCTTGATCGTTCGCTGAACCAACTGGTCAGCGAGTTGCTCAAATTTGGCCCGAGAAAGTTTCATGACCAAGTGCTTTGGCACACCGTCTACTGATGTAATATAAGGCAAATTGATTTCAGATTCAGTTGAGCTTGACAATTCAATTTTGGCTTTTTCTGCAGCTTCTTTCAGTCTCTGCAAAGCCATTGGATCTCTTCTTAAATCGATATTTTCTTGAGATTTGAAAGTTTCAGCCAGATGATCGATGATTACTTGGTCAAAGTCATCTCCACCTAAATGCGTGTCACCATTTGTCGATTTTACTTCAAAAACTCCTTCACCCAAATCCAGGACAGAAACGTCAAATGTACCACCTCCTAAATCATATACGACGATGGTCATGTCTTTATTTTTCTTGTCGAGTCCATAAGCCAGTGCAGCTGCCGTTGGTTCATTGATGATTCTCTTAACTGTGAGGCCAGCAATTTCTCCGGCTTCTTTGGTCGCTTGTCTTTGAGAGTCGTTGAAGTATGCAGGCACTGTAATTACAGCTTCTGAAACAGATTGTCCCAGAAAATCTTCAGCAGTTTTTTTCATTTTTTGTAGAATGATAGCTGAAATTTCTTGGGGAGAATACATTCTGCCGTCAATATCAACACGAGTTGTATTATTATCTCCTTTTGCAACTTTATAAGCCATCCTTGAGATTTCTTTTCCAGCTTCATCATATCTGGCTCCCATGAATCTTTTTATCGACGCAACTGTTTTTTGAGGATTAGTGATAGCCTGTCTTTTAGCGGGATCACCTACTTTACGTTCCCCATTGTCCAAAAATGCTACTACGGATGGAGTTGTGCGACGCCCTTCATCATTTGTTATGACTACAGGTTCGTTGCCTTCCATCACTGCTACACACGAGTTTGTTGTTCCTAAGTCTATTCCAATTATTTTTCCCATATTTTCATTTCTTTTTCCTTTTATAAACAAGCCTTGTGCCATGAGGGCAGTAGTGAAGTTGTGTCAGTTAAAACTGCCAGACAATAGCAATATAAAAGTAAAATTCAAAAGAAGTCTGCCAAAAAGTCAGTTAATAGAAAACATTAAAAATTAAGCAGCCTTGTGGAATTATTTTTCCTGATTTCTGTCAAGGTTTTTTGATCAATATTCATAGCCAGCACAATTGAATGGGTCGAGCTGAATATACCAAATCCTTCAGACAGATTCGTATATCTAGGTATTTCTTGTGAGGCTGTAACTCCTGTATTTGCCCTCACTAGGTCATTTAAGGATTGAATTTCCGGACCACCTGCTCTTAAATCCAAACTTACATCCTTCAGAAATCTGGTGATATTAGGATCAACTGTAAGTTGAGAGGCTAGTGCATCATAAAAGTCATTATTTGTAAAGGTCACCGACTTATTTGGGGCATCCCTCAGTTTGGCTAATTTAATACTCCTCACAGTGATGGCGCCGGTTTGGGTATTTTTTTCTTGTACATGAATGATAATATCAAAACTAAAAAGGCTTGCATCCGAGGTCGCCCACGCAAACGATTGAATATTATCAGGTACAAATGAAAGCACTTTAATATTTTGGCTCGTATCCGGTATGGAGAAGACGAGGTCTTTTATCATTTTGATTTTAGCAGTAACAAGGGGCAAACCATTCTGCCTATCTATAATGAGCATAACAGAATCATTAGAATGAAATTGTCCGGCAATTTTCGGGAGCTTGTACATGTAGTTAGGTACAGTTGCAAAAGCGCCGGTATCTCTAGTGTAGCCTTCCTTGGAAGCATCAACTCGAGTGAGAATAAACTCATTCCTTGTCGACAGATTGAAAAGCTTTACAAACGCATCATTATAATAAAGCGAATCTGCGTTTTTAGCAATTGTAGAAGCACTGATATCCTCACTTACGAACACTTTTTCTAGTCTGATATAATGTGCAGAATCTGCTCGGTTCAAAAAACCATAAACTACAGGTATGTCCTTCCACTTTTCTGTGAGTTCAAAATCTTCACTACATCCAAAAAGTGTAACAAGGCAAACTACGGAAAGAACACTTAACTTAAAATTAAAACCACGCATAATGCAAAGGTAAGTCGGATTTTTGGATCCAAAAAGAATTCATCAATATGAAGATAAGCCGATGATAATCAGAAGAATGTATAGTTAACAAATAAAATAATAATCTATACAATAATTTTCTATATTTGCAGTACGTATTGATAAAGTCCAAGCTCATCTGAACGGGTTCCCATGCCGATTCACAAATTCTGAACAGGGAGATTTGATTTATTGATTAGCTTTATATATTGTGTTAAATCACAATGTTTTAAATATTAGGTTAATTAAAAATATAAACTCGTGAACAGATATTTAGCCCAAGGTTTGCTCAGTATATGCTTTTTCCTATTGGGGTTTAAAGCAATTGCTCAGGATATTCATCATTCTCAATTTTATACTTCACCAATTAATGTCAATCCTGCATTGACAGGAGTTTTTAATGGAGACGTGAGAGCAGCGTTAAACTATCGAAATCAGTGGTTTGTAAATGATTTAGTGAAGTATATGACCTTTACGGGTTCGGTGGATAAAAGATTTTATCCAAAAAAATGGACGACTAAAGGGATGTTTTCAGGGGGATTGCTCATGAATTATGATCAAGCCGGTGATTCTAAATTGAGTTTAGCTTATGTCGGTATTTCGGTTTCATATGCTTATCCTATCACTCCCAGGAATATTATTTCTGCAGGAGTTCTGTTGGGGGGCTCTAATCGCAGATTTTTAACAGAAAATTTGACTTGGGATGAACAATATAACGGATCACAATATGTGCCTGGTAGTCCAAGTGGTGAGACATTTGATAAAACAAACCATAACTTCTTTGATGTTGCTACAGGTCTCAACTATCGATGGCAAAAGTCTAAGAGAACAAAAATAGACTTCGGAGCTGGTCTATTTCATTTAAATAAACCTGAGCAGAAGTTTTTTGATCAGTCAGCCTCATCAAAATTGCCGCTAAGGCTGAACATTAATTTGACACCCAATTTTCAGCTTACCAAAAGACTGGATTTACTCTTGCACGGACAATTCCAGCAACAATCAGTATACAATGAAACTGTAGTAGGTTTGTATGGTAAAATATATGCGGGAACAAAGAGAGGCAAAGAATTGGCTTTGCTCTTGGGTCTTGCAACCAGGTTTGAAAGAGATTTTATTCCTAAAATCGCTTTAGAGTATAATCAATGGTATGCTGGATTTAGCTACGATGTCAATACTTCTCCTTGGAAGAAAGCGACTAATGGAAGAGGGGGACCTGAGTTCTCATTGATCTATATTTTTACGAAGGCCAGACCATTGGCTGAAGCTAAAGCATGTCCTATTTTATAATTCTATCAACTACTAAGAGATGAAACAGAAAAATATATTTTTCATTTTGGCTGTGTTGTTTTTTCACGTAGGTGTGTATGGCCAAACAAAAAGTTCCATTTTATCTCAGGCCGATAAATCGATGGCCGAGAAAAATTATTATGATGCTCTCAATAAGTATAAAGAAGCACTTGAATTTGATGTTGAAGACGTACAGGTGATGCATAAATTGGCTGAGTCTGGAAGACTGTTTAATTCATTTAAAATTGCTGCGGAGTATTATACTAAAGTTTTGGAACATAATGATAACAATCTGTTTCCTTTAGCAGGTTACTGGTTGGGACAGGTCAAACAAAGGATGGGAGATTATGATGGTGCACGAGTAGCTTACAATACTTATAAAAGCGAAAGAGGGGGAGAAGATGCCTATTATTCAGCCATAGCTGACAAAGAAATTAAAGCTTGTGAATGGGCAATCAATCAAGTCAATCATCCTGTAAAAGGCACCACTATTACTCGTTTGGGAAATGATGTCAATACTGAATTTTCTGAGTTTGCTCCTGTATCGATGGGCGACAAGTTTATGTTCAGCTCTATGCGATTTCCAAATATGGAAAATACGACATTACCAAAGAAGTATATTTCAAATATATTGGAATCAAACAGAGGCTCCCAGCCAAAATTGATGGAGCAAGCAGCTTTCAGAAAGGGCGGTCAAAGTGTTGGGAATCTAGCCTATTCATCTGATAAAAAATCTGCATACTTTACAATTTGTGATCATCTCAATTATCATGACACAAGGTGTGATATTTATCGATGTACCATTGATGAAAAAGGAAATTTTGGTGAAGCAGTAAAGTGTCCGGAGAGTATAAATTCTTCAAGCAGCAGTCAAACTCATCCAAATATTGGTTTCAATACAGAATTGTCTAAAGATGTGTTGTACTTCAGTTCAAATCGAACAGGTGGTAAAGGAGGTTATGATCTATGGTACAGCGTAATTGACAAAGAGGGTAACTATTCTGAGCCAATGAATTTGGGTAGTCTGAACACTGCCCAAGATGATATAAGTCCTTCATTCGATTCGCAGAGCAGAACGATGTATTACAGTTCAAATGGGCATCTTGGACTAGGAGGCTTTGATGTATATTCAGTGAGGCAGTTAACAGGAGGCTGGGGAACGATTAAAAATATGGGATCACCTTTGAATTCAAGTTATGATGATATTTATTTTGCAAAAGGCGCCAAGCCAAAAGAGTATTTTCTAGCTTCGAATCGGACAGGAGCAAAATATATAGACGATTTGAATGAAGCTTGTTGTTTGGATATTTTTACTGCTCATATTGAGTCATGTGATATTAATCTTAAAACTTTGGTATATGAGACCGGAACTAATATAGATCTCAACAATTCAACGATTAAATTATATGATCTCCAAGATCCGAAAGCTACGCCGCTAATTGTGCAGACCGGTGATAGTAACCTGGGTGAATTCCCTATTCAATGCGACCGAGAATACAAGTTGGAAGTATCTAAACCGGGATACATTCCTGCGTCAGTAGTTTTTATGAGCACAAAACCTGGCGAAGCTACAGATATGGTGAAGAAAATTTACCTGACACCTGAAGCCGTGAAGTTAGATGTAATGACTTTTGATAAAAAGACAAAACAAGAGTTGACCGGATGTACTGTTACATTCCTGGATTTAGATTCACTTGGATTTCAACCTGTTATCATTAATAATCTTCCTGGAAATTCTCAACAGTTTGAAGTAGTGAGATGTCATCGTTACAGAATAACTGTGAGTAAACCCGGTTATGCCCAGACTACTAACGAAGTTAAAATTGATTGCAAGGCAAATGGTATCATTACTGAGAAAGTGTATTTGAACAAGATACTAAATAGTATGCTGCCGTTGGTATTGTATTTTGATAATGATAGACCAAATCCAAGGTCAAATTCAAAAACTACGAATCTTTCCTATTTCCAAACATTTGCAGCTTACTATCCTAAAAAAGCAGAGTTCATAAGGAATTACCTTCGATTGACAACTAAAGACAATACTGATCTATCTGCTAAAATAAACATGGAAAATTTCTTTGATTTTGAAATTAAAGGTGGCAAAGAAAAGTTGGAATTGTTTTTAAATATTTTAGAAACTGAATTAAGCCAAGGTAAAATATTTGATATAGTATTGAAAGGCTTTGCAAGCCCTAGAGCAAACAACGATTACAATTATAATTTAAGTCAGAGACGGGTAAGGTCTGTTGAGAATGAGTTCAGCCGCTACAAGAAAGGAGTGTTGCTCAAATACATAAAGAACGGTAGTTTAAAAATATCGCAAGAACAATACGGAGAAGATACAGCACCTAAATCGATCATTGACGATATTTCAGATATGAGATCTATTTATATGATTGATGCTTCCCGAGAAAGACGAGTTGAAATAATTGAAGTAAGATGATTTTTTGTGGGATGAATAAAAAACAAGAAATGGAAAGTGTGAAACTTAATATATCAAAAATCTGCAAATCTCTTTCAGCGAGTTTAGTCTTATTATTTTGTGCCTGGATTGTTCCTTCTTCATCTTTTGCAACGCATATAGTGGGAGGGCAGTTGAGTTATAGATGCTTGGATCATTCCCAGTATGAAGTGACTTTGATTGTGCGAAGAGACTGTAAGAACGGTGATAATGATGTTTATTTTGACAATCCTGCTTTGGTAGGAATTTTTTATGGAGACAATCAAGAAGCATGGCGAGTCTATAATGGAACTTATAAGATGACTCTCATCAATGATGATACTTTGAGCGAGAGTATTAATAGATGGTGTATTGGACCTAATGATGAAGTTTGTGTTCACCAGACAATTTACAAGGATACTCTCACATTGCCTTTTGATGAAAGAGGATATAAATTGGTTTACCAACGATGTTGTCGAAATAAAACTTTGCTAAATATTGAATCACCATTGAACACGGGCATGACCTTAGAGGCCGACATCACAGCTGCAAGTTTATTAAATTGTAATTCTGGAGCAGTATTCGGGCCTTTTCCTCCTATTTACGCTTGTGTCAATACGCCAATCACATTTAATCATTCTGCGGTTGATTTGAACAACGACTCATTGGTTTATAGATTGTGTGCTCCATTGAATGGTAAAGACTCTGCAAGTCCGGCTGGAAAATCAGATTTTCCACCATATTTAGAAGTGGTTTGGAGAGGATCATTTAGCTTATCAAACTTAACAAATGACTTGGGATTACCCGGGACAGTTTTATCCATCGATCCTAAAACAGGAATTATTACAGGTACACCGAATATTATAGGCCAATTTTTAGTAGGCGTTTGTGTAGATGAGTACAGAGCTGGTAAAATAATTTCTAGCACGCATCGCGATTTTGAATTAAACATAGTTCCATGTGGAACTAGACCTACAGCTTCATTCACCAAATCTACTCCTGCTTGTGATGGTTTGAGACAAAGTTTCTCAAATACTAGCACTCAATCTACCAATTACGAGTGGTATTTTGATTGGAATGGGAATCGAAATTTAAAATCTACAGATCAGAATCCTGTGTTTGTTTATCCCGGACCTGGGCGTTATGAAGTTGTCTTAATATCTTATAATGGTCCATGTGTGGATACAGCCACTCTTACTATCGATGTTATCGATCCGGGTTTAAATGCTAATTTTAATTATGTCGTTGATTGCAAAACAAATTTGATATTAAGCTTAATGAATCTTTCCACAACAAAGGATTCAATCGTAAGTTATAGTTGGAAAGTAACCGGTGGAAATAATAATTTCAGTTCAAGTGTAAAGAATCCAATATTCGTATTGTCTGATGATGGTCGAATCACCATCGAATTGACAGTAAAAGATCGATTTGGCTGTACTTCTGTTAAAACAGAGATCATAACAGTAAATAATATTGAGGTGGAATTAGTGCCCGGACCATTAAACATATGCTCCGGCGATAAAGTGCATCTGGTTAAGAATCCAAATACTTCCTATAATTATAACTGGGCACCAATTACAGGTCTGGATCTCACGATCCCTAGCGATCCGGTTGCCAGCCCAAATCAAAATACAACCTATAAAGTGACTATTTCGGATGCAAACTGTAGTATTGAAAGGTCCATAGATGTTTTGGTAAGGGGTAGAGTTAATTTAAATGTAACGGGAGATACCACACTTTGTGATGGAAAACTTGAACTTACCGCGTCTTCAGATTCGACGACATTGTTTAAGTGGTCGTTGAATGCAAACTTCAATCCGGTACTTGCCAATGGGCCCAAACTGAACACCACTATTAATGGAAATACTACGATATATGTAATGGCAGGGAAGGATGATCAATGCCAGGTGACAAGAGAAATCCATATTTTGGATGAATCCGTCAAATTAAGGTATAATCCTCAAATCGTTATGTGTGCCGGTGATACACAAATGTTTATGATTACTAATCTTGAGCCTAATGTTCCTCTCACGATTGAGTGGCAGTCCAATCCAATAATTATCAATGGATTGAATAGCTTGACGCCAAAGATTTATATATCTACACCAGGTTCATATAATATCATTTATCACGCTGTGAATGCACATGGTTGTGAAAAAATGGACACGATTGAAGTGATTGCTGTCCTTCCACCAAATCCAGAATTTTCAGTGAAGAATAAATGTGGCGAATTAAAGATTGACGTTGCTACCTCAGGTAATAGAACTGTGAGTTGGGACTTCGGTGATGGAAAAGGTAAATCAAACTTGCCTGTAACAAGTTATACTTATGAAAAATCAGGTACTTATATTGTTACCTTAGTGGTGGATAGTGTCTGTACAAGAACTCTCTCAAAAGAGGTCAAAGTTGTTTTGATTGATGATGAGATCGACGAAAAGCATCTCGTTTGTTTTCGAGACTGCATTGAGCTGAATTCAACATTCAATCCAAATTATGTTTACAGATGGACGCCATCGGATTATCTGAGTGACCCTAATTCCCCTAATCCAATTTTCTGTGGGGGAAAATCGACCGTATATGTTGTTCATATTAGCGATCCGGCATTCCCATTTTGTGAAGCAGAAAGGGAGGTGGATATTTTTGTTCCGGAAGTTTTGATTTTAGGACAGGATTATAAAATTCCAAATGATACAACTTTATGTGAAAAAGGTCCTGTCGATCTAAATGCAGAACAAATTAATCCAAATATCACATTAACATGGTGTGATCAATATGGTAAGGAAATAGGAAAAAATCCGGTACGAGTGAATCCTGACACCACAACATTTTATATCCTTAAAACAAGAGATCAGAATGATTGCGGAAACAGAGATACTGTTCGGGTTTATTTGTATGAATTAGATGCTATGATAACCGGTCCTGACGATATCTGTAGAGGAGATCAAGCAATGTTGATTGTGGAAAGCAATCTCGCATCAGAATATACGTATACTTGGACCCCAAAAGAAGGGATAATAGGTTCGGATAAAGAAGCTAAACTAACAGTAAAGCCTGATAATACTACAATGTATGAAGTAGAAATCAATAATGGAAAAGGTTGCGTTTGGACACTTAGCCATATTATCCAGGTAAAGGATCTCAGTAAAGAAGTATTCGCGAAAGCTGAACCAGAAATTATTGTTGCTGGTGTAAAATCGCAATTGACCACAGTAAATCAATCCGGATATAAATACAAATGGGAGCCGGGAGATGGCTTGTCTGCAACCGATATTTACAATCCACTTGCAATGCCGGAAAAAACTACAACTTATACAGTAACAGTTACTGATGATTTAGGATGTACCGCCACGGCGAGCGTAACTGTAACGGTTTTGACCTGTGAAGAAACAGTATTCGTTCCAAATGCTTTCAGTCCAAATGCAGATTCTCACAATGACGTTCTATATGTTAGAAGTCCGTTTATACGAAAAATGGAATTCGTTGTAACAAATCGATGGGGTCAGGAAATGTTTAGGACCACTGATCAAACTAGTGGATGGAGAGGTGATTATAAAGGTGAAGTTCTGGGACCGGATGTATTCGGTTTCTGTGTTAGGTATACCTGTCCGGACAATAAGGAATATACGAAGTTGGGAAATGTAACTATCATAAAATAAGTAACCGGAAAATTAGCATTTCAGCCAATTGTAGTAAATTAATCCTAGATTTTGCATCTAGGAAATTGAGCCGAATCACATAGTCAAAAGAAATAAAAACTTATAGCCTGACTTAATGGTTGTGCAAGCTAAAATCGAGTAATGGATTTCACACAGTAATAAGGGATCAGATCATGCATGTTTCGGCAATGTAATTGATCTTAAGTGAGTAAATTTGTATCTACTTATTTTATAATTGGGTAACTTTAATCTGTTGTTCGATTGTTCTGAAGAGAGAAAACTTGTATACATTGTTTTATAATTTGGATCAATAATAAGGTGACCAACTGAATTGGGAATTCACAACGTGAAAGAAAAATCTATCCTTGCGAATCAAGCAAAGAACAATTTATTCAGCTTAGAGATTCTTTGACCTTTACTTGTCACTTTTCATTAATATAAACTTGGCTCTAACCGAAGATTAATTTGTCGGTTTCTTGACAAAATAAAAAGTGATCAATGATTAAGCTGTCATTGATCACTTTTGTTATTTTCTTTATTAACTAGAAACTACATTGTGCTTGTAGTCTCAATAGGTTTCCTTTCTGATAGTTACCTGGAACTGTACCATCGTCATATCGTCTATCCGAAAGCAAATAGGAGGCTGTAATCTCGAAGGCTTTGTAGAGTTGCCACTCTATTCCTATTTCCCATTCTTTTATATTATATGCTCTGGCATCTAATTCAGCTTTTTTGCCACCATCAAATATTTGGTATCTAACAAAAGGCATAAGCTGATGACCTTTCTCAAGTTTCAAATTATATATTAACATCGCATATCCACCTGATAAATCGGCTGCTTCAATTGTAGAATTCAGAGGGTTGAATTTTGGTCCTTTGCCTGCATTATACTCCAATTGAATACCTATTGGTTTTGGGAAGAGAATCGCATGCATTCCGATCCTTTGGTCTTTGAATTCATTATTAGATTCTGTTGAGCTTACATTTTTGCTTAAACTCGAGACAACAAATTTGCCATTATATGCATCTATACCGATCTGAGCAATTTGATTTTTGATTTTGAGGGGTAGACTAGTATGCAAAACCATATGTACTTGGTTGTTCAGTTCTATTTTGTTGCCTGTCTGGCCATTATAAATTCCAAAGTTGAACAGACCATAATCCCCAGAACCTTTTAGACCCATCGAAAGAATTTCATTGTGGATATTTTTTATTGTTTTGGGAGTCCAGTACAATTGCATTCCTAAATCTCTTTCATTTGCTACACCACTGTTGATAGCATCGCTTCTGTCAAAAGGTAAACGCAGACTACTGGATTGGATCGTTTCGAATCCAAAGGGAATTTTACTCTGACCAAATCTGATCTTGAATTCTTGCTTGTTGTCTATTGCATAATCAAAATAAGCATCCTTGATTTGATTAAAATGTGGGCTCGTTGAGGAAGCTGAGCTGGCAAAATCTGTTTGGAGTTGAAATGAAAGTTTCGGATTTACTTTCCCTGAAATAGATAGACGGACCCTTCTTAAAGAAAAGCTGTTGTTTTTGCCCCATGATCGATCACAGGATTCACATGCGAGATTTTCATTTGTTTCCAGCAGACGATTGTACCGAAGCTGTATATAGCCTTTTAATGAAATTTGATCATACCACTTGACAGGCCGAATGGAATCAAATGGCATGGCATTAATCAATTGAGAATTACCAAGACAATAACCCTGGGTGGATAAAAGAGAGCTAATGAAAAACAGTAAAATCCATTTTGAATTCATAAGGTTTGGTTGTTTTAAAAAATAAACAAAGTTACAACCAGTTAATGGGACTGAAAACCATGACCTATGTTACTAAATCATTAACTTTTGAAAAGGAGTAGGGTCAAAGTTCAGGAAAGTGCTCGTCACAAGCATAGCCGGTGTATTTGTCGGGGGATAGAGACAGCAACTTCTGTTTTGTTTCAAGAGAAACAGGTAAACCATTGATAAACTGGATCAATTCCTCTTTTGAGAGCTGACTTTTTCCTCTTGTAAATGCCTTTAATAATTCATACGGTTGAGAAACACCTTCTTTACGTAACACGGTCTGGATCGCTTCTGCTAAGATTAATACATTATTCCCTAAATCTGCCTCAATTTTGGTATAGTTAACCTTTAATTTTGAAAATCCTCGCAAGATGGAATCCACAGATATCATCAAATGTGCTATAGGCAAACCTATATTGCGCAGGACTGTGCTGTCAGTAAGATCTCTCTGCCATCTTGAAATGGGAAGTTTTTCAACAAAGTGTTGACTAATTGCATTTGAGATCCCACAATTTCCTTCGGCATTTTCAAAATCAATAGGGTTTACTTTATGAGGCATTGCGGAAGAGCCTACTTCGGTTGAAATGCTTACTTGGGTGAAATATTCAATCGAAATGTAAGCCCAAATATCTCGGCATAAATCGATGAATATTGTATTGATGCGTACGATGATTTGAAAATACTCTGCGATCTCATCGTAATGTGCTATTTGGGTCGTAAAATGTTGTCTGCTCAGGCCGAGTTTGAATATAAATTGATCAGCCCAACTTTCCCAGTCTACATTCTCAAAGCTGATTCGGTGTGCATTAAAATTGCCGGTTGCGCCACCAAACTTAGCTGAAAACTTGTATTGTTTTAATTTGGATAGTTGCTTGCCAAGCCTTTCCCAAAAAACTAAAATTTCTTTTCCAAGTGAACTTGGGCTTGCTGCCTGACCATGGGTTCTTGCAAGCATGGGAATTTTTTTCCAGTTTTTACCGAGTTCAAAAAGCGTTTGGTGGAGTTCATCTAGCTTCGGAAGAATCACTTCATATGTTGCCGCTTTCAAAGACAATGGTATTGCTGTGTTGTTTATGTCTTGTGAGGTGAGTGCGAAATGTACAAATTCGGATAAATCTTCTCTATTTATTCGCTGCAACTTATTTTTAATAAAATACTCTACTGCTTTGATGTCATGTCTTGTTGTGGACTCTATATTTTTTATTTCAAATGCGTCAGTAAGGGAAAATTCTTTGTACAATCCCTCAAGGTAATTAATTTCATCACCGGAGAGTTGATAAGTAAGGACTTTGGTTGAAATTAATTCCAACAAATACTGAATTTCTACCCATATTCTGAATTTAAATAGCGCTGCTTCTGAAAAATAGTTTCTCAGATTTTCGCTTTGAACTGAATACCTGCCATCAATTGGCGAAATGGCATATAGTGGAGATATATTTTCCATACTGCTTTAATATGTGTGCTTTTTCGTGGCGAAGACAAATCTAAAAAACACATAGAATAAAATAATGTGTAAAGTGCCGAACACTTCAAAACTGACCAGATGATTCGGAAAAAATCCATCTACCATTGCATTATCCACCTTTGGTTTCGCACATAAATAGATGTAATTGGAACCTATTAATGAATTGATCATTCCTACAATCATTAATATAATATGTCCGATCAGCCACACCCACATGAAAGATAGTTTTCTGGGTTTGTAATGATCAATGAAAAATCCATAAAAAGGAGTCATGATAATAGTGCAATGGCTGATATAATAATCTACATAAAAATAATCGCTATATCCATGTGTCATTTCAGGAGTCAGCAAGCTTTGAATTGCTCCACCAAGTGAAAGTAACATCAAGAATTCAAATGAAAATCTATTTTTGTTGTAGAAGTAGATTATGCAGAAAATATAAGAAATGGTACAAAGATGAAGTGGCAAAGAATCTACCAATGTGAATTTTCCTTGCATCGTTATCGTTACAAAAAATACTATTTCTCTAAGAAGTAAAAACCAAAACAATACCTTGGAGAATAATTTTTCTTTGTTATTTTTTTTGGCAAGGAAACCCAATCCTAAAATCAGTACAATATAAAGTGCCCCTCCTGCCAATCCATAATACCACAAATCACTTCTAGATTCTATAACAAAATGTTCGTGCATTTCTTTACAGGTTGTTTTAATGCAATGCAGCTCGAATAGGTAGTGAAGTTATGACTTCAGCTTCCTGATCCAACCACCAATTCAATCTTTGGTACACCTTTTTTTCATCGAAATAGTTTAAAGCCATTTTTACATAAATATTTCCATGCTTGGCTTCAGAAGTCCAAAGCATTTTGTAAAATTTTTTTAATTCCGCATCTTCCAGATTTTCTTCAACTAGTTTAAATCTTTCAGCACCTCTTGTTTCGAATACAGACCCAATCAATAATCTGTCCAAAAATCTTTCCTGAAGACCGGAATGCATCCTGGACATCAATAATTTAATATAAGGATCTTCCGGGATAGAGTGCTGCAGTTTGATTTTGCGCATCTCCATGATTTGGTACACAGCTCTAAAATGCTCGAGTTCTTCTAGAGCTGTGTCGATAAGTTCCGGAATGATTTCTACCTTATCGGGATATTTTGCTACTAAACTTAAGGCTACTGCTGAAGCTTTTCGTTCGCAATCCGCATGATCAATTAGGAAGCTGTCAAAATCAGCCAGAACAGTTTTTATCCAGGCAGGAGAACTTTCCAGTCTGATATCAAGATTATATTTCAACAGTAAGGTATTATGCGCTTGCTTTATAAATAAAATACATAGCGATCATAAGTACTAAGACAGTAGCGATTGCAATCATTGCAAATTTTCTCATGGAAGCTTGATCTTCAGCGCGGCTAGGTTTGTGATGCTTGTTCATAAATTTAACCAATTTAATCTTTGGCAAGATACAATGAATTGGATGAATCCTAAAGCAAGGCTATTCAAAATTTCACCTGAATTGATTCATAAAATCTACTATTCGATCATCTGTTCTGATATCTCTGTACCTTATGGGATGTCGGAGACTGATGCCCTCAAGAGTCTTGCACCGGCTTAAAGCAACATATAGTTGTCCATTCTCAAAGGCACCTGACCCCAGGTCAATATGTACTTTCTCAAAAGTTTTTCCCTGGCTCTTATGTATAGTAATAGCCCAGGCAGCCTTAATTGGAAATTGACTGATGTTGCCTATTATGTTCTGATTGATTTTACCTTGGCTATCCACGTGATATTCAATCTGATCCCAAAGTACCGCATTAATTTCCAGGGGTTCTTGATGACCTTCAATGCTAACCAGTATGCTCTCTTGCTTACATTCGATAACCTTTCCAAGGCTCCCATTTACGAATCGTTTGTCAGGGTCATTTCTAAGAAATACGATTTGAGCTCCTGATTTCAAGGTGAGCATTTGGTCGATAGGGAATTGATTTATATTAACCTTCCCTGTCACTTTTGCAGGATAAGTTTTAGGCACTCCCGGCAACTCACTTAGTTTCTTAAGATTGATTCCTTGAGCTGTGGCGTTAGTTCCACATAGGTGTATCACCCATTCATCATACTCGTGGTTTGCGGGTCGGAGGAGACGTTCATTCAGTATAAACAGATCTTCTTCACCGCACTCATTTTTTCTAATTCGATTTAACAACTGGATGAAACTCTGATCTTTTTGTCTGAAGATATCTCTTAGTTCGATCAATTCAAAATCAGATAGGCTTTTTAAAATGCGTGAAGAAAAGAAATAAGGGCTTTCATATTGACTGGAAATAAATTCTTCTTCTAGTCTGCTAACAACGGGTGGTAATTGAAATAAGTCTCCCACAAAAATGATCGGTTTGCCACCAAATGCCTTTTTAGATTTGGTATTTGTTTGCAATGCGAGATTAATATGGTCACATAGGTCTGCTCGCACCATACTGACTTCATCGATGATAATGACGTCAGCTTTTTTGATCAATTTTTGAATTCCTGTATTGTACCTTTGAATTATCCCTGGCGGGAATTTGAAAAAAGAATGAATGGTTTGGCCTTGGACATTGATCGCTGCAACCCCCGTAGGAGCCAGCACAATGCTTTGAAAATCCTTGTTGTTTCTAATGATTTGGAGTAAGGTAGATTTTCCGCTACCGGCTTTACCGGTGAGAAAAACCTGTCCCCTGCATTCAGTTAATCTGTCCATAACCTCATGCTGCTCTGTGGAAAGCCGGATTTCAGATGGTACGAAATCCATATCCCGCTAATCAGGTCTGATCAAATAGATTAAAACTGGGAAATGATCTGAATATCCATAATTGTAGATGTCACCAGAGAAAGTCCGTTTAGGAAAATTGCGATAGTGCCCTGATGTTTCCATCATAAAATCTTTGCGATAAATCTGATTTTTGTAATAATAAAAGCTCCCAGGATTTTTTTGGAGAGCATTGGGTGTAAACACAATTTGATCGAACAATCCCCAAGCGTCATCGTGGGCTAATGTCCCTTCGCCAGTGCTATAGTTTTTATAAAATGGATTATAAAAATCACGAGATGTAAGCTCTTTCAGGTCTTTTTTAGCCTGAATTATTTTCGTCATGCTGTAATCGGAAGGATTGTCATTCAGATCACCCATCATGAGATAAGTTGCATCTGGTTCAATGTTTAAAATGGAATCTGCAAGTTGTCTGTTTACTCTGGCAGCCTGATTTCTTTGTTTTGCAGTGAGTTTTTCTCCTCCTCTTCGGGATGGCCAGTGATTTACACTGACATAATACTTTTTGTCCCCAATGAGTCCTTTAACTAAAAGAATGTCTCTTGTTTTTTTAGGTTTTCCATCTTCGTCTATGAGGTCCACCCTTACAGATTGTGATGAAAGTACTGTAAAGAACTTTTCTCTGTACAACAATCCTACATCCACCCCTCGTGCGTCAGGAGAATCATAATGAACGATCTTATAATTCCTTTCAGAGAGATTTTTGGACCTCACCAGGTCCTCTAAAACTTTAATATTTTCTATTTCTGAAACACCAAGAATCCCTACACCATCAGGTGTCACATCTTTTCCTAAATCCCTTATAACAGTACCCAGTCTATTGATTTTGTCTTGGTATTTTTCTTCAGTCCAGACTTTTAATCCTGTCGGTGTGAACTCCTCATCGAAGGTGAGCGAATCGTCAACAGTGTCAAAGAGGTTTTCCAAATTGTAAAAACCTATACAGGTTACCTGGTACCTTTGAGCTTTTAACGGAGACGGGTTAGAACAGCTAAAAAATGCTATAATAAGTGGAAATACAAGTTTGATATGATCCATTTCAAAGAAAAACCGAAAATTAAGAGTTTGAAGATAAAGTTCCTTTAATTTTATTTCGAACAATAAACACTGGGTACAGGTTCCGTATGTAGAGACATAATCTTTATTAAATTTCCCTTTCAATATAACAAAAATGCCTAATATTGACCCAGAAAGAACAAGACGATGCATTTGAAATTACTGTTAGCATGGATTTTTTTGTTGGCTGCATCCCTCAACGGTCATGCTCAGGCTTATAAAGGTATAGTCAGAGATAAATTGACAAAAGAGGGGATTCCTGATGTGCAAATCAAGATTGGCTTGGAAAAAACAGAGTATCTGACAGACAATTTGGGCCAATTCAATCTGAATATGAATCGTTTCTCAGGCAAAGAATTTTTGCACTTTGTCAAAGATGGCTACCAGTCACTGGATTATGGAGTAGATATGAGTATATGGCCCTCTGATGGCATAGAAATCAATTTGGAAAGGATAGTTATTCAACCTGATCAAATCAGTTCTGTAGTTATAGAAGACACAGAAGATGATGCCTCTGAAAGCGCTGAAGTATATAGCTTATTAGGTTCCTCGGAGGATGCAGTTGGGCGAGCAATTTCATTTCAATTTAGCCCATTCCGATATAGGTACAGAGGACTGGATTATGCTTGGAATGAGCTTGGGGCAAATGGTTTTTTGTTCAATGGATTGGATTATGCTCATACGCAGTTTTATTTGTTTTCTGGTCAAAATGAATTGACGAGATATTCAGATGATTATTACGGGTATACAACTATGTCACCTTCATTTGGCAGCGCCGGTGTAAATCAGTGGATCAAGATCAGACCTGATCAATATAGGAAAGAGTTGAAGATGCTCACCGGAATGAGTAACAGGAACGTCGCACAAAGGCTTGGTTTAGAGTTTGGAAGAAAATTAAGCCCATCGGTGGATATTTTACTTGGAGTCAATAGGAGATGGACTCATGAGTCTTTTATTGAGGGTGTTTATTATGATGCATGGGGCGTACATGGTGCCATAAGTAAAAAATTCAAAAACAAGGGAGAGATAATTTTTACAGGTGTTCTGGCTCCAGTTTATCGCGGAAAATCAAGTCCTGCCACTAAAGAGATGTACGAGCTCGCAGATAATAATCTATATAACTCCTATTGGGGATATCAATCGGGGGAAAAGAGAAACTCAAGAGCAGCATACCAATCCATTCCGGTAGCCATGTTGCAATATTCAATGCCAGTATCAGATCACTTCAAGTTTGAAACAGGTGTTATGGGCCTCAAAGGAAAGCGAAAAAAGACTCAGCTAGATTGGACCAATGCAACGGATCCAAGACCAGATTATTATCAAAAACTGCCTTCATATATTAAAGATCCTGTAGCTGCAGATGTTGTGAGAAAGTTGCTCACAGAAAATGAAAGTGCCAGACAATTGAATTGGCATTCATTCTATAATGCCAACAGATCAAACATTGTCACGATTCAGGATGTAAACGGCATACCAGGCAGTACTACTACCGGGAAGAGTGCTATATACATCTTATCTGATTATTATAATGACCCAGCTGAGTTAGAGCATTACTCTCAGTTCCAATGGATTTTGAAAAAATGGCTGGTTGATGCAGGTTATCGGTTAGAATTTCAACAAGTGAATTATTATGCAAAATTGAGAGACTTGCTCGGTGCGGATTTTTATTTGGATCGCGAGGATTTTATCTCTGATCCAACCAAGCAAAATCCGAACATTTCGAAAGTGAATTATTTGAGTAAAGAAGGTGATTTAGTAGCATACAATTATAGTGGAAATACTAACAAATACACCATTTTTAATCAATGGGTTTTAAGACTTAAACATTGGGATCTGATGTTTGGTGGACAATTGGACCACACCGGTCACCAAAGAGAAGGAAAATGGCAAAATGCACTTTTTGAAAATTCAAAGGGGAAGTCGGAATGGACTTCAAATTTAGGCTATGGTGCTAAGTTTCAGTTGACATACAAAATAAATGGAAGAAATTATGTGGTAGGGCATTTTGCTTATCAATCGATAGCTCCTACTTTTGAACAAAGTTTTTCTTCGCCACAATACTCTGGAAATTTGCTAGTTGAAGCAGAAAATAAAAGTATTCAAGACAATTCTATATCGTATTATCACCGAGCTCCAAAATTAAAAATGCAACTAAGGGGATATTTGATCAATATCAAAAATCAAACCAAACCTAAATTCTTTTTTCTTGATGAAGGTTTGGAGTCTACAGGATTAGATGAATTGGGAGATGGTGGTTTGATCAATTCATTTTATACTGGATTGGATCAGAGACATATGGGAATTGAAGCTTCAGCAGAGTATAAGCTCGGATACAGCATATCTATGACAGCTGTCATTTGTGCTGGAGATTATATCTACACTTCAAGACCTGAGCTATTGATATTTGACAAGTTCAGCAATGTGTCAACGAAACATTTAATCTATCTGAAAGAATTTAGAGTTTCGGGGACACCTCAAACAGCACTTTCAGGGGGTTTGAAATATGAATTGAAAAAAGGCGGTTTCTTTACGCTTACGGCAAGCTATGTAGACCAGAATTATGTTGATATTAACCCTCTAAGACGTGTGCCGGAAGCAGTGGAAGATTTAGATAGAGCCTCCGGCCAGTTTAAATCAATCATTGAACAAGAAAAACTGCCTTCGGCATTTAGTTTGGATTTTTTTATTTACAAGAGTTTCAATTTTTGGAAGAGGTTTTCGTCTATAAGTTTTGCCGCAAATAATTTGCTCAATAATAAAAATATGATTTCTGGTGGATTTGAACAGTCCCGTTTCGATTATGAAACTAAAGATCCCACTGTATTTCCAAATAAGTACTTTTATCTGCAGGGCATCAATTATAATCTTAGTTTAAATATAAGTTTATGGAAACAATAAAAAGCAAATTAATATTAATTTTAGGTGTATTGATATTATTTGGTGTAACAGCCTGTCTTGATCATGATTTTGACGAGCCGCCTATAGTCATTAATGAATTGCCATTTTCAGCAAATTCTGATATCCTTACTTTGAAATCGAAGTATGTGCCAGGTGCATTTACAACGATCAATGATGATTTATTGATTCATGCAATTGTTGTTGCTGATGATAGATCAGGTAATTTTTATAAGAAAATTGTCGTCCAGGATTCATCTGCCGGAATAGAGATATTAATCAATCGCACAGGTATCTACAACCAATTTCCGATCGGAATGAAAGTAGGGATCAAGTGCAAAGGACTTACTATTGGTGCATACAATAATTTGATCCAACTCGGATTGGGAACTTACCAATCTGGTAATTTTACTAATTTAGCTGGGATAGAAGACTTGATTGTAGATCAATATATTTTTGCAGGCCCCATAAATCAAACTATCACTCCTCGCAAAATAGCTATTGGATCATTAGCAACTCCTCATTTGTCTACACTCATTCAGTTAGATAATGTAGAATTTGTTCGGTCAGATGTGGGAAAAACTTATGCTGATGCTGTAGGGCAAAAGAATGTAAATCTTACATTGACAAATTGCACTAAACAAACATTGATTATCAGAAGCAGTGGTTTCGCAAGTTTCGCTGGTGTGCAAGTGCCAGCAGAAAATGGTTCTGTTGTTGGAATTTTCAGTGTATTTGGCTCTGATCAACAAATTTTTATTCGGGATACATATGATGTAAAAATGAACCAAACTCCTTGTATTGGCGGGGGAGGAGCGAATACAGTATCTATTGCGGAAATTAGATCTTTGTTTTCTGGATCAACTACTCAAATTCCAAATGATAAATATATAAAAGGAATTGTAATCAGTGATAAGGACAATTTGAATATCCATGGATTCAATCTGCAGATGCAAGACGCATCTGGAGGAATTACTGTTCGCTTTGATGCAAATCACAGTTTTTCAACTGGCGATGAGATTTCTGTCAATGTAGGTGGGCAGGAATTGTCGGAGTTTGATGGTTTATTGCAAGTGAACAAAGTTCCCATCGCCAATGGGACGAAAGTGGGTACTGGGACTGTGACAGCAAAAATTAAAACCTTAGCAGAAATCAACGCAGAGTTTGAATCTCTTGAGTCCACTCTTGTACAAATCAAGGATGTTAATATCAGTAAACTAGGAGGCACAACTTATTCTGGATCTTGCATTTTGACAGATGCAAGTGGAAATCTCGAACTTTACACCAGATCACAGGCAAAATTTTCGGGCGATAACTTTCCAGTTGGTAATTTGAGTATCACAGGAATTGTAACACAGGGTGGCACAAATAAAGTGAAACAACTGTCCATACGGTCCAAGGCAGATGTTGTTGGTGGGAGTACCGGTGGAGGAGGAGGTGCTTTGGATTCTTTGAATTTTTCGTTTGATGGATATGCCAATAATGCTGTATTGGATATGTCGGGCTGGACAAATGTAGCTACTACTGGCACCAGATTATGGTTGGCTAAAGTATTCCAAGGTAATGTTTATGCACAGGCAACTGCATTCAATGATACCAGCAGCGATATGGAGACATGGTTGGTGACCCCTAAAATTAAAGGTACTCAATCCAAAATACTGTCTTTTGAGTCAGCAAAAGCGTTTTGGCTACATGATGGTTTGAGTGTACTGATTTCGACAAATTATGATGGAACAAATGTGAAAACGGCATCATGGCAAAATTTGACTCCTCGTTTGGCAACTCAAGCAGACAGCGACAACACTTTCGTGCCTAGTGGTATAATTGATCTAAGCAGTTTTACTTCGGACTTTTATATTGCTTTTGTTTATAAGGGAAATAATTCGACTCAAACCACAACATATAGAGTGGATAATATCGTTATTAAAAACAAATAATCAATTGAAATGAATACACTTAAAATAATTAGCTTATTTGTTGTTTTGGTTTTGGGTCTAAGCTGTAAGAACGCTGAAAGCAAATCCTCAAATCAAAATTCAGCTGCTACAAACACGCAAAATGCCAATCCTGCACCAAATATCCAAGTGCCGGAAAATTTTACTCCCACTACTGCACCACCACAACCAAAGGATCCACCGCAGAATGCTAAAGGAGTATGGCATTTTATCTGTGCTAAAGGTTGTGAAGGAGGGGCTGGATCTGCTGTACCTTGCCCAAAATGCGGAACGCAGTTGGTACATAACCAAGCCTATCATCAGCAATAAAAAAATCGCTAATCTCTGGAAGAATTGCAAAGTGAGAAATCGCTTTCACCGCTGAATCCTGGTTTCAAGTTTAAGCAATTCAGTATTTGTACTACAGGTATATGTTTTCCGGTTACGACTGATTCTGTATTGCTTGGAGCATGGGCCGAAGTAGGTGCGAGTGCACAAATATTAGACATTGGTACCGGTAGTGGGTTGTTGGCAATCATGCTGGCACAAAGGAGCGATCAATCTTCCGTAATTGATGCCGTAGAAACGGATCCTCTTGCTGTTAAAGTTGCAGAAGCCAACGTAAAAAATTCAACATGGACTGCAAGAATTAAAGTACAACATTCGTTAATCCAAAACTTTGTACCCAATAAACGCTATGATGTAATCATATGCAACCCACCTTACTTTAATGAGAAAGTTTATTCGCCCTCTGTCTCAAAGAACAAACAACGAAATCAAACTTCACTGGATTTCAATGAATTGAGTCTTGTATGTGATTTGTTTTTGAAGCAGAAAGGTTCAATATTTGTGGTAGTTCCATTTAATAAAGAACCACAACTCAGCGCTAACTTTTTAAGTAAATCAATCTATTGTGTAAAGATGACTAAAGTATATCACAACAAGCATTCTGAACCCAGTGTTGCATTGTTAAAGTATGGAAGATCATTGGCATCTATTGAACTCAATCATCTGATTTTGTATGATGAACAGGGCAAACGATCTCTTGATTACCATCACTTGGTAAAAGATTTTTATCTATAAAAGATTAATCTTGAATGAACTAATCATATACTTTGCTCGCAGCAAGGCACAAAAAAGGTCCGAAAAATTGAGAATTGTCATTAAAATCAACGATTTTTGCATATCTTGAAATTAATCGACCACCATGCCGATATTTGATAAGTTAAAATCTATTTTTATTGTAACAGATGAAAGTGCTGGACAAGGAGTTCAGCAATCTGGCGACAAATCTAATGACGGCACTGATCAAAATCCCAAAAAGGCCGGCTCACCCCAAGTTTCCCAAATTCCTTTAGGACAGTCTTCTGAAAGGTTTTTAGAGATTCTTGCACAAGTATTAGAAAAAAACAATCAGGCAGGATTTGATTACCTGGAGTATAAGAAAGCAGTGCAATCTGTGGCTAAACTCCAGAACATGGATGAATCAAATCAGTTCAAAACTGCATATGCAGCAGCCCAGGCAATGAATGTACAACCACTGCAGTTGATAGATTCTGCAAAAAAGTATCTTTCAATCCTCGAGCTCGAAGAAAAAAACTTCAATCAATCAGCAGCTCAATTTTTACAAACACAGATCAGTCAGAAGGAAAATGAACAAAAGGCATTGGATCTGTCCATGAAGCAAAAATCTGAACAAATAGAATTGTTGAAAAAAGAATTAGCTGAATCTCAAAAAAGGTTTGATAGCATTCAGTCAGAGTTGCAAAATGCCAAAACAAAAGTAGAAACCAACCAGGCTAATTTTGTAGCCAGTTATGCTCAGGTTGTCGATAATATCCAAGCAGACATCCGTAAAATGGAACAATATTTAAAATAGAACTGTATATACATCCATCGTTAGTTATGGAATTTAAGAAAAAGAGTTTTTGGAATAGACCAGAGGGAGTTACCGGTTCAATAGTCCTCGGTCTCATATTTTCTGGTGGGGCTTATTTGATATACGCCTTCTTTGGGACTTTAATAGCTTTAGCTAGCAACACCTTGTATTTGGCGGGCATGCTGATAGCGTTGGGTATTTTGATTTATATGATCCTTGACCCAAAAGCAAGGAATTTAGTTTGGTACATGTATAAAAGCACAATGCGCTGGCTGACCGCATTATTTGTAAGAATCGATCCAATAGGTATATTAAAGTCTTACGTCGAAGACTTAAAAGATAATCTTGGCAAAATGAACAAGCAAATTGCCAAATTGAGGTCCCAGATGCATCTTCTAAGAGAACAAATCCATAATAACAGCAAACAAATAGAATCATCCATGGGGCAAGCCCAACAAGCGCGCGAAGGGAACCAGGAGGCAGTGATGGTTTTGAAATCCCGGCAAGCCGGTAGATTGAAAGACTCCAACATCAAGTTAACTGACCTTTATCGCAAAATGGATATACTATACAAAGTTCTCAATAGAATGTATGAATCTTCAGAAATAATGGCTGAAGATATCACTAATGAAGTGACATTGAAGGAACAAGAAAGAGAAGCCATATATGCAAGCAACAGCGCCATGAAATCTGCTATGAGCGTGATTACTGGGGACAAAGATAAACGAGCTCTGTTTGAGGAAGCTCTCGAGGCTATGGCTGATGATGTCAGCACGAAAGTGGGAGAGATGGAAAGGTTTATGGAAATGTCTGAAAGCTTCATGTCCTCTGTAGATTTGCAAAATGGCGTGTTTGAGGAAGAAGGGCTAAAAATGTTGGAGAAGTGGGAGACAGAAGGTGTCTCCAAAATCTTAGGCAAAGAGAAAGACGAATTAATCGCCGGAGATACTGCTCTGGTACTTGATAGCCCCATACCGCAAAGGGAAAAGGCGCAAGAAACAAATCCTTATGATGATTTTTTTAACGAAAAATAAATTCAAATTTTAAGATATGGCATCACGGTTAACTGCTTTTTCTAAATTTCTAATCACATTGATTATCCTGGCTGCACTATTTTTTGCAGGAAGGTATCTTCTTAATAATACAGGAATCGGTCAACAGCTCAAAAAACAAGGTGCAGAAGCATCATCTGATGCATCAGGTACGAATAGCAGAGGATCAGCCACATCAGGCAGTTCGTCACTCAGCAAACAGGCAGTTAAAGTTGGAGTTGTAACCTGGGGAGGTTATGCAGGTGGTGAATACTTCAATGAAGGATTCAAAGCCAATACAGATTCTCGTTATTACAAAGAGTATGGATTTCCTGTGGAGTTTAAAATATTGGATGATGTACCCGTCTCTAGGGAAGCATTTCGAAATGACGAAGTGAACTTATTGTGGTGTACTATAGATGCCTTGCCAACTGAGATTGCCGGCTTGGCCGACTTTGACCCTGTAGTGGTGTTCCAGAGCGACTGGTCAAGGGGTGGGGATGCGATCGTCGTCCGTCGAGGAATCAATAGCGTTGCAGACCTTCGTGGAAAAAAAATTGCCGTGGCAGAAATGTCACCCTCGCATTCGTTCTTATTGTGGATGCTTGAAGCAGGAGGCTTGAAAGCATCTGAAGTCGAGCTGGTCAAGCAACCGAGTGCGATAGATGCTGCTCAAATATTTAAAAGCCAGCAAGTTGACGCAGCTGTGGTATGGAGTCCGGATGATCAAGCCTGCTTGAAATCTGTGCCCGGTGCCAGGATATTGGAAAGCACAAGATCAGCTTCAAATATCATAGCTGATGCATTTATAGCAAAACGCGCATGGGCAGAAAATAATAAGGATAAATTGAATAAATTGTATGAGGGCTGGATGCGAGGAGCTGCAGAGATCAACTCAAGTGATGCCAATAAAAGAAAAGCGGCTAAAATACTTGCAGACAATTTCACGGGATTTACTGAAGATGATGCTTATTCTGCCATCAATAATGTGCGCTTGGCAACTCACGGTGATAACATGAATTTCTTCAGTCTTAATCCAAATTACAAAGGAGTCACTGCAGAACAATTGTACACCAAAATGACGAATACGTATAAGAATGAAGGTTATGCAGAAGGGAAAGTACCCAATTGGCGCATTATCAGCTACCCTGAGGCTATCAAAGCCACCAGTCTTTCAGGTAGAGAACACGATGCTGAGGGTCAAAAAGAGTTTACCAAAGTTTCAGAAGGCGAAGCTAAGTCTAAAGAAGCTATAGCTACGAAGAGAGTTTCAATTACTTTCAGGAGTGGAGAGTATAATTTAGATGAAAATGCAAAGTATATTATTGACAAAGAATTCGTTGATATTGCTAAAGCTTTCTCGAATTCTAGAATAAGAATTGAAGGAAATACGGATAATGTCGGATCAAGAGAAGCCAATGTCGCTTTATCGAAAAAAAGAGCACAATCTGTCGTGGAATATTTGATTTTAACACACAAAATGAACCGAAATAGATTCGTAGTCATTGGTAACGGACCTGATAAACCCGTTGATACAAATGATTCGGATAATGGAAGGAGTAGAAATAGAAGGACAGATTTTGAGTTGATCGGCGAATAATTGAGGCATTATGAGTAAGTGGTTTGAATTGCGTGGAAAAATCAATTCCTCGCTGATGTGGATTTTGACGCTCTTGGGATTTTGCATCACAGTAGCTGTATGGTGGGTACTGGCGGAAGCATTTTCGGAAACAAGACCTGTTGTTGATCAAGATCCGGCATTTGATCAAATAGAATTGCAAAGTTTGACTCCAGCTCAGCGGGATTCACTGGCAAGAGCAGACTCTTTACAATTAGCAAAAGCGACCAAATTTGTAAAGGTTTATCCTATTGTTCCAAGACCGGACAAGGTACTTTTAGCTTTCCAAGATCTGTTTACCAAAGATAAATTGGTAAATAATGTCGCAAAAAGTTTGTGGCTGAATGTGCAAGGGTATTTTTGGGCTATACTCATTTCCTTACCATTAGGATTTTTGCTTGGACTGTTCCCATTATTCCGATCATTATTTAGCAGACAGGTGGATGCTTTGAGGTATCTTCCACTTTCAGCACTTACCGGATTATTTATTATTTGGTTTGGACTTGGCGATCCAATGAAAATCGCTTTTCTAGCTGTCGGAATAATCGTATATCTAATCCCGGTGGTAGTTCAACGGATATGGGATGTAGAGGAGGTGTATGTTCAAACAGCTTACACCATGGGCGCAAGTAAATGGCAGATGATCAAAAATGTTTTTTTACCCGGAGTTTTCTCAAGACTGATGGATGATATTAGGGTATTGACAGCAATCAGCTGGACCTATATTATCATTGCTGAACTCTTAAATAAAGAGACGGGAATTGGATCGTTAATCTATACAAAGGCACGCCAGGGACAATTGGATCGGGTCTTTGCACTCCTGCTGGTGATAATTGGTATAGGGCTTATCCAGGATAAAATTTTTGCACTAATGGATAAAATCATTAATCCTCATAAATATTACAAAAGTGTAGGACCCGGTTTGCAGGAAGGAAAGATTGGTGTTTTAGCTGTGATTCTTGCTATTGTGCTGGGGATTCTTTGTCAATACATATTGAATATTTCAATGTTGTGCACTGTGGGATGGATAGTATTTGCAGCAGGATTGATAGCGATGATCTACTCCTATTTTTTGTTGGAAAAAAATCGAGCATCATGAGCCAAAACAATCAGACAGATTTGCCAAATATCATTGAGTTAAGAAATATCAGCCAGAGTTATGATGATAACAAATCTTATGTAATCCGACATTTGGATCTGATCATTGAAGACAAGCCAGCTCAAGGTCAGTTTCTAGTATTGCTGGGCATGTCCGGAAGTGGAAAATCTACAATACTGCGTTATATTGCAGGACTTCAACAGCCTACAGAAGGAGAAGTTTTTATCAACGAAAGGGTAAGGACAGATAAGGATCAAGTAGGAATGGTATTTCAACAATATTCTTCTATGCCATGGTTGACGGTTTTGGAGAACGTAGCTATGGGTTTGAAGTACAAAGGAGTAGATACTGCCACCAGAAATGCAAAAGCCTTGGAAATGATCGAACTCGTTGGCTTGGCAGGACATGAAAAAAAGTTTGCTGACTATCCGACACTATCAGGTGGACAGTTGCAGAGAGTGGCAATAGCACGGAGTTTGCTCACAAATCCAGATATTTTATTGATGGATGAGCCATTCGGGGCTTTGGATATTAAAACCAGAATGCAAATGCAAGAGATGCTTGCTGCCATTTGGCAAAAATTTCATTCAACGATAATTTTTGTGACACATGATATTTCAGAAGCCGTGTTTCTGGGTGATGAAATCTGTATTCTAAAATCTCCACCTTCCAGAATTGTTGACAGAATCTCAGTAGACTTGCCTTTGCAACGAACTCGAGAAATCAAAAGGGACCAAAAGTATTTGAATCTGGTACAATTAGTCGAAGACAAAATGTTATCAGTGGCTGAAATGAAAAACGATTGATAGAATAATCTGCCGGTAAAAATGCAAATATTCAAATTTGGAGGTGCTTCTGTAAAGAATAGTGATGGGATAAAGAATGTAGGTGAGATCATTCAAAAATATCGCGATTCAAAAGCTCAAATCATAGTCGTTTCAGCTACGGGAAAAACGACCAATCAACTGGAAGAAGTTGTAGAAAAAAAATTTTCGGACTTACCGACAGCTTTACTATTGCTTCAATCTATTCGAGAAAAACATGAACATATCCTTGAAGAATTAGGAATTCAAAAAGATCATCCCGTGTTTTCTGATCTCAATAGCCATTTTGTTGAAGCGGAATGGGTGATAGAGGAAGAAAGGCTTAGTCCTTATGATTTTACTTATGACCAGATAGTGAGCATAGGCGAATTGATATCGAGTAGGATTTTGACAGCCTGGTTGGATCTTATAGGTTTGAACGTTGAATGGATTGATGCAAGAGATTTGATTCTTACGGATGATACTTATAGGGAGGGAAGGATTCAATGGAAAGAAACTAACAAGAAGATACAAGATATTATCAGACCATCCATTCAAGCAGGTAAAATCGTGGTGACACAAGGATTTATAGGATCCACCGCAGAAAATAATACCACTACTCTTGGGAGAGAAGGATCTGATTATACAGCTGCCATTCTCTCTAGTGCTTTGAAATCTGATTCGATGACCATTTGGAAAGATGTACCTGGAATTCTCACTGCAGACCCAAATGTTTTTGACCATGTGACTAAGCTCGACAGATTGACTTATACTGAAGCGATTGAAATGACATATTACGGGGCAAAGGTGATCCACCCCAAAACAATTCAACCTTTGCAACTTCAATCCATTCCACTATATGTAAAATCTTTTATTTCTCCGGAGTCGGCGGGTAGCTTAATTTCTACTGATATTGAAATCGAGTATCCTCCCATTGTTGTGCTCGAAAAGAATCAAGCTTTGTTGCACTTTTCGTCAACAGACCTTTCATTTATTGCAGAACATCATATGGCGCGATTATTTAATTTGTTTGAAAAACATAGGATTAAAGTAAATATGATGAGAAATACTGCCATTACATTTACTGTATGTGTGACGAATGATAGTAGAAGAATTTCAAATCTATTGACAGAATTAAAAGCTGAATACGTAGTAGTTATTGATAGTGAATTGGAACTGATCACAGTCCGACATTATATTGATTCAATGCTGACTGCGCTGTTAGAAAATAAAATTGTAGTATTGGAAGAACGGATCAAAAAGACTTTGCAAATGGTCGTGAAAGATGCTCCTTGTATCACTTTTAAAAAAGGAAATGAAATATAGAGTTCTGAGTATATTATTTACCGCTATTGGTTTTTTCTTTTCTTTGCCAGAGAGCGTACGCGCTCAGGTACAGAGAGATAGATATTATTCAATCTATTTTGAAATTGCGGATGGAATTTCAGAAGACCAAGTCCTTTCACAGTTGGATGAAGAGTCTACCCAAAAGATGGATCCGGGATACCTAACCGTATTGCCTGCCAGCGAGTACAATAGATTAAAATGCAAATTTGGCATATCAAAGATTTTATCGAGTGATCTTGAAACTGAAATTAATTCGCGCTTAAAAGAGGAATGGAAGGATTTTCAATCACGAGGTTATCATCATGCCGATTTCAGTACTACACCACGAGCGTTTAACTATGGAAGTCAGTCAGGATTTTTAAGTTTGGATGAGGTCTATCGAGAATTGGATTCTATGTCAATGGAGTTTCCTTCTATTGCTTCCCAAAAAACAATTGTCGGATATAGTTATCAATCCAGGCCAATCTATATGCTCAAAATATCAGATCATGTCCAGGTTGATGAAAATGAGCCAGAACTTTATTATGATGCATTGCACCATAGTAGAGAGCCGATGTGTATGATGCAACTGATTTTTTTTATGCAGTATTTGCTTGAAAATTATTCACAAGATCCAGACATTAAATGCTTAGTGGATTCTCGGGAGTTATATTTTATCCCTGTAGTCAACCCAGATGGTTATTTTTATAATCAACTGGTTGTCCCCGGAGGAGGAGGCCTGTGGAGGTTAAATTTGCGTAATAATGCTGATGGAAGCGTAGGCGTTGATTTGAATAGAAACTACGGTTATTATTGGGGTTACGATGAAAATGGTTCTAGTAGTGTACCGGGCGCACAGACATACAGAGGTTCTGCTCCTTTTTCCGAACCTGAAACTGAAGCAGTAAAGGATTTTTGTAATCAGCATCATTTTATTTCTGCATTGAGTTATCATTCTTACGGAAATTTGCTCTTATACCCATTTGGGTATGATACTTTGTTCTGTGAAGATGATTCATTGTTTCGTGAGTTGAGCAACTTGCTGACTGAAGCAAATCAGTATCGCGCCGGGCCTCCTTCTGCAATTTTGTACAGAACCAATGGCAGCTCCAATGATTGGCTCTATGGCGATACCAGTTTGAAATCTAAAATTTATTCATGGTCTCCGGAAGTTGGTGCCGAAAGAACATTTTGGCCCGCGGCAGCGGCAATTATTCCTAATTGTATAGCTACGTTAGAGATGAATTTGCGTCATGCAAAGTTCAGTGGCTCCTTATTGGAAGTTGAATGGCAGAAATTATATCAAAAATCAAAAAAGGACTCACTTGTATTTGAAATCAGAGTAACAAATCTGGGCTTGTCGTCTGATAGTTTGAAAATCATTATCATGTCTGATCAGGATTTTGTTTCACCTTCCAGTATAAATTTATTTATCGACAAGTTAAGCAATAAATCTTTCACATTTACCCTCCCTGTATCCTCGTCAACACCTTACAATTTTTCTTTTCCAGTAGAAATGTTAGTTGAAGCAAGTAATTGTTTTCAGTACTCTGAGACATTGGAGGTGTCGTTGTCAGCGCCTGTTGGAAATGATAATATTCCAGAAAATGAAAAGTTTATTGTGAAGCAGAAAGGTAAATTATTGGAGTTGGATGAACTTGTTTCGAACAATCTTGTCATTATATATAATTCCTTTGGACAGAGAGTTTTCATGTCTAAAGGAAAACAGACTATCGACTGTACATATTTCAAACCTGGTGTTTATTTTATAACAAATCAAGAATTTGGAAGAGGAAAAAGTCAGGCGTTCGTAATCAGTGAATAACGCAAAAGTCGATGGATAAGAAATCGAAGAATGAATCCAATGTTCAGAATAGCAAAGTTTATCATCAAAATCATATTGGTTCTTTTCCTTTGGGTTTTGAAAGAGAGCTTTTATGACCAAAGCTTACTTCCTGCTTTATATTATACAGCGGTCGTAAAATCAATCCTACATTTTTTAATTTATTGGCTGACTGTCAATATAATCATTCGTTTTGCTCAGTTTATATATAGAAAGCGCAAACGAATGGGAGATAGATATTCTGATAATGTCATTGGAGGGCTTCAGAATATCTATTATATATTGTCGGTGATTGGCTTGGTGATAATGATTATTGGATTTTTTGGAATCGAATTCAACAAGCTGCTCACAGCGCTTAGTATCGTGGCTGCTGCAATTGCGATCATAAGTAAAGAAATCATTGCAGATATTCTATGTGGTATCAGTATTACATTTTCAAGAGACATTGCCATAGGAGATTATGTTAAAATAGGAGAGGCTAAAGGACGGGTGATCGATATTAATATTCATAAAATTGTGCTGCATAATGATGATGACGATATCATATATATATCCAACTCTAAAGCATATTATGACAATATTGTGAATTATACCCAGAAGGAAATCCGAAAGTACAACGTCGAATTTTCGATTCCGGTTTATCCACAACGCAAACTAAATGAAATTGACAACCAGCTCAAAGAAGTACTTTCAAATTTTGAAGAATACCTGGAGCCAGGTCAAAATAAACTACGAATCAGCGCCCTTGCAAAAGATGAAGTAAAGTTTAAATTTCAGTTTAAACTCAATCAGATTAACCCTCAAGTTGCAGATCAAATCAAATCTAAAATAATGGAACACGTCCTTGGTCAGCTGTATAATAGAGCTTAATCTAGACTGTTTTAATATTTTTTTCGATAAATTAATTTGTGTCGTTCGACGCAAAAACTGCCTGCATTAATTACATATTTATTAGCCTGTTTGTATTAGTATTATATATTCATTAAATAATTGTATAAAATAGTCTTGCGCTTAGGGTAACAAATTTCCAATTCGATTCACTATGTCTTGATGCACATGTTGATTTAATTTAAAGGATGATTACTTGCTGGTCTGATAATTCTAGGAAGGCAATCTTTTTCTAAAAGTAACAAAAACATATGCACCTGATTTTGTAACCGAAATAAACCATCTATATGAAGCAGATTATTAGTTTACTTATTTTTATTTGTATTGCTAATTTTACCTTCGCAAGGTATTGTGAGGTTCATAATCAAAAAGGCGACAAATTAATTGAATTTTGCAGGAATTTGTTTGTCGATGCAGGCAGTTCAACCGTTTCAGTCAAATATTTTACAAGTTTTTATGGTAAGTCAGAAAGTAATGTTTTCGGCAAATCGGTCAGGATCGAGACCGAATATTATGTAATAGGAGCTAATGACATTCAAGCAATATTGACGAGACTTGACAGTCTAACGCGATTTGGAATGAGAACATTAAAAATCGTTTGTAACTAATTTTTTAGAAGCATATTTTATTGGGCAATGGCCGATCCGGACTTATCTCTGGATCGGCTTGTTTTTTATTTTAGCAGAGTGATTACATCTTTTTATTCCAATCATAGTTTTGAGATTGGTTGAGAATGACTTCGGATTTTTGAATCTAAAGTGATTTGCAAAATGGCCCAAATATTATTTGGGAATATTTGATTGACCTGAGAACAAGCACTTAATTTGATGAGGCCCCTGCAATGCGAATTCTGGATGGAGTTTAAACGGGCCATCGCATACTATTCGCGAGCGTGAATTTATATGAATACAAAACCAAAGCTTTTTGATGAGTGACTCATCTACAGTTTTTAATGCTTATAGAATGTGATGTAGATCGTTTCACATCGTTTGGTAATTGAGGCCTCCTAAATTAAATGAATGCTTAAAGTGTGATACAACAGCTCGGTGAGTTTAAAAAAATTTCAATTATACTAATATTTGTTAATTTTGGTATTTCGCAGGCAAATCAAATTTTATTCGATTTGTTCGCATAGTATAAATTTTTTGTTATCCCTTTGGGGTTAGAATTAATGATTACAAGCATGAAAAAGGTTATTGTACTTGGAGGAGGCGTTGCAGGAATGAGTGCCGCACACGAGCTGGTTGAACGTGGATATGAAGTCGAAGTTTACGACAAGAATCCCGTATATGTGGGTGGCAAAGCGCGAAGTATTGATTATTTCGGTCCTGAGGCACAGCCTTACAAAGTGGCTTTGCCTGGAGAGCATGGATTTCGCTTTTTTCCTGGCTTTTACAAACATATCACGGATACAATGAAGAGGATTCCTTTTCAATCTGGAGGTAAAAAGAAAAGAGTTTTTGATAATTTGACTACTACCACACGTATCATGATTGCCAGATACGGCTTTAAACCAATTGTGACGACTTCTTCTTTTCCTAAACGTTTGTCCGATCTTGAACTCATCATCCATGATCTTTTCAGTGGAATTGACACAGGTCTCACTGAGTCTGAGGTCAAAGTCTTTTCACGTAAAGTCTGGCAGCTGATGACTTGTTGTGATATTCGTATCAATGATGCTTATGAAAGGATTGGTTGGTGGGAATTCCTTGAGGCAGATCGGTTTCCAGGCCAAGATGGAAAAGCTAGCCCTTATCAAAGTCTGCTCGTGCAAGGTTTGACCAGAACCCTCGTTGCTGCTAAAGCCGAAACAGCAAGTACTAAAACTGGCGGCAGTATATTCATTCAGCTTTTATATTGTATGCTAGATCCAACCATCAACACGGATCGTGTGCTCAATGGACCAACGAATCAAAAATGGCTAGATCCCTGGAAGGATTATTTACTCAGTAAAGGAGTAAAATATAATTATGGTAATGAAGCTATCAAATTAAATATTAATAGTTCAAAGACCATTATTTCTGCAGAAATTAAAACAAAACAAAGTTCATTTGAAATCAGTGGAGATTATTTTATCCTTGCTATGCCTGTTGAACAAGTCACAAAATTAATTTCAGATGAAATTATCAAAGCAGATCCATGTCTCAAAGTCATCAAACAACTGGCTCCGAGTGTAAGCTGGATGAATGGGATTCAGTACTATTTATCCAAAGATGTAAAAATAAATGAGGGTCATGTAATTTATAGTGATACAGAGTGGGCTTTGACAAGTATTTCTCAAATCCAATTCTGGGATGGCTATGATATTACTACGAAAGGCAATGGCAATGTTAAGGGAATACTTAGCGTAGATATCAGTAATTGGTTTAATCCTGGAAGGTATAATAAAAAATGGGCAAGTCAATGTACGAGAGAGGAAGTCGCCATAGAAGTGTGGGCTCAACTCAAAGACAGTTTGAATATCAACGGTAATATTTTAATATCCGATGATATGTGGATAGACTATTATTTAGACAGGGATATCAAAGATGCTACAGACGCTAAAGCAATTGGTGATCAGCACCAGCTCATGAATAGCGAACCACTTTTGGTCAACACTGTAAATTCTTGGGATTTGAGACCTGAAGCAGGCTCTGATATTGAAAACTTATTTTTCGCTTCAGATTATGTCCGGACTTATACTGATTTAGCTACCATGGAAGGTGCAAATGAAGCAGCACGTCGTGCTGTTAATTGTATTTTAAAGAAAGACAAAAGTTCTGCTTCACTTTGCAAACTTTGGCACCTACATCAACCTGCTATTTTATTGCCTTTTAAATGGTATGATAAACAACGTTGGAAAAGGGGTTTGCCTTGGTCGGATGAATTTCCATTTTGGTTGACTGCAACTGTTTTCCTTTGGTCAATATTGCTTACAGTGCCGACATTGATTAAAATAATTATGAAAAAATTTCAATAACCACATAATTATGAAAAGTGAAAATTTCAGAACATGGTTTATTCTTTTGAGCATGCCCATTTCGATGTTGGCGATATTCCTTTTGGATAAGGTTGATTGGGGATGGATTGGAGGAGCGGTTTGGAGTTTTGGGTTTGCTGCAATGTATATCATATATGCACAGAATAAAAAAGACGTCGCGATGTGGCGCTTTGTACTATTTACTATTGCGGCTGGATTTACTGAATTGATTGCTGACAAATGGATCGTTGATACTCATACACTATTTTATCCTCAGGATGAACCTTTTTTGGTTGCTTCTCCTATATATATGCCCTTTAGTTGGGTTGTGGTCTTAATACAGATAGGCTATATCGGTCATTTATTTCATCATAAATTTAATATAGTCCTCGCTACCATTTTTACAGGAGTGTTAGGATGTTCTGTGATACCTTTTTATGAATATCTTGCTATACATGCAGGATGGTGGCATTATGAAAATGCTCATTTCTGGGGGATTGTGCCCCGGTATATTTATGTGGCAGAAGGAATACTTATGCTTTCTATCCCTTATTTATTTGATCACACTTTGAGGCAGAAGTATGGAATGGTCATAATTCTTGGCGTGTTGCAAGGATTAGTAATGTTGATAGCAAGCATATTTGCTTTTCATTTCTTTTCTTGAATCAGAGACTCATTATGATTAATTATTTTATACCGAAGGAATATTTTGAGAATGATGAATTGCTCAGGCAAGCCAGATTGTTTGTAATTATCTGTTTCATTACACCGATGTTTTCAAGCTATTATCTCGTCGTATCTACACTGTATGACATGAAGGTGACTTTCTGGTCTATGTTGTTCAATGCAACCGTGTTCCCGATTTTGCCGTTCTTATTCAAGAGAAATATCATTAAACTAGGTTTTCTAACCAACATTTTTATTTTTGTTGGATCGGTAGGAGCCTTTTCATGTGCATTTGTGAATGGAGGACTGGTCTCCAGCATATTGCCATGGTTGTCATTGCTTCCTGTTTTGAGTGTTTTGCTGAGTAACAAAAAAAATGGAATTTTCTGGTTGATTGCTAACTTGTTGGCAATAATTATAGTCGGAATTTTAGATTATTCAGGATTTGGATTTAAAAACGAAATGAAAGAGCATTTTCGACATTATTTTATTGTTGGGAATTTGGCAGGGTTGAGCTTGATATTGTTCTTGATTGTAAATGTTTTTGAAAATACTAAGAATGAGGCCCTACTTAATCTTGATCGGAAAAACAATCAGTTGGATGAAGAGCGAAAGAATGCCGATAAACTTCTGCTCAATATACTTCCAAATGATGTTGTCAATGAGTTAAAAGAAAAAGGAAGATCTACCGCAAAGCATTATCAAAGCGTCACGGTTGTATTTGCAGATTTTGTGGATTTTACATCACTGAGTGAAGAGCTTTCTCCTGAGGAATTAGTTGGGGAATTAGATTCTTATTTCAGAGAGTTTGATCATATAATTGAGTTGCATGGTCTTGAAAAAATAAAGACAATAGGTGATGCATATCTTGCTGTCTCAGGATTGCCAAAGCAGAATTCGGATCATGCAATACATGCTATTTCTGCTGCAAAGGATTTATTGAATTTTGTAAAAAGAAAAATGTCTGATGGGGGCCGATTCGATGTTAGGATAGGAATCCATTCCGGACCTTTGGTGGCTGGAATAGTCGGGGTGAGAAAATTTGCATTTGATATATGGGGTGATACTGTGAACACTGCTTCCAGAATGCAGAGCGCAAGCGACCCAGGTAAAATTAATGTTGGTCACACTACTTATGAACTGACTAATAATTTCTTTAAATTTGATCAAAGGGGCAAAATTGCAGTTAAAGGCAAAGGCGAAATTGAAATGTATTTTTTAAAAACCATTTAACCGATTTATCTAGTTTGTCTAAGTATCTTTGTATATGTTATATGGAAAGTTGAAGAGGTACATGTTGCAATTTTTAGAGGAAAAGCTAGCAGAGAATCTCTACTATCATGACCTTGGGCATACATTAGAAGTGCTCAATAATATAAGTGAAATTTCAAGATACGAGAAAGTGACTAAGTATGAACTTGTGCTTTTAAAAACAGCAGCTTTGTTGCATGATTCTGGTTTTTCATTGAAGTATCAAGACCACGAATCTGAAAGTCAGAAATTGGCTCGTGAAATACTGCCGCAGTTCAATTACACTCATGTCGAAATTAATACTATATGCAATTTGATTGAGGTCACTAGAATTCCCCAAAAGCCAACAAATCTTATGGAAAGAATTATCGCCGATGCAGATCTTCTTTATCTAGGAACCGATCGGTTCCTAGATACTGCTGAGAAGTTGTTTCAGGAATTAAAATTCTACTCTCTGGTTTCCACGCGTATGCAATGGAATAAAATTCAGAAAGATTTTTTGAACGTCCATCATTTTCATACAGAATATTGTATCGAAAATTATAATCTGCCGAAGGCAGAAAACTTGCAGAAGGTTATTGAAGAACTGAATAATTCCAATTGAAAATGAGCTACAGCTTTAAAAAATGGCGTATTGAAGGAAAAAAGCTCTATACATTTGAGCAATTTTTATTGATGATTATTGGTGTCGGTCTTTCCGTTTTTGCTCTAAAAGGATTCATGATTCCAAATAAGTTTTTAGATGGTGGGGTAACTGGTATTTCGATATTTATGCATGAAAAATTCCATTTTTCATTTAGCATTGTTTTTATTATTCTGAACGTGTTGTTTTTGGTGCCTGCTTATTTTTATATGGGCAAGTATTTTGCTTTTAGATCATTGATCGTTACTTTTTTATTATCGATCGGAGTTGAATGGATTCACATTCACCCTGTGACCAGTGACAAATTGTTAATTGCCATTTTTGGCGGGTGTATTTTGGGGGTAGGAGTGGGCTTAGTTGCACGTACCGGATCTGCATTGGATGGCTTTGAAATACTAGCTGAATCGACCATTAAAAAAATTGGTTTTAGTATCACCGAAGTTATTCTTTTTTTGAATACTATTTTATTTTTGCTTGCTGCAATTGAATTTGGTATAGAACCAGCTATGTACTCGATCATCACTTATTTCGCTGCATTAAAGACTTTCGAATACGTGGTTGATGGTATTGAAGAGTATATTTCATTGACAGTGGTTTCAGGAAAATCTGAGGAGATAAAAAAAATATTGGTGGGCGACTTTGAAAAAGGTATTACGGTTTACAAGGCAGAGAGAGGATTTTTACCTGGGTCATCGGAGATCAGTACTCCGTGTGACGTGTTAATGACTATAGTCACTCGGTTTGAACTTTTAGATATAAAGGATAAAATATCAGGAATTGACCCACATGCTTTTGTTTATACTTATAAAATAAGGGAGACAAAAGGAGGGATAGTCAAACGTAGAAATATTCATCATTAACCCAAAAATTTGGAGTTGGTCTTTAGAGCGTAAACTTGTGTTTTCTTATTTGTCGTTTAGATTTGTATTGGATAAACCAAATACAATTTTGCTGTTCTTTTTTTAATTAGAAATAGATCTCCAATTTTAAGAATTAAGTTTACTCAACGAATGAAATATTGGCTTTTTTCCTTTTGCTACGGATATAGGAGTAGTTAATTAAAAGAACACCAAGCAAAGTGATGGCGGCTCCGGTAATGATTTTAAAATTGTGAGGCTCGTGAAGTATCACAGCCCCTAAAATTAACGCGATGATAGGATTAATATAACTCTGGATACTTACTATAGTTGCAGGAAGGTGTTTCAATGCGTAGATATACGCACTATATGCCACAATCGAACCAAAGAAGATCAGGTATAACCATATGAAAACCAAGTCAGGGCCTACGTGCACCGACTTCCAAGATTCCAGACAAAAGCTTAAAACCGCTACAGGAATGCCACCGAAAACCATATGGAATCCGGCCGTGATAAAGGGAGACACAGGGAATGAATAGTTTTTGCTCCAAACAGTACCAAGAGCCCAGCATGCTATGGACAAAAAGCTAAGACTTAGCCCAATAATTAATTTGCTGTGATCTCCTGGAGTATGCAATTTGTCATAACAGATGATTAGAATACCTATAAATCCGGCACCAATGCCAATCCAACCTTCAGGAGTCAATTTGTCTTCAGGTTTGTAGTACATGGTCATGATCGCTATTATTACCGGAGATAGTGCAGCCATGATTGCAGATATACTACTATCGATAAATTGTAATCCGAACGTACCAACCCCATTTCCAACACTGATGAGCAATATTCCTAACGGAATTTGTTTAATAAAATAATTTCTATCAGGCCAGGGATTCTTTCTAATGACAAAAAAATAAATCAAGATCAATGTACCTGCAACCAGTTGCCGCACAGTAGTGAAAAATAATGGTGGCATTCGGCTGACACCAAGTTTGTTTACCAGATATGTAGTTCCCCATATCAGACAAACAACAACCAAAGCAAAAATAGCTCTGCCTGAAACTTTCTGCATTAGGTATTTGGTGCTAATTCAATTTTTAAATGATCTAGATCCTCCGTAATTGGAATCTGACAAGCCAGTCTGCTATTCGGAAATACATGAAAAACCTGGTCCAGCATATCGCGTTCTGGATCCCTCATAACTGGCAATTTATTATTGTTCAGGATATAAATATGACAGCTGGCGCACAATGCCATTCCACCGCAAGTGCCATCAACCGGAAGTTCCCAAGCCTTTAGAATTTCCATCAAGCTATACGATTCACCTAATGGCGCTTCGATCATTTTTTCCTGACCATCTCGGTCTATTACATTTATTTGTATGGTCTCTTTACTCATTCTCTATTGATTCCAGTTACTGTGGTATACTTAAAACTTGGCTTTTTACCTTTATGTACAATTTTGTAGGCTGATTGAACCATTAGCGTAGCCTCATGAAAACCACATAAGATCAATTTCAACTTACCCGGATATGTATTTATATCCCCTACGGCAAAAATTCCTTCAATATTGGTTGAATAGTCAAAGGTATTGACCTCGATGGCACTTTTGTCCACCTGAAGTCCCCAATCTCCCATTGGACCTAATTTTGGTGTCAAACCAAATAAAGGAATGTAGTAATCGGTAGCTACTTTAACTATTCCTTGTGGTGTGGTGATATCCACTTGTTCCAGTTTTGAGTTCCCTGATAATCCGATCACTTCGGACTCAATTATAAGTTTTATTTTACCATCATTTGCCAGTTCCATAATTTTATCTACTGACTCCGGAGCACCTCGGAATTCGGTCCTTCGATGGACTAGAACCAATTGTTTCGCAATTGGAGCAAGAAAAATACTCCAATCCAGTGCGGAGTCACCTCCTCCTGCGATTACCACTGACTTATCCCTGAATTTTTCAGGATCTCTGACAATATAATCTACTCCTTTATCCTCGAAACCGTCGATATTGGCTATAGGAGGTTTTCGCGGTTCAAAACAACCTAATCCACCAGCAATACAAACCACAGGCGCTTCTATTACAGTGTTTCGATTGGTAGTGATTCTAAACCTTCCATCTTCAGTCTTTTCAAGAGTTTCAGCTCTTTCTCCTAGAGTAAAACCAGGCTTGAAAGGCTCTATTTGCTTCATCAGATTGGCTACCAAATCTCCCGCCAGTACTTCAGGATAGCCCGGAATGTCGTAGATAGGTTTTTTAGGATATATTTCCGAAAGCTGTCCGCCAACATTCGGAAGCGCATCAATGAGGTGACATTTAAGTTTGACTAAACCTGCTTCGAACACAGTAAATAGACCGCAAGGACCTGCTCCGATGATAGCTATATCAGTTTGAATACTTGAATTCATGTAAATTAAATAATGGCAAAAATAAAAGTCCTTTTAATCCTTTTTTAGAAGTTGGAGATCCTTAACTCTTTATTGACTGGAAGATTTTCGCAGGACATCCAGTCTTTCAGAAAATGATTTTTCTTCAATTGGATGAATCAGTAATCCTAATTGTTCCTTTATATCCTCCTGGTGTGCAATTGATTTTTTCATTTTCAAATCAATGTGTAGAAATTTAGTCCACATCAGTGACTTCAATTCCGACATATCATCATTCCACATTTGATACTCATTCATGATCATTTTATCAGAAAAATAAATGAGACTTGATTTGATCTGAACAAATTCATTTCGTGCAGCTTCTCTTAGATATGAAATCTCATGATGAACAATGACCCAGGCCAAACCTCTGGTGCGGGTATATTCCTCAAGATTTAAATCATACTCATGAAAGGCATGATCTTCTCTTGCTTCAAGCATGTAATCCAAATATCTGGTATTATACAGATGACCCAAGGGATCACAATCTTTAAATCGAATGCGGTATCTTGACTGGGGCTGTTTATTTATATTATTTGGAATCTTCATGACCTATTGCGGCTAGTAAAAATGTGTAATTCATTGCTGTTTCCTTGTGTACGGCAAATCTACCTGATGCACCCCCATGTCCGGTATCCATATTGCAATGTAACAGGAGAGGATTGTCGTTTGTTTTCAATTCCCTCAATCTTGCGACCCATTTTGCCGGTTCCCAATACTGTACCTGTGAATCATGAAGTCCGGTGGTGATCAACAAGGAAGGATAATCCTGGGGCTTTACCTGATCATAAGGTGAATAGGATTTGATATACTCGTAAAACACAGGATCGTTTGGATTGCCCCACTCATCGTATTCTCCTGTTGTTAAGGGAATACTATCATCTAACATCGTTGTCAATACATCAACAAAAGGCACAGCTGCTATTACTGCCTTCCACAGGTCTGGTCTCATATTGACGACTGCACCCATCAACAATCCTCCTGCACTTCCACCATAAGCACATAATCGTGCTGGATCAGCATATCCTTTAGCCACAAGTGTTTCTGCGCATGAAATGAAGTCTAAAAATGAATTTTTCTTCAACAGGAGCCTTCCATCTTTATACCATTTCTTACCCATTTCTTCGCCGCCTCTGACATGTGCAATCGCAAAAACAAATCCTCTATCGAGCAGACTCAGCCTTGGAATACTAAAGGTAGGTTCTATACTGATGCCATAGGATCCATAACCATAAAGTAACAAGGGGCGATTAGCCTTAACATGCGTTGAATTTTTATAAACTAAAGAAATTGGGATCTTTGCTCCATCATGAGCAGTAGCATATATTCTTTCAGTTGTAAAATCTTCAGATTGAAAAGATCCACAGATATGTTGCTGTTTTCTAATAGTAAATTGGCTATCTTCGAAGCTAAAATCAATAACGCTGACTGGAGTTTTTAACGATTGAAAATTGATCCTGACAAAAGAACTTTTGATTTCAGCATTCACACCTAATGAACAGGAATAAACCTCTTCATCAAAAGGTACCATGAAAGCGCTTTCATTCCAAGGTTTTATCCATATTTGTTGTAACCCTTTTTGTCTATATTGCATTGCTATATAATGCTCAAAAAGTTCAAAATCTTCAATCAAAATATCTTTATTATGGCCGACAATTTCAACCCAATTTTTTAATTGTGTGTCATTCGTACTGCAAGTCAACAGTTTAAAATTGGGCGCTTTTTTGTTGCTTCGAATCACCCATCCATTTGGGTGATGATCAATATAATACTCATGTCCTCTTTCTCTCAATCTAAATACAGCCGGTATTTCGTGTGGCAGATGCATGGATAAATATCTATATTCGGAAGTTAGTGTTGAATTACTGAGAATTAGTAGATATTCCTCCGACTTACTACTTCCGATAGAAGCATAATAGCTTGGATCTTTTTCTTCATAAATACAAGTATCAATTTCTGGATCTGAGCCAAGTATATGTTTCATTACTTTATAATCTCTCAATGTGATCGGATCTTTGACTACATAAAATATAGTTTTGTTGTCTTTGGAAAATACAGCATAACCTGCAGTGTTATGAATTATTTCCGGATAATTTTCAAATGTTTCAATTGATTTGAAACAAAGATCAAATAATCGCCTGCTCATGGAGTCAAAAGAATATGCCATGATCTTATTATCCGGACTTACACTTATCGACCCTATTTGGTAGTAATTGTGTCCTTTGGCCATTTCATTTACATCCAAAAGTATTGATTCTTCGCTGCTGTCAATCTCCTTTTTTCTCAAGTAAATGGGGTATTCTTTACCCTCCACAAAGCGATGTTGATAATAAAAATCGTTCTTCAGGTATGGCACTGAATCATCATTTTGAGGGATCCTTGAAATGATCTCATCATATATTTGCTTGCGCAAGGTCTCATAAGGCTTTAGCATCGAATCAGTATAACTGTTTTCCAAGTTCAAATACTCGATCACCTTGGGATTGGATCTGTCATTCAGCCAATAGTAGGGATCTATTCTGTTATCCCCATGACAGGAGAGAACTTGGTTGTGTTTAGTAGCATAGGGTGTTTCAGCTTTAGGAAAAACAGGCATTTTAGAAATTTTAGGTAGGAAACGAACAATACAGTCAAAAGATTAAGTTTTATGAAAATTTAAGCTGCTTTAGGAAAAAATATATCTTTAAGCCAAAACTATCCTGATTTTAGTGAAGACGTTTTACCATAATGCAAAAAAACTGATCGTGCTCTCCCTGCCAATTATGTTGGGCAGTGCGGGTCAGAATATTATAGCCCTGACGGATAGTATTTTTTTGTATAAATACGATGAAAAGGATTTTGCAGCTGTAGGTGTTATTAGCGTATTCTATCTTGTTATTGCTTCGATAGCTTTTGGGTTTTCCAAGGGAGGCCAAATCTTAATGGCCAGAAAATTTGGCGAAAAATCTAATGATTTCGTCAAAAAGTACTTCTATGCAATAGTTTTCTTTGAACTGGTAATTGGGATTTTGCTGTTTCTTATACTCAAGTTTGGTGCAAGATTCATCCTAGGATTTTTCATTGACTCTGATCTTATCCTTGAAAAGTCACTTGAGTTTTTGCAATTTAGGGTATATGGATTGGTATTCGCTTATGTGGGATTGGCTCTGGTAGCACTTTACATGGCAATATCAAGACCTGCTATCATCTTTATTGACACTCTTATTTTAGGTATAGCAAATTTGATCCTTTGCTACGGTCTTGTCTTTGGAAAGTTAGGTCTTCCGGAAATGGGAATAGCGGGAGCAGGGCTGGCAAGTGCACTGTCCGAGATAATCGCTTTTATTTTTTTTGCTGGGTACATGGCTTTAGATAAAGAACTCCTGGTTTTTCAGCTTCGGAAAATACCTGTGATACATATGGAATGGGTGAGGACGATTTATAAAATCTCTATACCAATTTTATTGCAATCAGTCGTAGGGATAGGAGCTTGGTTTTTGTTTTTTGCGATGGTGGAGAAATTGGGAGAACACGAGCTTGCGATTTCTAATTTGATTCGGGTGGTTTATCTCATATTGTCTATTCCATGTTGGGGTTATGCTACTGCAATCAACACCATAGTAAGTAAAACAATAGGTAGAGGAAGGCAACGCAGGGTGATTCAGGAAGTATATCATTCATCGATAGTAGCATTTGTCACTACATTTTTGATCTCAGCACCTGTATTATTATTTCCTGAAGTTTTACTACATCCCTTTTTGGGCGGAGAAGATCTGAAGATCTTTCAGGATAGTATTTTTTACTTCAAATTGTTATTGCCAATTATGTTGATTTATTCCGTTTCAACCATTTTTTTTAATGGCGTAAGTGGTACTGGAGAGACTCGCAAAGGTTTTTATATCCAGACTTTATCAACAATTTGTTATCTGATTTTTGTGTGGTTTTCGATTCGCAATTTCGCGACCATGGGCTTACCATGGGCCTGGGGTGCTGAGATCATTTTCTGGGCTGTTCAGCTCGTTTTATCCTGGATGGTATTACGTAGTGGTAAGTGGAATTTTTTAAAACTTTGATTTTCACAGTTTATCTATGTAGCTCCCCTGAACTATGTGAAAAAGCTGCTTCTGAGTCATTTTTTTTAAAAAAAATAACAAACATTGAATTTGTTTTAGCCATATGTAAGCGTTTGATTTTTTGAAAAAAATATAATACAAAAAATTATATATAATTGATTGTCAATGATATAGCAATACTTTGATCGTCGCATTGAGAAATTAATATATTCGATTTTCATAAATATATTTGCGCCGATATGCGATTAAAAAGCCTTGAAATAAAAGGATTTAAGTCCTTTGCAGACGATACGGTAATTCATTTTAATGAGGAAATCACCGGGATAGTTGGCCCGAATGGATCGGGAAAGTCCAATATCGTAGATGCTATCAGATGGGTACTCGGTGAACAGAAAGGCAGGGAACTCCGACTGGCTCAAATGGCCGATGTCATTTTTAATGGTACAAAGAAGAGGAAAGCCGCCCCGATGGCTCAGGTCACTCTCAATTTTGAAAACACCAAAAACATTCTTCCTTCAGATTATCAGGATATATCCATTTCCAGGCTGCTTTATCGGAGCGGCGAAAGTGAATATCGTTTGAATGGTGTCAATTGCCGTTTGAAAGATATTACATCTTTGTTTCTTGATACTGGAGTGGGTCCGGATAGCTATGCAATTATTGCCTTAGGTATGGTGGAAGACATTCTCTCCAATAAGGAGAATGCGAGACGTAAAATGTTTGAGCAAGCTGCAGGCATTTCAAAGTATAAAGCTCGTAAAAAAGAATCCATTCAAAAGCTGAAAGCTACAAATGAAGACCTCGCAAGAATAGAAGATTTGCTCTTCGAGATCAATAACAACCTGACAGATCTGGAGAAGCAGGCTAAAAGAGCGAAGAAATATTTTGAAATGCGGGACAAGTACAGATCTACAGCCATGTTACTGTACCATATTTCAGTGAACAATCTTCGCGAAAAAATTAATTCCCTCTCAGATCAAATTAATCAAAAACTTGATCTCCATAGAGAGCAGGAAATTATAGTACGCAATACAGAAGCCGATCTTGAGCAATTCAAAAAGTCAAATCTGGATAAGGAGAAAAACCTGGGGGATTTTCAAAAGAAAGTGAATCTTATCCTGGATGAAATCAGAAACGCAGAAGGAGATGTTCAAGTCAAAGATCAAAAAAGAAATCTTTTGGAGTCTCAGATATTGCAGATAGCTCAACAGATAGAAACTGCGGGTGTTAGACTCCAAAGCTTGGAACTCGAAATAGTACAACGCTTACAAGAAGCAGATGACAGCGCCGTTGAATATCAGAAGGCTTCTCATCAGTCTTTGACTCAAGAACAGATCTATATTGAAAAACAAACTGAATTTGACGATCTTAAAGCAGGTGTCGATATTTTCAATCAAGAGAAAAGCTTGAATGAAAAAGCTATTTTTGATCTGGAGAAAACAATCGCAATTGCAGAAAACCAAATTGAAAATATTCAAGTCGAAAATCAAAGATTGGAAAATGAACTTGATTCAAAAGTTCAAGAGTTCTCCCATTTTGAAATCCAAAAAATAGAGAAGGATCAATCTTTGATTGTCGTTAGGCAAAAAATAACCGAATGTCTGAGAGAAGAGGAAATTCGTCAAGAAAAAGTTAAAAACTTACAGAAAGAGATTGAGTCGCAGAATAGCAAAATTGGCCAACTTAACCGCTCAAAGGATGCAAAGAAAAATGAGTTCGAGTTGCTCAAAAGCATGGTGGAAAAAATGGAGGGATTTCCGGAGTCGATTCGATTCCTGCACCAAAACTGGAGAAAAGATATTCCTGTACTTTCAGATCTAATCTACACTGCTGAAAAATATAGAAACGCTATTGAGATGTTTCTGGAGCCTTATCTGAATTATTATGTTGTTCATACCGAGGACGAAGCATTGAAAGCGATAAAGTTGTTGATGAGTAGTGGTAAAGGAAAGGCACATTTTTTTATCTTAGATAAATTCAGGCAAATCCACAAAACTCAGGCAGATATTAAAAATTGCAAGAAAGCTTCTGATTTGGTTGAGGTAGATGAGTTGTATCAACCTTTATTCAACTCTTTGCTCAATAATGTATATATTCCGGATGATGACAAACAACTTGACGATGTCATCCGATTTCCGGATGAAATATCCGTGGTCAGTGTGAGTGGATCAATACTGAAAAAATCTGAAGCTATTTCAGGTGGTTCAGTGGGTTTATTTGAAGGTAAGAAACTCGGTAGAAAGAAAAATTTGGAGAAACTCGAAAAAGAAATCAAAGACCTTGAGCTTGAGATTTTAGCTCTGGATAGAAATTTAGTCGATGTTAAGAATGATCTGAAAAAGCTCGAACTAGATCATCGCAATTCAGATCTACTTGATCTGAGAAAAAGCGAGACGGAATTGGTAGCAGCCCAGGCACAACTGCAAACTAAATTGCAACATTTTATCGAGTTTAAGGAAAGTGTTTCATCCAGGCTACTGAAAAATAAAAGTCAAGCCGCGGATCTAAAGAATCAAATTCAGAACCAAAATTCCGACTTGGGATTGGCAAGAAATAAATACGATTTATTGCTCCAATCCATTGCAGACAAAGATGATGTTTTCGGAAAAGTATCAGCAGAATTATCTCATGTGCTCAATGAATTCAATCAATCTAAAATCGAAGTTCTCAAATGGCAAAATAGACATGAAACAAATAAGCGAGAACTGGGTTTTCGCCAACAGCAAAAAGAAGAAATTACAGGTAAGAATAATGAAGATGAGCAAAAGATCGCAAATTATAGAGATGAGGTTGTCGAATTAAAATCTTCATTGACAGCAGCAAGAGAATTATTGAGGGAGAGATTCGAAGCTAAGAAAATATTAGAGACTGACTTGTCAAGTTTGGAAAGAGAGTATTATGAAGCAAGAAATGAAATCACACTCTATGAAAATAAAATAAAGGCAGCTCAGAAAGCGTCAAACGATCTACAAAGTGACATCAATGCATTGAAAGACAATCGTTCAGAAGCTAGCTATAAGATTCAATCTACTGAAGAAAAAGCGGAGATTGAATTTAGTATGAAACTATCACAGTTTGTTCCGGATCAAGAAACAATTGATATGGATGAAGACCAATTGCGAGATCGATCTTTATATTATAAAGTGAGATTGGACAATTATGGCGAAATCAACCCATTAGCCCTTGAAGCTTATGAGGAGATGAAGGAACGACATGATAAAATTCAAGAGCAACGTACCGACATTCTCCAGGCTCAAGAAAAACTGTTAGAGACCATTAAAGAAATTGAGAATACAGCAACAGCTGGATTTATGTTGGCTTTCAATCAGGTAAGGACTCATTTTCAGGATGTCTTTAGGAGTTTGTTTACGGCTGATGATGATTGTGATTTGATCTTGTTGGATCAAAATGATCCATTAGAATGCGATATCGATATCATTGCAAAGCCAAAAGGTAAGCGTCCAAAGTCAATCCATCAACTTTCCGGAGGTGAAAAGACACTCACTGCTATAGCATTACTCTTCTCATTATACTTATTAAAACCAGCCCCATTCTGTATTTTTGATGAGGTAGATGCTCCTTTAGATGATATCAATATTGAAAAGTTCAATCACATCATTCGCAAGTTTTCAAAGAGCTCCCAGTTTATCATCATCACACACAATAAATTGACCATGGCTGAAGTCGATGTTCTATATGGCGTATACATGGAAGAACAGGGAATTTCTGGAGTGACCTCTGTGGATTTTAGAAAATATGACCATGAGATCGTGCTGGAAGAAATGGAAAGATAGTAAACCATTTCCCTTTTTCTTTCAAAATTGAACTGAATGACTTTTATATATTAAATAAAGTAAATATATATCTCTATCTTCGCGCCAGAAAAGATTGGAATCCACCGATGCTGGTCAAAACTAAGCGAAAGTCGTTTTTTAAACTAAAATTTTGAGTCTGGTATTTGATTTCACATTACCATTGTCTTGCAAAGCGGCTTCATTATTTTACTGGTATTGGATTTTAGATTAGTGCACTATTCAAAAAATAATTTAATCAACTTTTAAAGCATATGCAAGGATTGAGTGAACAGGAGGTCATCAGAAGAGAAGGTCTGCAGGAATTGATGGATTTAAATATCAATCCATTTCCACCACAGGCATTCGATGTAACTTGCAATTCGCAAGAATTAAAGAGTCAGTTTAAGGCGGATCCGGAGAAATTTGGCACAGTATCTATAGCCGGACGGGTAATGATGAAGCGTATCATGGGAAAGGCTTCATTTGTGGAGTTACAAGATGCATATGGCAAAATTCAACTTTATATTAACCGTGATGTGATTTGTCCGGCTGAAGACAAATCTCTTTACAATACTGTGTTCAAAAAATTAACGGATATAGGAGACTTTATTGGAGTCAAAGGGTATGGATTTATTACCCAAACAGGAGAAATATCCATACATGTTTCAGAGTATTTTTTTCTCTCAAAGTGCCTACACCCATTGCCTACTGTAAAAGTTGACGCTGATGGCAAAGTTCACGATGCTTTTGTTGACCCCGAAGGGCGATATAGAAGAAGATATGTTGATCTTATTGTAAACCCTCATATCAAGGAAATTTTCATACGAAGGGCCAGATTGATTCAGCTTATGCGAGATTTTTTTAATGCCAGGGGTTGGTTGGAAGTAGAAACTCCTGCACTTCAATCCATACATGGTGGAGCAGCAGCAAGGCCTTTCAAGACCCATCATAATGCTTTGGATATACCTCTTTATTTGCGTATTGCCAACGAGCTCTACCTTAAAAGATTAATAATCGGAGGATTTGATGGTGTGTATGAATTCGGGAAAATGTTTAGAAATGAAGGAATGGACCGAACACACAACCCAGAATTCACTTCTATGGAAATTTATATTGCTTATAAAGATTATATCTGGATGATGGAAATGCTAGAAGATCTCATGGATTGGATGGTGCCTCAGGTCGCCGGAAGCAAAACAGTACAAATTGCTGGCAAGGCAATCTCATTTGCAAAACCATATAGGCGATTAAGTATGTTTGATGCTATCAGAGAATACGCAGGTTTTGATGTGGAGTCCAAATCAGAAGAGGAGTTGAAAGCATATTGTAGATCACAGCATATAAAAATCGATGATACAATGGGTACGGGAAAACTGATTGACGAGATATTTAGTGAAAAGGTTGAGGATCAGTTGATACAGCCAACCTATATAATCGATTATCCGATCGAAATGACTCCACTTGCAAAAAAGCATCGCAGCAAAATTGGATTGGTTGAAAGATTTGAACTCTATGTCAATGGGAAAGAAATTGCAAATGCATATACTGAGCTAAATGATCCTATCGACCAAAGGAAAAGATTTGAAGATCAGTTGGTATTAGCGGCAAAGGGAGACGAGGAAGCGATGGCTCTGGATGAAGAATTTTTACAAGCAATGGAGTATGGTATGCCTCCAACTTCAGGCTTAGGAATTGGCATTGACAGGCTGACAATGTTGCTAACCGGTCAGGAATCAATCCAGGAAGTATTGTTCTTTCCTCAAATGAAACCTCTCCCGACCGAACAATGAAACTGGACTTGCTAATTTTAATGGGTAATTTTCAATTTGCTCAAGGTGTCAATTCACTTTAAGATAGGGTAAATCCAATACATCGAGCTTAGCCCAAAGTTGAGCTTTGAGTATAAACTGAAGTTTATTGTCTTGTATTAAAAAATTTTGGATTTGGTAATTTTCAATTTGACCACTCAAAAAGCATCCTTTGGAGACCTCGTTAAGTTTTAATTCTGCTTCGATGGACTGTGACATATCCCGAACCATCGTGTTCAATTGGTCCTCTATGGTGTTTTTTACCTTGCTCTGCAATACCGATTTGACTAGAAAAAATAAAGTCTTATCAATGGTTCGCCCCTCAGCAATTTTCATGTCAAAGTTGAGCAAATCCCATTTACGTTTTTCAGAATCGAAATTTGGATCAAATTTGAGGTTCAATTTACCATTAAAAGCTCCTGATAGCTCCGTTTCTGCATTTAGTGTTTTAAGATTTCCACTCAATTTGATGTTTTTTATTGAGAAACTCGTTCTTCCGCTCCCAAAAACCTGCTGATGCACGGACTCCCTGATTGATTGCTCTATGTAGGCCAATGGAATCCGATTAAATATATAAATGTGAGAGATACTATCAACATGAGGTCTGATTGAAAAACTCATCTCTGCATCATCGTTTCTATTGCTTTGTATATCCAAAGTGGATTCTGCATAAAAAAGGGCAGGGATCAATAAAGAATGTTCCGTGGTGGACATCGGCCCCAATGCTATTTCCAAGGGCTTGATATAGACATTCAATATTGAATCCTCCGTCGAATAAAAAGGCGTAGAAAAGTACTTTTGTACCAGGGATCCCAACTTCTTGATATCAATTAGATTTTGGATGGATTCATCAAGGGATGCCATCATTTTATTTTCAGCATATTTTATAATTTGGTTTGCCAAAGTCTGGATAGGCAGCTGAAATCCAAGTACATTGAGCTTTGGAGGTGTGATCCACTCATATTTACTGATAATGGATTTTGAATAAAATTTATTATCCTGAATTTCAAAATGTGAATCTATATACAATCTGATTATTCCATTTGCTTGAAGTTGTTGCAGGCTTTTGTGGGCGATTATATTGACTTGTAAAGGGATAATACTTTTGATTGTAGCACCTGATGCTTCAAAATCTGGAACTTCCTTTAAATTGACATTGCATATATATCCACTTTCCAACTGAAATCCTTCAGCAAAACTGTTTTGATAGAGCCTGTAAACCAAACTGTTTAACTCTTCCCGACTAACGGAAATCGGCAAACTGAATTGACTCGGATAAACCGGTATAGGAGAATCATTTGAATTCACTAGGCTTGTGATTTTTTTTGTAGAACTGCAAGAAATACTCATAACTGCAAGAGTTATGCAATATGAACCTGCTAATAGAATCTTTGATAATCGGAAAAACATGATAAGCTCTCAAACATATTTATTGTATAAAGAGTTCAAGCCAGTATGTAAGGAATGATAGGTAGAATGGATAAAGGACCATGACTGCCGTGATTGGTGTGTCGATCTTTGATTTCTATTCTATTCATTTGAATTAGCCTAAACATTATCTTTGCGAATCAAATACAGTCAATATGATTACGAATAAATCACAAATCATAGCTCATCCTTGGCATGGTATTTCGGCAGAATTGGAAGGCTGTCGGATAAATGCAATTGTTGAGATTTCAAAAGGTATGAAATCAAAGTATGAGATTGACAAGGATTATGGATTGATCAAGCTGGATAGAGTCTTACGTACATCATTTCAATATCCTGTGAATTATGGATTCATTCCACAGTCACTTGGGGATGATGGAGATCCACTTGATATTTTAATTCTCTCCCAAGTGGATATTGTTCCTTTATGTCTCGTTCGTGCAAAAGTAATCGGTGTGATGCATATGGACGATCGCGGCAAGAAAGACGACAAAATTATTGCTGTGGCTAATTTTGATCCTAGTGTTAATTTCATTGAGAGCATTCGCGATTTGCCTGACTTCTGGACTGCCGAATTAAAACACTTTTTTGAACAATATACCGTACTGGAAAATAAAAAAGTAATCGTAGACGAATTTGATGATAAGGAAATTGCCTTAGTGATAATCGAAGAAGCACTCCAATTGTATCGAACTTTATAACTTATTCACGTTCAATTTTTTGAAGACAATAATGTTTAGTTCTATAGAGAATCGGGTACATTGATTCCGATATTGGAATTGGTCTGATAATGTAGTTAATTTGAAAATTTTTGTTCCATACTGAAAGTGTAGAGTCCGGCGTTTTTGCCAAATGTAAATCTGCTAATGAGTTCAGATTTAACATTGATCTCCTGTCGTCAATATTGATATTATATATAGATTGAATACGTTCGTACCACTTTAAAAGGAAAGCAGGGTGGTGGGCTATGGATTTATAATCTACATAGCATGACCTCTTGGCAATGGTTTTGAAATAAGTAAAATTTTGAGGGATAATGAATAAATCACCTTTGGAACTGATCCTGCTTGCATTCTCTGAAATTTCAATTTGCTCCTTTAGAAGCAATTGAGTTTCCTGATGTAAGTATTTTCCGGCGATTACCCAGGTGAGTATTAATATTAATACGCCCACTGTTATAAAAATTTCCCAACTCCTAATTTCTAATTTAAAATTGCTTTGAATAAATTTCCAGGTAATCGCGGCTACTGCCACTATGGAGAAAAATTCCAACCAGACTGAACTGATTAATAATACTGAATTGGTCAAAAATTCGATAGAAAAAATTGTCAAGCCTAGACTATAAAGGATTATCAATCCTAAACCTCCTGTGATGACTCCCATTATGCCACGATTATATTTTCTGAAATACGCAATTGAGATAGTGCAGAGTAGGATGAAAATGAACCAATGTATTGCTCCTTGGTATTGTGGATAAAAATGGTGACCGATCCTGAATTCAAGGATTTGGGCAACCAAAGTAGAATTTATATTGATCGGTTTAGATGAGCGAAGCAAAAAGTAAACATAAGGTATGAAAAATAGAAAGAAAATTGTACTGAGCTTTATTAGCTTCCGTATGTTATTTCGAATATTTCCCTCTTTAAAAAGCATGTACAGTGAATAATAAATATAACCATGCATGCCACATACTGGATGGATGTAAGCTGCGAGGGTAATCAGTATGATAGCAATAATATATCGTTGAAGTAGAATGACATAAAAAGCAAAGGTGAGTATCGAAAAAGAAAAAAATGAACTGACAGGGACATTGTTATACAGCTCGTTCATCCCTATACTTGTCAAATGCGAAAAACTGCAATACAATAATGTAAAAACAACGGATATTCTTATACTTTCTAAGAAGTAATTGAAGATTAAAATCATGGAACTGATCATCAGCAAAGCAAAGAAGATAAAAAGAAAATATGATGTAATTTCAATTGAGAATGGTGAGTAATGAAAGATATAGAGAAGTGTACTTCTTTCAAAAAACTTGAGGTCCCATACATAATTCAAGTAAAAGTCCTTTGAATAAAGTGTTGGATCTTCCCATTTGAGGAGATATGGTATCACTTCTACCATATCTTCTCCTGATATATTAATTCCTTTAAATAAGCAAAGTATGAAAAGTACTAAAGTTGACCACAATAGGACACGATAATTGCGGATTCCATCCATCAGCTTATAAGTAGTATTACAATGCTCTTACGATATCGTACTTAGTTATCACATGATAATTGCCAATATGATCTTTGGTAATTACACCAGGTATTTTTTCTTCAAAAAAATAATTCAATTTTTTTAAAGGAAGGTCTAGTTCTACTTGCGGCATAGCGTCTGTCATGATGGATCTGACCTCCTTTTCCGGGTGTTGCTGCGGGTTTTCAAGAATGAATTTCAATATGGCATTTTCAGACACAGTGCCGATGATTTTTCCCTCATCTGATAGTACAGGTAATTGCGAAATATCATATTGTTTCATGATTTGCAATACAGAATGGATGTTTTCTGAAGCTTTGGTGGAGAAGAATGATTTGTCTTTTTTGTTTCGGATCAACTCCTTAACGGTTAGTTCTTCATTTAGAAATCCTCTTTCACGCATCCAATCATCATTGTAGATTTTACCTAGATATCTGCTGCCATGATCATGAAATATGAGGACTACTAAATCTTCTGGCTTTAAGCTTTGCTTGATCTGGTGCAAACCCGCTAATGTAGAACCTGCTGAATAGCCTAAGAGGAGTCCTTCCTCTTTTGCTAAACGGCGACATGCCAGAGCAGCCGATTTATCATCGACTTTTTCAAAGTGATCCATGACTTTGGGATCAAGATTCGCAGGAATGGTATCCTTTCCAATACCCTCAGTGAGATAAGGATAAGATTCTTTCATATCTACTTCACCTGTTTCTATATACTTTGTGAGTATTGATCCATAAGTATCGATACCAATGATTTTGATATTTGGATTTTTCTCTTTCAGATACCGTGCTATTCCTGTGATTGTGCCACAAGTCCCGGCACCTACTAATACATGGCTCACTTTTCCATCAGTTTGTTCCCAGATCTCTGGACCTGTTGTTTGGTAATGTGCCTCCCAGTTCGCTAAATTGTCATACTGGTTAAACCAATATGAATTGGGAATTTGTTTACTGAGCCTTTCTGCAACAGAGTAGTACGATCTAGGATCTGAGGGTTCAACTGCTGTGGGACAGACTATAACTTCTGCACCCATTGCCTTAAGCATGTCGATTTTTTCCTTGCTCTGTTTATCATTAGTAGTAAAGATGCATTTATATCCCCTGACTACTCCAACTAGAGCCAGGCCCATACCAGTATTGCCTGAAGTACACTCGATGATTGTTCCTCCAGGTTTGAGCTTACCTTCTTTTTCGGCAGCATCGACCATACTGACAGCCATGCGATCTTTTATAGAATGTCCTGGATTGAAAGTTTCTACTTTGGCTACAACTTTTGCTGAAATATCGTCTACGACCCTGTTCAGTTGGACGATGGGAGTATGACCTATGGTTTCAAGTATGTTTTTTGCTATTTTCATAATAATTCAAATGAATGGACGCAAAGCTACCATTATACCTAGGGAATTCAAAAATACAAGCAATATTTTAGAGGATTTGGTCCACTGATTTCGATTTGTCCTGAATTCCCAAATGTTTGACAGAGAGCCACAGCTTAATTTAAAATTATACTTGTGCTAAACCAAACTTGCAATGAATAGTCTATGATCCATCAATTTTCGAGAAACATTAAGATCAAATTAATTAAAAATGAATAATAGTTAGAAAATAAATCTGTTGAAATTTTTATTGCGACATGAACAGATTATTTTGATTGTATTTGTTCTAATGTTGTTTTACAATAATGCACTCATTAAAATTACTGTGGATCAACATCGCAAATGACCCTTACCGAGCTAAATCCGCCTTGAGAATGAAGTCGAGCAATTTCAAGTTGAGTTTGCTTTTTAATATGTTCAATCATCTCTTTGTTGCGTTCAATTTTAATCAATATTTCCCGGACAAACAAGTTGTTTACTCGTCCAATGACTGGTTCGGCAGGACCAAGGATTCTCATCTTTCCAAATTCTTTAATCAGGGCATTTGCTAAATTCTGTGCAGCGAGCTCAACTACCGTGACTTGTCGATGCAATAATTCTAATTTGATGAGTCGGACAAAAGGTGGATAATTAAATTTCTGTCTTTCAGCTATTTCTCGCTTATAAAATGTTTCAAAATCCGATTTTTGCAAATCAATAACCACCGGGTGATTGAGTGAATAGGTTTGGACAATAACTTGGCCTTGAATCTCTCTCCTGCCACTGCGGCCACTGACCTGAGTGATGAGTTGAAATGCTCTCTCATTTGCACGAAAATCGGGGTAGTGCAACAGTTGATCCATATCCGGAATGGCTACAAGTCCCACTTTTTCAAAATCAAGTCCTTTGGAAATCATTTGGGTGCCCACCAATATGTCAATTTCTCCTGCCTCAAATTCTGAGAATATTTCTTGTTGTTTTTTTCTGGTTCTTGCATTCTCCAGATCCATTCTTTGGATCACTGCACTGGGAAATATATCTTGTAATTCTTCTGCAATCTTCTCAGTACCCAAACCTTTTTCGAGTAATGTGGAATTATTGCATTGAGGACATTTTGAAGGAATAGGTCTTTGTAAATTGCATATATGACACTTGAGTTTGTGCTGTATCTTATGTAAAGTCAAATGGATGTCACAACGATCACACATCGCCTCCCAGTTGCAGTTCACACATTTTAGAACTGGAGCATACCCGCGCCTGTTTTTGAAAACAATGATCTGTGATTTTTTTTCGAGATGGCTGCGCATGCTGTCAAGCATTACGCCGGAAAAATGCGTATGGAAAGGAGCAGTATTATTGGATTCACGAAGTGAGACCATCTTCAATTCTGGCAAAGCAGTTGATCCAAATCTTGTAAGTAGCTGAGCAAAACCGATTTTTTGAGATTGAGCCAACATAAATGATTCAATGCTTGGAGTAGCAGATCCCATAATCATTTTGGCACCTGAAATTCTACACAGCTTTAGGGCAGCATCCCTTGCAGAATATCTTGGCGCTGGTTCTGATTGTTTAAATGAACCATCATGCTCTTCATCAAGTATGATAAGGCCAAGATTTCCGAATGGTATGAACAATGAGGATCGCGCTCCAAGCACGACGATATTTTGATGCCTTGCAGCCCTCCATACTCCCGCTTTCTTCAAATCACTGATTCCTGAATGATATTCGATCAAATGCTCGGGAAAATATGTTTTAAGTCTTTTGAATAGTTGAGACGTCAATGCAATTTCTGGCAGTAAGTAAAGTACTTGCTGACCTTGATTCAGTGCTTCTTGAATGGCTTTGATATAAATTGCGGTTTTGCCACTTCCTGTAACGCCATGCAACAGGGATGCACCATATTGCATCATTCCTACTTTTAACTTAGAGTATGCTAGTTCTTGTTCTTCACTAAGAACGATATTTGTTTCAGGCGAGCTTATATTCGGAATTTCAAAAATGTCAAGGAGTTTTTCTTCAAATATTTCAATGTGAACTAGTTTATCAATAATGGATTTGCTCACTTTAGCATCATTCTGAAAAGCAATGGCTCTGATCCAATTTTGATTTCTTTTTTCAGAGGATTTCAAATAAAACAAAACTGCACGTGTTTGTAACTTGCTTTTTTGTATTTGGAGAAAAATTTCATTTAATTTATTTTCATCTTCTTGCAATTTTCTATTCAACTGAATCCACCTCACTTTTTTGAAAGATTTCGATTCCTCAAATGAATCAAACAAAGAAATCCAGTTTTTCTCAATCATTTTTTGAATAATCGGAATGATCCTTTCTTCTTGAAGTAAAGATTGAATCTCTTGTATGGTCAATTGATTTTTAATGTCTAATGCTTCAAGGATGAGGTACTCAGCATCACTGCATTCCACGGGGATTTCAGAGGTTTCAAGTAATCGTAATACCTTTTGTTGACTTTCTACTTTGAGCACAGCGGGCATGGCTGCATTCATAACTTCACCAGGTGTGCACATGTAATATTCCGACATCCATTCCCAAAATTGAAGATGTGTAGCATCAAGTAAGGAGTGTTCGTCAAGTAAGCTTAGTATGGGTTTTGTTTTTGTCTGATTGGTACTTTGGAATAAAGCAACTACAATGCCCGTGTAGTGTTTTTTTCTGCCAAATGATACTTCCACACGCATTCCAAGTTGTATCGAATCTCTGAACTGCTCTGGAATGAAATAAGTAAATTTACCAGCTACTCCGAGCGGGAGGATTATTTCAGCAAATAATGGATTGTTGAATTCCAACTTTATTTTTTAAAGGCAAAGAAAACAGCAATGATGATAAAAACCATACTTACAAGATGGTTCCATCGGATAGTTTCCGTTTTAAATATCAAAAGCGTAAAAACTAAGAAAATAACCAGAGTAATAACTTCTTGAATAATTTTGAGCTGGATCAATGTAAATGGTCCACTATTTCCACTATAACCTATGCGATTGGCTGGTACTTGAACGAGATATTCAAAAAAAGCAATTCCCCAGCTAAAAAGTATGATCGAAAACAAGCCCCACTTTGCGAAATAAGGAACTGACTTAAGTTTAAGGTGTAGATACCAAGCACAAGTCATAAAAATATTTGCCAGAATCAATAATCCAATGGTAATTAACGATTTTTGGCTCATACGATAGTCAAAGATAAAACAATATGTAGTACGATGACACTATAAGTGTGCAATTGACCAATCTGGTGTAAACTTCATGGGCAAAAAATTCGTTTAGATATGAACTATATCGTACTTCAGCGACAGAAGAGGTATTCTACCAAAAAAAATCACATTTATGAGGTTGGATACAATAATTCCTTGCCTATGCTCCAACGAAGTAAAGTTTAAAGCCAAAAATTAAAACTGGTATTATTCTTGTTCCGTTGGTTTGAGTTGAAGAAGAAACCAACTTAAGCCAAAACAAAACAAACAACTTAATGCAATAGCCATAATTCTTATTTTATAGATAAACTAATCGAACTGCAAATATAACATATTAAATATAATTATAATATGTTGATGAATTATTTTTACTCAAATTGTTAAAATATTAATTTTGAAATCATGAAATTGAAACACAGATTACTAATAATGGGGTGGGTGATACTCAGTTTAAGCCCAGTTTTTGCGCAAATTCAGACACCAGCACCGAGTCCGCTTGCGAAACTCGAACAAAAAGTAGGATTAGGTACAATCAGTGTTGAATATTCCCGACCTGGAATGAAAGACAGGCAAGTGTTTGGAGGCCTAGTTCCTTTTGGTAAGGTGTGGCGCACCGGTGCAAATGCTTCCACGAAGATAAGCTTCAGTGAAGACGCAATTATTGAAGGAAAAAACCTACCTAAAGGCACCTATTCATTGTTCACTGTGCCCGGGCCGGAAAAATGGGATATTATTTTTTATACTGATGCGAATGTTTCCGGAACGCCAAAGGTATGGGAAGCATCTAAGGAGGCTGTTCGCGTTACTGTACCGGTGGAAATTATTCCGTATACATTCGAAACTTTTCTCATTGACATCAATGATATCAAATCAGATGCTGCCACTCTTTATATTATATGGGAAAATACACTCGTTGCTGTAAAAATTAAATTTGATGTCGATACAAAGGTCATGAGCAATATTGACAAGGTGATCTCCGGCCCTGGTTCTGATGATTATTACCTTGCAGCCAGATATTACTACGATAATGCTAAAGACTTGAATGTGGCGCTCCCTTGGGTGCAAAAAGCCAATCAAATGGATCCAAAATTTTGGAAACTTCGATTAGAATCTTTAATCCTTGCCAAACTGGGACGTAAAACAGAAGCTATAGAAGTGGCTGAAAAGTCAAAAGCACTCGCTATTGAAGCGGGAAATGACGATTACGTAAAAATGAATTCCGACTCGATTCTAGAGTGGAAAAAATAGTTTTGAGTGATGACGAAGGACAAATCAATCCAATCTTGATAAAGCTTTGGCTATTCTAGAAACAGCGAGATTGATTTGTTCTTCTGATATTGAATAGGATATCCGGATACAGTTTTGAGCCCCAAAAGCGCTTCCACTGACCATAGCAACATGGGCTTCGTTCAACAAATAATATGTCAGGTCATCCGCATCTTTGACGAGCTCATCTTTAGGTGTTTTTTTGCCAAAATCAGCACTGACGTCAGGTAAAACGTAAAAGGCTCCTTCAGGACTACTACATTTCCAGTGCGGTAACGTCTTGTGAATTGCAGCTAGTAAAGTATCGCGCCTTTTCCGAAATATGTCGCGCATTTCTACACAAGCAGACGTATTTTGAATTGCGGTAATTCCGGCTTTCTGCACAAAAGAACCCGCTCCAGAAGTATATTGACCTTGAATTTTTATACAGGCATCTGCTAGATATTTAGGAGCACCCATATAACCGAGTCTCCAACCGGTCATAGAAAATGCTTTCGAAAAACCGTTGATAGTCACTGTTCTGTCAATCATACCGGGATAAGAACCAATGCTGATATGTTTTTCATCAAATATTATTTGTTCATAAATTTCATCTGATACCACAACCACTTGTGGATAATTTTGAAGTGCCTTAACCAATTTTTCGAAGAATTCATGATTAAATACAGTCCCGGTTGGGTTGCATGGAGAAGAGTATACGATTAGTTTGGTTTTATGTGTTATAGATAAAGTAATTGATTCAATGCAGGGTACAAAATTATTGGCGACTGTTGAATCTATAACCACAGGAATACCACCATTCAACTTAATAATCTCATAATACGAAACCCAATAAGGCGCCAGCAGGATGACCTCATCGCCATAATCCAAGGTAGCACTGCAAAGATTAGCAAACGCTTGTTTTGCACCATTTGACACTACGATTTGTTCAGGTGTATATTGTAAGCTGTTTTCAGTCTGAAATTTATTTGAGATTGCCTGACGTAATTCTATCAAGCCGGCGACCGGAGTATATTTAGTGGCCCCATTGAGTAGCGCAGTGATTGCGCTTTCTTTTATAAATTCCGGAGTATCAAAGTCTGGTTCTCCCAATGAAAGATTTATAACATTCATTCCATTTTGACTTAATTCTCGCGCAGCTTGGGCCATTTTTAAAGTGGCTGATTCCGTCAGATCCAATACCCTTTGTGATAATTTGATCATAATTATGTGCTTACTTTTCTAAGCCTGTCTTACTCAATTCTATCAAATCGACAATATTCTAAGGCTTCGATTAAAAGTTCAAAAGTATGAAAACAAAAAAGGAAGCGTTCTATGAACACTTCCTTTTTTATTTTAAAAAAATATACTTTATTCTACAACGAATCTGATCGATCTCATTTCGCCACCAATGTTTAATTGGGCAAAATAAACCCCTTTACCAAAGTCCTTTGCAGTTACCGTAATATTCTGTTTGCCACTTAGCTTACCAAAGTCTTGGACAAATACAGTAGATCCTAAGTCATTATAGACTTTCAGGCTAACTGGAAGCTCTTTTTTCAAAGTAAATTGAAGTTGAGTCTTATCTGAGACTGGATTCGGGCTTAATGACAGTCCTGTATTGGTTTCAAAAACATCTTTCGTTCCAACAACACAAAGATTTCCATTTGCCAACATTTCATCTATACTGGTTGACTGTGCATTCTGGATGTGGCCATCACCATCAAACAATAAAGTTACCACATTCAATTTGTTAGATCTCTGTCCGGAAGGAATTGTATAAGTATAAGTATAATTTACTTTATCCCCTTTTTGCAAAACATCCGGCAAACTATTAGGGGTACCGTAGAAAGGCCCTAAGATAGCACGAGCAACTTGATCATATTGCATTCTCGAAGCAGGTACTATGCTTGGTAGCTTTTCATAACCGCCCATGACACCTCGTGTGCCTCCTGCATATGCATTACTTTGAGCATATCCAGAAGCTGTACCTTTGACACTATCCTCTGTGATTACACAGTTCAATTTATATCCCGGAGGAGCATCTTGTAGGAATTCTGTGGTAACACATATCGTAAGTTCTCGTGTAGCTGAATTAAATGCACCTGAATTGGTGATTTTGGCTACAGGAGCAACTACTAAGTTTTCCAACATGGGCTTCTCAACTTCTGAAGGGTCAATCACTGAATTTCTATCTAGGGCAATTGTGGGATACGATCCTCCTACGTAAGCAGAGAATGGCCCATCATATTCAGATATTGTCATTGGATCTCCATTGTGAACGGCGATACCGATGAAATGCTTAGGGTAAGTCTTGCTCATTGAATCCAAATAAACCGCTCCTCTCGGGCAAAATTGACACCATGTACCGGTAGCTTCTTCTGTAACAGATCGTTTAAATGGAGCAGCTGTATAGCCTCTTGTGTTCAATCTGGCTGTATCGTTGGTCACATCATTGTCACTTTTTCCGTTTATATTGCTAATAAATGCTGTCACTTGCGCATCACCGTCAACTAGAATATAAGATTTTGGATGAGTGACAGCCAAAGTACCGAGCGTTGGTATATTAGATGTAAAAGAAGCTTTTTCAACTTGAAGTCCATTTTGGAAAGTTACATCAAATGATTTTACAGTGTCTAATCCAATATTTCTTACTAATAATGAGATATTCCCGGAATTTCCTGCGAGTCCATATTCCCTACCAGAAATTCTATTTGCATTCAAATCTAATTGCTTAAAAGTAGCTTCTGTATAACTATAACTCACATCATCTACGTAATAAAGCGAAGGACCGCCGTCATTAACAGGAAAAATATCCATTGCATAAAGGGAATTTGTAGGGTTTGCGAACGAACCAACTTCTAGGTCATCAATAAATACTTTCCAAACATTAAGAGTCAGGTCAATTTTTGCCGAAATCTTAAACCATGTATCGAGAGGAAATGATCCATCTCCAACTTGCAAATTTGTGGAATTTCCAATTGTTAATATGCCTGCATCGCTCAAATATGCGCTAAGTGCCCAAGTCGTTCCTATTGGAGTCACTGCTTGAAAGTTGAAATAAGCGCCATTTCCGGCAACAACATACATCCACATTTCAAAATTGAATGTACCTGCATTTTTTGCAGACGGGAAAAAAGGCAATACCAAATCAGTTGGCCCACCGGTTGTAAGATCTAATGCTTCAAATTTTGCAGATTTCTTTCCACTATGCGCGATGTCTTCAGAAATTTGAGCATCTTCTTCTGTACCCGGTTTGTTAGCCCAAGTAGTCCATTTATTGTTACTTTGAGCAACAAATGCACCTGTTGCATAAGCTTCAAAGTCATCTGAGAAAGTAGTATTTTGGCTATATAATGGTAGATAAGCCAAAATAACAAGGAATAAAAAAAGTAAATTTCTATTAATCATAATCTTTTGTTTGCCGCTAAATTAATAAATACTGATTTATAGTATTTAGAAAAATACTAAATATCCTTACATTATTAATTAAATAATATATAGATTGCTAATAATTAATTAATTATAAATAAATATTTTTTTGTTTAAATGGTGATTATTGTAATTTAATTTAACAATGTACGCACCAGGTGTCATATTTGCACAACTCACCTTTGAAATATTAACGCCTCCTTTCGGATAGTGAGTTACCAACAATTGTCCTGTGATGTCAAACAATCGGAATTCAAGTCCTTCAGGCCAAGCAAGTTTTGATCTGATAATTATATCTTCTCCAATTTGGAATACCTCTTCAGATCCAAAAGCATATTTACCTCCATTCGTGATACAATCAGGTGACTTATATTCAATAGCTTTACAGCATGTTGGATGATCATTTTCACAAATTTTTATCAATTCATAATCCTTTCCACTTTTCTTTACATGATTAATCACTACTGGTAAATCTTTCAATAGTCTGTAGGCAATTAAACCGTTTCTATCAAAAACATCAAAGCCTGAATTCGTAAATCCTTGGTACTTGAAATTAATTCTTAAATTATAATCATCCGGGCTATTACAATCTAGTACTACTGCTTCAATATCATAAATTTTACACTCTACTGAATCTTTTTCACAACAAATCTTGCCAAATTCGATCACTAACTTACAATTTTCTTTCTTTTGATCAGTAATGACAAACTCATACTCTTTGTGACAATCTGCAACAATATTTTCCAATTTTATTGGTAATTTATTGTAACTAAAAGTGCCATATTGAACTCCATTCCCTCTAAGTGTAAAGGAATCTGAAGTGTTGGAATATTTAAAATTGAAAAACAAATCAACTTTTTGTAAATCATTACAATCTGACTTTTCAATTTTTAAATCAGACAATTTACATGCATTGTTTTCACAGCAAACTTTGCCGAGATTGTATTCCAGCCTGCAGTCTTCTTTATGGCAATCAATGATGACGAATTCATAGTTCGTAGTGCAATCCCCTGCGAGTGGCCCAATTTTTACAGGTAGCTGCGAGTATTTAAATTCTCCGTAATCATGACCATTTCCCCTGATGCGGAAACAGTCCCCCGATCCTTGATGGTTAAATTTGAAAAAGACAAAAAACTTTTGATCGTCATTGCATGCTGTTTTTTCTACTTGGAGTTCGGATAATTTACAATCAGAGGATTCACAGCAAACTTTGCCGAGATTGTATTCCAGCCTGCAGTCTTCTTTATGGCAATCAATGATGACGAATTCATAGTTCGTAGTGCAATCCCCTGCGAGTGGCCCAATTTTTACAGGTAGCTGCGAGTATTTAAATTCTCCGTAATCATGACCATTTCCCCTGATGCGGAAACAGTCCCCCGATCCTTGATGGTTAAATTTGAAAAAGACAAAAAACTTTTGATCGTCATTGCATGCTGTTTTTTCTACTTGGAGTTCGGATAATTTACAATCAGAGGATTCACAGCAAACTTTGCCGAGATTGTATTCCAGCCTGCAGTCTTCTTTATGGCAATCAATGATGACGAATTCATAGTTCGTAGTGCAATCCCCTGCGAGTGGCCCAATTTTTACAGGTAGCTGCGAGTATTTAAATTCTCCATAATCATGTCCATTTCCCCTGATGCGGAAACAGTCCCCCGATCCTTGATGGATAAATTTGAAAAAGACAAAAAACTTTTGATCGTCGTTGCATGCTGTTTTTTCTACTTGGAGTTCGGATAATTTACAATCAGAAGATTCACAGCAAACTTTGCCGAGATTGTATTCCAGCCTGCAGTC
>Ga0268298_10000017_pt1 | contig 201126 bp, 166 predicted proteins | sample WWTPWeurt_MetaG_FD_194462 | JGI IMG/M metagenome (GOLD analysis project Ga0268298, IMG submission 194462) | Activated sludge microbial communities from WWTP in Nijmegen, Gelderland, Netherland - WWTP Weurt | ecosystem: Engineered > WWTP > Aerobic digester > Activated sludge | place... | reverse complement strand
CGTTCGAGAAGGTGGCGCTCACACCCTATGCCCGCGTACTAGAACAGAGTGATGTGCTGAAAGCGATGAAAGAGAAACTGCGCGAGGAGCATGCGAAGCTTAATCCGGTGGTGTTGCGGCGAAACCTTGATGCACTGAAAGATGAGCTTGCGCGGAAACTGCGCGCAAGAAACAGTACCAAATAATTGTTGCGGGTTGGTAACCAGACTATTGACGATACGAAGGGGGTTGGGTAACCGTTAGATATTATCTATAACGCGAAACGGCTTCTTTTTTAAGCAAGGGCCGCGGACCTTTCGATCCGCGGCCGTACCGCCCTTTTCTTACAACACTCCGGAAGCGAACGTCGCGAGGCGCGAACGTTCACCCCGCTTCAAGGTGATGTGCCCGCTGTGGGGCCACAGTTTGAACCGGTTCACCACGTACGTGAGACCCGAGGTCGTTTCCGTGAGGTAGGGGGTGTCGATCTGCTCGATGTTCCCGAGGCACACGAGTTTCGTTCCCGGCCCCACGCGCGTGATCAGAGTCTTCATCTGCTTCAGTGTCAGGTTCTGCGCCTCGTCGCAAATAAAGAGGCGCTCCTGAATGGTACGCCCACGCATGAAGTTGAACGAACGGATGCGAATGAACAGTGCGTTGAGCACCTCGGCGAGGTCCTTTTTGCGTTCGCCGTCTTTGATCTTACCCAGTACCTCCAGGTTGTCCACGAGCGCCCCCATCCACGGGGTCATCTTCTCCTCCTCGGTACCCGGCAAGAACCCGATATCCTCCCCGACGGGGATGGTTGCCCGCGACACAATGATGCCCTTGTACTGATTGCGCTCCACCTGGGACAGCGCCGCGGCGAGCGCCATGAGCGTTTTGCCGCTCCCCGCCGTGCCGGCAAGCGTCACGAAGTCCACCTCCGGGTCGAGGAGCATGTTGAGCGCGAAGTTTTGCTCCCGATTCCGCGCCACCACGCCCGACACCGCGTGCCGCTCGGTCCGAAAGTTGCGTGCGCTCCTCAGCAGCGCCTCGTCGCCATCGACTTTCAGTACCGTCCCCTCGAACGTCCGACTGCTCCCCTCCTCGGTGCAGAGGCACTGCCCCGGGTACCAGCGAGCCACGTTGGGGCCGTGCACCCGGTAGTAGGTGCGGTCCGCCTCTTTCCACGACCCGATGATCTTGTACTGCGTCCAGAACGTTTCTGGAAGCACCTCGGTGCCGCTGTAGAGCACTGCGAGGTCGTCTACGACCCGGTCGTTCGCATAGTCCTCGGCATGTATCCCCAAGACCGCCGCTTTGATGCGGAGGCTCGTGTCTTTTGTGACGAGGGTGATCCGACACTCGGGTCTTGCGCGGGTCAATGCGAGTGCCGTCCCGAGGATCTTGTTGTCGGGCAAGCCGCTCGACAGTTGCCCCGGGAGTTTCGGAACAGGTTTCAGGTAGAAGAACAGCCGCCCGGTCGCCGTGGGGTGCGTGCCGTTCCCGTTCGGTACCGCCGGAGCGATAGGGACACCCTCCTCGATCTTTCCCGGTTCGACACCGACCATGAGGTCGTTCAGGAACCGGAGCGCCTGGCGGGTGTTGCGGGCGACCTCGCCGTTGCCGCTCTTGTGTTGGTCGAGTTCCTCCAACACCATCAGAGGCACACACACGTTGTGTTCCTCAAAACGGAACAGTGCGGTCGGATCATGCATGAGCACGTTCGTATCGAGAACACACGTTTTTACGGTGCTTGTCATTGCTCACCTCCTTCGTGTAAAGAACCTGCGAGAGGTATACCACGTCGATGCACGCTTGGGAACCTGTGGGAGCAAAGGTTACTCGACAGCGACCCTTTCGCCGCAAGCAGAAAATTGAAACGAGGGACTCGAACGCTCCGTCTCGAGCACGAATCGGTACTCCTTTCCCGCCCACTCGGGACCGGCGTATGCAACGCCAATCCGCGGCGTTCGCACCATGCGTCCGCCGAGTACCTCGCCTCGATCCTCAAACCATACCCCCCGCTCCGGGTCGGCACGGAAGCCGTTCCGAGCACGGGTGATGTGGAGCTTTTCGGTGAGCCTCCCGGGGCCCACGCACCCTTCGATTCCACGAATGAGGACCGCCGAGGGCTCACCGGCAGCGCCAGTCACCACGTTGAGCATGTTGTACCTACCGTACACAAGGTACACGTAGAGGTGTCCGGGTGGTCCGAACATTATCTGATTGCGTTCGGTCCTTCCGCGGGAGGCGTGTGAGGCTCGGTCCTCGTAGCCATGGTACGCTTCCGTCTCCACGATACGGTACGCAGCGATCCGCCCGCGCCACCGCCGTACGAGGTGCTTGCCAAGGAGGTCGGGGGCGACCTCGAGCGCCGAACGAGCAAAAAAATCTTCGCCGAGCACACGGGATGAGGCCATGCATACAGTGTGTGCGTACACACGCCCATTGTCCATGCCGTGGTGTTGACGAACAAAAAAGTTATGTATACGCTATTCTTCGGAACAACCGCCCGTCCCAAAGGAGGACATTATGAAGCAGATTCACCATTTCGGCGGCCCGAAGGTATCCAATGGGCACACGAGTTTCACCGAACTTGCTCTAAAGATCAGCAAAATCGTGCTGCAACACGAGCCTGTCACAAAAATCTCATCCGGGAAGATAAAGCGTCGTTGTTCGAAATACCGCGGCGTTGTGATGCGCCAGATGTCCGGTGCCCTTCTACTCTGTGTGGATGATGGCCGTACCAGACAAATAATTACAATCTACGTGTCCGACATGGAAAAGGCAAAGGAGGTAATTATCTCCGCCTTTGAGGAAAAGGGTATCGAGATCGTTCATAAAACTTAACCCTCAGGACCCGAGCGCACACCCGCTCGGGCTTATTTTTTGTTGACTTTGTCAATTCCGCGAGAGATCGTCACTGGGGCAAATGCTTGACGTACACCACATTTAACGTATTATGTCCACGGTCTCCCAAAGACGTACGGGCTGTGCGTCGTCTCTCGCACTATGCACGAGACGAAACAGAGCTTGCACATCACTCTGTTGCCCCATACGGGGCGACGCCGTTCTTTTCACACAGCAACTCCCCCCAAGGGGCAGAGAGGTATACCATGGGAGCATACGTGAGCCACGATCTTGAAGGTAAGTACCCGGCGGAGATCCTGCCGTTCATTCCGGGAAGTGATGGGCTTGCCAGCGGTCGCCCCTGGTGTCTCACGCACCGGGATGACGTAATTACCATTCCAAGGGGTCTGCGCGCGCACCTCCCCTACGTCGGCGATCACTACGCACGAATCGGGCTTCCCGTAACCCAACAAATCGTTTGGGACACCGATACCCCCGTAGAGGTGCCGTCCGGCATGGTGCCCTCCGCGCTCTGCACCGACAACCCGCAGCGCACGTACCACCTCGGCATCGGCGACAAGAACGCGTTCATGCGTTTGTGCGCGAAGCTGGTCGTGGTCACACCCATCACGTACTTCTCGGACAAACTGGAATACCTATGTCTACCTTTCCCGTTCATGTACAAACGTGCCATCGGCGGGTGCGGCATCGGGGTCGTGCGCTGCGCCACACCGGAAGATGTGCACGCAGCCATCCGCGAACACGGTACATACTACCAGCTACAGGAAATGCTGTCGGCGACCGCATGGCTCACCGTCCAGTGCATCACGACTCGGGGCACAACGCAGCACCTCGCCACAACAGAGCAGCTGCTCGAAGGGTACAGTCACGTGGGGGATACCTTCCCCACACCCTACGACGTGTGGTCGGTGGTCGCCCCACTTGCCGAGCACTTGGCACAATGTGGGGTACGAGACATGCTCGAGTTCAACGTGGCGGTCGTGCCACAGACTGATGAGGGGCACGCGTTTCTCCCAGTATCCTGTAAGCGAGGTATGGGCAGTGCATTGTACCCCACCTTGCTGCGCTACGAACTCGGCGCATCGGCCTGGTCAGCGCGCACCCTGTATACCACCCGGCGCACGTTCGATGGACTCGACCTCACGGGCATCGAGTACGATTGCACGCGCCGCTGCGGTATCGTGCTTGTCAACTGGGGCCTTATCGAAACTGGTCGTCTGAACGTAGCGTGCTATGGCACATCGGATGAACAGCGCGACCTCTACCGACTCCTTGAGGAGCGATTGTAATTTTTCACGGCGGACCCTTCGGTCCGCCGTTCGCGTACCCCCCGAGCAGGAGATCGTCGTGTCAGCGCGGTACCTCATACGCGTACCACCCGCTCTCGATGTAAGCGTACACCGCGTCAACGATCGTTCGTACGTCGGTAAAACGTTCTTCACGTGTGCTCCCCAACACTACAACCGCCATCGGATGGTTCAAACCCGCATCGTATACCACGGCGAGGTTCCCCCCGGCGAGGTCGGTGTACCCCGTCTTACCCGCGTAGAGCCCCGGGAACGCGTCGGTGTGCTCGTTCGTGTTTTGCGCCATATGCACGGTGCCCTCGAGCGAGGCGAACACGCGCGACCGCTCTGTAGTATGCGCCACGGCGCGCGGTTCTCGCTCCCACAAGTACGCTATGAGTCGGGCTACCTCATCAGCGGTGCCCATACCGCCGGAAGAAGCACCCTCATCGAGACCGGTCGGGTTCAGAAACCGCATGTCCTTGAACCCGAGTCTGGCGGCACGTTCGTTCATGCGAGCTACGAAACCTGCCGGATCGTCCTTATCACCCTCAGCCGTACCGGAACCATCCGCATCGGTCGCGAGTGCCAGTGCGAGCGCGCCATCGTTGCTGCTTGTGAGCATGGTAAACGACACGAGATCATCGAACGCCCACCGCTCACCCGCCACAAGACCGGAGTCGCCCTCGGCACTGAGGGCAGCCGGAGCGATGCGTACCGTGCTCGTCGCACCCTTCCCCTCGACGGCAAGGAGTGCTGTCATGAGCTTCGTGAGTGACGCGAGCGGCAGTACCCGATCGGCGTCCCGTGCGTACAATACCCGCTTGGCATCGATGTCATACACCACCGCAGAGCGCGCCGTAAGCGTAAGCTCGCGAAACGAATTCGGAGTCGAAGGAGCGGGCGGTACGAACGCCCGGGCAACCGCCGCCGGCACCACGACTGCGGGAGGTACTGCCTCACGCCCAATATCCCACTGCCACAGCCCCGCACCAACGACACCGCTCGTCACCACAAGCGCACCCAGGATCGCCACGACGCGTTCAGTGCACGTCGTGGCGTCACTCTGCGTCTCGGTGCAGGCAGGTAGTGTCTCTCGCCCCGAAAGCACAACGACCGCCGGCGCGACCGGTTCATCAACCGCCTGGTCGTTCATGGCAGGGTGGTCGGGCATGGTCATTGACCGGTGGTACCGGGCGCATCCTGCGGACCTCCCGAATCGCGACTGGCAGTGTCCTCACCCGCTTCGAACCTCGCAAGCTCCGCCCGGACCTTTGTATACTCCGGCAGATCCTCGATACGCGTGATGCCAAGATGCTCGAGTGCTTCCGGAGTCGCCCGGTACACCATCGTACGGGCACGAGTCTCGTGGTGCACGCGTTCGATGAGTCCCCGTATGAGCAGGTTGCGTAACACGAACGCACAGTTCACGCCGCGCACGTACTCTATTTCGGCACGCGTCGAGAGGCCCCGGTACAGGATAATCGCCATGGTCTCATTGCCCGCTTTACCAAGATCACGCGCGAGCTCCTGCTTGCGTACACGAGTCACCACGTCGCTCGTTTCCGGCGCCGTCACAAGCTCGAGCTGCTCGTTCATCGCGAGGAGTCGTATACCTCGGGACGCCAACGATGCGGTAAGGAGGCGAACAGCGGTATCAAGCTCCTCAAGCGAAACATCAAGCAAACGCGCAAGGCGATCACGCGTTTCCGCTTCCCCGGAAAAAAATAGTACCGCTTCCAGTTTTTGCTCGACCGTTGTGACCATACCTCGGAAATACGCAAATTTCGTGTACCGAAAACACCCGTACGGATGAAAGAGCAGCGGGCGAATGCGTACAGTGTACCAGTACCATCCCCGTTTCTCCAACCCCCCACTCGTAACCATTCAGCTTTTCCCAGCGATTCGAAAAAGGGCTTGTTTGTGTCGAGCTTTACATAGACACGCTGCGGTTTATGCTTAAAAAAATATGCGCTATTGGGAAAATGGTGAGTGGATACGACACCATACTCCCTACCCGTAGCGCGGCACCTGTACCGTATCGGTGCGCATGGTGATATCACCGAACCGCGCCTCCTGCTCGACGCGTACGACACCCCGCCGAACCAGCTCGAGCATCGCCAGGAACGACACGATCACCGTCACCCTCTCTTTGGACGCACTTCCCCCCTCGGCAAAGTCCCGGAACGAAACCTGCACACACCCGTTGATACGGTCGACCAGACGCTCCATCATGTCCTCGAGGGAGATAACCTTGCGAACGGTCGTTTCGGCGAGCTTCGGCATGTGTGCGGGCAGTTCTCTTAAGGCAGCACGCATCGCGTCGTACATGCCCCGAGCAGTGAGCATCTCGAGCGGCGTGAACACCGGTTCTTGTGCGTGCGTGCGCATGCGCCGGTAGAGGTGCGCCCCGCGACACTTCTCAAGATTCGCAGCACACGCACGGTACCGCTCAAGCAACGTTAACCGAGCTTCCAGGTCCTCGATCGAGCACCGCTCCTCTTCGGTAAGAGTAAGTGTGGGAAGCAGCGAACGAGATTTGATGAGAAGGAGCGCCGAGCCGACGAGCACGAACTGGGCCGTTTCAGCAACGGGAAACTCCGGATGTCGCTCAAGGTAGTGCAAGTAATCATCGGTTACCTCAACGAGCGACACGTCGTTGATGAGAAGTTTGCGCTTCTCGATGAGTGTCAGCAAAAGGTCCAGAGGACCTTCGAACCCTTCGGTGCGGAGCGTATACGATTCCATGTGTCCACAAAGTGTACCACGGCACCACACGAGAACAGTGGGGATACGAACAAGGCCCGATGTACGGGTTCTCCTTTTCTCGCGGCGGCCTGTCGTTTCCCTACCGCTTGCTCCACTGGGGAGCACGGCGTGCCTTCTTGAGACCGAACTTGCGACGCTCCTTCATGCGGGGGTCACGCTTCAGGTACCCATGCGCCTTGAGTACCGTTCGCTGTGCCGGTTCAATGGTGACGAGTGCGCGCGCAATACTGTGACGCACCGCTTCCGACTGAGATACCATGCCGCCCCCACGCACCGTCACGGTAATCGCGAACGTACCGCTCACCCCTTCGACACCAAGAGGTTCGAGCACGTGCGCACGTTGCGCTTCGGTAGCGAAGTACTCCTCGAGTGCCTTGCCGTTCACCGTAACATGCTGTTTTGGTGCCGCCACGAGGCGGGCGCGTGCGGTTGACGTCTTACGCCTCCCAACGGCCTCCGTGTATCTATCGTTTGTTTTGATTGCCATGCGGTCAGGAAAGTTACTCGTGCACGGTCAAAAGCTTCATGCGCTTCGCGCGGAGCCGGTTATGCGGCAACATACCGTACACCGCTTGACGCACGAGCTCGGCATACCCCTTCCGCGCAATGAGCATCTTCATGGTGAGCATATGACGGCCATCCGGGTAACCGCTGTAGCGATCGTACACGGTGTTCGCGCGCTTACGCTCGGCGATGTGGAGACACGCGGCGTGCTCGACCACAACAGTGGTAGCAGGGCGTGTGTGACGAGCTGCGTCGGTGCGATGCTTCCCCATGAGGAGCGTCGCCACGCTGGAAGCGAGCCGCCCCAAGCGCTTGCCGCTCGCATCAATGGTGTGTGTGTCTTCGGTGGTCATGGTGGTGTATTTGGAAACGACTTAGACGAAGCCGATGTACGCCCTCATGGCGGCATCTCCGGCACGCGTCCCGACACGCACGATACGCAGGTACCCGCCGGGCCGGGTGATGTAGCGTGGCCCGATTGTCGTAAAAAGCCTGGCGGTCGCTTCAGTGTCGTTGCCCAAACGAGCCGCAACATGACGTCGATGCGCGACCGTGTCGCTTTTGGCAAACGTCACCAGCTTCTCGAGGTAAGGACGCACCGCACGCGCACGTGCTTCCGTCGTAATGATTTTCTCATTGAGGATGAGATTGTGCGCAAGCGAACGCATGAATGCAACACGCACCTTGCGCTCTCGTCCAAACTTCCGATTGGCGTCGTGATGCTTCATGACAGTCGTTGCAGTATACCTATTTTATGTACGGACGCAACCTACCGGAGCGTGATGCCAAAGTCTGACAGGGCACGCTTAATCTCTTGGAGTCCCTTGATACCGAGGCCCTCGATCGCAAGTACATCTTCCTCCTTTTTGCGCGCAAGGCCACCAACGGTCCTGATGTTCGCGTTCGCGAGCGATGCAATGGTGCGAGTGGAAAGTTTGAGAGATTCGATTCGCGTCTTGAGGACATCGGCATCCACCTGCTCCCGCTTGTGCTCTCCTGTAGCATGCATGTCCGATGTACGCACCTCGATCCGCTCCGCCCCATCGTCATCCGTGCACTCCTCCTTGAAGCCAACAATCGCCTTCAGTTGCCCGATCATGATCTCTACCGATCGCTCAAGCGCTTCGCGCGGCGTCATCGTTCCATCCGTTTCGATGAACACGCGTAGGCGGTTGAAGTCGGTTCGGTCACCCACACGCATGTTCTCCACCTCATAGTTCACACGCCGTATCGGGGTAAAGGTCGCATCCAGGTAGATGGTACCTACCTCAGCACGCTCCGCGCTATGCACCTCGCGCGGCACGTACCCGAGCCCCTTCTGGAGCGTTAGCTCCATGGAGAGCACCGCGCTCTTTGTGGTAATTTCCGCAATGTGCTGATCCGGGTTCAGTACCTGCACCTGTCCGCCGGTCGTAATGTCTTTCGCGGTCACCGCACGCGGACCGCGCACCTCAAGGGTAATGGTCTGCGGATCGCTCCCGGCCATCGAAAAACGCACGCGCTTCAAGTTGAGGAGTATGGTCACGACATCCTCGCTCACTCCCTCAATAGCCGAAAATTCGTGCTGTACACCGTCGATTTTGATCGAGGTAATAGCGGTTCCTGTGAGCGACGCGAGAATAATGCGTCGCAGCGAGTTGCCGAGCGTGTGACCATAGCCGGGAAACAGTCCGTCTATCTCGAACATGCCCGACGTGGCATCCTCGGACACGACACGGGGCTTCGAAGGCAAGGTGACGGTATAATCCATACGTGGTGCGATGAGTTAGTAAAAATGTATACGGTACCAAATTGACGAAAGACGACGCCTGACACGCTCCGCTATCGGCTGTAATACTCAAGAATCGCACTAACACTTCCAACCATTTCGGTATTGTCAAAATTCGGGCGAGCGACCACCTTTCCCTGGTATACCGAAGTATCGAACGCCAGCCACACGGGGCACGCCGCTCCCTCACTGTTCACCTTCAAATGCTCCATGAGCGGCAACGTCTTGGTACGCTCTCGCACCGCCACCACGTCACCCTCCCTGAGGAGGTGGCTCGGAACCGTACTGCGCACCCCGTTCACTGTCACGTGCCCGTGGGACACGAGCTGCCGTGCGGCACGGCGACTGCGCACCAAACCAAAGCGGTATATCGCGTTGTCGAGACGCATCTCAAGCTGTTCAATCATGCGCACCGCCGGGTCGGCACCCAGCGCAGATACGCGGTGTGACTCCTCAACGTACCTTCGAAGCTGTGTTTCGGATATACCGTACGCAAACCGAACCCGTTGCTTTTCGAGGAGTTGTTTCGCAAAATCGGATTGGGTCTTACGCCTACCCCCTTTCAGGTGCTTTGCGTGGCGCGCTTCGGACACCATAAACTTCTGTGTCTGACACTTGTCGAATACCCCCGCACCGAGGCGACGTCCTACTTTATATGTTTTTTTTGCGAGCATGATACCTGGCAGTACGAAATTCTAAACAGACCTACACCCGACGAGGTTTTTTCGCGCGCGGACCATTGAACGGTACGGGGGTCTCATCCCGCACCGCACTGACCGCAACCCCTTTGCCCGCGAACGCGCGCATGGCGGACTCGCGCCCCGATCCCACACCGCGAATCACCACATCAACCTCGCTCATGCCCATCTGCAGTGCGCGTTCCGCCACCAGTTCGCCAACCTTTGCAGCGGCGAACGGCGTGCTCTTCTTTGCACCTTTGAAACCGAGACTACCGCTTGAGCTTGCCATGAGCGTATTCCCCCGCTTATCCGCAAGTGTCACAATGGTGTTGTTGTACGTCGCCTGTATGTTGAGGGTCCCGCGCTCAACACGCTTTTTTGTGGCACGAGCAAGCGCACGCGACCGCAACCCTTGGTTAACCGTTCCTCCCTGCTTCCGGATAATCCTCTTTTTTCCCATGGTGTGCTCCTAATGATTACTTCTTTTCAACCTTGCGACGACCGCTTCCCATCGTCTTGCGTACCCCCTTCAAGGTGCGTGCGTTCGTCTTGGTGTGCTGCCCCCGACACGGCAGGTGCTTGATGTGGCGCGTGCCACGATAACAGGCGATATCCTTAAGGCGCTTGATATGCGAAGCGACATTGCGCCGCAACTCACCTTCGATCAAAAGCCCACTTCGTTCCAGTGCGCTTCGGATTGCATTCTCTTCCTCCGTTGAGAGCGCGGAGGATTTTTTCCCCCCGTCCACACCCGCTTCCGCAAGGATGCGGTGTGCAAGCGCACGACCGACCCCGTATACCGCCGTCAGGCCTATTTCAAGGCGTTTGTTGTCCGGAATGGTGATGCCTGCAATGCGCATGGTGTAACGTGTGTTCTGTGTACCTTAATACCCATTCATGAGCCACGGCTCCGTCGTGCTCTTACCCCTGTCGCTGCTTGTTGCGAGGTTTCTTCTTATTGATAACATACAAGCGCCCGCGACGGCGCACGATTTTGTCATCGGGACTTCGCTTCTTGATCGAACTCCGCACTTTCATAAATCCGACAGGTTGGTATGATACAGGAAAACGGTTCCGTGTCTACATACGTCGCACGATACGTGCACGGCCACCGTACGTATCGAGCTGTAACTGCACCACATCACCCACAAGTACCTTTATGTGATGTATTCGCATCTTGCCGGCAAGATACGCGAGCTGTCGTGTCCCGTCTTCTAATACAACGCGAAAAAGGGCATTTGGCAAAGCCTCTTCAACGGTGCCTCGAACCAGCTGCGCATTCGTATCTTCCTGCATTGAGCGTTCTTCCTATGATAGCAAAGGCGCACCTACTCGTCAAGCTCCTGGGTCTTTACAACGATGTGCTCGATGGTGCTGGGGAACGTGCCCATCCAGAACGGCCTGAAATTTGCCTGCACATGGTCGATACCCGGGTATTGTGCGAGCACACCACTGCCCGCCGAAGTTCCGAGGACGTCCTTGTCCTTCCCCACGAGATCGCGAGCAAACTGCTGCTCGTCATACCCCCACACAAAGTGAGCTTTCCCTTGCACGGCGACCGTGTAGGCATCGACGAGCCACGGTGCAGGCTGCTGCGGTACGGTATCATCACCGATCGGGGGGGTCGTGGTCGCCACAACCGTTACTGTTACTGTGAGGTCATCTCTGTTCTCAATGCGAATGGGTGAATTGCTATACCCCTCGAGCACCTGCTCCGCAAGCTTCATGGCGAAGGTTTCTGCTGGAAACAAGACACCATGTAGCTTGGCCCCCAGCGATAGTGTCACCGCGCCCTCCTCTGTGTCCGTGTCGGGTAAGGGATTAAACTCGAAAAAGGAGGCTCCCTTGAAAAAGAGGTATCCCTCCGGCTTGTCCGATGCGCTGAGTGCGGCGGTCATAAGCTCATCCCGCAGCTTTTCCTCAAGCTGCTTGAGTGCAGCGGCACGATCGGCGGCATCGACGACACGCTTCGTGCCCACAAAACCTCCCGTAATCGGCTGCGTTGCGCGCGCGTACACCTTGCCTTCTTGGGGCAACTTTGCAAACCCCGGTATGATGAACTCTCCAGGACCTGTCGTGTTGTAATCGACGCCCGGCTCCTCCGCGAACACCGTCACCACGACGGAACCGGGGGTGCCCCCTTTCTTCCCCGGAACTTCGACAGAACTACGGACTCGATAAATCTTTCCGGTCGAGGATTGGAACCGTGTATTCTTGATGAGACGCTGGGGAGCATCCGAATACTCGTTAAAAATGGTAATCTCTCCACTTGCGTACTCCTCGACGTTCTGCGCTTCACGGGCGGTGACTTGCTGACTCGCGTTGCGTTCGATCACCATGGGCTCGAAAGGCAGCGTGCCATCTTTACCGCTCCGCTCGGCGGACACTGTGGCGTTGACCGCAACCGTGTCCTCTTTCGGGTACACGAGCACCTCGACGCCGGAAAAGAGCATGGACAGTACGACCGAGGTGCTAACTACCACCACCCCAGCGACCAAGGCCGCCACCAACCAGCGCGTACTCCCGCGCCGTGCGCGCGGAAGAGGGTCGTGCTCACGCTCGATTCTCGGTGACGTATATGTATCCTCGCGGTACGCGTACGCAGACCGCCCTTCGATCTGCTGTTCGTGCACACTTCGCTTACCCAACTGTAGTGGGGCGCTCCGCTCGTACTGTGCCGCAGCGACAGGGGACGAAGGACGCTCGGATGGTGTGGGGCGTTGTGTGGGCGGTGTGTGACGGGTGATGATGTCGTGCAAGGGAGGTTTTGGCATATGAACAAGTTTGCTTGCTCTTCTAACTATACCACAGGCCCTTGCGGGGCCACAGTGGATATACACATGCCCGTGAGGAGCAGGTCCGAGCGAGTGTTCAGGGGAACACCGGCAAGAGGGGTACCAATCACGGACGCATCTTCACGGTTCGCGACGCGCAGTGCACGGGGACGCCTGATACCCAACTGCTTCCAGGGAAGCTCGAGCGTATCCGCATATACGGGGAACCAGGGAATGTTCGCTGCAAGGTATGCGGACTCCGGCGGTGTCACACCATCACACAACTCGGTAATAGCCTCAATAATCGCTTCATGCCATGCTGCGAGCACCGCCTGCAACCCTTCCATGCTACCGAGGACGCCTTCGGTCACCGCATGCTCGGCAACACTGACCGCCTCTTGTGCGCTTGCTGCATCAGGCGCGAGTGCCCGAACCGCATGCGATGTCCCAAACGGTTTAGTGCACACACCGACCGGCACACCGTCCTGCACCAACACGACCGTCGTGAGGTGACCATCCAATTCTACCAAAACCGCTCGGTCGACCCGTGGCGGCACGATTCTTTGAGAGAGCACACGCGTCGACTGTGCGTAGAGGGGTGTATGGTTCGGGAAGACACGGCCCAGGACCTCGCGTACCTGTCGCGCAATCTGCTGAGATACCGTGGCAAAATAGACACGCTGCCGTACCTCTGTCACCACACGACCTTCGGGACCCGAAACGCGATACCCATCACACCACGTACACTGCGGGTACATCTCGAGCACCTCCGAATCCCCCATGAGATTACGCCACCGCAGGTACTCATCTTCGTTCGCGAAACGTTCGTACAACTCGCTACGCACCCCGTCCAGAAGCGACGTGGTCACCTCGAACGGTTTCTCACGTCTCACCTGCCCCGTATACACGCCACTCTGCGACCATGGGGGTGCAAAGGTCACGTACAGTGCCATGTCACGCACGGAAAAGGCTGCGTTCCGTTGTGCAACGCCCAACCCTTCGCTCACCACACTCATACCGACCTCGAGGAGCGCTGTGCACATGGCGTGTTCATAGCGCGCGTAATCCACGCTGCTACCGAAGGTATGCTCGATATGCTTTTCCCACACCTTGCGCACTCCCGCGGGAGTAACCGTTGCGATCGTCGCCGCGACGTACGACGCACTGATATCAAAGTAAACGACACTCGTACCGCGATGCGCGTGCTTCCCAAAAAGAGGCATACCACAACAGTATACGCCACACACCCCCTCTGGGTGGAGGCCGGCTACAGTGGATACGCTGTGCGGGAATACCACGGAACGCGGGCTATGCGAGGACCGCTTTGATGCGCCGCACGCCCGCCGATGAGGATTCTTCTTTCAGGATACGAAACGTGCCGCGAATGTCGCCCGTATTCTCCACGTGGGGCCCACCGCACAGCTCGCGCGAGTACACTGTTTGGTCCGGCGCGACCACTTCGTAGACGGTCACCTTGTCGGGGTACTTCTCCCAGAAGCTACCCTCGACGCCTGAAGCTTTTGCCGCGTCCTTATCCATGACGCTCGTCTGCACCACACACCCGAGGCGTATCGCATCGTTCACGTAGTCCTCGACTTTCCGCAACACCTCCGGCGCCACCCTGTCCGCGTGGGTGAAGTCGAAGCGCAACCGCTCCGCGGTGATGTTCGAGCCGGCCTGGTGCACGTGATCGCCGAGGTTCGCGCGCAGCGCCGCGAGCATGAGGTGGGTGCAGGTGTGGTACATGGTGGTCACCTCCCCCGCATCGGCAAGCCCCCCCTTGAACTTCTGCTCGGAACCGGCGCGGGAGCGCTCCTGGTGCTCGGCCATACGTGCATCAACAGCGCACCAGTCAATCGCGATGCCCCGCTCGTCGGCGATCTCCCGTATGAGCTCACGCGGGAAACCGTACGTGGTGATAAGCATGAACACCGGTTCCGCAGGGAGCGTGGCGGGCGCCTGCGCTTGGGGTACCGGTGTGCCGGTATCCGTCCTCAAAGGAGAATCCACTGCGTTGCGTACGGCCTTCTCGAACTCTCGCATGCCCCGCCCGAGCGTGCTGCGGAACTTCTGCTCCTCGTCGGCTATCGCGGCGATGATGGCTGACGACCGCTCGCGGAGGATCGGGTACTCTGTCTCGTACATCGTAATGACCGGCGCGACCACGGCCGCAAGCCCGCTCTCGTGCACCCCGAGCATGTCGGCGTAGCGTACCGCGCGACGAATGAGCCGACGCACGAAGTACCCCCGGTCCGTGTTCGAGGGCACCACTCCGTCGCCGATGAGGAAGACCGCGGCCTTCATGTGATCGGCAATGATGCGGAACGCCCTCGTCTCTTCGGTATCGTCGCCGTAGCGCTTGCCGGTCGCCCGCTCGACGTGCGCCACAATCGGTGCGTGGCACACCGCAATGATGTCTGGGGTGTTCGTAACAGCCATCATGAGACGTTCGAGCCCGCCACCGAAGTCGACGTTTTCTTTCGGGAGCGGTTCAAACGAGCCGTCTTCTCGCTTACGGTACCGCATAAAAACGCTGTTCCCCACCTCGAGGAAGCGCCCGCAGTCGCAGTTGGGGTGGCAGTGCGCGCCGAAGCGCGAGTCGTGCACGACGTCGGTGAACTCATAGAACACCTCGCTGTCCGGGCCACCCGGCTCACCTGCAGGCATCTTGTGCGGTGCACCGGCCCTGCTCCACCAGTTCTTGTCGGCGTAGTAGAAGATACGCTCACCCGCACCCATACCTCGGCGAGCACCCTCTTCTTCGCTTCCAAGGAGCGCGGCCGCAGCATCGATGCCTCGTGTGCGAAAGAGCTCTCGCCACACTCCCGCCGCATCGTCGTCGCGCGGTATGTCCAACGCTTCGTCGCCCGCGTACACGGTAACGTAGAGGCGCGTCGGGTCGAGTCCGAGCTCGTCGGTGAGGAACCCGAAGAACCAGGGCAGCTGCTCCCGTGCACCGTAGTCACCGAGCGACCAGTTGCCGAGCATCTCGAAGAAGGTCGTGTGCCTGTTGTCTCCCACCTCTTCGAGGTCACCGGAGCGAAAGCACTTCTGGCTGTTCGCGAGCCGCGTACCGCTCGGGTGTTCCTTCCCGAGGAGGTAGGGGATGAGCGGCTGCATGCCGCTTCCGGTGAAAAGCGTGGTGGGATCGTTCTCGGGCACGAGCGACGCCGATGGCACGATCGCGTGGCTGTGCGTTCGCAGGTACTCTAAAAATCGCGTACGTATGGTTGCCAGGTCCATGCGAGGTACTATACCAGCTTGCCGACCGCGTTCAAGGCGCCTTCCCCCAAGGAAACAGGTGGCAACGACGCACGTCTGCGGTGTACACTAAGAAGCGATGCACCGACGTATACGCACACGCATGACTCTCCTCACGATACTCGCAGGGGGTGTGCTTGTCGGGGTGGTTCTTTGCTACGCGTACACCCCCCTCCACACCCTCCTCCTTCGCATGGGGATCGTTCCCTCGTACACCGAGCGGGTCTACTCTGTCGGCACGGGCGAGCCACACACCACGTACGTACCGCTCGGCGACAGCCTCACGGCGGGCGTGGGCGCAGGCTCGTACCAAAACTCCTACCCCTACCTCCTCGCCACCCGTCTCAGCGAACGCGGGGGGCAGGTCACCCTGAAGCCCCACGCCAAGCCGGGCGCCACAACGAACGAAGCGGTCACGAAGCTCCTCGACGGTGTGATCGCTTCCGATCCGGACCTCGTCACCGTACTACTCGGCGTCAACGACGTGTACCGGGGAGTATCGGCGGAAGCATTCACGTACACGTACCGCTACATCCTCGAACGCCTCACCCACGAAACACGTGCGCGAGTGTACGTGGTGGCCATTCCCTACGTCGGCGCACCCGGCCTCACCACCCCCGCCGACCACGCGTACCTCGACGCACGCACACAGGCGTTCAACGCGATCCTGCGCACGCTCGCCGAGACCTACCACCTTCCCTACCTCGACCTCTACACTCCCACCGCGGCACAAGCCTACGCCGAAGGGGGCGACTACTACGCGAAGGACCTCCTCCACCCCTCCGCCACGGGGTACGCTCTGTGGGCGGATATCCTCTATGCTCACCTTAACTGACCCATCCTGGACCACCCCCGCGTTCATCGTGCTTCTCATGCTGCTCGTGCTCGCGTCGGCACGGCGCGTACGCACGGGCACGTTCTTCCCGTCAGCGACCACCCGGGAGCTCAAGGGACTCGCGATCCTTGGGGTCGTGCTCTCCCATGTCGGGTACTTCCTCGTAGACGACCACCGGTTCCTCTTCCCGCTCACCATCTTCGCCGGCATCTCGGTGGACCTCTTCCTCTTCCTCTCGGGGTACGGGCTCACCCTCACCACGCTCGCCAAACACGAAACGCGTCGCCAATTCTACACGAAGCGTATACCCGCACTCATGCTTCCCTTTTGGCTCACCACCGGCGCGCTCGTGCTCGTCGACTACCTCATGCGCGGCACCACCTACCCGCTCCCCACGCTCCTCTCGACCTTGTTCGGTGTCGTCACGACCGCGAACATCTATACGGACCTTAATGCACCCCTCTGGTACCTCACGTGGCTCCTCTTTCACTACGTGCTCTTTTCGCTCTGCTTCTCACCCAAACGCCCGTGGGCGAGCGCGCTCGGGGTGCTCGCGGGCGCATGGTGCGTGATCATGCTCCGGCCGGCGCCGCTTGCGGGGGTGATCGGCCTCTACCTGGTACACGGCATCGCGTTCCCCCTCGGCATGCTCGCCGCGTGGCTACGCACCCGCCCCTCCCTTGCCACAAGCCGCATCAGTACAGCCTGGAGCGCCCTCGCGCACGGCGCCGGCGTGCGCCACACCTTCCTCCACTACGGCACCCTTTCGCTCCTCGTCCTCGGCATTTGCTACAGCGCGCTCCGCTCGGGTGTCGGGCATGGCCCCTTCCTCGAGCAGCTCTCAACCCTCTTCACCGCCGCCCTCATCGTGCTCCTCTTTACCCTGAAGCGTACCGAGTTCCGGCTGCTCTCCCTCTTCGGCGTGTACTCGTACGAGCTGTACCTCTTCCACTGGCCCCTCCTCTATCGCTACGGTATCCTCTACGCACACCTGCCGGCTTGGATTGCCACCCTCCTCTACCTCATGCTTTTCCTGGCGCTCGGATGGGCGGTGTACCTCGTGGCGGATCGGATTTCGCGCGCGCTCCGCTTCAGCCAACCTAGCCCGCACCGCGCTTTGTAGCACCCTCACACTGCCTCCCGAAAGGGGGTGTGCTTCAAGAGGTCACCACAAAACCCTACGTGACGAACCACAGCGCACCTTATCCACACTGCAGAACGGTGCGGCTTCGGTTACACTAAAACGCATGCTGTAAATAGCAGCTACTTTTAGTAGCAGTATTCCTTAGGAACGTATACATAACACATATGTCACCACGTACCCATCTTGTAGAGACCCGTACCGCATCGATGTACATGATCGGTGTCGCCACATTACTCCTCATGGCCGGTGTTGGTACCGTGTCTGCGGACAGCAGCACACGATACCCGACTACCGACGGCACCTATCGACAGTGGACGCCCAGCACCGGCGCAACACACTATACGCTCGTGGACGAAAGCGCCTGCAACGGCACGACCGACTATGTACGCACGAGCACGACGGGGCAACGTGACTCCTATGGAGTGAGCCTTGGCAGCATCTCCGACGGAGCCACCATTAGTACGATTGCGATCACACCCTGCGCATCCCGCAACAGCAGTGGCTCGGGGTCGGCGACCCTCGACGTGTTCTACCGCTTCAATGGCACGAACAGCGCCGACGCAGGCGGATACGCCCTCTCCGGCACCACACCGACGCAACTCTCCGCAACCACTTTCAGTGGGCTCAATCTTTTGAAGGGGCCAACGAGCTCGCTCGAGATCGGCGCCGTGTACCGTGCGGGTACCAAGGGTGCACGATTGAGCGCCCTGTCGGTAACGATCACCTACACAACCCTGGGTGCGCCATCGGGACTTACCGCAACGCCGGTATCCGGAAGCCAGAATGATGTTACGTGGACCGACAACGCCTCAAACGAGGACGGGTTCCTCCTTGAACGCAGCCTGACGAACGCGACCGGCTCGTTCTCGGTCATTGCCACCACAAGCGCGAACGCAACGTCGTACCAAAACACCGGCCTCGCCGAGAACACGACCTACTACTACCGCGTGCGAGCGTTCAATGGTGGTGGGTATTCCGCCTACTCGAACACGGATGACGCCACCACCTACGTTACCGCACCGGCTGCCCCCTCGAGTCTTGCGGTCACTTACGTATCAAGTACCTCTCTCAACGTTCTCTGGAGCGACAACGCATCGAACGAGAGCGGGTTTGTGCTTGAGCGAAGCACAGAAGGCGAGAGTGGACCATTTACCACGATCGCAACCACCAGTGCGAATGTCACCTCGTACAGCAACACCGGACTCACCTCGAACACCACCTACCACTACCGCGTACGCGCGTTCAATGGTGCCGGATACTCCGCGTACTCGAACGTGGACAGCATGGTAACGTACACCATCCCCGCCGTACCATCCGACCTCAGTGTCACGAACGTTTCAAGTAGCGAGAATGCCCTTGTGTGGACCGATAACGCATCGAACGAAACGGGGTACGTGATCGAGCGCAGCACCAGTCTCTACGGGTACTACGCGGCGATCGCGGCGATCGCGGCAGACAGCACATCGTACACCAGTACGGGATTGACCGCCGACCAAACGTACTACTACCGAGTACGAGCAAACAATCCCGCCGGTACCTCCACCGCATCGAACGTCGATCACGGCATCACCGCCACCACCGCACCGGTACCACCGGTCGGACTGTGGACCTATGCCTCCACTACCGCGGTCCGCGTGCTTTGGACAGACCAATCTCAGAACGAAGAGGGTTTCAGGGTCGAACGCGGCACCGATGGTGTGAACTTCTCTGAAATCGGTACGACTGGCCCGAGCGCTGGCAACTATGAAGACTCGGGTCTCTCTTCCGGCACCTACTACTACCGCGTACGCGGTTACAACACGGTCGGTAACGGCTCCTACTCAAGCACCACGTCCGCCGTCATACCCTAAATACATAATCGCACGCCATACGATCACACTACACCGGCCGACCAAATCGGCCGGTGTGCGTTAGGGGACGCCGCATTTTTCCCAACACGCAACGCAACATGGCCCGCCGAAACAACCCTCAAGTCACACGCAGACGAGATTGGTAGGATAAGGCACATTACCCGCCACTTACATGGAGGCGCGACGCCACTATGTGTGACGGCAGCTGATACCCTGGCTGCTACTATCTTGGGCCCGGCAATAGCCGGGCTTGCTCGTTGCAGCCCATCACTCCCGCTCAGCACAGAAAAGGTGTCAGGAACCTTTTCCCTGTTTTTAAGTAAACAAGCTGGTGTGCGTGGTGGTACATGCAAGAAAACATGCAAGAAAAGGTTCCTGACCACACGTGTCCCATTAAACTCGCCTCCATTCAAAAACAATCCCGTACTGACGGGGTTTCATTGATCGAGCGTGTACACGATTTGCATTTCAACGCGGTGCTCTTGGGCGATACTGGCGGCATTGCCCGTCTACGCCAAGAGCATCGTATGTACACCGGCACGCATATATCCGCGGAAGTCATGGCACACCTGCCACGTAGGACATTCGCCACCTGTGTTGCGCGATATCGTGGAGAGCGATACGCGAAATCGTTCACCTGTCGCGAGCAGTTCCTCGCGATGGCATTCGGACAGCTTGCGTACCGTGAGTCGTTACGCGATATCGTTGCGTGTCTCGCCGCACACCGTGAGAAGCTCTACCACCTTGGCTTTCGCGGTGTCGTCGCACGACAGACACTCGCGCACGCGAACGAGCTGCGTGACTGGCGGATCTGGCGCGACCTCGCCCTGGCCCTTATCGAGAACGCGCGTGCGCAGTACTTCGATGAACCCGCGCTTGCGGATGACATTGTGGGATCCTGTTATGCGATCGACTCAACCTCGATAGAGCTGCGCCTCTCGCTCTTCCGCTGGGCACCGTACGTTACAACAAAAGGTGCCGTGAAAGCTGCACTTGGGACTCGATATTCGTGGCTCCATTCCTGCGTTTTTTGACTTCACGGGAGGAAACGTGAACGACGTACGCTTCCTTGACCGGATATGTTTCGAACCGAGTGCGTTCTACGTCTTGGACCGTGGCTACCATGACTTCATGCGGTTGTACCGTATCCACGCCGCAGGTGCGTTCTTCGTCACCCGAGCAAGAAGCAACACCAAAATGCAACGGGGGTACTCACGTGGAGTTGACCGAAGGACGGGTGTTATTGCCGACCAGGTCGTATTCCTCACCGGAGTCGGTACGTCCGACAAGTATCCCGAGACACTGCGTCGCATCAAGTATCGCGCGGAGGATGGCCGCTCGTATGTCTTCCTCACCAACAATACGATTGTTTCCCCATCGTCCATTGCGCTCCTCTACAAACATCGCCGGCAGATCGAACTGTTCTTCAAGTGGATCAAGCAACACCTCAAGATCAAGGCGTTCTGGGGTCGGTCCGAGAACGCGGTGAAGTCGCAAATCCGCATTGCACTATGTGCCTATCTCATCGTCGCAATCATCAAGAAGTGTCTTGGTGTACGACACAACCTCTACGAGATCCTACAGATCTTAAGTGTGTCCCTCTTCGACAAAAACACTTTTGCTGGGCTGTTTTCTAACGCCTGCGTACAAAAACGGACCCACGATATAGAAAAAACGCCTCCATTGTTCGAGTTTTAACGGGACACGTATGGTTCCTGACACCTTTTCTATGTGGTACACTCATGCCATGGGCACTCCGCTACTCTGTATCCATGGGGGTACGACCTTCCCCTCGCACGAGGCGTACCTCACCTACCTCCGCACCAAGGAGCTTACGATTGAGCGGCTCCGCCCCTACCATGACTGGAAGGATGGGCTCCAAGAAGCGCTCGGCGAAGCGTTCGAGGTACTCGCCCCCCGGATGCCGAACGGACACAACGCACAGTACGATGAGTGGGCGCTCTGGTGCGGACGCATCCTTGAGCTCCTTGCGGGGCGGGAGGTTCTGATGCTCGGCCACTCGCTCGGTGGCATGTTCCTCGCCCGCTACCTCGCCGAGGAAGCGCTCCCGGTACGCGTGCGCGCCACGTTCCTCGTCGCCGCACCCTTCGATGATGCGACACTCGGGGAGCCGCTCGCAAGCTTCACTCCGCCCCATTCCTACGCCGACCTCGCGGCGCACGCAGGTGCGCTCTTCCTCTACCACAGCACCGACGACCCCGTGGTACCCTACGACAACGCGCGCCGCTACGCCGCCCTGCTCCCGCACGCGACGCTCCGCACGCTCGAGGGCCGTGGCCACGTAAACGGCGAAGACTTTCCGGAGCTCGTTGCGGACGTACGCCGTTACGCCTGAGAGCTTTTGGGGAAGCACTACTCCACGCGCTCGGGTTTTTCGACGATGACGTGCGTCAGGTTCGCCGTGGAGCCGGTAATCCGCAGCACGTCCTTGTCCACCTTGAGGAACTCCTTTCCGGCGGCGTTGTAGTGGTTGACCGTGGTCTGGAGCGTACTCCCGAGCTTCCCATGGAACTCGCCGTACGCGGCGAGGTGCCGCCCGAGCTCCTCAACACGGGTGCGTATCTCCTTTGCGCTCTCCTCGATCTCGAGGGCGCGCAACCCTTGGAGCACGGTCTGGAGGTACGCGAGGAACGAGGTCGGCGACACGATGATGACTTTCTTGTCGCGGAACGCGTACTCGAGGAGGTCGCGCTCGGAGGAGCGTGCCGCACCCACCCGGTGTACGAGGAGATCGTAGTAGATACCCTCCGAGGGAATGAACATGAACGCGAACTCCATGGTGCGCTCCTCCGGGCGAATGTACTTCGCGGTCTCATCGATCCTGTTCTTCAGGTCCTGGCGAAAGGTGCGCTCGAGGCGCTCACGCTCCGCCGGCTCACGGACACTAAGGAGTCGGTTGTAGTTCTCGAGGGAAAACTTCGAATCGATCGGCACGATGCGCCCGCGGTCGAGGAAGACCGCCGCATCCACCACCTCGCCGTCGGCGAAACGGTACTGCATCTGGAAGCGCCCGGGGGGCAGCACGTTCTTGAGGACGGTTTCCAGGTAGTACTCGCCGAGGACGCCGCGCTGCTTGGGATTCTTCAGGATGTCCTGCAGGTTCTGAAGCTGGTCGGCGAACGAGACCACCTGCCGGTTCGTCTCGTCGAGCTTCGTGAGACCGGTGGTGACCTCGCGGATGAGCTTCGCGGACTCTCCAAGCTGGGTGGTCAGGGAGTGGTGCACGTTCCTCGCGGACTCGGCGAGGCGCGTGTCGAGCGTTCGCGCAAGTTCCTGGATCTGCTGCTGAATGAGGAGCGTCGCGGCGCCTTCCTCCGCGGGCTTTCGCGCGCGCAGGAGGAGCCACACGAGGTACGCATTGAGCAGTACGAGTGTGACGAGGACAAGGGTGAGCGCGGTCTCCATGAGGCTTGTATTGTAGCGTGTTGCAGGGGGGCGCGCACCCCCCTTCGCCACGCTACCGATCACGTGCTGCGGGTTGCGTGCGCTCACGCACAAAGAGGTACTTCATGCATTCGATCGCGACGAGGTTCACGAGCCCCACCCCTACGAGGAGCCCCACCTCGTAGGGAGCGAGCGGCACGACGCCAAGCAGCGTGCGGAGCGGCGGCAAGACGAACGCCATGAGGAGGAATGTGAGGCTCGCACCGAGCGCCCCGAGGAGGTAGGGGTTCGAGCGCGGGTCGATGCGCCAAAGCGGCGTCCCAAGGCTCTTCAGTGAAAAGGAGAAGAAGATGGAGTCGAGGGAAAGCGTGACGAACATGATGGTCTGCACCTCGGTGGTAGGCACCCCCCACCCGAGGAGCGCGTAGTAGAGGGCGACCGCGATCACCCCCGTGATGAGCGACACGCACGCCACCATGCGAAGGAGCCCCTTCGTGAGGATGTCCTTCGCCCGTGCGCTGCGCGGGTCGCGCCGCATCGCGGAGGGGTCCTTACGCTCGAACGCGAAGGAGAAGCTGATGAGGTCGCCCCCGACGATGTTCGCCCAGAGGATCTGGGCGGGCAGGAGCGGAAGCGGTGCGCCACCCGCGAGGGCTCCACCGATCAGGAACACCTCGCTGAACGAGGTTGAGAGGAGGTACGCGACGATCTTCCGCAGGTTGTCGATGATGCGCCGCCCCTCCTCGATCGCCGCGACGATTACCGAGAAGCTGCTGTCGATGAGCACGAGATCGCTCGCTTCCTTCGCCACCTCGGTGCCCGACCCGACCGCCACCCCGATCGACGCGGCGCGCAGTGCGGGTGCATCGTTGATGCCATCACCCGTCATGGCGACCACTTCACCGTTCGTGCGTAACACCTGTGCAATGCGCAGCTTGTGGGCCGGCAGCGCGCGCGCGATGACCCGCGCCTCGGAGAGCGCGCGGTAGAGCTCACTGTCGTTCCATGCGTCGATCTCGGCACCGCGGATCACGAGCTCGTCACCCGGCTGCACGATACCCACGCGCGCGGCGACGGTACGTGCGGTGTCGGGGTTGTCACCGGTGAGCATGATGACGTGGGCGCCCGCCGCACGCACGCGTACGATGGACTCGGCCACATCGACGCGTACCGGGTCCTCGAACACGAGGAAACCCGCGAACACAACGCTCTTGAGGAGCGCGTCGACTTCCGGCCCCTCCTCGGGGATATCACTGAACGACGCGTCACGGTACGCCACACCCACGACGCGCTTTCCTTGGTTCGTTTCGTCGCGGAGCGTATCGAGGAGCCGCTTCCGCTCGTGGTCGGTGACCTTCTCGCGCTTATCGCTCACCCGCACGTACGTCGCCGCCGCCACGAGCCGCTCGGGCTCACCGCTCAGGATGAGGCGGTAGAGCTTCTTTTTCGGGTTCCGATGGAGCGAGGCACCGAAGCGACGAAGCGAGGTGAACGGGAGGTGGTCGAGGCGCGGGTACGTCTTCATGAGCTCGTCCTGCACGAGGCCGGCCTCGAGGCCCGAGAGAATGATCGCCTTCTCAATCGGCCGACCGTGCACGGTGAGCTTCGAGGGTGCGTCCGCACCCTCCTCGAGGAACGCGTCGGCGTAAAGGACCGCGAGCTCAAGCAGGAAGCGGTTGTCGCTAAGGCCCGGGTCGCTCCGGTGCGCACGGATGCCCTCGTAGCTATAGAGCGCCGCAAGCTTCATGTGCGCCTCGGTGAGGGTGCCCGTCTTGTCGGTGAGGATGACCGTGGTCGCGCCGAGCGTCTCGGCCGCAAGGAGGTTGCGCACGAGGCCACCACGGGTGAGGATCGTCTCCATGCCCACCGCAAGCACCACGGTAACCGCCGCAGGAAGGCCCGCCGGTATCACCGACACGGCGACCGCGATCGCGATGAAGAGCATGTCGGCGAGCGGCTCGCCACGCACGAATCCGAGGGCGAGCAGCACGACGAGGAGCGCGGCGACCAGGTACGAGGTGAAGTGCGCGATCGCACGAATGTTACGCTGGAGGGGTGTCACCTGCTCGCTGATGGTACCCAGGGAGAGCGCGATCCGACCGAGCTCGGTCCGGCTACCCGTTTCGACCACAACGCCGGTACCGTAGCCGGACTCGATGAGCGTTCCCATCCATGCGAGCGTGCGTACGTCCGCGGTATCGCGCACCTCTTCCGCGCCCACATCGGCCGCTTTGGGGACCGCGAGCCACTCGCCGGTGAGCGCGGCCTCGTTCACCGTGAGGTCCTTCGCGCTCACGATGCGCACGTCCGCCGGCACGTAGTACCCGCCCTCAAGGCACACGAGGTCCCCGGGCACCAGTTCCGCCGCGGGCACGTTGAGGCGCTTCCCCTCTCGAAGCACGATAGCGCGGCGCTCCTGGGAAGCATTAAGCTTCTCGAACGCGCGACTCGCACGCTCTTCCTGGAGCGCGCCGACGATGACGTTGATCGCGAGCGCGATCAGGATGACGGCCATGTCCATGTACTCCCTGAGGAGAAGGGTCACCACCCCCGCCGCCACGAGCACGTACACGAGCGGACTCGCGAACTGCGCACCGACCTTCTCGAGCAGTCCATGCTCATGGGCCTTCGTGAGCTCATTGCGGCCGTAGAGCGCTTGACGCCGCCGCACCTCGTCGACCGTAAGGCCGCGCACATGGTCGCTTGCGAGCAAGCGCCGTACCTCATCGAGCGGCATGCGCTCCCAGTGCTTCACCGGATCCATCGAGTACAGTATACCCGAGGGCGGGTGGGGCACGCATCAGGTACATGTGCGGGGCAGATGCTAAAACACGAGGTCACACGGTGACCGCAAGGTGCTCGAGGAGCATCTTGAGGGAGCGCGAGGGGTCGGCGAGGTACGTTCTGACGAACACCACCTCGCGGAGCGCCTCCGCGCGACGTTCCACCCCTTCCCCATGCAGCACGCTCTCGAGTGCGTCGAGGAACGCACTCGCGTTCGCACGGTCCGCCTCCTTGTCCGTGAGCGGAGCAAGCAGAGCAGTACGCTCCCCCACCGATGCACGGAGGAATGCTTCGGCGCGCTCGCGCTCGGTGAGTACGCCGGTGACGCGCCCGCCGTAGGAAAGGCGCGAGCGCACCGTAGGCAAGAGCCGCGAGACCGACGGCACCACGAACACGAACGAGGTGTACGCGTTTGGCTCCTCCAAGAGCTTCAAGAGCGCGTTCTGCGCCTCGGGCATGATCTCCCCAAAGACGCACACGAACACCTGGTGCGCACCGAACGGCATGCGGCTCGCCCGCTCACGGAGGGTATGCGCATCGCGCAGCATGAAACGTTCGTACACCGTCATGGCAACATCGGGGTTCCCCTCGACCGGAATGTGGAGCTTGTCGGCAACGTACGCGCGTGCCACCGCGGTGCCGGCGACAAGGTCGCCCTCGAACACGTGCGCATGGTGGGTGGCTGCCATAGTGCCCTTATGGTACCGACCGATACGAGCATTGTCTATACACGAGCCCCATTACGCTGTCGTATCCGTACGAACCACCGACCTCGCTACACCACACATAGGCCAAGGCGCCACGTGTCTTCCGATGCAAGCGGGGTGGTACAATAAGGGTGCCATGGCAACCGCACCCAGCCACCTGCGCGTACCCCCGCAAGCCATCGAGGCGGAAAAGGCGCTCCTCGGGGCCATCATGCTGCGCCCGGAGTGCATGTATGACATCGTCGACCTCGTTGCGCCGGACAGCTTCTACGTGGACCGCCACCGCGTGATCTACACGGCGATGCGCGACCTCTTCGGCCGGAGCGAGCCGATCGACGTCCTTACCGTTTCCGAGCGCCTCAAAGCCACCAAGGACCACGAACGTTCGGGCGGCGCGAGCTACCTCACCGACCTCGTGAACACCGTACCGGCGACCGGCAACGCGCACCACTACGCGGACCTCGTACACCGCGCAGCGACCCTCCGCGCCCTCATTGACGGTGCCGAGTACATCGCGGAGCTCGGCTTCGACGAAAGCCGCGACCTCGAGGAAACGCTCGAGGCTGCCGAGAAGAAGATCTACGAGATCACGAACACTCCCTCGCTGCACAAGTTCGTATCGATGCAGGAGTCGCTCGGCGAAGCGTGGGAGCGCATCGATCGCCTCCACAAATCGACCGACGAGCTGCGCGGCATACCGACCGGCTTCAAGGACCTCGACAGCCTCCTTGCGGGCCTTCAGAAGTCCGACCTCGTGATCCTTGCGGCGCGCCCCTCGATGGGCAAGACCGCGCTCGCGCTCGATATCGCGCGCCAGAGCGCGATCCAGCACGGCACTGCGGTGGGCATCTTTTCCCTCGAGATGAGCAGCCAGCAGCTCGTCGACCGCATGCTCGCCGCGGAGGCGCGCGTGGATGCCTGGAAGCTGCGCACCGGCAAGCTCACCACGGACCGTGAGTTCGAGCAGGTGCGCGAGGCGATCGACCGCCTCTCCGGTGCACCGATCTACATCGACGACAAGCCGGCAAACAACATCCTCGCGATGCGCTCGGTGGCACGCCGCCTGAAGCGTGAGCACGGACTCGGCCTCATCATTGTCGACTACCTCCAGATGATGGCTCCGACCGGCAAGCACGCCGCCGACTCGCTCGTGCAACAGGTGACCGAGATCTCCCGCTCCCTGAAGGCACTCGCTCGAGAACTCGATGTACCGGTCCTTTCCCTCTCCCAGCTCTCGCGCGCGGTCGAGCAGCGGCGGGGCAAGCCGCGCCTCTCCGACCTGCGCGACTCGGGATCGATCGAGCAGGACGCCGACGTGGTGATGTTCATTCACCGCGAAGATAAGATGAACGAGACCTCGGACCGCCCGAACATCGCGGAGATCCTCATCGAGAAGCACCGCAATGGCCCCGTGGGAAAGGTGGAGCTCTACTTCGACGATAAGAAAACCTCGTTCCTCTCGATCGAGAAGTCGAGCTTCGCGGCGCTCGCCAATGGAGCGGCCGGCGGGAACGAGGAGGATTGGTAGCACCCTCAGGGGAAAATCCCGCCCCACGGAACACCCATGACCGACCACCTCACCACGCTTACCGACACGCTCCGCGAGCTCCCGAGCATCGGGCCGCGCCAAGCGCGGCGGCTCGCGCACTGGCTCGTACGCCGCGACGTCGCGTGGGTGGAGCGCCTCGCCCGCACCCTCACCGACGCACGACGCACGGTGGGCACCTGCAGCTACTGCATGCGCCTCTTCCCCGCTCCCGCGGAACATACCGCCACGCTCTGCGCGATCTGCCGAAGTGCGGCGCGCGACGAACGTCTCCTCCTCGTCGTCGAACGGGACGTGGACCTGGAGAACATCGAACGCACGGGCACGTACACGGGGCGCTACTTCGTGCTCGGCGGCACGGTGAGCCTCCTCGACAAAGAGCCCGAGCGCCTGGTGCGTATCGGCGCACTCGAGCGGCTCCTCGCGGACCCCGCCTGCGCGGTGCGCGAGCTCATTCTCGCCCTCTCGGCCACCACCGAGGGAGAAGACACCGCGGCCTACCTCAGGGAGCACATCGAACCGCTTCTCGCCCCCCGCCACGTGGTGCTCTCGACGCTCGCGCGCGGTCTCTCCACCGGCACCGAACTTGAGTACGTTGATGCCGACACCATGCGGAACGCTCTCACGGGGAGAAGGTGATGCACGGGGGCGTGTTCGAGAAGTCGCCCCCCCACGGGGGGCGACACACGGTTCATTCCATACGCACCATTCTGTGTTGATCCTGTATGCCTTTGGTCATACCAACTGCAACACACCGTTCGACACTACCCCTCACCCCTACCCTCTCCCAAAGGGAGAGGGTGCAGCATTGCCTGCCATTGGTAGTGGTCGCCAAGCGTACGCACGGGACGGGAGGAAATATCCGAGAGAGAGAAAGGTCACTCACGTGAGTTGGTGCCGGTATGAGACTCCCCAACCTCGCCACCACCCGCTCGACCTCCCCCCTTTGGAGAAGAGAACGCGGCTACTCCACGGTGACGCTCTTCGCGAGGTTCCGGGGACGGTCCACGTTGAAACCGCGCAACGTGCCCGTGAAGTAGGCAAAGAGCTGGAGCGGCACGTTCGCGAGGATCGGCGTCAGCGACTCCTTGGTGTCCGGTATGTAAAACACGTCGTCGGCGATGCGCCGCACGTCCTCGTTGCCCTCGGTCGCGATCGCGAGCACCCGACCGTTCCGCGCCTTGATCTCTTCCACGTTCGAACGGGTCTTCACGTACACACTGTCGCTCGGCATAACGGCGATCGTAGGAAACAGCTCGTCGATCATCGCGATGGGACCGTGCTTCATTTCCCCCGCGCCGTACCCCTCCGCGTGGATGTAGGAGACCTCTTTAAGCTTGAGCGCGCCCTCGTAGGCCGTCGCAAGGTTGTACCCACGGCCGATGTAGAGGAAGTCGTCGTACCCCAGGTACTCTTCGGCGAGCCGCTTGATACGGTCACGGCGCGAGAGGATTGTGCGCACCTTTTCGGGCAGTCGCATGAGCTCGAGCGCGAGCGATGCACCGCGCGCTTCGTTGAGGCCGCGCATGCGCCCGAGGAAGAGTGCAATGAGGGCGAACGCCTCAAGCTGGCTCACGAACGCTTTCGTGGAGGCGACCCCCACCTCGGGGCCCGCATGGTTGTACACACCCATGTCGGTCTCCCGTGCGATGGTGGAGCCGACGACGTTGACCACGCCGATCGTCGTGAGACCGCGCCGCTTCGCCTCGCGCACGCACGCGAGCGTGTCGGCGGTCTCCCCAGACTGGGAGATTGCCAGAAGCGCCGTATGCTCGTCGAGGGCGAGCGGCCGGTAGCGGAACTCGGAGGCCACCTCGACCTCGGTCGGAATGCCCGCATAGTCTTCGAGCATGAGCCTGCCGACCAGCCCCGCGTAGTACGCGGAACCGCACGCGGTAATGACGATGCGCTTGACCGCGCGCAGCGTTTCCTCGTGGTCGAGGAGGCCGCCCAAGCGCGCGCTGCCATCCCGGAGCACGAACCTGCCGCGCGCACTGTTCTCAAGCACTGCGGGAATCTCGAGGATCTCTTTCAGCATGAAGTGCGGTTGGCCGTTCTTCTGCACCTCCTCGGGACTTGCGTCGAGGACCTCGGGCGTACGCTGAAGCTCTTCGTGGTCGAACGCGTGCACGGTGTAGCCTGCGGGCGAGACCACTACGTACTCGCCATCGTTCAGGTAGAGCACCTGCTGCGTGTGCCGCAGCATCGGGGCGGCGTCGGAAGCGATGAGGTACTCGCCCTGCTTCACCCCGAGCGCGATGGGGCTCCCCATGCGCGCTGCGACAATCACCTCCGGCGCCTCGTCGCACATAACCGCGATCCCGTATGTACCCCGCACACGTTTCAGGGCATCCACCACCGCACGCGAAAGGTCACCCCTTTCGTACGCAACACCCACAAGGTGCGCGAGCACCTCGGTGTCCGTTTCCGACTCGAAGGTGTGCCCGAGTTCCACGAGCTCGTTCCTCAGCTCCGCGTAGTTCTCGATGATACCGTTATGCACGAGCCAGATGCGGCCACTCTGGTCGTGGTGGGGATGTGCGTTCTGTTCAGTCGGGTGGCCATGGGTTGCCCAGCGAGTGTGGCCGATGCCGGCCGTGCCGGGGAGAACGCCCGGGATACGATCCGCGAGCGCCTGCACGGGCCCCACCGCCTTGAACGCACCCGAGCCGGGTACGTAGAGACCTGCGGAATCGTACCCGCGGTACTCGAGCACGCGGAGACCGTCGAGCAGAATGGGGCTCGCGGGCTTTGTTCCGGTGTATGCAACGATACCGCACATGTGAAAAATGGGGGCGACACACCCTCTCCGTGCGCCACTTCACCCCTACCGTACCATTCCCGGGCGCCCCTGCGTACTTGACCGTACCGAACCCCCATGGCCCGTCAGTGCGGATTACCTGCGGAGCTTGACAAATGTCGTAATAGTATGTATACGTTGCACAGGCCAAACACCCGGGAGGAAGAGCATGCCAAAGCAGCAACCGCAGGTCTTTGAGATGAACAGTGCGGACGGGATCCGCGCACTGCGCCACCTATACCCGCTCGCAGAGTACGAACGTGTGCGGCAGATCCACCGCTGGTGTGACACGTACTGGGAGGACCGGGATTTCGTGCCACGGGCCAAAGAGGTGGTAGCGACGCACATCTTGGGCACCCCTTCCGGCAGCATCTTCACGTTCGCACGCGAGGGTGCTCCGGAACTACCCTTCTGTACCGGCTCGTACGAGCTCTACGATGCGCTCATCTGGCACATCACGCACCGGGGAGGTCTCGTGGTCCGAAATGAAGACCTGCCGGTACCCTTTGCTCACGGCATCGGGCACGAAAGCCTGAACGTGTTCGAAGAGAACGTCGCCCTGATGACGACCTGGCAAGAGTTCGAGCATGCGTTCCACATCGGACCGGACACCCTGCTTCAGGAGTACCGTGCACGCGGGACACGCACCGAACCGAGGGCGCGGAGATGTGCTTCCCTGCCCACCGCCTGGCTCAGGGGGATGCCTAACACGTAAAAGCCCCCACACAAGCGAACAGCCACCCCATGGTGGCTGTTTTTATACCTTTGGAACGGCGACCTTTACGTAGGGCTGCCGGTGGCCCAAGCGGCGCTTGTAGCGGCTCTTCGACTTGAACTTTTGAATGTGGAGCTTCTTGCCCTTCCCCTCCTCGATCAGCTTCGCCTCGATGGTCACACCCTCGAGGTAGGGCGTGCCAACCTTGGTGGTGGTGCCATCGTCGAGAAGAAGCACCTTGTCGAACACGACCGCGTCCCCGACGGCCTTGCCGGGGATTTTTTCAATGCATAGCACGCCACCCTCGGTGACGCGGTACTGTTTCCCGCCGGTCTCGACGACTGCGAACATGGGCACCAGTATGCACCATGTACGGGAAAAAGCAAGGGGCCGTGGGATGGAGCACAAAAGAACAAACCCCACCGAAGTGGGGTTTGGAAATGGGGGGTTTTTAGCGGCAGCAGTCGCAGCAGCCGCCGAGGCCGCGGAGCTGCAACCGGTCCGAGGTCACGACGTAAGTGAACTTCCCGTTCACCTGGTCCGGGTTCTTGCGGACTTGAAACGACCCGCAAAAGCCCATCTGGTCTGCCTTTACCCGAGCCCAGCGCATGAGCTGGTACTCGTCGACCGCTTCACCCGGGTTTGCCGGGTCGAAGAACGTGCGGGCAACGAACCACGACCGCGGGTAAAACGGGTACGCGACCCGCCTTTCGCCTGACGCGGTCTGGAACGCCACCTCCTGCTGGTTCATCCAGGCAAAAGAGGTGATGTCCTCGATGACGACGGTGCTGCCGTCGCCACCGACGAAGGTTCCGCTGACCACGAGGTCGACGGCGCCGACGGGCGCGGCGAACGCGACGAAAAACAGGGCCACGAGGCCAAAAATAACCTTCTTCATAGCACCTCCTTAGGTGCAAGATGTCAGGCGAACATGCCTAGCAGGTACACTAGCATACTCTAGAAAAATGTCAAGTGCCTGGCGTGTGCACACTTCTCCGCGACACCTATGGAGCGCGCGCTAGCGGCGCTCGATACGGAGCGTGTGTGCCACCCTGGGGGCCGGCTCCGCCTTGGGCGCGGGCCGTTCGGGCTCCGCACGCGTAGGCTCGGGAGGCTCGACGCGCTCGATGTCCTCGATCTCGTCGGCAATGTGCGCCTCCATGTGCGCGAGACGACGCGATAGGTCGTTGAAAATCCGCATCTCCTCCTTCGTGAGGGAGCGCATCTGGTTCGCCTTTTCGAGGGCGCCCAGCTGGCCGACAAGGTCCTTCCGAAGCGCCTCGAACTCTTTGTGGGCCACCGTAAACGCTTCGTTCGTTTCACGACGCACCCGAGCGCGGTACCCGCGCGCCCACACGAACGCGAGCCAGAGGATGAGGGCGAGCAGGAGCACGAGTGCGAGGAGCGGCACGATCACCGAGAGGTACGTCACCGCGGTCCTTCCGAAGAGCATGATGTAGGGCTCGGAGACCGTGACGGAGCGTTTGATCGAGGGGGGACTTACCGCACCGGTCTTGTCGGCAACGGAAAGCCATACCGTGTACATCCCCTCACGAGCTCCGTCGGTCACGGTCGCCACGAACGTGCCCTCCGCATCGGTCTCCACGGTGATCGGGTGCGCTTCCCCGCCCTCGTACGACACGTACACGGTCACGGTCGCATCCGGGTAGCTCGTGCCGCGCACGGTGATGGTCCCGCCCGTAAGCACGCGGTCGGATATCTCGGTGATGGTAGGCGCCATGAGCGCACGTACCGTGAACGGCACACTGGTCGTGGCGCGGTTCCCCGCCGTGTCGTACGCGTACACGGTGAGCGTGTGCTCACCCGCCTCCGCACGCACGCGGTACGAGCCGTCGTCGTCGGGATTCCAGTCCTCGAACGATTCCGCATCAACGGCCCGCTCGTAGCGGGAAGCCATACCCGAGAGGGCGTCCTTCGCCTCAAGGGTGAACACGGCTTGGCCGCTGCTCTTGTCGTCGCGAGGCGCCTCCACGACCGTGAGGGTGGGTGGCGTGAGGTCCACCTTGAGGGGGTGGCGCACGACCTCACTCCACTCGTCACCACGCTTGAACTGAAGCAGGAAGTAGTGGGTGCCCTCCGTGAGGGTAAGCGGCACCGAGCTCAGCGGTATGGGGTAGACCGTCGCGGGGGTATCCGCTTCACTACCGCGCACATCGGCTCGCATGCCGGTCACCCCCTCCGGCAGGGGCCACGAGAGCTTCAGGGTGCTTGTGGCGTACCACCCGTCGGAAGATGATGCGGATGCGGTGATGCCGAACTCCTGACCGCGCAGGTACGACACCGCCGCCAGTGCGGAGGGTACGACATCCTTCGGCACGAGCGTGTACGTGGCGTTCCTGAGGGATGCGACGATACCTGCGCTCTCCACCACCGAGGCAGCGAGCGAGTAGGTGGAGCGTGCGGACCCGCTCGCAACTCTAAGCTGTGTCGCCGCACTGCTCCTCACGGGGAGGAAAGTCACGTGTGCGACCAGTCCCGCACCCCCTTCGTACCCGTCGCGACCGCGGGTCATGACACCCGAGATGTCAACGCGCCCGGGGGTGCGGGTCGAATCCACCACCACGGTATCGAACACCGACCCCTCGTCGGACACCGACACAAAGGAAAGGTTGCTCGTGTCGTACGCGAGCGATACGTCAGCCGTTCCGACCGATTCACCCCCCGTGTCCACCCGCACCGCGACCGTCACGGGGTCGCCCACCGGGTACACCCCTACGGATGGTTCGATGAAGAGCGCGCCACCCGCAGCGAAACTCGCGGCGGGAACGCCCGCGAGAATACCGAGCGCCACTATGACCACACTGTAGCCGAGTCGGTGGTTCATACTTCACTGCTGCCGCCTGCTGTCACCTGACGCCGTTTGGCACGTACCCGGCGTACCCACATCACGACACCGAGCACACCGCCCCCAAGGAGAACGAGGAGCGCGAGGAGCAGCACGAGGAACGCCGGGTACGTGAGCACCTTGAGGAGCGAGAGAGGTGGCGTGTACTCAACGATGCGTTCGTTCCCGTTCTTGTCGACCGCCTTCACGAGAATCTTTGAGCGAAGCTCCTGGTCGCGCAGCACGTAGGGACTTTCACCACGCACCCAGTGCGACTCGCGGGGTACCCACGTGAGGAAGCCGAAGCGGTCCGGATCGGTCTCCAGTATCTCGTAGTGGTCGATGCCGCTCTGCTTGTCGGTGGTGGAGAACACGATGTAGTGCTTGGCACTGCCGACGGAAGGACCCCTAACGAGGGTAACATCAAACAGTTCCGGTGCGATCGTGTCGTTCTTTACCGCCTCAAGCCAGGTATTCGCGGGAGATGAGGACGTCGCGACGAAGTCAAGGTCTACACCAAGCACGGTCAGGTCCGCAGCGGCTCCGGTACCGTCGTTTCGGTACACCACCGTCCCGGGATCGACCACGATGCTCGCACGGATCGCTTCCGTGTTCCCCTCCAAGCGCGACGCCCCAGTCACCACGAGCTCGGCGAGCGTGTCCGCAGCACCAAGGTCACCGGAGACCCTGCCGCAATACCCACCCGGTATGCCACCCTCAAGCACCACGAGCCCCGTTTCGCCCGAGGGGCCGCGTTCGATTGTTGGTCGCGTGGTCCAGAGCGGGATGATCGAGCTCCCGACCCCGATATCTATCACCGAGAGCACCGCGGGATCGTACGCGAGACGGACCGATACCGCGTTGATACAGGTCCCCTGCGGGTCGATACGTACCGGCACGGAGAACGTGTCCGTATGACCATGCACCCCGCCCGGCGGGTCGAGGTACAGGTGCGCAGCCCATGCCTGTGTCGGTATGACACATGCACTTAAGGCGCCTATGACGCTGAGGCCGAGCCATGCTCGCATGCCACCAGTATACCGCACCCCTCGGGCAATGTTCATGACACGACGGTGGATAGCGCCCATACACCCTTAACCCGTCCACTGGTAGAGCATGATCGAGAAATCGGGAAGCGAAACCGTACCGTCGGTGTTGATGTCTCCCATGGGCCCCGTGGAGTTCCAGTGGAACAAGAGAATGGAAAAATCGGTGAGGTTCACCAGCCCATCACCGTTGAGGTCGGCACTTCCCCCGGGAGTGGGTGTTCCCGTGCCTACGTAGAACGTGGTAAGGGCACTGTACCCGCTCTTGAGAGCCGTGTTCACGGGATCAAGGTAGTGGGCTCGCACCGTATGCTGGGCCTCGGCGGTGAGCGGCGAGCTATCGTACGCGATCGACCACTCACCAAGCTTCGACGCTTGGGTCTCCTCGGCGGCTTCAGAGGCATCCACGTACGCACGGACGGTGGCGCTTGGCACGGCGCTCCCGGCGAACGTCACCGACCCCCCGGGAGGCACCTGCTCCGGCGTTGCCCCAAGCGTCGGCGGTAGCAGGATGCCCGCGAGCGTCGTCACCGCGTTCTGAATGATCTGAAACGTCGCCGCGTACGTCACCGACCGCCGGCCCGCACGGTCCACCGCCCAAAAGCCAAACGTCGTGATGCCCGGCGTCTGATCGGTCAGCGAGAACTCGAACTGCGCCGCACCGTCCGCCTCCACGACACGCTCCACCTCACCGTCACGAAGTACCGTCACGGTGGCGCCCGGGTACGCACGCCCCTTGATAATGACACTCGTTTCCCCCAGGAACGGCACGGACCCTTCCGTAACGGCCCCCTGAATGCCGCGCGCACCACCACTACTCCTTCCTCCACCACCCCCTGTACTTCCACTACCTCCTCCACCTCCTTCGGTAACGGGGTCTTGCTCGTTCTGACACACGGGATCGCAGAGGTCGCCCGCTGTGTTGTTGCTGTCGTCGCACTCCTCACCATACAGGGTCTGCATGACCCCGTCGCCACAGTGCGGCCCCCACGCGGAACAGAGTGGTGTGCAATGCTTCCCCGCAATCGAATCCGCGTACACCCCCGTGTTCGTGCCATCATCGCAGAACTCATTGCCGCTCACGATCGCATCGCCGCAAACCGTAAGTGACACAGAGGTGGTGGCAACGTAGACCGCCCCGACCGTACCGGGAGTGATGCTCAAAGCAATACACACCGCAAACACCACTCTACATCTTGTGTTCGCTCGCGACACCACCCTGACTCCGTTCACCATACCCGAGCACGCACTACGTTCGGCGACGGGAGAGGTCGACCACACCACCCGGTGCTGCCCGCCGCATCGACGGATGTTCTCGCGACGCACGTGGCGCATCAGAGGCGGCGTCGCTCGGGGGGGTCCGGTTGCGACGCCGCTGCACACGCCGCACGCGACGGTGCGACACGAACACCGTAAGGAGCAAGAGGAGAATGACCGCGCCGATAGGTAGCGCAACGGAAAGCAAGTCGCCCCGGGACAACCCATCGAACCCGTATCCGACGTATCCGGCTAACGTGCCGCGCGGCAACACCGAGAGAGTGAGCTCACCCGTCCTTTTGACGGTGTCACTGAACTGGAATATCGAATACTTCACGAGGTACGCCCCCGGCGGGAGCCGTGTCGGAAGGTACGCGACAACTTCGCGCGTTTCAAACGGACGCACCTGCTCGATCGCATTCGTGTTTACTGTCGTTTCGAGCACGATGGTGCCCCGCTTGTCGTAGATATCGAGCTGCACCTTCGCGGGCGCCGTTGGTGCGTTACCGGTATTTTCGATACCCATGGTAAAGGTAATCTTGCCGGGAAAGTCGAGCCACCAGAAACGACGTGCCTCCTCGACCTCACTGAGGCGGACCCGTTTCACCTCGAAATCTCGCACCTCATCGACTACCCGCAAATCAACGTCTACCTGTGCACCGAGCGCTATCGAGACGCCACTCGCGGGGTCCGGGGACACCGTACGAATGCGGATACTACCGGTGTACTGCTTGTACTCGGCATTAGCGGGCACACGCACGGTCACCTCGATCGGTACCTGCTTCTCACCCTTCGGGAGCAAAAATTCGGTACCGCGGTCGATCGTGATCCATGATTCTGCCCCGGGAACGTTGAGGGTAAGCTCGGCCTTGAGGTCTTCGATCGGGTCCCCCCGCACCAGGGTAATCTCCTGGGTAAATTCACTCCCCTGGGTGAGCTTGTCGTTGCGCACATAGGGAGGCGTGATACCGAACCCCGCATGTACGTAGGGTGCCACCACGTACAGTGCCACGAAAAGACTCACGCCGAGCAAGCGTGCGCACCACTTCATATACCCATCTTTTTCTTTATTCACACAAGCAAACCCACTGACTCTCAGTGCGTCTACCCCATTGTAACGGGAAACCCATGGAAAAGACACCCATCCCCCTGTAGACAACCTGTGTACAGGGTTATAGGGGGTGGGAAAAAAAACACCCGTAAAGGGCGATGTACCACGCACTCCCTGCCAAGGTTACCACTCACTACTTGCGGACACGACCGCATCGATGTAGTTCCTACCGATATAGTCGCCAGCGAAGGTAATGCTCGAGGGTACCGCGATGCCCCAGTAGGTATCATCGTTGGTTGGCGAGGAGGTCGATGTCGTCTTCAGAATGGTGACGTTCACGAACACGGGGGTGGTGCTGGTCGAAAGCTGGTAGCCTGATGCATACGCGAGGCTCGAAGAGGTCGTAGCGTAGTGCTGGTAGGGCACGTATATGGTCGAGGTCGCGTACCCGGTACAAGTCGGGTACGTGACACACATCGCATCACCCGAGAGGTACTGGTCAAGGCCGGTGTTCCCCGTTGCATAGACGGTTGTCGTGGCGATATGCGTTCCGGTATTCTGTCCGGGCTCCCATGATCCGTAAGCTATCGGACTTCCCGTGGCACGGAAGGAAAGAAACTGTATCACCTCGGAAGCGGAGTTTGCCGCTTCGTCCTCGGTCGAGTACACACCGGTCGCGGCGTTGTCATCCGTTCCACGTGCGGATACGCGCCAATCCTGACCTGCGTACTGGCTCCCCACATCGGTCGGATCGGCGATGTACCACAGGGGGAACGTACATTCCCACGTGACCGAAAGCGTACTTGCGGTGCAGGCCGCACCTGGAGCTTGATAGCAGGTTGGCACCCAGTTCGTACTCGTGTGGGTGTAGCAGTTGTTCGCGTTGTACTCACCCGAGGCATCACACCCGAGCCCGTAGGCACCTCCGATAGTCGAACGGAACACGTTGATGTCGACATCCGTAATCTCGTTCGTAGCACCGGTGTTGAGGCAGCCGTTGTCGTCGGAAACGTCGAAGCGTGCCACGAAGGCTTGCGTCTGCCCCTCCGGGGTCGCAAGGTTTAGGTTCGTATCGAGCGTAGTCGAGCCATACACATCGTAGAGCTCAATCGTGGAAGAGGCAATGTATGGTGCGCTGTTTGCGATCGTGAGCACGGTACTCGAGCCCTGCCAGGCGCCACTTGGCGTGTGGCCGAACGCGTCAACAATGTACACGTACGCGCCGAGGTTTCCGTCCTGAGCCGGTATGGCAAGGGTGGTCGAGGTCGAGGGATTGCCGAGGGTCGTGAACGAACTCGTTGCCCAGGTGCCCCCCGCACCGCACCCCGGCGTAGCCGCCACAAAGTCGGTGGCCTTGCAAACAAAGAGACGCAGCTGGTCACCCCCCCGTATGACGTCGGTCGTGTCGGTCGCGGTCGTCGTCCACGTAACAGTACCGCCCGGAACGGTCGGTGAGTTGTCGGCGGCGATGGTGAACGTGGGACGGTGGTTCACCACGAACGGCGAGCTCGTCGCCGATGCGGCACCTGCCTCATGGAGACCGTTGTACATGGTCGCATTGCAGCGAGGACTGCCGGCGTTACCGTCGCAAATGTACGCGTACCAATCGTTCTTTTCAGGCATGGATTCCGTCGTGGTGGTACTCACGGTAGCCGCGTTGCCGCTCACGGTCGAAGCGCTCACCCCCCACTGGTTCGACAGGCCACCCCCGCATGTGGGGGCTGCGGAAGCGTTCGGGGTCGGGGTGGAGCTTGCTTTGCATACGAGAAGGTAGTAGTTCTCCCCGTTGCTGTCCGAGGCGGTCGCGGTCCATACGGTCGAGGTACCCGAGTTCGTGGGAGTCGTGGTGGCGGACGCGTAGAGTTCGCGTGCCGTCACCGTCCACGCGGGAGGCGTGTTGAGGACCGTAACCGAGGTGGTGGCTGTGGAGGTTGCCTGTGCACTCGGCACCCCGCCGCCGATTCGCATGTCAAAGAGGGCGAGGAGTGCCGCGAGGAAGAAAAGCGATACGAGCAGTGTGCTCGCCATCACCTTACCCTTTGTTCGCACTGTGTGCTGAATACCCTTCATGTATGAATAATGCTATGCAACGGCTCCGTGCAAAAAACCCATGTGCATAGTGTACCGTATGTGTGGGTTGCGTCGTGTGTAGAGCCCTGTGGATAACCCTTGCTTTCCACGTAGGGGGTGCGTCAGACTACTTATATCGAATAGCGTCAAGTGGGTTGAGTGCGGCGGCACGACGTGCGGGAAACACACCGGTCAAGAAGCCGACGACCGCCGAAAACGCTGCAATGAAGAGGATGAACATGAGCGGGTAGGAAAAGAGCGCCACGGATTTGCCGCCGAAGCTTGACGCAGCGACGTTGACCATGGTGTTCAGGGCAAACCCGATACCGACACCGATCGAGATACCGACCACCCCTCCCAAGAACCCGACGACAACCGCCTCTGCAACGAACAGGATCTTGATATCGTTCGCCGAGGCACCGAGGGTGCGCATGATGCCGATCTCACCGGTACGCTCAAGGAGGGTGACCGTCATGGTGTTGAACATGCCAATCGCCGACACCACGAGCGCAATACCGCCGAATGTGGCAAGTACCGCCTGAATACCTTGGAAGATTTTTTTCGCCTGCTCGACGGTCTTCGAGAGAGCCGTGACCCCGAACCCCTTCTCAATGAGCGCCTCACTGACGGGATCGAGGTAGTCGGCTTTGTCGACCAACACCTGGGCTCGTTCATACTCGTCTACGGCAAACTGACTCGTAAGCTCATCGAGGAGCAGTATGGCGCCCGGCCTGCTCGCCTCGCCGCTTACACCCACGATCGTATAGCGCTTTTTCATCTCGAACTCCGTGGTTTCATTCGAATCTCGCTTCGGCACGAATACACGAAACGACACCTGCTTGCCGATCGCACTCGTCGGGTCTGTGACCCCGAAGAGTTTCAGCATGGCGCTTGTAAGGATGACGTTGCCCCGATCCTCCTCGACCGTGTTTTGGGTGAACAATCGCCCCGCGGCCTCTTTCGTACCCGTAAAGCGGAAGTAGTTCGGCGTGGTGCCTTGGAGAAACGTGTTGCCGGTGAGCCCCTCGAACGTCACGAGTGCGGCGTAGCTTGCGAGAGGAGCAACATCCTGCACGTGCTCGATCTCAAACATCTCCTGAACGGTCTCGGGATTCAGGGTGATCGATCGTGCAGGTGGCGGAGTGACGTTGAGTGATCGGAGCGTGTCCCCAAGGACAATTTGCTCAAGGATGATATTCTGGAGACCGAACCCGAGGCCCACGAGCGTCACAACCGCACCGGTACCAACGCCCATGCCGAGAATGGTCAACCACGTACGAGCCGGGTTGGTCTTGAACATACGGGTACTCAGCTTGGCAATGTCGGATGCGCGCATAGGTTTCTAGAATGAGTGGTAATACCATCCCCAACTAACGGTTCGGTGGGGTGTGCTATCTCTCCCCACAGGCGAGGGGTGCTGGAGGCACTCCGCAAGACGTTGTGAGACAGATTGCGATGCGAAGCGAACGCTATGTCCACAACACGCAGGGAACCTGTAGGGTTTGGGTGATGAGTGTGCGCCGAACCGTACATTGGTTTTGGTGTGAGTATGAGTGCCGGAGTCACCGCCAAGATGTGGCGAACTACGGTCAATGAAACGACAGGGTGTCTGTTGGCACGGATTCATCCATCGCACCTTCATGGCGGTGTTAAGTCTCATACTCGGCATGCTCATACTCATACTGCACGATCGCTTCACCGCTCGACACTCTACTTCCCTCCCCGGTGCAGGAGGTGGGTAAACTTGTACCAAAGCCCCTTATCCATCTCTTCGAACTTCTTCGCCTGGGCCGCATGCAGATTGGTCTCGCTCGGTTTTGCCTCTTGGTGCTGAGCAAAGTGAGACACCCCCTGGGCGATGAGCTTCTCGATGTAGCGAGAGAGGTCGGCGGCCATGTAGATGTCGAACCCGCCCCCGCCACTCTCCCTTGGAAGACGCAACTGCCGATGAAACTCTTCTCGGGTGATGTACCCGTACACGCGTGCGGTCACCGCTTTCATGAGCACTTCGAGGAGCACGCTGTCCGGCGCGATCTTGTACTCGCCGAGCATGTAGGCCTGCACGTGCTTCACGAGGTCGAGACGTGCCATATCAACGGTATCGGGTCCTCGCGTGACGCGCCTGAACCGAACAATGTCCTTTGCCTGGTCGAGTACCTGGTACATGCGCCGGGTCATCTCGGATGCCTGCTGCGGCTTGATGCCACAACCGCCCTGCTCGTAGTCGGCGGTGAGGATGGCGCGAAACTGCTCTTCCGAGAGTGTTCCCTCGATGACGTGCTGGGTCATACGCTCGAGGCGCACGATCTGGTCGAATGAGAGGTTCTGCGTGAGGAGGTTGATGAGCGACTTCACGCGGAGTTGTTCGGGGGAATCGTACGGGTAGATACGGGCGAGCTGCTCGATCTCGGTCACGATGGTCTCGCCGGGCCGTACCTTGATGATCTGACGCTTCTCCGGGTTCGGCACGATGCGATCCACTTTGCCGTAGTCGAGGTAGAATACGCGATGAGCGTACGGAAGATACTTTGCATCGTGCGTGACGAGAAGCACGGTCTTCTTGTCCCGATGATTGATCTCTTCGAGCGTGTTCATGACGGCTTCCGCCGACACGGCGTCGAGGTTTCCGACCGGCTCGTCAGCGATGAGGATCTCCGGGTCATTCACGAGCGAGCGGGCGACAGACACACGTTGCTGCTGACCACCCGAGAGCAGCGTGGGTCGCTTGTGCGCCACGTGTGCGATACCGAAACGGTCGAGGAGGTCCATCGCCCGTCGCTCGCGCACCGTCGGCGGCAACCCGGCAAAGATAAGGGGGAGCTGCACGTTGTCGAGGACGGTCAGTGAGGGAATCAGGTTGAAGGACTGGTACATGATGCCCATGGTCTTGCGTTGGTACATCACGAGGTCCATCGGCGCATAATCATAGATGGAGTCACCTTTCACAACCACCTTCCCTGCCGTTGGTGCAAGGACGCCGAAGATGCTGTAGAGGAGCGTTGACTTGCCGCAGCCCGACGGACCAAAAAAGATCACGTACTCGCGCGATGCTATTTCGATGGTGACATCGATGAGCGCCTTGAACTCATTGCTCTGACCCGCATTGTAGGTCACGTCGACGTGGTCGGTGGTAATGATTGACCTCATGATCGTTCAGTTGTTTGTACGCACAAGATGCTTTCGAACGTGCTGTGGTGTACGTAAACGCTCACGAAAGCAGGTTGCATCATACTCACTTCTTCCCTATGTTTTTCACCCACCCGAACGTACCTTCGAAGTTCTCGAGAATGATATCGATGATGCTTTTTTCCTTCTCGGGCGTAAAGAGTACGAAATCCTCCGACCGAGCCGTGTTCTCGCTCCGATCCACACACTCGACCCAGAACTTGTATACCGTCGAGGGCAGGAACTCGGTGACGACACGTACGTGGTCAAGTGCCGGCTCGGTGTTCGCGTCCATGCTGCGCGCGCTATCCGCGGTGGCAAGACCCTCGCTGTAGAAGAAGCGGCAAAAACTTGGTTCATCGGTCGCCCAGCTTACGATGGTCTGAATGCGCGTCTCAGCACCCGGATAAAGCGTGCTCTCATTGTTGACCCGGGTGATGATGGGCGGCTCTTTATCGCGCACCGTCGTGAACATGATCGGTTCGCTCTCCATCGCTTCACCCTGCTCGTTCTCCGCCTTCACGGTTGCCATGTACGTGGCGCCAAGGGTAAGATTCGTGAGTCGGACGGTCTGCGTCGTGAGGAACTCGGGGCTCCCCTCCGAGCGTACCTCACCCGTCACCGTATTCTCATAGACGACCGCACCGGCAGCGGGTATGTCGGTAGACCACGCGAACGTTACCGAATCCTCCTCGATCTTGATGATCTGCACATCCTCGATCGTCGGTACCGGCGACTTCGTGGTAAACGTCACATCCTCGCTCTCCCCCGAGAGGCCGAACTCATCCTCCGAGTAAACCTGGAAGTGGTATGTTGTTGCGGGCGCAAGGCCCGTGAGGGGCACCTCGTGACTTTTTGTGACGTCCTCGAGCTGAGCGATACTCTGTGCGTAGCTGGAACCGTCCCAGCGATACTCGGGCGAGAACCGAACGACTGAGTTGCTGTCGCGACTCGTCGCCCAGATGATCTTTGCCTCGGTGGCGGTCACATCAATCGCACGCGGCACACCAATCACCTCCGGGGGGCGCAACAAGTCTTGCGCTTGATCGGACACTGCTTGCTGTACGAGCTTGAGCGCTTCCGGATCCGTAACCTTGGAGATGATGTCCTGCGCTTGCCCCACGAGTGTCTGCTGCTCCTGCGATGAAACTTTCTCGATATCCTTGATATCCTCGAGGCCGCCGGTCGTGAACACGAAGTCACCCGAAACACCCTGATTCCCCAGTTCATCGGTGCTCGCCACACGAAAGTGGTAAATGGTTGACGCATCAAGGTCGTCCAGGGTCACTGTGTGCTCAAGTTTGTCGGTGCCCGGAACACGCATCACCCCGTAGTGTGGCTGCTTACCGAAGTTCACGACCGAGTCGGCCGGCTTGTCCGTGACCCACGTGATCACGGCGGTGTGCTCTGTTGAAGAGGCGATGCGTACATTCGTGATGTCGGGCGGATTATCCGCATGAAGTATCCCCGCATGCACCACGAACACCGCCGCTATGGCGCACGCGCCCATACCCAACACGATGCGGTAGGTTCGCATATGTTCAATGCACCTCACGTTTCTTGTTCCGACGCACGTACCAGAGGAGCATGCTTGAGAGACCGACGAGTACAAGCCCCACGGCCCACCAAGGGTAGAAATAGTACACCGCAGAACGGGTACAGGTGGCGTATGCCGATGTACTGCCGTCGCAGTAGCGATCCGCCGCGAACGACAGCAATCCCACACCGGTACATACGACACCGAAAAAGAGGCGCGCATGCGCGGCAATCAGGGCGAGATCATCACATACCTGACGGTACACGTAGTACAGCACCGCACCGCTGAACGCGCGCGCCCACCGCACTCCCCGTGCACCACCGGAACGGTCCATACCGCTCCAGTATACCGAAGCGTGCTACCTCGGGGCAACTCGAAACGCGTCGAGCTCACCCCTCACGTCCCTGTAGGGGAAACGAGATGACGAAGCGTGATCCGTCACCTTTGATGGATTCGACGGCAATGACGCCTCCCATGTGCTCGGTAATGTACTTCGTGATCCACAGTCCCAAACCGGTGCCGGCAACACCCTTGGTTTCTGCGGCCTCAACACGGTAGAACTTCGCGAACAGCTTCTGTTGCTCTTCGGCCGTCATGCCAACGCCGGTATCACGCACCGCAACCGTGAGACGGTCGTACTCGAGCTGTTCGGTCACCCGTATGCCTCCGGTGAGGGTATACTTGACCGCGTTCGATACGAGGTTGACCAAAACCTGCTTCAAGCGACCTCGATCGACACGTACGAACGCATCCGACGCCTCTGTGGTTGGCTCAAATACGAGTGTCAATCCCTTCGCCCCGGCTTGCGCCGAGAACATATCCACAACCTCCCTGCATACCTCCGCAACCTTCACACGGTCGGGTGAAAAACGCATGCGACCCATTTCGATACGTGACACATCGAGAATGTCGTCGATGAGTCCGCGAAGCTCATCAGCAGACACATCGATGCGACGCAGGTACTCGGCGCGCTCACTATCACCCAGGGAGCCTTCCTTGAGGAACTCTATGTACCCCCGGATCACCGTGAGAGGGCTCTTGAGCTCATGGCTTGCCATAGAAATGAAACTGTCCTTCATTTCATCGACCTCAAGCTGCTTTTTGTAAAGGGTCGCGTAGTCAATGATGCGTGCGTGACGAAAGAAGAAGAGGAGAATCGCGCCGAGGACGCCGCCCAGAATGTAAAAGCTCGTACGCATGCTGTCGGCGAGAAGCTTGTCCGCCTGAGAGAGACGCTGCTCGGACACCGCAAGTGCGTGTGCCACCCCGCCCGTATCCACGATCGCGCGCGCAGTCACGAATCGGCGGTCGTCACCCGTGCCAAGTACCGTAGAGTACGGGGAGGTGGGATCACTAAGCGCGCTCCGATAGAGCGTGTCCATAAACTGGTCCACCTGCCGTACCTCCCCCCACGTACGTGCGTTGCTGGCAAGCACACTCCACCTGCCCGTTCCCTGTCGCGCCAAAACCACGAGGTCTTTGACGGTCTCGTTCTCCGCCACAAGGGCCGCGAGCCGCTCCGAGAGCACGTTCGGCTGCGCCATGATCTCTGGCACAAACACCACGATACCATCGAGCATCCACCCCGCACGGTCGTTCATGAGCTGTTGCTGCGCACTCTGTGCAACAGACGCGAAACGGTACGCCGTGAAAATGAACGCCATGCAGATGAGTACGCCCATGAACGCCGTACTCCAGAGCTGGGGATGGTCACGCAAGAAGGCAAGACCTCCCCGAAAGTACGTTGCGTAGGTTACCTTACGCATGTGGCTGTGACGACGCAGCGGATTCACCATCCATGCGTCGCGCTCGCATGGCACCGATGAGGATAATGCCTCCGACCGAGAGCGCCAACATGCCGAGCAGCGCGAGCGTCACCATGTGCTGCAGCGCAGTATTGACCGGATCTACGGTCGCAGGAACCGGCGTATACTCGATCGCTTGCGCGGTCTTCACGAAGGGTATCGGGGTACTCTTCGCGAGCACCTTTCCCGTGTTATTGACGGACGCAAGGTAGAGCTCATGCGAGCCGTCATCAAGTGCCTTGTCGAGTGTGTACTCGAAGCGACCGTCCACATCGGCACGCACGGTCACAATAATCGGAGTCGAGTACACGTAGAGTGTCACGAACGAGTACGGTGTGGATGTACCCACGATGCGCACCGCATCAACGCTCGTAGCATCACGCGCCACCTGCACCAGGTCGATGGAGGCAACGTGGAACAGGTTTGGAAGGGGTTCGCCCGCATACCGAGGCGACTCGGACACGACCGGTGTGAGAGAATCTTGTGTCGGGTCAAGACCAAGGAGTACCCGTTCCCCATCGGAGAGCACACCACGTCCCGTGAACGGGTGCAGTGGGTCACTGTGGTACAGGTTCACTTCGTCAAAATCGGACACCCCATCCCCATCCGCATCACGCGTTTGCTCCGCCGCTCCGCTGCGGCGCGCGAGCGCAAAGAACGTCCGCATGCGTTGCGTCCCCTCATCGGAAGAGGTATCGGGGACCGTCGCCTTTTCATCACTCGCACGAACAAGGTCGACCACCACAGGAGTCGTACTCCCCGCCCCACGTTCGTGTTTTACAAGATCTTCAACGATCGTGGCTCGTTCCTCCGCCGAGGCGGTGGCGAGCCGTTCGAACAGGGTGGTCGTTGTGCCGAGCTGCTCACGAGCTTCCACAACATGCAGAGGGATACTGACGCTCGTCGTCCCCATGGTAATACCGAGGCGTTCCGGTGATACCACTATCTCGGGAATCATCGCCTCGGCTGCCTGAGGTACCGTTACCGGCGTCGCGGGTGCGGGCTCTCGGGGTACGGACTTGGGGAGAACGGTAGCTCGTGGTACCACGACCGTCTCTGCTGCCGCGGTCGATGCGGGCGCGCTTACCGGAACGGGTGTCGATGCGGGCGCAGGTGCTGGCGCCGTAACGACCGGTGCAGTGGTCGTCGACACGGGTTCCTCGACAAGGTCGCCCACACGATCGAACGCGGCACAGAGAATGGCAACGGGGGAGGGGGTATCCGCAGGGTAGTGTGCGTGTACCCCGAGGAATCGCACGGCGGAGCGAGTGAGGGGAAACACCTCCGTCTTTGAGACAAATACCTTCTCCCAGGTCGGCACGTCCTTCGCATTCGGTGTCCGCGCCACGACGCCGCCGGCGCTATCGAACAAGGTACCGTACCATGTCTCATACGTATCCGATGTATCGGTTGCGTGCATGGCGGCGAGTCGAGCCTCGTAGCGCCCCGGCGGGATCGGTGTCGTGGAGGGTAGAGACACGGAGAGGCTCTTAAGAGAGGTGCCGTTAGCGTATACGGTCAGCCCGCTGAGCGGCACCGTACCCTTGTTCGTGAAGTCGACAATGGCACGGCCGCTACGGGCCATGATCGGACACGTGGGGTATGTTTCTTGGACAACAGCGGTCGTCTCCTCAATCGGCTCCTCGTTGTTGGGGAAGGAGGCGGTTTCTTCCTGGACGACATTTTGCGGCTCCACCTGCTGTGTGCCGGGGTCATACGTAAACAGAGCACAGAGCGGCACCACGAGCTCGGGAGTTTGCTTCCCATACGCGGCATGGCGCGCGCCCGCTCGCACGGGGGCGGTGGTGAATGCGAGGCGTTGCTCTATGGTGTCTTGGTAGACCTCCATGCCGGATGGTACATCTCCCGAAGGCTCGCTCTTACCGATCATGGTTCCCGATTCCGTTTCGAGGAAAAGGTACCAGCTTTGGTGCAGGTACTCCGCACCGAGGCCGGGCGGCGCGTAGCTCGCAAAACGCACACGGTACGGGCCGGCCGGGATGGCCGGGATGGTGATCGGACCATACTGCGCATCCATAGCGGTCCCGTTGGCGACAAGTGCGAGCGTATCAGCGACTACGGTCCCACCTGCGGTAAAGTCAATAAGAATGCTGTTTGCGCTTCGCGTCAAAGGGCACGTGACCGTTTGCGTCAGAGGAGAGCTCGACTGTATCCCTCCACCTCCACCAACCCCCGTGGGGGTAAGGAGCATGCAGAGCGGAATAACGTACTCCCCCGTCTGAGCCTGCGTATCAAACCCTGCGTGCTGTACATATACATGTACGGCCGCGGCGGTAAGCGAGAGCGTCTGTGCCACGGGGTCTTGGAAGAGCAAACTGTTATCCGGCACATCTGACGATGGGTCCGTCCTACCAAGAGTCATATCACCCACTCCAAACGAAGCATACCAACGCTGGTTGCTGAACGAGCCGCCGGCGGTTGGCACGTAACTCGCAAAACGCACCGTGTAGGTGCCATACGGTATCGCCTTTTGAACCGGTCCATAGCGCGCGTCATCTAAAGTGCCGTTTGCTATGAGCATGAGCTGAGAAGCGGGGACAGTACCTCCTTCGGTAAAATCGACGAGGATGCTCGTACTGTCCGGCGGGGTGAGGGGGCATGCCACGTATCCTCCTCCCGCCGTTGCGGACAAGGAAAATCGGGCGCCCGAACCTCGGGAGAAAGCATCGGTGTGTACCTGCGACCCGACATAGAACGCGGCTCCCCCCACCAACACGGCAACACTTGTTCCGAGTACACACACAACCGCGGGACGAATGCCAAACATAGGTAGCCTAAGTATGCGTCACAACTACGAAACGGACGAGCGGTTTGTGTGGATACCCATACCCCTTTACAACGCCGACGCGACGAACGCCGCGAACGCCTGCTCGAGCTCGCCTCGCACACGAGCAAGGTTGCTGTAGAGCTGTGCGGTCGTGTCGAATCGCTCCTGTGCCACATCGGTCGCACCGTTGATGGTGCGCACGTGCTCGTCGGTAAGCTCTCCCATATCGGCGAGAATGCGGGTGACGATGGCGTACGTATGATCGTTGCTTTCCGCAAGGAGCGCCGTGATGCGCGCCGACAGTTCGGCTCGTTCCCGAGCACGCGCCACAAGGCTCGAGGCTTCTCTTGCCCGCCTCATGCCCGTGAACGCCCGACCCGCGTTATCAAAATCTTGGAGCGTTGCGTATAGTCGTGCCTGTGCCGCCTGTGCCGCATCGATCTCTCTCTTCAGCGTATCGAGGTGTGTGAACGCAATCCGCGCAAGCGACTCTCGCTTTGCCGCGTCCATTGATTCCGTCAACATGGCGTTGAGGAGAGCGAGAAGCTCCTCGCGGTCCGTGTTCGCCTCAATCCCAGGTACGTGCACAAGCGTCTCAACGTCCTGTGCGATACCGGCATATGTACCGTACGCATTCACGAACGCAACAACGGTGCCACGCTCCCCCCCAAATCCCCCATAGTACAGCCACGCGTAGGTGCCTCCACCCCCCGCGATCACCGCAGATACGATTGTTACGAATAAGGCGCGCATACAATTAATACTATGAACATGGATGGAATCGATATTCGTCAATCACCTACTGCATAAAAGGTGGTATGTCCGACGTGCGCCAAGCCGGCTGTGCCGGTCGGAACATAAATGCCCCAATAGAGGTCGTCGGTCACCGGGGTTGAGGTCGAGGTCGGTTTTTCAAGGTCCACCTCGAGCGTACTTGGACTGCCCGAAAGGGCGGAGCAGATGACGCAGGAAGAGTAGGTGAAGGAGGATGTTGCGAACTTCTGATTTGCCGCCGGTATGGAACTTGCTCCCGCGGTAAGATCGGTACCTTCGAGATCCACATCAACCCCCACGTTCCCCGTATTCTTGAGAGTGGAGGTGATGTTGTAACTGCCCGTATCTTCTCCAAGACCTACGTCACCGTACGCGATGTCTCCGGATGTAAGGGAAATACCGCGCATGGTGAGAACCTCTACGCCGTTCGCTGTCGAAGATGCCTCGTCGTTTGTCGTATCCACAATGTAGACCACGGCTTCCCAGTGCTGGGCATCATATACACTTCCAAGATCGGTCGGTTCGGCAAAGTATTGCATCGGGAAACTGCAGCTTACGGTGCAGCTGATTCCCGCGCAATTGAGGAGGGGGCATTGAAGCGACGTAAGTTGGTAACAGTTGTTTGGATTATCGGAACAACTACTTCCGAGCGCGCTTCGGTAAATCGTGGATGTGGCATACAGTATGTCTTCGAACCCGTTGACGTCCGATACCGTACCGGTCGCATAAATCGTTGTCGTCTGACCCTCAATGAGAACAATGTCCTCATCATTGTTCAAACTCCAATCATTGATTACGGGGCCGAACTTTCCGGTCACCTCGGCAACTTGACCATATGAATCAAGCTCGACACCTCCGTTGGTCGCACGGAGGCAGTATGAATCTTCCGTTGCATTTGCGGTAAGCTGTACCGCATACTCCACCTCGGTCAAGGTTGAAGTTGCCACCGTCATGGATGTGCCTTGGTTCGAAGGATTTTCGACCATGTACCCCGCCGCGAACGTGAGGCCGGAAGCGGTTGTCAGATGCTGAGTCGTTCGAGATTGGTCCGTGTACTGCGGCGATGACACCATGCATACATCATTCACATCACACCCGGCCTGATTCGGCACATCGTCATAGGTGACATCAGGCACGGCGGCACAGGTGCCATAGCCGGTCTTCGGAGCATACTGCAAACGGAACTGCTGGCCAAGCAGCTGCGTGCCGCTGTTTTCGATCGAGATACGTACGCGAAACGTTGTGTTCCAGTCTATGCTAACCGGCGTATCCTGGACACCAAGCCACGATGCCCCTCCGCCTTGCTGTGCTACGCCGAAACTGTAGTTTGGTTCGGATGCGGCGTACGGATAGGCTGCAACAAAATCCCACCCGCCATGCTGACCCCAGAAGGTGAAGCCGGTACCGCCCGTCGTGTAGACACTGTTCGACGCACTTGTCGTTGCCACAAGTGTGTTGGCGCTATTATACACGGACACGTACAGCGTGTTATTTGTTTGCCAATCCACTTTGACCGTGTACCAACCACTCGACCACGAAACCGTACTTGAAGCGAGTACCACACCGGAGGCATCGTTGCTGGCCACGTCTCGTGCAAGTATCAACCTATCGTTCGGATATTGATCGAGACACACCGCATAATTATCGTTACCGGATCCGGGACTCTGCACCGCAAAGAGTGTACATGGTTCGTCATCGTACGCACTGTCGATATACTGCTTGAAACGTACCGTGCTTCCTTGACCAAATGTTGTACCTGTTTGATAGATGCCGTCAGTGGTAAAGTCACCGACCTTCGACGCTTCCGCCTTCAGAATGTATGCACCTTCGGCCCCACTATCCGCGACCACATCAAAGTACGTCGTGTCACCTGAATACTCGGCAATGTTATCATCTTCAAAATCGTCAAAGAACGTAAAGGTGTCATCACCACTTTCCGCATTTGCCGCAAAATCATTGTCATAGTACATAAAGACGGTGCCGTTCGCCTGCGCCGCGACCGTGGGCACCTTGACCCACACGGTAGCCGTTGCTGCGGTGTACGACTCAATGAAAAACGGTACGCTCGTAGTGCCGGAACTGTCAGTAAACCGAAGGTCATCGTAGTTCGCAAGCATCCCATCGGCATAGGGAATCTGCAGGCGTAGGGGGTAGTTGGTAAGTGCCACACCGTTCGGGTTACTTACGGTAATACGTTTGCGAGAGGTCCAATCGGCATCGTACCATTCGTTCGCGGGTGCACCTTCCCCGCCATCGTCCGCACGAAGACGATAGTGGGCTTGGGAAAGCTCAAGACAAGCGCTATCATCCCAACGAATCGAGCCGCAGGCATCCACCCCATCACTATCTTCGTACTCACCATCGAAACCGCCATAGTGACCCGTGAAATCCCAGTAATTTGCACTGGAACCACTTAATCGGACGTTCGTACCCGTCGCGACACCCGACGTTGATGCAAACCGCATTCCCAAAATCTGCTTGGACGGATTTTGGTCGATCGTTGCAGCCGCGACGGTAAGGAGAGTGCCCGCATTCACTCCAAGCTCAAAATCGCCATACGATAGGGAGGTAACGGTGGTCGCACCGGAGATTGTCAGGCCGACGTCGGCAAGGTTGCGTACGCTGTAGTACTGTGCGTTCAAGGTGCCTCCCGTCTTCGTGATGGCATACGTACCGCTCGCGATACCCGCTATCGTTGTGGTCGCACCGACACTACCCACAACCTCAAGAGTACCGCTTCCCAGGGACAGTACGCTTCCGGTTGCGATGCGCACATCAACTTGACGCGACGAAACGCCGAGTGCCGTCCCATCAAAGTCCTTCGCGTAGCTCCAGTACACATTGCCCGTTGTCACGTACTCCCCCCACACGTAGAGATCGCCATCCTGTGCGGCATGATCCATGGAATACAGCGAGCTTGATGCATGCACGGTCGTTGTCGCACCGGATGAATTCCATAGAGCCACGTCGGTATTCGCGCCGAGCGTGAGGAATGCGTAGGCATCACCTCCTTGTGTCTTATTGTTCACCGTGTAGCTCGTACCGGAAGCGTTGAGGTAGAGGATACTGTTCGTCCAATCGGTCGCAGTGCCACCCATAAGGTTCTGAAACGCACCCTGCACCTCGAGTCTCGTCGAGCTCGCAAGCGTAAATGCGGTACCCGAGAGCAGACGGAAGGCGTTGCTCGTTGTTGCGTTTCCCGTTACGGTCCATCCACCTCCCGCCCCCTGAATCGTGACCGCACTTAAGGTCGAGCTACCTGCGGTGATACTCTGCCCCGTCGAAGTGCCAAAAAATACGAGCGTGCCCGCATTCGCATTAAACGTGCTCGCGTTTACAAACGAGCGACCGATCGCAAACGTGCCCACAGGGGCCGTGAGCGCACCGGCGAGGATCGTGGTCGTACCTGTCGTCGTTGCGTTCGTGTCGGTGATGCTCCACGAGCCGCTTCCGGCGACCGTGAGACTCCCGAGCGATGATCCGCCGAGCGTCACCGACTGCGCCGCAAGCGAACCATACAAGTGTAGCGTTCCGACATGGGTGAACGAACCGCCACTTCGCACAAAACTGTTCGCAACGGCGAATGTACCCCCGGGTAACGCGACACTGCCTGCACTGATCGTGACCGAACCGGTCGAGGTGGCGTTCGTGTCGGTCATCGTGTGCACACCACTGCCACCAAACGCGAGCGACCCGACCGCGTACCCGCCGAAAGTGACCGACTCGGCCTGCGCGGAGCTGAAGCGAATGCTCGTCGAAGCGGCGGACATCGTGGCGCTGTTCACAAACGACCCACCCACCGCAAGCGTCGAAGTACCCAGTGTAACCGACCCCGCCGTGATGGTGAAATTATCTGTCGTTGTCGCATCACGATCCGCAAAGGTCCACGCGCCCCCGTTGCCATTGAACGTGAGGGCATAGAAAGGCGAGGTGTCGGGACTCACCACCTTGCCCGTCGTCGTCGCGGTGAACGTGACGGTAGAAAGGCCCGCGGTGAAGAGTGCGCCCGAACCGGTAAGCCAGCTGCCTCCTATGGAGTACGCTTCCGTGGCTGTTGAGGAGGAAACGAGCGATGCGCTATTTTGGAGTTCAATGGTGCCATCGTGGGCGGTACCGGATCCACCCGAGACAAGGGTGATGTTGCCGCCCGGCCGGAAGGTTTTTCCACTCCAGACAATGAGTTTTGTGTTGGCGGGAAGTGACAACGTATGCGGCGACGTGCTTGTAGATGCGGTGAAGGGGACGTCCGTGTCGTCGCTTGAATCGTAGACCGCAAGGTGTGCAATCGTAATCGGCGTCGTGTCTTCATGCCGTACGATCACTCTATTCTCATATAGATGCATGTTGTAAACACTGGAGACCAAGTCCGTCGTCACATTTGCGGCTCGCGTGCTCGTACCATCGAGGTAGACCGTGATCGTGTTCCCCGGTTCATAGTTGATGCCCGAGAACGTGTATGCGCCCGTGCCCGCCGCACAGGAGGTCGCCTGGGTGCTCGTGCCTTGGATCATGATTCGTACCACCTGGCTTGACCCGTTGCAGAGGGAGGAGACGGTGGAGCCCTCATCGCTGTAGACGTTGCCCTGTATGCTTACTGATGCCGCCGAATCACTCCAGACCAAGTACCCCGGGTCTTCGATTGGCGCCGAGTCATTATCGTATGGCTCGCCGTAACGTACTCCAAAGCCGGGAATGAAGCGCCATGAGGACACCGATGTGCCGCTTGACGTAACGTTGTACCCACTACTCACGCCGGTCGAGGTGCCGAAGGTGATGCGTTGCCAATTCTTCACCGGGTTTGCGTCGATGACGGAACCCGCGACGGTCATCATCGTACCGCCGTTTATGGCAAGTTCAAGATCGCCGTCCGAGAGCGATGTTATCGTGGGCGACCCCGAGAACGAGAGGCCTGCGGTGCGGATGTTCCGAACGCGGTAGTACTGTGCGCCAAAGGTCCCTCCCGTCACGTTGATTGCATATGTTCCCGCACCCTGATTCTGTATGGTGGTCGTCGCACCGCTCGCCCCGAGGATCGCAAGTGAGCCACCGGAAAGTGTGGTTGTCGCATTGGCTGCGAGGTACACCGAAACCGGACGCTCTGAAGAGGTGGTCGCAAGATCCGTCCCATCAAAGTCGGTGGCGTAGCTCCAATGTTCGGTGCCGCTTGAGCGTACGTAGTCACCCCAGATGTACAGTGCACCATTCGTCGCGTTGTGGTCTTGCGAATAGAGGGACCCGCTCGCATCGACTGTGTATATCGTTGATGTTGAGTTCCACATGGCAATATCAGTATTCGCACCCACGCGAAGCGTGCCATACACATCTCCGGACACGGTCTTCGTATTGAGTGCATACGTTGTTCCCGAATTGAGGTAGAGCGTACTCCCGCTCCACGTCGTTGCTCCACCATCAACGGCATTTGTGAAGGCGCCCTGGACCGTAAGCTGAGTGCCTGATGTCTGTGTGAAATTGGTTGCCGCGGTAAGTGAGAAATTACCCGTTGAGGTGGCGTTTCCTGCCACTGTCCATCCCCCGCCGGCACCGTTGAAAGCAACATGATGGAACGCGGAAGCCCCCGGTGTTACCGTTTCTCCTGTGTCGGAAGAGTTGAACACGACGCCGCCGCCGTTTGCCGCAAAGGTGCCCTGATTGAGGTAGGAGCCGCCGATACGCAGATCGTTCGCGCTCGCGGCCTGGAACGTCGCACTCGCGCGGATGGTCACATCGTCGGAGACCGTAACGAGCGGGTCGTTGGTATCGACCTGTACCGTTACGGGGTTTGTACCGTTGCCGACCGTGAGTGAGTATGCGTTCGGCGAGCCGGCGGACAAGGTGTAGACCGGCGATCCCGCGGCGGATGGTGCGAGGACGAGGTTGTAGTAGGTGAGTGCGGGGACCGTCATAGCGGACGTGCCCGCGAACGTGGTGGTAGATGTGTTGGCCGTAAAGGTGCCGGCAACCGAGAGTACCGCACCGGTGCCCGTCAAGGTCCAGTTGATCGATCCGGCATCAAGTACGTGCGATGCCGCAACCGAAAGCGTACCCGCCACCTGCACGTTGCCGGATCCGGTTTTCGTCGTCGTGTTTGCGGTACCATCTCCAAGCGTAAGGCTGTTGAAAGCCCAATTGCTGCTTCCACCGAAGCTTCCACCCTTCTGTACCGTGACCGTACCGCCCGTCATGGCCACTATACCGTTCCCTGAAAACGCACCGTTCTGTATCGTAACATTCGCGGTGCCTGTCGCGGTTCCCGCACTTACGGTGAGACCCTGTGCGACGGTCGTTGAGGACGCGATGTTCCAACCGCCACCCGAACCGTTCAACACAACACTGTTGAATGCGGAGGAAGGCGCGATGGTCTTGCCGGTAGTCGTTGCGGTGAACGTCACCGTTGAACTTGCACGAGTGAATACCGAACTTGCGCTTACTATCCACGAACCACCTATGGTATGAGTCTCCGACCCCGCCGCAACAAAGGTGCTCGTTGCGGCCATACGCAAGGTACCATCGTAGGGCGTTGTTGAGGCGTTTGCGTTGAGGGTAATGTTTCCACCGGGTGCAAAGGTCTTGTTCTGCCAAATGTACAGTGCGGTTTGCGCGTTTTGTACGTAAGTTGCTGTTGACGTGCTTGCGACGAACGGCACATCGGTGTCGTTGTCACTGTCAAAGTACGCGAGGTGTGAGATCGTTAGAGGATCAATGCCTTCGTGACGAACGATAACCCGGTTTTGGTAGAGATCAAAACCGGTGATGTTCCCCGACGGGGTGCGCGAAACCGTCGCCGCACGCGCACCACCGTTCGTATCGAGGTATGCGGTCAGCACCGCGTCACCGGTAAAGGTGACCGAGCCAACCGTGTACGCACCTGTACCGGCCGCACAGGACGCGGTTGATGACGCACCCCCGTTCACTACAATACGCACGACCTGTGTACTGCCGTTACAAAATGCCGGTACACCAGTTCCCTCATTCGTATACACCGTACCCGATACTGAAATCGTGTACCCGGAGTCATCCCAACGTATACTACCTGCACCGGCGACCGGATCGTTGTCGTACGATTCTCCGTCAAAGTTGCCGCTTGAGTTCCTGAACCACCAGTACGACGTTGCGGTGCCGGTCGCGGTCACGTTGAACCCGCTCGAGACGCCGGTTGATGTGCCAAACGCCACACGCTGTATCTCGAGCGCCGGATTCTTGTTAATAGTCGTAGAGGATACCGTGAGCATACTGCCACCGCTTATCCCAAGCGTGAACGATCCATCCGCAAGCGAAGTTACCGACGTGCTCGCGAGGAGTGCGAGGCCCTGCGTGCCGGTGTTCGCGATATCGTAGTACTGTGCGTTGATCGTGCTACTGGAGAGCGTGAGCGTGTAGGTGCCTGACCCTTGGTTGGCGAGGGTTGTCGTCGCACTTGCCCCGCCAATGAGGGCGAGGGTTGCTCCGGTAAAGGTAGCGCTCGTGCCGGAGGCGAACCGCACGTCCACCTGACGCGGACTTCCGCTGATATCGGCTCCATCAAAGTCGGTGCCATAGGACCAATAGTCGGTCCCGGTCGTACGCACGTACTCGCCCCAGATGTAGAGGTCGCCATCCACCCCCGCATGGTCCTGACTGTAGAGAGAACCGGAGCTGTTCACACTGTACGCGGTTGAGGACGATTGCCACAGTTTGACGTCGGTGTTCGCCCCGATGCTCAAGGTACCGTACGTCTCCGTAGCTTGGGTCTTACTCCCCACGGTGTAGCTCGTGCCCGAGTACAAATGAAGTGTAGAACCGGTCCAATTGGTCGCGGCGGGGTCGCTGTTTGCGAACGTACCGCCCACTGCAACCGACTTCCCCGTCTGCACCACAAACGAACTCGCGTCGGTGATGGTCCAGTTGTTGGTGCTTGTGGCGTGATTAGTCACGGTCCACCCCCCCGCGGCATCGTTGAACTGAACGTTGTAGAAACTGGACGCACCGACGTTGATCGTATGCCCCGTACTGCTCGTGGCAAAGAGTACGGTCCCACTGTTCGCACCAAAACTACCGGCGTTGATGAATGAGCCACGCAAGGTGAATATGCTTGAAGGGAACACGACAAAACCCGATTCGATCGTCACATCACCACTTATCACGGCGTTTGTGTCTGTAAACACACGACTCGCCATTGCCTCATGGGTACTGGTTGCAAAGAACGCTCCTGTTGAACTACTGGTATCGGACGATGCCTTAAGCCAAGCGGCGCTTCTGCTTGTTGTTGAGAAACGCACCTCGTCGATCTCCCCGGTGAAGAACGAACCCGCTACACCGAATCCACCACGAGCGCAAAAACGTAGCTGTTCGGCATTCGAGCCAATGTCTCCCGCCTGGGCACGCTGAAACACTTGTACGCCGTTCTTGTACATCGTCTGGTTCACCTTGTCGTAGGTCACGGCACCGTGATACCACACGCCCACGGACGTGGTGAAACCCGTACCAAACCAGTTCCAGTTCGGCAGCCATGCATACGTATGAGAGCCGCCCCCCGCAGATGCCTCGTATGCATTTTCCTTGTTGTAAAGAATATTCGCGTTTGAACCGCCCGCCGCGTTTTGTTTGAACCAAGTTTCAATCGTGGCAAAACTGGTTCCGAAGTCGAGAACATCCCCAAAGTTGATATAATCGCCTCCATCACAGGATTGTGCGTACCCTACGGGACTTGCCACCTGGGTCGGTGCCGCGCCTCCCGACGCTTTGATGCCGATATAATTGCCTCGTGTACTATCACCAATCGCGGTGGTTTGAGTGTCCCGCATATGCCATACACCGGCATATCCGTTCGTCCACACGGCCTGTGCTCCATAGGGCGACGTGGACGCATATCCGGACGCTGACGTGTTTCCGTAGTACACATAGAATGTCGTTGCAGACGTTGACGCAATACTCGCGGCCTTAACGTACAGCTCTCCGGTACGTGTCGAAGTGGCAATGAAAACAAGTTCTATCGGCCACTCCGTCGTACCATCGCCCGCAGTCACTCGCACGTCATCACCGGCCACATCCACGGCACTCCAGAAATGCGCGCCCAAATCGTTGAGGTCAACGTATACCGGAAAATCGGTCAATGATTCAGTCACCGTACCCGTGGCGATTGTGATGGGTATTCGGTACCCCCACGCCGGATCATACCAACCACTCGACCCGATACTTGAGCCGGTAAAAAGAACATCATTAAGTGTACTGTTCGATAGTTTTAGGGTTTTTTGCGCATCGGCAGTGTGCATGTGCACCAACCCATCGTTGTGTATAAGTACACCCGCCTCGTTCTCAAAATCACCGGCAACATACAAGATGCCGGACGGTAAGGTGACCGTACCAAGACTTACAATAAAATCATTCGATGTTGTCGCATTCGCCTGTCCAAAGGACCAGGTACCGCCAGAACCAAAGAAGTTGAGGGTGTAGAACGGAGAGGTGAGGGGCGTTACCGTCCGCCCAATGGTGGTGGAGGTCATCCGTACTTCACCGTTGTTGTGAACAAACTGTCCGCCGGTCACGCTGAGCGATTGCCCTATCGAGAGTATGCCTGTGGGGAACGTCACGATACCATTTACGATGGTAAGGTCTCGCGACACGGTCACGTTTGTGGTTGGAAACGCCCAGTTACCTCCAACGCCGTTAAAGAGTAGGTTTGCAAAGGAACTCGGACCCGGGTCGATCACGTGCCCGGTCGTGGTTGCGGTGAAGTACAACGTGCCGTTCTGACCGGAAAACGTGCCGGCGTTCCTAAAATCGCCCGCAACGTCAAGTGCGTAATTGTTACTTGTCACGTCAAAGGTGTTGCCTGTCGCAATCGTCACGTCGGTTGTTGACGCGGCGCTCTGTAGACGTACGGTCTTACTCGTTCCGTTCACGTTAATGTTCCCGAGATCCTGCTTCGCCGTATGGGAGTCGGTGATGGTCGAAATGCCGGTTCCATCAAACGTCGTTGTTGCCGCACCTTTTATGAAGGTGCCGTTTGCGCCTAGTGCGAGATTGCCGGCGAGCGTAATCGCAGACGTACTCGCGTACAATGAACCGTACGATAGTGTGAGGTTGCCATTTACGTCGAACGTGCTCCCCAGTGTCCATGTCGCACTGCCGGAGGTTTGTCCGAGCGTAACCGTATTGAAACTTGCCGACATAGATCCGGTTGAGTTGATGGTCTCGGAGGTGGAGGTGGCCGTAAAGATCACCTGCGAGGTACCCATGGTCGAGGTACCTGTGTTCCTCCACGAGCCGGAAACATATACCGTGTTTCCGTCCGCCACCAGTGTGCCTCTGACATGCATATCATGCGTCGTTACGTTGCCGGCATTCGCGCTATCCGGGCGGTACGTGTAGCCCGGGAGCACCACCATGCTGTTGTACGTACATCCGCCAACCGCACACAGCGTGAGGTCGTTCCCGCCGTCCACCTCAAAGAAGATGTCTTCGTTGTTGCCTGAGGCGCTGTAGTCATAGAGCGCAAGCTCTGCGTTGGTGGTCGTCGTCGCCATGCCGGCACCGAGCGAGAGATGTCCCTCGTAAAGCTTCATACCGGTAATGTTGCCCGCCCCCACCACCTTCGTGACCGCAACCGCTTCGTCACCATCCAAAGCGCCGCTCACCCAGACCTGTACCGTATCACCCGGGAAAAACGTGACGTTCGGTATGCTCCACACCCCGCCCCCGATCGTGCCCGTTCCTCCCTGCAGCACACCGTTTACCGCGACCGCAACCGTACCGGTCGTCACATTGGTCGAAAGGTCGTACTCCTGCGCGGTCCCTGACACGGTGAGGCCTTGGGTCCACGTTACCGTCCAATCATGCAGGGTCGGACAGTTGCCCGACACGCAGGTGAAGTTTGCGACCAAGCGGATCGTGTCGTACGTGGCATAGGAGACGCCGGAGAGGTCGATGAAGTTCGCGCTCGTTCCCGATGCGTTGCCGGCGAGCACGCTATCGGGGATGAGCGACCACGTATCGGTGCCATCGTCGTACCACTCGACTTGATACAGGATGGTGGACGCACCGGGTGTCGTATCGGAGGAGCTCGCGCTTCCCCACCCGGGCCCGGTACCGTCATCAAACACGATGGGGTCCGAAATAATGGAGCCGGAGGTGATGGACGGATACACGCGCGGGGTGATGTCGACCGGCACGGCGGGCGAGGCGAGCGCGGCGACGTTCGTTTCCAAGCTCTCCCGTACCGACCATGGCCCCGTGCCATTCCAGTATGAGAAATCGTACTGGGTGTTCACATCGTCCCAGAATACCGAGAGAATGTTCCCGTCGCCCGCACGCACGCTCTTCACTGACCAAGAGTCCTGGATCGTGTCAAGTGCAGTCTCCGCCTGCAACCCAAGGGTCGTATCGTAGTAGCGATAGAAATCATTCGTAGCATCCGTGTACGGGAACATGATAAAACCGTTCCTCCCCGTCGTTGTTTCGAACGTACAGTCAAATGAGTGACTGCCGTCCTTTCCGTTACTGTCCGTACTTATGTTTGTAGCCGGTGTTACGAACGCGCCACTCGTCCACCGCAAATAGTACAGTTGCGTATTTTGCGCCACGTAGCACATGACCAGGTCTTCAGTACCGTCGTCACGCGCAAACTTGGGAGTCTCAAGGTCGTCTGCGATAGTGACCGACGAGGTACCACTCCATGAGCCGGTCCATGTTCGGTAGTGGAAACTTGGATTGATATCATTTGATGTCACAAAAACTGCCGTGTCGCCCGACTCCTCATAGCCCACCGTCATGCCGATGTTCTCCGCGTCGGCAGCTTCCATACTTCCTTGCAATGTGCTATTGCCCCATGAACTGCCACTCCACACCTGTGCCTCGAAGTCATAGGGCGTCTCTGCCGGATTAGCGCGTGCGATCAGAATAATTTCATCCGACTCCGGATCGCTCGCCAGAGAGATCCACTCACAGTTCTGCGTAAAGGCGAGGTTCACTGTGGAGGTTGCCGTCCAACTGGTACCATTCCACACACTGTACGTCGCATCGGTTCCGTAGCATGCCACAGCAATAGCATCGCCGGAATCGCTTTCATACGCCACATCAAGACCACGCCGCACTGCGTTTGGCATGACCGAGAGCGAGGTTATGTTGCCGAACGTCTGCGTGCCGCCCGTGTAAATTTGTGCTTTCACTGCCCCCGAAAGGCCGCCCGTAATGATCGCGTACTCGTTGCGCGTCGTTGCGGCCGCACTCTTAACCCAGTACATGCGTTCACCGATGTTCTGGGCGCTCTTTTCGCTTCCCCATGAGGAGCCGTTCCAGAGTTTGTAGCGCGGAGTCTGTACAAGGTTCTCCGCGTACACCGCCATTGCTTCACTCACAACCGTGGTCACCACGACGTTATCGGAGCTGTTCGCCTCAAGCCCGCTGAGGGTGGCGGTCTCAAACTGTTCTTGTGTCGTCTGGAACCATGTGGAAACGGACAACGATGTATCAATGGTAAAGCTTCGTGGAGGCGACCAGACGCTCCAAACATTCGACCCCGGCAAGGGATCACGTGCGCGCGCCCGCCACCAGTACGTGGTGCCGTTTGTGAATGCATCACCACTTTGCACGGTAAAGCGTATCGTATCACCGTCAAAAAAGGGCGAGGGGTCGGTCGAGGACGCGGTGTTCACGAAGCCCGCATGCACGTCCGATGTGCGAGATGTCGTCCCGGTCGTGAAGGTGTTGTCCGTTGACCACTGCACCTCGTACACAAGGTCGTCTGCGTCCGGATCGGTCGAGTAGAAGGTGAACGATGGTGTGGTTGTACCCGTCTTTTCGTTGTCAAAGAGTGTGATCAATGTCGGCTGTTCGACCGCGTACCCCCACGAAAGTGTCCAGCTGTTGAGCTGGGGGCTGCCGCTTGAATCTTGCAGACTCGCCACCAGGCGGATAGTGCTGTACGTGGCCGGGTCAAGCCCGAGAAGTGACACCGGACCGGACGCGAAGCCTGCCGCATTCCCGGGAAGCGCACTGTCGGGTATGAGCACCCAGGTACTGCCGGTGAAATACTCAATGCTTGTGCGCAACGTGCCATACGTTTCATTCTCACTCCAACTTAGTTCGCCCCATGCGTTGCCGAGCATCCGCCATGAGAAGTATATTGCCGGACTCGTCACCGTTCCCGCCGTCTCGCCCGACGCCAGCGTGACGGAGTTCGCGGTCGACGATGCCTCAGTGTTGTCAAATGTATCGCCGTTAAACTGATCGAACGTCGTCTGGTACCACGTCGTTGCGGACACGGACATGACCGTGAGACTCCACGGTGACGACCATGCTCCCCATGTACCGCTTCCCGATGGGTCACGCGCACGTACGCGCCACCAGTACGTGGTGCCGTTCGTGAGGCCGGAGGTGGGAGTGAAGCGTGCGCGTTGTGCGCTCGTGAACGGGCTCTTGTCCGATGGGGTGACCAGGTTCTTGAACTCGTTGAAGTGATCGAGTGAGTTCCTGTCAAGTGTCGGACTGCCGAACGCGATGTCATCATCAACCTGCACCTCGTAGTGAATATCGTCACCTTCCAGATCGGTCGCGACGAACTCGAAGAACGGCGTCGTCGAGGCGGTGCCGATGTTATCGAACGGTGTCTCGTGTGTGGGTGTAGTGGGTACATCATTCGTGATGAGTTGGGGGTACTGTGCGTACTCGTTCAAGGCGAGTCCATCCGCCCCGATCATGCGGAAACAGTAGCCGGTTCCCGCGAGAGCGGCGTTGTTCTTGATAACCCAGTCCCATTCACCCTCGTTGCCGACACTGATCGCGTTCGGATTTACGACCGAATCGTTTTCTTCTTCGTACGTCTCAACGGTATCTGATGTGGAGAGGAGGGTGGTCAAGAGTGTTGATCCATCCCCAAGTTTTTCGGAGCCGGCCACCGTTATGAGCGTGCCGGTCGCGTTCTCTTGCGTCGCCTTGAGCCACGCGGCGCTCCTCGTCGTCGTTGAGATGCGCACCTCGTCTATCTCCCCGTTGAAAAATGAACTCGCCCCGCCAAATCCGCCGCGGGCGCAGAAGCGAAGCTGTTCGGCATTTGAGCCAATGTCTCCCGTCTGGGCTCGCTGGTACACCTGCGCCCCGTTCCTGTACATCGTTTGATTTGCCTTATCATAGGTAACGGCGCCGTGGTACCATACACCCACGGAGGTGGTAAAGGCGGCACCCCCGTACCACACCCAAGACGGCTGCCACGCGTAAGTATGGTGACCACCCCCCGAAGACGCTTCGTATGAGTTTTCCTTGTTGTAGAGAATGCTCCCATCCGCAGTGCCTGCGGCGTTCTGTTTATAACGCACCTCTATCGTACCTTGGCTTGAGCCAAAATCGAGCACATCGCCAAAGTTGAGGTAGTCACCCCCGTCACAGGACTGGGCATACCCCTGAATACTCGTGACTTGTGTGGGTGCCGCTGTGCCGGCGGCCTTAGTGCCGGTGTAGTTGCCGCGCGTGCTATCTTGCACGAGGGTGGTTGTTCCCGGTTTGTTGTTCATGTGCCATACCCCCGCGAACCCGTTGCTCCAAACGTTTTGAGCGCCATATGTTGATGATGTTGCGTACTCTGAGGCGCTGCTGTTCCCGTAATAGATGTAGTACGTTGTATCGGTCGTCGAAGATACGGCGCTCGCTCTGAAGTGCAGTTCGCCAGTCCGTGTGGTTGTCGAGGCAAACACAACCTCGCGTGGCACCTCTGTCTCTCCGTCACCCTCGGTCACGCGAATGTCTCCACCATCAGTGTTAATCAGGGACCAGAATGTGGCATCCAAGTCAGAAAGGTCCACATACACGGGGAAGTTAGCCAAATCCGCATCAACGTACCCCTCCTCAACCGTTACGGCGATACGCCCTTCCCACGCTTCGTCGTACCATGCGGTATCAATTGTGTTTGCATACCCACTCCAGAGCGCGGTTGAGCTTCCCGCGGGGGCGACATCGGTCCACACAAGGTCGGCACTACAGGAATCACCCTCTGCATACTGCAAGGTGGATGCCTTGTCTCCCGGAGAAAGCGCAACGTTCGTATCCAAAACCGACATGCGCAGGCGAAGCACATCGCCCGGTTTCGGAGGGGCGTCCGAACTTGAAATACTCGCATTCTCCGCAAGATCGGAAATCCCGAACGGCCACGCATCAGTGGGGGTGTATGAAGATACATTGGTGTAGAAACGAAAGTTCTGCTGTACCAGGTATGGCTGACGCTCCCACGAAATAGTCCACTCGTCAAGTGTTGGTGAATCACCGACGGTTGACGAGAGCGTCGCCTTGATGCAGAGCATGTTGTACGTCGAGGTCGAGAGACCTGAAATATTGATGGGCGACGAGGTGGCGGCAAAACCGGCGGAGTTTCCGGGCAAACCGGTGACCGGGGTGTCCGGTACCAGCACGTTACAAACCGCGGTCGTCGTTGCGTAGTAGACCTTGAGAGTCACCTCGGTACCAACGGGCTCGGTCGTACTCCAAAGTATTTCACCCCAGGTGGGTCTACCCGGCACACTGTCAAAATCGACAATCGGCGACACGATGGAACCGGAGGACTCTTGGTAGATTTTTGCCGCAAGCGCGATTGGTTCGCCGAATGGCTGTGTGTCGTCGGACATTGCCGTATCGAGTGTCGTTCGATCGGACCATCCCCCACCAGTCCAGTGTGAGAAATCATACCGATCGTTCACATCGTCACGGAACACCGTAAGAATGATGCCGTTGCCTGTCCGTACACTTCCCACTGTCCACGCCTCCTCAATCGTGCTAATACTCTGCTCTGCTGCCGCAAACCCCGCCCCGGTCCAGACACGGTACCGTGCGTTCGTTTCGTCGGTGTACGGGATCATAAGATACCCGTCCCGGCCGGCGGTAATTTCGTATTGACACGACATGGGTCGCGCGTGGTAGGTGGCATCACCGTTTAGGTTGCCGTCGACTTGGAACGTCCCTGCGACGTAGGTATCCCACGTGTTGGTGGTGCCATTCCAATTTGCGATCTGCCCCTGCGCCCCTTCGTCGACATAGCAGAGTGAAAGATTATCCGACCCATCATCGACCGCAAAATCCGCCCACTCATAATCATTTACGGTTCCCCTGTTGGTGTACGCGGTCCATGTCTGAGTCACCGTGTTCCAAACCGCGCCGACAAAGTTATTGTTGTTGCCATTACCGAGTGCGATCACCGCTTCATCACCCGAAAGTCCCTCGTACGCGACATTCATGCGCTCGAACATCTCTTCACCGGCAGTATTTGCACCCGCAACGTACGTATTGCCCCACAGGGTATCGGTAAGTACCTGCGCCTCAAAGTCATTGCCTGTATTGCTGGAGTGTGCCTGCCCAAGGAACACCACTTCGTTGGATGAGGGGCTTGCTGCCATTGACGCCCAGATGCAGCCGGTTGCAAACGTGAGATCGATCGTCGACGTTGCCGACCAGCTCGTCCCGTTCCATATCGCATAGTGCGGATCGCGTCCCTGCTCACACACCGCGACCACCGCATCGCCCGAAAGTGTGCGGTACGCAATATCGAATGCACGACTGTCACTTGATGATGCATTTACCCCTATCTCGAAGAGATCACCCCAGGTACCCGACACGCCGTCGTACACCTGCACATTCACATCACCATTCACATCTTGAGTGCCAAGAATGTACTCGTTGCGCGTCGGCGCGGCACGTAGGACCGTCCAGCTGATGCGTCCTCCGACATCGAGCGCCGATGACGATGCACTCCATGCGCTCCCGTTCCACGTGCGCACGTTCGGTGTGGTGCTTGCGCCGGAGCCGTACGCGACCATCGCTCCTACCGGTGGGTTGGTTGAGATGCGCACGGCATCCGCGCCGTAGGTTTCGGTACCCGTGAGTGTACCCGCTTCAAACTGCACATCCTCGGTTTGGTACCACGCCTTGGGGTCAGTGTTGACGACGTAGGTAAAACTTCGCACGTCGCTCCATTCACCATAATCACCCGCACCGGTCACGTCCTTGGCACGTACACGCCAATAGTAGGTCGTGCCGGTTGTAAGTGCCGACTGTATGGTAAAGCGCACCTTGTTCCCCTCAACAAACGGCGAGGTGTCGGTTGTGGATGCGGTATTTACAAAGTAGGTATTGGTGCTTGTGGACACTTCGCTCCCGAGGGGTGACGAGTCAAGGTCTGCATCATCGTCCCACTGTATCTGGTACTCGATATCCGAGGTGCCATCCGGGTCGGTCGCGGAGAACTCGAAGTACGGGGTCGAACTGCCGGTCTTCTCGCTCTCAAACGGCACGCCGTAGAGCGTCGGGGCGTAGGGTGAGTAGTTTGACGGCCCCCATGAACCGAGTAGGTAAAACTCGGCGTCCGACGGTGTTTCGGCGTAGTACTCGATGGTCGAGCTTGCGGTCGCACTTGTTTGCACATGCATGCGGCGTATGTTCAAGCTGGTAGTGGTCGCTCCCGAATCGGCGGTATGTATGCTCTGCGTTCGGCTGAGTGACGAACCGCTCGACCGTATGCCGAGCGCGTTTGATGCCGTGTGCGATTTGTTGCCAAGCAGTATCTCGGCGACATGACTGCGATTGGTACCATACCCGTCGAGTGCGAGTGTCTGCCACGTGGTTGAAAGCGAGGGTACGGTCGTGCTTGCAAACCGGTCAACATACGTGAGATTGGTCGGCATCACCGACCAATACCCCATCAAGTTGTAGTCTATAGCTGCGGCGGCGGCTCCCTCAACCTGCGCAAAACCTTCAATCGTTCCATTGGTAGTCGAGGCGGTCACGAACATCGTTGCCTGCGAACCGTGCCCGCCACGCTGACGCTGGTGAATGAGTACGCGTCGGTTAAGCGTGGAATTGAGCGGTCGCACACCGGCATAGTAGTCTGTCGTATCCAAAAAATTGGTAAGTACAATCTCGGCTACATGACCGTTTCCGACACCGTTGTTCAAATTGAACGCATTCCAGGTGTTGTCGTTCGTGGTGCCCGTGTTCGGGTCAATGTTTACCGCCGCAAGCTCGTTATAGGTACCGCTCGTCCAGTACCCAAGCACATAAAATATGACATCGGTGTTATTGGTTGCACATGCTTGAATGCGTGAACTTGCATCCGCGACCACATGTACCGTATATCCGTTGTCTCCCGTGGCACCCATGGTGCGGTCGATTGGCAAACTGCGGTTCACGGAAGACCCGACTGCACGTACACCCGCAGAACGGTCGTTAGCGGAATTATTTGCCGCGGTGACCGCTATCTCAACGATAGCGTTCGCCGGCACACCGGAAAGTGTGGTCGTCGCATAGGTGTTGCACACTGAACTGACCGTGAAGCTGCTAATGGCTTCAGCGTATTGTGCAGTCGCATCGCTTGCGAGCTTCCACTGCCGCGCTTCGACGAACGGAAGCCCGCTCTCCGCACGTACCTCGGAGGGACCAAGGAGGTAGAGGTACGGCGAAATGTCCGGTGCGTCGTACTCGTAGGAGTAAGTCTGTGTCTCGCCCGCAGTCAGGTCAACGTCCCACACGATCCGCTTCGCACCGCCCCACACTGTGCTCTCTCCCCCGCCGGTGTCGGTGAGGATGAAATTGGTCGGCACCGCCTCGATGAATTGCCCTGTAAAATCACTTGTCGCGGTAAGCTCAAGTTCCATCACGTAGGTCGCCTTGGGCCATATGCGGGTCGCACCGGTGCGGCGAATGGTGAACGGCACCGACTCGCGAACCTCGAACGCGTCCTGTACCCGATGCACCACATCGCCGTCCTGGTTCACGTGGGTAAGTTCGAGTGCATACGTACCCACCATGCGCGGGCGATACCACGCGAGGTAGTCCGGGTCGTCGGTCACGTTGTTGGGGCCGCACGTCCCCTGCGGCTCCACGCCGATCTCCTCCGCATTGCCCTCCGGGTCGGTCACCGTCAGGTGAAGCTCGGCATTACAAATGGTGTCACCCTTATCGTCGAGTGCCGCCATGTGAAATTCGACTGAATCATCCGGTAGGTAAATGGATTGCGGGGTGTTAATCGCGAGCACTCCCCAATAGAAATCGAACGAATCGGTAAAAACCGTGCCGAGCTCGTCAACGCTGATCTCGAGTGTGTAGAGACCCGGCTCAATAGCGCGCGGCATCTCGATCATGCGTATCGTCCACTGCCCTTCCGCGCCGTAGATAATCTCAAAGCGCGCATCCTCGACCCGCACACCACCGTGCATGAGGCGCACCTCGCCCACTTGCGCCAAACGGTCGCGGAAGAGCCCGCGTAAGAAACGACTTACGACGTTCTTTTGCGACTGGTACTGGAGTGAAAATTCCGGTTGATCGCCCAAAGAAAAGTCGCGGAGTGCCTCGCGGAACGTGTGGAACCTGGGGTCGCGCAATTCGCGCAGGTACTTGATGTTCTCGAAAAGGTCCGGCCGTGCGAACGGCTCGTACACGGAGACTGCAGGGATTGGAAGCTCCTCGATGTCACCGAATGTGGCTGAGGATGAGGCAAGACGGTACCGCTCGAGGAGGTACTCGGTGCGACCGTCGGAGAGACGCATGTCGGTCGTGTGGGTATCCTCGGGAAGTGCAAGCGTAACTGTGCGAACGCCGGCTCGATACTCATCTTCAGCAAGTGCAAGGGAGAACGGACCGCGTGCAAACATGCGTGCCATCGTGTCGGGCACCAGTACGGTACGTGTCGTACCCAATGCAAGCGACTCTGTGTCCGCACCTTCAGCGAGTGCGACACTGTTCCCTTCCCGCTCGTTCACAAGCGACACCACCGCGCCATCTTTGGGTTCTGCTAGACCCACATACTCGATTGGTGTATCGACGAGCGCCGGCGCCGGTACGCGCCCATCCGCAAACACCTGTTCGTTACCAAAGTATACATAGAGCGATGTCGTGCCCCGCGAGCCACCGTCCTCAAGTTCGACGGCATAGCGAGCTTCTTGATCAACATACGTAAACTTCAACTCTTTGACGGGCAGCTCTGTGCGTTCCGTTGCATCGTAGAAACGCACATCCCGACCATCGAGCGCCGCATGTGAGAAAAGGTCGGCGACCGTGCGATCGAAGCGCAGCTCATGTAAGAGTGGTACCCCCGCAGTGCCTTCTTCCGCAGCCGGCAGCAGCGTAACGGGCATACGATACTTGAAACCGCTTCTCCACCAGACACTGCGTGTCTCATCGATGTCATCACCCACTGCATGAATCAACAACTCGCCCGCGCGCTGTACCGGGAACGAGAGGTCGATCGCAAAAAAACGAGTTTCGTGCGGCATGAGCACAAATTCCTCGTCCGTTGCAACGACCTTGGAAAGATTGGGGGCGATCACCACCTCTCCCGCACCGCCGAACAGTCGGGAAAGGATGCTTCCGCCGTCGCTTGACCTCTCCGAGACCGACGTGAATGCGACATCGCGCCACGCACTTGCGTACACCAACGTCTCATCGACCGACACGCGCTCGTTGCCAACGATGCAGTTTGTTTCATCCGCATTGAAGCTGTTGCAGCTTTCCGTTTCGCCGGTCGCCTTGCACGTGTACGTTGTTGACGGCGCTGTCGTACCGAGATCAACCCCGCTCTCATTCGCACTGCCGTCTGTCGTCTCTACATCACCCATTTCGTTCTCGCCCTTATTCAGGTTCTCGTGCACCATTTCGACACTACTGTCTCCGGCGCCGTCGCTCGTACCGGCGTCCACAGTCTCCGTGTCGCCGTCCCCACGCCCATTCGTACTGCCGTCTGCCAACTCCACACTGTCGGTTTCATCCTCATCCGTGCCCCCGTTTACCGTCTCTACGTTGCTGTTTCCTTCGTCGTCGCTCGTACCACCATCTACCGCCTCCCCACTTCCTTCTGAATCCCCATCCGTACTGCCATCTACCGCCTCCCCGCTGCCGTCTCCGTCCCCGTCCGTACTGCTGTCTGCCAACTGCCAGCTACCGTCTTCCGTCCACCCCTCCTCGCAAAAGTACGCGACTTCGTTGTAGATCGGGGCGACCTGTTCCTGTGGCACATCTTCCACACGCTCCTGTATTCGCGTGATGCTCGCCTGCCGCCCGATGTGCGCTTTTAGGTTGAATGTCGCCTCATCTTCCATTTGGTTGGTTACGGCAATGTACGCACGTGCGGAGGTGAGCCCATCGTACACATCGGCATCGGTACGGATCACCACATCCGCCTCTGTCTTCTCTTCGTCTGCCTTCAGTTCGATACGTTTCTCGTCCGCGAGGAGGAGATCCGGCCTTCCCGATTCTTCAAGCACCGCCAATTCCTCGAGAATGTTCCGGGGGAACGGCACCTTTTCCTCGGTCATATCGACCTCGTACGTCGTGTCGACCCAGACACTGTCGAGGAAGAGGTCCGTGCGCGCGGTCCCCTGCCGCACGTACTCGAGCTCGACCGCAAGGTCACGGAGCGCATCCCACCCCTCAAGGCTCGGGAGGGGGAACGCGAGGTGCCCCCCGTTGTCGAAATTCGAACGTTCGTGATCGAGAACCACCTCGCCGGCAAGGTACCATGCTCCCCGATAGAAGTACCGCACGAGCAGCTTATCCGGCGTGAACGAGTCTCCCTCGGTACGCGCACCGAGCGAGAGGCGAAGTGTGTACCCGCGCACCGCGTGGTCGGACAGCACGCTGCCGATGTCGAAGCCACCGAACCGTATCGTGCGGCACGTGACCCCGAGCACCGTGCACACGCGTACATCCTCGGGACCGGGCGTCCCCGTGACAGATGGGCCAGCACCTTCCTCGGTGAGGCTTGTGGTAGTGCCGGTCGACCCTTCGGGAGGGGTGGGTGTCGGCGTGAACGACGTCGACGGTGCCGCGTCACCTTCCGTCGCACGAGGAGTCTGCTCCACTACCTCTTGCGCGTACGCCGTCGAGAGCGCAAACCCCCGCACGAGACTGCCCATACCCTTGAGGGTACCCCCGAGGATCGTGTCACCTACCCCAACGACCGGATCTTGTGAGCCCTGTGTGGTATCACCACCACTCGGGACGGGTGCCACATCCATACCACCCACCGGAGCAGCATCTTCCGTCTCCTCACCAACATCGACGGACGGACCCCCGGTGTCGGGCGTATCGTGCTCGCTTGAGTCCCGCTCACCGGGCACCTCCGCAGAAGCACCGCTCTCCGGAATCGCGGTGGGCTTCTCGGCAGCCGATATTTCTTCCTCTCCGGCGCCGACGATCACGAACGCGCTGTTCGAACGAGTGAAATCCGTAAAAACAGCACCCCCCGAAAGATCTTGTTCGAGCGCACGTTCCTCCTTCATCCACCCCTCACCCTCCACATGTGTCGGCAGCACGTGGATAAGGCGCTCTTCGGTCATTGCAAATGCCACGACCACGGCAAGGAGGCATGCAAATATGGTGCCACCTGCCGCGATTGCGCGATGTCGTTTGGTGAAACTCGAAGCGGTGCGGTGTTGCTGCATACTTACAGGAACGACACACAGGTCCCCTGCTATGCGCACAGTATCGCACGAACGGGTGTCCGTATGCTCTCAAAAACACAGGTGCCGCAACGTATCCTGTGGATAGTCGGGTGCGTTACGATGCTTGCCGCCCCTTACGTTGTACAATCGCCTTTTTCCCATCCCACAGGCACACAGGAGCCTCCTCGACGAGCGTTTTTTTTGAGCGGCACCCCCTCCACCTATCCGCAACGCATCTCACGTGTCAACGCGTTGTGCGCAGTATACAATGCGAAGCACATTTTTTATGCAACAAAAAGCAGCCCTCGAAAAGGGTCCGCGTGCGCCACACACTGCCGCACTACTTCAGGAGCTTACGCACATCCTCGATCTCCTTGTCGATGAGCTCTTCGGACACATCGAGTGCATCCTTAAGCTCTTCAAGGACATTGCGTTCGGAATCGGTCATGTTCGGCTTGTGGGAAAGCTCGAGCACCTTTTCCTCGATCTCGTCGCGTAGAACACCAAAAATGTTTATAAGCTTGTCGCCCGCCTCCATCGCTTCCCGTTTGATCTGTTCCTTCTCTTCATGGAACCGACGGCGCTCCTGCATAAGCACGGTTATGGCGACCGCAAGCGCCGCCATGAACAGGAGCGAAATCCAATAGATGGCCCCGAAACCCGACGTTTGTACGGGCTGTGCCGCTTCATTGGCCGGTTTCGTACCGGTGACGGTCACGGGAACTTCCACAGCACGTTCGTTCCCGGCCATATCCAGAGCAACTACCTTTGCGGTGTGATCGCCCGGATCAAGGTTCGTACGTGTATAGCTCCCCGATGCCACGTCGCGAGGTTGCACATCCGTGGGACGCGCACCGTCGATACTGACGCGATAGAGCACCACGCCAGAGAGCACGTCACGCGCCTCGAACATAAGCTGCGCTGACAGGTCGCCACCACTTGCCGTCACCGTGAAAGGCTCGGGCGGAGTCGTATCGACCTGTACCTTGAACACGGTCGAACTTCCCCAGCCGCCACGGTTCCGATATTGCACATGCAGATACCACGTCCCGTCCGTGAGAGCGTCGGTGTTCCACTCACCAATGGGTGGTTCATGCTCTTTTACGCTCGATGTGCCTTCCGCGGTCTGATCGAACCCGACGCGGACGCCGATGACGCCGTACGGAAAGTCCCAGGCGAACTTTGCAACCGTTCCGTTGTACCACTTCGTCTGGTCTGGGTGGGTGGAACTTTCCACCACCGGAACGTTGGGGGGCGGTATCTTTTTGGTATCCGCTTCTTTCGGAGCCGGTTTCGAGGGTGCGGTTTCGGCGGGAGGGGTCGCCACCTGCGAAGTAAGTGTGTAGGCAGCGCTCGCGGGCGTACCCGTCAACTTGTTCACACCTCCCACCAAGAGCTGGGGGGCTTTGTAGGATACCTGTGCCGTTCCCTCTTGCTTCACCTTGAAGGTAATTGAAAAGATGGTCGCTTGACCGGTAGCGGAACCGGATGTCCCACACCCGAAGGCAATCGTACCCTCCGTGTTGTTCGGTGTCGGGTCCGGTGTACAGAGACCGAATGCCGGGTCCTTTGTCGCCGACACAACGGCGAGGAGTGTTGGATTGAACGTGATACTGCCCCCCACCGTGAGACCACGCAGTGACTCACTTCCCGTGTCTGCGACCGCCCGCACTGTGAAGGTCTTCCCCACCGCATACGAACCGGACGCGGGAGCAAACCCGAGGGTCGCCGCATGCGCACCGTGCGGCACCAGCATCGCACCTATGCACGCAATCCCGCACGCACAGAAGAGCATCCACGAGCGTGTATGTTCGGTGCGTGTGCGTACTTCATTCATACGACACGTGGCGAGTGTCACGCTGCCGCACTTGGGTGATCATCAGCACGCAGCACGTTAAGCCGTAGCCCCTTCCCCTGCTTACCCACGAGAGGCAGCCGAAGGGCGAGTACCCCGTCCTTTGTTTTTGCCTCCGCACGTTCCGGATCTATCTGGTCGGGGAGGATGATCTGACGGTAGAAGTCGCCCCAGTGACACTCCTCGAGTGTAAACTCGCCGTCGCGCGCACCGTGCGCCTCGGCCATCATGTGCTCGGGGCGCAGTGCCGTACCTTGAATACTGATCACGTCGTTCTCACCCGAGATGGTGACGTCAAGGGTACGCATGTCCATGCCGGCGAGCTGCGCATACACCACGATCTCACTGTCCGACTGGAATACATCAACCGGCAACTGCAGTGCATGTCCCGGTACGACCTCTTGCGGGCCGGACTGCTGTGGTGCGCTCTTCGCGGGAGCTCCGCCATCCTTACCAACGAGGTCTTTGCCTTTGAGCTTGTCCATGAACGATGCCATACGTAGAATGCTTTACATGCTAAAGAGCGTATCGCCGTGTGCGTACACACCACCAGCACAAGTACGAAAAGTATACACCACAATCGTGTACACAATGCACCGCCCCACCTGGGGATATGTGGATAAGGCAATGCCTCGGCGTAACCATTCGGAACAACGCGAGTGCGACATACCCTACCCCGTCCAGTGATACAACATGATGGAAAAATCGGGGAGCGACACGGTCCCGTCGCTGTTAATGTCAGCTTCCGCGTTCGATGTGTTCCAGTTGAAGAGAAGGATCGAGAAATCCACCAGGTTTACAAACCCGTCGCAATCGAGGTCTCCGATCGAAAGACATGATCCGCTCGCGACACTTACCCCGAGACCGATGGCCACTCGAGCACTCTTATCGCTCTGTACCATACCACCCGGCATCCACGCCTGTGCGACAAGCTCGTATGTTCCTTTCGAGAGGGAGTCGGTCGGTACGGCGAGTGCCCATGACCCGTTCCCCGTCGCACTCGTCGTTGCCACCACATCGCCGCTCGATACCTCGGCGAGGCGAGGCCTGAGCCACACGGTAATATCGGCACGCGGGGCGCTGTAGCCTGACACCGAAAGTGACGCGCCCGGCTCAAGCGAGCGTTCCGCAACCGAAACCGTGGGAGGCAACATGACATTCGCCAGCGTGTTCAGGGTTTCCGCTCTGAGCCACAACGTGGTAGAGAATGTGGCGCTCCGTACTCCCGCAGCATCGGCCGCATATACGGCGAACGTGTACGCGCCGCGATCAAGACCGGTGGTGAGGTTGCTGTATTCGCCACTCCCACCCGCGGTACCCACGCCAACGACCGCACCATCACGCAAGAACGTCACTGCGGCACCCGGGTATGCCCACCCCGCGATGCGGACATCCGCCTGGGGAAGTTTGGTACCCTGTCCGGTACCACCCCCCCCGCTGCCACCTCCTCCCGAACCCGTACTGTCGCCTCCTGAAGCACTCGAACCACTCCCGCTACCTGAGCCGCCCGTACCGGTGCCCATATCCGTACCGGGACCGGGACCGGTACTGCTTGCGGTCGTACTCGCGGTACTTGAGCCGGTACCGGTACCATATGTTGTAGACGTTGAAGTGGTCGTTGCACTGCCGGGCATGATACCAACCTCGAACGACAACATGTAGTCGGGGTCGATCTCATTCAGACGGTAATCAATGCAGCGTACGTAGTAGTCATATGCTGTTCCGTCCTGAAGGCCGAGCACCTGGGCAAAGTGCCAGGACACCAACCCCGTGGTCGTACCGGAAAACGCGTATGGCATGAGCGCGTACCCCATACTTGAGGTGGCATAGCGACATGAGGCCCGTTCGTTCGTCTTGAGGAATAACTCCACACCTCGCGTACCAACCTGGAGGATACCGGTCGGCTGGGCAAAGGTGATGATCGGTGGATCTTGGTCAGTGGTGTCAACCGGGCCCGCAACGACCTGGGGCACGACCACGATGAGTGTTTTTCCATAATCGAGCTCGCTGTCTGCGGCATCGTAGGTCGTGATAATGATAGGAAACGAACGCGGCGACGTCGTCGCCGAAGCGAGTGTTGCACGCTGGTCGCCAATGGCGCCGTACGAAGCGTTCGTGCCGATTCTCACCTCCACCTCGTTCCCGGCGGGGATACCAACCGTCGTGTTGAGATCAATCCGTACCCTTCCGACAGCACCGCTTGTCACCGTCACCTTATCCGTGCCCGCAGTCTGCACCGACGAGAGCGGTCGCTGCGTGTATGGTCCGCCGGCAACCGCCGAGAAACCCACATCGACATCCGTGTAGTTGAGCGCTGCGGGTATGGTAAAGCCTCCGCCGGCAAGATCGAGATCAATGACACCGTTCGGCGGTATCGCTTGGGCGAGGGTGAAGATGATCGTTTGACTCGTCAGCGCGTTCGGTGCGCTTGTGGTCAACAAATCTCGCACCGCCGTAAGATACGACGTCGCAAGTGCGCGGTGCCCGGAAAAACCGAGAATCGCAAGCACCACCAGCAAGGGGGAGGCCGTGTACACGTGTCGAGTGATGAAATGGTGCTTCATGAAATAACGTGCCGACCACCCTGCAAAGCATGCGGCACGCGCGCGCACTGCCCCATACGTCACGCTTATGCCACGCGCACTCGACGCTTGTGGTCAAGGTAAAAATTCAGCAGGATGAGACCGAGTAACACTATTCCCGCCGCGATCTCCGCAAGGATTGCTCGTTCGGGGGTCGGCGCTGTGGTGGTAAGCGCTGCCTCTCGTGCCGTGAGTACGCGCTCCCGTGCATCAAGCTCATCCATGCGCATATTCACCGCGTTCGGCGCAACCCCCGCGAACACGCCGACCGTGTTTGCGGTAAGGTTGTCGGGTGCGTTTCGCAATGCACGAGAAGCAACAAAGGCACACCCGGTACTCACACAGAGTGTCGCAATCAGGAGCACCTTCATCTCGTGTCTGGTATAGCGCCACAGCATACCGTATCACCCCTGCGTACTACGTACTCAGCACAATGAACGCTAAGAGTACCACGAGGAAGAGAGCGCCACACCATACAAATACACGTAGTAAACGCCCTCCGAGCCCCAGGTGCGGTCGTGTGCGCGTATCCGCAGCGGAAACGCGACCTGCTTTGCGTAACTCACGTCGAACGTACCCGCGAAGACCGAGCGCTACGAAAAAGAGGAGTGCAACGAGTGCGCCAACCCCAATACCAAGCTCCTTAAGGGGGACGACCCAAAACGATAGACTTCGCACAAGGTTCCTGCTCTCCGTGTCCCCGTACTCAAGGTTTACGACGGCCGTGTACCTACCGAGTGCAAACCGTTCGTACGCCCAGGAGGTGGTGAACACACGGTCGGCATGGGGCATAACACCGCCTCCTCGCTCATTCACCACAATAGTCCCGACCTTGTTGCCGAGCATATCGGTGATCTCGATGACACCACGCGGTTTTTCGTGGACCGTCCCCATATTTTCCACCCGCACCGAAAAGTTCGTCTCCGGCCTTTGGTACCACGAACGATCGGACGAGAATTCACGCAGCACTACATCCTCGATTGCGTCCCCGTTCACTCGCAGGTTCACGAGCGAGGCGACCTGGAAGCCTACCCCCGCACCGGATTGGGCCACCTTGTCAGCCTCTCTAGTCACAAAAATAGCCGCGAAGTAGCTTCCGGGCGAGGCGTTCGCGGGCACGTCGATACGGTACGGTACACTGATGCTCTGACCCACATCGAGTGTGATAGTATCGTGCGATACCTTGATCCACGCAGCCGCTTCGTACACGTTCGTCGTGTCAGATGCCTCAGCGAACTCCGGGCGTCCGCTTTCGTCCATGTTGGTGATGTTGCGCGTCCCAAGGTAGTATGTCTGCGTGCCGCCGTTCTGGTTCGTGACCGTGAGCGCACCCTCCACCGACCCACCGGCGTCAACACGTTCGTTGATAGTGGAGGGTTGAACCTTCACTGCTACACCATCCGCAGCGCATGCGTGTGATGCACCAAACACAAAGAAGATGCCGAGTGCTGCACACAGGGTTCCGATAGGATGGCGAATGCTCGTATGCATGGCTGTTGTGTACGCTAGCCGACTAACGCAAGCATCCGCTCACGTGAGCGGATGCTATGCAATTTGTTCTTACCACGTTCCATCATGGACGGCGACCTAGAACACCGGTGTCGCTATGTATGTGAGGGTTGCGGTGTAGTCCTTCGCCGCTTCCTGCAGCTCGGAAACCTCGACCTTGTACGCGACGGTCGTTGACCCCACTCCCATGCCAGCGGTCTGCTCGACCGCAGCATTGTGGTAGAACACCTCGACCGGATTGTTCGTAAAGTTTCCTACGTAGAGCGCCTGTCCTGAACCCCAGAGGTTCGGGGTGGTCGATGCGACCACGTTGTCATCGCTCGTGAGACCCCAGTGACCATACGTATCCGTGTTGCCCATGGTGCTCGCGGGGCCCTGCCACACGGTGGAAGACGCACGCGCGGAGTTATCAATGAACTCGTCGATGGTCGCGTTGTTGCCTGCGGTCAGGGTTTGGTCGGACTGCACGGTAACGCTGAAGCCGTTGTATGCATTCGTGTCGACACGAAGCTCCTGGGCCATGAGTTTTGGAACGTTCGGTGCAATGACGCCGAACGGAACGGTTGTGGCAGTCGAGGTGCCTGAGGTCGGGGTTACATCGTTGTTCACAACAACCCCGGGGGCAACGCCATTGATACTAAAGGTGAAGATTGTGTCGACCGTTGCCGTTACGGTGACATCGTCAATGACCGCCACGCGTGTGTCACCAACGTCGGTAATCGGTGTTGCACCGTAGCGTTGTAAACTTATGATGTACGATCCCGCGGACGCGGGGTTATTGACACGGTTCACATCGCCTACTTGGATAACAATCGTTGTCGAAGATGCGACAGTGTCTCCGTTGCACACCATACCTTCAATGTAGTTTGCGCCAACTGAAAGATCTATCTCGTTTGCCGCGACGGTGCACGAGTTTACCGCACTGAAACCTGACTCGCCGCTAAGCAGATCAGCGTCCGTTACCCCCGCGAAACTGAAGTTACTCCCCGCTTCGTCAAAGTAAATACGGAACGACTGGTTGCCGATCATTCCATTCGGTGTCGTAAAGCGAATCGTGTGGAGCGCATTGACACCAAGGTCGGAATCAGACAAGGTGTCGCTCATCTGAGCAACGTTTGCCGCTTCCGCTTTGTGGAACCACGCTGGCAAGCCGAGTGTCCACAGGACGAGCGCCGCAATTGTGAGCACCGCCACGGTACGGTATGACATCGGAGCGGCGTAAGGTATGAATTTCATATGTGCGAATAAATTATAAAGGGGGCTTATAATAAACTAGCTAACGTACTGCATGATGGTAACGGGTGCCCCGCGCAGCCCGAAACACCTAGACATGCGACAGTCGAAACCTATGTGACTGTATGTCTGCATGAAGCCAGTATACGTGTGCCCTGATGTATTCACCATACATGCCTGTGGATAACAATCGCATGACCTTACATTAGTTACGGTCTCTCGATAAGGGTGCGGGTGCCATCGGGGCGCTCTTCGGTGACTGTGTACCCGCGTTCGCGCACGAACACATCCGTCACGTAGGCGCGTACGAAGAGGAACATGATCACAAACGCGGCCATGATTCCAAAGAAGATCCGGTACCTGCGTAGGAAACCGATAATTCCAAGCGGCGCACGTACCTGTTCCGCGCGGACCGGATCAGATACCGGTGCATACACGTTCCTGAGGTCAATGATACCCGCTTGTATTGGGCGAATGAGCGTGCCCACCTTAATGAGGCGTGATTCCGGTACCTTCTCCTCTGGGGCGGCCGGTGTAGTCACTGCGGATGAGGAAAGCCGGGCCGCCTCAAGTATGAGTGCACGACGTACGTATGCACGTACCGCCCAACCGACAAGCAGAGCACATGCTACGATCGCCCCGAACACCTGCGTGAGGGGTGCGAGCGGGAGGACATAAAAGTATGTTGCCGCCTGGGCATACTGGGTTGCATCGGCACCATACCCGATGGTCGCCTCCGCCCGGTACCTGCCGATGTCCCATGCGCCGGCGTCACCTTTCCAAGTGAACGTGAACCTTCGAACACTTTCCGGCAGTACATTTCCGTACTCTTCCACCTGATTGACGGGGATGTAACCGCGCTTCTTCCCGAACATGTTGTAGATGGTAATATCCCCATGTGGACGCAGGTGCACGTTGCCTTGGTTTTCGAACCTCAAAGAAAAACGGGCGTCGGCGGTCTCATAGTACGAACGCTCCGTTGCAAAATCACGTACACGTCCCTTTTCAATCACGGTACCGGCGACACGCAGGAAAATGAGCGACGCGATCGAGCTGGTCACAGAGACCGTATCTCCTTCGCGCACCTCTTCCGACGCACGGTTCCCTATGAGGACAGCCGCATACTGGCCGCCCGGAGGAGCATCATGAGGAACCGTGATGGCGATGGGCACGACAGTGGTCTGCTCGCGCGAGATCGGTACCGCATCGGTCGGCACAGTAATCCAGCCGGCGAGCGTGCTCGCGTCGGGCAATACTCCCCCCTTACCCTTTGGGGGAGTGAAGAACGCCGGACGTCCATCCTCGCCGGAGGGACGGAACGGTACGGGCTCGGCGTACACCGTAATGTCATACGGATTGCTGTTCACCACCTGTATACCACTCGTCCACGTTTCCCCAGGACTCAAATTGAGTTGAAACAGGGGCGGCGTAACGGTCAACGTGAGGGACCCCTGCGCATGCACGGGCGCATCCCATGCACCGCACAACAAACAGCACCACAGCAGCGCCCTCCACGCGAAGCGCGGGGCGAAGATTGGCATACGAACGCCGCTATTCATACCGTACTACCGCCGGGACAGAAGCGTCACCGTTCCTTGTTGCACTGTTGCGGGGACACTCCGAGGAGCGACTGAGACCACCGCTCCTCGCACTTGTGCTCCTTCCACCGCGACGTGGTGCGGACGCAATACACCCGAAGACCGTGCGGTACGTGTCGATAGCACCGTAGGCACGTCGGATACGGCCCGTGAAGGTGTGTGGTGCGATACCTCCCGAAAAGCGCTCTCGGGGACGGAATCGGATGCCGGCGACACTTCCCGGGAAGGTTCCACACTTTTTACCCGCACGGGCGCTGCGACCGCGCGCAAATGCACAACGAGAGTACCGATGATCGCAAGCACAAATACTCCCGCGACGGCTGCGGCGACCTCTTTCCAGGGAAAGACCCAAAAATAAACCGTGTCCTGGACGTTGGCGAGTTGCCCCTCACCGTACTCAAGGTCCAGAAACGCTTTGTATTTACCAAAACGACCGGCCACGTTCCATACAGCGGCAAGTTGTTTTTTGCCGTCGGGTGTCACGGTCTCACCTTCCGCATTCACCGGCACACTCCCGACTTCCTCTCCCCTCCCATTAAAAATGCGTATCGCCCCGCGAGGCTCCACGTCGCGGTTTCCCACATTCTCAAGTGTGTAGCTGAACGACTGGTCACCCCCCAATACTACCGATTCACCGGCAAGAAAGTTGCCGAGCTCGAGTCGCTCCTTCGCATCATCAAGTACCTCCACGTTGAGCATGAGTGTTGCGGCATCGCGTGACGGCCGCGCTTCCGCCTCTGCTCGGTTCGATCCCTCACGTGCTTGGATACGGGAGAAGTAGGAACCCGGTTTTGCGGTAAGGTTGACGTGAATGAGGTAGGGCACCTTGCGTTCTTCTCCCGGCATAAGCTCGATGACTCCCCGGGTGATCTCGATCCAGCTCGCCAACGACGAGGAGAGGTCCGCAACGCCCGGAGAAGGTGGCTGCCGGGAACCCGCGATGGGATCAACGTCCTCCACAGTGAGGTAAAGGTCAACGCGCTGAGAAGTGTTGTTCGTAACGAGGAGCTCCTTTTTGACAATATCGCGCGGCTTCGCTTTCTCGTTCGCCACAACCGGTGTCACCTGGTAGGGCTCCGCCGCGGCATCCGGCGCCCTTTCGCCCTCACTCTCGGTACCCGACGGAGCGCCGCTTGCGGCGACTTCCGAAGCGGTGTTCGGTGCTTGTGCTTCCGTTTGTGCCCACGCAACGTTCCCTCCGATCACACAAACACACAGGGCGAACAAACCCGCACCACTCGCAAGGCAAATACAGCGCCACAGCACACCTGTTCGCATGGTTCTTATTGTACTGCATAGATGCTCTACTGTGGAATGTCTAGACGTTGATAACCACGGGCCGATACGGTACTGTGCACCCAGGTCACCGACGGGAGCACGGTCATGAAAAAAGGTATAGCGATTCTCAAGATGGGCGGAGACGTGGTCGAGCAGGGGCTCGCGGGGGCAACACTCCAGACGGCGGTCCTCAAGCAGCAGGGGTACGGCGTCGTGATCGTAACCTCTGGAGCGATACGGGCCGGAAGGAAATGCATTGCGCGCATACGCGGTGTGCCACCCGAATCGGTACACGCGGGGTCGAGCTACAGCAAGGCGCTGCTTGCCGGGTACGGCACGGGACCGCTCCTCGCAGAGTGGAGCACCTCACTCGAGCCGCATGGCATCATACCGGCTGCCATGTGGATTACTCACGGGAACCTCACCACGGCGGGTGAGGCGGTGGCCATACGAAAGCAGGTCATCGAAGCCGCACACGAACCCCATGCGGTACCACTCATCAATGAGAACGATATCGTCGCGGGCAACGACGAACGCAGCGAGATTACCAACATGGGGATGGGATTGGGTGAGAACGACAAGCTCACCGTGGCGCTCTCGCGACTGCTGAGAAAAAGCACCGGGCACGAGGCTGCCGTGCATCATGGTGAGAGTGTCGTTGCGGTGCTCTTCGCCACGAGCGTCGGCGGGTACTACACCGACGACCCGGCAAAAAACCCACACGCTTCGCTCATTCCCGAGCTGTCGTACCGCACGTGGGAAGACAAGGACATGCTCGTTTCGTTCCTCTTGCCGCACCGCGAACGGTTGCCGAACAATATGCTCGCCAAGGTGTGCGCCGCGATGTACTGCAACGCCCACCTGCACGTACCGCACGTAGGCATTGCTCGCCCCGAACAGTTCGTATCGCTCGTGGCGAACAGTGAGGACTTTACGGGCACGCGGATCGTTCCGTAGCAATGCATCCATGCGACCGCCGTTTCTCGGCGGTCGTCTTTAATTCTCCCCACGGGGAAAGGGGGTACAACCCACCGAACCGTTCGTTGTTGGTTGGTGTTAGGCCCACGCAAGCACCCACGCGCTCCCCACGATCGGCAGGAACAGGTTGTCGGACCCACGCGGGGCAAACGCCTCGACGAGCGCAAGCACGAGACCGCCCATACCGGCGAGTGGCAGCGTCACCTGATGCGCCAGCAAGATGCACGCGCATGCGAGAGCACACGCCAGAGACCCCTCGTACGTACGCCGTTCGCCGAACACTCGGTAGGGGTGCGTTCCAAACTGTCTGCCGATGAGCGCCGCGAGCGGGTCGGCGAACGCGAGGATGAGTATCCCCGCACGGAACGCGCCCGCGAGGTGCGGCAACGCCAGGAGAGCGGTGGCGCCCACCCCGAGCGCAAAGAAGAACTCGCCGTAACTGCCCCGCTCCGCCACGCGCAGCTTGTTGAAACGACGCATGAGGAGCGCCGCTAAAAACACTCCCGCAAGCATGCATCCCAGGGCGACCGTCCCGCCGACTCCGAGGTACGGCCCCGCGAACGCTACGCTCACCGCAAGGAGCGCATGCAAGCCTTTCCGGAGGAACGCGCTCATGCCCCGGGTCCCCCTTCCTCCTCAAGGAGGCGCACGAGGAGACGCACCGGCTCTCCCGTTGCACCCTGCGCCAGATGGTCTCCCTTGTCGCTCGTCATGCGCGGCGCGATGTCCATATGCACCCACGGGTACCCCTGGGCAAACTCCGCCAGGAACATGCCGCCGCCTATCGTGCCCCCGTAGCGACCACCCTCGATGGGGACGTTCGCGATATCCCCGAACCGGCCCTTCACCATGTCCTTGTACTCCTCCCACAGGGGGAGGGGCCAGCAGTAGTCACCGCTCACCTCGCCGAGCGCACAGATGCGTGCAGCAAGCGCATCATCCCTGCTCATAACGGCGCTCGCCCGCGTACCGAGCGCAACGAGCGCAGCTCCCGTGAGCGTGGCCACGTCCACGACAAGCGATGGGTTGTAGCGTTTCGCATAGGTGAGCGCATCGGCGAGGACCACGCGCCCCTCGGCATCGGTGTTCAAGATGTCGATGGTCGTACCGCTCATGCTCGTGAGCACATCGCCCGGGCGGTAGCTTTCGTGGCCGATCGCGTTCTCCGCCGCCGGTATGAGCGCCACGGCGTTGACGGGGACCTTGAGGCGTGCAGCCGCAAGAACGGCGTGTGCCACCGCCGCACCGCCGGACATGTCAAGATGCATGTCGAGCATATGCTCGCCCGTTTTGAGCGAAAGCCCACCGGTATCGAACGTGATACCCTTCCCGACGAGTACGATAGGCGCGGCTTCCTTTTTGCCCCCTCGATACTCCACCACGATGAGCTTCGGTGCCTCCTTCGCACCGCGGCCGACACCAAGAAGGGCGCCCATCTTGAGCTTCGTGAGCTCCGGCACGCCAAGCACCCGTACCCTTGCCTCCGTTCCCTTTGCGCTCCGCGTGATGCTTCTCGCCAAAACGGCGGGTGTCATATCGCCACCGGGCATGTTGGCGAGAGTGCGGCAGGCATTCGCCTCGGCCGCGACCACTTCGCCAACCTTGAGCGCTCGCACCTCGTCATTCGCGAAGGACCCCACAAGCGCGAGCTCCTCCACACCCCACCAGCCATCCTTCGGCTCCTTTTTGTAGGGAGTGAACTCGTACGCGGCAAGGTGGGCATTCTCGCCGACGAGGCGCATGAGGTCCCGGCGTTCGATGGGGTGCTCGGGAAGTACGGCAAGATCGAGCACCACGCGACGCACCTTTCGCATGTTCGCCTCGGCAATCGTGCGGCGAACGAGCGAGATGACCTTGCGCCGCGTCAGGGGCGACATACCCTCAACACCGAGCGAAAGCGTGAGGTTCCCCTCGCACTCAAGGTGGCGCGTGTCCGCTCGGGTGCTATCGAACGCGATAGCGGTGTGCTCTTTGGGTGCTGTGGGGTGCGTGGTGATGCGCATACGGGATGGTAGCGTCAGCATACCAGTGAACAGCCTTCTCCGCACGTCTCACCCGGTGGTGGGGGCTCCTCAAAACCGTGCCGCGAGGTTCCCTACGATACGCCGATGTAGCGCCGCACGTTCGCCACGAGGGTGGCAAGCATCGCATCGAAGCGCGCCCTGTCCGGCTCGAGGAGGGTCATCCGAAAACCGTGGAGGCGGCTGTTCATGCCCGAGAGCGGCACCAGCACGATACCGGTCGCAGCCATGAGGTAGTACACAAATCGTTTGTCGAGCGGCACCCCCACCACCAGCTCTTCCACGCGAGCACGCACCAGCGCATCGGCGATGGGTAACGTCTGCGACCCGGAGAGCACACCCTCCCGGAAGACCACGGACGCGTAGAAGGCACCCATCGGCTTGTTCGCCAGCACCTGGGGCACGCCCGCGAACGCGTCCGCAAAACGGACCGCCTTTTCGGCGAACTCGTCGGCCACCTCGCGCAGGTGAGCACCGTAGCGCGGGTCACCCGTGATCAGCGGGAGTGCTTTTTGCGGCAGGGTGGTGCTGCACACCTCGAGCATCTTCGCATCGACAAGCGTCTTTACGTAGCGCGCGAATACCGGGTCCCGCTCCCTGTTGTACACCTCGATCCAGCCACAGCGAGCACCCGGCCACGGCACCTCCTTCGAGAGTCCCTTGAAGGCGATGCCGGGCACACCATCGAGTACCTTGGAAAGCGGCACCATGGCACCATCGTAGACGATGTTCGCGTAGATCTCGTCGCTCATCACGAACAGGTCAAACTCCCGCGCAATATCCACAATGCCACGAAGCGTCTCCTCGCGGTACACCGTACCGGTCGGGTTGTCCGGGTTGATGATAAGGATGGCAGAGATCTCCGGGTTGTACTTCACTTTGTTCCTAAGGTCCTCGAGGTCCGGCTGCCAGCCGCGTTCCGGGAGCAGGTTGTACGTAAGGTGCCGCGCATCCGCATGTGCCGCTTCCGCCGAGGAGTACGTGGGGTAGGCCGGGTCCGGACCGAGCACCCGAGCCCGCGGGTGCAGGTAGAGGAACGAGGTCTGTATTGCATCGCCCAAGCCGTTGAAGAACAGGATGTCGTCGGGTGTGAGCCGCGCACCACCTTCCGCGGTACGCTCTCGTGCGATATGTTCGCGAGTAGCAAGTATGCCGCGGGTGGACGAGTAGCCGTAGCTGCTGTCGTCGCGCTTGGTGAGGTTCGAAACGATGTCTTTGATCCATTCGGGGATCTTGCGTCCCTTCGCCACCGGGTCGCCGATGTTCTCCCAGTACACGGGAACACCCATCCCCTTTAACTCTTCTCCCACGGCGACGATCTCGCGTATCTCGTACGTGAGCTCGTCGGCCCCCGGGTGCACGATGTTGCTGCGCATACGGCACAGCCTACTACGCAACACCTAGAAGCGCAAAAAGGAAAAACTGATCACCATGCAAAAACGTCAAAAAACTTTTCCAATACAACACGAAAAAGGTGTCAGGAACCTTTTCCCAAAATATACACTGGAAAGTGGGTGCGTATGGTACAAAAAAGCGGAAAAGGTTCCTGACACCTTTTTTCCAAAAGACGCCGGGGGCTTTTGTGCTAAGGCACAGAGGAGAGATTATGCTTGCGCACTCGAGGCTACCCCGCGGAGAGCTCCTCGTACGCGCGCTGCTGGAGCGTCTTCAGCTCCTCGATCTCGGTGGCGACGTAGCTGTCGAACTCGGGCACGTGCTCGGTGATAAACGTTTGGATGGCGATGCGCTTTTCGTCGTTCTCGGGGTCGCTCGAGCTCGCCTCGAGGAGTGCGGTGAGCGCGTCCTGCTTGTCCGCGTCGAGCGCATCCCACGTGCGGCGCATCGCGCCCTCGAACACGATCTCGCCAAGGTCCTCGAGGAGCTCGTTGCGCTCCTCTTCGGAGAGCATGTCGAGCCCAAACTCGGGCGGTAGGTTACTGAGCGCCGGTAAGGTGGTGGGCATACTTTTATGTGTTATTTATTTAAAATAGTAGGACGTATTTCACCTAGACGGCGATTGGTCGCGAAGTGGTAATGTTCGCGCGTTGCTGCTCTTGGTACTCATGAATCTTTCGCAACAGATCGCCGAACGTAATATTCGGGTCATGAGCATAAGCTTCATCCACGATACGGCCAATACGTTCATCTTGCGTAAATTCATTCAACACATCACGCATAAGGTTCTCAACGTTTTCCGAAAGCTCGACCGTTCGCGGAGCGGGTCCGTCACCTACCGTCTCTTGCATGAACGATATTCCCTTCTTCGTATCAATGATCTCGGAAACGGGAACGGGATTTAAAAGCTCCCAGTTCAGTTTGATAATCTCGGTAGATATGGGTGGAATCTGCTTGAGCATTCCAAGAGTCGCATTGAGCTTTTCATGGGTCATAACGCTTCGGTACACATCTCCTTTGGGAAACCTCGAGAGCTCCGCTTCACCAAGGTTGTCATTGAAGTCACGATAGTGAAAATCTCCCTTGCGCAACTGACTAACGATAGTTTTTATTTTCGCTTGCTCCTGATTTACAGTCGATGCTACTTCGGGCTGACCTACCTCCCTTTCACCAGGTTGCGCTAGGGAGGTATCGGGTTTGGGAGGGCCAAACTGTTCATGTGGAACTTCAGGGACGGAACCTGATGGAGGAGGTGCTTCCAGAACGCCCTGTGCAAGTATTGCCTTTGCTAGCCCTTGTCCTTTTTGAACTCTCTCCATTTCAAGATACCGAGCGTACTTCTCTCGTACTACATCTCCTACAGTTAAGTGCCTGCCCGCAAGAGGGACTTCGCCAACCATCCCTTTAGGGGTGGGATCTCCATCACTCATTGCTTCTACCGCCTTGCGCAAAAATCCGACCATCTCGGGACTTACAGGGATGCGTTCCCCGTGTAATTCGATTGTCTGTACGTCTCCTTTCACACCAAGATCCGTGAGACGCACCTCTTTAATAACGGGCCAATATTTTCGAAGCGTTTCTCCACCGGAGATAGGCCAGTCTTTGGGTACGTCACCTTTTTCAAGAACACCCTGTAGTGCCGGATCGACGTCCGGACCTCTGTACGGGAACCACTTCGTCATTAACCCCTCAAAGCCTTTTGCTGCACCTTGAATATGTGATTGTTCGGCTATGCTAAAGAGGTCGGGAGATGAAATGCCTTTTCCTGTGGAGGCTGGCGATTCGCCAGTTGCAGTAACTTGCGCCTTTGGAATGGAAGTGGGCTGCGTCGTGGATGCGGGCTCGGGAATGGTGGCAACAGTCTCAACCGGCACTGGTGCGGGTGACGGGGCGGACTGCACCGGTGTGGCAGCGGCTATTTTCTGTTTTGTAACTTCCTCCACACTTATTCCCCGTACCCTTGCAACCTCTTTGTCCAACAGGTGAGTGTCGACGGTGACATCATACGAACGTCCCTCGGGCACCTTGTTCCAATCTCCGCGCACTATACCGAAGCCCTTCGCGGCATTGGGGTCGCTCGCAAGCCCGAGCTGGGCGCGATGCGCTATTGCTCCGACCTGCTCTTTTGTAAGGCCGGGGTACAGTTTTCCAATGGCCGTTTGCAGCTCCCTCTGTACCGACGAACCGGGCTCAAAAGTGCCTTCCGGCTGCAGCTTACCACCTTCAAGGATGGCTACCGTTTGTCTGGTCGGGGCTTCGGTCACCGCTTGTATCACTTTGTCGAGGTCTTGCTGAGATACCTCGATGTTGTACCCTCCGCCACGAGGCACCTTATCTATATCACCATGCTGTACCCCGAGACGCCTTAGAGCCTGTTGATCAGTTTTATACTCTTCCGCAAGCAGGTGCGCCGCCCTACCCTTCTGGTCCTCCGGAAGATTCGAAAATACTTTTTCTTGGAACACCTTCTCGACCGAACCGCCTTTTTGGTACGTACCCTCTACATGAATTGGTTTTGCGGCGAATGCTGAATTATAACCGTTTTTTCCTCCAGGTCCTACGCCTTCTCCGGCAGGCACCGGCTCGGGCCCTGTGCGGGGTGCTGGCGCGATAGAAGACGTTTTTGGTCGAGTGTCGAGGGTGCTTGTGCCTTTCCCGGCAGAGGCCGAAGGGGAGGCAGTGCCCGATTCCATTGGGACAGTCGAATGTTGCAAACCATCCATGAAATCGCCTACGGCCGCGCTTGTCCCTCTGCCCGCCAGCATTGCAACACCCGCACTTGCCCCCATCGCCCAGCGCTTTTCCGTTTGAGTAGACTTTCGCACACCCCGCATCTTCTCCATGTTCTTTTGGAAGGAGCCGACGAGCGACTTTCCTTCTTGGTCGGAGCCGGTCAAATTTTTCAAACCGCTTTCCCACTGCTTGACGACCTTTTTCTCTTTTATTCCAGCGACAAAATTTATACCCTTGTTCGCAACGGCATACGTACCCATACCCACCAACGCACCCACGGTACCACCCGCAACACGCCGCGCGAAGAAAAGCCCGAATCCGGTCAAAAATGCTCCTCCCGCAAAGGCTGCTCCAGCGCTCGCGCCGACCGCTGATCCGACCAGTATCTTCATCGCCAGGGGTTGTTTTCGGTACCAACCGGTCATTGCCTTTAGGTGCTTGGTGTAGGGACCTTCGGCTTTGCTTTTCTTTTCAACACGCATGCGCTCTATGCTATCGAGATCCTGCGCCATGCGTTTGGTAAAGAGCGTATCGCACCACGCGACGATCTTCCGCTCTTTCACTTTTTGCATTTCGGGACTACTTTCCGTTCTGGTAGGATCAAGTGTCTTTACTATCCTTTTTTTATACTCTCGATCATTAATACCCTCAGAATCAGCACGTTCCTGAGTAGTCATTTCTTGAAACATCTTCTCCACGCGGATGCTCCCGCTTTTCTTAAAATTTGCAAGCAATGCCGCGTGCTTATCGTACACCTCCTCAAGGCCTTTGGTGTAACTTTGGTACGCTGCGCCCGCGTTGCCTTTCGCTTCACTGAATTTTCCTTTCAGATCGTCGCTGAATCGTCGCTTGATTTTATCGAACACGCCGTCCTTTGCTTCAACCTCCGCCTGTTTGTCCAGGTAGATCTTGCGCCTTAAGCGAAGTTCCTTCCGCAGAGCGCGGTACGCATTGATTTGCTCTTGCAATTCCGGTGTTCTCCTGTTTCGGGCTTCTGCGTACCGCTTCACCGTATCCTCGTACGTGTTCTTTTTTTTCTCGTCCCACTGTTCGACATGCTTGGCAGATGACTCATTCGAATCAAGACGCGCTCTATCTACTTTTTCCCTCTGTGTTTGGTTCCATGTACTTGGATCTGCGCTCCATGTTGCTTTTGGAATTTTACCCGGTACGGGAGTGGGGTTTTCTGGCGTTTCTTCGGGGTCGGCAGAAGGACCTATTGCTGGAGAGGCGCCAGGCCATTCGATAGATGCAGGTTCCTCTTTACGTCCTGTTTCTTTAGGGTCATTTGCTTGCTGTTTTTCTTCTCCTTCTTTAATTTCACACTGGTCGTCAACAGCTTCCATGAAATCTTTACGGAACTTCTCTTGGGGGCTCACTGGTTGTGTGGCGCCTTCGGATGGTGAAGCGGCTACGGCTTCCTTTCGTTCTTCAAGGTCGTCAATAACATTTTTAATCCATTCTTCTTCAGGATAACCTTCTGAAGGAGGTGAATTTGGTGATTGTTGTGGTCCTTCATTCATACCCCTATGCTACCCGAACACGGTCACCGCGTGCAACCGAACTGTGTACAACGAATCGTTCGGCACTACCCCTCACCGTACCCTCTCCCGAGAGGAGAGGGTGAACGATAATCGAACCGTCGCTTGAAGTCGGTAGTGAGCGCGACGTTTCGCGGGTCATTGTTTTGGGTGCACGTAGTCCCCCATGCGTACCAAAATGTCTTCTGTGATCTTGGGGAACACATACTCGGCACCCGCGAGAACCTCATCCCAATCACCCTCCCGCACCCCGAGATTCTCCTCGATCCCATGAGCCGAGTTCTTTTTGTGGAGCCTTTGCAGCACCTCGCAGGTCAAATGTGCGATGCGGCCAACCTCCTCAGTGGTGAGCTCCGGTCGGTAGAGGGGGGAGGCGGGGTCAGAGAGCATGCGCTGCAGCACCCCCTCGATCGAATCGCCCGGGCCATACGTACCCTCTAATACTAATACAGGACGATGGACAGCCTCGGGACTTGTTGGTCGCTCACCCATAGCGGTCGGCTGTGCCGGCTCCCCGGTCTCCGGACTTCCCGGTTGCTTGGGCGCGACAGTGCCCGTTTGTTCTTCCGGGTTGGTAAGCTCCTCCGCCTCAGAATCTTCCGTTCGCGGGACTTCCGTAGCGGTTTGCACAGATTCCTCCTGTTCAAGGCGCGACGCTACCTCCGGCGATGCGGTGGGTGCCACGACTTCGACCGATGGCGCCCCCACTGCAGGCTCGCTCGTGCTCTCCCTTTCGAGGGGAGCGGGCTCCTCACGTTCCGCCACAGTAGGTTCCGTGGGCGGCGTGTCCACACCGAGCTTCGAGGGGGCCATGCCGAGAAACCCCGCAAGGACCGCAGCGGCGGCCGTTTTCACGGACCGTTGCCCGCACCACTTCCGCACCGCCGTACCGAATCTTGCGACCCGCTCCACCCCACCCTCTCGCTTTGCTGCCGCAGCGATCTCTTCCACTTCCTTTCGGGTGGAAACGGCCTCGCCGTCGAGCGTTTCAAGGTAATACACTCCGAGCCGGCGGGCGTACTCCGCTTCAAGGATGCGCTCCGCTTCGGTCAGTCCCTCGCGCTGTGCGCCCCCCTCGATCCATGATTGACACAGATCGCGCATACGCTCCTGCACCAACCCATATGCCGCACGCGCCGCGCGTACCCCCTCTTCTTTCTCTTTTCCGCCACCCATAACGAACAAGCGCTCGAGCATACCTCTCGGCTTTTCGCTGTGGTAGGCAAGCACAGCCTCACGGTATGCCTCGCGAGCGCTCTCGAGCTCGCGCTTAAGTCCGGCATGCTCCGCACGAGCGGCGCACCAGTACGGGTCCTCGTGTACACCCTCGCGTAGATTCTCGTACAGAAGGTTTTGGTTCCTGCATATCGTAGCACAAAGCTCGAACTCCGTTTCATCGTAGTTGGGGGTTCGGTGGAGAAGCTCCAACCGCTCACGCACACGCGCGACCTCCCCCGCGAAACGGGCATACGCCTCCACGCCACCCCCCGCAGCCATAGCCCGCTCCTGCCGCATGGTGAGGTCTTTGAGCTCTTCCACGAACGAACGGGCCTCAACGGCGGCTGGGTGCGGTAGCTCTCCTTCGGGGGTGGGCGGGGTCACAGGAACCTCCTCACCTGTCCGCAGCTCGCCGCCATCAGCAACGGTTTTCTTTGGCTCTACCACGCCACGCCGCATAGTCGATTGTGTGTCCATCACGAGCTTGCTCATGGTCGTGTTGTAGGAAGCGTTCCACCACGGTTCCATCTGCATTCTCCACCATTCTTTGTGTACCTGCGCAAGTTCTACGGGGGGCACCGTAACGCCTCGCCCAACCCGTTCATTCAGCTCCTCAAGGGTGCGCTTGATTTTCGTGAACTCCGCCGCTTCCAGAGCACCGAGGTCTCTCTTGAGCTCAAAGAGCTCCTTGGCGAGCGCATCATCCTCTTCGGGCTCGGTGAGGTGCTCCGCGCGCGCGCGGCCCCACTCCTTTTCAACGGCCCGCACCTTTTCCCGGAGCGTGACCAGTTCGGCGCCCGGCACGCCGTTCACCCCACCCGCTTCGACTGCCTCGCGTACACCCGCCACCATCCGCACCAAACCACGGAACGTGCGCCCGCCACGCTCCGCAGGGGTCGTTTGAAGCGGGGCGCTCGGAGAAACTGTCTCATCCGTGAGCGGTATACTTGGAACGGGTGTTTCGGGATTTTGCGGCGCGGACGGCTCTTTCACTACCGATTGCTCCTCCGTGCCTTCGAGCGTCTCGCGTAGCTTTGTGTCGCCCGCAACCACCTGCTCGTACCCTCTTTGCAGCGCCTCGGGCAGGGAGCCTCCGTACCGCTCTCGTAGCTCCACATACACCTCGCAAAGCTCCCGGTACTCTTTCGTAAGAACATCCGCTTCGGTACGCATACCGGCGAGCGCCGACCCGTCCGACTGTACCAATGTATGTGCCTTTTCATACAAAAACGCCTGACGCCCCGCCAGGTCGTGCAGCAAGCCACCGAGCATGGTCACATCCTCTTCGGGCATCGTGCGCTCCGTGGACACTTGGTCTTGGCGGTTTACCTCGCTATGCGTAACCATATTCACAACACCCCCACCCAACATACGCCGCCAGTCGAGGAGGTTTTGCCACAGCCTGAGAAGCTCTGTGGTAGATGCTGCTGTCACCTCCGTCACGCCCCCGTTACTGCGAAATCTTTTTATTTCCTCTTCTAATGCATGGAAACGATCTTCGCGATTATCCTTAGTTCCATCCATCGGTACGTGCTCAAGCACGTACTCACTCAATAAAAATTTAATTTTCTTGAGAAGCTCCTGTGCATTGGGGGTTCCCTCCACGTCTCGTTGTGGCTCTATCCTCACCCCACCCTCGTGCGTCGGCAGCATGATTCCTAGTATCACCCAAAGAAACCTCAAACACAATGGCGGCTGTGTGCACTACTGTTTAGAACACGGGTACCGCCACATAGACCACCTTGCTTTCATAGACACCCGCCGACTGGTCACGGTTGGCACGGACCCGGTAGATAACATCGGTTGTTTCGTTCGCCACGGGTCCGGAACTGTACGCGATTTCAGCGAGACTACCGGTGAGCGCCGCGTACGTGTCGTACATGAGAAAACGCGTCGAACCACCCGCAAGCGTGTTGTCGGTCGTATGGTACCCGTAGCAGCTCGGCGTGGCGGTCGCACAACCGCTCGCCCACGACGTGGGGGCGGCGTTGGTGCCGGTGACATCGAGAATGGTCTGTCCGCCTCCAGCGATAAGGTTCTGCCGCTCGAACACGAAAATCTGGTATCCTTCGGAGGCGTTCGTATGCACCCCGAGGCGCTGCACCGCATTCACCGGCGTACCGAACGGCAACCCGCCAAACGGTATGCCCGTGGGGGTCGTGGCCACGTCGGCGACCACTCCCTCGGTCGAAGAGCCGGCCGCAAAACCGCTCACCGTGAACGTGAGTGAACCGCTCTCCGCAACGACCGACGGATGTGTTGATATGGTCGTAGTAGAGACCGGGAGACCGGCCGAAAGGTCGTAGAGGCGGAAGAAGTAGGTGCGTCCGGCGTACGCGTCCTTCTGCTGAAGCGAGAACTCGAACTCTTTCGTAAGCAAGGATCCGAACACCGTAGTACTCTGCCCGCTCCGGTATAGCACGCCTCCGTGCGAGAACACGAGAAAGCCGACCGCTTCCGCAGTATGGGTACGATTGCCACCGTCCGCTTCGTCCATCGCGAACTGCCCCGAATCGGTATCCTCATTGTCGTAGCGCACCCATCCCCCGTCGCCGCCGTTACGGGTCTGCTTGCTCGCAACGATGCCCGGTACGCTCGTAAAACGGTCGGGGGGCCACAACATATCGTACCAGGGGGTGTCGGTCCATCCTGCCACCGACTGCGGCGTGGTGCTCGCCACGAGCGCTATGCCGTTGTTGCCGAAGGAACCCGCCTCGATCGCCACCCATCCGATGGTCTCGGCTACTCCCGGTGGCACGTTCACCCCATCGGGCACCTCAATCGCGCAGGCAAACTCGTCTGTCGTGACATTCGCCTGTGATGTGGTGAGGAAGTCGGGCGTGCCGGTGTTGCCGTTGCTCTGAAGTGAAGTTAACAGTACCGGAGCCGTACCAAATGTTTGCGTAAAGGCACAGGTGTCATCCGAGGAGCCCGCAACCGCGTCGCCGTAGTAGCGGGTGGTGGTCTTCGAACCCGCATCGACCCGCCTCCCATCGGGCAAGAGGTATGCGCCGCGCTCCATGACGAGGTAGGCGACCGTTTCGCTCCCGTGCGCGTCCGCCTCATCGTCCGGCTCCTGCACGCGCACCGTAAAGCTTGACGTTGAAGTGGCGGTGATGATGGCCGCCGCGGGCCGGTTCCCCGCACCGCCCGTCGCGTCACCGGAGATCGCTTCCACAATATATATGGGGTCATCGTACGTATGCTGTAGTGTGACGAGCGTGCCGCCTCCGTCCACGCTTGTCGTGCCTACCTCACCCACGACTTCCGGCACATAGGGATACTCGTTGTGGGTCCCGCAACCATCCCCCACGCCCCCCACACAGGGGTCCGCGTCCTCAAGGACCGATGCCGTAACGGTCGCCCCTTCCGTACCTGCTCCATCGGCGTAGCACCACCGCGACCCGAAACCACATGAATCGAAATCTGCGACATCATGTACCACACTGAAATCGGAAAACTCTGAAAATTGCAGTTTAAACTTCACCGCCTGTCCGGCCTTACCGGCAACTTCATTAACCAGTATGCGCAGCTTGAGCGCATCTCCCGGCCCGATGCCTATCGGCGCGGTATTACTTGCCGCCAGCGGCACTGTGGGGGTGAGAGAGGTCTCATCGTCATACCAACGCCATGAGCTCTGTTCCGCCTTGAATCCCGCAGTTACCACCGTCGGATAATTAATGTACGAATCAAACTGTGTTCCATCTTCATGCACCATACGGAAACAGTATGCCGTGGTATCCAACGCCTCATATTCCTCAATCACCCAGTCATACTCAACGTCATCTCCACGGAAGATCTTGTATGGGTTGTATGCACTCACATTCTCTTCTTCATATGTGCCCGCGCGGTCGGCAACGGAGGTAATGAGGAGGTCACCACCCGTGGGGGGGTTTGTTGAAAGCGCTGATCCCTCGAGAGGCAGCGCGTCATACCCGCGCCATGCCGCAGTCGTTGAGCCAATCTCGCCGAGATCATGCCACTCGGTGACCGCACTGCACGAAGGGGTGGTTCGTTGGCCATACTGAAACTTGAACCGCTCGGTTCCCTGGGAAAGGTTCGCCCCCTGCACTTGCAGCGTCATGCGTACGCGCAACACCGTGCCATCCGTTGGGGGTGTGTCAAGCGCTGTGATTGTTGTGTTCTCACCCAAGTTTGTCGCCCCTGGCGGCCATGGGTCGGCGGGGGTAAGTGTATTGTTATTAACATAAAAACGATAGTAGTTCTGCATATATGTACGAACCGCGGTCGGCCACTCAACAACCTCAGTTCGATAGGAGCGTCCGGAGCCCGTGTCCGATATCCACAACTCGTAATGCGTTGTCGAAGCAATATACGCACCCATGATAGCGCGAGGGTGTGCCGTAGTGTTACCTAGACCGATCATGTTTATGAACAACGAAGCGTTCGAGAGAAGCGGGAGGGTGCGCCCGATAGGAATTGAGTACGTGGAAGGTTCGGCACCTCCCGCAGACATGCTTCCATTGGAACGAGTTACCATCAGGGGATTGCCGTTCGTCTGTGTATTTTCGATCACCCACGCAACATGCACATGCGTATTTGCGGATGCGGCCGTAGCGGGTATGTAATATGACACCTGACCAACCGAAGAGAGCCACACTTCATGACCAAATTCATCAACTTGGTTCACCCCAACGCGTTTCTGTGTATGAAGGAACGCGCGGGACAAATCGTTCACGGGGCTTATGTTCTCCGTCTCAGTATTTCCCGCCGTGCCGTGAACATGCTCACTACGTTGTACGTTCCAATTCACGCCTGTAAATTCTACAACAGTGTAACTCACCACAGTCGCAACCGAGCCGGTTGTACCACGTGTAACGGTTACGGTGTCGCTCCCCGGGTTCCATGCCGCTGTTGAAAGTGCCGCACCGTAGTTGCCAAAACCGGCATCAGGACTTTGCTGACCGGTAATAAACACCACCACATCACTATCACCAAGCACCCCGGACACGGAAGAGGTCGTGGCGGCAAGCGATGTCGTTGTATACGCGATACGTTCCGCCGCGCGCACCTTGATCTCATTGTCGCCTCCCGGAGGGCCAACATACTCAACAATCTCCCAATAAATACGTGTGCTATTCACAGTGCCGGACCGAACAAGGGTAACATCGGTCATGATATCGCTTGGGTCGAGTATGCTCACCGTTACTTGATTTGCATTCTGGGTACCACCACCACTCGTAGCACCCGCGCCCGTAGACATGGTGTTGGTAATACGAATGAACGCGCTCGTTGATGCCTGCGGCGCCGCGTAATCGACACCCGCAACAATGTTGACCGAGGTTGCCGTGTTCGCAATCGTACTTACCCCGCGCTGAATATAAAAATCTTGGTTTGTACGAATCGTCGCCTGCGGATACGTGTCGTATGATTCAAGTGGGGCGCCGTTACCGGTGAGACGAAAACAATATTCATCGCCAAATCCGGCGCTATCGGTTGGCTCTATTGCATACTCGAGTTCAAGAAAATTCGTGGCAAGCAGGGTAAGTGGACTTGTTGTCGCACTTGCGTCACGCACTCCCCCGTTGGGGGTTTTGAATATCGCATTGGTGTCGCTCATACCACCCGTTGAAGTGGCGATGTTCGTGGTATCGGAGCCGTTCGTGAGGTTCGGTGAATCCGAGAGGACCCAGTCACCGCCCGATGTTTCGATCGGTGCCCATGTGGCAACAGCAGCACACGTCGTCACTTTTTGTCCATACTCGAGCCCAAAAACGGTCGGCGTACTTGGCGATGAACCTCCCTTGGTTACACCCATACGTAAGCGGACAACCTCACTGTGTAGCAAATTGCCGACAGGTGTGTCTTCTGAGCCCCCCGTTTTTGAGGTCGCACCCATTTCATTGCCATTATCATTCCGCCAATGGTAGTGCGTTTGTGACAGCAACGCTTTCTCGACCGTTGAACTGCCGGTAATAACGACCGCAGTGTTCGGGTTTACCGCTCCTGCGGAAACCGCCACTTCGGTTCCCGGATCGTGTATCTCAACATCGACGGTATCACCGGCGTTCGCGCTCGCATCAACGTCAACTACCACATATATGCACATGGACGATGTCGTACTGATGGTGACCGATCCATTAAAGGTGCTGGAACCGTTCGCACCGGAGAAACTGGATGATGCCGCACCAAACTGAGCTTCGGTGCCATCGTACGATACGTCCGAGCACTCGTAAGGAGATGTTGTGCTCATTTCGTAGTATAGACGAATGTTCGAGAGATCGTTCCCCGCATCGATCGAACCTGTCTCAGTGATTGTGACCTTCGTCACATTACGTGAGGCCACCTCGTCACTAACAACAAAAATCCCCCCAAGATATTGGTCTATGCCGGGAGATACAACAATCGCCGCCTGTGTCCCCGTTGCGGCCACAAATGTCGCCGCGGTCATGGTACTCTCGCCGTACACATCATACACATCAAGCGGTATGCCGGCATTCGTGACCCTGAAACAGTAACTTGTACCATCGGTCGCACCGGCGAGCGCTCGAATCGCATACTCCAATTCAACAAACTCGGTATCGGCAAGTATGATGCCGGACGTCTGCGACGACATGTCCTTCACACCGCCATTCGGAGTTTTGAACGTCGTATTTTCGTTCGACACCCCGCCATCACCTTCGGGAATATCGGTTGTATTATTGTTGTCAATGAGATTTGTCGTATCGTGCATGTCAAATGCGCCGCCGACCGCCCCCACATCGGTCCATGTACCGATAGCACTGCACGTTCCGACCTTTTCACCATACTCCAAACGATACTGTGTGGATACGGAGCTTGTTGCACCTTCATTGGAAACTCCGATACGCAACCGCTTGGTCATGTTGCGCGGCATGTTCATATACTCGACATCTTCACTGCCGCCGGTCACCGACGTGGCGATTGTTTCCGACCCATTGTCGTTGCGCCAGTGGTAGTGTGTCTGGGTGAGCGCATCATCACGCAAGATGGTACTGCTTGCGACACGCACCGGGTCGGTACCACGCACCTTGTCACCGCTCGACGCAAGCACGTCCTCGGTCGTGGTGCTTATCTGTACTGCAATGGTATCACCCGTGTTCGCATTCTCAAGAATATCCATAACCGGATAGAAACAAACCGCTTGGGTGCTCGACGCGGTGAGTGAGCCGGCAAAAGAAACCGTTCCATTCGCATCGGAGAAACCATCGGTGTCAGTGACGCCGAACTGTGTTTCCGTGCCGTCGTAGGTTTCATCCACACAATCATACGGCGCAGCGGTGTCGTATTCATAGCGGAGCTTGATGTTGGTTAGTGACGACGACGCGTCCACGGTACCCACTTCCGTGAGGGTGATGTCGGTAATGGCGTGTGTGTCATTCGCACGAGCATCATATACCACAAACGCACCGCCCGTGTATACGTTCGTACTGGGAACATCCGCGTACGGCGTGGCGGTACCTGTTGTGGTCGCAAAGAGGTGCGCATAAAACGTCGCTTCCGGATACTGTGTATACGCCGGCAACGCCACGCCCGCATTTGTCGTGCGAAAACAATACGTAGTGGTATCAGTTGCATACGCGGTCGCGACCATCGCATACTCGAGCTCGACAAATTCATCCGGCGCGAGAGTGAGTGTGCCGGTCTCGTCAGAAGTATCGCGTACACCGCCGTTTGGTGTCTTTAATGTTGCATCGGCGTCCGCCACACCACCCGAACCTATCGCGATGTTGGTGGTATCGTCCGCTTCATTCACATGAGGCGAATCAGACATGTCCCATGCACCACCGACACCTCCCACACGGGTCCAACCTGACGCCTGTGCACACGTGCCCCCGCCCCGTTCTGCGTACTCGATACGGAACGATGCGGGTGACGTGGTTACTCCGCCCTCGTTGTATACTTCGAGACGCAATCGTAGTGGCACACCCTCTCGTACGTCCGCGTACGGCGTATTTGGTACCCCGGCCGTTAGTGACGACGCAGCAACCTCGGTATCATTGTCCGCGCGAAAATGATAATGGATTTGATTATAACTCGGCATACGCCACATCGCCGTCCGATACGTACTTCCATTCGTATTCACCTCCGCCGCGGTACCCACCTGAAAACCCGCCGAAATGATACCGGTGATCGCGTTCACGATGGGTGAGGCGGCAATAAACGGTGCCGAAGAGGAGCTTGTCATCGCGGACGTACGCACCACACCTTGCGTCGCTGCGTTTCTTTTCACCCACACCTGATCAGGTTGAAAAGATGTTGCCTCGGTATGCGCGACACCGGTACCGGTATACGTACCCACACTGAAGTTGGTTCCGGTCGCAAAGGCAAAAAATCGATGCTGTCCGTTCACCGTTGCGGCGGAAGCGTTGTTGCCGATATCAAAACCATCCGTATTGAGGGTTTTCACCACGTTTGCCGCTTCCGCAAGCGCATGAAAAAAGGTTGAAGTTGCGCCCGGCTGTGCGCTCGTGCGCCATGCTCCCACGACACCGCTTCTCTTCACCGTAACCAGGTCGGGTCGGAAGGGTAAGCGTGTAATGCTTCGCGTAGTGGTGGCAACGTTGGGAACGTAGTAGGCACCGATCGTAAAATCCGCTGAGCCGGTGTTTGTTTCCGGATTCCACGCATTGCCATACGCAGTCCAATAGTACGTGATGTTTGCGGTATTTACAGGGGCTGCGGTACCCACCACAAAACCGTCTGCGAGAAACGCCGTGATGCCGCTTGCAAAATCGGCGGTCGTGAGACCAAGGTATGCGGTTGTGTCTCCCGCCATGAGTTTGGTGCGAAAAACACCCGCTTGCGTGGTCGATGCCTTGATAATGACAAGGTCGGGTGAAAAACCAAGGCCGGAAATGGTGCGCGCGGCACCGGTACCCACGTACGAGCCGGTGACCATTTTGAACGAACCGGAGGTGGCACGGGCATCGCTTGCGCCACCGAATGCGGCATAGTGAATGGTGTTGGTGTTGCCGTTCGCAATCACGTTCGTACCCACCTGGAACCCGTCGGCCTGAAGTGCCTGGACAGAGTCGACGGTAACGGCGGTATCCGGAAAGTAGCTCGTGCTGTCGCCGTACGATTCGGTCACGTTGTATACGGTACCACCGACCGCACTTGCGGCATTCTTGAGCATGAGAAAGTCGGGTACAAACCCGACACCGGTGACGTTGCGATTTTCGGTCGCGTCGCCTGTGTAAGAACCGACATCGATGGTGCCCGCCGCTTCCTTGAAGGCCACGTAGTTGTAGATGACTGCGGTGTTGATGGTGGTACCGACGGTAAAACCGGTTGCGTCGAGTGTGGTAAAGAGGGTGCCGGTCGTATTCTCTGCAGTCGCGGCAAAGTATTGCCCGACGTTGTTTGCCATTGATGAAGAGCGCCACGCGGGAGCAACCGCCGTTGCGGCCTTGACGATGACGAGGTCGGGCTGAAAACCGACCGAGGTGATGCTTTGGTTCGCACCGCCGGTACCGGTGTACGAGCCGATACAGAACTTGCCGGTTGCGGAACAGTCACTTCCCGTAAAGGCAATCCAGGTGTATCGGGCGTTTATGGCGTTGGTGTTACCGGCGTTTACCTTGAAACCATCGGTTGTGAGCTCTATCGCGTTGCCGGTGTCGTTTGCGGTTGCGGCACCCGAAAGGTATGCGGTCGCGTTTTCCGGCATTACAGAGGTTTTCATAAAGGCGCCGACACCTGAGGCGTCGTCCGCTTTCACGATGACCATATCGGGGGCGAAACCGAGACCGGAAATCTCTTTGTTGCCACCATTGCCGACGTAGTAGCCGGTTTGCATTTTATACTCAACCGCCGCTTGCGCTCGCCCGATACCGAGAAATGTAACAATGTCGCTCCAAAATATGAGCATTGGAAGCACAACCAAAACAACGCCTAGGCTGGAAGCAATCCGCCCGCGGTTCCTGTGAAATACCTTTTTGATGTGTACCGGTCTGAATCTCAACATAGCACATCCTTGTTCCGACGAACGCGGGAACCCGGGGCCTCATGCTCCAGACTCCCGCGTGCACGGGAACGGCCTATCCTATGGCGTATCTTTCGTGCCCGAAAGTGTGCTCAGATCAAGAACCGCCCCATCCGAAGGGTCACTGGCCGTATCGGGTGCATCCCCCCCATCCCCCCCTGTGACCGTATCCCCGTCTGATTTCATTTTCAACGAGGTGGGCGTTTGGGGAATTGCATCAGGGATTTCTTCTTTGGGCGTGGTCGGTATGACCGGTTGCGGTTTTGCTTGCGTACCGAGCTCCATCATTTCACCGGTATCGAGCGCGTACCCTATCGTTTCCACATCCCCGTTCTCGTGCCGACTGTCAAAGAGAAGTGCGAAGCGTGGATTCTCGTACTTGGTGTCCTCGCGCTTCTCAAGCGTGGTCCGCTTTTTCGTAGCAAAATCGTACACCACGATCTCCCACGACCGGCCGCGCTCGCTCTGCCAAGTGACAACATTGTCGTACACTCGAGGAAAGAGGTCGTGCACCGCGTTGTCGGTGAGACGTTCGATCGTGAACTCTTCCCCAACCCCATGTACCGTAGCGAGCATCACCTCCCAGTTGGTGTCCACCCACTCCTGCCACACGATCGTACTGCTGCGAATGTCCGGGTTGCTGCTGTTCGTGCGGCCGGTCGTTACCTGCCGTGTCGTGTTCGTGGGAAGGTCGTAGAGCATGATCTGCATACGATCCGCGATGTTTGCTTGCCACACGACGCGCTGTGTCTCCTCGTCAAAGACCGGAGCGAAGTCATCGTAGGAGTTGTTCGTAATGCGGCGCACCGTCACACCGTCGAAGTAGTAGATCTCACGATCACCCTCGCGGTCCCGTTCCGTGTACACCCGAGGATCCTCACTCACCTGCCGCTCCGGGCCACCCGCAATGCAATAGAACTCACCCTCCGCAACGAGGGTGCACTCACCCTCCCCGAACACGTAGCGGTTCGATGTGTTGTGGACGGTCGTTGTTCCGAGGTCGTCCGCTTGGGCCGGGGGCAGGTCGTCGGTCGTGGACGCCACAGATGAGGTGCCCGACCACGCCTCCTCCGGAACCGCAGTGATCGTACTTGTGGCAACTTCTTTCAAGGGGGTGACTAGCCCGTCGGTACCCACGCCACCGGACGTGCCCGTACCGGGGGATCCCTCCGAAAGGGTCCTATTTTCTCCGTCAAGAGAATAACTTTCCTCAAGAGTACTTGCACCCTCAACGGGCGACGTACCGTCCTCGTGCCCCGTGTCCATATCGATTGATTGCGACTCCGTAGTATCTATGGCGACGATCCCGGCCACCGATGGGGCGACTTCGGCATACTGCTCACCTCCGCCGCGGTTCGTGTCAGGCACCGCCATACCGACGGACGCCTCATCACCATGCGATACCTCACCTCCGGTTTCGATGGTACGTGGGGATTCTGCGCTTGGTCCCGGGGAGTCACTGTTCGTTGTTTCGGCAACCTCGTTCAGGAGCTCAAGCTCCATGCCGAACGCCACGTACACCGGCTGTGCAAGGAGTACCGCCACGAGCAATCGTGCGACCACGCGCCCGAGGTAGCTGTCAACGGCAAACGCTACACGCAGGTCTCCTCCTCCGTGTACCGTTCGGACCGCTTCTCGAGTGAGTGGCACCCGCCGTTGCGCAGGTGGTCCGGTCGAGCCTCGGGCATGCATCGACGATGTGCGCGAAGGCGAACCGCGAGGATAGCCGTTGTGTCCAACTTTAACAACGTTTTTTTGGTTCCCTTCGGCGGAAGCACGAGAACCAAGCACAATGGTGTGCGTGTGGTGAAGGCTGTGCCGATGTGGTACCGGCATGGTGAAAGCACCTACGCTGCGCTGCCCCCAGCAACAGGTTCGTGCTCATATATTGTATCATCCAACAAGTCGCCTTCATTCTTACTTGTCCACAGATACTTGACGTGGAAACGTGCACACGGCATGCCCACACCACACGCACAGGTTGTACACTTGTTTTCCACACACAGCAGTGTGCATTACCACCTCCGTGTCCTGTGGCACCGCATGGTATCGTTACCTCATGCAAGCGCTCGACACGGCGACCCGCACCGCGGAGGAGGTGATCGCGGAACTTAAAAGCGACATCACACACGGGTTATCACACGACCGTGTTGTTGCTTTGACCCACACATGGGGTCACAACGAGATCCGTCGCGACACACATACGACGCTCTCGATACTCCTTAGGCAGGTGCGTTCCCCTTTCATCTACCTCCTTGTGGCGGCAAGCGGTATCGCCTTCTTTCTCGGCGAAGGGCGAGATGCGCTCCTCATCCTCCTCTTCATTCTGGTGAGCGTCGCGCTCGGCTTCTTCCAGGAGTACCGAAGCGAACAAACGCTCCGGTTGCTCACGCGCTACGTTGCCGCGCGGGCGCGTGTGGTACGTGAGGGAGTGACAACGACCATTACGGCCCGCGATATCGTGCCTGGTGATATCGTGCGTCTTGAAACAGGGGATCGTGTTCCCGCAGACGTACGCCTCATCGAAACGCACGGGCTCGCGGTGGATGAATCTACGATTACGGGAGAATCCGTGAGCGCAACGAAAAGCACGGGGCTATGCGTTCATACGCCCGCAGGCGCACATGAAGCTGATAATGTATGCTTTTCGGGTACTACAATCGTGCGCGGCACGGGGCTCGGGGTGGTTGTCGCCACCGGTCGCTACAGCACCATGGGACGCATCGGCATGCTCGGTGCATCCACCCAGCGCCACAGCGAGTTCGAAAAAAGCGTCGCGCGCTTGAGTGCATTCATTCTCCGTCTCGTCGTCGCAACGCTCGTCGTGGTGTTCGTGCTGCATGTGTTCCTGCGGGGCGACGCGCTCGATGCCCCTTCCCTCCTCCTCTTTTCGATCGCGCTCGCGGTCGGGGTCATTCCCGAAGCACTGCCCGTGGTCGCCACGTTCTCCCTTTCCCGCGGGGCCCGCATGCTCTCAAAACGACACGTGGTCGTGCGTCGTCTCTCGGCAGTCGAGGATCTCGGTGCGATCGAGGTGCTCTGCACCGACAAAACGGGCACCATTACCGAGAACAAGCTCACCGTTACCTCTGTGTACGGCGATCGAGGACATGCGCTCTACCTTGTGAACACAGGTGCCGATCCGCACAACCAGCGACGAGAGCCCTTTGATGCGGCGGTGTGGGAAACGCTCGCGTCGGAGGAACGCGACGCGGTGCTTCGCACACACCCTCTCACCTCGGTACCATTCAATCCCGAAACACGCACCAACGCGGTCGTTGTTGATGAAGCAGGGCGGCGACGCCTCGTGGTGCGAGGTGCACCGGAATCGCTATCCGCCTTGCTCTCCGCCTTTGCTCCGGAGGAACGAGAGCGGGCGCTTCTGTGGTGCCGCGAGGTTGGTTCCCGAGGAGAACGTGTGCTTGCGGTCGGCGAGCGGTACCTCGACCCCTCCGAAGACACCGATACGGCAGCCCTTTCACCTTCGGGACTTTCGTTCGGCGGCATCGTCGCATTCAAGGATCCGGTAAAGGCGAGTACCGCCGAAGCCATACGAAAAGCGCAGGAACTGGGAGTCGAGGTAAAGGTCATCACCGGTGACGCACCCGAAGTTGCCGGTGCGGTCGCCCGCGAGGTGGGTCTCATACCCTCGCCCGAGCAAGTCCTCACGGGGGCCGCGTTCGCCGCCATGAACATGCGTGAGAAGCACGACGCCGTACGTGCGCACCGCGTGTTCGCACGCATCATGCCCGAACAAAAATACGAAATCGTCGGCATGCTCGCCGAACGTAGTGTGGTCGGCTTCCTCGGTGAGGGTATCAACGACGTACCCGCTCTGCGCATGGCGCATGTATCGATCGTCGTTGATGGCGCATCGGATGTCTCACGCGACGTGGCGGATATTATCCTCCTCCAAAAAAGCCTGGGTGTTATCATTGACGGTATTCGCGGCGGACGCACCGCAGTCGCAAACACGAGCACGTACATCACCGCAACGCTTGCCTCGAACTTCGGCAACTTTTACGCAGTCGCGCTCGTCTCTCTTTTCATAGACTACCTGCCGATGCTCCCGATTCAGATCCTCCTCCTCAATCTTATTTCCGACTTCCCGATGATTGCCATAGCACTCGACAACGTTGACCGAGGCAGCCTCGAACGCCCCCAGACGCACAATGTGCGCAACATCCTTTTCATCGCGACCCTGCTCGGTATCGTGAGCACCTTCTTCGACTTCCTGTTCTTCAGCATCTTCCGTGGCGAACCCGCATCAGTACTGCAAACGAACTGGTTCATCGGAAGCGCCTTGACGGAGATCGTGTTCCTCTTCTCGATACGCACCCGCTTACCGTTCTACCAAGGAGAGCACGTGCCCGGCACGATCCTCCTCATGAGTATAACCGCGTTCTTAAGTGCACTCTTGATCCCCTACCTACCCGGCACTACTACACTGTTTCGCTTTACGCCACCCACGATCCCGCACGCACTCATCATACTCGCCGTGGTCATGCTCTACTTCATCGCAACCGAGCTCGTCAAGCTACTCTATCACCGTTTCCTCGACACACGCCCGGTACACCTATGAAAAACGCCCCACGAGGGGGCGTTTTTCATAGGTGTTACTTGTACGTTAGAGAGATACTGACCCTGACGTGTCCGACACGAGACGCTCCTCGCCGGGCACATTCACCTTGCACTCGGTGCTCATGGTCGTCTTGTACGCCTTCCACGCGACGTCGCGGGCGGTCTTCAGTGCCTTAAAGGCGCTCTTGTGTGCCTCCTTCCATGCATTCCATGCCGTCCTGAGAACACTCGTACGTTCCGTGGTGGAAGCACCCCACGCCTCGTAGAGGGCCGTCTGGCGCGCTACGAGTGCCGTGTTGATCGAGGTGTTGAACGCGGTCCACGCGGCTTGAATGGCGACCTCACGGGTGTCTACGGCCTTCTGAACACACGAGGCATTCACATTCAGAGATGGCTTTTTGCAGACTTTTGCCAACATGATAGATACTCCATCGGTTGGAAACTGCCGATTCTGATCACACCATTTTCTTAAATCACTTTTCGGCGGTGTAACAGGAGTCGTAGTACCAACCACCGGTGGCGTGGTCGTTGATGTACGTTCGGGAGGCGGTGCGATGGGCATGATCGACGGCGGTGTTGTGGATGCCCCAGTGACCGGCACCCCCTCTGATACTTGAGGTCGAGATAACAGACCAGTCGTCGTTCCCACAGCAAGAGCGTTGTCATACGATATATAAAAACCGCCAAGCAATAGAAGCGCGGCGCTTACATATGAGATTAACTTTTTTTGTTGCATAGTTTATTTTCATTAAATGATAAAACCGAAACCTTCTCGGTATCAGTGGCACATGTTATGTTAGCACAGGGTTTAACTAAAGCGCAAAAGAAAAACACACAGGAGCGCTCCTGTGTGTTTTTGATGTGCTGACATGGGTTTTATAACGACACCTCGTCCTTTTTGTCACCACACCACCTCATCCCCCGATGGTTGCCGTGCGCTACCACACCGTTCTCAACACCTTGTCCCATACCGTACGGTATACCGATTTCGTCACTGATGTCCTCTGCTGTCTCACGATCGCCATTCTCCAGGACCTCGCGCATCTTGACGTACTGTGGGAACTCCTCTTTTGTTACATAGTCGGTGATCTTGGGGCGGCTGTTCATGTATACTACCCACGCATCATAGTCGCCCTTTGCGAGTATTGCATCGAGCTCCGCACGCTCCTTGTGACGAGCAACCATTTCGTTAAAACGCTCTTCCGGTATAGCCGGAGTATGCTGTCGAGCTTCTTTCATTGCAGTAACGAACGCTTCGTAGTCGTTCGCCGAGAGCGCTTCTTCGACCTTCTCACGGTCATCATCACTAAGACCACGTTCCACATCCAACCCACCGAACGCGTACACCCCCGCCGCAGCGGCAAACCCCATTCCTAAGAGAACCGCCGCTGCGCTAAATCCGATAAGCTTCGCTTTTTGTGTATGTTCCTTTGTCATGATTTTTGTATTACAGAGTCCTAACACGTGACCGGTCTCACGCATACATTGCTACGCACCCTCAAGCAGTATTCTTTCATCGATCCAACGAAGGAGCGGGGGCGATCATGACCACGGGGGGGCGGGTATCAAGCGGTTGTTCCATCCCCACACCGCCACGACCGCGGAACGGACGCACTTCGAATGCCTCGAACACACCCGCGCCGGTCGTGGTACCGACGATCCGAATACGCACACCTTCCTGCACCGCGCCACCTTGCACCGTGGAAGACGCGAAGTGCACCGTCCACACCGTACCCTTGAGATCTCGCACCGTACATTGCTGCACAGGCGTATTGAGGGTGGTCACTGTACCTGCAATGATGCCTTCCGGGGGGCGCATCCAGTGGTGAGGTTGAAACCCCGCCATGGGCCCGTAGAAAGGCACCGTGACAAGCAGGTACCGATCGATCATCTCGCTCACACCGCTCGCATGAAGTCCCACTCCTCCCGCTACGCTCGCGAACACTGCGCCTACCACGAGCACGCCACTACGGTAGCGGTACCCCGTACCCGTATGGCGTACGCCGTACACGGCATAGAACACACCGACGCCGACGAGGCACAGCCACACGAACGGCACTATTTCGAATAACGTGTCGAGTCGCGAGAATTCGATGCGAAGCTCCATGAACTGCGACGCCTGCACGATGTAGATGGTGAGCGCCGTCGCGAGCGAACCGGTCAAGAACGCGCATGCGGCGACCGCGCGCACCACCCAGGTATGAAAGAGGAATTGCCACCGCGGTTTCGGCGTGAGGTGTCGCTCATCAAGAGTATCCATGACACGCTCGCTGAGCGGCCGATCGTGCACTGTGGTAGCGCTATCGTGCATGGTGTGTTGCGTAGATACGACTAAATTCCTTTTTTGCGCGATGTACGAATGTCGCCACCGTACCGCCGGGCACCTCGAGAATGTCGCCTATCTCGTCGTAGCTCTTCTCCTCCAGGAACCGAAGTACGAGCACAGTACGGTACTTCTCCGACATGTGCGCGAGTGCGCGAGCGACCGCGTCCTTCGCAAGGTGCGTTTCGGTCGTTTCATGCGCCGCTTCCATGCTCACGAGGAACGTCGTACACTCGTCATCACCCAACTCAACTGTTTCCGGACGTGCCTTGCGCTTCCTAAGCCACGTTACCGCTTCGTTGTGAGCGATACGGTACACCCACGACGAGAACGAGAGTGCCGGATCGAACCCATGGGCGTTCACGTACGCCTTGATGAACACCTCTTGAAGGACGTCGTCAACTTCTTCCGCAAGGCCGGGCATGAACCGCTTGAGGTAACGTCTCAACCGCGCTTCATAGCGCTCAATGAGCACACCGAACACGTCACGTTCACGGGGAACGCGTGCCATCAGTGTCTCATCGGTCTCATCGTTTCCGGTATTCACAAGCTGTTCCATGGTAGATACGCCAGCACTGCATAGAATCTTTCATGCCCATTGGGTCCAATCAAACCGCGCCGCGACCTGCCGCAAGCTGTCCGCACGCCCCATCTATATCACGTCCGAAGCGAAAGCGAATCGCCACCTCTACTCCCCGCTGTTCGAGCAGTTTTTTGAAACGATCGGTACGCTCTTCGCTCGAAGCCGTGTACACCCCGGTCGGGTTGTACGAAATGAGGTTGACCATGCACAGTTTACCCCGAAGCAGCCGCCCAAGCTCGTGGGCATGTTCGTCCTTATCGTTCACCCCCTCGGCGAGCAAGTACTCGAACATCACCTTGCGGTTCGTGTTCGCCATGTACTCATCGACCGCCGCCATGAGCTCGTGTAGTGGGTAAGCCCGAGCGACGGGCATCAAACGTATACGCACCTCGTCGTTTGGTGCGTGGAGCGATATGGCAAGATTGACCTGCAGCTTCTCGGTCGAAAGTTTCCGTATGCCTTCCGGAATGCCACAGGTCGAGATCGAGATGTGCCGCGCACCGATGTTGAAGGTGTTTTTGTCGTTGAACGTACGTACCGCATCCATCACCGCATCGTAGTTCAAGAACGGCTCGCCCATTCCCATGAAGACAACGTTCGAAACACGAGTGCCACGCCGCTTCAGGTACCGCGCAAAGAAGAGCACCTGCTCCACGATCTCATCGGCGGAGAGCTTGCGCACCATTCCCATCTTCCCCGTCGCACAGAACGTACACCCCATCGGACACCCCACGAGTGTCGAAACACAGACGGTATTACGGCCGTCCTTGTGACACATGAGGACCGCCTCAATGCATGCACCGTCATCGAGTGTCACGAGCGCCTTGACCGTTGCGCCATCCGCAGAGGCAACCATGGCTGCGTTGATCGCGAGGGGGCACTCGCGCTCAAGGCGTGTGCGTAACGACACGGGCAACACCGTGACCGTGTTCCAGTCCTCCACACAATCGACGTAGACGGCTTTGGTAACCTGCTTCTCGCGGTATGCCGGCTCGGTGGCAAGCACCATACGTATGCGAGCGTGGTCCATGACAGAATGGTAGCACGTGCAGTGAACGGCGCCACAGGGAAGTCTTGTCAAGTGTCCACGACACCTCCTACCACCCCGCGCAACCAATTTTTTACCCAACAAAAACAACACGAAAAAGGTGTCAGGAACCTTTTCCGGCATTTTTAACTACACGAACCTGTTCACCTAACGTTTTTGTAGGAAAAGGTTCCTGACACCTTTTTTGTACGCACGAGCTCGTGGGCGGAGTTGCTGTATTTAAAAATTTGAGTTCATCATAAACAATGAACAATGGAATTGTCCTTATCCTTATTTGTAGCTTTTGACCATAACCCCGAGGTACACCTCGGGGTTCTCAGTTTGCTGGTTCTCTAGCTGTGGTTGGAATGGTGCCCAACATCGAAGGTGTGCCTGTGCTATGGTGTGCGGTAGATTCACCTGACCCCATGGAGGAGATATGTCCGACATGCTCACCGAGATCCTGCTTGTTGTGCAGATCATTGCGGCGCTCCTTGCCGTCCTGTTCGGTATCCGACGCCTCATGCGCCGTACCGACACACCCGACGACTCCCCTTCCCGCGACACCCGCCCGGAGCTTCGCGTGCGCCGTGCGCAGCACCGACGCCGTGGGGGATGACCCGAACGAGCGCACCCCACAACCGCGTGCGCTCGTTCCCTTTTCAGATCAAAAACCGTTCGAACTACATGCCAAACCGCTCGTGGTGCAGTCGCTCCTCGGGCACCCCCGCAGCACGAAGCGCAGGTAGAAGCGCCTCGAGCATCGCGGACGGACCGCACAGATACACGTCACGAGAAGCAAGGTCCGGACAGTGATACCGCACTCGCTCGAGGGTAACGTACCCTGTCTCATACCCACCACACACCTCGCCACTTAAAACATACATGTGTCGCACACCGCTCTTCGCCACCTCGCGGGTGAACACAAGGTCCGTACGTGTGCGTGCGGCATAGCAGAGGAACGCGTCCGCTTTGTGCGGCAACGAGCGCACCATCGCCAGGATCGGCGTGATGCCGATGCCACCGGCAATGAACAGCTGCTTGTTCGTGCGACCCTGTGCGAGCGTGAAGGTACCGAGCGGCCCCTCAAGCCACACGCGAGTGCCCGGGCACAGCTCTTCCGCTCGCGCCGTCCAGTCACCGAGCGCTTTGATGCTGAAACGCAGCTCCTTGCCGTCGTACGGTGCGGAAAACGAGAACGGGTGCCCATGCCACATACCCCTTTGGAAGAAGATCAGCCGCGCCCACTGCCCCGCATCGAAGTGAAATGCACGCAAACGCTTCCCCGTGAGGTACACCGATACGACATCGGGCGATTCACGTACTACACGAGACACACGGAACCGATGCTTCCAATTCTTGAAGAGGGGCACCATGAAGCGATAGGCAAGGATGACCCCGAACACCGCCGCATTGAGGGCGAGCCAGTAGCGCATCGCTCCCCCGAACGCCACATCACCGGAAGCCGTTTGGTGCCCGAACGCGAGCGCGACCCCAAGGTACATGGGCACATGCCCAAAGTACCACACCTCGTACGTCAGATACGATCGGATCTTCGGTATGGAGAGGATACCGGCTACGAGGATCACGAGCGTACCGATCGTGGCAGGCAACACATCTTCCCAGGATGCCACAAAACCCACGAACTGCTCGACGATGCTCCGGTCGGCACGGATACCGTACCCCCACGAGAGCAAGAGTGGGTGGAGGAACAAAAATCCAACCAAAGCATACCCGATCCGCCGGTGGAGCGCGTTCTCTTTGTCGAAACCGTACAGCTGCTCAAGAGGTTTGAACCGGCTCACGAGCACAAGCTCTACCAGGATGAGGTACTGGAGGAGAAGCCCCGCAAGTCTTCCACACGCGATGAGGATGTCCGCCGCATCGCCCCGAATGAGGTCAACAGACCCGGTGATCCACACGTAGCCGATCGCGTAGAGGTTCGCGATGAACAACCCGTTCCAAAAGAGCTTCTTAAAGAGCAGCTTCCCCATGCGTTAGTCCTTAAGGTCGCCTTTGTAGAAACCGGGCAACAGGTCCAACGTTTTCTGTTTCAGGTGACCACTCACCCCTTCGAACATTGCTGTGGCGTCTTTACCACACCCTTTCAGAATGGTATTGCCACCCGGATGCCTACCGATGTACGACGTCACATCGTATACCTTCCCGCGTATGGCCATCCAACAGCTAGACGCACCGCTGTGTGTCCCCACTTCCGCGAGCGTGTATGCAGATATAGTGGGAGTTGGGATCGGAGTCGGACTGGGAGTGGGAGTAGGAATCGGAGTAGGAACCGGAGTCGGACTGGGAGTAGGTGTGGGGGTTTGGGTGCGGGTCGGCGCGGAGGATACCGTTACGGGCGATACGGACGGAGATGGAGCAGTGGTAGGTACGGTGCCCGTACCGGTCGCACTCTCCTCCGCAATACCGCCCGCGGATGGGGCGCCATGCATCGAGTCTTGCGACACCTCTTCTTGCTGCACCGATCCAGCATCAGGGGTGTTCTGCGGGGTCGTTTTTGTCACCCGCACCACCGCATAGGCAAAAAAACCGCCGATCACAGCGGCGATCGCCAACGTACCGAAAATGAGCTGCTTGTTCATAGACGTAGTATGAGATACCCGATCAGTGTTTAATGAATGTTTGCTGCTATGCATGCAGTATAATACACATTTTCACATAAAAATCTTCCATGTGCGTCCGACGTGTGCATGGTATGCTGTACGTACGATGCAACCTTGGGTGTTCTACGCTCTACTTTCCGCAGCCTTCGCCGCGCTCGTTGGCATCTTTGGCAAGGTCGGCCTACGTGAGCTCGACACGACGCTCGCAACAGCCGTGCGCGCCACGATCATGGCTGCATTCCTCGCGGGTACAGCACTCATGCTCGGTAAGTGGCATTTGCTTTCGAGCCTGCACGGCCGACCACTCTTTTTCATCACCTTGTCAGGCGTGGCGGGAGCACTATCGTGGCTCGCGTACTTCACCGCACTCAAAGCAGGTCCCGCGTCCGGGGTAGCCGCGCTCGATCGCTTGTCGGTCGTCTTCGTGCTCCTCTTTGCGATCCTATTCCTCGCCGAACCGCTCACCTGGCAAGGAGCGCTCGGCGCACTCCTCATTACCGGCGGGGCGATCCTGATGACGCTCTAAAAAACCAACAAGGTCGCTCTAGGCGGTGCACATACGGTTTCTACGTACCGATTTCCACAGGAAGAGGCCGATGACCGTGATCGTGACGACCGGTGAGAACCAGGTCGGCACGTGGAGACCGAACCCTTCCGCGATCATGATGCCGCCGAGGACACCGATCGAATACATAGCACCGTTCTTGAGGTACACGTACCGCTTGATACGTTCGATATTGCTCACCGTAAGTTGTCGCACCACGATCGCACCGATGCCGTTGCCGATGAGAATGAGCGGCACCATGGTGGTGAACGCGAACGCCCCGACCACACCATCGATCGAGAACGTGAGGTCGAGCACCTCGAGGAAGAAGAACTTCGCCCAATCCCCCATCGCACTGCTCGTACCCTCGGCGATCATGCGCCGCTCCACCTCCTCGGCATTCTGCTTGAAGCCGTCGGCAATGAAGAACGCGGAGAACCCGACCGCGGCCGCAAGCATGAGCGCGGTCGTGCCGGCGGCACTATGCCCAACCCCCTGCATGATGAGGGTGAGCACCCCCACGAGCCCCACCGATGCGACCGCATAGAACCACACCGCCCCAAAGCGCTGCACGCTGTGCTCGAACGGCAGCCCGAACTCCTTCTCCTCCATAAAGAGCCAGTGCACGAAGAGGAGCGCGAGGAACATGCCGCCAGCCATCATGAGGTACGGGGCGCTCGCCTCGATCGCCTCGAGTACATGTGGGTTGTTCTCCCACATGGCCCGGAACGCATTCACGATGCCGATCGAGGGGTTCGAAAGGAACACGATCACCGAGGGTAAGAGCCCACGCACCACAAAGACCGCGAAGAGGATACCCCACGTGAGGAACGCACGCCGCACCCGCTCTGAACGCATGGTCGAGATGACCTGTGCGTTCACGACCGCATTGTCAATGCTCGAAACGACCTCGAACGCAACCAACCCGACAATGATGAGAAGGACCTCGAATGACATGTGTAGTGTGGCTACTTCCTTGCAAGGAAAATGTGTGGCACCTTACTTGCCGCCACGAACCTTGAGGAGGTCACGTATTTCCGTGAGGAGAACCTCCTCTTTGCTCGGCTGCGCTGGCTTCTCGCTCTCTTTTTTAAGGTAGCGATTCATCGTCCGCATCACCAGGAACGTCACGAACGCCACAATGAGGAACGTGAGCACTGTGTTGAGAAACGACCCGTACTTCACCGCGATCGCGGGCACCGCGCCACTACCCTCGCGCAAGACCCACACGAGCTTACCCCATTCGACGCCGCCGGTCATGAACCCAACGAACGGCATGAAGAGGTCGTCCACGACCGATGACACGATCTTGCCGAACGTGGCACCGATCACGACCGCTATAGCGAGGTCGATCACGTTCCCCCGCAGCGCAAAGGTTTTGAACTCTTCAAGAAGTTTTTGCATACTGCTACCGATCATCAAAATACTGCGCCCACACTATACCACACGAAGCACAGAACACATATGTTGTGTGGCTATGACGCCGCGAACAACCGCTCGAACACATTACGGCGCATGGCCGCAGCGATACCGTCCCAGTGGTACTCTCGTAGCACCATAGCGCGTGCACGTTCGGTGACCGTACGCACCTCGCTCGGGTGCGCCATGATGAAGCGCACCTGTTCGGCAATTTGTTCCGGTGCGTTCCGCTCGACCACCCACGCGGTCTGCTCACGTTCGGGCGTGTAGCGCGGGTCGAACACGTACTCAGCAAGGCCACCCTCTCGCGTTGCCACCATGGGTATGCCGCTCGCCATCGCCGAGAGACCAGCATTCCCCAACCCTTCGGAACGACTCGGCATCACGAAGATGTCAAGCATGCGCCGGTACACGGTCACCACCTGCCGGTCCACGTGTCCCACGAATAGGACTCGATCCGTGAGGGCATGTTTCGCGACAAGCTCCCGGTAGAGGCCCTCATCGGGACCACCACCTACCACGAGCAGCTTCACGTGCGAAGGAAGCAGGGTCAAGGCGGTGATGCTGTCCTCCCACCCTTTCTGGTACACCAACCGTGCGGTATTCCCGAGCAGCACCTCGGTCGGCGTCACGCCGTAGCGTTCGCGCAAGCGCGCCGCCTCCTCCCGCGACGCCGCATCCTCCACAAGGTCCCCTGGGTCGGCCCCGTTGTGTACCACCTCGACCGGCACTTTTGCCCCGCGCAAGCGAGGCCATGTCGCAAGGTACGCGGAGATCGCCTGGACGATCCTGGCCTCACGAAACCCTCGGTCGAGGAGGGGAAGCACGGGACGAATGAACCAACGCCCGAACACCGTTTCGTACGGATCACCGTCCTGGAGCGTCACCACGTACGGCACCCGCACCCCGAACATACGCACGACCGTTACGGGTAGCAGCATGTACGTCATGAGCGCCCACATGCCGTCAAAGGGGTTCGTTCTATGGAGCATCCATGCCGTCCACGCGGCGTATGGAATGAAAAGGATCTTGGAAAGATACGCACCACCGACCCCCACCCGATGCACGAGCACGTTGCCGATGCGCTCGGTACGGGGCTCTGTGGGATCGAACCGCAGGGTGATGAGCTCGAACTCGATGTCCTCTGGGGCGATGCGGTCGGTGATCTCACGCACCGCGGCCTCCGCCCCCGACACGTGGCTCGGATAGTACGCAAGGGAGAAGATGAGGACACGTCGGCCTTGCATGGAGTGACGAGCTACCTACAGTGCGGACGCAGGTGCTTCCTTAAGAGCGCGGCGTACGCAAAGCGCAGTTGGTTGGCGAACGCATCACCTTCGCCGAGCGACGTGCGTGCGCGCATACGCCGAGTAAGTGAGAGCATGCGACGACCCTGCTCGGGCACCGTCGCATACACCTGGTCGGAATGAGAGAGGATGAGCCGTATGAAGAGACGTTCGTACCACGAAATGTCTTGGTCAGCGAGCGTAACGAGGAGCGGGATCAGCCTACCCCTACGCACCAGCAAAGCCGGCAACGTACCGTAGCTTGCCATAACAGACCACGCGAAGAGGTACCGATGCGTCCGTGCAAGCTCAAGTGCTTTGCGTACACCAAGTATCGGCAGGAGGAACTTGTCAACGTACGAACCGTAGCCGACGCGATGCACGTGCACATTGCCCGTGCCCGGAGGGGTCAGAAGCGCCTCTTTCGTATAGGCTGCGGTCACGATATCGAACTGTACATGAGGAAGCTCCGCCGCAAGGTCTGCGAGCGCACGCTCCGCAGGACCGGCAACGGGGTGGTACGTGGTGGTGAAGACGAGCACGCGCTTTTCGCGCGGAGACACCGGCACCGTGTCCCGAACGAACGCCGCGACATACTCCTTGAGCGAACGGCGAGGAGCCCAGCCAAGCGCACACGTTTTGCTTGTATCGATCGCCGCCCGCATGCGGTTGCCCTGTCGCGGGGGAAGCATGACCACATCGCCACCGAACAGACCGGCGAGCGTAAGGACCGACAGTGTGTCGTTGCCGCCGATACCGAATCCATCACCCTCCCCTCGTTCACCCACCACGAGGAGGCCACTCACGATGTCTTCGACGTGCGTAAAGATACGCTCCTGCGTCCCCGGCGACACGATACCGAGCGGCAGACCCTGCCGATACTGCTCTTTGAAAATGGCGACGACCGTACCCATGGCACCCGTACGCTCGCGCGGTCCGTACACGTTGTAAAAGTAGGTTATGGCGTACCGCAGACCGAACCATTCGCCGTAGTTACGCACGAGATCGGTCATGCTCGCCTTGCTCCACGCGTACGGGCTCTGGTCCCTTCCCAAGCCCCCGTCGCCAAACTTCGTGCTTGAGCCGGCGTACACGAGCTTCGCCCCACGCCTCCGCACGAACTCCAATACCGCAAACGTGCCGAACTGGTTGAGATCCCAGACCTGCTCCACATCCTCAAAACTTTTTTCCACACGGGCGTACTCGCCGAGGTGGTAGACGAGGTCGGGTGTTTCGGGTACGAGCGTTTCCACGTCTTTCGTATGGCCCTCACGGTACTCCACGCCAGGCACGTGGTTCTCGCGCGAACCGGTAAAGTAGTTGTCGAGCGCTATGACCTTGACGTCCTTTTGTGCGGCAAGCCGTTCGCATAGGTTGCTCCCGATGAACCCCGCACCGCCGGTCACGAGAATGGTCTTCGCCTGCATGGAGACTGTTATACCATGTGCGTACCTCTCCCGGAACCCGCGGGGCGCCGTTCCCGTGGCATGGTCGAGGCGGGCTCCTCGAGGGGCACCAGGATACCTTCCTCCACCTCTTCATCAGTGAAGATGGCCTCGCTTAGGGGGGTGGGCGTGTCGCGCTCCTGGCGCACCACGAGCACCACGGCTCCCACGGCACCCGTAAGCGCCGCAAGTCCCGCGAGCCACCACCAGGGCGAACGACCCGTCTCCCGCGCACCTCCGTACGCCTCTGCAAGTGTACGCGCGGCGGGGGCTACGGACGTTTCGGCAGCCGCCGACAATCCCCTGTCGACCTCCGCTACCAAAGGATGATCGACATCGGTAGCCATACCCTCACTCACTTCGTTTTGCTCGGAACCATCCACTGAAGCAGTCTCCATACCACCGGTATTCTCCCCATACTCCTCCGTATCTACAGCACTCGCTGTGAGTGCCGTGTCGGTCGCCATACTATCTGTTGACAAAGATGCCGCTTCGCTCACAGTCACAACGACGCCCTCGTAGCGAGCCGCAAGCACACCGCTCGGGGTAAAGAGCCCGACGGTGTACGGATCAAAGGGGGTGAGCTTCGTCACCCCCGCCGCGAACCGTACGCGCGCGCCGGAAAGGAGTATCGTCCCCTCCGGGATGCGAAAGTACACCGTACCCGCGACGAGCGTAAAGCGTGACAAGTCGACCTCATGTGCACTATCATTCGCAACCTCGATCGAACGGGTGTCCGCGTGCGGAAGGGTGAGTGTGAGCGACACCACCCGTACCACAGCCCGATCCTCCGCAGCGAGCGTGCCACGCGGTGCCGCCATGCTCGCCCGTACGACGACCACATACTCACCTTCGTACGGATACGTGTGGGTCGTTTTCGCGCCGTCGCCCGTGGCACCATCGCCGAAACTCCACACACACGAGGCGCGCGCGTCCTCGCCGCGTTCATCGCGTGCGGTCGCCACAAAGCGTACCGGCACGCCCGCGGGGACCGTTCGGTCGGACCCGGCATGCACTGTGAGCGCGGGTGTCATCACAACGCTCGGGGCACTTTTCCGCGGCGTCGCGGCGCCTGTAGCGCTCGCTCCCCCGGACGTGCTCCGCTTCGCGGTCTCCGACCAAGCGCTTCCGGACGGCACCGCCTCAGCCTCTTCCTCCTCTTCGGTCACCGCGACCCGCGCATTGACCTTTCCAGGGGTAGGCGCCGCGGTGACCCACGCACCGGAAGACCCGAGGCGCTGCAGGGTCTCCTTGGTCTCGTTACTCCCCCCGATCGCCCACCCGTTCGAACCGTCCACACGGTCCACGAGCGTGCCGCTCGCATCGCGCAGCTCAAGCACCTCTCCGGCGTTCCCCAGCCCGCCGGTGTACACCTGACCCGCCACAACATCCGGCACCGTGGCGTCATCGGTGCGCTCGAGGAGGAACGTCGCACCCGCACCGATGGTGCCGGTAAGCAAAACGGAGGGTTGTCCATCAAGTGCGCCGAGCACAAAGCCGGTAAGGTCGGTCGCTTCACCGTCGTTGAAGAGCTCGATCCACTCGGCGTTCGCATCGTCCGGAGACCCCATCCAGGCAACCTCCGCCAGGTAGATCCCGGCCAAGGCGGGCTGCGGCGCGAACATGCCCCACCATAGCACAATGGCCACCGTGAGACTGCGCGCGGAATACCATGACGTAGCGAACCGCATACACACACCACTAGGGCACCTCGGGCCTCCGAACGTGCAAGAGGCGACGCACCTCATCGGGCGAAAGATCCTGCCGGCGCTCCGGCATGGGGACTCGCGGAGAGCGGTCCGCCTTCTCCGTGCGTCGCTCTTCCCGTAGCACAGACGATGCTGTAGTCGGTTGGGAAGATTTCGAGGGGGCAGGTTCGGCCAGCGAGGTGAGAAGGTCGCGCAACTGTTGCCTTCCCTCGGGGCTCATACCCTTACCATCATCCGGCCGTATGAGTGGCGTCGGAGACGATGCCGCCTGCGCTCCCGAAGGGGTGGGGCGCTCCGCTCCGGAAGGCGAGAGGTGGTTCAGTATCGCCTTGAGGTCGGGAGCGCTCTCGCGGGGCCGTACCACGGGCGGTACGGGGCGGCGCACCAAAGGTGACTGGGGTGCCACGAGACGCCGCTCTGACGAAGCGGGCCGCTCAAAGGATGTGTGCTGTTCTTGCCGGTCGTAACGCGCACCTCCGGAAGCAGCCACCGCTTGAGTACGCTGCTCCGCACGCGCCCGAGGCACTACGGGGCGCTCCGTTCGGGGGAAAGGGGGGGAAGTGGGCGTGCGCTGCATGTCGGTACGGCTCATACGACTCGTGTTGGCGTCGCCTGTACCGGCTCTCGGCGCACCCCGTACCTCGCCACCGCGCTCCTCTCGCTCCCGCACGAGTGCCGGGTCCTCGTACACCTTGCTCACCCATGCGGCGATATCGCGCTCCACCTCCGCGCGCGGGCGCGAGAACTGGGCGCGCGAGAACGCAACGGCGCGGTCACGGTAGCTCACGGTCGGTTCCGGAATCGGCGACATGGTCACGGCGGAGAACGGATGTGACGATACACCGTCGATCATAAGCTTGAGGTAAATCTGTCGCAGTCCGAGGTTCACGAGATCCTCGGCCGTGAAGATTGGTGCGAACTCTTTTTCGAGCACTTCCGCATCGTACGCGCCGACCCGAAACGTGATCATGGTGCCCACGTTGCCGAACACCGCCGCGGCGACTTCTTCCTCCATCTGCTCGATGTACTGATGCGCAATGGTGAGGCATAGCTTGTACTTGCGAGCCTCGGAGAGGATGTCCGCAAAGCTTTTGTTCGCGAAGTTCTGAAACTCGTCCACAAAGAGGAAGAAGTCGGGGAGCATACGCGTGCTCGCCATATCCGCGCGGCTCATGGCGGCGAGGTAGATCTTTGTGATGAGCATCGAACCCAGGAGGTTCGCGTTGCCCTCGCCGACCCTGCCCTTCGAAAGGTTCACAATGAAAATTTTGCGTCGGTCCATGAGGTCGCGGATGTTGAACGCGCTCTCCTCCTGGCCGATCACGTTGCGCACGAGGGCGTTCGACGCGAACTGGCCGATCTTGTTTTGAATCGCGGGCGTCGCCTCCTGTGCATAGCGATCGGTGTACTTGCTGTACTCGTCGACCCAGAAAGAGCGCACCGCGGGGTCAGTGATCTTCGCTATCACGTTCTTCCGGTACTCCTTGTCGATGTACATGCGGTTCACTCCGAGCAGGGTGGCTCCGGGGAACTCGAGGAGCGCCGCGAGAGTGTTTTGGAGAATATAGGCCATGCGCGCGCTCCACGCGTCGACCCAAATCTTTTCGAACGTGCTCATAAGGCCCGCGACCACGAGGTGTCGCTTATCGGCGTCCACGTTCTCGAGCACGTTGAAGGACACCGGGTACTGCATGTCGAACGGTGCGAAGTAGAGCACGTCGCGCGCACGCTCCTCGGGCACGTACGAGAGGAGCTTTTCCGCGGTACCCCCATGCGGGTCGATGAAGCAGAGTCCCTCGCCGCGCTGGATGTCCTGCACTGCCATGTTCTCGAGGAGGGTCGACTTCCCCATGCCGGTCTTTCCGATGACGTACGTGTGCCGCGTACGGTCCGAGCGCTTGATGCCGAACTGCTGCCGGGTGTTCCGACTGTCGGTGACGCCGAAGTACGTGACGCGATCGCCTTCCTCAACGGCACTACCGAACGGCTGACGCATGTCGGGCATACACCCTAGTATACGAGCAAGCGACGTACGTACCTACGGTGTGGCGCGAGGCGGCGGTGGATAGTGCAAAACACAAAAAGGCACCCGCACGGTGCCTTTCGATAGAGCGTTTATTTTTGTGTGTCATCCTGCACCCACGCAAAAATGGGCACCATGATTAGGAACATTGTGAGAAATGAGGCCACGCCGTTCAAATTACGTGCCCAAATGTTGGGATGCAGGTCACTCGACCACCCAAACACCTCACACCCCACAATAATGAACGACGCTACTGCCGAGAGTGGCAGTATGATCGATCTGGTCGGGAACCGAACGTACACACCTGCCGCCCCCACCCCGAAGAAACTTACAAAGTAGCTTTGCGGGGCGGAAAGTGATCTCCCCAAGGGAATCCCAAGCACCCACTCGAGGATCACCACATACACGCACAGGATGCAAAGCACCCATATGCCGATCCACAGTTTCTCTTTCATTTTCGCTTCCTTATAGTGAGGCTACCGATTTACATTATAATACTTTTATACAATATGTCAATACCACGTTGCATGTGCAGACCCCGCAAAGCGGGGTCTGCTGAGAGGGCCTTGAAAGGAGCCACTCATGTTCTTGGACACATCAGAGTGTCGCCCCGCGCTAGTGAACACGTTGGGTGTTACCATTCCTCCTTCGAAACAGCACACCACTCCGGCGTACAGTCCGTGTACCCGCAAGGCAATACCGATATGTGAAAACATTCACACGCGTGGTTCTGACAATACGCAGTGCCCTGTCGCCCCACGAGCATGCGCGGCACGCCGCACAGCGGACAGCACACCTCATCGGCATTAAATCCGTACACGGAGAATACCTCCGCTGAAGCTTTCATGGTATCCACGATACACCTCCGAACCGTTGCCACCCACCTGTACTGAACCACGCCATGATGCATCGCACAAGGTATGGTGCGCCCTATCCAAGGTGCGAGTGGTTTAAGTAAGCATGACCGAAGCACTCGGCTTCGGTCATGCGGTTTTGCTCAAGCACACCGGCTCGGTGAGCCGCACGGCGATTCGTTCGACCTCTTCTTCACTTGAGGGAGGACGCAGGGCGAGAATCTGTGCGATTGCCGCCATGCGCACTTCTTCGTCGACACCGCGTTCCGCGAACGCGCGTTCGAGTATGCCAAGCACGTCGGCATGGGCCATACTATCCATAGGTACCTCCGCACCGCCAGAAAACTACCGCCCATGGTACGGATTTTCACCTCCACTGCAAGCGGATTATGTTTCGCACTACCCTTCCTCGAGCGCACTGCGGGTGTAGCGGTTGCTCGGCGCCCACAGCATCCAGCTGTCGAGGCCCACATCGTACGTCGCCTTGATCTGAGCGCGCACCTCGGCCACGTCGTACGTGCCCCCGTAGTCGAAGTCCTGAAGCCACGGACGGATTGCGTCCTTGTCGTACGCCTCTTTGGTGTACCTGCCCGTCGGCACCTGCTTTGTGGTCGTGGCCGTACCACTCGCGGTGGGTGGGATGGTAACGCTCGCGTAGAGCGGCTCGGCACGGAGCGTCTGTATCGCTGAACTTGTGGCGACCGTACGCCGCACCGCGGACGCGAGCACAAAGTGTATGAGGTCGTAGGGTACCGTGTTCGGGTTCGCCCACCCATTGAAGCCTTTCGGGTAGTGACTCGGGTATACCATGGGGCACACATAGTCAAAGTACGGCAGCGCTCGTTCGAGCACCTGGCCGATGTTGAGGTCGTCCTCGTTGGTCGTCACCATACCGAAGAGGTCCGCGGAGAGCGTGGGGGGCGTGATGCCGCGCGGGTACGATGCCGCATCTTTCACGTTACCCGAGAGATACGCAAAGAACTCCTCGAGCACGATCGCTTTCGCTTTCTTTCCCGCCCACTCGAACGCGATGTTCCCCATGGGCCCGTCCGAGGGGAAACGTACGTAGTCGTAGTTCAATTCATCGAAGCCCAGGACTCGCGCCTCGCGAGTGATCTCCACGATGTAGTCCCAGTACGGCTTCGCGCCCACGTCGATGAACGAGAGCCCCTTGTGGTCCTTCCACACGGCGCCCGCGGGAGTGGTGAACTTCACCGCAAGCTCCGGGTGCTCGCGCGAATAGAACGGATCCTGGAACACGGTGATGCGTCCGATGGCATAGATACCCTTGCGGTGGAGCTCCGCGACGAACTCCCCCATGTCCCGCGCGCCGCACTGGTCGGACACGCTTCCCGCGAGGGCAGGGTTGTCGGTATCGAACGCAAGCTTCCCCGTGTAGTCCTTGAGGTCTATGACGACCGCGTTGAGCTCGGTCTCGTCGATGAGCTTGACGAGTTCATCGCGGAACGAGGGTGTTCCCACCACGCACTGGCTCATGTAGATTGCTCGGAGCGCTGTGGGTACGGGCACGTACTGGGGCACGTTCGTGGGAGGCGGCTCCAGTGCGGGTGCCGGCACGTTCGGCAGACTGCTCGTCGTATCGGTCGCCACCGCAACAACACCCACATCTTTCACGGCCGGTGCCGTGTGGGGGTCGAACACCATCGGACGCAGCAGGGGTACCACGAAGAACAGCGCGGTGCTAACGCATGCCCCGAACGTCGCCGAGGTGAGGACCAGACGCCCGACGTCTCCTCGCACCCGTTTCGGTGATCGTCGCTCCAGAGTGTGCATACGCTACCGCACACCCTCCCCTTCTCCCTGTTCCGGACGAACATCCCGGTACGCTGCGTGCAGCGAAGTGTCGCGCGAGCGTCTCCGTGCATCGAAACGGTACGCGAGCGCCACGAGCACGATGCACCCACCAACGATACCCAAAAACCAGGCACGCCACACCTCGGGCACTCCAAGGAACGGGGTGGCAAAAACGAATACGCCAAGTAGGAGTAAGAGAGTGTCTCTTTGCATCACCCGCATTGTACACCGTCCGCACCGGACCGGACAATCTTATGCCGTTCGTGTGACACCACGACCACAAACTCACCACGCACGGTGTCCGGATGTTCCTTGAAATGTGTACACACGTCGGTCGCAGTTCCCCGCACCACTTCCTCGTGCACCTTTGTGAGCTCGCGGGCGACCACGACCTCGCACGATTCGTCAAGCCGCGTACGGAGCTCGTCGAGCGCCTTGAGGATACGGTGAGGCGATTCATAGAAGACGACCGTGCGTTCCTCCCGAGCGAGGATATCAAAGAACGTCGCGCGACCCTTCTTATGGGGCGGGAACCCGAGGAACGTGAACGCGTCCGCGGATACCCCCGAAACCGAGAGTGCGGCAATAACCGCGCTCGGACCGGGGATGACCTCCACGCGCACATCATCGCCACAGCGCTCCACAAGTACGCGTACGAGCTCCGCCCCCGGGTCGGAGATTGCCGGCGTACCCGCGTCCGTGAGAAGAGCAAGGTGCTTTCCTTCTTGGAGAAGGGAGACGATCGCGTCGTACTTCGCCAAACCCGAGTGCGCGTGGTACGAGCGAAGCGGACGCACAATGCCGTGGCGAGCGAGTAGTTTCGCGCTCACCCGCGTGTCCTCACAAAGCACCGCATCGCACTCCCGCAAGGTCCGCAATGCCCGGAGTGTGATGTCTTCAAGGTTGCCAATCGGCGCCCCCACGATGTAGAGCATTCCCCCCATTGTTCGCAGTGTAGCAGGTTGAGAACAAAAGAACAGCGGGGGCTAGAAGGTCGGCGTCGCAACGTAGGTAAGCGTGGTCTCATAGTCGTTCGCCGCCTCTTGCATCATGCTTGTTTCAAGTTTGTATCCCACACGTACTCTGCCGATGCCGGGCGCCGTGCCATCGGCGCTTGAGGTTGCATTCATCACCTCGCGCGGCGTGGTGATGAAATCGCCAGCGTAACGCGCATTCCCAAAAGAATCGTCGTCGGAAAGTGTCGCATCGTCGGTCGTGACACCCCAATGCCCGTATGTATCAAGCGAACCACTCACCCCCGCGGGAGCAACCCACTCACTTGGGGTCGATGTGCCAGAGCCATCAATGAACGAGTTGATCGTTGCGTTGCTCGACGCCCTAAGGTCATCGGCGGCCGCGACGGTCACCGTGAAGCCGGCATCTGCATTCGTGGTCACAAAGAGGTCCTGTCCCAAGAGGTACTCGGTGTTCGGCTGCACGACCCCGAAGGGTACGGTCGTGGCGGTCGTCGTCGAGAACGTGAGCGTTACATCCTCGTTTACCGTTTGACCGGCACCGACGCCACCGACCGAAAAGGAAAAGTACGTTTCTACCTCTCCAGATGCGGTTACCGCGTCTATAATGACGAGGCGTGTGTACCCCTGATCGGGGGCGGTGCCGGCGATGCCAAGCTCATAGCTCCCCGGGATGGGATTATTCACGATACGGTGCGTACCAACACCCGAGGATGTTGCATGGTGTCCAATCTCGATACGCACCTGACTCGATGAGGCGATGGCGCCTCCACCGCCCACACATACCTCAATACGCACTTCTTGACCCAGAACGGTTACTGCCGCTTGCGCTGCCCCGCATACAACATTTGTCGTAAGATCAACGCCGTCGTCGATAACGTCAACATCATCTTCGGTGATTGTCGAAGTGTCAAACCCGCTCGGCAACGTCACCACAACCGTAGAGCCCTCGGGCACATCGCTCGCGGAGACGAACCGAATGGTGTGATCGGCACCTATACCGGGCTTACTTGTTGAGAGCGTGTCGGAAAGTGTTTGGATTTGGGCCGCATCCACGTGGAAAGTGAGGTATGAAGTATACAACGTAACAACAAACACAAACGCAGCCGCACCGACATGTATCGTTTCTGCCTTTCGTGTGGTGTGTGCCAAAAACCCCATAGACGCCGCGCACGGGCACATCATGATGGGGTGATGTATGGGATACTCACGCATCCCATACGCCAACCGCACAAATAGCCCCGCACTAAAAAGCGAGGCTGGAGGAGGGGGTACCTGGAGTATAGCACCACCCTGTGCATAAACCCTGCACGAGCATGTGGATAACCCAGGGAAAACCACAACGGGCCCAAAGGCCCGTTGTGTGTGATTCATAATAACGTGCACTTACCAAATATAAGCGGCCGCAAAAGAAAGGGATACAGCGACAAGGATGATAAGAAAAACAAAGAGAAAGAACATGATCTTTCCACCATGATCTATCGCTTTCATAAAACCCACGTACTGGTCCCGATTACTAAAGGCGGGGCTTCTCATCGCCATCTCACGACCTTTTGCACCGAGAAACAGCATGAAGGCAAGAATTGCAAATGGCCCGACAAACGGAATGAGTCCTACCAAATATATCCATAAATATGCGTATTTTCGGATACCCAGAAGGAACATGGTGCTCGCCATAAACGCCCCCCACGACCAGCCGGGTGTTGCGTAGCGTTCGTCTCCTTGGGCAGCGTTCATAGGGGCGAACGCCCCGGGGTGGGTTGGTGCGGCCGGCGTCGGCTCCTGACCGTATGGGGTAAAAACTTGCTCCGTGGTGTCCACGGGTTTCGGTACATCCATGTGTTAAGTGGTGACGATGGTAATGCGGTGAGTATACTATAGCATCACGTGCTCGCCACCCCGCCTATACGCACCTACGCACAACCACTCGCGAGACTGTCCGCGACCGTGTAGATGTCGCCGGCGCCCATGGTGAGGAGGAGCCCTTCCTGCGTATGCAAGGCGGGGTCCCGAGAGAGCACACTACGGAGCGCATCGAGCGAATCGTACGCGGCGGCAGAGGTGCCGAGCGAGCGGACCTTTGCCGCAAGTGCCTCGCTCGTGACACCCGGCATCGGCGCTTCGCGCGCGGCGTAGATCGGGGCCAGTGCCACCTGGTCGGCGAGCGCGAGCGCAGCGGCGAACTCATCCATGAAGTCGCGCGTGCGGCTGAAAAGGTGCGGATGGAACGCGACCAGTAGGTGCGCTCCCGGGAACTCGGCACGCGCAGCCTCGATGGTGCCTCGCACGGCACTCGGGTGGTGAGCGTAATCGTCGTACACCAGAGCCCCACCCGACGTTCTGCCTTTACACTCGAAGCGTCGCCAGGTCCCCCGGAACGCCGTGAGCGAACGGTCCACCGCATCTTCCGCAAGCTCCGGGAAAAGCGCGCGAGCAGCCGCTTTTGCGGTACGCGCATTGGCCCGGTTGAAGGCCCCGGGAACCGCGAGCGCGGGTACGGACGTGTCCTGGTAGGGCACGACCGTGGCCCGAGCACCCTCGAGCGCCGCGCGCACCGCTACGCTTGCCGTGTCCGCGACCACGAACCCCGCGCTCGGCACCTTGCGCACCATCTCCCCGAACGCGCCCTCGAGGTCGTGGAGGTCGCGAAAGTAGTCGGTGTGGTCGAGCTCTATGTTGTTCACCGTGAGTACGAAAGGGTTGAGGTGGAGGAAGTGCCGCCGGTACTCGCACCCCTCGATGACGAAGAGGTCCGGCTTGCCCGCAACGAAGTTGCTACCCTGCTCGGTGAGAATGCTCCCCGCGATCACGGTCGGCTGCTTGCCGGCATCGATGAGGATCTTGGCGAGCATGGCCGTGGTGGTCGTTTTGCCGTGCGTGCCGGACACGACAATACTCACCCCCGCCGCGGTTGCCTCACCGAGTGCGGCAAAGTACGAGCGTTCGGGTATGCCCCGCTCCCGCGCACGCGCCCGCTCGGGGTTTTCGGCGGGTACCGCGTCGCTGTACACGAGGAGCTCTGTGGCGGCGGGCACGTGGGCGGCATCGTGCCCGATATGGAGAGCGATACCGACACGCTCAAGGAGCTCGGTGACGGGCGAGCGTGAGCGGTCCGACCCGCTCACCGCGTACCCGCGCACGTGGTAGAGCTGCGCGAGCGCGCTCATACCGATACCGCCAATCCCAACAAGATGTACATGGGTGCTCATAGGGTGCGTACGTGCGTGGTGTGGGGAAGGCTTTCGAGGTGCCGCGCCCACATCGGACGGGTGAGCACCCATGATAGCGCGCTATCGTTCGGATGGAAACTCTTTGCGTACGGCTCGTACGTGACGTCATGTCGCAGGTATGCGCCGATATCCATACGTAACCAAAGCGGTTCACAGCGCCGCGACACACGCGACGAACCGATCGCCGCGATCGTACTCGTTCAGGAAAAGGCCGAAGCTCGCGAATGCCGGCGAGAAGAGCACGGTATCACCGGGCGCCGCGCATGCGTACGCACGGGAAAGCGCGTCGGCAAGCGTGGGTGCGTCGTACACCACACACCCCGCAAGGAACGGATGCAACCGGTCCGTGCCCGTTCCCGGTAAAAGGACGATCGCTCGGGCATGGGCGCGTGCCGCATCGACGAGTGGCGCAAGGTCGAGACCTTTGTCCGCGCCGCCCGCAATGAGGACGATGCGTCCGGCACCCTCCGGGTCGAGCGCGGTGAGCGCCACCGCGGTCGCCTCCGGCGTGGTCGCGTTGGTGTCGTTGTACACGGGCATCCCGCGTACGGTACGCAGGTACTCGAGCCGCCCCGGGAGCGACGCGAACGTCTCGAGCACCGCGCGGCTCACACGGTCCTCCACTCCGAGCGCACGCACCGCGGCCAGCGCCACGCCGGCATTGTAGCGGTTGTGCACGCCGGGAAGTGCGAGGCGCCAGCCGCTCGGCAACGTGGCCTCATCGGCAAGGATCGTGTGCGCACGCATGCGCGCGCGGTACGGCCGCAACGCATCGTACGCCTGACGACCGATCACGAGCGTATCGGAGAGGTCCTGGTAGGCGAACAGGTGCACCTTGTCCTCGAGGTAGCGCACGAGGTCGTTGCGGTAGTAGTTCTGGTGGTCCGGCATGAAGGTGGTGAACACCGCAACGGAAGGTGAGAGCGGTCCCTGGCGTACGCCGGGCGCCGCGAGCGTGCGCTCCTCGGAAAGCCCCTGGCACTGCCAGCTGTCGAGCTCGAACACACCGATCGTGTCTGCCGTCACCCGCTCAAGGAGCGCAAGGTTCGACACACCCCGTACGTTGCCCCCGAGGAGGGTCGTGCGACCGGCGGCGCGCAGCATCGCCTCGATGAGTGCCGTGACCGTCGATTTACCGCGAGTACCGGTGACCCCCACCGAGGGTAGACCGGTCACGCGCATGACGAGCGACGCGCTCATGTCGACCGGCACGCCGTGGGCGCGTGCCTCGGCAACGTAGGGCGAGTCGAGCGGAACACCCGCACCTTTCAGGATGAGGTCGCGGTCGTGGAAGTCGGCACGGTCGTGGATACCGAGCCGGTACGTGATGTTCGGGAACGCGGCGAGCGTGTCGAGCGAGGTGCGGAGCGCGTCGGCATCCTTGAGGTCGGTCACGATGAGCTCCGCGCCGGAGCGCGCAAGGAACGCGGCATCGCCGACCCCGCGCCCAAGGACCCCGAGCCCGAGCTGGGTGATACGCGCTCCCCGGAATACGTCGGCATACGCCATGGTTCCCATGATAGCATGCCCCCAGGGACGTTGTTACACCGTTCCGGCATGCGTCTCGGCCACCCATAGTGAGCGAAGTGATCCGCGGTCGTTAGACCGACCGCAACGAACCGTTCGGCACTACCCCGCCACCCTCTCCGTGCCGGAGCAGTGCACGACGGGAGTGGGTGTAACGATGCCCTGTTGTGTAGGGTATTACACGAGTGCCACCGTGTACGCTCCGCCGACCGCGTGTGCGTACGCGCGGAACACCGCACTATCCCGCGACAGGAGGTAGGTGGTCCTCCCCGCGCCGGTGGTGTTGAACCGCTCCGCGACCGTCGTGGCGACCACCTCCGCCGGGTCCACGACCGCAGCACCCGGCAGACACTCCCCGGCCACCCGTACGAACACGTCCTTGACGAGGGGAAAGTGCGTGCACCCGAGCAGGAGGTGCGTGTGCCCCCCTCCCCCGAGCGGGCTTAGGGCGTTCCGTACGAGCGCCTCCATCGCCTCACGCGGCGCCCCCCTCTCGATGAGCGCGACCAGCTCCGGTATCGCAACACCGACCACGTCGTTCCCGACCGCACGGAGCCCGTTCTGGTACATGCCGCTCTCGATTGTCGCGCGGGTCGCCACCACCGCGACGCGCGCACCCCGCGCCCGAAAGGATGCCATGGTGGGGCCCACCATCTCGATGAGACTCGCGCGCGGCAGCTCGAGTATCTCGAACATCGGCAACGCGATGGATACCGAGACGCTGTTGCAGGCGCTCACGATCTCCCGAGCACCCTCCACCATGAGTTTCTCGATCCCGAGGACCGTGAGCGCTCCGAGCTCTTCGCGGCTCTTGTTGCCGTACGGTGCGTTCTTGAGGTCACCGAAGTACACGAGGTCCGCGTGCGGAGCCACCGCGCGGATCGCCCGCACAACCGACAGGCCACCCGAACCGGAATCGAACACGCCGAGCATACGGGGAGTATACGAGGGTACGGAGGAATGGCAACACACCGGGAACGCAAACGGACCCGAGTAGCTCTTGGCACGCACGCCGAGGGGCGAGCTCGCGCTACCAACTGCCCCCTCGGCCTCCTCCGAACCCGCCGCCCACAGACCCTCCTCCACCCGCACCAGAAGAGCGGGGTGCCACGGCAGCAGCGATGCCGGAGGTGAACGAGTGCATGTCCCCACTCAAGGATCCCACCGTGAACGGGACGCCACCCCCGTCGTACCACGAGGGGGCGGTGGTGTATATCTCCCGGTACTGTAGTGCCCACGCGTCCTCGACACCAAAGACAATCGCGTACGGGAGGTACGCATCGAACACCGCGGGCATTCGTTCGGGCGCGTTGTGGAATTGGAGGCGGTCCTTCTCCGCCACCGCAAGGTAACGCTTGAACCCCTCGAGGTGCTCGCGTGCGTAGACACCCGCCGCGGTCCGTACCGGCATCCACCTGCCCATAAGCGCCACCACGCATCCGACAAGCGCGACCGCGAACGGTACGAACACGAGGGACGCGGACAGAGGCACGAGGAAGGTCAGAAAGCCGAGCGCCGCGATACCGATCCCCCACCCGTAGTACCGGGCACGCATTCGGTGCGGACTCTGCGGGAAAAAGCCGCGCGCCACCACCTCTTCATATACGTGTCGCTCAAACGCGCGACGCTCCTCAACGAACAGGTGGCGCATCTTCGAGAGGAGGGTGCCCGCGTGCTCTGCACCTTCCACCGTAGCCGCTCCCCTGAACGCGGGCTGGCACAATGCCGCGAGGAGCTCTTTCTGAAGGGGATCGTTCGGCTCCGGCGCATCCGTACGTACGAGCAGGTAGTCATCGGTCGGTATGATCCCAAGCACCGTATCATGTATCCGGTGGATCTTGAGGTACCCCTCAACGGCAAGGCGCACGATCTCCGCCGTCACCTCCCGGTCCTGAAGGCGCTCGTCGTACACCACACCCGCAAGGGCGGGGCCCATGCCTTCCGGCGGTGCAAACTCGGTCACCAGGGTGCCCCGACCGCGCGGATCGCGCCCGCGCACGTACCACAGAAGGAGTAGTCCGAGCGCTGCGGCGGCAGGCAGCGCAAGCGGCAGGAAGGTCAAAGGCGTGTACACACGCTCCCACGGCTTCCGAAGTACCGCGATCACCCCCTTCGGGAACGACACGGATACGGTGAGCGCACCTCCCGGGGGAAGGATGTCCGTCGCCGCGGTGTACCCCGCCCGCTCCGCGCTCACGAGCCGCTCGCTGCTCTTACAGGCACCGTTCGACCCTCGGGTGCCCTCGTAGCAGCGTGCGTCACGTACCAGCGCTCCGGGCGGCAGGTCCACGAGCACGCTCGCCCGCAGTATCGGCACGCTCCAGGTGCCGGTAACATTCCAGTACAGTTCGTCCGCATCGTCCCAGTAGAGGAACGGGCCCGTCACGACGTACGACAGCACGTACGTCTGCACGCCGCGCACCGTGCGGTCCGGGTCGCCGATCTTCACGGTAAGCTCGCCGTTGCCGCGGCTCTCGTCGAACGGTAGCGGCACCCCCGCACCGTCGGTGACCAGCACCGACGAAATGTTCGCGATGTACGTTTCGGTGCCCGCTTGGTAGCTGTAGGGGATGGTGCGAAAAATGCCGTGCCGGTCCTCCTCCTCGAAATCGTACTCGATCCGCTCGGCGACCTCGATCGTCGCGTTCTCTCGGACCGTCACGCGCGCATCGAACGCACGCACGGAAGCCGCGTGCACCGTACCGGGCCTTAAGAGAGCCGCGGAAACAGCCGCCAGGAGGAGGAGCATTCGGCCCACCGTTCGCCACGCAGGCATGTTCATGTGGGACCAGTATACCGCACCCACGACGGCGACACAGGCTGCCGGCGCGCACATTTTGTGGCATGGGAGTCACACGCTCCAGTACAGGTCTCGCGACTCGCATCGCCCTTCGGCATACGCCGTTCGGGCTCGCTGCGTGCGCTCGACCTTTTCAAGTCCTCTCCGTGCCGCGCACACACAGCTCGCGCCATGGATACACATGCCGCTCGCGTGGTGTGTGGGCATGAGAGGACTTGAACCTCCACGGGATTGCTCCCATAGCGCCCTGAACGCTACGTGTCTACCAATTCCACCACATGCCCGTTTCATGGCAAAGTGTACCACACTTTTCCTCGGTGCGCTCGGTAAGAACGCTGTCCACTGTGCGTCGTAGGGTACGTGCGCGCATACTACGTGTGTAGGTCATGTGCCATACCCACCCCTATGAAATACACCACACACCTCTTTCTCTTTCTCGGCATCGGCGTTTGCATGCCGCTCGCCGCGCATGCGGGCGACATTTCGTACGGCACCCTCGTGGAGCAGCACGGCGACACCCTCCTCATCGAGTACAAAGGCCCCGCCGGCACCCGCTACGCAACGTGTGGCATCGCAAAGGGAACTTGCGCCAAGACCGCTACGAAGCGGCCGACACTCGCCCCGCCGATTCTCGGCACGACCGTGTACCCCCGGAGCGCCGACGGTACGCTCGGCGTGTACGCGCTCAAGCTCGGAGCGAGCACCCGCTACCTCCTCTACGACACGAGCGGCACGCGCGCGAAGAAGATCGCACTGCTTCCGTACACCACCCCCGACGCATCGGTCTCCCTTTCCAAAAACAACGACGCGGTCATCCTGAAATGCGGCCTCACGTACACACGCTACGACATCGCCACGAAGCGCCTGACCACACTCACCCTTGCCCGTGAGCTTTCGTTCCTCTCCCTCTCCCCCTCCGCCTCCTACCTTGCCGGGTACAACTACGAAACGCTTCGGCATGAGGTCTGGCGCTTCGACACCGGCACGCAGCTCAACGGTCCGAGCGCGATGCAGTCGTACCTTGAATTTTCCGATGATGAGTCACGTGTCGCGTTCCTCGAGGACGTCGAGGGTTTTCGCACCCTCTACACCATGCGTACGGACGGGCTCGGCACCGAGCACCCCCGCTCCCTCGCCCCGCTCACGAAACCGAAGACCGAGACCGAGGACTACCTCTTCATCGGAACGAGGCTCTACTTCCTCGCCAACGTTGACGGGCCTCTCGAATGGGACCTGTGGCAGTACGACGGAAACACGACCACACGCGTCGAAGAAGACGTGTCGTACGGCGACTTCCTGAAGCGCGTCCCCGGTGCGGATGCGCGCCTCGCGTACCTCGCGACCCGCGGCAAGAACACGAACGTTACCCTCCTCTCCCCCGCCTCCGGCAAGAAGACCGTGCTCAAAGCACTGAAGGATGCTCCGCTTCCCGACACCATCACCCGCGAGGTCGCGGTGTACGGAGGTCGTACCGGTGTGCTCCTCGCCCCCAAGGCTGCCAAACGCTCCTCGAAACCGGACCTCTTCATCTGGATGCACGGCGGGCCGCAACGCCAGGTCGCAAAGGGCTACCACCCGTACCTTTCGTACGCCGTCTACGACGAGCTCTTGGAGCGCCTCGCGGCGGGCGGCTCGTACGTGTTCAAAGTGGACTACACCGGGTCGACCGGCTACGGCGCCGCGTTCCGCGACGCCCTCGACATGCACATCGGTACCGTGGAGATCACCGACATCGCGAACGTGATCAAGGACATCACGCGGGAGAAACGCGTCGGCAAGGTGTACCTCATCGGCAACAGCTACGGCGGGTACATGGCCCTGCGTGGCATGGTGGCCATGCCCACAGCAATCGACGGGGCCGTCTCCATCAACGGCGTATCCGACTGGTACAGCCTCATCCAGGAGATACCGTCCTCACCCTTCCGCGAGCTCTTTGACGGCGTTCCCGACACCGCGAACCTCGACGCGTACCTCGCTGCGTCGGTCTTTACCGGCATGGAGCAGCTCACCGCAAACGACAAGGTGCTCGTGGTGTGGGGCAAGCAAGATTCCACGGTGCCCGTGTGGCAATCCACGAAGTACGTCGCGTACGCGAAGGAAAAGGGGGTAAACCTCGAAACGCTCTCTTTCCCCGACGAGGACCACATCATCCGCACCCGCAAGAACCTGAACGCGCTCTGCTCAGCGCTCGTCAAGCGTTTCGACCTTTCCGGGGTGTCATGCACCCGTACGTAAGGAGTATGCACGCATCGCACCCACAGAACGTGCGTACCGATTCCCCTCGCGAACGCGATCCGAAGCGCCGTGGCGTACCACATCGCGTGTGCCGCCCTGCGCGAAGCTGAAGCCGTACCCTGCGGCCCCGACACGTCGCAAGCGACCACCCCGCCGGTGCGGAGTGTAGCCGGCGAACGGACCGGAGCAGTGTCTGCGTAAGCACACCCCTATGCGTTCGAGCCCTGAAACACTGCCAACGGAAGGAGAAGTGTCAGTGTCACCCCCTACGGCCGAAGAGTACCCACCCCTCCGGGAGCGCCTCGAACGTGCAGCGCATGCGCTCCTCACGCTCGCCCTGTTCTCCCCCGCCCCGACGCAGGGGTTCACCCAGGGCGCGACTTCACCGATCGAGAGTCCGCGGCTACGGAACGTGCAGTCCGTTCGTACGAGGAGTCTCCGCTCGCCACCTGGCTACGCGAAGCGGCACCACACCATCCTGAAGAAAAGCACGAGCACGGAGGCTATGGCGGTGTTCGCTGGAGGCGCCCTCATCGCTCAAGCATCCTCGACACATGCCGCACGTGTCGGCCTCACCGGCACCGACGCGGAACGCATCGAACAGGCTGCTCTCCAGGGCGACATGCACGTGGTGCACACCCACCCAGTGAGCGCTGCGGAGGCGACCGAGGTGCTTGATCCGCACACCATCGCGGCGATACGCGCCGGCACGCGAGAAGCGACCCTCCTGGCCCCAAGCGGCATAGACCTCATGGCGGCGATCCGTACGGCAACGCTCATGGAGGACCGGAAGGTGGCGACACGGGCGACGGTCGTTGACCCCGCGGGAACCTGGCACTACACGGTGGACATCTCAGACCCCGTACCTCAAGCGGTGCGGCTCTTGGACCAACGCACGGCGGAACTCTACGCAAACCTGCCCGACGCGTTCCGCACGAAAACGGCGGAGCTCATGCGCGGCCGCACGGCGTTCGACCTGGACGCCGCACTGACCGATGACCCCCACTACATCGCACTGATCAAAGAGACCGAGCGTATCGAACGTGCCACCCTACCTGCCGAAGCCACCCTGGCCTTCCTTGCCCTGCAACACACCGGCATACAGCTCGCGAACACGGAAGAGCGGAGTCGGCGCGATACACTGATCCAAGAATACCTGTGCACCGCCCGTACGCTCGGCATCAGCATGCACTACGAAGAACGCACGCCAAACGGCGTGCACATGCATACACTCGGAGGAACCGTTGCAACCCCACGACACCCGACGCGATGCATTGATGCGCTGCGGCACAGGGTCGTTGGATCACGGATGCTCGAAAACGTTAAACCGTCCTTCCCTGGGCGGTTTTTCTACTTTTTCTCTTCAGACTTTTCCGCAGCGGAACACAATTTCGCCCCGCACTCACAGCAGAACTTGCCCCGCTGTTCCCCGGTCCCACACTGAGGACAGTAGCTGAAGATCTCTGGCAGAACCGCGCGCCTGAAACGCCCGCCGTCGTTGCTGTGGGGCACGTACGCGCCGGACTGTAACTGGTGGTAGTGGCTCCGGAAACTCCTTGCCGGACACTTCGGCCTTTTCCCCTTCCAAGGGAATCCATGGACGCCCCGCTTCATCGTACACGACCACGACCCCATTGTTCTGGTCGAAGCGGTACGCCAATCCTTGCTTCACAAGGTAGCCTTGCGCCGTCGCCGCCGTATACTCCGTGGAGCCCAGCACGCAGAACCTGCAGTGGTTCCAATTTCCAAAAGGTACCATCTTTGAAAATGGCAAATATGAAACCCCTGAAATAGCTTGTATTTTCAAGACAAAAGAGGCATTTCTGCCTCTTCAGTCTGCTCTAGTGGACCCAAGGGGACTCGAACCCCTCACCTCATCCATGCCATGGATGCGCTCTACCAGATGAGCTATGGGCCCGCTCTCTTTGCTCGCGCCCCTTTTGCGCGAATCTACCTACCGCAGCGCACCGAGACGCTGCTTCACGTGGCGCACCACCTCGTCCAAGCCGATCTCGGTCTTCACCAGGAACTCGTTCATGCCGCTCGTCACCGCCTGGGCCACGGTCTCGATGCTCGAGGAGTTGGTGAGGAGGATCACCGGCATATCACTGAGCTCTTTGTCCTCTTTCAAGGCCCGAAGCACCTCGAAGCCGTCCATTTCCGGCATGACCACGTCGAGGAGCATGATCTCGGGACGTTTCTCACGCGCAAGCGTAAGACCTTCGCGACCGTTAAAAGCGGTGTACGCGGTGATACCCTCGTCCTCGAACTTGCGCGCAAGGATGTGCACAAGGTTCTCCTCATCATCCACGATGAGTACGGTTTTTTTCTCCGTTGTTACGTCGTTCATGCTTCGGCAACGTACGCCACACCCCGTAGCATACCCCTCCTAAGCCCCCGGTGCAACGCGCGGCAGCGTGAGGGTGAACTTGGTACCTACATTCTCCTGGCTCTCGTACGTGATGGAACCCCTCAACTTCTCTACGAATGCTCGGGTAAGGTAGAGGCCGAGCCCCGTGCCGCTCGCGGCAATCTTGCGTGCATTCGTCGCACGAAACAGCTTCGTGAACACCTTGTCCTGCTCCGCCAACGGCACACCGCAACCGGTATCGGACACCATGACCGTGCCGCTATCCGCTCCATAGAGCGCGTACACGTGGATCGAACCGTCGACCGGTGTGTACTTGATCGCGTTCGTGAGCAAATTGTGGATGGCGATACGCATCATCGCGCGGTCGGTCATGAAGCGATCGTCGCCGATCTTCGTCACCTCGATGTGCTGTTTCTTCTTCTCATAATCGGGTTTGAGCTCCTGTAGGAGGTCCTGGACCAACTCGTCCATGCGCACCGGTGCTATGTCGGGCGCCACGATACCCATTTCAATCCGTGACACCGTGAGGAGCGTGGTCACAAGGTCGATCATGCGCTCGTTCCCCCGATGGATCTCTTCCAGGTATCCACGCACAATATCGTTCAACTTGAGAGCGGGAGTATGGAGAAGATAATCAGTGTACCAACGAATTGTCGTTGTGGGAGTACGCAACTGATGCGACGCGAGGAGTAGGAAATCGGTTTTCGCTTCTTCGTTCTGGCGTTCCTTCGTCACGTCCACGAACGTCACGAGGTGCCGAAATGGCATGTTCACGGCGGAAGCAACCGTGTGAATGGACACGAGAACCCGGCGCACCTCCCCACGAAACGTCTTCACCGACATTTCCTCTTCCGAGAGGGGGACGGAACGTTCGACCTTTGTGTGCAGCATGGCGATGTCATGCGCCGCATCCGGCGTCACGAGACGTTCGAACAGGTTCGTGCGCTCACACTCCTCGACTGTGCCGCCGAAAAAACGCAGAGTCGCCTTGTTCGGCGCATGAAGTGCGCCGGTGGTGTCGATGAGGAAGTATGGCACGGGGCTGTCCTCGTAGAGCACCTTGAGCTGCTCTCGGGAAAGGAACCCATCATCCGGCACGGCGACCGGCACCATGCGCGTGTGTGCCGCGTGGAGCTTGTACTGAAAGAGTGCAAGGTAGCAGAACGTGCCCACCAAAACGTTGAGAAATTGGAGAAGGAGCGTCTTGGTGCGCTCGAACAGCGGCACCTCGCTGAGAGAAAGGCCCGGAACGTAGAGGAACATTCGGGCAATCCCGTCTTCGAACCCCCACAACACGGCGGAGAGGAGAAAAAAGAGCGTGAGTGCAACCCAATCCGCTCGGTAGCTCATCTCCTGCGTACGCACGTTCATGCACAGCCAGTATACCACCCGTGTGCCCCGTACTCATGTACGGATCTGCACACCCCTCTTACAGGCGTCCCAATACCGCTTCGATACGAACACACGGCAGTGCGCCCTCACGCACCACGCGCACGACATCGCCCCGCACATCAACGATCGTCGAAGGAAGGCCGGTCCGCACACCGTCGTCGAGCACGAGCGTGAGCGGTGCGGTGGGGCCAAGCTGAGCGCATATACCGGCGAGCGTTGCCGGCTGCGTCATACCTGTTCTGTTCGCGCTCGTCGTGGTAATGGGGCGACCGAACGAGTGTACCAGCATGCGACACAGCGGGTGATCCGGGATACGAAACCCGACGCTGCCGTCTGAATTCCACAGGGGTTTCAACGCGGTACCGAGCGGATCAAGTACTAGTGTGAGCGGCCCGGGCAAGAGCTCCCGTGCGAGCATGAGCGCACGCGGCGTGAGGTGGGCGTACGCTTCAAGCATCGCCAGGTCGGCGACCAGTGCGAGTATCGGCTTGCTTCGTTCGCGTCCCTTGATGCAGCGCACCGTTTCCACGGCACCCTCGTTCGTCGTGTCGGCACCAAGACCGTAGACCGTGTCCGTGGGGTAGAGCACCACACCACCCGCGGCGAGCACGCGGCACGCCGCCCCTACCGCGCGCTCGTACGGTACGGCGGGCATGTATCGAGCACTGCCATACGGGGCTTTTTCCATGCCTATTGAGTACCACGGATACATGCGGTATGCTAGCCATATCGGGCGATTAGCTCAGTTGGTAGAGCGACCCCTTGACGTGGGGTAGGCCAGGGGTTCGAATCCCTTATCGCCCACTCGACACAGGCGCGGGAACAAGTGAAAGCGTACGATTCCCAGGCTCCTTGCATAAACAACACGCAGATACCCCATGAGACTCCTCGCCATCGAAACATCGTGCGACGAGACCGCGGTAACCGTACTTGACGGGTATGGTCCGGTGAGTGCCGTTTCCTACGCGGTGCTCGGCAACGCACTCTACTCTCAGGCAGAAAAGCACGCTGTCTACGGAGGCGTTCATCCCTCACTCGCAAAGCGTGAACACGCGAGGAACATCGTACCCCTGCTCTCCGCGGCACTACGAGAAGCGGGCCTCGAACACGCGAACCCCTGTGAACTGTCTCCTGAACAGACGGCGTGGCTCTCATCGCTGCTTGCCCATGAACCCGACCTAGCGTACATGCTTCTCCACTACCTCCAGCAGATCGAGCGGCCTGCGGTGGACGCGGTAGCGGTCACCCACGGCCCCGGTCTCGAACCGGCACTCTGGGTCGGCGTGAACTGCGCTCGTGCGCTCGCGTACGTATGGAACCTCCCAATCATTCCGGTGAACCACCTCGAAGGGCACCTTGTGGCAAGCAGTGTTTCTCCCCATGAGACGCTCGCCGGACACTACACGCTCCGCGAGGTACGCTTCCCCGCCCTCGGCCTCATTCTCTCGGGCGGACACACCGAGTTCGTGCTCATGCAGGGGTGGGGTGCCTACGAGGTCGTGGGGGCAACGCGTGATGACTCCATGGGAGAAGCGTACGACAAGGTCGCCCGCCTCCTCGGCCTGCCGTACCCAGGCGGACCCGGCATATCCCGCCTCGCCGCGTGGAGCCGAGAGGTATCACCGACGGGAGATGCTCCCACCGCGCTCATCGGACCCCTGCCGCGCCCCATGATCGATACGGATGACCTCGATTTCTCATTTTCCGGCCTCAAGACGGCCGTCCTGTACCGCACCCGCCCCCTTGAGCTCACGGACGAGACGCGCGCGCACGTGGCCGCGGCGTTCGAGGAAGCCGCCACGGATGTCGTGATCACCAAGACAGCTCGCGCACTTGAGCGCTTTCCGGCGGCCACCTTCATCCTTGGCGGCGGTGTATCGGCAAATACATACCTTCGTGCACGGCTCGCGACGCTCATGGAACAGCAGGGACTCGATCTGCACTGCTACGTTCCCGCCATGGGCCTCTCGACCGACAATGCGGTGATGATCGGCATGGCGGGGTACCTCGCGCACCTCCGCGAAGAGCCAAAGCGATGCGCCAGCGATGTGCTGCGCGCTGACGGCGGCCTCTCGATCGCGCCCCCAAATGCCGAGTGACCGGTATACGCGTGCCCCTAGAGCGTAGCAAAGAGGTGTGCTACTATCGCACCCATGGTACACGATAAGTTTCTCAAACCGTACGACCCTGCGGCGAGCGAACCCGGGCTCTACGCGCTCTGGGAACGCTCCGGACTCTTCAACCCCGACACCTGCGTCGCGCGCGGAGTGTGCGATGCGGCCGCGGAACCGTACTGCGTTATCATGCCGCCCCCGAATGCGAACGGTTCCCTCCACGCGGGACATGCGCTGTTCGTGACGATCGAGGATATCCTGGTGCGCACGGCGCGCATGCAGGGCAAGCGTACGCTCTGGCTTCCGGGTGCCGACCACGCGGGGTTCGAAACGCAGGTGGTGTACGAGAAAAAGCTCGAGAAAGAAGGGCGATCGCGCTTCGACCTCGACCCCCGCACGCTGCACGACGAGATCATGGCGTTCACCCGTGCCCACAAGTCGTTCATGGAGGGCCAGCTCCGCCAGCTCGGCGCGTCGTGCGACTGGTCGCGGGAGCTCTTCACCCTTGATGAACGGGTCATCCCCACGGTCTACGAAACGTTCCGCAAGCTTCACGAAGATGGTCTTCTGTACCGTGGCGCCCGCACGGTGAACTGGTGCCCTAAGCACCAAACCTCGCTCTCGAACCTTGAGACAACGTACCAGGAGCGCACCGAACCGTTCTACTACTTCCAGTACGGCCCGTTCGTCATCGGCACCTCCCGACCCGAGACGAAGTTCGGTGATAAGTACGTGGTGATGCATCCAAACGACGAACGCTACCGAGCGTACGAGCACGGACAAACGATAGAGCTCGAGTGGATCAACGGCCCGATCACCGCAACGGTCATTAAGGATGAGGCGGGCGATCCGGAGATGGGTTCCGGTGTCATGACCATCACCCCGTGGCACTCGGCGATAGATTTTGAGATCGCGAAGCGACACCACCTACCCCACGAGCAGATCATCGACTGGCGCGGGAAGCTCCTCCCGATCGCGGGCGAGTTCGCCGGTATGTCCATTGCGGAAGCGCGCCCCAAGATTGTGGAGAAGTTGAAGCAAAAGGGTATGCTCGTGCGGGTGGATACGGCATACACGCACGCGGTGCCCGTGTGCTACAAGTGCGAGCGCGAGATCGAACCGCAGGTGCGCGACCAATGGTTCGTACACATGCGACCGCTCGCGGAACGGGCGCTCCGTGCCCTGGACGCCGGCGAGGTGCGCATTCTCACCGAGCAGCACGAAAAGATCTTCCGCAACTGGCTCACCCACATCGAGGATTGGAACGTCTCTCGACAGATCGTGTGGGGTATCCCCATACCCGCCAAGATCTGCGTATCGTGCGGCCGGGGCATGCTCGACCTTGATGATACTGTGAAGAGCTGCGCAACATGCGGCGCCGACGTGGTGCGAGATCCCGACACCTTCGATACCTGGTTCTCGTCGGGGCAGTGGCCTTTCGTCACGCTCGGGTACCCGGACCACGCCGATTTCAAGACCTACTACCCCACCGCCGTCATGGAGACGGCCGCCGACATTCTCTTTTTCTGGGTCGCGCGCATGGTGATGCTTGGGCTGTACCGCACGGGTACCGTGCCGTTTCGCCACGTATACCTCCACGGCCTCGTGCGCGATAAGCACGGCAAGAAAATGAGCAAATCGAAAGGCAACGTCATCGCCCCGACCGATGTGTCGGAGAAGTTCGGCACCGATGCCCTGCGTATGGGTCTCATTGTGGGCAACACGCCGGGCACCGACCTAAACCTCGACCCGGACAAGATCAACGCGTACAAGAAGTTCGCGAATAAGCTCTGGAACATCGCGCGGTTCGTGCTCACGGCCATGGATGAAGCGCCCCGCGATACCTTCGCGACCCACCCCGACGACATGGCACTCCTTGAAGAGACACGCGCCCTCGCCGCAGAAGTTACTGAGGAAATCGCGCGGTACCGTCTCCACCTTGCCGCCGAAACCCTCTACCACTATACGTGGCACCGTTTCGCGGACGAGGTGCTCGAGGCGAGCAAACCCCTCCTCCAGGGCAGCGACACGGAACGAGCTGCGAGCCGCGCGCGCACGCTCTACGGCATGCTCCTCGTGCAGCTCAAGCTCCTTCACCCGTTCATGCCCTTCGTCACCGAAGAGATCTGGCAGGCGCTCCCCGAGAAGGATAGCGAGCTCCTCATGGTCTCACGCTGGCCGGCGTAGTGCATAGCGCCCCCATTCCCCCGCCAACCCCGGAGCTGGTACACTGTAGAGCATACCGTACGGTATGCTGTTTTTCTACGCGTTCCTTGGCGGCCTGCTTCCCGCGCTCCTGTGGCTCTGGTTCTTCCTGCGCGAGGACGCGAAGCACCCCGAGCCGAAGTGGCTCATCCTCGCCGCGTTCCTTTCGGGCATGCTTGCGGTCATCATCGTGCTCCCGATCGAGGTGTACACGAAGTGCTTTGCGGCGAGTGAGTGGCCCGAGGCCTGGTGGCGCGTGGGTGATACGCTTCGGTTCTGCAACAGCCTCACGGGAGAGAACCCAATACTTCTCTGGGCCGCTGCGGAGGAGCTCGTAAAGTACCTTGTCGCGGTCGCGGTCATTCTATGGCGACGTGCCGTTGATGAGCCGATCGATGCGATGATCTACCTCATCACGGTGGCACTCGGCTTCGCGGCACTCGAAACCGGACTCTACCTCATGGGGCCGCTCGGCAGAGGCGACATTATCGAAAGCATCATCATGGGGGACATGCGTTTCATGGGCGCGGCACTGCTCCATACCGTTTCGAGCGCTGTGGTCGGCTTCTTCTGCGCCCTGACCTTTTACCGCAGTATGGTCGCACAGTTCTACGCTCTCTGTGCGGGACTTATCCTCGCTGTTTTGTTGCATGCACTGTTCAACCACCATATAATGACCTCGACCGCACAGTACGGGAACGTACAGATCGCGTTCTTCTCGGTTTGGCTTGGTGTCATTGCCCTATTCTCACTCTTTGAACGAGCAAAACGTATTACTCGCCCCTTACCATAAATTGCCTATGCAAAAACAGAAGCCTTCGTTTTTTCAGCGACTCACCGGTGGCACGAGCGCCGATGATGCATACGACGATGCGTACGAAAGTGTCGACCAGCCGCAGCGCACCTCGACACCGCATGACCACCGCGCACGACATGCGCCCGAGCCGAGCAACGAAGAGTGGGGTGAGGGTGAGGCGGTCGAGGGGCAGCTGACCGTTGATGTGTACCAGACACCGGAAGACATCGTCATACGCAGCATCGTGGCAGGGGTGCGGCCTGAGGACCTTGATGTATCCATTTCCCGTGACATGGTCACCATACGAGGCAGCCGTGAAGAGCATAAGGAGGTGTCCGAGGACAACTACTTCCTCAAGGAGCTCTACTGGGGCTCCTTCTCGCGCACCGTACTCCTCCCCGCCGAGATCGAGGTCGAAGAGGCCCAGGCTTCCGAGAAGTACGGTCTGTTGACGATACGACTCCCCAAGGTGGACAAAGAGCGGCAGACAAAGCTCAAGGTGAAGTCCTCGTAGCCGCTCACTCCCCTGGCGCCCCCCTAGTACATAACGGTCCGGCTACATGCCGGACCGTTATGTACATATTTCTTGTACCACGTGCTGAAATACTAACCTTTGCGCAAACCTTTTATGAGGGAAGGACTGACGCGAGTACCACGCGCGTAGTCTGACCGCCTCGGGTCGCTCCGTCCTCACTGCGGTACACTCGCTCTTACGGTGTGCGCGTACGCGCACACCCGCTCACGTCCCCCCGTTCGTTCCTTCGCTCCCGAGGCTTCACCACCGAGCCTGTGGTGGCTTGTACGTCCGCTCACCGCACGCAAGCACCTTCGCATAGGCCGCTCTCGCATTCGCTCGCGTTGCCTGCTCGGTGCTTGCGTGCGTTCGCTCTGTGACCCATCCACAGATAGTGGTAAAACACGAGCCAATCTGCTAGTATCCGCAGTAGTTCATTCCGCAACAGGAGCATTGAAATGCTAAACCAATCAGTGATTAAAACGCAGCTTGAATTTTACAAGCGCGGAGGTGCCGGATGCCTGTTTGCCGCTCACGCTGCAAACAACCCAAACAAGTACGAATGGCGGTTATCCGTCTGTGAAGCCGACACAGAAAAGATTGAGGTACTCATACAGGAGGCAATTACGCTCCCTGCTGTATCGACCCAAAGCGCCCAGGGTTGATACCAAGGACAAACACGCGCCGATTAGTGTCATTGAAGAATGTACCATAAAAATCCCCCATCGCTTGCTGTACGTCGGCGCGTGCGTACGGATATACCACCCCAACGTCAGAAGGGAGATTGGTCGGCATGTGGAGCGAGTCAAAAAAGTGAATTGCTCGCTCACCAAATGTATCGCTAGGATTGCTTTTCATCGCGGTACTGTTGTTTGATCTCGTTCGTGACAAATCCGCGCGCTTTTCCGTGCCGTCGCCGCACGACTTCGTCGCACAGCGTCGCCGTTTTGTGCCTTCCCACGCCGTCGCGTACGGGTCGCGTAGCGACCTTACGGACGAGCAGGTTTCTTTCTGTGCTGGGGGGCGGGCTCGAACCGCCGACCACTCGCTCTTCAGGCGAATGCTCTACCAACTGAGCTACCCCAGCGACACCTCTCTCGTAGTGTACCAGAGGCATGCGAATACACAAACCCGACGCTCACCTGCTTGTCTCCTCCGTTAGGTTCTCGAGATGCTCGCGCATGCCGGGCAAGACCGACGTGGAGAGCTCTTTTACCCCCTGCATCTGCTCGCGCACCTCGCGGTACATATGCTCGATACCCGCCATGTAGTCGGCGAGATAGTAACGGTATACGAATACAGGCACTCCAATCACAATCGCGTAGAACGCAATCGTGCTGAACGCGCTCAAAAACTCCGCACGGCGGATCTTTTTTAAGAGGCGGTTGTTCTCACGCGTAAGCCGCAGGTTCTCTTTTAACAGATCTTCGATCGAACCATCCTGCTCCATGGGAACAGTATAGCACCCACAAGCTGCGGCGTACGGGATACCTGTGGACACGTATCCGCGCAGCCATTGACAGAATAAAAAACATATGTACAGTATGGAATCGGGTCAACCACTTCTCCCGGGAGGAGAACATGAACGAAGTTAACAAAGACCACGTTGTACTTGCGTGGCTCCATAACGGAGAACGGCCGGTCACCCTCAAGCAGGTGGCCCACGCGTTAAGGCTCGACACGAAGCTCCACACGGGCGCAGCGAACGAGGAGCAGCGTGCTGCGGCCACACGGCGGCAGATCGGTCGCATCATGCATGGAGTGTCGGGTGGCGCGCTTCATTGCCCATCGCCCCGACGAACGCAGATTGACGAGCTTCCCCCGATGGACCACGGACGTTTTGCGCAAGCGCTTGCGGCGCTTGCGGAACAGGGCGAAATTTCCCTCATCCAGGAGGGCGACAGCGAGGCTCACTACGAACCTTCCGCTGCCGAGCGGGCACGCTACGCGGCCTAGAGAAGATAACCACGGCGCACGACCTCACGAGGTACGGCGCCGTTATTTGTTTAACTCCAGAGCATCGACGATCCGCGCCACCAGCCCGGGGAGCGCATGCTGCGCGGCAACGAACGCACGGCCGAGATCGCGATACCGAGCACGTTCGATGCCGTCCGCCCCCGCCGCAATGAGCACGGCGAGCGCTTCAGACGTCGCATCCGCGTATGATGCGCGCCGGAGCTCGGGGGGCAATGCATCGCGTACCGCTTCGCTCGTCGTGACGAGAGCACACCCCGCCGCGAGCGCCTCGAGCACCACCTTATCGAGACTGCCTGTTTCGCTCGTGTGCACGAACAGGTCCGCCACTAGAAGGTAGCGCGGCAGATTGCCGTGCGGCATGCCCCCTTCCCAACGCACCACGTCCGTGAGCCCCAGCTCATGCGTGCGGGTGCGCAGCTCACGCTCGTACGCACGGTCGGCATCGGTGAGCGGTGCCCCGACGACGACGAGGTTCGCGTCCATTCCCTGCGCACGCACCAGCGCGAGCGCTTCGAGAACGAGGTCCTGACGCTTGGTGCGGGAGATGCGGCCGACGCACACGAGACGTACCGCGCCACCCTCACCCACCCTTGATAGAGGTGCGGGGACGACATCCGCGCTTTCTCCTTGCACCAAGGGGAGGAGTAAGGAGGGGTGGTACGCGAACATATCCACGTCGATACCGTGGCCGACGACACGTACCTTCGCCGAGGGGATGCGAAAACTCTCCTTGGAAGCCGTGAAGATGATATGCGCAAGGTGAGCGGCAACGCGGAGCCACACAGTCACCGCTTTATGGGTGTACCAGAGCGCGACCCGTTTCCCGAGCACGCGCCACAGCGGAGCGCCCAGCACCATGTACTCGGGATTCATATGAACAAGCACGGTGTCATAGGCATGACGTTCGCGCCACAGGTACCTATAGAAACGCGCCAGGTACGAGAGCCGGGTACGGGTGCGCACATGCCACCCCCTCCCCCCCGCAGGGGGAAGGGGTGGCATGTGTTCTTCCTTCCCAAGCGACAGTACACGTACGTTCGTGGGCAAACAGTGCTCCCCCTCCCTGAGGCACACCACGATCACCTGCTCGCACCGCGCGGCGAACGCGGCGATCCACGCGTGGAAAAAGCCGAGAACAGGATCGGTGCGGTCGACCGTCTGCGTGATGATGCAAAGTCGCATGGGAAAGATGTGCTATGGGCGTAGTATAGCAGAAAGGACCTCTGCTATACTGGCGCCATGCACGCCACGATACGTATACTCTTCGCGCCCCATGCCCCTCTTGTGAAAACACGCACCTGGCGCACCCTGGTGAACGGCCATACGGGACCGCTCCTCTTTCTTGTTGGCATCGCGTGCTGCCTCCTCTTGTTCCGTGCCGCGTACGTGCCGCTCGCCTACAACAGCGATACGAGCCAGTACATCGAAACCGCACGCCTGTTCTCGGGCGACACGACGGCAACGCCCCACGGGAACCGGCTCCTGAAACCGCTCGCCCCGCTTGCCATGGTGCTCCTTACACCCTACACCGGCGACCTTACGGTCGCGCTCGCGCTCCTATCGGCGCTCGGGTACCTGCTCCTTGTGCCGATCGTGTACGCTTTCCTCTACACACTGCTCCACCAACGGAACGAGGCGTTCATCGGCACGCTCCTCTACCTCGGCAGCTACCCCTTGCTCTTCTACGGCCTCGACCTCTACACGGAAACGGGCGCGTGGCTCTTCCACCTTATCGGCCTGCTCTACGCGGCGCGGTACTTCCTCGTGGAAGCCTCGTACCGCTCCGTCGCCCTCTCGTCCCTCGCCACCACGCTCGGGTTCCTCTGGAAAGAGTACACCGTGCTCTCCGGTCTCGCCCTTGTCCTCTGCATACTTCTCACGCGTATACCCACACGCACCAAGCTCGCGCACCTCGCCGTGTCGGCACTGATCGCCCTTCCCGTCCTCATCGGTTGGCAGCTCTACGTGTACGCCACGTACGGGTACACATACCTCGACTGGTTCCTCACCGGCCACGGCGAGCCGGATGCAACGTCTCAGTACTCACCCTTCTACGTCCTCAAGAGCCTCTTCGCGCTCATGCTGCTCGGGTGGGGGCTGATCGCCCTCGGCCTTGCCCGGTGGCACACGTTTACCCGAGACGAACGTACCGTGATCGCGATCTGCGGCATCACCTCGTGTGGCTTCTTGTCCTGGGGATACGTCTCATCGCGGCTCTACTTCGTACTCGCGCCCGTACTGGCGCTTTTTGCGGGACGCGGCAGCACCCTCCTGCCGCGGTGGGCGCGGTATGCATGTCTCCTCCTGGTGCTCGCTGTAGCACTTGCGTGGCTCATCGTCAGCACACGTCCCGAGGTGCGTGCATGGCTCTCCGCGCTGTGAGACGCGTCACAGGTAAAACTGCTATACTGTACCTACCGTATGCGCACGACTTCATTTGACGCAGCCTCGAGCGGACTCTTTGACCGCGTGCTGTGGAGCATGCGGGCTGGAACGGTACGCCGTAAGATCCCTCGCGGCGCGACCCGGGTGGTAGACCTCGGATGCGGCCGCACCGCACCTCTCCTCCACCACCTCATAGATCGACACACCGACCTATCCGCTGTGGGGGTGGATCTCGCCCCGGACCATACGATCCGCACCGAACGAATCGAGTTGGTACGTTCCGATCTGAACGACCCGCTCCCCCTCGCCGACAAACACTTCGATGCCGTGTTCTCGCTGGCGGTCATCGAGCACCTCACAGAACCGCTGCTCCACGTCCGCGAGGCGCACCGCATCCTCAAACCCGGCGGCGTGCTTCTCCTCACAACACCCTCACCGCGCAGCAAACCCCTCCTCGAGTTCCTGGCATTCACGCTCGGCATCATCGATCGCCACGAAATCAGCGACCACAAGCAGTACTTCGACGCCGAGGGACTCCACGTACTGCTTGCCGACGCGGGTTTCCACCCCCCTCACATCACCGCGCGCACGTTCCAGTTCGGCATGAACAATGCCGTGGTCGCCTACGCGTAAGGGACATCAACGGTGACGGGTGCGTCGCCGCGCGGGCGAAATATGTACGTGTACGCAATGAACGACTCGATCGCAAGTACCACGGCCGAGCATACCTGTGCGGCAACGGGCCACAGGCCGATATGCTCGACGAAGAACACGACGAGCAGGCCGTTCAAGAAAAAATTGATGCCGTTCACCACGAAAAAATGAACGGACTGGGTATGCACCTTGGCGATGTCCCGTTCGCGGAAGGTCCACCACTTCTGAAGGGCGAAGTTCACACATACCGCGAAGATGAACCCCGCTGCGGTCGCCATCACATACCACACGTGGTAGAACGTGGTGAGGACGAACACCGTGCCGACCGTGACCGTGGCGGACGTACCCCCCGCTACGAGAAAACGTACACACCGATGCCGCGTGAGCGCATGGAACAGGCGTAGCATGGCGCTACCTCCGCAAGAGGTTGAACCGGATAATGTGCCACACGGCCGCAACACCATCCTTCCAGGTGATCTTCTTGCCCTGCACGGTGCCTCGTGCGTGGTAGCTGATACCCACTTCGTAGAAACGCCACCCTCCCTTCGCCACACATGCGGTGAGCTCGGGATCTATGCCGAAGTGGTCCGACACGAGCGTATCCTTGAACGAATCGACGACCTCGCGGGTGAAGAGACGGTAGCAGGTGGCCTCGTCGGTGAGGTAGAGGCCGGTGCAGAGGTTCGAGAGGTACGTGATGCACTTGTTCCCCAGGTAGTGGAACCAGTGCAGTACGTGGCGGGGACCGTTGCCGATGAAGCGCGATCCGTACACCACATCGGCACGACCCTCGAGCATCGGTTGCAACATGCGCGCGTAGTCGCGTGGATCGTACTCGAGGTCGGCATCTTGGATGATGACGAAATCACCGGTCGCGTGCCGGAGGCCCTCCCGCACGGCACTTCCCTTGCCACCGTTCGTCTGCTTGTAGATAACCGTGTGACGCCCCTCGTACTGCCGAAGTATGTCACGCGTACCATCGTTGCTGCAGTCGTCGACGATGACGATCTGCTTGTTGACACCGAGCGTATCCGCCGCCTCGACAGCGGCCACGAGCCGCTCGATCCACTCCCGTTCGTTGTACACGGGAACAACCACGGAAAGCGTGCGCGTTTCCGGGTTCGCTCCACCGGTGACTACCGTGTGTGCTTCTGCCATTGTCACTCAGTCTACCAGACCTCTGGCATGCCGGCCACGCGATCACGAGGATATGCCATCACGCGCCACCTGCGCCCCGTACACCCCCTCAAGAAGGTCGAGGTCCTTGCGTGAGTCTCGTAGGAGGTCCACGTTCTTGGTCTCGAGCGCCCGGAGTACCGCGAGGCTCTTTGTGTCTCCCGCACACTCGGCATACAGCGACGTGAGCGCCGCAAAATCCTTGATGAAGCAGTGCCCTCCCGCCCCGCGACCGCTCTTGTGAAGCGGGCGTGCGTACCGGCTCGGTATGTAGGGGTCGGCCTCCATGGCGCTCTGGATCCGTGCCCAATCGGCTCCCATGCTCTCGGCGAGCTCGTAGAGGATGTTCGTGAACACGATCTGCGCGTAACCACTGCAGTTGTGCGCATACTTCACGATCTCCGCTTCTCGCGCCCGCACGACGTGCATATGCGCACAGGGGGGTAGTACCGCACGAACAGCTTCCGCACGCCTGAGGTGTTCGGCAGACTCCACGGGGACACCCACGAGCGCAAGGAACGGGTTGCTCGCATCGTACGCAGCGGATGCTTCCGAGAGGAACTCCGGTGAAAACAGTACGAACCGATCCTGGAACCGTGCCTGCAGTGTTTCGGTCGACCCGGGCAGGATGGTCGATTTGATGACCGCGGTCTTTCCCACGCCCACGAGCGGAAGCACCCCCTCAAGGAGCGAGAGGTCGAACCCGTGCGGCGTGGTCGGCGTAGGCACCGCAATGAACACGATGTCGCACGAGGTGAGGAGGTCCTTATTCTTAAGGTACGGCTGTTCGAGCGCGTAGCGCACTACAGAAAAGCCGCGCGCCTCGAAATCATCGGCGATGTGCTTGCCAACGAACCCTTGGCCGATAAAGCCGATGCGTGGTTGTGGTGCGACGATGTCCATACGCCGCCCATGGTACCACGCGATACGACGAAGCACAAAAGTCCTCACGGACACCGGGAGCAGCACGCAATGCTCTGGGCGTACCGTTCCCCATGCTCGCGTCCATCGGGCAGCGCGGCCACGGTCGCCCTACCTGCCGTTGCCAAACGCTCACGTAGCGACGCGTCGCTGCAGAGCCGCGCGAGAGCGGCAGCGAACGCCTCTTCGGCGCGCACCGGCACCACGAGCCCGTTCACCTCGTGGTGCACCACCTCACCGGCACACCCCACATCGGTCATGAGAAGTGGTGTGCCGGCGGCGAGCGCCTCGATACACACACGCCCCCACCCCTCGTAGTCGGAGGAGAGCGCGTACACATCAGCCGCCTTGAGCGCGCCGGCGGGATCCTCGGTCCACCCGAGGAACGACACGGGGACATCGCCGCCCGCACCGAACGCAGCCTCTACAGACGACAGGAGCGCACCGTACTCGGGCCCCCCACCCACGACCACGAGGTGCGCACGCACGCCGCTTCGTACCACGCGGGCGAACGCCCGCACGAGGAGCGAAAGGTTCTTCTGGGGCACGAACCGCGCCATCGTGAGTACCAGCACCCCTCCCGGGGGTCGCCGTACCGCGATGAGCGGGTCCGGCGCGGCATGGAGGAACGCGGCACTGTCGGTACGTACCGGTACGACCGCGATGCGCTCGGCCGGGAACCCGCGCGCGACGAAGAACCGCTTCGTACGTTCGCTCACCACACGGAGGCAATCGGCGTGTCGGGTAAGCCAGAGCCCCACCCGGTAGCGCAGCGCATGCAAGAGCCGCTCGCGCCGCCAGTACGGCTGCGAGAAGAAGTCGCCGTGCTCCTGGATCTGTAGTGCGGCACCGGACGTACGCCTCAGGAGGTACCCGAGGCATGCACACTCGAACGGGTCCTGGGTCGAAATGATGTCGATCCGATGCTCCCTAACGAGCCGCCGGCCGATACGTAATCCCTCAAGGAGGGCGAGGGGGCGGAAGCGCGCATGAGTCGGGTACACGTAGACATGCTCGCCCACCCGAAGAGGACTCTCGTAGGCAGTGCGCGCACCGAGCACGATGACGTGGAGCTCCCGAAGGTGGCTCGCGTACACACACATGCGCCTGCGGTGCTCGCTCCCCTCGCTCAAGATCGCGGCGTCGGTTCCTAGAACGAGGACGCTCGGCGGGGTATCATGGGGGGGATGCGAACCCTGCTCTGGACGCTCCTGCACTACGGTGGTTTTCATAGGCTACTACGCCTCCGGACGCGGCGCACGCTCACCATCGTACTATACCACGGCGTGGGATCTACCGGTGGAGTGGGTATCTACAACTACCGCGGCAAGATCGTTTCGCCCGAGACGTTCGCACGCCACCTCGCCTACTACGCCGCACACTACACGGTCCTTCCCCTCGACGAAGCGGTTTCCCGGCTCATGCGCGGAGAGCCGATGCCACCCTACCCCCTCGCGATCACCTTCGACGATGGCTACCGCAACAACTATACGCACGCGTTCCCGCTCCTCAAGAGTCGTAACATGCCCGCCACCGTATTCCTCACCACCGACTTTGTAGACAGGAACGAGCCGCTCTGGGTAGACCGACTGGAGTACGCGATCGGCACAGGTTCGTGTGAGCCCGATCGCGTACACAAACTGGCACGCGACGCGCATGAGCGCGAGCGCCTCAAGCGTTTGCCCCACGACAAACGCCTACGAGCGCTCGCCGCTATTGAAACGGCTTGCGGTACCCGCCTCACGGACCTCACCGGCGAGCGTGCCGTATACGCGCCGCTCACGTGGGAGGAGGTACGCGAAATGGCCGCGCATGGTATCATGTTCGGCGCGCACACGGAAAGCCACCCGATCTTGAGCACCATGCCGCGCGAGGACGCACGTGCCGAAGTGGAGGGATCGCTCGCCGTCCTGCGCGCACACTGCGGTGCGGTATCGACCGTGTTCGCCTACCCGAACGGCCAAACAGGAGATGTGAGCGACGAAACGCGGGAGCTCGTGCGCGCGGCCGGGTTCAGTGCCGCCCTCACGACCGTGCCCGGCCGCAACACCCCCACCACGGACCCATGGAGCCTGCACCGTGTTACACTTGACGCCAGTGGGTCGTTCCCCTTTTTCACGGCAACCGTGACCGGTGCACGCCACACGATTACCTCATTCATCAAGCACCATGCGAAAAGAAGTAAGTTTTTTCAATGACACGTCTGCTGCATACGACCGAGAGTACGGGCGCGAAACGCCGGATGGCTACTCGTTTCGCGTGCGCCGCGAACGAGTGTTCGAGCTCCTCCCCTTGAAGGGGGCGAGTAAGCGGGTCCTCGATATCGCCGCGGGGCCGGGCGTCATGGTACCGGGCCTCGTCGAGCGCGGCTACACGGTGGAGTGTGTCGACGCGGCGCCCGAAATGATTGAGCGCGCCCGCGAACACTACAGCTCGCTCAAGAATGTGACGTTCGCGGTCGGAGATGTGTACGAGCTTTCGTACCCGGATGCAACCATGGATACGGTGATCGCGATGGGGCTCGTGGAATACTTGGAGGACCAAGACAAAGCGATGCATGAGATGGCGCGTGTCACAAAGCGGAACGGGTACACCATCGTCACCTTTCCCAACCGACGAAGCTTCTGGCGCACCTGGGCCCGTGCGTTGCGCGCAGCAACGGAAGTGCCCCGCACCCTCTACCGCATGCTCACCGGCAGGAAAAAGTACCCCATCACCCACCGCGAGTACACCGAGGCGGAAGCCCAGGCATACCTGGAGCGACATGGCCTCACGGTGGATACGGTCGTGTACTACAACTACAAGGTGGTTCCCTTCCCGTTCGATCGGTGGTTCCCCCGCTTCACGGTGTGGCAGAGCGGCGCCCTAGAGCAGCGATGGCCACGGCTTCGAGCGATACTCGCAACCGCGTTCATCGTACGCGGCACAAAACGGTCGTAGTGAGAAACGCCTCGCGCACTACGTGCCCACACAGAGCACGGTGAGCTCTCGTGCGATGTCAACGTACGAACGTGCACATGACACCGACGCGGCCCGCGCGCACCACGCACGGTACGTTGCTTCATCGCACATCGCCTCAAGCGCTCTCTCAAGCTCTCCCTCGTGAGACATGTCGACGAACAGGACGGTGTCGCACCATTGTGTATGTATGCCCGTGTCCTTCGTGCAAATGACCGGGGTGCCGACGGCGAGCGCCTCCACCACGGTATTCGAGCTCACCTCCGACACCGAGGGCACAACAACGCATCCCGCCGTTTTGATGCGGCGAGCCGTTTCTTCATGCGACACGCCGGAGAGGAGCGCGAGCTCGATCCCGGGGTGCCGGGTGCGCACGCGCGCGAACACCCGCTCGAGCAGGTCGACATTCTTAAGCGCGATGCGTCGCCCGGCCCAAAGGAACGTACGGCAGGTTCCGGTACGCGGTCGAGCGCGGGCCGGAATGTCACACACGTTCTCAACGACCGCGGTGCGTTCCGTGCGGAGATGGTACGGGCCGAGCCACAGGTCGCGCTGCCACGCCGTGGAGAAGGCTATGCGGTGGGCGAGGCGACACACGAGGTGCCGCTGAAACCAGATGAGCAGGTGTTCCTTCCGAGAGAGCGCCCGTGGTTCACGGTAGAACGAAGAGAGCGGCACACGATCCTTGGTGCGCTCCACGTAGCTCTCCCACACGAAATCGCCGCCGGTCCGAACGACCACCCGTTTGCCGAGGAGCCAGCCTGCGATCACGGCGGGCAGTGCCACCGACACCGTATCGAGCACAATGAGCGCGTCGGCACGCACGGCACGCACCAGTACCAGGTAGAGGAACAAAAGGTGCCGCACCCCACGCGGGTACCGGCGCACGGTTCGGAATGCCACCACGTCCGCCCTATCACCAAGCGCCTCAATGCCTTTGACGAGCGACGCAGCGTAGTGAGCGGGGCCACCACTTTCCGGTGGCAGGAGGGGTGTTACGATGAGGTAGCGCATACGGAACGGGTCACCGTGTAGCATACCCCGACATACCCCCCGCCGCACGCTCGCACACCCGGCAGGTGCCGTAGAACTCGAGCGTGTGCCCCTCCACGGTCGCGAAATCGGGGGCGACGCGGAGCGCGGTGTCGTTCATGCGGGCATGGGAGAACGTGATCGGTACATGCCTGCCACAGCGCGTACAGGTTACATGGTGGTGGTGCGTGGAGACGTACTCGTACCGCAAGAGCCCGTCGGGAAACAGCACCCGCTCCACCACCCCACCTCCGACCAGTCGCTCGAGGGTACGGTACAGGGTGACCCGGTGCACACTGCCCCCGAGGAGCGCAGAGAGCTCTTCGACCGTTCGCGGCGTGGCGACGCGCGCGAGCGTGGTGAGGGTCAGTACACGTTCGCGCGTGCAGCGCAGACCCGCCCGAGCGAGCTCGGCTCGAGCGTCGGCGCCGGGAACCGAGTGAGTGGCCCTTGCGTTCGCCATGCGAGTGAGTGTATAGTACCTGCAATACAGTTGCAACTAGTTTGTTATTGGCATTACCCGCACTCGTAAGGTTCAGTACTACCATGTTACTTCCTTTCCCGGACACGTACGTACACATCAGCATCGCTGCGCTCATCATCATGGCCGCATCCCTCGCAGGCAAGCTCTTCACCTGGGGTCTCCTCGCGCGCTTTGCCGCCACCCGCATGCGCCTCCTCGTGGCCACAGCGGCCGGTGTGTTCACAATCGCGATCTATAACCTCGCCCATGAAGCGCTCCATGAAAGCGGTCTGTCATATTCCGTGGCGGGCGCGTTCGTGGTCGGCATGGTGCTCCTCGAGGGGATGACCCGCCTCCTCCCCAAGAACACCCACCACCACCACGGCCCACACCCCGAACACCACCACAGCGGGATAGACGCTCGCCGCATGCTGCTCGGGGACGCGGTACACAACGTCCACGACGGCCTGACGCTCGTGCCGGCCTTCCTCCTCTCCCTTCCGATCGGGTACGGCACCGCGCTCGGTATCCTGCTCCACGAACTGGTGCAAGAGGTGTCGGAGTTCTTCGTGCTGCGCGAAGCGGGCTACAGCGTCCGCAAAGCACTCACGTGGAACTTCATCGTTTCCACCACGATCCTCATCGGGGTCGGGATAGCCGGCGCACTCGCGACCACCGACGGCATGGAGCGTCTCCTCATCGCATTCTCGGCGGGCGCGTTCACATACATCCTCTTCCGCGACCTCGCGCCAAGTATTGTTGCGCACGCACGTCAGGAACGTCGCCCCCTCACCTACCTGCTCGCGTTCTGTGTCGGCGGTGCCGCCATGTTCGGCGTGACCACCCTTGTGCCGCACGAACACCACGAAGAAGACTACCCGCTCCCCTCGGATATGGGCCTTGCCACCGCACCACACCCATCGCAGCAAGCCTAGCGAGCCCCCTCTACACCTTGACCCCCACGCGCATTTACCCTACAACTAAACACGGGTAACGTACGGGCTCCGCGACTGTGCGGGGAAGTACCAAACAGCTCGGCCACAACACACAGGAGACACTGTGGTGCAAGACACAATCATTCTACCGACCAATTCTGACCGAGTTAAGCAGCTTCAACAGAAGCTTGCGGAGTATCGAGGACGCGTCGATCCATTTCGCGCGCCCGAGACGCAACAAGACGCTGTGTGCAAAGCGGCGATTCTCGGCACCCTACTCGAACACAGCACCATCAGGTTCGTTGACCTGCTCGATACGGTTACGAAGAACTGTTCGGGCATTGAAACTCATGCTTTCCTAAACGCATGGGAAGTCATCGATGATTACGTGGGGACGGGCGGGAAACACGTCCACGGAGGGCATCTCCCCCCACCCTGACACCCATCCGCGCGCACCTTGTGCGCGCGGACTACGTTAAGGTGTCGCCTCGCCACTGCCTGAGCTCGCGCCGACACACGCGGTACGCGGGAACAGTATGCGCCACGAGCGCCCAGAACCGGGGCGAGTGGTTCAGCTCCACGCAGTGGCACAGCTCATGCACGACCAGGTAGTCACGGAGGTGCGGGGGAAGGAACAGGATGCGGTAATCGAAGTTGAGGTTCCCCCGTGACGAGCACGAGCCCCACCGGGACGTGCTCCGTCGTATCGCCACCCTGCCCCACGTAAAGCCGTACCCTTCATTGAGCGCAACGAGGCGCTCCGCTACGAGCGCACGTGCCGCTTCTCGGTGTGTGTGGTAGTGCGCCGCGCGTTCATCCGCGCTCGCCCCACATGCCTCGGACGGCAGTGCAGCAAGTACCCCCAAAAGCCATGTGCGCTTTTCAGCCAGGTACCGATCCGCTACGGCAGGGGACACTCGCGGCGGCACGGTGAGCGTTACCGTGCCGTCTCGGTGTACGGTGAGAGTGAACCGGCGGTGCCCGCGCCGCATCCGCAGGGTGTAGGGCACCTCACGGGAACCACAGCGCACTATCCGCTCGAAACGCATGATACCGACGCAGTGAGACGCTCACGCACGAGCGCCACCAGACGTTCCATGGAGGTGTCCGCTTTGACGAGGTAGTCGGTGACCGCGTGTTCGAGTACCTCCGACACCTCGGACAGCCGCTCGTCGTTCGTGAGCACGATGATCGGCGGCAGATGGGTGCGCCTCGCCTGCACCTGCTCCAAAAACCCTTTTCCCGAAAGGACCGGCATGTTGAGATCGAGGAGAATGAGGTCGGGTGTGTAGGTTTCAAGGAGCGTGAGGGCATGGGAGCCGTTACGAGCGGTGTCGACCGCGAACCCCTCGCGCTGGAGACGGGTGAGCAACGCTTCACGCTGTGCCGTATCGTCCTCGATGATGAGAATGGTGTGTGGTTTTTCGGTCATGCTTCGGTGGCCCGCAGGTGCGGGAACGCCAGGTAGAACTCGGTACCCGTACCGACATCTGAGCGAAACCATATGTCGCCGTGGAGCTTCCGCACAATCCGCTGCACCAGGTGAAGCCCGATGCCGATGCCGTTCGCGTCGCGTTCACGTGCGGTACTGGCACGGAAGAACTGCTCGAACAGGCGCTCTTGCTCGGCACGCGGTATGCCACACCCCGTGTCGCCCACCACCACGACCACACGGTCCTCGAGAAAATGGTGGCCGTACACTTCCTCGTTCGCCGACTTATGGAACACGCGCACGGTCAACGTACCACCCGGATCGGTGTACGTAATGGCGTTCGCGACGAGGTTTTCCACAGCCTCCCTTAAAAGCACCTGCTCCCCCCGCACGGGCGCAAGGGGGTGCTCGTAGTACGTATCGAGCGTCAATTGTCTACGTGCCAGCTCGGCGGCCCGCTCACGTAGCACGGTTGCCACCACCTCCCCAAGGTCGACCGCTTCACCGCCGGAGGCGGTGACGGCAAGCTCGATACGACTTACCGACAGGAGTTGCCGCACGAGCTGCAGCATGCGCGCGTTCGCGGTCTGCACCTCCCGCACGTACGCGCTCTGCTCGTGCGTGAGAGTGCCCACGGTGCCGTCGAGGAGCATCTCCGCGTACCACGCCACGGTGCCGAGCGGAGTCTTGAGGTTGTGAGACACGAGCGAAAGGAACTCGTTCTTCGTACGCTCGAGATTCTTCTGTGCCGTAATGTCCCGTTCAATCCCCACGTAGCAACGCACCTCGCCCGTTGCCCGATCGAGCACGGGCGCGACCCGCACTTCCGCATCATACACTTCTCCGCTCTTCCGCCTGTTGCGAAGCTCGCCAATGAACTGCTCTTTCCGGTCTCGTACGCTTTGCCAGAACCGCTCGTAGAACTCTTTCCCCATCTGCCTACCCCAGAGCCCCGGTGTCGCGCCACGCATCTCGTCGAGGGAGTAGCCCGTGAGGCGCTCTGCGGCAGCATTCGCGTAGAGGATGCACCCTGCCGGATCGGTGATGATGATGTGATCGGCGGCGTACCGCACGGCAAGCGCGAACAGTTCGAGCTGCTCCGCATGGTCCCCGAGCTCCTTACCACTTGATCGTAGTTCATCCATGAGCATCGGTGGTGTGCTACAAACGCTCCGCCACAGCGGCGACGACATCCTGTATCTTGGTGGTCGCCTTGTCGAAGTAGAGCGCATCGAGCCGTTTCGCATCCTCCAGAAGCCCTCCCCGCCCGCTCAGGTTGGTGAGCACAATGACCGGCTTCGTGTACCCCACATCCTGCCCGCGCAGATCGGCAAGGAGCGACATGCCGTCGCGCCCGGGGAGCATGAGGTCGAGGAGTATCGCGTCGGGCTTCTCTCCGACCACTGTCTTCAGCACGTCGGCACCTCACTCAACGGCAACCACAGAGAACCCCTCGTACCGTAACTTCTCAACGAGTGCTTGACGAAGCGCTCGGTCGTCCTCGACGACGAGGATCTTTTTAAACCTTCGCAAGAACTTGAACCGCATATACACAGTGTACCAGAGGTACGCCTCGCCACCATCGTCACAATCCACACAGTCCCCCGACAGCTGCGTGACAGGGAACGAACCGTGTGCCATACTCCGCTCTGGACCCATACCAAAAAGGAGAACCTTGTGAAGAAGATACGACCGCCCGGGCGTATGGCCCGATATCTTGACCGGTTGTTCGAACCGTGGATGCGATTCTTGGTAGGCAAGGAGGATGAGGCACCATCGGTAACTCATCGATGGAACAAGTGTCCCATCGATATTAAAACACTCATCGAGCTGCAGACGACCAAGATGGTCTTCCACGCCGGTGAATGGAGCGGTCTGGATCAATACCTGGTCATCGAGCCATTTTCCTACTCCGGAGTGTGGCATGTAGGACAGCTGCTCGGAAGCCACGGATGGGTGAGTCGCCTTCCAACAAGCGGAAAGAAGCGGGTGTTCATACAGCCGCACCCAACATATTGGTTCGGCCTCACACCATGTGGCGAACAATTGCGACTCGAGCTCCGGCGCATAGGGTATATCGGCGACCAAACCGCCGATCGCACCATACCGCTATTCTAACAACGGCCGCGGCACTGCATGCACGCAGCCCCACAAGATAGGAGACGGCCTTATGCATGATACGGTGGGTGAAATTCTCTTTCGCGCAGAAGAGGAATTCCGGTTCGCCCTTCTCTGTGGACACAGTCCCAAGGATCTCCTGGAGGGAGAACTGATTTTTAAAGACACCATACGGGGCCTTGCCACAGACCTCCTTGAAGCGGCGATACATGAGAATGAATCTGCGCTCACGACGTTCCTCGGGTTGCTCAAGCATCGTCACGAGACAATCCGAGGCACGGTGTATCGGTCTGGTATGGACCGGATACTTGATATGCGTTCCGGTGCGCTCAGCGGGACATGCCGGAAATTGCTCTGCGCACTGTCGCAAGCGGAACACCGACCCGAGAACGCCTCGTTCACGCCCTGGTGGACAGCCACGAGCTTGCTCTCCCGTGGATTCTGGTGAGCAAAAAGCACCCCGGTCAATGCCGGGGTGTACTACTTACGCCACTCCAACCGACTGTTTCATAGTGAAATGATTTCGTGGATGGGTGTACTTTTGACTTGCAACACGGACGAGACACGCAACGCTTACATGGGGATGGTATTACTGCCACATCGTTAGCGTTTCAGTATCTTGAACGCGTGATCCCACTCGTTGCGCAGGAACCCGGGTATGCACCAGAGCATCGCGAGCGGTTCGATCGCTCGTGCCGCCACGAGCGCGCCCATGTCCTCAACGTCCCACCCGAACCCCTCGACAATGCGCGCCACCTCGTGCCGCGCGCGCTCATTGTTCCCACAGATCGGCATGGTCGGTCGAACGCCAAACTCCGGATCTATCATGTGAAGGTGGCCGACACTGTTCCACGCTTTCACCACCTTCGCCTCGGGCGCAGCCGCCTGGACGAGTTCGGCGAGCGAACGGTCGTACGAGGTGAAGAACGCAACGACCCCTTGCTCCGGTGCGGCATCGGACACGGGATTCGTGACATCGATCAGTGTTTTCCCGGAAAGCTCTCCCGCGAGCTCCCCCGCGAGCCCTTCGGCCGCACTCCCCTTCACGGCGAGGATGACGAGCTCACCCCATGCGGCGACCTCACGGAACGTACCCGTCGCCACATCCATGTCGAGCGCCACATCCACCGCCGCCGCACGGTGCCCATCACGACTGCCCACCATCACCTCGTACCCATCACCGATGAACCCCTTTGCGAGCGCTTGACCGACCGAACCGGAACCGAGTATTCCGACCTTTTTCATACCAGCGTATGGCTAACGAATAAAAAAACGCGCACCGCTCACCCCCTTCGGGGGTAGCTCGGCGTTGCGAGTAAGAGCGCAAGGAGAAAGCACAGGAACCCGAGCACGCACGTGGGCAATCCGAGCGGGTACGCCTTAACACCCTGCGTGATGAGCGCGGGGAGGTCGTACAACGCGTAGTAGCCCGCGAACAGCGCTCCCACTGCGGCGCACGCACGTGCGAGAGTGTACGCGCGCGGTGCGTACGTACCGCCACGCACCGCACCATGCGCCGCGACCGTAAGTGTCGTAAAGAGGAGGAAGCCGACGTAGCAAGCGGGTACCATAAAGAAGTAGGGGCACTGCTCGTTGAACGCACACCCGCTCGTCAGGAGGTGTGTGCCGACCATGTACCCGGAGAAGAGCATGCCGGCGATAGCGGTAAGGTACAGTGCACGGAGCTGGGTGGGTGTCGTCATGGTATGTGCATGAGGCGAGTAAAAAGGGCGGCTACACGCGCGGGCTTATCTGTGTGTTGGGTTCATGCGTGCTGCGCGCGTGCACGTACGCGCAGTAGTCGCACGCCGCGGCCGGCGGCGGCATGGTGGCACCTTCGAGGAGACGTTTCGCTTTCGTGAGCGCCCCCTCCACCCACGCATCATCACCCTCGTAGGGAATGAGGGTCACATCGAACTCGAGCCTGCCGTCGAACGCCTCGCGGTCGGTCTGCCCGTTGCAGTACACGAAGTAGCCGGTACGCGCCACCGCGTACCCGTTCTGTCGAAGCAGCCACTGGTACACCTCCATCTGTCGCTTGTAGCCGCCGTGCCAGCCCTTGTCGAGCGCTTCGATCCGCCCCTCCTTCGCGGTGCTCTTGTAGTCCACCACGACGTACTCCCCCGCCCCATTGAGCCACAGGTCGTCGATCGCCCCGAACACAATGAAGTTCGTGGGCGTGTGCAGGTACGACACGCCGGTGAAGTTGTGCCGCCAGCGATCGAGGTCGGGATGCGCCGCCGGCACGCAGTCGACGCCGTAGTGCTCTTGGAGCGGGTGCTTCGTGCCCGCCGCACGGTGCGCGTCGAACTCCTTCTTGAGGAGCGTGTCGACCGCGCTGTTCAGCGCAAAGGGAAAGCCCGGGGGCCGCCCCACACCCGAGCGACGATCGAGGTAGAAGCACCGCGGACACTCGAGCGAGAGGTCGAGCTTCGTGCGCGAAAGCTTGAAAGGCGCGGGATCGTTCGGCCGGTAGAGTCCCTGGGTGCGCTGGGGGGTGTAGTAGTCGGACATGTGATGTGATTATGAGATGCTGTTCTTACAGGGGGAAGGTCGCGAGGGCACGTTTTACAAATACGTGGGTACATCTTACCCCATCGCAGACGTCTTTGCGACCAGATCGGCGAGTGTGGACGCCGCTTTGATGTGTGCCAAACTGCGATACATGGCTCCCTGCATATAGCCCCTTTGGGCATGTCACCGCGCGGGATCGGTCCGATGGGACTGGCGGGGGCCGAAAACACGATCTTGTACTTTCCTTCACTGCCGTATGGTTCGATATGGTCGACCGGCGCGTAGTGGGTGATCGCCGCGACAGGTTGCGTTTGGTAAACGGCAATGTACTTGATCTTCGTGAGCATCCCACCCGAGATGCGCACGGCGTACCAGGCGCTCTCACCAAGAAAGACCTGCTCGAACCCCTCGCTCTGCGCGGGGACGATGATGGTGTCCACTGTATCCTCCCCGTCCTTCGGCGGTTTCGCTACGGCTGTGAGTAGCTTTGCTTTCGGGGTGGCGACCGCTTTCGGGTGCTCGAACACGCGCAACCCCACCAGCGGAAGGATCTGCACCATTTCCTCGAGAAATCCTCGGGTGTCCGCTTTCTCCGCTTCGGTGAGCGCCGGTTCTTGCGGGGTGTTGCCGTTGTCGAGGTGGCAACGCTTGGTGTCCTGGGCACGCTTGACGAGAGCGTATTCCAACCAGGTGATGTGTGCGCGGTTCAACCCGTCATTCGTCGATACGAACGCGAGCGCCGAGCTCCAGAAATCTTTGTTCTGGTAGTGCGACTCGATGCGGGTGCCAATACCATCCCCCTGCCCGATGTAGAGCGTTGGAAGGTCATCATCCTCCTGATAACCAACAAGGATATAAACACCTGTCTTACCAAACTCCGGCCGTTTCTTGACCTCGGGCCACTTCTCGCGCGGAAAGGTGATTCCAAGCCCTGTCCAGTTCATACGGTCAATGATGCGGACGCCTTCCGGGTCACCGTCGGGAACGAAGATGCGTAGGGTGAATGGTTTGGCCGTGTGATTGCTTCGCCAATGCTTGTTCTTGGCACGAACACTCTACCGCAAATCCGGAAATGCGAAAGTGCACCTCGCCCTACCCCACATCAACACAGAACGTTACACATACGAAACCATGGACACAGAAAAACACGTCATGCTTTCGTATTCTCATCCCAACAGAAGCGATGAGTGTCGCTGTTACTGTTCCGTTGCACTCACCGAGCTCGATGCAGCCGGAGCACAGGGGCACGAGGAGGTCGCGGCGGCAACGGGTGCCACGAAGGGTGTCGAAGTCGCACCGGTGGTGAGGTACGCGATCGCCGCGTCGAGCCACGGGTCGGACGAGGTGGCAGCATCGATCGCGGCCTGCTCCAGGGTGATGTCCGGCGTGAGGCCGCCGTTCGAAATGGAGCGGCCATGGGGCGTGTACCACCGCGAAACGGTCACCTTGAGGGCGAGCGTATCGGTGATGTTCACCAGCTCCTGCACCGAGCCCTTGCCGAACGTGCGCGTACCGACGAGCGTTGCCACACCGTGCTCCTGGAGCGCGCCCGCGAGTATCTCGGATGCCGATGCACTGCCTCGATCCACGAGGATCACGATCTTCGGCATGCGCGTGTCGGCAAAGAGCGCGTGGCCGGTCGTCGTGTACACGCGCTCCTTACGGTCGGGGCCCGTGAAGTCGCGTACCACCACCGACCCCTCGGGGAGGAACCACCCCGCCATGTTGACCGCCGCCTCGAGGTACCCGCCCGGGTTGCCCCGCAGGTCGATGATGAGCGATGTGGCGCCGTTCTCGGCGTAGGCCTTGAGCTCGCGCTCGAACGCGTTGATGGACGACGCGGAAAAGCTGAAGAGGCGAAGCACGTAAAAATCACGCTTCTCGGTCTTGACCGGCGCGCCGGGCTTTGCCGCGGCACCGTGCGGGGGTGCCACGGGCACCTCGCGCGCGACGACCGCGTGGGCGGTCGAGGGTATCTCGATCGTGCCTCGCACGATCGGCACGTCACGCTCTTCCTCCCCCTCGCGAGCGATCCGAAGTGTCACCGTGGTCCCCCCCTCCCCGCGGATACGGTCCACTGCGGCATTCACCTCCATGCCATCCGTGCTGACACCGTCGATCGTGCGGATGAGATCGCCGGATTTAAGTCCCGCGCGGTCTGCGGGGGAATCCTTGAGTGGCCCGACCACGATGATCGTGCCGTCCTTCTCGCCGATGACGGCACCGATACCCTCGAGCGACCCCTTGGTCGCCACCTTGAAATCCTCCGCGACCTGGGGGCGCATGAACACCGTATACGGGTCATCGTAGCTCGCCACCAGTCCCTCGATCGATCGGTAGAGACGCTCCTCGCGACCCACTGTGGTCGTGGCCGTGGTGCTGCCGAACGGGCTGAACTTCCGCTCCAGGGTGTTCCACACCCGCCAGTATGGCATGAAGTCCACCTTCTCCACGCCAACCACCGCACTGAGTGGGTCACCCTCACCGTTCACGATACCCGATACCTGCACCGCGGCGGGTGTCTGTGCACCCGCACCGACGAGGTATGCAAAACCGGCGCAGCCCCACCCGAGGATTGCGAGTGCCAAAGCCAGTATGGTCGCACGGGGGCCGCTCCACATGTGCCCCCCAGTATACACGCGAACGGGTGCGCGCTCCAACCGTACCGAGTGCAAGAGCACCTCCTACTTTCGGTACGTGTTCGAAGGCGTTACCCCATCCCACACGTACCCGTCTTTCGTGAGCGAGGTGAGTGTGGTGGTGTACGTCCCGTTCGGTGCGTTCGAAATGGTGTACGTGACCGTACCCAGAGCGGAAGTTGTGCCGGAAAACGAGTAGGAACGCGAGCGTGTGGTGTTGCGCACGGTCGCCTTCGCAGCCGCTCCCGCGATCGGCGTACCCGCTCCGTCCTGCACCCCGACCGTCACGGTGAGGTTGCGTCGCGTCGCGTTGAGCGCGTAGCTTACCGACCGCACGTAGAGTGGCAGAGCGGGAGTGACCGCTCCGGTCGCGTCACTGATCGCTTTGGGCACGTTGACGAGCCCGAAGCCGTACTGGGTGTCCCGACCGGTCGCGCCAAGGTCCCGCGCGGTGCGCTGCAAGATGGCACGCACCTCGTCGTTCACCCGCCCGTTCCCATTCGTGTCGGTCACCCCGACCCCGATAAGGAGCGCACTCGCACCCGCCACATGCGGGGTCGCCATCGAGGTGCCGTTCCAGCTCGCGTACGTGCCCCCCGGCACCGTTGAGCGCACCGACACGCCGGGCGCCGCGAGGGCCACAGCGTTTCCCGTGCTTGAGAAGCAGGGCCGGGTGTCGTTGGTATCAACGGCACCAACCGCAAGGGTCGAGGGGTAGCGTGCCGGGTACCCAACCGTGTCAGCCAGGAACCAGCCGCACGTGCCAGAGTTGCCCGCCGCAGCGACGTTCACGATGCCCGCCTGCTCCGCACGCGTGAACGCCTGCTCAAAGAGCGTGCCCGGGTTCTGTGCTGTGCCGTAGCTGTTGTTCGTTACCTGCATACCATGTGCTACGGCCCAGTCGAGCCCCGCGATGATGTCGCTGATATACCCAGAACCGCTCGCATCGAGCACCTTCACCGCGTACAGCTCCGCCTGCGGTGCCACCCCCACCACCCCCGCACCATCGCGTACCGCGGCGATCATGCCGGCCACGTGGGTACCGTGCCCGTTGTCATCCACGGGGTCATCGTCGTCGTTCACGAAATCCCACCCACCGCGATAGTTTGCCGCAAGGTCCGGATGGGTGTGGTCGATGCCCGTGTCGACCACCGCGACCTTGATCCCCGCGCCCAGGTACCCTGCGCTGTGCGCCTCTCCCGCGCCGATGTGAGCGACGCCCCACGTACCCGCGAGCTCCTCCGCCTCCCCTTCAAGCGCCTGCACGCGCACATCTTCCTCCACGACCGATACAAAAGGGTTCTGCTTGAGGAGGGGCACGCTTGCCGCCGGCACCTCGAGGGCGATCGCCGGCACGAGCGAAAACGTGCGGTGCAGCACACCACCGTAGGTGCGAGCAAAGGTCGAAACGCCTGCGCCGAACGGTTCTTTGAAGCCGACGAGCACGCGCACCGACTCCATCGCCCCTTGCCCAACCCCCTCTACCGACACCATCGGAGCGGGGGCCGGCCCGGAGAACGCATACGCATGTTCCGCTCCGGCAAGAAACAGTAGAGCGGCACAGAGGTGTACCGCAACGAAGTGCTTTGTGTGCATGGTGTAAAAGGTTACACGGCCAATGTGCGGCACGTACAGCACGCACCGCGAACGATACCTACACAGCATACGCGCCACAGGGCAGCAGGGCAATGCGGAGCGTGGTAGTATGCGTACCATATGTCGTGCATGCCAATGATTCCCCCACTATCCTTCGCACTCCTCGGCGCGACCGGAGACCTCGCGCGGAAGAAGCTGCTCCCCGCCCTTTTCGACCTCGCCGAGCGCGGTATCTTGCCCGAACGCGTCCGCCTCATCGGGGTGGCACACAGCCCGCTCACCGACGAGGAGTACCGAGCGTTCATCACCGAACAGGCACGGCGCGCAACACGTCCCTGGAGCACGCGCGCCGTGGCACAGGTGGTGCGTTCCGCCACCTACATCACCGGGTCTTTCGACGACCGCGCCACCTTCGCGCGCGTACGCGAAGCGCTCGAGGCTCATGACCGCGCGGTCGGCATGTGTACAAGTAAACTCTTCTACCTCGCCGTGCCACCGGTACGCTACCGTGAGATATTCGAGCAGATCGCGGCCGTCGACCTCGCACACGTGTGCGACCCCGTGGGCGGCTGGGTGCGCATCCTCGTCGAAAAGCCGTTCGGCAGCGACCTCCTGGACGCACAGCACCTCGAGGAGGTGCTCTCTCGCCTCTTTCGCGACGAGCAGATCTACCGCATCGACCACTACCTCGCGAAAGACGCGCTCCGGAACATCCTCACGTTCCGTTTCTCCAACCGATTCTTCGAGGGCAGGTGGCACCACGAGCATGTGGAAGCGGTGCACATCCGCATCGCGGAGACCTTCGGGGTCGATACGCGGGGGGCGTTCTTCGATGCCGTTGGCGCACTGCGTGATGTCGCCCAGAACCACCTCCTCCAAATGCTCGCGCTCATTGCCATGGAGCGCCCCCAAGCCCTCACACCGGAAGCTATTCGCGCTCGCCGCGCCGAAACGCTCCGTATGCTCTGTGCGCCACAGCGCGCTGACATCGGCACTCGCATCGTGAAGGGGCAGTACGCGGGGTACCACGCCGTACCGAACGTGGACCCTAGGTCCCAAACCGAAACGTACGTCGCCCTCACCGCATACCTCGACGCCCCGGCGTGGCGCGGGGTGCCCTTCTTCCTCGAACATGGCAAGGCGCTCGCGCAGACGACGAGCGACATCACGGTCCGCTTCCGCTCGGCGAGCACGTGCGCGTGCGGCACCTCCGCCATGCATGACCATCCGAACCTGCTTCGCTTCTCGGTATCGCCCGAACGGCGTATCAGTGCCCGCCTGTGGGTGCGCCGCCCCGGGTCCGCCTACGAGCTCGAGTCGCACGACCTCACACTCGACCGTTCCTCCGGTGAGGAGCCTGACGCGTACGAAGCACTCCTCTACGATGCGCTCTCCGGCGATCAGACCCTCTTCGTGAGCAGCGCGGAGCACGAAGCCGCATGGACCTACAGCAGTGCGGTGCTCGACCTCTGGCGCGACGTGGCACCCGTACTCTACGCACCGGGCACGAACGGCCCGGATTCCCCGTTCGCGCGAGAGGTCGCACGGTTGATCCACGCGTTCGTGTAGATACCACTTACTCATTCATCTCTGTTCCAGTATGCACCTTACGTACATCGGCTTGGGTAAAATGGGGTTCGGTATGGTCGAGCGGCTCCGCGAGCGAGGGCACACGCTTGCCGCGTACGACCCCGATGCTACGGCCCGCGCCAAGGCGCGCGCGGCGGGCATCACCATCTTTGACACCCTTCCCGCCCTCATGGCGGCTCACCCCGCTCCCCGCACCGTGTGGCTCATGGTACCCCACAGTGCGGTCGAGCAGGTGCTCACCGACCTCACGCCGCTCCTTACGCAGGGCGACACCGTAATCGAGGGGGGAAACTCCCCCTACCGCGAAACGGCTCGACGCGCCCGTGAGCTTGCCGAGCGCGGCATCACCATGCTCGACGCGGGCGTAAGCGGCGGCCCCGGCGGTGCACGGAACGGGGCGTGCATCATGGTGGGTGGCCCGCGCGAAGCGTACCTACGGTACGAGCCTCTCTTCCGGGACCTCGCGGCGGCGAACGCTCTCCTCTATGCGGGAGCAAGCGGCGCCGGCCACTTCGTCAAAATGGTCCACAACGGCATCGAGTACGGCATGATGCAGGCGATCGCCGAAGGGTTCGACCTCATGCGCGCGAGCACGTACGAGCTCCCCCTCACCAAGATCGCCGACCTCTACAACCACGGCAGCGTGATCGAGTCACGCCTGGTGGGGTGGCTCCACGACGGCTTCACCGCATACGGTGAAACGCTCGAGGCCGTGACGGGCAGCGCACACGCAAGCGGTGAGGGCACCTGGACGGTCGAAACGGCCCGGGAGCTCAACGTGTCCGCGACCGTGATCGAGGGAGCGGTACGCGCACGCGAACACAGCCGGCGCGAGCCGAGCTACCAGGGGAAGGTGGTGAGCGTCATGCGCAACCGTTTCGGCGGCCACGACGTGCGTGCCTAGCCTGCGTGCCGCATGTCTCGACGCCCATGAGCTTCACCATTCACACCACCCCCACTCCCCTTCCCGACGCCGTCCGCGCGCTCAACCAAGCGCTGGCCGTGCTACGAGAGCGCGAGGTACTGCTCCTCACCTCCGGTGGCAGTGCGCTCGCGCTCATGGAGCACGTGGACCCTTCGCTCATGGGACCCCACGTATGCATCACGGTCCTCGACGAACGATGGACGCGAGAAGCAGCGGACTCGAACTTTACGTGCCTCACCACGCTCCCCTCTTGGAAGGGGTTCCTTGATGCCGGTGCGACGTCGATCGATCCTCGTCCGCGCGCCGGCGACGACCTCTACGCGACCGCAGCTCGCTTCGATCGCGCGCTCAAGCATTGGCACATCACGCATCGGCACGGCACAGCACTCGCGATCATGGGCATCGGCACCGACGGACACACCGCGGGTATCCTCCCCTTTCCCCGCGACCCCGACACCTTTACGGCGCTCTTTATGCACCGCACAACGTGCGTGCGCGGCTACACGGTCGCACCGGAGGTGAGCCCCCACACGCAGCGCATGTCCGCGACGGTAACGTACCTCTTGAGGCACGTGGACCACACGATCGTGTACGCCACCGGCGCGGCGAAGCGTGGGGCGCTCCATGCCCTGCTCGATGAACAAGCCGCACCGCACACGGTCCCCGCGTGCGTGCTACGTTCCCTGCGAGACGTGCTGCTCTACACGGATCAACCGCTCACCTAAAGACAGGTGCGAGCCGTGAATAGCTCTGCGGGCGTGGGAATCCCGCCCGCTTTGATCTCCGCAACACGCGTGGCGCCAAACTTCTCCGTGAAGCATGCTTCCTGGCTCGGGGTGATGCGTGCGGGAAGTGAAGCCGGGTCGACACCGACCGACCGCAGCGCTTGCTCCTGTGCGGAGGTGAGTGCGGGATGCGTACCGCTCGCGGTCACCGGTGCGGCATGCTCTACCGTAGGGGCCTCCTCGGGGGTCGACACAGTCGTCGTAGCGACTGGAACGTTTGGTGCATGTGTGGCGGAGGTGGACGACACGTGGGCTATCGACGTGCTCCGGAGGAGCGCCACGAGCGGCCGCACCCCGAACGGGTCGGCGAACCACACGTACGCCCCCGCCGAGAGCAGGAGGAAGAACACGACGCCGAGCGTCACAAAGAAGCGGGTGAGGAAGGTGCGCATGGGGCAAAAGGCGGTTAACTGCTGTTGGCAAACGATCACGGGTGATGCTGCGCGCGCCAGGCGTAGAGAACGACCGCCGCGCTTGCCGCAACGTTCAGGGACTCGCACCGGGGATCGATCGGGATCGAGAGGCGAATGTCACAGAGCGCTTCGGTCTTCTCGCGCAACCCATCACCCTCACTCCCCAACACGAAGACGGACGGTCGTGTGAAAGACTCCGTCGCGAGCGGGGTCTCACCGTGCGCCGCAAGTCCGTACACCCAAAAACCCCGTTCTTTGAGGTCGCGCAGGGTCGTGTTCACGTTGCCGATCGACACGAGCGGCACGGCGAACGCCATGCCTGCGGACACCTTCACGACCGCTCCCGTGATCGCCGCTTGACGGTGCTCGGGAAGGAGAACGCCCGCCACACCGAACGCGGCTGCACTGCGGATGATCGCGCCGACATTCTGCGGGTCAGTGAGTTCGTCGAGTACCACGAGCGCGCTGTCCGCGCTGATCGTCGTCTCCTCCACGAACGCGCGGTACTCACGCATGACCCGTTTCGGCGACACGAGCGCGACCACTCCCTGGTGCACCACGCGCCGGTCGAAGCCGTGGGGTAGGTGCCCATCATCGCACCGATCGAACGGTATGCCGTGGGTGCGCGCCAGCTCCTCCAGCGCACGCCGCTCAGACCCTTTCACTGCATACAGGTGTCGCACTGCGTGCGGCACCCGCCGCAGCGCCTCCCCCACCGCGTGGGTGCCATAAATGAACGTTTGGTCTCGTTCTTGCATGGTCTTTACATAATACCACAAAATATATGGTATGAACAGTGCCATTGACAGTGTTTCATGTACATTGTATGAATGATATAGGCCACACGGAGGAACACCGATGAACCTGCACGTTTGGTCATCCATCATTCTGGCCCTTGCCTCACGCCAGAAGCACGCACACGAGGCTTCACCAAACTCCTTCCCCAGCGACCTCCAACATCCACCGACCACGACACCCGGTAGCATTGGGGTAGCTGAAATACGCGGGGGCAACACAACACCGGCCGATAGCACTATCGACCTCGACAAGATCAGAGCCGCAGGCTTCTGACAAAGGAGAGAACATGCTCATTGAGGTGATGGTAATGGTGGTGCGTAGCGTCATCGCCGCGATTGCACTGGCACTGCTCTGTTGTGCAGCCGTGCACGTCATCCAGCGTGGCAACACTGCACCGATAGGATCGGGACCGGCAAATCAGAGCGAACAGGATCCCACCGTGCCGCCCGGCACGACGTACTACGGGTAAGAACCCGCAACGCCGCACTTTTTGTGCGGCGTGTATCGTAGGCGGCGTACCTACGTGCCGCGCCGCTTCTTGCGGGCGACCTCGCGCACGAACTGTGCGAACACATCGTAGTAGCGCTCGAGGTCACCCGCATCGATCCACTCACGGTCCGTGTGCCCTCCTCCGCCTGTAGGCTGGATGAGGAGCGTTGGGATTCCCGCTTCATGGAAGAAGCGCGCATCGGAGGATCCGTGGGCCCTGCCCCACCTACACACGATCCCGTGCCGTTCCCGTGCAATGCGCGCGAACACCCGAGCGTACGGGTCGCGACGGGACATGCCATAGGGAGGCGCATCGTGCACCACGCGCACACGCACGTGCTCGTGGCGGTGTGTGAGCTTGTCGAGCGTTCGGGTGATCCGTACACGATCACGCAGGGAGGGGTAGCGTATGTCGAACACTGCGTGTGCGGAAGGAGCTACCACGTTGTGCGTTTCCCCACCCTCCATGCGCCCCACGTGCATTGTGGTATGCCAATGCTCCTCATCCCCGTGTCCCCGTGCGAACACGTCGAATGCACCGACGGTATCGTGCACGAACGCGCAGAGGTGGTGGATGGCACTACGCCCGTGCCACGGCCGTGCGCCGTGCGCCCGCACGCCAATGGCCTCCGCTTCGATTCGGAGCATGCCTTTCGCCGCCTCCTCAAAGACCCACGAGCCAACCCCGTCAGGGAGGAACGCCACGGTACCGGTGTACCCCTCACCCAGAAGAAGATGTCGCACACCGGTCGTGTGTCCGCCCATTTCTTCATCGCTCGTGAAGAGGAACCCAACATCGTACTCGCAGAGCTCTCTCCCAAGCTCGCGTATGAGCGCGAGGTAGCACACAACCGCAAACTTCATGTCGAACACTCCCCGCCCGTAGAGCTTGCCGGCGCGGAGCACCGGCTCAAAGAGGTGCGCAGGGGCCGGTACCACATCAAGATGGGCGGCGCACCAGAGCGTGACCCGCTTTGACCGCGACGGTGTCGCCACGAGCGCGGGAAGTCCGTTCACGCGGTACGTACGCACATGGAGCGAGCACGAGCGCAGCTCGTCCGTAAGCCATGCGCACAGCGCATCAACGGGGGCGGTTTCCCCGCTCACGGTCTGAAAGCGCACGAGGTCCTCGAGCATGCGTACCACCGCCATAGCGGCACCATGGTACCACGACATACGCCGGCGGTGGAACACCGCCGGCGTATCGTGCGCTTACCGAAGGTTCGCGCACTCCCACCACTCCTCCTCTGTGAGAGGAGCGGGGGGCACCAGATCACCCACGATGCCGTGCAGGGACCGAAAGAGCCGCTCGACATCGCTTTCCCCGTTCAGCACCGAACCGCTCTTACGTAGCCACTCAATCGTCCCACGGGACACCTCGAGAAGTTTCTCCGCGTACCAGCCGGCATGCTCGGGCGGCACACTCTGTCCACTCCTACTCTCCACGGTACCTAAGGGGCTCAACCGAGCCTGGTCCCAACAAGTTTTGAGCACGATCGGGTCACCTTCCCGAGAGGGTGTCTCAAGGTCGACCTCCCAGGTATCCACACCACATACGGAATCACAGCCCCTGCGCACGAGCCGCGGACCCATACTGCGTATGCGTCTGGCGTACGCCGCATCTCCGTAGAGCCACGTGCCCTTGCGCGGCCGGCGATTCTTTGTGGTGAACCGGAACCACACCGTTTGCCTCCCGGGATGATCCGCGATGCCGCTCCGTTCCGCGAGCCGACGCGCAAGGTACGGCCCGCAGTTCGTGAGCACATTCCCGAGCGCAAGGTACAAGGGGCGGACCGCGGGATCCGTGTGCTTTAGGAACACCCCGTGCGTATTGGTGAGTCCAAGGTGCACATGCGTGGAACACAGGCATGCCAGTTCACTTACCACACGCCAATCCGACGTATGGAGCACCCGCTCCCATTCGCTCTGGAGCGCCCGTACCTGAGCGATCGCACGCGGATGTTGCCAGGGGTGCGTCAAAAGCTCTTCCACGCTGCCCGCTCGTTCGAAGAAGGGCCCGTACTCGACCCGGACGCCCGACACACTGTCGCACAGGGTACGCTCAAGGGTATTTAAGCGGTGTACCACCTCATCGCCGCTCCGACACACCTCGGTGATGTATTCGACCTGACTTTTCCCCAGATCGGTCGTGATCCGACCAAAGCCGGGTACTTCGATCACCCCACCGTACGGCGCAAGGTACCGTTTCAAATCGTAGCGTTCCCCCTTCTTGTATACCAACCCCTCCACTTCAACACCGACAGTCACTGAAACCTCGGGTATGCGTTTCACATACACCTCCTCATAGCAGCACACGCGCCCCACGGCGCGTGTGACAGAACGGTTGACGATACTCCTCCGCCCCAGAGCGTACCGAAAGATGGTACGAACGTCAAAATTTCTGTATGCCCCCGGTGCTCACCGGCTCCACGGAGACACTCTCCGTATCACAATCTCGTCCGGTGGTGTGGTGGCGCCACTTCTCACCGATTCCGTCGAACGCCCATGTGTCTGTGTTGGGGTGCGCATCACCCTCGTGCACATTCGTGGTATCGGTCGAAAAAATCGCGCAAAGCTCAACCTCCCCCTCGAGCATGCCGGAGGGTACGGGGTGCAGGTCGGTCACCACGCCGTATTCGTAGGACAGGCCGGTCTCCGGGTCTCGTACATCACTTGCACAGTACCCGAACTGCGACGAGGCATTGAGCTCATCGAGCGAGCCGGGCAGACGCTTGAATTGCGAAGCAAAACCGTTCACGCAGTTTGCAATGCTGCTTAACCCATCCGCACGTCGCACATCGAAAGTGCGCGCACGCTCCGTGCTCGGCGAACCCACGGCCGAGAACCCGAGCACCACGCCCACCACAACCAGCGCACCGAGCGTCCACCCGAAGTAGTGGAACACGTGCCGGTCGATCGTGTGCTTGTACTGCACCCGCCGACGCTCCAAGAGGTAGAACCCGAACACCATGCCCGCAAGGGTGAGGATCGTGAGCGCCTTGAGGAAGAAACGCGCTCCGTACTCACCCTTGAGGAGGGTGTAGAGGATACTGATGAGGTCGCCCACAATCGTGCCGGCCGCCGCCACGAGCACGAGATGCGTCACCCACTTCGTAAGCTTTGATTCGACCTTCCCCTCATCCTCACGAAACCGACGGAACCACCACCGTACCGCCACCACATAGAGTGGGAACGCGACCGTAAGCGCGGCGATCGCATAGAACACGGCATTAGCGAGTGCGTCCATGGTGCTCCGATAGCTGTAGTACCGGTCCATGAGCGGGTCCGGGAAGTATCGGTCGATGAGCGCGAAGTAAAGCATGCCGAGCGCCGTGAGGATAACCCCGAGCAGCACGAACGAAAAGAAATTCGTCACGATCTCGGCCGCAGACGCTTTGCGAGCCGCTATCCCCACACCGGCCGAAGGCGTGGGAACCCCGGTTGCAATGAGGGCGGAGGCGTACGCGCGATCGACCTCGTCCTCTGACCACCCGACCGTTACGAGCTGCCCGCGTGTTTCCGCCCATAGCGCACCCGAGCGAATGCGTTCGGTGATGTGCTGTACGAGGTCCGTTGTATTCATAGGTGTTTTATAGGCTACCTGCTATACACTCCATGGTACCACCGTAAGGAAACCGCGCACAGGCCCGCGCTATGCACACCCCCCCCATTGACGCCATCCACGCCAGGTGTACAACGGATGCAGACGACCATTGTTACCCGAGGAGGTGCACAATGCACCACGCAAACCTGGAAGAGCGGATATGGCAAGTCTGGTACCTGTACACCCTCTTGCGCTGGGACGTGCTCAAGGGGTGTCTCGCTGCCCTCGAAGAGATGTATGGGGCCTGTAAAACGCTGTGTGACACCCTGCCCGCATCTGAACACGCATCCGTCTGGAGAATGTACAATGAAATGGGTGACCAGATTGCGATCGCGGTCATGAGCGACCTGAATCGTTGGGCAACGGGCCAAGAAATACACGCGGATCCACGCTATGCACCAGGTGGCCTAAATGCCCTGGTGGAACACTACACACGTTGTGGTGCGACACGGTACCGCGAAGAGGTAGACCTTGCCCAAGCACAACTTCGCGAGGAAGGAAGATGAACGTACATACGTACCGCCGGCAGTGCCTCGAGCACCGCCGGCGGTTTTTATAGTAGCACAGCTGAACGGGGCTACACATCGCACCGCTCCACGAACCGCTGCAGGACCTCCATCGGCACACGGATCTCTTCCGTACGTGCTCTCGCTATAAGGCTGTCGCCTTCCTCGGGGGGGAAGTACCCCATGTGCTTGTACGCGTTCACGCGTACCTCAAGCCCCGCATGGTCGAGCTCGGTGTGGAACTGGACGCCATACACCCACTTGCCCACTCGGATCATCTGCACGGGGCACGCCTCGGAACGTGCGAGGCATACCGCGCCGAGCGGCACCGCCTGGCACGCTTCTTTGTGTCCGGTGAACGCGCGAAACGTGCGAGGCAGCCCCGTAAGGAGGGGGTCGCTCGCACCCTCATCGGTCACCTCGATGGTCACCGCACCCGCCCCCTCGCCGTAGCGCTCTTTCGAGACCTGTACCCCCTCATGGTACCCGAGGACCCCGAGCCCGTAACACGAGCCGAGGTAGGGAATGTCCCGCGCCACGATCGTGTCGAGAAGTGCCATGAGCCACGCTTCCGCACGCCGCTGTGCATCGCTCTTCTTTTCCTCGGGATCGCTCACGTTGTACGGCCCACCGCCCACAAGCACACCGGCATAGGTCGAAAGGTCGACCTCGGGCACCTCGCCGTGCTCGATGCGCACTCGATGGGCGCGTTCGGGAGCGATGTTGCCGTAGCGCAGAAACGCGCGGTACTCGTCGTCGGAGGCGGCGTCTTCGGGCCTAAGCTGTACGATAAGGAACGGTTTCGTGGTACTCATAGGGTAACGGGTATGGTACCGAACGACACATGTCGGCGCAAGCCGACGTGTGTCGTTCCCCCGCTCAAGCCCATGAACTTATAGAGCGAGGGTGTTCACCTTCTTCCACGTACGCTCATCGAGCACCGTAATCGTTTCGTTTCCGATGACGTAAAGGTAGTCGTCGAGGTACATGGCACGCTTCACCGACCACCCGCTCACGGTCGCCTTAAGGGAGAGGTTTCCATTTGTGTACGAGAACACGTATCCACCGTTCCCTCCCGGTAGGAAAACCACCTCGTGGTCCGGATCACGCAGGAACGCATGGTGGTTGCTCTCGACCTCGCTCCACGTTTCCTTGAGGAGGTACTTCGACCGTTCGACCGGAGTCGCGGGGTCGCTCACATCGAACACCGAGAGCTTCACGCCGCTCCCCTCCCGACCAACGCCGAGCACGAGGTTGCCCCCGAGCGGTTCGAGGTACGCACTGTACCCGGGGATCTTGAGCTCACCGACCCGTTTTGGTGACGCAGGGTCGGACAGGTCAAGGACATAGAATGGGTCTATCTGCCGGAATGTTACGAGATACCCGCGGTCCCCCATGAAACGCGCCGCGTACACACGTTCGCCGAGGCCGAGGCCCTGGATACTGCCACGCATTGCGAGGTCCTGCTTTCCGAGCACGTACACATCATTCTCCGTCTCGCCGTCGCTCCACAAACTCCACTGCCACCACGAGCGCCCACCGACCGTAACCGCGATACGCACAGTGTCTTCATACTCATCGAGCGAGAACTGGTTGAGGAGCGTGCCCGGCACCGTAGCGACCGCCGCGATCGACAGTGTCGCAAGCGGTACACGGGTGATCCTTGTGCGCTCAAGCTCACGCTTCCGTGAAGCAAGCGCGTTGCGCATCGCGTTCGCCACTTCGTTTCCCACGCGCATACGCTCATCAGCCGACAAGCGCGCGAGGTCCGCTTCAGCTGCAAGGAGCATTTCCTGCACGCGACCCGCCGCCGATAGGTCGTACCCGGCGATTCGCTGCATCTTCGCGTGGGTGGCCACGCTTACGTACGGTGCGTACGCACTGAGCACCATATCCCGCAGTGCATCGTATGGCGCCGTGGGCAAAGCGCTTGCCAGGTAGAGGTCGCCCTGAAACATCGACACCGTACCCACCTCGCCGTCGCTCGCAAGCGCAAGCGAACGTGTCGCTTCGCCGGAACGTGGGTCTACCGCAAGCACGGTGATCGTGCGGTCCAACGGCTCGATACGCTCGGGCACCCACACGTCGGCACACGGTATGCGTACCTCCCCGGTCGTACTCGTATCGGTTCGGAGCATCGGTACCACCGGGCACGGCACCGTGCCGGTAGTGAGCCATGTCGAGGTCACAAGGTACAGGGTGCCACCGTACAGGCGAGCCGCCGTGAGCTGTGTGTTCTCGCCGAGTGCACGTGTCCATGTGCGCACCGGTTTCGCGGGGTCGGCGATGTTGTACGCGACAATCGAGGGGTACGCGAACACGACGAGCGTCTGTGCATCCCGCGCAAGCAGCAGCTCACCGCTCTCGGGTATCGCCTCACTCGCCACCTTCATGTCTTGGGGCGGGTACGCGTCCACAACCGTGACCCCTTCCGCGCTAACGGGGAGCATTGCGATGCGAGAGTCCGCCGCACCATCTTGCAGAGCGGGTTCTGCCATGGGTACGGCACGCCCCCACCACCCTTCGCGCGATACATACAGTGCATCACCATCGGTCTTCACGATGTCAGGCTCATCAATACCCGCAACCTGCACCGTGGTTTCGGATACTCGGGTCGCCCCACTGTCCATTACGGCACGTTCCTTCATGGCAGCGGCCGGCGCCGAGAGCGCCTCGGTCGTACGCACCCCGGGCGCAAGCATGGGCGACACCTGTATAACCTTGTCCACAGCTTCCCGCTCCGCAACGTAGCGCGAGAATTCGGTAGCGCTGCCCACACGCTTGTAGCCAACCGCCGCCCCGCCCGTAGCGGCACCTACGCGTGTCACGAGCGATGCCCGGCCCTGCGGCCCAACGGAACGCCCATCCCAGGTGGGCATACCGAGCGCGCCGGTATAGAACGCCCGCACGGCTGCAACGGTTTGCGCACCGTAGTACCCCGTAGGCCCCGCAGGGATGTCATACCCCGCATCAATGAGACAACCTTGGAGCGCGGTCACCGCCACACCGGACTGACCATACGAGACTTGAGCGAGCGACCCCGTATTGCACGCCGCATGCACTCCTTGGGGCACCGCACCGAGAGCGACAACTACCGCACACGTCACACCGACAACACGCACCGTGGTGAATATACGCATACCCAATATAGTTAGTGCTATGCGCCCATACTACCACGCACCCCATGGACCGCACCACACGCTCTCCGGAAAACTGGACGAGTACGAATGTTTGTGGCACTATGTCGCGCGGTAGTTCTCTCACATTTAAGTAAGGAGGCAGCATGAGTTTCATCATCGCCCTCGACACCGACGCGCGCAAATCGCTTCAGATTGTCGACCTACTTTCACCGGAACGACATATGCTTAAGGTCGGTCACCGCCTCTACATGGAGCGCCCGACACTGGTCCCTGTGTTTATACACATGGGGTTCAAGGTCTTCCTCGACCTTACGTACTCGGGCACACCAGACATGGTTGCCGGGGCATGTCGTGCGGCCATGAACCTTGGGGTCGCCATGGTGAGCATACATACCGGCGGCGGCATTCGTACGCTCACCACTGCGGTGAATGCAATCGCGTCTGCTCCGAACCCACCACTCCTTATCGGCACAACGGTGCCCACTAACATGACCGAGGACGACATTCAGCTGTTCGACATTAAGAAAACCATATGCGAGCTTACATTACAGCTCGCACACGTTGCGGCGCTTGCCGGTCTCGACGGGGTCATCTGCTCGCCGCTCGATGTAACCATGCTCCGCAATAACCTTACAATCAGAATGCCTCATGTCGTTTGTCCAGCCATCCGCATGCCCGGTGACCCGTCACATGACCACGCACACTGTGTGCTCCCGAGCACGGCCGTTGTGTGGGGGTGTAACAACATCGTGGTCGGTCGACCCATCACCGAAGCCTGCGACCCCTTGGCTGCGCTCGAACGTTACGAAACAAACATGCGTGCCGCGAAGGAGGTGCGCTCATGACACCCACTCAACAGTTCGTACGGTATGCGCTCGTATGCGGGGCCTTTGAGCTTTATCCCGAAGAACCCAAACGGCTGCGCGACGGACGGAAGTCCCCGTACTACTTCGACAGCAACCGGCTCTGTAGCGGAAAAGCCCTCGCTATGGCGGGAGAGCTTTTTGCCGAGGCATGTCGAGAGGTGCACACGCCGGAGCGGCAGGTCGTATACTACGGCCCGGCGTACAAAGCGATCCCTCTTGCCGTTGCGACCGTCGAAGCGTTGTGGCGCATGGGTATAGAGGCGTCGTACGCTTTTGATCGCAAAGAGGTGCACCTGTGTGACGGTAAGACACCTGTTGAGGGAGCGCCACTGCATGGTAAAACGGTAGTGGTTGTGGACAACGCGATCACTACCGGTGGCTCAATGCACGAAGCGATCACAACAATCCGTGAGGCGGGGGGAGAGGTTGTGGACTGCTGGGTACTGTTCGACCGTATGGAACGCTACACAAAAGAGAGCGTTCTTTCGCCCGCGATGTTCCTGCGCCAAACGCACCACGTGGATGTGCGAGCCATCGCTACGCTCGATGACCTTGTGACAGTACTCACCGAAGATGACGGCGCGTGCTTCCCGCTCGGTCCCGCTACGCTGCCACGCATCGCGGCGTACCGCGAAAAGTACGGCGTATAAAACACCGCGAAACCACGGACCGCTCGAACGAGCGGTCCGTTTTGTATCAGCACCCGACAACGGGGCCGACTGGTGCGAGCACTATCGCACTGTGGTCCTGAAGCTACGTATCCACCCGAGGGTGATCATTCGCTCCCCCCGCTCGTTCTCGTATTCAAGTCCCACCGCATAGTAGTGGACCGTGTCGAGGTCGAGGCTCTCTATGGTACGCGTGAAGCTCGCCTTCTTGTCGAGGTCGCTATCCAGAAGGATCTTCTGAAGATTGTCACCTTGGTCTTTGATGCGCGTGTACCGAGTATACGCGGTCGGGATCTCGCGCAGCTCATCGTAGCTTTCTCCGTACACGAAGAACGCTACGCCACTTCGAAAATCGTTCATGTCGATCGTGCCGTGCAGCATAGCGCGGTAGGGCCCCACATCCGTCACACTGTCCGTTTCCACGTTCGGACGCTCGTTCTCGACACCTCGACGTGTCGTAACGGTATACACCCTGCCGTAGTTCCGCACCCCCGCCGTGTCCATGCCGACGATCCGCACGTAGTACGTGGTCGCATCCGTAAGGTTGCGGATAGGGGCGGTCTGGATGCGCGTGCGCTCCGCGCCGGGCACGACCCGCACCCGCTCGGTCGTTCGATCAAGATCATCCGCCACATCGCCGTACTCGAACCACACGTACCCGTACGGTATCTCCTCGAGGCGAACAGTGCCGCGAAGCGTCGCGCGGTCCTCGTCCACATCAGTCGCGGAATCCGTCTCCACGTCGATGAGCGCATCTTCGTTCCGCGGGTCCGGCTCCGTACGGAACGAGCGCACCTCACCACGTACGATCACCCCCCGATCATCGATGCCTGCTGCCCGATAGTAGTAGAGGGTGTCGTGTCGCAGTCCTTCCACCATCCGATCGAAACGCGGCACACCGAATCGCTTTGCATCGAGCGTCTCGTAGGCAGTACTGCTTGCGAAACGTCCTGGGTCCACACCGTACTCGAACCACACCCGCACCACGGACGCGTTTCCGAATCCGATACGCCCGGTCAGGCGCACGCCTGCCGCCTCCATCGCATCGACCTCGCGTGTGGACACGTTGAAGCGCGCGCTCGCGGACACGGTCGTGTTCGACGGCGTCGGTACGATTGTCGTACGCGTATCCGTTCCGCCATAGAGATTGCGCCACACGCGCGCATATTCCGCGAGGTACGCCTCGAGCTCCGCACGCGTGGCAAACTCGTGCTCACCCCACCGGTACTCGGCAGCACGAAGCGGCGTGCTCCACAGCAGTCCAACAAGTACGAGGCTCGGCACACCCACACAGCGCAGGGTGCGAGAAAGCGAGAAACGCATACCGCATTTCATAATAGTTATATTATAGTATAAAATATATACTTTGTCAAACTAGCTAACGAGCTTCACGCCCCGCAATACTGCAAAGCGCCCTCTTGGGGGGGGCGCTTGTGTTACCGATCAAACCGTGCGATTCCGTAGGTACACAAACAGCTCCGCTTGTGCATCTGCCGCACGGGCCGCCTCCTCAAGCAACACCGTACGGGATACATCGGCAGCTGCGCGTGCTTCGAAAGCCTGCCGACGCAGCTCTTCGGCACTGTACCGATAGAACGTGGCGATCTCCTCGGGCGACATACGGTGTACCTCTGCGGCAAGTCGCTCCGAAGCGGCCGGCTCTTGTTCGCGGTTGGGAGCTACATCCTCCGGTTGTACCTGCTCCCACAGGAAGTTCGAAGGATCCTCATCGCCAAAACCATCCTCGACCACGGCGTGGATCGTACAGAACGGGTTTTTTTCTTCTGAAAATTGGGTGCGGCGCAGCCACGTGGCGGACTTGCCGCACCTACAGCACAGCAGATCGCTCATGCTCTTTTCCTCCTGCAAAGTACCTGAGAGGCACCCTACCACACACTCTCGCACACGCCAACGCCCCACAACACCGTGCACCAAAACACGCCTTCCTCATGGTTGCTGTTTTTCTTCATACATGTTCTGAATGTGGCACGGAGCGTTGCGCTTATTTCTTGAAGGTCCTATCACATCTGCATAACCTCAGACACATATTGCATATATTGCAATCCCGTGCAAGGATGACCGCAGCTGTTCCCTACACCACTTCCAAGGAGGTGCACCGTGTCTCACTCAACCCCCCGTATCATCATCGCCGCCGACGGTCTGTCGTACAGACACTGCATGCAGCTTGCCGGAGTAGTGAGCGGGCGCGTGTACGCCATCAAGATACATGAACTGTTCGACCGACACGGTCCGAAAGCGGTGCGCGCTCTACGGAACCTCGGCGTTCGCGTATGGGTCGATGCAAAGATCCACGACACACCGGACACCGCCCGCCTCCGTGCACAAGCAATGGCTACAGCCGGTGCGGACATACTCACCGTGCACGCCGCTGGCGGCATCGAAATGATGTGTGCCGCCGTGGAAAAAGCGACCGAAGTCTACGCGGTCACGGTACTCACCTCGCTCGAGGAATCGTGGGTGCGTGCTGTGTACGGCCGTTCGGCCACCGATGTAGTGCTGGCGTTTGCACTGCTCGCGCGCCACGCAGGCGTACGCGGCATTGTGTGTTCACCTCGAGAGGTAGGTATGCTTGCCACACATCCCGAGCTTTGTACCCTTGAACTCGTCACGCCGGGCGTACGCTCGAGCGGTACCCCCGCGAATGACCAGCAGCGTATCGCTACGCCGGCTGCAGCAATCGCGGCCGGTGCGACACGTATCGTCGTGGGTCGCCAGGTGACCCGAGCCAATGATCCGCTTACAGCGCTCACGTGCATCGAGGAGGAGATCGCCACTGCGCTCGCCGCAGAAGCGCTGTACGTACCCTAGCGCTCCACACACAGGCCCCCGTCAACCCAGGCGGGGGCCATGTTGTACCGCTTGCGTATGCAACACTCATTCCTCCTACCGATGTTTTGAAACAAACAAGCGTTTACCTATATGTTCGACCAACGATCTCGAAATTATCACCATCCACATACGCAGCTTCATCATTGGTCAACTCAATGACATCATACTGAACCCTTGCCCTAAACTCCCGAACCTCGTCTTCGAGCTCCGAGCGGTAGTGGGGAAATATGGTGAATGCTACCAGACCAAACCCGGACAGATCTTTCAATTCGACATCATTAGGGTCTCCTTCGCTTCCCCAACCAGCCATGTCGATCGTTGGTCCTGCGATGATGCTTCCGGCTGAAACTCCGACATAGAAAGCCCCACGTTGTACTTGAGCAATGACCAGAGCATCCAGACCCGCTTCTCTCATTTTTGCAAGTATGGCAAAGGTATTGCCACCGCAGACATAGATCACATCAAAATCGCCCATGCAAGATACGTCGACTATGTCGTGCATGTTAGCGATATGTACGTTCGTGAAGCCAAGTTCTTCTACCTCCCTTCGGGATTCACCAACATACGCGAGCTCTTCAGGGTTCCGAGCGTATGCAACCATTAAAACCCTACTTTCAGAGATCGGTGAACGAAGTTCATCCAGGAATTTTTTCCTGATCTGATCGTTGCTGAAACCTGCAGAGGTAAGAAGCAGTTTCATACGGTCAATCCCTCAGTAGTGAGATGACGTGAATGCCTTTCTCGTTGATACGTTCTCGCGACCAAAATTGGGCGAGATCGTCGATCTTCCAGGTGCCCACGTAGCCGACTTTTTTGGAAAGCTCCCTGCCCGTATAGACTTTCGTGGCAGGATCCCACTCTTTCAAAAGAAGCGTGTCGCCTTCGTCGATCTCGAAATCATTCAGACGCACTTCGAACGTCTTCTTGCTGTCAAGAATGGCTTGAAAGTATTCGGGCCACACTTTTTTCTCGACTGTCCTCATGTCGGGGCATGGTATCACATTTTACATAAAGCGCACACTGAACGCATACATGCCCATACTGCACGTGCCCTTGAGGGTCGTGTGCGCACGCGGCGTGCCGAGGTCCACCACCTCCTCTCCGGTCTGCGGCAAGGTCTTCCGATACCCGATGGAGCCGATCACCAGGGAGGCGGAGCAATCGTACGTGCCATTCGTCCTCACGACAAGCTTCGTCGGCAGGTCACCACGAGCCGTCGACATCTCCGGCGTGTACCCGCCGCGGGCGGTAAGGATGATGTACTGCACGCCGTCTCGCACCTCGACGTTCTCGGTGGGCTGCGTATCGACGGGAGCGAGGTCCCGCTGCGCTCGACTGTGGAACACGATCACAGCACTCACGATGAGGGCGCTTGTAATGATGGCTGCGGCGATCTTGTACATAGTGGTCAGAGGTTAACCAACGGGTCGATAATGCCGAGCCCGGCAAGCCCGGTGAGCAGGGCGAAGAGTCCGAGGCCGATCACCACGACCCCCGCGGTCTTGAAGAAGAGGGGGGCGTGCGTGCCACGTGCGAACGACGCCGAACCGAACGAGAGGAGTATGAGCATCGGCAACGTGCCAAGGGCGAACGCGGACAAGAGCAACGACCCAGACGCAAAGGAACCGCTGCTCAATGCGGAGAGCTGCATGGACTGGGTAAAGCCGCACGGCAGGAAGAAGGTGGCAAAGCCGAGCGTGAGGGGCGCGAACGCGCCGTGTTCGACACCCCTGAAGCGGCGGAACATCCCCGAGGGGAGGGTGAGCGTGCGCCGTTCGAAGACCCCGACGAGGTCTAGTCCCACGAGGAGCATCGCCGTCGAAGCCACGAGGCCCAGGATGCCCGCAAGCGTGGGGTTGACGCCGATGGCGCCACCGATCGCCCCCAAGACGCCCCCAAGTACCGCGAACGCGATGAGCCTCCCCGTGTGGAACAGCACGAACGTCCGCGTGGTGCCCGCAGTGTCCCGCGAGAGCTTCGCCGCAAGCGAGAGGACCAGGCCTCCGACCACCGCGAGGCAGCTCGAGACCGACGCGATGAGCCCGATCACGAAGGCGGTAGGGGGTGTCACCGGGCCACCGAGCCCGATGTCGAGGATCCCCGACTTCTGCAGCCAGAAAAAGAGTACGAGAAGTCCGAGCCCCAGCGGCACCGCTTTCCACAGTACCCGATCGCGCTCATGCGCCACACTCCGCTCGAGCGACACGCGGTAGCCGTTTGCCTTGACCTTTTCCGTGAGCAGGGCCGCGAGCACTTCCGGGGCTTCCTCGCCCACGACCTCGACCTCGAGAGTCTCCCGCCGCAGGTCAACGGATGCACCACGCACGGACCCCTCCGCCTTGAGGGTGTCTTCAATGAGGACCTTGCACGACGCGCAGTGGGTCCCCGAAACGTGAAAGGTGTGGGTGTGCATGGTCATACCGTTCGCATCTTAATACGCAGCGAGTTCGCCACTACTGACACCGAGGACAGCGCCATGGCGAACCCCGCAAAGACCGGGTTCAAGACCCACCCGAAGAACGGGTAGAAGGCTCCGGCTGCGAGGGGGATGCCCACAATATTGTACACAAAGGCCCAGAAGAGGTTCTGCTTGATGCTCCGCATGGTCACCGCGGAAAGCCGGACCGCCTTCGCCAGCTTTGCGATGTCTCCCCTGAGGAGGGTGATGCCGGCGGACGCTATCGCCACGTCGGTTCCCGTTCCCATCGCGATGCCGACATCCGCCCGCGCGAGCGCGGGGGCATCGTTCACCCCATCGCCCGCCATGGCGACCACACGGCCCGCACGCTGGAGCGACGCGATTGTCTCGAGCTTGTCCTCCGGTAGTACGTGGGCAACGACCTCGTCGATGCCGACCAGGGAGGCGATGTGCCGCGCGGTCCGCTCATCGTCACCCGTAAGCATGAGGACATGGATCCCCAAGCGCTTGAGGTCGGCTACCGCTTGCCGTGAATCCTCTTTTACCTCGTCGGCCACCATAACGAAACCGAGCACCCGTTCCTTTGTGGCGAGGAGCACAGGGGTCTTTCCCTCGGCGGTGTACGCGTGCAGTGCCGTGTCATCAAAGGAGAGTCCGAGGCCGCTCACGAGCGCCCTGTTGCCGACCAGGTACTCGATGCCGTCGATCCTGCCCCTGAGGCCCCTGCCCTGCAGGCTTTCGAACCCGGACACATCCTGGAGGGCAAGCCCCGCATCCTCCACGTGGCACACGATCGCGTGCGCGATCGGATGCTCAGACTTTTTCTCGAGCGAAGCGATGATCGAGAGCAGCCGATCGTCCGAAAGGTCAGAGAGGTTCTCCACGTGCACAAGCGTGGGCCTGCCCTTCGTGAGGGTCCCCGTCTTGTCGACCACGACCGTATCCACCGCGTGGAGCTTCTCAAGGGTGGCAGCGTCTTTGATGAGAATGCCTTCCCGCGCCCCCTTGCCGATACCCACGATGATCGCGGTCGGCGTGGCAAGACCGAGCGCGCAGGGGCACGCGATCACGAGCACACCCACGAACGACACGAGACCAAGCGAGAACGCCTGCGAAAACCCGAGGTACGCCGACCCGACGGTAAGCCATGTGCCGAACGTCACGAACGCGACCGTGAGGACGACGGGCACGAACACCGCGGACACCCGGTCCGCGAGGGCCTGGATCGGCGCCTTGCTCCCCTGTGCCTCTTCGACCATGGCGATGATCCGCGCGAGCACCGTTTCCGAGCCGACGCTCGTGGCCCTGAAGGTGAACGAACCGTTCGTGTTGAGGGTGCCGGATACCACACGGTCGCCGGCCTGTTTCTCCACCGGTATGGGCTCACCGGTCACCGTGGACTCATCGACGAAGGAGGCTCCCTCGGTCACCATCCCGTCAACTGGTATCGTTGAGCCGGGTTTCACCACGACCAGGTCGCCCCGCTCGACGGTATCTACAGGCACTTCCAGCTCCTTGCCGTCGCGGACCACGAGCGCATACTTCGCCTGTAGGTTGAAGAGGGCCGCGATCGCATCCCCCGTCTTCCGTTTCGAACGGGCCTCCAGGTACTTCCCGAACGTCACGAACCCGATCACGACGATCGTCACATCGAAGTACGTGTACTCGGGGACCCTGAGCAAGGTCCCGAGGAAGGGTATGAGGGTAAGGGCCATGCTGTAGGCGTACGCGGCAAGCGCGCCGAGGCCGATGAGCGTGTCCATGTTGGCAACGCCGTACCGTAGGAACCTCACCACGCCGAGCAGGTAGGGTTTGCCGACCCAGAACAGGACGAATGTCGCGAGCAGCATTCCCAGGGTGTTCGCGAGGGGCATGGGGAGCGGGAGGTTCGGTACGAAATCGAACAGCTTCGCAGCGATCTCCCACATCATGAACACAAAGACCGCCACGGTGACGGGCACGGCGAACTCGCTCCTCTGCTGGAGCAGCTCGACCTCATCCTCCTCGCCGCCGGCACCACGAGGCTTCCCAACGCCCGGAAGCGAGAGCGTGTACCCGAGCTCGCTGAGCACACGGTTCATCTCGACGAGTGAGACCTTATCGCTGTCGTAGTCCACGCTCGCTCGCTCGCTGGCATAGTTCACCGAGACCGCACGCACGTTTGGCACGGCCGAAAGTCTTTTTGTAATGACGGACGCACAGCTCGCGCAGTGCATACCCTGGACGATGAACGTGTGGATGGCCATACGCGTTACAGGTTGTACCAAGTACTCCGCAGGCCCTTCAGCATCCCCACACCGTTCGTAAGGAAAGCTTCGACCGCATCGGCGTTGTTCAACACCTCTGTACGGCTCGATTTCCGCCTCACCTCGTTCGTCATCACGATCCCCGCTTCGTGGTGGGCGATGAGGGCGTTCAAAAACCTAAGGTCGAACGTTTCATCCGCCGACCCCAGGTTGGCAAGGATGGGGTCGCGAACCCGTTTCGTGTCGCCATACCACTCTTTTTTCCAGGCATACAGCTCCGCTATGGCCTTGGGCTCGTCATTGAGGATATTTTGCGCGAGCGTTCGCATTTCCGGCCGCGTCGTGTGCTTCGAGAGCTGCTCCGCAAGGAGCACGGCCCCCCGGTGGTGTGCGATCATCGCGTTCACGTACCTCAGGTCGAGCGTCCGGTCCGCCGACCCCAGGCTCATCGCGTTCTTCTCGTACATGGAAACCTTGTACTCGGGGGTCAGGTAGTACCCGAACGCAATGCCTGAGAGCACCCCCGCGATCACGAGCCCCGCTGTCAGGTGTAGTGATACTCGCATGTTATTTTCTCTTTAGCTTGTACACCTTGATGATCTCCGCTTTCGCCTTACGCACCTCACCGGATTGCACCTGGTGCACGACGCAGTGCCCGAGGTGGTTCTCGAGGAGCAGGTCCTCCACATTTGAGAGCGCTTGTTTCACCGCCGACGTTTGGGTAATAACGTCGATGCAGTACGTGTCCTGTTCGACCATCCTCTGCAGCCCGCGGACCTGGCCCTCGATCAGCTTGAGGCGGCGGACCAGCCGCGCCTTGCTCGTGTCATCAAGGTATTGCATATGGCCCCATAGTATACCCCCCAGGGGGTATATGCAAGGCCCCCATGAACGACGAGATCGCGGGCACAGCCAGAGTCTGTAAAATATTTTGTGTAAATGGATTATCCAAGTACGCTAGTAGTACTATCCATTCACACAAAATATTTTACAGACTCATACCGAAAAGACCACAATTTGAAAGTTTCAGGCCAAGAAATTTACGAAGCAGTGCTAGAAAATGGAATGACCGATCCTGAGGAATGTTTTAATACTCATACCAAATTAGGTCACTAAGCGGGATATGAGAAAAATTTCACTGGCGTTTCTTGCATATCTTGCAAGGATTCCAGCTCTCCTGAAAGAAACTTCGGCAACAAAGTCACTTGTTGCGGGTCTATATACTCAATTTTTTCAATTTCAGCACTGCCGTGTGTAGTGTTTTCAAGATCAACTTTGTGATAATCGTCGGGATTAGCGAGATGAAAGAAAAATTCCAGTTGATCTTTATCCTTGAACATAAATTGTTGTACATAAAGCAGTTTCCCCAAGACAGGACGAATTCCAGTTTCTTCATACATTTCACGGACAAGTGCTTCCTCTAGGGGCTCACCCTCTTCAACAGTTCCACCAGGAAGACACCACCAGTCACTATCAGCTGCCACCATTTCGTTATATGGCTTTAGTTTAACCCCCAGAATCTTTCCGTCCCTCACTGCAATTCCTCGTACCGCTACTCTTCGCATATTGATTGATTATTTACTTCTTAAAATACAGCAAAGATTCGCTTCTCATCAGAATCAATTCTGATCTTACTTCCATACGGCATTGGTACCTGCGGTTCGGTATGTCCAAAGTCCATGTTCTGCACTACAGGAATTTCTTTGTTGTATGCCCGCACAGTTTTAAGAATTGTTTCCTGCTGATCTTTTCGATATTGTGCTCGCTCTTCAGGAGTACGAAGCATGTGGAACTCTTGTGCCTTGGCTCGACCAACAATCAATCCCTTCACTCGATCAAGAATTCCTCGTTCACCAAGTGCACGGAAGAAACGCATCACATAGTCTGCAGAAGGAATCTCTTCAGACGTCTCTAGCATAAGTACAATATCTTCAAACCGCTCAAGTGATGGGGTTTGCACATTGTGCCGTAGCGTTTCATCGACTGATTCTGCACAGCCACCCCAGAGGATACCTTCAGTATTTTTATCTCCATCCCATACCCAGCCTTCATTTGGTTCGTAAGTTCGTTCTTTATCAAGATTAGACGGATCTCCCCAATCAAGACCAATGTCGTTAAATGACTCACTTGGCAATAACTCAATCTCTCCTTCATCAAACAACGCGTGCTTTATGTACTTAAGAGAATATGGATTCATTCCTTTCTGATGAGCGAATTGTGTAAACAATGCAGCACCATAGAAGGACGGAATACCATTTAGGAAAAGAAAATTAGAAAAATGAGAACAGTCACTAAAACCAAAAAATGGCTTCGGATTATTTACAAACGGCTCACTTGGGAGATTCTTTATGTATGTCACTTGAATATCTCCACCTAGTGTGGAAATGACCGCTTTTATTTCAGGATCAGAATATGCAGCTACTAAGTCCGCCGCTTTTTCTTCAACCGTCGCATCAAGTTTTGCTGTAGCCGGATATTCGACAGGTTCTAGCTCAAATACTTCACGAATTCGTTTCAGACCAAGCTCATACACATGTGGCCATACTGCTGGTGCTGCAAAGCTGGGTGACACTATCGCAACCTTGTCTCCTTTCTTTAGTTTGGCTAGTTTTTTCATAAGTAAACACAATCATGATTAATACTTCTATCTGGATAACTTATTCCATTCATCCTTCAAAATCTTTCTATCTATACCGAGATCCTCGCCAATCACCACTGGTGTTTGATAATCAAATAAGGTCACATCATTTTGAAGTAGCTCCTTGACCATTATTTCATAAGCTTGCATACGTCCATCAATTGAACTTGCTGCGAGAAAATCATTCCATGCTTTGTACAAATTTGGACTAGTTTCTGAAATTATTTGTACAGCGTACTTTTCTCCTCGCCAGGGTAATTCTCTTAGTGCAAAATAAGTCGTAAATATTTCTAATACACTCTGACACAGTCTGATCTCTAGTGCAGCTAAGTATTCTGATTTCCCCGAACGATAGTAACGATGATTGTGGTAATAGCTATAACTTACTGCCTGGACACCTCGGAAACGTTCGTCCTCAGTGACCACTAACTTAATGCTTTCTAGCTTCTCCTTCAGTTGGGTTGTGACGTTAGATTTATCAAAAACGATCTTACTTTTCTGCAACCAAGTAACGAACATTCCACTCATCTCATTGGCTGTAACTTTTGTCTGATTAAGTAAGTCCTTTACATTATCTGTAGTGAAAAAGAAGATGTCTGCAAATCTATTATCAATTACTTCATAGACACTACGGAGTTTCTTAGAATTTTCTTGCAAGACTATGACAAGGTCGATGTCACTATCCTTAGTCTCGCTCCCGATAGCAGAAGAACCGGTAATGAACACAGCATCAACTTGTTTATTTTCCTCAAGTTTTTGAAATAAATCATCTAATTTCTTCATGACTTTAATTATAACCAAAATAAAAGGGCACCGCTAAATTGAAGCGGTGCCCAAGTTGATGACGTACTTAACTTAATACGCCTTGGCAAAAAGAACAGTTGTTGTTGCAGGATCGTCGCACCAGATGCAATTCCCCTCTTCATGCGTATGTTCGTACGGCATGTTGCGAGTTGTTGCACTGGTCCCCTCCTTGATCGCTTTTTCACACGCCGGGCTTCCGCACCAACGAGCGCTGATGAACCCATCTTGCCGGTTAAGGCGTTCGATGAGTTCGTCCTTGCTGTGAACCGAGATGGTGTGCTCGCCCAAGTCAGCCGAAGCCTTCTCAAACATCGCACGTTGCACATCGTCCAGACGATCCGGGAGCGTTTCCAACGCGTCCATGGAGAGATGCTCTTTCTCCCCCGTAAAGCGCCACGCACACACGAAGGTGTTTTGCGCGGCGTCGCGGGGGCCAATCTCGATACGCAGCGGGACGCCACGCATTTCGTGCTGGTAGAACTTGGCGCCAGGTTTCATCCCGTCGCGGTCGTCCACCTGAACACGAAGTCCGAGACCACGCAGCTGTTGTGCCACCTCACTTACGCGAGACATGACCAGTTCAGGCTCTTTCTCGGCCGCAACAGGCACGATCACAACCTGACTCGGCGCAACCTCGGGAGGCAGCACCAGGCCACGATCATCTCCATGGATCATAATAAGCGCGCCGATGAGGCGGGTGCTTACTCCCCAGGAGGTCATGTGCACGAACTTCTGCTCTCCGTCCTTGTCGAGGAAGGTCACGTTCGCCATGCGGGAGAAGTTCTCCCCAAGGTAGTGAATCGTTCCCATCTGCAGACCCTTGCCGTCAGGCATGAGCCCTTCGATGCTGTGCGATTCGACTGCGCCGGCAAATTTTTCCTTCTCCGATTTCACGCCACATACGGTCGGCATGGCGAGTACTTCAGACACGAAGTCGTGGTACACTGCCACCATTTCCGCAACTTCTTGCCGAGCTTCGGCTTCAGTTGTGTGTGCGGTATGCCCTTCCTGCCAGAGAAACTCCGTGTTGCGCAGAAAGAGCCGCGGACGTTTTTCCCAGCGAACCACGTTGCCCCATTGGTTGATCCTCAGAGGCAGATCGCGATACGAGTTGATCCACCGTGCCATACTTTCATGCACAATGGTCTCGGACGTCGGCCGAACGATGAGGCGCTCTTGAAGCTCCTCTCCTCCAGCATACGTCACTACCGCAACCTCAGGCGCGAAGCCTTCGACGTGGTCTTTTTCCCGAGACAGATACGACTCGGGGATGAACATCGGGAAGCAGGTGTTGGACACACCTCGTGCCTTGATGCGTGCATCAAGTGCGCTTTGGATGAACTCCCAAATCGCATACCCGTACGGACGGATCACCATACAGCTTAATATGCTTTTGCAAACAAAACCTTATTAGGAGCCTCTTTGTCACAGTAGATACATTTACCTTTATTACCAATACCTCCCTCAAAAGGAATACAGCGTGTTGATGCATTGGTCTCTTCTTTTATTTTTTCTTCGCAATCCTTATCCAAGCATAGGTGGGCAAAAATAAAACCTCCCTCTTCGGAAATCACATTTTTAAATTCTCCATAATCAGAAACTTCTCTCGTGTTCTCTTCTCTAAAATTCTTTGAGTTGACGAGGAGTGAATTCTGCATCTTATCTAGGCTATCCTGGATGAAACTACTCAGGTCTTTATCTTCCACAAAATTCTTCTCGCCCTGTAATCTATCAACAACAACCACATTACCTTTAGCCACATCTTTCGGACCAACCTCAACCCGTAACGGAACACCCTTTCTTTCCCACTCGAAATACTTAAAACCAGGACGACCTTCTCGATCATCCACCTTGAGAGAGACACCCACAGACTCAAGTTCTTCCTTCACTTTTGTAACTTTCTCCATAACAAGTGACTTGTCTTCCTCTGAACCAAAGATAGGAATTATCGCTACCTGAATAGGAGCAATTTTTGGAGGTAAGACCAAGCCTTTATCATCTGAATGCGACATAATAAGCGCCCCAATAATTCTTGTTGAAAGACCCCAGCTTGTTTGCCAGACATATTGTCGCTCTTGATTTTCATCCAGATACGAAACATCGAATGATTTTGAAAAATTTTGACCGAGCATGTGCGATGTACCTGATTGCAGAGCTTTTCCATCTTGCATCATCGCTTCAATGGTAGTGGTGTAGTCGGCTCCAGCAAACTTCTCGCTTTCTGTTTTCCTTCCCAACACGAGCGAAATACCAAGATAGTTCTCTACCAAATCACGATAAACCTCAAGCATTTCTAGAGCTTTATCATCAGCCTCTTCCTTTGAAGAGTGCGCCGTATGACCTTCTTGCCACAGGAATTCAGTTGTTCGAAGAAATGGTCGTGTGCGCATTTCCCATCGCATGACATTCGCCCACTGATTAATTAAAAGTGGCAAATCTCTATACGACTGAATCCAGTTTGAAAAAGTATCATAGATGATTGTCTCCGATGTAGGACGAATGACAAAAGGTTCCTCCAACTCACCTGCTGGCACTAATTTCCCATCTTTTTCTTCCAGTCTATGATGAGTCACTACTGCACATTCCTTTGCAAACCCCTCAACATGTTCAGCTTCTTTCTCCAGAAAACTTTTTGGAATCAGTAGTGGGAAATATGCATTTTGTGTTCCTCTCTTTTTAAATTCATTGTCCAAGAACTTCTGAATATTTTCCCAGATTGCGTACCCATATGGCTTAATCACCATACACCCTCGCACAGGAGAACCTTCAGCCAAATCCCCCGCCTTAATAACATCTAAATACCATTGTGAAAAATCGATACCTCTGGGGGTAATCGCAAAATTATCAGTACTATTCTCTTGATTTATTTTCATTGATTCTCTCTTTATGATCTTTTCGTTTTGAACATCAACTACATGCAACATTTCTCTCTAAATATCAAACGAAACGTTTCTGAAATATATCACAACAATCACAAATTATCCATATGCTCGATTGTGGTCCACGTTCCTTGGTGTAAAGTAGTAACAACATGCTGCCCAAAACTCTCATTAGTACGTATGGGTCTTCCGACTTTCCTATGCACTCATTATGGAAGCATTTCCAGCTTTCCGCAATGGAACAGGATAGCAATTCGGTAATGTTCGAAGTTTCGAAACCCGCGTGCGTTTGATTTGATCGTTTGTATCTTTGCGTTAAGTCCTTCCGTCATCGCGTTCGTGATCTCTACGTTGGGGTGAACTCCTCATACCTGTCTGAATACCCGAACATTGCAAAGAAACTCGAGAAAGCCGTATACCGTGAGTTTCTTCTCAAACTGAATCTCTCGTATAACTTCTATCCATTTTTTGAGTATCTGGTTCTCTATCAAAATCGACCACTTGATTCGATCATTCCTAATCCTCGTGTTCTTGATCTAATCATAAAACGACCATCAGAACTCTCTCGCACTACCTACACCAAGTCTGACCGTGATTACATTCAGCAACAAGCCCGAATATTCCTCGGCGCAACACAAAAGCGTTCAAATCCGATGCAGGCGTACCTCACCAATCTCGTTACAGGCATGTTTGAGGAGTTCAAATCACTGGAAAGACCACCTCGAGACCCTGTGATTAAAATACTTTGTTTTCGAATATTCAATGAGATGTCCATGAACAAGGATGACTACCTACCTTGGGATGAAGTGCAACGGAATCAATTCCTCAAAATGAAATCCCCTGACCTTGTTGATGCTTATGAGGAGTTTTTTGCCACAGAGATTAAAGTTCATTTTCGTGAACCGCTTACGGAGCGAAAAGCCTATCTAGCATTGAGGCGCAATCATTCTGACTTCAAGAAACTGGGAGATATAGCCAACGGACTGGACTAAATATATTTTACATTGTATTGTTGCCCCGGCTGTTCTATTCGTCGGCCATTTCATCAACCATCGCAACCCGTGGAGGAAAAAATGGGAAGTGACATCAAGACTGCGGAAGACTTCCGCAATTTCGTGGAGGCATTCGAGAAACAGGAAGGCTATCGGGCTCCGATGGCTTTCGGCATCGGCATCGCTCACACGAGCGAAGCTGGCGACATTCTCGACACCTTCTTTCCGTTCCCGAACTACAAGAGCAATCTCGGCAGTGCTGCCGTACTCGCCAAAGTCGTCGGGCACTTGTCCGGCACCCAGACCTATCTGGTGAGTAGCGACCAGCGTGACGAAATCCTCGGCTACTTCGCTCCGTTCGAAGGCGACGGCAAGCGTCATGGCAACATCGACGCCATCAAGGCCGTCTTCGACGTTCTGGCTGGCTTCAAGCAGAAGCATGGTGACGGCAAGCTGCTTGTCGTCTCGTTCATCGACCAGCCGGAGCATGATGAAGGTCCGAAGACCGTCTCCGACGCCTACCTTCGCCTCCATCTGTTGAGCCACCGTCTGGTGAAGCCGAACGAGATCAACCTCAACGGCATCTTCGGCAAACTGCCGAACAACGTCTGGACCAATGAAGGACCGATCGCTCCGGCAGACCTGCCGAAGCGGCGATTCGATGCCATGATGCGGCGTCACCCGATCCACGTGAACGGCGTCGACAAGTTCCCCCGCATGGTGGACTACGTCGTGCCGTCGGGCGTTCGCATCGCTGACGCATCTCGTGTGCGTCTCGGTGCCTACCTGGGTGAAGGAACAACCGTCATGCACGAGGGTTTCTGCAACTTCAATGCAGGTACTCTGGGTACTTCAATGGTCGAAGGGCGTATCTCTGCAGGTGTCGTGGTCGGTGACCAGTCTGACATCGGTGGTGGTGCGTCCATCATGGGAACTTTGTCCGGCGGTGGCAAGGAGAAGATCAGGATCGGCCGTGGCTGCCTTCTCGGTGCCAATGCCGGCACCGGTATCTCGCTCGGCGACCGCTGCGTCATCGAAGCAGGTCTCTACGTGACTGCCGGCATGCCGGTGATGTACAACGGGACCAGCATCAAGGCAGGTGATCTCTCCGGAGAGAACGAACTGACCTTCCGTCGCAACGGCAAGACGGGTCAGGTGGAAGTTCTGCATCGGCCGAACCCTGTGGTGCTCAACGAGGTGCTCCACAAGAACTGACCAGCTCGTCTCTCACGAGACTCCCGCCCCGGGCACGCAAGTGTCCGGGGCTTTTCTTTTACCTTTTTTGAAGCGAACCGCAGTTTTAGTCCGACTTTTAATATGTAACCAGAGATAAGAGTTTTTTATCTCGGCTTGGACGCCAAACCTGTTCTGCAACTAGAGAGCAAGCGTCCAGCGCTCTGGTGGCAGAACAGGTTTGTTTCTTTATGAACGAACTCGTAACAAGACAGCAAAGTGATGTGAAGATCGACGATTCAATCGTGAAGTTTTTCGATCTACTTGCTCGCTTTGATTACGAAGACAAACAGAAGGAACTATCTCTCACCAACACAACGCAAGAACAAAACTCTTTTTAGTGGGGAGAGGATAACTAATCACTAACACCGCTTGTGCATCACTACATACGTGCATGAGTAAATAATACCATCCCCAGCAAACCATTAGGAGCGCATAGCCTCTATCTGTCATACTGGTAGTATGACAACCCGTAGCCCCATCCAACTTCGACACACGGAGAAGGAGCTTCGCGAGGCGCTTGCCCATGCCAACAACGAGGCACATAAAACACGTATCAGGGCCATTATTCATATAGCACGAGGTGAGGCACACAAAGACGTTGCACATCACTTCATGATTAACAAAAATACGGTGACCGCTTGGGTTGCTGTGTACAACGAAGGTGGAATCCCTGCACTCGACCTCTCCAAAGGAGGTCGTCCGAAAGGAAATCACAAATGGGATCAGAGTATGTTCGATGATCTTGTAAAAGAGATCGACAAAGGAGGTCGTTATTGGTCCATACCGCTCATGGTTGCATGGCTCAAAGAACACAAGGGAGAAGAGATACCCGAGAGCACGGTCTGGTACCACATAACCCGTCTCGATTACTCCCATAAGTCGGCTCGACCCCATCCATACAAAGGAAACAAAGAGCGTCAGGAAACGTTTAAAAAAGGGGCCTCGTAGCCTGCATGCATTCGCAGGCACAAGAGAAGTACGTGCTGTATTTCCAGGACGAAATGCGCTACGGTCTCCTCTCGAACGTACGCAGGAGCTGGTCGAAGGTGGGTGAACGAGCAGTCCTTCCACACCAACACGCTTTCGAGAATCGGTACCTCTTCAGTGCGGTTGCACCCCTTACGGGAGAGAGCTTCCACCTCATGGGTATCGACGGTATGGACAGTATCGCCATGAACGTCTTTTTGACCAAGCTCAAGAAGCAACACCCTGAGAACCACGTGTTCGTGGTGGTCGACAACGCTCCCTGCCACAAGCCGAAGTGGGTACGGGACATAGAGGGGCTCATGGTCATATTTCTTCCTCCGTATTCACCGGAACTCAATCCGGCGGAACGGTACTTCGAGGAGATGCGACGAGCAACTGCAAACCGGGTGTTCGAGACCCTTGAGGATATTGAGAAGGTGATCGAAGCGGAGGTCAAGCGTTGGAGTGATGATACAGAGGCGATGAGGCAACTACTTGGGTATGAGTGGATACGAAATCAGGTCACAGAGGTTTATTAGAGATGGTATAACAAAAAACCACCCTATTAGGTGGTTTTTTGTTCTGGCTACTGCACTCAGCAGGTATGCGATTTTTGAATAGTGTTTGTGATTTACCCAAGTTCGAGACCATGACTGGTCTTCAAAACTTTATGACCTGAACAGCAATTTTAGCCGTCTCGGTCGGTCTCACTAAACTGCTGACCACCTCGGTCTCGAACGTGTCAGTTGAGGCACAGTAAGCACATCTTACCACCTCCCCTACCCTTTGTACGAGGTGTCTCGGTCTCTAGGGTATATTTGTGAATGTTACAAACGAGACACAGAACACCCCTCTCGGTCACTGTCTCATTTACACTTCCCCTACCACCTGATCAGACCATTTCAGTAGTTTTAATCTTTTCAATCAGCGGCTCATGGGTGCATCGAAATAGAAAACCATCTGCAATATCAATATCGTGGGTGGTGTGGTGCGGCCGCTCCACTCTGATGACTTGCTCAGACTCCTCCAATTCCCTGACCATCTCGTCGTATGAAAATGTGGTTGGATACACCTCTATATGATCAAAACCTTCCTCTTGGGAGTCATCTGGTTTTTGATCGGACAACTCAAGGAGCGTAATCGTACCGAGCGATGTTTCGATACCTTTCTTGAGTCGTATGCAGGCAATCCGTCGTTTTGAAATGATCGACTGATACACATAGTCACTCTCTGTTTCAAAGAGTGCTCGGATGCGCTCAAACGATTCTCTTGAGGCACACTTGTAACAAACATGATCCGCTTGTGCCCTACCTACAAGCTGGTGCTTTTCGGCGAACGTATTGAATAGTGCCACATACTGCTCTGCCCCCGTATAAAAATCTTCTATTGTCTGTATCATGCCCTCAATATAGCACGCCTTTTGTCAGTAACGAATCCATGGCATACTGTGCGTCATGATAGACAAAAAAATCATACAAAAGATCGTTGTTGCGGGCGCAGTCCTGCACAACGGAAAAATACTTATCCTACAACGCCACGCAGATGAGTCAGTGTACCCAAACATGTGGGAGTTACCAAGCGGCAAGCGAGAAGCATTGGAAACGAGTAATGATGCACTCCTTCGTGAGGTACAAGAAGAAGCAGGTATCGACGTGACCGTCGTTATGCCCTTCTCCGTGTTTGAGTACCGAATAGAAAAACCAGATGAGATACGTGACACCACACAGGTCAATTTCCTCGTCCGACCCGTAGGTGACTCTGTTGACGTCACACTCAGTTCAGAACATCAAAAGTTTCAGTGGATTACTCCATCGGAAGCGAGCGAGTACGGGGTGACCGAAGAAACGGGCAACGTAATCCGCAAAGCGTTCGAGACCGCAGAGCTACTAGAAAGAAAATAGCCACCCTCCGGATGGCTATTAAAAAGTGAGACGAATCTCAAGTATTGTTGAATTGCTCAGGATCGTGCACGACTGCGTCGGCGACTTTCCTGAAGCCTTCGATATACCGTCCCACTATCCACTCATCATCCAAGAATGCCCACACAGGTAGTTTTATTGCGTTGGCATGAAAGGATGCCGCATAAGGAAACTCTTCCCCTTGCCTTGCACTATCCTCATAGTACAGGCGAGGTATGGCACGATGTGTTTGCGTAAAGAGTGGTAGGTTATGAATCGGACCGGTCGCACTTGGTCGATCAACCTCTACTAACCCCTCAGCATGAAGTGCTTTTACAAACATCTCAATCGTGACACTCTGTGCCTCTTCGGGTACATACTGCATCACGAACGCATACCAGCTCGGCGTTCGACCAGGATACGCAGGTGGACGCAAGAAGGGATATTCTCCTAACTCGTCTGCCATGCGTTTCGCAAATACATCTTTTTGTGCAAGCCATTCATCGAGATGACCGAACTGTTGCTGTGCGATGGCAATAGCAAGTGGGTGCGCGCGCAACTTTAGACCGAAACCAGTGGACGCGAAATCCCGCAGAGGATGCGCCTCAGGCAACTCCTGCCTGCATCGCTTGTTGTAGTGACCTTGCAAAAGTGCTCGGTAAAAAATATCAGGATGTTTGGTAAGCAGTATGCCTCCCTCTCCACCACTGATCACTTTCTGACCTTGCAAACTCCACGCCGCCGCATCACCAAACGTACCGACAAGTTGACCATGGCATCGCGCACCGTGCGCATGGGAGCAATCTTCAAGAAGCCATATGTTGTGTGTGACCTGACCCCCAGAATTTAGACACTCGTTCCGGATAGGAATTATCCGTTAGAATAGAGTGCATATGAAAAAGCATCGCATCGCTCCCGAAGTAAAG